>ERZ773021.57-NODE-57-length-102327-cov-7.92931_pt1 | contig 102327 bp, 96 predicted proteins | sample MGYA00511668_ERZ773021 | MGnify/ENA primary metagenome ERZ773021 (study PRJEB29015, sample SAMEA2737961) | human oral metagenome | biome: human oral; feature: human-associated habitat; material: dental | place: China | collected 2032 ...
AAGGCAAGAATGTAAGAGGTGGAATAGGATTTAGAGCTATTTACTAGAATTTAAACAAGAAGTTATCTATTACGAAATACAGAGTATTTTTTATGAGAGCAGAAACTTTAATTACATATATTAATTTTTAACTTAAAAATATAAATAGAAGTTTAAATATAATTTTATAAAACTAATTTTAATTTATTTCTGTAATTTAAATAATCAATAGTATTTCTATATTCTAAATATATTATAAGAAATATATTTGATTATGAAATAAAAAATAAAAATATTTTTAAAATTGTATTGATTTATCTTATTATTTTTGATAGAATAAAAAAAAGAGCATATTATTTTATATCTTTAACATATAAGAAGTACAAAAAAATAATAAATTTAATCTAAATATTAATTTTTTGAGTTAATTTTTTAGTCAATAGGTACATTAAAATATAAAAAAGGAAGGAATAAAAAAATGACAAATAATTTACGAAAAGTTAAGCAGGATTTATGTTCATTAGCAAAAAGAACAAAAGATTTTAAATATACAGATTCTGCACTGTTTATGTTTTTGCTGACAGGACTTGTTATGGTAAGAAATAACTTGTTTTCATCAACAGCAAATAAAGAGATTAAAACTCAAAAAGAAGAAATATCTACATCAATTAAAAATATACATCAGAAATTCAAAGAGACAAGAAGAGAAAATGATAAATTGTTAAAAGATGCGAATTTAGAATTAATTCAGCTGATGGAACAAGGAGACCATGTAGTAAAATCTCCATGGAGTTCATGGCAGTATGGGATGAACTACTTTAATAATAATTGGAATGGAACATATAAAGGACGTGGAGATAAGAAAGAAAAATATCCTTATGAAGGCATATTCCAGAGAAGTGAAGATGCATTTGAAAGATATACTTCACCTTTAAGTTCAAAATATAAAGAGTTACCAACTTCAACAAATCCATATTCTGCATCTTCAACTGCAAGATTGGGATTATCAAACAAAGGATATGGAATTTCAAGTACTTCACCTAGACAGGAGCCATTATCCACATTAAACGTAGATGCTTCAATAAGACCAAAAGATGTGTCTAGAGATCCTGTGGATGCACCAAGAGTATCTGTACCTGTACCGCAATTAAGTGCGATTGGTGTACCAAACTTATTGCCGCCTTCATTGAATATACCAACACCTGCTACACCGACAATAAGTCTAAACTTACCAACACCAAACACAAATCCATTTACGGATTTCTGTTTTACATGTGGAACTCAAAATGGAGTTCATCAAGTTGATAATGCTAAGGCTTTTAATGATGCACAGCATAACAGTTCTAACGGAAATGATCCTGATAAAACTCCTAACTGGACGGATGGAGGTAATAATAAATTCTGGACAGGATTTAATCCGGTTACAGGTTTATTAACTCCAAATTCTGGAATAAACGGAAATATAAGAAATTTTTCCTATTCAAGTGGGAGGAGAACTGACTGGACACCAAGAACTGCAGCAACACTGTATTTTAATAAGTCTTATGACGAAAGAGCAAGAGCTAATACAGCTCAAGGGCTATCAGCTGCAAATATGAAAAAACCAAAACCTGATCCAGTAGGATTTGAAGCAAGAAATGTTGAAGTGTATGTTGCTGGAAATGTATCAGACAATGCTGGAAATAATGCAGGAAAAACTAATGGCAATCATGATGGAGCAATAGGAATACATACAGTTTGGGATGGAACACTTTCAAATGTTAAAGGACACCTATATGGAAGAGCAAATTTCCTTTCTATAGAAACTTGGCATTCAGGTAGGCTGCAATTTAATAATGTATTGGTAAATATTGAACGAGACGACAGCAAAGGAATAAAAGCGAATGAGAACACTTTATTCTATATCTACCCAGCAACTTATGATACGATAGCTTCTCATAACTACTGGGCAGGAGCACCAAAGCAACGTGGAGGATTTATTGGAAAAGTTGATGCAAAAATTACGTCAAATAAAAATATTGTATACTCTGTACTTGGAGCTCAAGGTTCATTTGAAATAACTAGTACAGGTAAATACGAGTTAGAAGGAGCAGATAATATTGTTTATTCTGGATTAGGATATTCTCCTAACTTTAATAATTTAAAAGGTAGTGGAATAGTTGAAGATTTATACAACACTGGTTTAACTCCTTCATTAAAACTTGATAAAGCTCCAGAATCTTATGGTGACGGAAACGTTGTAATGTTATTCAATAACAGAATTAGTTTAGCTGGAAAAGCATTTTATGATTCTCCAACTAACAGTTCAAACCAATATATATCAAACGATGGAAATGGACCTGTTAGAAAAGCCAATTGGGAAAAATCAGGAGTAGGAATATATCAAGGGGAAATAAGGGCAAAAGCAATTATTGGTAATCAATTAAATATGTCAAATTCTGGAACTCAGACAGCAGCAGGAAATACAACTACTATAAGAAATGGTGGTATTGAAACAGAAAGAACAGGTGATGCTAACTATGTTGAAAATAATATAGGAATATACGCAAGATCTGGTCAAAGAGGAAAAGAAACAATTAATGGGCAGGTAGCTGAAATTAAGCCTTCACAAGATTTAGGAGCTATAGATGCTGCAAGAGGAACAGACTTTAATAGAGATGAAGTTCATTCTTTACAAGTTAATGATATTGATATCAGTTTTGGTAAATATGCTAAAAATGGTATTATGATGGTTTCAGAAAATGGAACTGTTTTAGATGCAGCTATGAGTACTAATAAACATGAGGCTAGTGATACAACAACTGTACCTTTAATGACAGGAGATATTAAAGATTACGGAACAGCAAATCTTAATGGAAAAATTTCATATAATGATGCTAGTAATGAGGCTGCAACTGGAACAATAATAGCTTATTCAGATGGAAAATGGCAAAATAGCGTTCACGGAATGGCTTCGGCTGAAGCTAAAAGATTTGAAGGAAAACCTAGTGAAATTAATATAGGACGTAATGTTGTTCTAACTGGGAGATATAAAAAGTTTGCTGATGGAACAGAGTCTACTCCAGTAGCTTATGTAGCTAAAAACGGCGGAGAAATTACTGCTCATGAAAAAACTTCAGCAAAAGGTTTTGGAGGATTATTAGCTTATGCTGAAGCAGGAGGTAAAGTTACATTAAAAAAAGAAGCTGACTCAGTAAGTGAATGGGCTAAGAAAGACCAGGAAACAAAGCCTTATCTGTATGAAAATATTGGAGGATATGCTAAAGGTTCAGGTTCGACTGTTACATTTGAAGACAATCTTAAAATTAACGGTATGGCAGGTTTTGCTGATGGAACTGGAGCAGTTGTAAACTTGAATAAGAATGCAAATAAAGTGCAGACAGGTAAAAGTGGAGCGCTGGTAGCTCTTAATGGAGGATTGGTTAATTTTGGCGGTGGAGATATCTACCATGAAACTGAGGTAACAACTAACAGTGTTGGAACAGCTAATCAAGGTGATAATGCGGGAAATCATGCACAATCAACACCATTTTTTGCTGGAGCTAACTCAAAAGTAAACTTCACAGGCGCTACAACAATAAACATGTCAGATGGTATTTTAAAAGCTGGAGAAACTTCTGATTATACTGCAGCAGCAGGAACAGCTACTAAATATAACGGTATGCAAAATGTTAGTGTTAAACTTACTGGAGACAATGTAGTTTTAGCTGCATATGATGGAAATACAACGAACTGGACTGGATCATCTGCAGGATCATCACAGGTTATGACTGAAATGAAAATAAATCCTTCCAATTTTAATTCTAACGGGAAAAAGTATAAAATATTCTATATTAATGGAATATTCAATTTAAATACTAACCTAGATTTAGATGATGCAACTAATGAATTTAACAAGAGTCTTGGTTTATCAAATGAAAAATTTAATATAGCAAATGGAATGACAGTAAGCTCTCTTACAGGTAAAGGGCTTGTTATGGGATCAAATACCAGTGCAACTGATAATACAAGCAACTTGTATAATAATGAAGGAACTGTTGATATAAAAGGCGGAAATGTAGCGTCAACAACTGCTTTAAATGTAAGTTATGGAACAATTCATAATAAAAATCTGATAAATGTTGACAAAGGTATTGGTGCCTATGGAATAAATGGAAGTAAACTGATAAATGATCAGAATGCCAATATAAATATAACTGGTGAAGGTGTAGGAATGGCAGCCTTTACTTCAGGAACTTCTTTACAGGATTATGGAACAGATAAAAATATTGCTAACGGTACATTAGGTACAGCAAAAACATTAGAAATATTAAATAAAGGAACCCTTACTGTAAACGGAGATACTTCAGTGGGAATTTATGGTAAAACTGATAAGATAGCAGGTGCTCATGCAAGCACAAATATAACTAGAGCAAATGGGCTTATCAGTAACGAAGGAAAAATTATTATGACAGGAAATAAAGCTGTTGGAATTGTATCTAACGGATTAGGTAATACTGTTACACTAAAAGGAACAGGAAGTTCTGACATAGTAATTCAGGGTACAGAAGGAATTGGAGTATATGCTGAAAATTCTGATGTTAACTTACTGACAAATTACGGAATAGAAGTTAAAGATAAAGGAACAGGAATATTTATAAAAGATGGAAGTAACCTGAGTGCAGGAACGCTTGAACTGAAATATAGCGGATCAAATACTGAAACAGGAGTAGGATTGTTTTATGACAATGCATCCGGAACATCGAAGACAAACAATACAAATGTAAATCTTGTAGATACAGTTGGAACTACAGGAGGTGTTGTAGGCCTGTATGTAAAAGGAAACGGCGGAGTGCTTACAAATAATGGAAATATATCAGGAGACAGAGGTTATGGATTAATTACAGAAGGAACAGAACTTGTAAATGCAGGTGTAATCACATTGAATAATCCTGTTGATGCAGCAACTAAGAAACCAAGTGTAGGAATTTATACAAAAGCAACTGATAAAATAACAAATAACGGAACAATAACAGTGGGAGATAATTCAGTTGGAATATATGGACATGCAGTTGATAATAACGGAACAATAAATACTGGTGCAGGTGGTACAGGTATATACAGTTCAGGTGGAGATGTAAATCTTAATTCTGGAAGCATAAATGTAGGTACTGAAAAAGCTGCGGCAGTATATACAAATGGAAGCGGTCAAACTGTAAGAGCACATTCTGGAAGCAATTTATCAATAGGAGATAATTCGTTTGGATTTATTAATGAATCAAAAACAAGTGGAGCAGGAAATAAAATTATAAGTGATATTTCAAGTATAAGTAATCTTGGCAATGAAACAGTTTATATATATTCAGCAGATGCTAGAGCAGGTGCAGAAGTAATTAATAATACAAACTTAACTTCTACAGGTTCATATAACTATGGATTATATTCAGCTGGAAAAGTAACAAACAATGCAGATATAAATTTTGGAAGTGGATTTGGAAATGTTGGAATATATAGTACTCATGGAGGAGAAGCAACAAATGCTGCAGGAAAGAATATTACAGTAGGCGCTTCGTTTATAGATGATAACAATCCATTGAATAATAGATATGCAGTTGGAATGGCTGCAGGATTTACTCCAACACAAAGTGAAATTGCTGCAGGTAAAAGAGCTTATACAGGAAATATTATAAATAATGGGACTATTAATGTGACAGGTCCATCTAGTATAGGGATGTATGGAACAGGTCAAGGAACAAAAGTAATTAATGCAGCAGGAGCAACAATAAATCTGAATGCAAGTAATACTACAGGAATGTACTTAGATAATGGAGCATACGGATATAACTACGGAACAATTAGATCAAATGGAACTGGACTTGAAAAAGTAGTTGGAGTAGTTGTTAAGAATGGTTCAACAATTGAAAATCATGGAGACATAATTTTAGATGCAAAATCTGCAGTTGGAATACTTGCTAAAGGAGATATTGCAGGAAATAACCTTGGAATAATCAAAAACTATAAAACGATGATTATACAAGGTGAAGGTTCTATAGATGAAAAAGCAGATGGAAATCAAAGTAGCCTTGGAAAAGGATTGATGGGAGTATCAATAGAAGTACCTAAGGGTTCAAGTGTAGGAACAATAACAGTAAACGGAAATCCTGTAGTGCCTACAATTGCTACTTCATCAGCTGAAGAATATAAGGCAATGCAGACTTCTACAATAGGAATGTATATAGATACTTCAAGCAAGAGATTTACTAATCCTATTCAAGGATTAAGCACATTAAGCGGCTTAACTAAAGCGGATCTTATTATAGGTGCTGAAGCAGCAGAAAATACTACAAGCAAATATATTCAACTAGATAAGAAAATACTAGACCCATACAATGAAATGATAAAACAAAATCCTCAAATAAAAGACTGGAATATCTATTCAGGATCATTGACTTGGATGGCAACAGTTGCACAAAATCAAACAGACGGAACAATAGAAAATGCATATATGGCTAAAATTCCTTATACTTTCTGGGCAGGAAAAGAGCCTAATCCTGTAGAAGTTACAGATACATATAACTTCTTAGACGGACTTGAACAAAGATACGGTGTAGAAGGACTTGGAACAAGAGAAAAAACTTTATTTGATAAAATAAGCGGTATAGGAAATAATGAACAGGTTCTATTCTTCCAGGCAATAGATGAAATGATGGGACATCAATATGGAAATACTCAGCAAAGAATCAATTCGACAGGAACTATGCTAGACAAGGAATTCAACTATCTGAAAAAAGAGTGGAGAAATCCGTCTAAACAGAATAACAAGATTAAAGTATTTGGTATGAGAGATGAATATAACACAGATACAGCAGGAATCATTAACTATACAAGCAATTCTTATGGATTCGCATATGTTCATGAAGATGAAGCAATCAAGCTTGGCAACAGTTCAGGATGGTATGCAGGAGCTGTGACTAACAGATTCAAGTTCAAGGATATTGGAAAATCAAGTGAAAATCAGACAATGATTAAAGCTGGAGTGTTCAAGAAAATGTCACCTAAGAAAGACTATAACGGAGCATTGCAATGGACAATAGGCGGAGATGTATTTGCGGGCCTTAATGAAATGAGACGTAGATATCTTGTAGTAGATGAGATATTCGAGGCGAAATCTGACTATCATTCTTATGGAGCGGCAGTTAAGACAGATTTAGGATATGACATAAGAATGAGCGAGAGAACGCATTTGCGTCCTTACGGAGCATTAAAGATGGAATATGGAAGATTCAACAATATCAAGGAAGATAACGGGGAAATGAGACTGGAAGTAAAAGGCAATGACTATTTTTCAGTAAAACCAGAAGTTGGTGTTGAATTTAAATATGTACAGCCATTAGCGGTAAGAACGAATTTATCAGTAGGATTGACAGCATCTTATGAGAATGAGCTAGGGAAAGTTGGAGAAGTTAAGAATAAAGGAAGAGTAAGATATACGACGGCAGACTGGTTTAACATAAGAGGCGAGAAGGACGACAGACGAGGAAATGGTAAATTTGACTTAAACATAGGAGTAGACAATACAAGATTTGGAGTGACAGTAAATGGAGGATATGACACTAAAGGCAAGAATGTAAGAGGTGGAATAGGATTTAGAGCTATTTACTAGAATTTAAATAAGATATGTCTAAATAATAAAAAAATCAGGAGTTAATCTTTTTTAGATTTGCTTCTGATTTTTTTAATAGTTGTTTATTAATTTAAATATTTTCTATTTAATTTTTTTGATAAATTTAGTATTTTATCAAAAAATATGTAAAAACTAGAAACAAAAATCGGAAGTAAATCTAATATGAATAACTTCCGATTACTATTTTATTATTTATTTTTTAAAATATCTCTAATTTCAGCCAATAATGTTTCTTCTTTTGTTGGAATAGCTTCAATAACTTCTTCTGCAGTTTTGGCGACAGGTTTTCTTAATTTATTCACAAATTTTACCATTAAGAAAATAACAAATGCCATAATTAAAAAATTAACTACATTTTGAATAAATAATCCATATTTTACTGCAGCTTCTGGAGTTGTTCCAGTAGCAGGAGTAATAACTATTTTTAAATTTGAAAAATCAATTTTTCCTAAAATCATTCCAATAATAGGCATAATTATATCGTCAACTAATGAAGTTACTATTTTTCCAAAAGCAGCACCAATAATAACTCCAACTGCTAAATCCATTACATTCCCTTTTGAGATAAATTCCTTGAATTCTTTAAACATTAAAGTAATTCTCCTTTCAAAATTTTATACCGTTTATTATAATGTATTTTTTTTAAAATTGCAACTATTTTATTTAGAAAATAGCTAAAATTTTGAAAATTTTATTTATTAGATAGTTGGAGTTCAAAAAATAGAAGATTCATAAAATTATTAAAATTAATTTGTGCTATATAAATAGGAAATAGTATTAAGCTTCTTTTATATTTAATTTTTTTTGTTTTGCATTTTTTCTTATATCCAAAGCACGGAAAAATACTTTGTTAAGGGAGATTAAAAGTTTTTTTCTGTCTTCATCTCTTAGAATACCGTTATTGTTATATACAAAACTATCAGAAATTAGACATTTGATATATTGGAATGTTTCTGACTTATTTAGTAAAGCTACTCGTTTATCATTAGACAAATTATATTTTTGGGCTTCTTTGTTTAACTTATCAATACTATATTTTTTTATTTCTTTTAGATATTCTAATTTATCCTTTTTGAAATTAAAATTACCGTTTTCATCTATAACTGCAGAAATAGGACCTTTAACTAATGTCATTTTTTTTATCCTCCTTTATTTTATTGTTTAAATTTTCAAGATATTCTTTTGCTCCGTCAACAAATGAGATTGTATCAGTTTCAGAATCTAAAGTGGATAAAATGGGTATTTTAATTCCATTTATCTCTATATATTCAAATTTTTCCTCTTGATTTTTATTAGACATCTTTATACCTCCATTTTATTTTTACCATTGATTTTCTACAAAAGTTCTGATTACTCTGCCTTTACAATATAATAATTCTGTATTCAAAACAATAATATCATCATAACCAGGATTAAATGAACGTAATCTGATAATTCCCTGTTTATCTATTATTAATTGTTTTATATATGTCTCATCATTATATTCAAAAACGCAAACTTTACCGTTTAAGCTTATTGGATTACTGCAAAGTTCAGGATCAACAATGGCAATAGCGCCATCAGGAATACTTTTATCAAGGCCAGTCATACTTTCACCAGAAACTTTAATTGCAAAAATTCCTTTTCTATAAATGTTTTGTGGTACTGGATAACTACCTATCTCTTCTGAAAGGTTGATATAGCCTGTACCAGCACTTGCCTTTCCATACATTGGAATCTCCAATATTTCGATAGGAGTTAAAGGCTCTGGAGCTGGATTTTTTATATCTGTAATTCCAGCTAAATAATTTAAGTCAATATTAAAAAATTTTGCATAAGTTGTAATAAATTTGCTACTTGGCTCAGATAAATTGTTTTCCCAACGTGAAATCATACTTTTAGTTATGTTAAGATTATATTCCCTATTTAATTTTTCAACAAGGGAATCCATTGATAAAGAATTTTCCTTTCGTAAATCCTTTAATCGTTTACCAATATTCATATTAATTCCTCCGCATCTATATAGTAAAACTGCTTTAAAACTAAACTCAAAAGTTATGACTATTTTACTCAAACCCTAAATTTATATAATTTTTAGTAGTTTAATTTTAAATAGGTTTGAGTATATTTTGATTATAACACATTTGTTCCTAAAATGCAACAAAAAAATATAAAAACTATATTTGAAATCATTCTTTTTATAAAATTAGTTGCTTAATAGGAATTATAATAATAAAATTTTTTATAAAAATTTAAATTTTCTTTGCTTAATTTCTAAAAACATAGTACAATTAATTATATAAAATATTGATTCAAGAAAGGAAACATAGATATGAAAAGCTTGAAGGATATAAAGGAAATGCTTTCAAAATCAGGATCATTAATTTTAGGAACAAAAAAAGAAGTTAAAGAACTGACAAATATTATTAATGATGATGAGATTATTACTTATGCAACTTCAGGAGTATATGATGGGCATACGTGGCTTGTTGTTTCAACTAATAAGAGAATTATTTTTCTGGACAAAGGAATGCTTTTTGGGGTTAATCAAATCGAGATTCCTCTTAGCAAGGTAAATGCTGTGAAATATAAAAAAGGTCTATTTGTAGGTGAAATAGAAATATGGGATGGAGCTTCTATGTTTAGAGTAAAAAGTGTATTGAAAAAAACACTTATTCCATTTATAAACGCTGTAAATAATTCGATAGAAGAAATGAAAAAAACACAAAATTCTCCAAAATTATCTGTAGCTGATGAAATTATGAAATTTAAAAGATTACTTGATGAGGGGGCAATAACACAAGAAGAATTTGATAAGAAAAAGAAAGAACTCTTGTAATAGTAAATGTTGAGAATTTTAATAATTTTTCAAAAAATTTATTACAATTATTTACTAAATTATGATATAATTAGACATATTGATAAATTAGAGATGTGGAAGGACGTAGATAAAATGAAGAAATTAATATTTTCACTTATATTTTTAGTTGGGGCGCAAGGATTTAGTGATACGTGCAGTTTTGCTCCTAATCCTGATACTTTTTTAGAAAGAGTTATAAAAAAAATACAATCTGAAAAAAGAACAAATGATATTTTTTGCGATAGAGATAAAGTAAAAATGGCATATTACACAATTGAAGATGAGGATTATAATGCAAATGTAGGAGTTGCCATAAAAGTGGCTCCAACAACTACCAATGATGATTTTAAAAAAGAATTTTATAAAAAATTTAATGATTATAAAGATTTTTTTGCAAAAATTGATACCAAAAATCTTGGAAAAACTCCATTGCCAGATAAAGAGATAGTGCGTTTCTACGTACAATTTCCAGATGAAAAAAGTATTATTATAATTGGAAAATATGAATATAATTTAAAGACAAAAGAACGCCAATTAGTAGCTAATTTAAAAGCAAAAGATTATTTTGAAAAATTAAATTTATTCCAGCCATTGGCAGTAAAAGTTACATATTCTGATGATGGTCATATATTTTAATAAAAAAATAATAAAAGTAATGTTGAAAAATATTTAGGAGGGAAATTATGAGCATCAAAAGGATAAGAAAAGCTGTTATACCTGCAGCAGGACTTGGAACGAGAGTTTTACCAGCAACCAAAGCACAGCCTAAAGAAATGCTTGTAATAGTTGACAAACCTGCACTACAGTATCTTGTAGAAGAACTTGTATCTGCGGGAATTGAAGAAATTCTTATTATTACTGGAAGAAATAAGGGATCAATAGAAAATCATTTTGATTATTCTTATGAACTGGAAAAAACATTAGAAGAAAAAGGGAAAAAAGATTTATTGAAAATAGTAAACAATATTTCTGAAATGTCAAATATTTATTATGTTCGTCAAAAAAGACCATTAGGTTTAGGGCATGCAATAAGCTGTGCAGAAGCATTTGTAGGAGATGAGCCATTTGTTGTGCTTTTAGGAGACGATATTATCTATACTGATAAAGATAAAGGGCAAAGTCCTGTTACAAAACAGCTTGTAGAAAAATATAATGAACTACAAGGCGGTACAATTTTAGGAGTACAGGAAGTTCCTCACGAAAATGTCTCAAAATATGGGATAATAAAGCCATTAAAGCAAATTGACGAGAAAACAGTGGCAGTAGAAGATTTCATTGAGAAACCGTCAGTTGATGAAGCTCCGAGTAATCTTGCTGCATTAGGACGATATGTTCTGGAACCTGAAATTTTCTCATATTTAAAAGAGACAAAACCTGGAAAAGGTGGAGAAATTCAGTTGACAGATGCAATTTTGGCAATGAAAAATAATGGAGAAAAATTGTATGCGTATAATTTTGATGGATTAAGATACGATACTGGAGATAAATTTGGAATGTTTGTTGCAAATGTCGAATTTGGATTAAGACACGAGGAATTGAAGGATAAAGTAAAAGATTACTTGAAAGATTTAGTAGAAAAACTATAATTTTTTATATTAAGAGCATAAGTTTAATAGCGTTATGCTCTTTTATTTTTGTATGAATGCTATTTATTTTTAAGATTTTATATGTTAAAATATACACAAATTTTAAATCGAAAATGAGGTAGATTCAATTGTATAAAATAAAGATTAATAACATGAAATTTCATTCATATATAGGTGTTTATGAAGAAGAAAAAAAAATTGGACAAAATATTGAAATTGATTTAATCATTTCACTTTCAAAGGAAATCATTAAGAATGATGACATAAATAGTACATTGAGTTATGGAGATTGTTATAGAAAAATAGAGGAAATTGTTAAAGCAAGCAGAGTAGATTTGCTGGAAACATTGGCTTTGGATATTATAAAAGAGATAAAAGAAATGAATGAAAAAATCGAATATGTGCAAGTAAATATACGAAAATTAGCAGTTCCGATTAATGGAATTTTTGACAGTGTCGAAATTCAGATAAAAGATTAGGCGAAGCAAGGAAAGGGATAAAATAAAAATGGCTAAAAACAAAGTTTATTTAAGTTTGGGCAGTAATATTGGAAAAAGAGAAGAATATATTCAAAAAGCTATTGAAGCAATAGAAAAAACTGAAGGAATTAGAGTATTGAAAAAATCAGGATTATATGAAACAACTCCTGTTGGATATTTAGAGCAAGATTTATTTTTAAATGCAGTAATTAAGATTGAAACTGATTTTTCAGCAAGAGAAATCTTAAAAATCATAAATAAAATTGAAGTTGAACTAGATAGAAAAAGGGAAATTAGATGGGGACCAAGAACTATTGATATTGATATTTTGATTTTTTCAGACAAAAAAATTAATGAACCTGATTTGATTGTTCCACATAAGGGAATGCTGAATAGATTATTTGTACTAGTTCCATTAATTGAAATTTACGATGGAGAGTATTTTGATAAAGAAGAAATTTTACAAAAAACAAATGAGTTAGTTAAAGTAGGAGATCAAAAAATCGAAAAAATTTGAAAAACTAATAATTATAAAATTAACAACTCAAATTAAAATATTTGAATACAATAAAAAGAATTGAAATAATTCTTATATTTTTTGAATTTCCGAATTAAATTATCGGACGTTTTTGTTTTATTAACAATTATTAAATCATTACTACAATCCATTTAACAATTATTAATACAATTAAATAACTATTGTTTATAAGGGAATTAATCCTGTTCATTAAAGACAAATAATGTTAAGTTGCTGGATAAATCTAAATGTCATTTATTTTAAATAATAATTTAAAGAGATAAAATCATGTATAAATATAGAATAGGATTATTTAAGATTATATAAATGAGAATAAACTTTCTCAAGATAGAATTGAAGAGTACCATTTGTTATGGAAATAAAAAGAAAGGTTAAGAAAATGAAAAAAAACAAAAGTATAGATAAAGAAACGAGACTAAAAAATATTGAAAATGCAGTACGTGAAATTTTAATAAATATTGGAGAAGATGCAGATAGAGAAGGGCTTGTTGAAACTCCTAAAAGAGTTGCAAAAATGTATGAGGAGATTCTGAGTACAAAAAGTGTAGATGATTTTGAAAATTATAAATTATTTGATGTAGATTTAGGAGATTCTCAGGAAATGGTGCTTGTGAAGGAAATACCCTTTTTTTCGATGTGTGAACATCATATGCTGCCATTTTTTGGAAAAGTGCATGTTGCATATATTCCTAGAGAAAATAAAGTTATTGGACTTAGCAAGATACCAAGACTTGTGGAATTTGTTTCACGAAAATTGAGTGTTCAAGAGGAAATTACTGTAAATGTTGCAAAAAAATTAATAGAAATATTAAATCCATTGGGAGTTGCTGTTGTGGTTGAGGCACGACACATGTGCATTGAAATGAGGGGAATTAATAAAATTGGTTCTGTGACTAGAACTTCATTTTATAGTGGGGAATTTAAGGAAAATGCGGATAGGAAAAAGGAATTTTTGGATGGGATAAAATAAAATTTTAAGGATGTTTTTTTAGTTTGGAGAAAAATATGATGGAGTTAATATATGATAAATAGAAGGATAACATGAAAATAAAAGAATTTATAAATTTTTTAGAAAATGAAATGAAAATAAAGCCAAATTTATTTTTATTTAGGGACAATGAACCTAAAGCTACAATAGAAGATGTAAATAATATTGAGAAAATTTTATTAGGAAAACTACCTGAGTCTTTTATTGAGTTTCAAATGAAATTCGGTGGTGGAACATTTGCATTTGCAGAAATATTCTCTGTATGTGAGAAAAGTGATTTTTATGCACTTAATTATGAAAATATTTTTGAGAAAGATTTTTTTCCAGTAAGTGATGATCAATGTGGAGGAGTTTATTGTTTTAAGAAAAACAACGGAAAATTTGAAGATAAAATTTATTATTTGGACTTATCAAATTTAGAAGTAATTGTTGAAGAAACAGAATTTAATTTTATTCAAATATTTATGAAGTTAGCCTTTAATAAATAATCTTATATGCTAGAATTAAGAAATGAAAAATGGTAAAAAATATTTAGATGAAAAGAAAATAAATCGTTAATCATGGATAAATATAAGTAATAAAATTAATTTTTTAAAGTATTTACAGGAGAAATAATGAATAGAAAGGGTGGAAAGTAAATGGATGAAAAATTAACAAATAGAATGGATGAATTTTTTAAAAGTACAGCTGAGCAAGTGAATGAAATGATACCTGTAGTATGGAATACTTTTTATTTATTTGGAGAACTGGCAGATGATTCGAGTGGGGGAGGTGTATATTTTTATTTTGATGAAGATATAAATAAAAATGAATACATATATTCTTTAGATATTCCTGAAAGATATAATATTCCAAAAGATGAATTTAGAAAAAAGTCAAGTTTACTATTTGATACAGTTTATGATTTGAAAGAAATGTTTATAGATAATGAACTTAAATTATGGCAAACAATTGTAGTAAATGTTAATGAAGATATGAAATTAACAATAATATTTGATTATACAAAATGGTTTGAGAGTTCTTATAGTAGTATAGATCAAAAAAACTTTTATTGTTATAAATATTTAGGAAAAATGCCTAAAGATAAAAAACAGGAAGAACTGTTTAAAGAAATGGAGGAATATCAGAGTAAATTTAATAAGTAGTAAGGAAGCGAAATGTTAAGAGATTTTAAAAAAGAGAAAGATATGCCGAAAGAAGTTATAGAAAGATACAGAGGTTTAGTCCCTAAAGAAATGTTAGAAATATGGGAAAAGTATGGCTTAGGAAGTTTTATGAATGGATATTTAAGAGTGATAAATCCCGATGATTATAAGAAATTAGTGGAAGAAACATATTTTAGAGGGAATAAAGCTATACCTATATTTATTACAGCTTTTGCTGATATAGTGACTTGGGAAGAAAACGAATTTATAGGAATGATAAAGTATAAAACTTTAGATGTAAATGCTGTATGGGAAGGAATGGATAACTTTTTTGAGCTTCTTGACAATAAAAGATTTTTAGAAAAAAATTTTGAATTAGAAATGTATGATAAAGCATTAAAACTACATGGAGAAGTAAAATACGAAGACTGCTATTGTTTTGTTCCCATAATACCAATAGGCGGAAAGAAAATAGAAAATGTAAAGAAAGGGAAAACGTTTACACATATAGAGGTAATTGTATATTTGATGGGACGGGTGGAATAATTAAAAAATATCAATTTAAATAAAAAAGGAAGGAATCATTATAATTGTGGAAAAAGAATGGCAAGAAGAATTTTTTGAAAAATCAAATGAGTTAATAACAGGAATAGCACAACAAGTGAGTGATACAATTCCAGATGAATGGAAGGAATTTTATTTTCATGCAGATATAAATGATGATTTTAGTGGGGGAGTATATTTTTTCTTTAATACAGAAAAAGATAAAAAATTAAATTATTCGCATGATATACCTGAAATATATAACATAAATGAAGATGAATATGATGAAAGATACGATAAATTATATGAATTATCTGTAGATTTAAAACAATTATTTATAGATTGCGAACAAGAACCTTGGCAGGCGATAACAATAATAGTTGATGAAAAAGGATCATTGAAAATGGATTATGATTATGCAGACTGGTTAAGTAGTCCATATACTCCGACACCATTGATGAACTATTTTAAGTACAAGTATTTGGGGAAAATACCTAAAGATAAGGAAGAAGAAAAATTGTTTAAGAAAATGGAGGAATATCAGAGTAAATTTAATAAGTAGTAAGGAAGTAAAATGTTAAGAGATTTTAAAAAAGAAAAAGAAATGCCGAAAGAAATTATTGAAAAATATAAAGGCCAAGTGCCAGATGAAGTTATAGAAATCTGGAAAAATTATGGATTGGGAAGTTTTTTGAATGGATATCTAAGAGTAATAAATCCAGATGATTATAAAGAATTAGTAGAAGAAACTTACTTTAGAGGAAAAGAGTCAATACCTTTGTTTACAACAGCTTTTGCAGATGTAATAACATGGCAAGAAAATGGATTTATAGACATAGTTCAGTATAGATATGAGGATTTTGAGATAATGTTAAAAAATATGGGATATTTTTTAAAATTTATATATACTGAAAAAACATTTACTGATGATTATTTTGATTTAAAATTATATGAAAAGGCTGTAAAAAAATATGGAGAATTAGAGTATAATCAAAGTTTTTGTTTTGTTCCATTATTAGGGTTAGGTGGGAAGAAAAGTGTTGATAATTTAGATAAAGGGGATACTTTGACACATATTTACTTGATTACGGAACTTGTGGGGAAAGTGGGAATAGATGATTAGAATTAAACTGGGACATCAAAATAAACTTAACAAATGATAATTTTTACAAAAATAGGAGAAAAAATTGATGAAAGAATCATTGTATGGGGAAAAGAAAAGAGTAGAATTACTTGCAGAAATTTTAGACAAAATGAATAATCCAGCGAGTGATGTTCAGGTTATTCATGTTAGCGGAACGAATGGGAAAGGTTCGACTTGCTATATGATTAATAGCATTTTGTGTGAAATGGGATATAAAGTTGGGTTATTTACGAGTCCTCAAATAAAGACAATTTATGAATTGATTAAGGTTAATGGGGTTGAAATTACAGAGTTGGAATTTGAAGAGTGTAAAAATAAGTTAAGACAAGTTTTGAATGAGCTGGTTTTGGATTTGGAAAATGATTTGTCGTATTTTGAGATGGTGTTTTTGATTGCGATGATACATTTTAAAAATAAGAATGTGAATGTTTTGATTTTGGAATGTGGTCTTGGAGGAGAACTGGATGCAACGAACGCAGTTTCAAAAATTGATTATACTATTTTTACAAAGATTGGGATTGATCATAAAAATATTTTGGGAAATACGATTGAGGAAATTTGCCAAACAAAATCAAAAATTATAAGAAAACAGAGCAATGTTATAATTGCTCCAAATCAGAGAAATGTAGTTTATGAAATTTTGGAAAAAGAAGCAAAATATAAAAATTGTGATGTTTTTTTAGCTGAAAAAAATATAAAGATTGAAAAAGTAGAAAATATAAAAGAAAATAATCAAAATATTTTCAAAAAAGAAGATTTAAAATCTGAAAACGGGTTAGAATTTCAAGATAAAGTTAGAGCTGAAATAATTGGAAATTATAATTTTGGGAAAAATTTTAAAAATAATGAATATTTTTTTAGATTTGGGCTAAAAGGTGAACAACAGCTGGAGAATCTAGCGACAGTTTTAACGTGGTATTTTAGATTTTGTGATGAAAATATTCTAGAAAATACAGAAAGAATATTGGATAGAGCTTTGGGAACATTGCAAATTGCAGGAAGAATGGAAAAGGTTGAGAAAATTAAAAATGCGTATTTGGATGTGGCACATAATGAGGATAGTGTCGAGGCATTTGTAGATTATGTTAAAAAGAATTTTGGCAATAGAAAAAAAATTTTTGTAGTAGGATTTTTAAAGGATAAGGAAGTGGAGAAATGTGTGAATCTTTTAAAAATGGCTGGAAATAATTTTATACTGACAGAGCCGAATAACGAAGAAAGAAAACTGGATTCAGAGATTTTGGAGAGATATTTTGAAGATAAAAAAATTGAAAATCCTAAAAATATTATAATTTCTGAAAAGAATATTGAAAAGGCTTTTTTGAAAGCGTTGGAATTGAGAGAGAATGAAGATGAGTGTATTTTTGTAGTGGGATCATTTTACTTGTTAGGAGAAGTAAAAAAAGTTATTGAAAAATATTTTTAATGTAATCAGAATAAAGATTAAAACAGAAAAAATAGTCATACGATTTAAGAAGGGAAAGAAATAAAAAATGATTAAAATCAATGAAATTAAGAATAGAGATTCAAAAAATATTGTTATTGAATTTAATGGAAATAAAGAAGAACTACGTAAATTTGAGAATTTTTTGGAAGAAAAGAATATTTTTTCATTTAATAAAAACGAAGGGATTACAGCTATTTTTAAATATTCAGAATTAAAACAATTAGTTGAGATTTTGAAAATAGAAAATAGTTTTGAATTTGAAAATGGAATTGAAAAATTGGAAGAGATTTTACAAGAAAATAGATTGATTTGGAAAGGGAATAAGTTTGAGTTTGATTTGACAACTGAATCAGTTATTTATTCGATTTTGAATATTACACCAGATTCATTTTATGATGGTGGTAGAAATTCAAGTGTAGATAAGGTTTTGAAGCGAATTGAGGAAGATATTAGGAATGGGGCTAAGATATTTGAATTTGGAGGAAAATCGTCTAAGCCTAATTTTGATGATATTTCGGCAGAAGAAGAATGGAATCGGATTGAAAAATATATTGAGGCTGTGAAAAAGGAGTTTCCAGATATTGTGTTGGCTTTAGACAGTGATACTGAGGAAGTTATTGAAAAAGGACTAGATGCAGGTATTGATATTATTAATGATTTTAATGGATTTACTTCGGAAGGAAAATTGAAATTGGTTGAAAAATATAAACCTGCGTTGGTTGTGATGAATAATGGACGGTTTGATGAAATTCCAAACTTGAAAAATTATTTGGAAAATTATTTTGATAAGCGAGTAAAAGCAATTTTAGAAACTGGAATTGAAAGAGAAAAGATTTCAATAGATCCGGGAGTTGGATATTCTTCAAATAATAGCATGAATACGCCTGAGGATATGGAAAGAATTAAGTCGGTGAAATATTTACGGAATATGAGATTACCAATGATGATTGCAATTTCAAGAAAAAGTTTTAATGAGAAAATATTTGGGCTGTCGCTAGAAGAAAGACTTATGGGAACATTGATGTTTGAGAGTCTAATGGTACAAGATGGCGGAAGGATTTTGAGAGTTCATGATGTAAAGGAAACTAGGGATATTTTGAATATGCTGGAAGTTTATAATAAAATTTAATTTTAAAATTAAAGAAAATATTCAAAAGGAGAACATTTTGAAAATAGAAAATATAAATTTTTTGAAAAAACATTTAAAAAATTTAGCAGAATACGAGCCTGAATTGAAAACAAAAATAGAAAAAATTTCGAAAATATTATCACAAACGAAAATAAAGGATTTGACAAACAGAAAATCAAAAGTTCATTTATCAGCAAGTGCTGTAGTTTTTAAGAATGAGAAATGTTATTTTATAAAACATCCATATCTAAAAATGATTTTACTGCCAGCAGGACACGTAGAAAATGATGAAATACCTTTAGACACTGCTATCCGTGAATTTGTAGAAGAAACTGGTTTTTTTGCAAAAATTGATGAAAATATGAAAAATATGGGATTGATTGATGTAAATGCAATTGACATTCCTAAGAATCCTGTGAAAAGTGAAGGAGAGCATATTCACATTGATTTTCGGTATAAACTTGTTTTGGATGAAGAAAAAAATAGTGAAAAGGCTGAGTTAGAGTGCTTTTTGCTAGGAGAAAATGAGGCTGATAGTGAATTTAAGAGATATTATAAGTATTTAGATTGTTAAAATTTTTAGAAAATTTAGGCATATAATTTTAAAGTTGAAATAAAAGCACTACATATTTTGAAATGTTAAATTAGGAGAAATATTATGAAAGAATTTATAATTGATAGTTATTTGGAGGATATAAGAAAGAAAATACCTGCGTATGACTTAATGATTGAAATATTATTTAATTCTGTTTTAAAAGTTGAAGATAAAATTTTGGAAATAAAGGATATTTTATCAATAGGTGGACAAAGTTTAGAAATCAAAAATTTATCAGATATTTATAAAGATTCAAAAATAACAGTAGTAGAACCTAGTGAGATTATGATAAATATTGTAAAAAATGAATGTAATAATTTGAAAAATTTAGAGTATATTTGTGATAAGTTTGAAAATTATACAAATAATAAAAATTTTCAGCTATGTTTGTGTCTTTTAGTTTTGCAATTTGTTGATAATCCCAAAAAATTTTTGGAAAAAATTTATAAGAGTCTTGATAAAGATGGAATATTTATAATAAGTATTTTTTCAAATAGACAACTGAATTATTGGAAAGAATTTGCATTGTCAAGAGGAGCAAGGAAGGAACAAGTTGAGAAAACATTTGATAGTCAATCTGAAGTAATGAATGTTTTATCTGCTGATTATGTTGAAAAATTATTAAAAGAAACAGGATTTTCTAAAATTGAGAAAGTTTGTGAAGTACTTTCTGTGAGTATGTGGGTTTTAAAGAAATGACATTTATAAATTCAAAAATTTTTCTATTCAAGAATAAAAAATTACAAAATACGAAAAGTTTTTTGAATAGAAAGTAAAAAAATTGATTATTTTTCTTTTTTTTGGTATACTTTGCTATAGTTAAAAGAAGTGAGTACTTAAAAAAGGAATATAAAATAAATTTATTTCTCAAAATAATAAAACAATTGTAAAATGATTTTAGATATTACGCATATTTCTTTATATATTTCAAAGATTAAATAAATAGCAAATAAACTTCCATGTGTTTTAATAAAGTAAATATTTATTAAATTTAAACAATTGTGGAAGTTTTTATGAAAAAAAGAAGAGATATAATGATTGGAATGGGAATTTTAGGATTAGTTTTTTGTATAAATGCCTGTTCCAAAAAATCCGACAACAACAATAATAATACTCAAATAAATCAAAATTTAAAAGCTGGTAATGATGAAATATCAGTACCAGGTTATGCTTTAGGAGAAATTCCGATTATTTCGCTGCCCGAAATGCCTAATCTTTCTGTAACAGAAAATCCAGGTGCAAAAATTACTTTGAATATGACGAAAAAGATTTCTTCAGTTCCAGGAATTACGATTACACCTGTCAAGGTCGAAAATAGTAATATAATTGGTGGAAACTATTCAATGCAGATTGGTCAAAATGGAGCTGGGCAATTTAGTGATGAGAATAAAGTTGTTCAAACTGATGGAAATGGAGCAGGACAATATGTTGACAATAAAAATAAAATTTCTTTACAAGTTGATTCTAATGGTTTGGGAATGTATAAAGATGAAAATAATGAAATAAGTATAGTTGTAAGCGATGAAGATACTATTTATAATAGTCCAAATTTAATAATAGAAAATAATAATGATGGTAGCGGAAAATATCATGACAAATCTAAAAACCTTTTAATTGAAAATGATGGAAAAGGAAAAGCAACAATAACATATAATGGAAAAACAACTGAAGTGGCAGCAAAACCTGTTGGAAAACCAGCAAGATTTCCAAAATTAAAAGTGGTTCCAGCTGTTCCTAGCATAGAAGCTAATAGTCTTTTAATAACTTTAGATTCTGGAGTCCTTTTTGATGTAGACAAATACAATCTTCGTCCTAAAGCAGAAGAAATTCTTAAAAACCTTGCAGTTATATTAAAGGAAGCAAATATAAAATCTTTTGAAGTAGATGGGCATACAGACTTTGATGCAAGTGACGAACATAACAAAGTACTTTCAGAAAATCGTGCTAACTCTGTTAAAGCCTTTTCAGCTTCTCAAGGGGTAAATGCAAATATTACAACGCATGGATACGGTGAAAGTAAGCCGATAGCTTCAAATAATACGCCAGAAGGTAAACAAAAAAATCGTCGTGTTGAAATTATAATTCCTACAATATAATTTAGTTGAAATTAATCCAACACTATTAATTTAATAAATTAAAAAATATGTAAATTAGTTGTTTAAATAAATATAGTATAAATAAAGATTAAGGAGTTGAATTAATGAATAAAATAAATTTAAAAAAAAATGGAAGAGGCCTTGTAACCGTAATTGCACTAATTCTTTCTACAGCAACTTTAAGTGCAGCAAGCAGCATTTACGAAAACTTATATTCTTTCAAGCCAAAGCAGAAAATTGAAAATCCTGATCCAGATTTTGAATTAAAGCAAAAAGTCAAAGATAGGATAAAAGATGTTTCTACAAGAGCAGAAGCTGAGTCAAGACTAGTTTGGGTGGAAGTTCCTGTCTGGAGATTAAAAGACGGGAAAAAGGTGTCTGATACAGAAAGATTTCAGATTTTGGACGTACTTGCTAATGATGTAAAAGAAATTTTTCGTGAAATACATAAAGGAAAAGAGAAATTTCCAATAAAAAACTTAATTGGCTATTCGTGGAGAGCAAGTTTTAAAAGTTTGCACAGCACAGGGCGGGCGATAGACTTAAATCCTGAAGAAAATCCACAGGTAAACAGCAACGGAAAGGCTATTGTCGGAAAAAGCTGGCAGCCAGGAAGTAACCCATATTCTATAAAACCTGATGGCGATGTAGCGAGAGCATTTACAAAAAGAGGATGGATATGGGGAGCGAACTTTAGAACACGAGATTATATGCATTTTGGCTTTGCAGAAATGTAATTTAAATAAATACAGAATTAAAAAGAGGCGAGAAAAATGTTGCTTGGTGGAAATGAAACTACGAGAAAGATTGATAATTTTGCTATAAATAATTTGAAAATTCCAAGTATCGTGCTTATGGAAAATGCTGCAATTTCATTTGTAAAACATATTGATGAAAATGAAGATAATTTTCTTATTATTTGTGGTAAAGGCAATAATGGCGGAGATGGTTATGCAATTGCACGCCAGTTATTTTCAAAGGGAAAAAATGTTAAAATTTTTTGTATTAGCAATGAAAATATGAGTAATGATTGTATGATAAATTATGAAATTTGTAAGAATATGGGGATTGAGATATTTTATAAAATAGAAGAGTTGGATAAGCTGTTTTTTGAATGCGGTATTGTTATTGAAGGAATTTTTGGAACAGGATTAAATTCAGAAATAAAAGGAATTTATCAGAAAATTATCGAAAAAATCAATACATTAAGTAATAATAAAAAAGTTTATTCAATTGATATTCCCTCTGGAATTAATGGTGACACTGGTGAAATTATGGGAATTTCAGTCAAAGCAGATGTTACAATTTCATTTGTCACTTACAAAAAAGGATTTTTAAATCCAAAAATAAAAGATTTTTTAGGAAAAGTCATTATTGAAAATATTGGATTGAACGAAACTAATATCAATCATTTAGTCAAAGAGTATTATTTAACACCTGACATGATAAAAAGTTTTCATATAAAAAGAAATGAAGATTCCCATAAGGGAGATTTTGGAAAAGTATTGATTTTTGCTGGAAGTAGTGGATTTTATGGTGCAGGAAATATAGTTGCAAAATCCTGTGTGAGAACAGGAGCAGGACTAACTACTATAATTACTGATAAAAATAACTTTTCATTAAATGTATTTGTGCCAGAAGCTATGAGTTTTCCAATTAATTTTGATAATATAAATGAAAATCTCGAAAAATTAGAAAACGAAATCTTAAACAGCGACGTAATTGCAATTGGACCAGGAATTGGAAAAAGTCAGCAAGCATTTTCAATTTTTGAAAAATTAATCAGTATTGAAAAAAACAATAAAGGTAATACAATAAAACTAGTATTAGATGCAGATGCTTTAAATTTTCTGGCAGAAAATAGGGAACTTTTTAAAAAAATAAGAAATAGAAGCATTTTGACACCACATTTAGTTGAATTTTCACGACTGACAGGATTTTCATCAGATGAAATTAATAAAAATAAATTTGAAATAACAAAGAATTTTGCAAAAAAATATGGAATGATTTTGCTATTAAAAGGTAAAAATACCATTATTACAAATGGAGAAGAGCTTTTTGTAAATAGTACAGGAAATTCACAAATGGCAAATGGTGGAATGGGAGATTGCTTAACAGGAATTATCTGTTCGCTTGTGGGACAAAAATACGATTTAATGAAGTCTGCTAGTATCGGAGCGTATTTACATGGTAAAATTGCAGATAAATTGGTGAAAAATCAGTATATTGTTAATGCATCGCATATTATTGAAAATATTTCAAAGTGTATGTTAAATATTTTTCAAAATTAATTAAATAGAAAATCTAGCTATAGAACAAAATTTATTATATTTTAAGTTTTGAAAAATAATATTAAAAAAATATTTGAAAAATTAGATAAAATGTAGTACAATAACATTATAAAGAATCTATTTATAATTTTATAATACAAAAAATTAATATTTTTTTAAGAAAGGAATCAAAAATGGCACTATTTTCTAACAATAATGATAAAAAATCGAGAGAAAGAAGAGAAAGCGAAGACAGACTTAGCAGACAATTTTCTGCTAACAATGACGAAAACGTAAATGGTATCAGCACAATTTCAATGGAGACAACTATAACAGGTACTATCGAATCAAATTCTGTATTTAAAATGGAAGGAGTTTTAAACGGAGATATTAAAGGAAATAAACTTGTTCACGTTGGAAAGACAGGGCAAGTAAAAGGAAACATTACTGCCGAAACAGTAGTTGTAGATGGAGAAGTTTCTGGAGAAATCATAGCAGATAAAGTTGAAATAGGAAGTACAGGTAAGGTTTATGCTACAATAACTTCAGCTGTGTTTGTAATACAAGAAGGTGGAATATTCGAAGGAAGAAAAAAAATTAAAATAGCTCTTATAAAAGAAGAAGATGCTAAAGCAAAAAAAGAAAAAGAAGAAAAGAAGCCTAAAGAGCCAGAAATAAAAGCAAATGAAAATAAAGAAAATATTCAATTATAAAGATTTGTAATTTAAATACAAGTTTAGTCATAAATTCGTTTAACATATGAGTTTATGGCTATTTTTATGTGTTTTTTCTGTTATATAATTTTCAAGTTAAACAATTTTTCCATTTATACTATACATTAAAATAAAATTGTGATAAAATCTAATAAGCAGAGATAAATTAAATAAAAAAGGAATGAAGTTTGATGAAATTCATTGTAGAGAATTCAGCGGAAATAAAGGATATTATCGAATATCATAATGATATAGAGATTCCTGATTATAGTAAAAATCTTAAAGAAATAAAACAAAATAAAAATATTGTAATTTTGGGAAATTTTGACGGTGTTCACAAGGGGCATCAGATAATTTTGCAAAAGGCTGTAACACATGCTAAAAAAGAAAATTTAAAAACAATTGTCTATACATTTAATGAATATCCAAAAAATAAGCAGACCAAAATAACAACTTGCTCTGAAAAAGCATATTTATTGAATGAAAATGGAATTGATTATCTTTATCTGGAGCAATTTGAAAAAGTTAGGAATTATACACCGAAAGAGTTTGTAGAAAAAGTGCTTGTGGATACTTTAAATGCTAAAGAAGTTTATTGTGGGTTTAACTTTACTTTCGGAAAAGGAAAATCTGGAGATGCTAGTACACTTGAAAAACTTTTAAAAGAAAAAAATATAAAGCTTAATGTTCAGGAACCTGTACGAGATGAGAATAAAGAAATAATAAGCAGTACAAGAGTTAGGAATTATATTAAAGAGAGAAATTTTGAAAAAGTTAGAGAACTTCTTGGGCATAATTTTATTATTCTTGGAGAAGTTGTTTATGGTAAACAGTTGGGGCGTGTGCTAGGCTTTCCTACAGCAAATTTACGATTTGAGAACAAAATTTATCCAGAATTTGGAGTTTATGGAGTAAAAGTTCATATTGAAGACGATGAGAAAATTTATAATGGGGTAATGAATATTGGTAGAAACCCAACGGTAGATATTGGTGTATTAAGTGTTGAAACAAATATTTTTGATTTTTCAAAGGACATATATGGGAAAATAATTCTCATTGAAGTTTTGGAAAATATTAGAAGTGAGAAAAAGTTTAATTCTGTAGATGAATTAAAAGAACAGATTGGAAATGATGTAGATTACTGGAAAAATAAAATCTCGTATTGGCGTAAAAAATATCAAAAAGAAAAATAGGAAAAATATGGAAAATATAATACAAATTAAGATTGATAATTTTGAAGGTCCTTTAGATTTACTTATTCATTTAATCGAAAAAAAGAAAATGGACATTAATGAAATAAATATTTCACAAATAATAGATGATTATTTAGGATATATTCATGCCCAAAAAGAGTTAAATCTAAAAATAAAAGTTGAATTTTTGATAATGGCAACTGATTTAATCGAAATCAAGGCTTATTCAGTATTAAATAGGGACAAAAAATTAGAAAAAATTGAAAATCTAGAGAAAAAAATAATAGAATATCAATTATTCAAAGAGATTTCAGAATTATTTTCAAAACATGAAAATGAATATAATATTCCATATACAAGAACAGGTACTGAAAGTATGGGAGACGAAATAATAGAATATGATATTTCAAGCCTAAATTTAGACAATTTATTTAAAAGTTTAAAAAATTTGGTCAACGTAAGGTTAAGGGAAAAAAATGATTCTCAAGATAGAATGATTTTGAATTTGGAAGAAGACAGTTATTCAGCAGAGGATGCTTATAACGAGGTTTCAGATATTATAAAAAATGATAAAAAAGTGGAGTTTAATCAACTGTTAAGGAATAAATTTTCAAAATCTAGAATAGTAACTTTGTTTCTTTGTATTCTGGATATGTTTAAAAATGGAGAAATTGACATAATTGTCGAAGAAAAAAACTTTTTTATTAAGTCAATGCAAAATTCAAGAAAGGAAATTAATTAATGTTTAAATCTAGTTTTATAGTAATGATTATAAATATGCTAAGCCGTATTTTAGGACTTGTTCGTGAAATGATTATCGGAAGCGTATTTGGTGCAACAGGAATGACAGATGCATATTTTAGTGCCACAAAAATCCCGAATTTCTTTACAACATTATTTGGTGAAGGATCTCTCGGTACAGTTTTTATCCCAATTTATAATCGTGGAATCGAAGAACAAGGAAAAGAGAGGACGGATGAATTTGTCTTTTCAGTATTGAATTTAATAGTTGCATTTACATCAACAATGTCAATATTAATGATTTTGTTTTCAAGACAAATTTTAAAAATAACAACAGGTTTTGCAGATCCTGAACGATTTGAAACAGCTAATATGCTTTTAAAAATAGTTGCTTTTTATTTCTTATTTATTGCACTTTCTGGAGTAGTATCATCATTATTAAATAACTATAAAAAGTTTGCAGTAGCAGCATCAATGGGAATTGTTTTTAATTTAACAATTATAATTGGAACGCTTCTTTTAAAAAATAAGATGGGAATTTATGGATTAGGAATCGCTTATTTACTGTCAGGAGTTTTCCAGCTTGCTATGATGCTTCCACAATTTTTTCAAATAATGAAAACGTATAAATTTACATTTAACTTAAAAGATGAATACGTTATAGAAATGTTTAAGTTAATGATTCCAACATTAATCGGAATTTTTGGCTATCAAATAAACGAAATTATAGACAATCGTTTTGCCACAATGTTGCCTGCAGGAACAGCCAGTGCCTTAAATTATGCAAGCCGGCTATATTTATTGCCAATCGGAGTTTTTGCTATTTCATTGGCAGTAGTGATATTTCCTACATTATCAAAGGCTGTAGTAAAAAATAATATGAAAACAGTAAGAAGAGTAGTTCATCAGGGATTATATATGTTAGCATTTTTAATCGTTCCTTCTTCAGTTGTATTATTTGGTTATGCACAGGAAATTGTGACATTAATTTATAAACGAGGGCATTTTAGTGAAAAAAGTGTAGTAATAACTTCTGAAACATTGCAATTTTACGCAATCGGACTATTATTTTTCTCAACAATACACCTTCTTACAAGAAGCCATTATGTGTTCAAAGATAGAACTTTGCCAGTAATTTCTTCATTTACAGGAATTGGAATTAATATTCTTCTGGACTGGCTGCTATACAAACAATACCGACATGTTGGACTTACGTTTGCAACATCATTTGCAGCAATGGTAAATTTCCTTATACTATATACATCATTAGCAAAGCGATACATAAAGTTGCGAACATTTAAATATTTTATAATACTTGTAATTACATTTGCTACATCAGGAATCGCATTTTATATTTCAAAAATGATAAAATTGAATATAATAGGAAGATTTAGCATTGCGATTAATTTAGCAGCATTCGCTGTAATTTATCTTCTAATATGGTTTATCTTGATTTCAATTTTTAGAAAAGATTTAATTGAGAAAATGCTAAAAAGAGTTTTAAATAGAGGATAAGTATGATACAAGAAAAAATTAGATATACAAAGACAGGCAAACGAATAGAAGTTTACGAATTTAAAGCCAAATTGCATCAAAAAGTAGTAATGAGTAAAAATCAGTTTGAAGAACATATTTTTCCAAAACATCCTGAAATCTCGCTTGAAATAATAAAAGGAGTACTTGAAAATCCAGATTTTGTAACCAAACAGTCAAAATCTCGAAAAGAGCATTTTTATCAAAAAAAAATCGGAAAATTGAATTATTTTGTAGTAATTTCCCAACATAAAAATGTAAAAAATTTAAGATTTGTATTAACAGCCTTTATGGCAAAAGATATAAATTTTTTGAAAGAAAAAAATATACATTACAGATATAAAAAATAAAAATATAAATTCAAAATTGTTATTTAACTAAATTTTAGGTAAATAATAACAATAGTAATTTATTACAATTATTAATTAAAAAATTGAATACAATGTAAGAAAAAAATCATCGTAATAGAAAGCGTATAAGAGCCTAAAATTAAGTTAGCCATACTTTTTATCATCGATGATTTTTTATTGCTTAAAATCGTTTATTTTGATTTTTCATATTTTCTATTTATGTAAAACATAAATAGAATTTTTGTTATAATGCACCATAAAATAGATAATAAATTATATTACACAAATCTATAAAGTTCTATAAAAGTTCTGTTTTTTAATAATAAATTTTTGAAATTATTTGTTCAATTTTTCCATTAACTGAATATTTGCATCCTTATACAAGTGAGAATATGTATTTATAGTAGTTTGTAAATTATCATGTCCCAGTCGCTTGCTGATAGCAGTAATGTCAGCTTGGATAAATAATAAATATGAAGCATGAGAATGCCTAAAATCGTGAAGGCGTATTCTTGGTAAATTTGCTTGCAAACTGTATTTCTCTAGAATGTATCTAAGTTGCGAACTTTTTAAATTAAAAATTTTAGCACTATTTATATTTTTTTTATTTTGATTAATTTTTGAAGTTTCAGAAAAATATGATTGCAAATCTGAAATAAGAGTTTCTGGCAACAAAACTTTTCTTATAGAGCCTAAAGTTTTCGGAGTAGTGATATAATCCTTTTTATTTATACGTGAAAGAGTTTTATTCACATCAATAAATTTTTCTTCCAAATTAATATCATTTTCAGAAAGAGCCAAAAGTTCACCAATTCTAAGTCCAGTCCAAAACAAAATTTTAAACATAATAATAGAATCAGAATATCCTCCATTTTTCTCTTTATTTTTTAATTCTAAAATTTCAATAAACTTTTCAAAATCGTTCAAAGACCAAATTTTCATTTCCGAACGATTTTTTTTACTTCCAAAAGATCCCATATTTTTACAAGGGTTTTCATTTAGTCCTTGATATTTCGTAGCCCAGTTAAACATGCTTTTCAATGCTGCATAAATATTAGACTTAGAATTTTCACTAAACAGTTGTCCGTTTTTATGTTCCTTTTCTAACATTTCATTTTGCCATTCTCTAATTATAAAAGGAGTAATCTTATTTATTTCAATTTTATCAAAAAATGGTAAAATATGCAAACGGAAATATGTTTCTACAGTATTGATTGCAGTAGACTTGTGTCTCTTGCTATAATCTTCAAAATAAAGTTCATATAATGATTGAAATGACATATTCATAGACTTAGCAATCTTTTTTTTAAATTCGTATTCGTAATCTTGAGCCTCTTTTTTCTTCTTAAATCCAGTTTTTTTATACTTTTTATTTTCTCCTTTATAATCCTTAGCGTAAAACATAGCATACCAAGTCTTTTTATCCGCATTGTAATAAACCGGCACTTCAAAGTTCTCCTTACTTTTATGATTTTCAATATAATTATATCACATTTTTATAATAAATAAAGTTTTTTTTATTAGTATTTTTAGACATTAGATATAGTATTATGTATAACTATAAAACAGGAAAATTTTATATAGTAAAGAAGAGTAAGAGTATAAAATAATATAAGAAGTAAGAAATATAATTTAATGAATATAATAAGGGTTTATAATTATAATTTATCATCAAAATTACATAACATACATTATCGGACTAAGATATTTATTATTTATTTTAAAAAATAATATAATATTTTAGTAATTAAATTAATCAATACGTCCGATAAAATACTTTATATTAATTATTGTGCTATGCTAATATTACATTATTTTCCAATTCCAATCTTTATCATTTCATTTAATATCATCATAATATATATATCATACGTATCTTCTTTTTAACTTAAATTATACAATTCATATATCAATTCTTGTGGCATTTTCTCATCTAACTTCCACAAAATTCTCATTGGTTTATCTCCATAGCTTTTATAATAATTGGCTTTTCCTAGATAAATAAATGGATTTGTTTTATTATTATTCATGAATGCATATTTCCTTATAAATATGTGGACATTATACCCTAATTCACTATGATTAGTAAACATTTTACCAACACTTGAGTTATGGGCTGTTTTAGGTTGGCTTATCCATTGAATTAAGTTGTCTGCAAATAAAGAATTATCGTATTTTAAGTTTTCTTGTAAAATATGGGTTTTGTCAATTGTTGCAAAAAGGCAAATGTCCTTGTCTGTATTTGCATAGCCTGCTCTCCAGCTTCCTTTTGGTACTTTGGAATCTAGCAAAATTTGGAGTTCTATTCTTTTATATTTTTTATACGGAATCAGAATATTCTCATTGAATATCGATAAATTATTACTTTTCTTAAATTCTGACAATCCTAAATATAGTAATTCTTTTAGACGAATCTTGAAATTATAATTTGAATTTTGAGAATTATCCAAATTTATAAGTTTTAAGTTTATTTCATTGTTATTATCAATTTTATTTATATTTTGAAATATTTTTTTGTAAGTTTCAGAAATTTTAAATAAATTATTATTTTTAGAATTTTGTTCTAAAATTTTATCTTCAACTAATTCTCTAAAAATACGGTTTATAACATATTCTTTTTCAAAATTATTTTTTATATTAAAATAATTTTTATATTCATTAATAATGATTTCTGAAGTTATAAACTCATTATTTATCAAATAATTTATAATTAAATACGTAAATGGCTCTACAAGCGTCAATTTTTTTTCTAAATATGCCAAAAATTCCATTTCTTCTGAATTTAAAGATATATTATTTTGTTTTAAAATTTCAGGCTTTTCAAATTGCAACTGTGCATTATAAAATGAGCCTAATTTTAAGGATAATTCTTGAAATAATTCGATATTTGTATCAAAATCACTTACTTTTAAAATTTCATTTTTAGATTTGCCAATTTCTTCTTTATAATCTAAATATAAGTCTTTTAAAATATTTTTAGAACTAAAGTTGATTTTTTCAATTTTTTCAATAATACGATTTTGACAAACTCTATCCAGCTCTACATAACATGATTTTGGGATATTTGAAAATTGATTTTTTATTTCGTTTATAATTTTTTCTTTTTTAGTAAATAAAGTATCCTTGTTGTCAACTTCGTTTGAAAAATAATTTATTAGCAAGTAATCTTTCTTATGATTTCCAATAAAATCAATAATTGTAACAAAATCTTTATTTTTAGCCTTCCTTAATCCCCTCCCAATTTGCTGTATAAAAATCGTTGAGGACATTGTAGGACGTAAGAATAGCAGTAAATTAATTGTTGGAATGTCAATTCCTTCATTTAAAATATCTACTACACATAAAATTTCAATTTTTTTATTTTTAAATTTATCTAAAATTTCTGATCTTTCGTTTGAACTTGTATTTGCTGTGATTACAGCGGATTTATAGCCTTTGTTTGTAAATTCTTCTTTCATGAAAAAGGCATGTTCTATATTTTGGCAAAATGCGACAGCACTTAATTTATCGCCATCAAAACCAAACTTATTGGTTTTTTCAACAATATAATCGGTACGTGTGTTCAGTAATAAATTTTCTAATAATACTTTTTCGTTATATTTCCCATTTTTGTAAGGAATATTATCATAATTAATCATGTAATCATTTACGCCAAAATAATGAAAAGGCACAATCAAATCCTCTTCCAAAGCCTCTTTTATTCCAATTTCATCCACAACATTATAGTCACAAAGTGAAAGAATATCCTTGCCATCCATACGTTTCGGAGTTGCTGTCAAACCTAGCAAAAATTTACTCTGAAAATACGATAATGTCTTTAAATAACTGTCTGACATTGAATGATGAAATTCGTCAACTATGATATAATCAAAAAAATTATATTTAAATTCATTGTAACAATTTCTTAATGATTGAATTGAAGCAAAAATCATGCTTTTATTAATTTCTTTTACCCCACCGTAAATTCTTCCAAATTCATTTTTATCAATTTTAAGAATTTTTGAAAAGACATTTATTGCATTTTCTAGCAACTCTTCACGATGAGCAATGAATAAAAATTTTATATTTGAAGTTTTTGATTTTTTATCATTTATTTCAAATAATTTATTTTCAGTATTAGAATTAATTTCAAAAAACTGTTTTATATCCATTGCGGCAAGATAGGTTTTTCCTGTACCAGTTGCTGAAATTACAAGGCCCTTTTTATTGCCGTTTTCTCTTGTTTCCTTCAACTTTTCCAAAACTCTTTTTTGCATGCTGTTTGGAATAAATTCATCTTTTTGTGTTATTTTTGTTTTTCTATAATCAAATGTATTTTGTGTGCTTATAGAGTTTTTATATTTTTCATATTCATCAATAAAATCTTCTGTCAATTCTATTGCTTCATTACTGTGCCACAATTTCTCAAATTGATTTAATGATTTTTCATAAATATTAAAAAAACTGCTATCTGTCAGTTTTACATTCCATTCTTCTGCTGAATATAAAGCACTTTGGCTAATATTAGACGAGCCAATTATAACACTATGATATTTTTCCTTTTCAAACAAATATGCTTTTGTGTGAAAACTCTCGCTTGAATTATTGTAAATCTTTACTTTTATATTTTTATACGACAAAAGTTTTCTTAACGCCTTTGAGTCTGTGATATTTAGATAGACAGATGTTATAATTTCCCCTTGAATCCCTTGTTTTTCTAATTCATCCAAAGTGCTTATTAATAATTGTATACCTGAGTATTTTATGAAACTTACTATAAAATAGAATTTTTTACAGTTTAATAATTCCTGTTTTAAATAAATAAAAAAATTACGAAATTTTACTTTTTCGTTTATAATTAATTCATTTATGTTTCCGATTATATCGCTATTTTTTCGTTTTAGCGGTAACTCAAAGTGAAAATCAGTATTTTGAGTTTTTATTTTTTTTGATTCATCTGTAAATGCCTGATTTAATAAATATAACTGTTTTTCGGTAAATTCAATAACTTTTTGATAATCATTTTTTTCAATAAAATCAGAAATTTTTTCTGAAAAAGTTTCCAGAACTTCAAATTCTAAATTTTCCTTGTATTCAGTCATTTCTAAAAAATTATTATTTTTTTCTTCTGTATTTATTAATTTATTTGGCTCAGATTTTTTTGCTAAAATACTCATTTTCACTCCATTTATTTTACTTTAATTCTATTTTTTGACTTTACATAAATATTTTTTCAGAAATTATTCTTTTTCTAAAAATTCTAAAATTCGCTTGTTTCCAGTCTTATGCTTCATCATCTTGAAGAAAATTCTAAACATTATAAGAACATCGTAATAACTGCCGTGCAGCTGGCTTTCTTCAAATGGGATATTATAATAATTGGCACATTCCATAAGTTTTGGCCATTTGTAATTTCCGTATGAAGAACCGTTTACTTTAACAATGTCTATATTTGTTAGCATTGTGTCAAATTGATTTTGCAACGGGAAATCTACGAAGCTTCTGTCGAATTTTATGTTATGAGCAACAAAATGGTTTGTATCCTGACAGAATAAAAAGAAATTATCCATATCTTCCTTAAAAGTTAAAGGATATTCAATCCCTGTATTTTGAATAATATTTTTTCTTTCACTTAAAATTACATCATCTGTCAATCCGTTTACACTGACTGCACCTTCATTCAACTCCTCACCTTCATTTCTGAAATAAAATCTGTTAAATTCCGACACTTTTTTCCATTTATTTCTTTCTTCTCCAGTATTTTCAGAATTATAATTCACTTTTATTGCAGACATTGACAAAACAGAACTTCCCTGAAATCCATTTGTTTCCACATCAAAAAATATTATATTCTTATTTAGTTTTTTTTCTTTGTTCACTTTTTTCTCTTTTCCTTATATTTTTACACAAGATATAAAAAATTAATCATTTAATTTTAATACTGATAAAAACGCCTCTTGCGGTATTTCTACATTTCCGATTGCCTTCATACGTTTTTTACCTTCTTTTTGTTTTTCTAATAATTTTTTCTTACGTGTAATATCTCCACCATAACATTTTGCAAGTACGTTCTTTCTAAGTGCCTTAATTGTTTCCCTTGCAATTATTTTTGTACCTAATGCAGCCTGTAATGGTATTTCAAACTGCTGCCTTGGAATTACATCTTTTAATTTTTCAACGATTGCACGTCCTCTGTAATAGGCATTATCTTTATGAGCAATGAATGAAAAGGCATCTACTGGATTTCCGCTTACCAAAATATCCACTTTTACCAAGTCTGATTCCTTGTATCCAATCATTTCATATTCAAATGAAGCATACCCTTTTGTACGTGATTTCAATTTATCATAAAAATCAATTACTATTTCTGCAAGTGGCAAGTCGTAGCTTATCATTGTACGAGTTTCATCAAGGTAATTCATATTAAGGAAAGTTCCTCTTTTTTCCTGACAAAGCTCCATTACGTTTCCAACATAATCTTTTGGAACAATGATTGTACCTTTTACATAAGGTTCTTCAATATACTTTTTCCCTTCTGGAAATTCCGCAGGGTTGTCAATTACAATCATTTCCCCTTGTTCAGGTGTTACGTTATATTTAACCGATGGTGCTGTTGAAATCAAGTCAATGTTAAATTCACGACGCAATCTTTCTACAACTATTTCCATGTGTAAAAGTCCTAAAAATCCACATCTAAATCCAAATCCCAATGCAAGTGAAGTCTCTGGAGCATAAGATAACGAAGCATCATTCAACTGTAATTTTTCCAATGCTTCCCTTAAATCTTCATAATCATCTGTTGAAACTGGATAAATTCCCGCAAAAACCATGCTTAATGCAGGACGATACCCTTCAAGTGCTGTATCTGTCGGATTTTTTACATGCGTAATTGTATCCCCAACTTGTGTATCCTTGATGGATTTAATTCCCGTAATAATATATCCAACTGAACCAACTGTCAATTCATCAACTTCCTTCATTTTAGGTGAGAAAATTCCAACTTCCAATACGTCAAATTCCTTTTCGGTAGACATAATCTTAATTCTGTCTCCTTTTGCAATTTTCCCTTCAATTATTCTAATATACGTTATAACTCCTCTAAAATCATCATAATGTGAGTCAAAAATTAACGCCTTCAAAGGACTGTCAATTTCTCCTTTAGGTGCGGGAATATGCTCGATAATTGATTCCAGCAAATCTTCAATTCCGAATCCAGTTTTTCCAGAAACAAGAACAGCATCATCTGCTGGAAGCCCAATAACTTCCTCTATTTCCAGCTTAACCTTATCGGGATCTGCTGAAGGTAAGTCAATTTTATTTATTACAGGCAATATTTCCAAATCATTTTCCAAAGCCAAATACACGTTTGCCAATGTCTGTGCTTCAATTCCCTGTGCAGCATCAACTACAAGCAAGGCCCCGTCACAAGCTGCAAGTGATCTTGATACTTCGTAAATAAAGTCAACGTGCCCCGGTGTATCAATTAAATTTAATTCATAAGTTTCCCCATTTCGAGCCTTATATTTCAACGTAACTGCCTGTGCCTTAATCGTTATCCCTTTTTCCCTTTCTAAATCCATGCTATCTAACAGCTGATCTACCATTTCCCTTTGCGTTACAGTTCCCGTCTGCTCTAAAAGCCTGTCTGCAATAGTGGATTTTCCATGATCAATATGTGCTATTATCGAAAAATTTCTTTTATTTTTTTGATCCAACATTTATATTGTTTCCTCCGTTTACTCGTTTGTTATCTTCTTTGTTATATTTTTAAAATGAGTAACTATTCTATCCGAACCTAGTTACTCAGCAATATGTATATTATATAATAATTTTGCATTTTTTCATAGTCTTTGTGAAAAATATTTTATCAAAATTCAGTTATTTTTTTACATCATAGATTGTATCACTTAAATTATAAATTTATTTAACTTTTAACTGATTCCCAGATTGAAAAATAAAATAATTTACATTCGATAAGAATTCCCTGAAATATGATTTTGGTATGGAAATAAGCGGTGTTTTCGCTGGAAGTCCATAAATTTCATAATTTTCATTATCAAATCCAACTTTTCTAGCAATATTTTTAGAACGGAAAATATGATAATCATTCGTTACAATCAAGACTTTAATTTTTCGATTTTTTTCATTATTGTTTAAAACATTTTTACCATTTTCAATATTTTTTATATTCTCAAGACTAAACCTAAAATTTTCAACAGTATTCTTAGATTTATCCTCCAAAACAATTCTATTCTTACTAATTCCATTTTTCAAAAGTTCCCTTTTTATCGCCAATCCTTCTGCCACATTTTCATTTTTCCCTTGTCCTCCAGTTGCAATAACCTTAACTTCTGGATTTTTCTTTAAATACTCTGTTGCAGCCTTTATCCTTTCCATAAGTGATTTAGTTGGCTTTTCTCCTTTTACTCTTGCTCCCAGTATTATTACATAATCTACTTTTTTATTTTCATTTACGGCTTTTCTATCAGTTATGTATTCTTTTATTATAAAATATTGCACAAAGCAAAATAAAAAAACAAATAAGATAATAGAAATTTTTATTAATGTTATAATTGTATTCTTCATAAATTTTCGATTTTAAAAGTATCCTTTCTTAAAATAAAGGCTGTTCCATTTCTGAAACAACCGCTATAAAATAATTATTCTTTCACGATAGCTGTAAAATCACTCCAGTCCTCAACTTTAAAAGCTCTAATATCCCTTACAGAATTTTTAAACCATTCAATAGATTTTAGTTTTGTTATGGCTTTATAAACTTCAGCTAAAGTATTTTTTTCAGTACTATTCACATATAAACTGCCTTGTGTCCATTCAAAACCCAGTATCTCCAATTCCAGTCGAATTTCATCGTAAGCCCTGTTATATAGATCCCCATAATTTTTTTTCAAATCATCAATTTTTAAATCAAATGCAATTGCATACATCTGTATCCCTCCTCTTTTAAATATTTTACAACAATATTTTAGTACATTTTACCATAATTGTCAATTTTTTTGTTTTTATTTTTTAATTGACATTTTGTACAAAAAGAATTATAATAAATTGTACAAAAACTATAAAGGAGTGATAAGTATGTTAGCTGTAAGTTTTTCAACTATGAGAAATAATTTAAAAAGTTATTGTGATAAAGCAGTGAAAGAAAATGAAGATGTAATTGTAACAAGAAAAAATGAAGAAAATGTAGTTTTAATAAATCTTGAAAAATATAATCAATTTTTGAAAGCAGTCCAAAATGCTGAATATCTTGCAAAAATAGATAGAGGATTTTCTCAGATGAAAAGTGGAAAAGGGCAAGTTCATGATTTAATAGAGGTTGATGATGAATAAATTATGGACTGATGATGGCTGGGCAGATTATTTATATTGGCAATCTCAAGATAAAAAAACTTTAAAAAGGATTAACGAACTCATAAAAGATATTGAAAGAAATGGAGTATTGAATGGAATAGGCAAACCTGAAGCTTTGAAATATAGAAAAGGATTTAGCCGAAGAATTGACGAAACTAACAGACTTATCTATGCCATTGATGAAAATGGAGTTTTGTGGATAATTTCTTGCAGAGGACATTATTAAAATTGTTTTTTGTTGATTAAAAAGAGTGGATAATACCACTCTTTTATTTTAAGTATTCTAATAAATACTTTAGTTTCATGAATATTGCTTTATTAACACAATTAAAATTAAATAATTTAATTTACTGATTTTCAAATCCGCCTGTATAAAGCTGATAATAAGTTCCTTTTTGTGCAATCAGTTCATCGTGATTTCCACGTTCGATAATTTTTCCTTGATCAAGTACCATTATCACATCGGAATTTTTGATAGTTGAAAGCCTGTGGGCGATTACAAAGACTGTTCTTCCCACCATCAACTTATCCATTCCTTCTTGCACGATTTTTTCTGTTCTTGTATCAATGCTTGAAGTTGCTTCATCCAGAATTAAAACTGGCGGATCAGCGATTGCCGCTCTTGCTATTGACAATAATTGCCGCTGTCCTTGTGAAAGGCTCGAACCATCACCACTTAAATAAGTGTTGTAACCTTGTGGCAAGTGTTTTATAAAATGATCGGCATTGGCAAGTTTTGCGGCTGCATACACTTCTTCATCTGTTGCATCAAGTTTTCCATATCTGATGTTGTCGGCAACTGTTCCAGAAAATAAGTGTGTGTCCTGTAGTACAATTCCAAGAGATTCTCTTAAATCCTGTTTTTTTATTTTTTCAATGTTAATGCCATCATATCGAATTTTTCCAGAGTTAATATCATAAAATCTGTTAATTAAGTTTGTAATTGTAGTTTTTCCAGCTCCTGTTGCACCCACAAAGGCAATTTTTTCTCCCGGCTTTGCATAAAGATTGATATTATGAAGTATTGTTTTTTCATCACTGTATCCAAATGTTACATCTTCAAAAACAACATCTCCCATTAGTCTTTCATAAGAAATTGTTCCGTCAGAATGTGGATATTTCCAAGCCCATGCACCTGTGTGCTTTTCAGTTTCTGTAATATTTCCATTTTCATCAATATTTGCGTTTACAAGAGTAACATAGCCGTTATCTTGTTCAGGTGTCTGATCTAGCAGGTTAAACACCCTTTGAGCTCCAGCTGATGCCAATATTACTGATGTTAATTGCTGTGCAATTTGTGAAACAGGCTGGTTTATTACTTTTATAAACTGTAAAAACGATACAAGCCCTCCGATTGTAAAACCTGCAATATTATTAAACACAATTATTGAACCAAGAACTGCTGTAAGTACAAAGTTTATATTTCCAAGATTTCCGACAGCAGGTCCTAGAATATTTGCAAATTTCATTGCATTGTTCGCCCTGTTAAATAATGCCGTATTCAGTCTGTTAAAACGTTCATCAGCCTTTTTCTCATACGAAAATACTTTTACAACTTTCAGTCCTTCTATCATTTCTTCCACATATCCATTTACAATACCAATATTTTTTTGCTGTGCAGTATAGTTCTTTGAGCTTTTTGAAGAAATAGTTTTTGTTGTAACGATCATAATAATAATCATTACTACTACGAAAAGTGCTAGTGGAATATTTAATATAAACATTGAAATAAGAACACTTATGATTGTAATAATTGAAGATATTACCTGCGACAAGCTTTCAACCATCATATTTCGTAAAGCGTCAATATCGCTTGAATAGACACTCATTATATCTCCATGTGCATTTGTATCAAAATATTTTATAGGAAGCGATTCCATATGTATAAATACATCGTCTCTTAACCTTTTCAATGTTCCCTGTGCAACGTAAATCATAAATATTTCATAAATATATGTACAAATTACAGCTCCGCCATATATGACTGCCATTTTTAAAATTAGGCTCACAAGCTCTTTGATAAAGTTAGGATTATTTTTACCAATGTTGGGAATAATGATTCCATCAATCAATTCTTTTGAATACATTGTTCCAATAACCATTCCAAATGAACTCAAACAAATAAATACAATAACAAATAGCGTCTGTATTTTATAATGCTTAAACATGTATCTTAATAATCGGATTAATCCTTTTAACTGATTTCGTGATTGCGAATTTTCAGTTTTTTTATTTTTATTCATTACTTATCACTCCCTTCTGTCTGGGATTCATAAACTTCATGATATACCTTGCTTGTTTTAAGCAATTCATCGTGTGTTCCTGCCGCTGTAATAATTCCATCTTCTAGAACTAATATTTTATCGGAATCTTTTATTGATGACACTCTTTGACCAATAATAATTTTTGTAATGTGTGGCAATTCATTTTTGAAAGCTTCTCTTATTAGTTTGTCTGTCTTTGTGTCAACTGCACTTGTAGAATCATCTAAAATTAATATTTTGGGAGATTTTAGCAAGGCTCTGGCTATACACAGCCTTTGTCTTTGCCCTCCAGACACATTCGCTCCGCCACGTTCAATACGAGTATCATATTTTTTAGGAAATTTCTGAATAAACTCATCAGCTTGTGCCAATTTGCAGGCATGTTCCATTTCCTCATCGGTTGCATTTTCATTTCCCCAACGTAAATTATCCTTTATAGTTCCTGAAAACAGTACATTTTTTTGAAGAACCATCGCTACATTGTCCCTAAGCGTCTTTATATCATAATCCTTTACATTCACTCCGCCAACTAGAAGTTCCCCATCCAGGACATCGTATAATCTTGGAATTAACTGAACAAGAGCTGATTTTGCACTTCCAGTTCCCCCAATAATTCCAATAGTTTCTCCAGACTTTATTTCCAGATTTATTTTTGTCAAATTCAGCACCTCAGGATTATTGCTGTAACTGAAATCCACGTTTTTAAATACTATTGAACCATCTTTTACCTCTGTTATCCCATTTTCAGGATTTTTAATGCTTGGCTCTTCATCTAGAACCATCACAATCCTATCTCCAGATGCTCTTGAAAACACAATATTTACAAGCATCATTGCAAGCATAAGAAGGCTCATAAGAATATTGGTTGTATAAGCAAAAAGACTTGTAAGCTGCCCAGTTGTGAGCTCATTTACAACAATCATCTTTGCTCCAAACCATGAAAGCAGTAAAATACAACCAAATACTGTTATCTGCATTACAGGAGACACAAATATTATAATCTTTTCTCCTTTTAAAATCATATTTTTCAAACTTTCAGTAGCCTTCTTAAATTTATTAGTTTCATATTTCTCACGGATATACGCTTTTACAACTCGAATACCGTTTATATTTTCCTGAAGGCTGGAATTTATGTCATCATATTTTTTAATTGCAGCTGTAAAAATTGGATGTACCTTAAAAATAACAAAGACTAAAAAACTTCCTAAAAACAAAACTGCAACAATAAATATCATTGACAACTTTGGACTTATCATAAACGACATAAATATTGCTACGCACATCATAAGTGGAGCCCTTACAAATCCTCTGATTAACAACTGAAATGAATTCTGAATGTTATTAACATCTGTTGTAAATCTTGTAATCAGTCCAGCTGTAGAAAATTTATCAATATTAGTGAATGAAAAGGACTGTATCTTAGAAAATAAATCCTTTCTCAAGTTTTTAGCAAATCCAGCCGAAGCATAAGAAGCGTATTTACTAGCCTGTATTCCACATAGCAACGATAACATAGCCACTCCAAATGTTGCAAGTCCCATTATAACAATAAACTTCATATCTCCCTTGCCATTATTTCCATTAAGCCCATCATCTATAATCACAGCCATAAGCGTTGGAATAAGCATTTCAAAAATAACTTCTATTCCAATAAATATTGGTGAAATTAATGCACTTCTTTTATACTCTCTGAGACGGGAAAATAATTTTTTTAACATATAAGTAAACACCTCTTCCTTTCTTTATTTTTTCGTTTTTATTTAATACTGATACAAATTTAAAAGCACGAAACTTATCAAAGAAAATAAAAAAAAATTAATTCCATTAATAAATTTCAGTGCTTTTTATTTGTTATTAAAATCAAGTAATTATGCTTAAATATCCAGATGTTCTATAAAATATCTTATCTGCAATTTCCACCAATACCAGTCATGAGCCACATCGTGTCCCCAGAAATCCGTCCATGCTGGAACTTGCTTTTCATAAAGAATATGAGCCAGTTCTCTGTTACTTGGCAATAATTCTTCTTCCCAAGCTCCTTGCCCAATACATATAATAATATTTCTCTTTCTATATATATCTAAATAAGGATGATTCCACGGCATATTTTTCAAAAAGTCAACAACAGAGTTATTATAAACCAAATCATCTTTATAATCTCCAAAAAACATCGAAGCATCAAACATTCCACTTAGTGAAATTAATGTTTCAAATAATTCAGGTCTACGGAAAAATAAAATTCCTGCATGTGCTCCTCCCATGCTGCATCCTGTAACAATAATATCACTTCTCCAAGAGATATCCTGCATTCTAGGCACAAATTCATTTGCGATAAAATTATACCATTTTTCCTGCATTTCTATTCTGTATCTTGGATTTCCGTTAAGATCTGACCAGCTTTCCTTGTCAACACTTCCTACACAGAATAATTGCAGCCTTCCTTGTTCAATATAGTCTGACAGCACATCTACCATCCCAAATTCTTCATACTGGTTACAATCTCCATCTTGTGAAGGAAATACCAGCACCGGCTTCCCAGCGTGTCCATATCTCTTGTATTCCACTTCCCGACCAAGATGATAGCTATATTCTTTTTTATATTCTATTTGCATTCTTTCTCCTTGTGATTTTATTTATTTTTATTCTTATATTTTTTTGTGTACGAAATCTATAAATTCTTCCATTTCCTCTTTTGTTTTAAATTTTGCTGTATACATATAATTTCCCATTGCTCCTGAAAAAATATCTGGCATTCTTTCATCCATTACAATTGCATTTCCATATTTCTGCTTAATTTCATCATGAGAATGAATATAATTTCTATTATCACGACGACTTGCATAAACACAGTAGTTTTTTTCTATATCTTCATTCAATTTAGCCTTTTCGATTTTATCAAATGCAATCATATCAGCCCAGATTTGATAAACATCAGTATTGTTGGCGTAATTGTACATATCAGGTGTATATCCGCCTGCAGGACGCATATTTGCTTCTAGTCCTACATAATCCCCTTTTTTACCAAGTCCTTTTTTATCTTTATTTAGTTTAAAAAATTCCAGATGCACAAATCTGCTTTTTACTCCAAAGCCTTTCACAGCTCGTCTCCCTGTATCCAGTAATTTTTCAGGCATTTCCTTTTCTACATAATAAAATACATCTAGTTTTTCATTTACAATATCCATAACAGCAGGCTCAACAATTCCTGTTTCAAAAATAGGATTTCCATTGGAATCAATAACTGCGTCATAAGATACTAAATCTCCGTCAACATACTCTTCCATAATATATTTTACATTTTCATTACGAGTTTCAAAAAATTCCTTCAATTCTTTTTCGTTGTTAATTTTACGAGTATCGCTTGCACCAACACCATTATCAGGCTTAACAACTACTGGATATCCTACTTTATCAATAAATTTCTTCGCTTTTGCAAATGTTGCAACTAATGAAAAGTCCGCAGCTGGTATTTCTCCTTTTTTGTATGCCTTTTTCATTTTAGATTTTTCTTTTATATTTGCAATTTTGTCAGACTTTATTCCAGTTGTAATATTAAAATCTGAACGAAGTCTTGAATCCTGTACAAGCCAGTATTCATTATTAGACTCAAGCCAGTCAATTTTCCCATATTTATGCGTAAAAAAAGCCACTGCCCTTAAAACTTCATCATAATTTTCAAGGCTAGAAACTTTATAGTATTCCGTTAAACTGTCCTTTAATTTTTGATCCAATTGATCATACTCTATATCTGCAATTCCTAATACATTTATTCCATTTTGTTTTAATCTATCGCAAAATTCACAGTTAGTTTTTGGAAATTGTGGTGAAATGTAAACAAAATTCATAATACTCATCTCCTTCGACTGTTAAAATAATTTAATTTCATAAACTTCTGTAATCCGCTTCTTTAGTGATTTGTATTATTATAGCATAATTTTTGAAAAAATGTAAATACTATTCTTTTGTCTTTTTTCTTATACTTAAAATAACAAATTTGCTTTTTAAATTATAAATAATAAAAAACTACACCTTTTATTTTGTTTTAGGTGCAGTTAACTTTTTATTTATTATTTTCCTTTATTATATTCTTCTAATGCTTTTTTTAACACTTTCATTCCATTTTCAATTTCAATCAAGTTATGTGTACAGAAAGAAAATCTTGCTTCCTTCGTACCTTTTCCTGGCGTTGTATAAAATCCAGGACCTGGTGCAAATGATAGTGTCTGATTTTCATATCTGAATTCTGTCAATAGCCAAATTGCAAATTTTTCAATATCGTCTACTGGTAATTCAGCAATCAGATATAACGCACTGCTTGGTTTGTATGTTACAACTCCTGGTATTTTTATGATATTGTTGTAAATCATATCACGTCTTACTTTATATTCTAATTTCGTATTGTCAATGTAAGTATCCAAAGTATTTATAAGATTTGTACTTGCATATTGCTCGATTGTTGAAACTGATAGTCTTGCTTGACAGAATTTAAGAGCTTGTGATAAAAAGTCTTTATTTTTTGAGGCAATTACTCCAATTCTTGCTCCACATGCACTATAATGCTTTGAAATACTATCAACTAAAATTACTCTATCTTCAATTTCAGGAATCGACATAAATGACTGATAACTTTTTTCGATTTCTTCATCATAAATAAATTGTCTATATACTTCGTCAGTAATAATATACAAATCATGTTTTATTGCAATATCTCTTATTAGATCCATTTCTTCTTTTCTAAATACAATTCCAGTCGGATTGCTCGGATTTGAAAACATAATAGCCTTTGTTTTTGGAGTAATTAATTTTTCAATTTCTTCTCTTTTTGGCAAGTGATAATGATCTTCAATTGAAGTTTCAATCGGAACTAATTTTGCATCAGCAATTCTCAAAAAACTATCATAATTTGTATAATATGGCTCAGGAACCAAAACTTCATCTCCAGGATTACAAATTGTTTGTAATGTAATCTGAATTGCCTCACTTCCACCTTGAGTAATCAAAATGTCCTCAGGTAAAATATCAATTCCTACCTTTGCATAAGATTTTGAAAATGATTCCCTCAATTCCATTATCCCAGCTGAATTCGTATATTTAACAATTTTTTCCTTATAATTATTAAGTCCTTCAAAAAATGTATCAGGTGTTTCTACATCAGGTTGTCCTATATGCAGCTGATATACCTTCACGCCAGATCTTATAGCTTCATCAATATATGGAACCAATTTTCTGATTGGTGAATAATGCATATTTATAACTCTGTTTGAAAATTTTTTCATTTTTAATGTTCCTTTCTTCTGTAACTGGATTATTTATTATTATATTTTTCGTTCAATGCCTTTAAAATAGCAAATGTTTCTAAATCAAGCTTTCCATCATAGTTTGACGGTCTAAAATGATACTGAAAAACTTTTATTACATTTTTTGTCTGCTCATCCCATCTTCCAGTAGAACTAATTGTGTATCCAAATTTAGAAAATTCAGCCTGTACTGCGGATACTGGCAAAGTATTCCAAGTATCTGCATATTCAGACTCGTATGCTAATTTTCTTTCATTATCATACCACATTCCTATATTGTATTTTTTATATAATTCTTCCCAAGGGAATAGTGGACCTGGATCAGGCTTTCTTTGAGGGGCAATGTCTGAATGTCCTAAAATATTCGTTGCAGGAATTTCATATTTATCCGCCAAATATTTTACAAGTACTGCCACTTCCTTAATTTGAAAATCTTTAAATGGCTCAAAACTTCCGCTTACGTTTCCACTGTTAACAATTTCTATTCCAACTGAACTGTCATTTAAATTTTTACTTGTTTTCCATTCACTTACTCCAGCATGCCATGCTCTTTTATTTTCATCTACCAAATAATATACAGGATCATTTTTTTGGTCAGATATTAAATAATGAGCACTTACCTCATTGTTTGTTAAAGCTCTTAGAGAACCATCTCTATTCATTGCAGTATAATGCAAAATTATAAATCTTTGTCTATAATTTTGACCCGTTGAAGTATATGAAGAGTCTACTGTTATTGAGCCTGCTGTATTTTTAATTGTGTCAATTCCTCCTCTTGTAACATTTGTAGGATTAGTTTTCGGTTTATTATTTTCATTTCCGTTAGATTGATTTTTTGTCACATTTCCATTATCATCAACTTTTATTTCTATTGGCTTTTGAACATCTTTTGAGACATTTTGATTATGTGCATTCAAAATATTTCCAACAGATAGTATTGATGCTAAAAATAACAATTTTGCTATATTTTTTTTCATTTTACTTATCTCCTCCTGCTTAAAAATTATTTTAATCAAATTTATTTTGTAACTTTTTCTTTGTAATGACTATCATTATTATCTTTTAAAAGCAAGTAATAAATAATAGCCAAAATAGCAATAACAATTCTCATAATTGCAGTAACATTTCCGTCAAAATCAAGCCATATCATTATAGAAACTATAAAATTTATAACTGATACAATTATCAAAAATATATTTCTTCTGCTTGTAGCAATAACGCCAAACACTATTGATGAAAAAATAAACAAGACTCTCGTTCCACCAACAAGCCAAACATAAGAGTTTACAGTTGAAACTGTATCGTTAATATATGGCGAACTTTGCAAGATTACACGTGAAATATCTACACAAATTAAACTTATTATGAATATTGAAAAACAGATTATCAAATCTCTTATATCTTTTTTTACTTCTTTTTCTGCTATTTCTTTTTTATCATCAAATTTAATATCTTTATTTTCTAGATAAAAAACAGAATAAAATAGTATAATCCAAAAAATCACTTCCATTACACCAAGCCAAGTCGATATCTTAAAAAGCTTGTCATTTGTGTATTCATTGAAAATAGAATTATAAAAACTGTGATTTGCAAGTATATAGAAAAAAGACACTATTATTGCTACTACTTTTTTATAATAGAAAAACATAATTTATTCTCCTGAAAATTTGTTTATCCAGCTCAAATAATTTGAATCTGTAATGTTTAAAGCCTCTATATTTGCTTGAAAATTAACATCGTCATCATATATTTTGAATATAATTGGTGCGAGTATTTTTAACGTCTGTGTCTCAAAAATACCATGAATATTCATACTATAAATAAGAGGTTTTTGAAATTTTAACAATTGACTGTTAGTCTGTTTTATTTCATATAAAAGTGCTAATAAATTGATTTTTTTTAAATCATTGTTTCTATCTTCAAGCACTACATCAATTTGATCTGAAAGCAGTTTTTTATATCGCCAAGATTGATGCTCCTTGTGAGCCTTGCTTTGTATCAAGAATTTCATTTTAGGCGAAAACAAAATCAAATTATCCAAATTTTTTTCATATTTTATTGAAAAATCTCTTTCAAAGAAAGTACTGACAGCTTTTAATAAATCATTTTGAACACTATAAATATTATTTCCATCATAAATTTTATTAATCAAAATAGATTTTTGTTCATTAAACGTGTCATAAAGGTATATTTCAATCTCATATTTTTCTACATTTGGCATTTTTAAAATATTTCCAGCCAAAACAAAATTCAAATTATTATTCTGCTTTCTTATAAGTTTCATATAATCTGTACTATATCGTTTTTTAGATATAAATAAACTTTCTTTATTGTAAGCAATTGCTAACTGATAATTTAAATTTGTTTTATAATGAAGATTTTCATTTAAATGTAAAGGCAATGAAACTGCTAAATTTTCAGCCAGTTCTGATTTCTCACCTATTGAGGTAAATGTCAGAATAAGAATATTGGGTTTCACACGTCTACTTTGATTTAGCATAAATTCAGGATGATTAAACTCATAATACCAGATAGGCTTGTTTGTTGAAAAAAAGTGAGTTACAGTATTTTCTTCTGTATTATTCCAAGTTTCAGCCTTTATTTTTAATTTCCAAAAATAATCTTCATAATACATAAATTTTTTATAATGTTCAATCCAAGGGAATTTAGATGTAAATTTACAAAGTTCCAGTCCTTCTTTATACATATCTTTTATTTTATAATATTTCAAAACATTTAAAGCAGTATAAGCATTGTGTTTTTCTGGATTATAATATGCCAGTACATACTGCTTGAACTCATCATAAAGTTCATTTAAAATATAAATACTTGACGTAATATACATTACTTCAGCATTATAACCAGATTCTTTCAAGGCGTTTATCAAAAAATAATTTCCACTTTCCTTATTACCTTTTTTAAAGTAAACTATGGCCTGCTTCATTTTTGCACGCCAATTTCCTGATATTTCAGAAAGTTTTTCAAGTTTGTTCTCGTATTCCTCATTACTTCTATTTTTTACAATATCAAAATATTTTTTAAATGCTATTGATGAATTTGGGTTAATTTCAATTGCTTCATAGTATTTTTTTTCTGCTTCAGCTGACTTGCCACAAAGCTCTAATGCTTCTGCATAGGCTATACAAAGTCCTTCAGTCAAATTATTGATATTTAGATTTTTTTCATATAGTTCGACAGCATTCTGGCATGACCCTGTTTTTATATGATAAGTTCCAAGTAAAATCATTTTTCTCTCAAAATTTTCATCAGTTGCATAAAATCTTAATACTGCTTCTTTTACCTCTGGATAAACCCCTTTTGAAAATGCATCTTGAATTATCGGATATAATCCATCCATATTACTCCAATTTTTCTTTATAGCTGGATATAATTTTTTTTCAATCCAGTCTTTTTTGGGCATTTTAAATTCTTTTCCGAACTCATCATAGTAGGAAATATCTTTAAAGTCATCTGAGTAATTACCACTTTCAATCATTTCGGATTCATTATTTACAATATCATAGATTGGTCTTCTAATCTGCTGATTATTGACATTATTATTTATATTAACTTCTTGATTTACTGTCTTTTTATTTCTTTTTTTATCAGAAGATTTAAAAAAATTAAAAATCCCCATACATCCTCCTATCTAAAAAGTAATCTTTATAACTTATTTTATTATAATTATAAAATTATCACAGTAATAGTATAGCATAATTTATTTATTTTTGTTATATTTTTTTAAAATTTTTTCTATTCAATTTTAAAATAATCCAAAAGATACTTATTATATTTTAAATCTAACTTTAAAAATTAAGTAAAGCTCAAATTTTGTTAGAAAAACAATTTTAAAACAGAACTCAAAAATTATGACTATTTTGCTCAAACCCTAAATTATATAATTTCTGGAAGTTCAATTTTAAATGGGTTCGAGTATATAATAAAAAAGCGAGATTATTAAAAATCTCACAATTAAAAAGTTTTTATTTTTCATTATTTTCATCTGAAAAATTATTAAAACTTGGGCTATTTCTCAAATCAATTTCTTCTTTATCTTTAAAATTATATTTGCTGTCTTTTCCTTCATTTTTTAAATAGTTATTTTCAACGTTTAGATAAATCACAATTTGTAAAGCTTGAGAATATAGAAGGAGTAAAAAAATAAATACTGAAATAACAATAACTGCCAAGAATACACCTATTCCATTAGAAAAACCTCTAACAATACTAGAAAGTGGCAAGATAATTATAATACTTCCTATAATAGCTACTATTACAAATATTATTCCAGGAATTATTTTCTTTAGCCTATTTCCTTTGGACAGTTTCAAGCTATAATCCAGTGATTCTGAAAGAGTAAGATTACGAATATAATATATATCAAAAAAGTAAAGTAGCGCCCATATAAATATAACTATCATAGCTATATTTGCTAAAAGGGCTAAAAAAGTCCCTATGAAAGGTAATCTTTCTAACACAGATAAAATTATTCTTAAACCTAAACTTATTCCAAACATTGCAAGACATTTAATAAGAATCCCTTTTGTTGAGAACTTATCTGCTTTTCCTTCCACTTTTAATGCAATTTTTCTCAAAAAATATGCCATAAAGTAATTATTTGCTATTATTACCAATGCAATGACTAAAATGAAACCTAATAAAGAAAACATAGAAATTGGCTGTGCATATCCTGAAAGAGCAAGCATGACCAACCAAAGGTATCCTAAAACAAAGCTTATAAGTGGAGCAAGTGTTAAAATATACTCTAAAAATGCAAGTAGCTTATTCTCTTTAAGAATTATCTTAAATAAATCAAATGCTGCACTAAAAATTTCTCCAATTTCAAGATCTTTTTTAAAGATTTTTTCTCTTAAATTTTCTAAATACATAATTTATTTTTCCTTTCTATTTTTTATAATTATACACTAAGTTTAAGAATATTTCAAACTTTAAGCTCGTTTCTCTTCAACCTGTCTTTTCAAATAATCATACTCTACATTCAAAAATATTACCGTATTCATTATTATTCCTGCAATTCCTAATATACTTGAAATAAATCCGCATACTACAGCAATCAAAAATACAACATATGATGGCATAAAAACAAGTAGCTTAGTCGAAAACGGCAATATGAACACAAAATTTATTGCTGTAATAATAAGTTTCGGTATCAACATTCTCAATCTATTTTTTTTAGATAATGCCAAATTATATTTAAAAGCTTCTAAAACTTTTATACTTCTTATGTATAAAGTTTGCATGAAATAAAGAGTATTTAGAGTTACAACTATCACTATTATAAAATACACTCCATACATAATATATTCAAGAAATCTTGAATTAAAATTTTTCGTAATTATAGAAAAAATTGTTACAGGTACTAATATAATCAGTATTATGATACCAATTGCAATATAAAATAATACATATATCCCAATAAATGTTAAATATTTAAAAAATACATTCTTAAATTTATAATCACTTTCCCGACCTTCAATTTTATAAGCTACTTTTGTATAAATTACACCTATCAATAAACCTAAACAAAGGGATACCAAAATAACACCAAAAAATATCAAAAACGCTGAAGCAATTGCTTCTAAAACAGCCTCTCTATCCTCAACTTGACCTGCAATTTGCATTTTTATAAGAATATTTTGCACTGTAGCATTAGAAAAAAATGTCCATATATTTCCAATAGCAAACAAACTAGCACATAATTTATTTTCTTTTAAAAATATTTTCAAAATTTCAAATGTTTTTTTGAAATATTCTACCATTTTTAATTTTTTATCAAATAATTCTCTTTGTAAATTTTCAAAATCCATAATTTTAATTCTCCTTTCAAAATTTATTGTAAATTTTTATCCTGTTTTTTCAAATAATTATATTCCACATTCAAAAATACTATAACTGCTATTGTTATCATAAAGATAAGTAAAAAACTTGAAATAATCCCAAAGATTACTGATAGCGGAAACGCTACAAATAATGGCAGTTCAAAAATTTCTAGCGAAAATATTGTAAAAGGCATTAGTAAAAAATAATTTAAAATTCCAAATAAATCTGATAAAAATGGAATTTTTACAATAAAATCTAAAATTACAAGAATAATAACAGGAGTTAAAATTCTTAACTTATTATTTTTAGAAATTTGTAAATTATACTGAAATGCTTTAGAAAATGACATATTTCTTATGTAGTATGCTTGAATAAAATATGCCACTTTTGATAAAAGAAATAATATTAGCAATGTTAACGGTATTATCAAAATTCCCTTTATTACAAGCAGTATTGTTATTGCAGCTGTATCACTAATACCCCCTCCTGAACCAATCATCCATATAAGAATAAAATTAGCCCAGCCTAAAACAATTAATATTCTAAAGAAAATAGCTAAAATTGCAGTACATATTCCAAATATAATTAAATATTTAGTAACTATATTTTTTAAATCGTATTCTTTAGTATTTTCAATTCTTTGTGCAACTTTTGTAATCAGAACTGCATAAAACAATCCAATATAAACTACAATCAAAAACATCATTATTAGTACTAAAAAATTATCATTCGAAATCGCTCTTATAACAATACTATTAAAAAATAGCAGAAAAATATTTGCAACTAAAAAGAATATCGTCCATAATTTATTTTCCTTCACAAATACTTTCAAAACATCAAATGCTATTCTAAAATATTCTCCCATTTGCAATTTTCTTTTGGATAATTCATTTTGTAAATTCTGTATCTTCATTTTTAATTACTCCTTTATTATTTTTTAGATTTATTACAATTCTTGCTTTTTCAAGTAATCGTATTCTACATTTAAAAAAATTATAACTCCCATTACTGATATAAATATTCCTAAAAAGCTTGAAATAATTCCAGCTATTGCAGATATCGGAAAAATTATAATTAATGGTATCTTGTCAAAAAGACGTAAAGAAAATGGCACTCTAAGGGCAGCATTTAACAATACAAAAATAATGATTGGAATAATTGCTCTTATTCTATTTCCCTTAGATATTTCTAAATTATACTGGAACACATCAAATATCATCATTTTTCGAATACAGTAAATTTGTATAAAATAAAGAAACATTATTACCACAAAGACAATTATGGCGATTATTATGATTCCAGCTATTATCATTCCTAGAAAACTAGCATTAGAATACAGAAATATAATTACAGCTGTAAGAGCTAAAAATCCACATACCATACTAATTACAAAATATACTAAGGTAAGCATCAAAAATTTGAGAAATAGTTTCTTAAATGTAAATTCATCTTCTCTATTCTCAATTTTAAATCCCATCTTCATAATTACAGCCGTATAAAATAAATTGCTGTAAACTGGTGCAACTGTATTTAACATTGAAATTAAATATCTAAAAGAATTATACAGTCTCACATAACTTTCTGAAGTTAATTTTTTCTCAAATGCTGCGCAAAACAGCATCCAAATGTTTGCAATTATAAAAAATATTGTCCATAGTTTATTTTCTTTTAAAAATACTTTTACGACATCTTTTGATTTGTTTAAATATTCTGTTAGATTTAACTTTTTCTCTATCAATTCATCTTGCAAATTTTGAAAATCCATATTTCCCCTCCATAATCAATCAAAAATAATATTAACTGTTGCTAAAGTCTATATATTCTAAGTTCAAATAAACAAGGTTGCTCACCATTGTTCCCAAAACTGTATAAAGAAGTCCTGCTATTCCTCCAAAAACGGCATTAACAGTCATTAGCGTAACCTGATCTTTTATTGTAGCTTCAAATAACCAACCTAAAAAATAATTAATCCCTACAAATACAGTAAAAATTGTTAATAGTACAGTTAACATCCGTATTCTATTCCCTTTGCTTATATAAAAATTATATTTGAATGCTTCAATTATATTTATTTTTCTTAGATAGTATGCCTGCTCAAAATATAAAAGATTTAGCTGTAAAATAATCCATAAAATTAAAAATGAAAGTGTCGATCTTGTAAATACTGTAATTATAATTCCCAATATTATCAAAAATATTTGTAATACTATGTTTACAAATGTTATAGTTAAAAATTTTACAATAACTTCAACTAGACTAAACTCATTTTCCCGCTCTTCAACTTCCAAGCCCATTTTTTTTCTTATAATAGCCGAAATAAATCGAATAATTAAATAGACTATAATAAAGCATAATATAAACAGCATTACTTCAGATGTCAGCTCATTAAATTCTTTACTTTTTACAAACTCATTAGAATTAATTTTTGCACTTCCATATTTTTTTACAATTTTATCCATTACCGTCATTACTTCTGCCCCTTGAAACATTATAACAACTCCAAGAAAAAATGAAAACAGAAAATGAAAAAATAGCAGTATTGGATGTTTTTTTGAAAACACTTTCAAAGCATTAAAACCATTACTAAAATATTCCCATGTAGAAAAATATCTATTTTGTAAATCATTTCTTAATTTATTAAAATCCATCAGGACTCCTCTCTTTTCTATTTTTATATCAAAAATTATAGCATACTTTATTTATTTTTAAAAACTTTTTTTACAGTAAACCTATTCTAAAATTTATAAGTATTCCCCTAAAATTCTAATTTATCTTAATTTTTTGTATTGCTGTTATAATTTAAAATTTTCTAAAAAAAATAATTATTTCTCTAAGAAAAATATAATTATTTTTTGTTATAATAAAAATAGTGCTTAAAGTTTAAAAAGGAGGAAAAAGTATTATGTTAAAATCATTAAAAAAATCAACAATTATTCTATTTTCATGTATATCTCTAAGTGCTTCGTTAGCAGCTGCAATTCCAAATGTTTCTGCAAAAAGAAGCAGCGAATATTCTGCTCAGTCTTCACGTGCATTAAGTTCGCCATATAGCACTGTTGCTGATGTCGTTATTTCTGGAAACATTGCGACTGTAAAAGAAAGTGGACAGCCATTTACTGGAATTTATGTTGAATTTGGTGAAATTGGAAATGCTCAAGTTGTTAGAAATTATCAAAATGGTACATTAAACGGGCCTATGTTCATGTATTATCAAAATGGAAATTTACAAAAAGTTGTAAATTATACAAATGGTGTAAGAGAAGGCGAAGATATTGACTTTTATGGAAATGGAAATTCTAAAACTATACGTAATTACAAAAATGGCATGTTAAATGGAGACAGCTTTGACTTTGATGAATTTGGACGTTTAACATCATCTCTTGAATATGTTAATAATGCTAAAAATGGAAAAGAGATAAAAATTTCAAACGGAATTGTCACAAATGAAAATAATTACGTAAATGGACAATTAAACGGTGAAGCAAAATCATATTATTCTAACGGTGCTGTTCGTTCAAATGGAAATTACTCACGTAATTTTAGAAACGGACAATGGACTTGGAACTATGAAAATGGTAAGAAAAAATTAATTGAAAATTATCAAAATGGTATAATTACAGAGATTCTTGGATATTCAAGAAATGGATCAAAAGAACGTGAAATGAAACTTGTAAATGGAAATGGAAATTTCACACAGTATTATGACAACGGAAAAATCAAAGTTCAAGGTGCTTTAAGAAATTACAAGGCTTATGGAAACTGGAATTTTTATAATAAAGATGGATATTTAACTGATACACAAGGATTTTATTAAAAAAACTTGATTTATTTTGATTTTAAAGGTATAATATTTATGTAACAGGTGTTTTAAAGGAGAATAAAAGAAAAAATTTACTTAGAAAAGTGGTGTTAATTATGAAAAAACTATTATTCGCTTTAATGCTTTTTGTAAATATTTTAGGATTTTCAGCATTAAAAAATGGTATTTATTCTGTTGAAAAAAGATACGACGGTAACTGGACTTCATTCGTAAAATTAACAGTTAAGGATGGAAAAATAATCGGTGCCCAATACGACAGAAAAAATCAAAGAGGTGAATTGTTTTCAATGAGCCAAAATTCTTTTAGAGATGTAGCTTTTGAAATTTCAAGAAATCTTATAAATTCTCAAAATGTAAGTTCCGTAACAGGAAAAGATGCAAAAGCAGTATCAGAATTTAAAGAAATGTCAAACTTTTTAATTAATAAAGCCAATAATGGTGAAACTGGAAATTTTAAAATGTAGTAAATATTTACAATTAGAATCTTAATTTTTCAAAATTAAAAAGCTAATATAACAAAAAAGGAGTTATCTTCATTAATCTATGAGACTACTCCTTTTTTATTAATTATTTTTTCTATTCCACATCATAAATAAATGAATAATTTTGTTTCACATCTTTACTTAAACTTCTGCCAACTACACACATTTCTTCTACTGATTTTTCAGCTTTTTTTCTTACTTCCTGACTGTATCCCTTTTTTAGATGAAATGCAATATTGATTTCTGTAACTTTAAAAGTTGTTAAATCGACTGTTTTTCCAACTTCTGCATAGCAATTTTCAAAATTCTGGTTATTAGATTCTAATTTTATTGATAAAACTGTCATTGCACATGAAGCTACAGATGCAGCGAGAAGTTCTGACGGAGAAAGCATTTCGCCATTACGGTCTGTCAAAATAATCTCGCTATTTCTGTTATTTTCTATTTTCATTCTAAAATTTTTATCATATTTTACTATCATTTTATCCATTTTTATCCTTCAATTATCTTAAATTCTATTTTAAAGCATTTAATCCTGCTAAATTCAAGAAATTCCAAGGCTTATTATAGTGAGGTTGGAAGAAGAAGTCTACAAATGCCAATTCTTCTACAGTCATTTTATTTTGAATGCATACTGACAATGTGTTAATTGATTGTGTTAAATCAATTTTAGAAGTTAACTGTGCTCCTAAAATTCTTCTGCTATTTTTTTCAAATACCACTTTTAGGGTTACTTTTTCATAAGTTGGCATAAATTCAGGACGATAGTTATCAACTGCAATTACGCTTTCAACCTCTACTCCTTCTTGTTTTGCAATTTCCTCTGTTAATCCAGTTGCAGCCATATTGTTTTCATAAATTTTAATTCCTGAAGTACCTTGTGTCCCAAGATGTCTAACTTTATTTTCAAGCAAGTTTATAGCTGCTAATGTTCCCATTCTTACAGCGTTAGTTGCAAGCGGAATATATCTTTCTCTTTGTAGCGGATTATAGAATACTGAACAGCAGTCTCCTGCAGCCATAACATCTTTATTGCTTGTTCTCATATATTCGTCAACTTTAATTGCTCCATTTGAAAGCATTTCAAGCTGTCCTTTAAACAATGAAGTACTTGGCAGAAATCCAACACACATAATTACCATATCAGCTTCATATTCATTTTTATCAGTAACTACTTTTGTTACATTTCCATTGTTTCCTTCAAATTTAACAACTTTTTCTCCAGTTGCAATTACAATTCCTCTATGTTTAAACGATTCTTCAGCAACATCTGTAAATTCCTTGTCAAAATATTTGCTCAAAACTCTTTCTTCTGCATCTACTAGCACAACTTCTTTTCCATTATCTCTAAATGCTTCAACAAGTTCCACTCCAATGTATCCTGCTCCAACAACAACAACTTTTTGTGAATGTTTTGCTCTTTCAATAATTTCATTTGAATGATTGTAATTTTTACAAAGCAAGATATTATTTAAATCAATTCCTTCAATTGGTGGAATAATAGGCCAAGAACCAGATGTGATAATCAATTTGTCAAAAGTTTCATTAAATTCGATTCCAGTTTCCAAGTTCACAACTCTTATTTTCTTACCTTCAATATCGACATTCTTCACTTCATGTCTCATTCTAGTGTCAACATTTAATTCTCTTAATTTTTCAGGTGAACAGTAAAACAGCCCTTGAGGATCTTTTACAACTCCTCCTACATATAATGCAATCCCACAAGACAAGAATGAAATATTGTCATTTCTTTCAAAAACTGTTATTTCCGCATCAGGATTTGTCTTTCTTAAATTCAAAATTGCCGCTGTACCAGCGTGTGTACATCCAATTACAACTACTTTCATCTATTTCCTCTCCTTCATAATATTCATATTTTAATTTTTAAATAAATTTATAATAAGCACTAATTCAAATTATTTTTTTCTCAATCTATTTAATTATACTACATTTTTAAAAAAAATCAATAGTGTTTTGAAATTTTTACAATTTTATAGTAAAACTAGTTTAAAACAGAACTCAAAAATTATGACTATTTTACTCAAACCCTAAATTATATAATTTCTATTGGTTCAATTTTAAATGAGTTCGAGTATATATTCAAATTATTTTAAAATATAAAAGGTTATCTAAGAATTTATCTCAAATAACCTGAATTTATTTTTATTCAAATAAAACTACTAACATTTATTATAAGTCTTCAATTTTCTTTAATAGCTCTCTCAATGTTCTAGAATCTGCTTTTGGCTCATTAATCGCCCTTTTCCAAGCTTTACTGCCTCGTATGTTATGAAATAACCCATGTGTGTGCATAAGGAATAAATGTGGACGCAATTGCTGTTTTTCCATATTTTCAATATAATGAATCATTTTTTCTATGATTTCTTTACGAGTGATATTTATTTCTTTTCCGTAATATTTTCCAAATTCAGTCAGAATCATAGGATTATCATAAATTTCACGTCCTAGCATTACAGAATCAACATATTTTAAATGTTCATCAATTTCCTTAACAGTTTTAATTCCACCATTAATTTCTATATGTAATTCAGGATATTCTTTTTTTACACGGTAAACTTCATCATATCTAAGAGGTGGAATACTTCTGTTCTGCTTTGGATTAAGTCCTGCAAGTATTGCTATCCGTGCATGGATAATATATTTATTTACCCCAATTTCTTTAGTAGTATTAATAAAATTTATCATATCTTCGTATTTGTCTAATAGTGTTCGTTCGAAAGAAGCTGGCAATATATTTTTTCCATCAATTCCTATTCTATGCTTTATCGAAATTGGCTTACCTGTTGCTTCCTTCATTGCCTTCACTATATTTGCTACTTCTTTTGGAAATGCCATAAGATAAGCGCCCATCATATTTCCAGACACTCTGTCTGATGGACACCCGACATTTAGATTAATCTCATCATAATTGTACTTCTCAGCGATTTTTACAGCCCTATATGCTTCTTCTGGATTTGTTGCCGCAATTTGCAGAACAATTGGATGCTCCACTTCATCAAATCCCAAAATATAGTCTAAATCTCCATTAAGAATAGCCTGTGCCGTTATCATCTCTGTATACAGTAAAACGTCTTTATTTATCATTCTTACAAAATTTCTAAAATTTCTATCCGTTCTGTCTACCATCGGAGCGATACTTATCTTATTATTCACAACATTTCCTTTCATACTTTTTTTGATTATTTTTCCTATCAAATTTTTATTCAATATGAGAATAAAAAATATGGTAATTTATATTATCAAACTATCTTGCTTTATAATATTTCATTGCTTCAGGCAAGAATTTTCTAGCTGCTTCAATTCTATTTTTTCCAGATGGATGTGTTGATAGAATTTCAGCTCCTTTTCCTGAACCTATCGAATCCATTCTCTCAAGTGCCGTGATTGCTTCAGATGGATTATATCCAGCCATTGCCATAAATATCATTCCATATTTATCTGCTTCATACTCCTGTGTTCTATTAAATTTCAGAAGTGTAATGGAAAGTCCACTTGAAACAAGAGAAGATACAGCATTTCCTCCTGTTACAGCATCTGTTACAGTTGCAGCAATTCCTGCAAGCGCCCTATTACTTGAAGCTTCCGCATGGTGTCCTCCGATAACGTGTCCAATTTCATGACCCATTACAAATGCGACTCCTGCGTCAGTATTAAGAACTGGCATTATTCCAGTATAAAAGGCTATTTTCCCACCTGGCATTGCAAACGCATTTATTTCGTTAGTTTTTATTAAATTAAACTCCCATTGTAAATTTCCTAACTTCTTTGATAATCCATTTTCATTTAAATATTGCTCAACTGCTGTCGAAATTCTTCCACCAATTCTTCTCAATCTTTGCCCATCAGCTGTATCATTTGCAATCAGCCCTTTAGCACTAGCCTGCTGAATAAACTGCCTATAAGCAGAAACTGAACTTGAGGCAACACTTTCATCACTTACCAGCTTTAATTGTCTTCTCCCTGTAAGAGGTGCTACTGTACAGCTTGAAATCATAGTTACTGCTGTTATTAAAAATAAGATTTTTGAATATTTTTTCATTTTTAAACTCCTTTTCCTTTTTTAGATATATTTGTTTAATTTTACAATTTTTTTTTACAATTTTCAATATTATTTTTTAAAGCATATTATTTTTCCTTGAATTTTTCATACAAAAATAATATTAATGCAATTGGAATTATCCAACCTGCAACTGATAAAAATACCGAAAATGCCAATTTCAGAAAAGCAATTACTGCCACTATTCCAACCGCTATTACCAGACATCTTATAAGTATTTCAAAATTGCTTTTTGGTGTAACATCTTTCATTTTTCTACCTTCTTTCTTTAATTTAAAATATTTAAATTAAAATCGATAAATATATATTTTTCTAATTCTAAATATATTTTTTCACAAGAATTCTCTCTTTTCCCTTTTTTGTTTCTCCTTTATCTAAGAACAACCTATACTTTCCAAATCCTCTTACTGTAATTAAACTACCAATCTCAAGCATTTTTGACTTATCCTTTTCTTCTACATAATCTACCAGCACTTTTCCTTTTTCAATCGGATCAATTACTTTTGTACGAGATAAATTGGTTATTGTTGAAACTATACTATCTAGACGTTTTGACGGAACAGTTACTAACTTATCATCATACTTATAGTTTGGAAGGCTGTTTTTATTTTTGGTTTCAATAATTTCAATTTCACAAGGCGCTTTTCCAATTTGTTTTAATTCTGAAATAATGTAATCTGCAATTTTTTCAGAAACTGGAATGTATCCCAAAACCTGTCTATTTTCATTTTCGATAATCAAATCTCCCATAAGTTCTCTTTTTATATTAAGACCCATAAGACTTCCCAAAAAATCTTTGTGTAAATATTCACGGAATCTTGAATCTATCGATATTTTTAACAATTTATTCGGAAATTCAAAACTATTTTTACTAAAATTTTCTTCAAATTCTCCATAACTTTTCATTTTTTCATCATCAATATCGAAATTTTCACTATTCCTATCAATATCATTATAAAAATTTTTAAAATTATCATTTCCATTTATAAAAATATCAGGTACAAACGCAATTTGCCGTCTATCACTATCCGCAAAAACTCCATCACAGGCAATATTCACTCCGCCCATCTTTTTTCCAAGCTTCTTCCAAAAATTTGGTGTATAAAATTCTTCTGTAAAACTTATAATTTCATAGTTTCGTGCAATTTCATATGAATTATATAATTTACTCGCCAGATATTCCATTTCTTTCGGAAACTGCCTCAAAAAATTTTCTTTTTTCATATTTCTCCATTTCTAATCTTCATTTACAACTCTTAGATTATCCCAATCTACATTCCTATCTTTGTCTTCTCTTTTCTTCTGTATCTCAAATTTTTCATATTCAAAAATTAGATTCCCTAATTTTGAAATAACATAAGCTACAATCCCAATATCATCGCCAAATCCAATAATGGGCAAAATATCAGGCACTGCATCAATTGTTGAAATCACATAAACAATTGCTCCAATGATTTTTACCTTATCCATCGCTGGAATCTTAAATTCTCCTCTTCTGTCCGCCTGCAGCATTCTAACAAGAAGTCCAAATTTTGTGGCAACTGCCCCTAAATGACTTTTCAATTTTCCTGCCTTTTTCAAATCTTCTACTGTAACTTTTGTCTTTTTATATTTTTCATACAATTTTTTTGCTCTTTTTAACATAATTTTTCCCTTTCATAAACTTAATCTTCTTAATTATACTAAAAAAATCTTTTTAATTCAATTATATTAACTTAAAATTACCAAAGTAGAATATTTTTTCAAAAAAATTTTAAAACTTCACAAAAAAGACACAAATTTTACATAATTTTGTCAAAATTTATTGATATTATATCCTTGTCGATAAGGAACGATGCAAAAAATATAAAATAAATAAACGGAGGAACTACTATGAAAAAAATAGGTAAGAAAAAAATTTTAGGAATCGCTTTATTAACTTCATTATCAGTATTCGCAGGAACAACTGTTGCGACAAATAATTCTAGCAGAACTACTACTGCCAATAGCATGGCTAATGATGAATGCAAACCGCCACACAGACTGCAAAAAGACAGTAATGGAAATCTTGTGGATGAAAATGGAAATATTATAAAAAAACCTGATCCAGCTAGAATCGAAGAATTGAAAACCAAATTAAATAATGGAAAAATTACAAAAGATGAAGGGGCAGAAATTGCAAAAATGCTGGAAAGAAAAGGTCCGCACGGTAAACCAAATGATAAATGCAAGCCAAAAGACGCACCAAAAAGATTAACTGACGCAGAAATTCAGTCTCTTACAAAATCTTTAAATAGCGGAAAAGTCTCAAAAGACGAAGCAAATAAACTAATAGAAATGTTAAATCATAGACCTAAAGGACCTAAACCTGATGACATGCCTTTAGACCAATAAAATAGTCATACTAATAATAATGCTAACAAATATATTTTTAATAATTCATATCTTGAATAGTGAATTTTATAATACTCTCTCCATATTCACTATTTAAGAAAAAAATGGCAATCCTGCAAGCTATAAGAAATTATAATTCAGGACTGCCATTTTAGTATTTCTAAATATTTAATACTCAATCTATTTAAATAACAAATTTATTACAAACTTTTCTAATAGAAGATATAAATCTAATATTTTCAAATAATTCAAGATGTAATTTTCATTTTTTAAACAGAATCTAGTCTAAATTAATCCGTCGGAGCATTTTTATGTAGTGACAAAACTGTTTGAGCATAGCGAGTTTTTTGTCAGTGCAGAAAAATGTCGTAGACTAGCCATAGGTTATAGGATTTACGGCAATGAGCAATCCTATGAAAATAAAATAGAAAAAACTGTATTTATTTTTTAATTAATCCATTTTTTATCAAATATTCCTTTGCCACATCGTAAGCTTTTTTTCCATTGACTCCTACTTCAAAGTTCATTTTACGCATTTCATCATCTGTGACTTTATTATGTAATTTATTCAATATTTGCTCTAATTTTGGATATTTTTTCAGAGTTTCGTTTCGCATTAAAGGTGCCCCTTGATATGGCGGGAATAAATTCTTATCATCTTCAAGAACTGTTATTTTATACTGCTCAAGCTCACTATCCGTAGAATAAGCATCAATTACATTTATATCTCCGCTTTGCACCGCCACATACCTTAATTTTGGTTCAAATTCCTTAACATTAGGAAATTCAAAATTATAAAGTTTCTTCATTCCTTTATAACCATCTTCCCTGTCAACAAATTCCCGTGTAAAGCCAACTTTTGCTTTATCTTTCACTCGTGCTAAATCCGATATTTTTGTAAGATTATTTTCGCTTGCAAATTTTTGTGTAACCCCAACTGCATAAGTATTATTGTATGCCATCGGCTTTAACAGCACCATGTCGTATTTTTTCAAGATTCCGTTTCTAGCCTGCTCATAAACTTGCTCTTTTATATTGCTTACTGGCGTTTCGTTAAGGAATGTGAATACTACAGTTCCTGTAAATTCAGGATAAATATCAACATCTCCTGATTTCAAGGCATTAAAGTTAAATGATGTATTTCCAAATCCTGCTTTTAGTTCCACATCCACATTCATTTCATTCTCAATCAAAAGTTTATACATATTTATCAATATTTCAGGCTCTGTTCCCAATTTCCCTGAAATTACAATTTTATCTTTTTTGCTTTGCTTATTCATAACTAAATTTCCAGCCAAAAATATTATAAATAGACTTATAAATGAAATTACAATTACTTTCCAGTTTTTATTTTCCAGTTTTTTAAGCACAAAATCAAATAAAACTGCTAACAATGCTGATGGAATTGCTCCAAGCAAAATTAAGTTCATATTATTTCTATCAAGTCCAAGCAAAATTAGTTTTCCAAGCCCTCCTGCACCAATTAATGAAGCAAGTGTCGCCGTTCCAATGATAAGTACTGTTGCTGTACGGATTCCTGCCATAATTACAGGCATTGCAAGTGGCAGCTGAATTTTAAAAAGCTGTTGCATCTTATTCATTCCCATAGCCCTTGAAGCCACCATATACACTGGATCTACCCCATTTATTCCTGTATATGTGTTTCGTAAAATTGGAAGCAACGCATAAATTACAAGTGCTGTAATTGCTGGTTTTCTACCAATTCCCATAATTGGAATCAATAATCCAAGTAATGCTAGTGAAGGTATAGTTTGCATTATTGCCGTAAGTCCGATAATTATTTCTGCTATTTTCTTTTTATATGTCAAATAAATTCCAAGCGGAATTGCGATAATCAAGGCAATTACAAGTGCATAAAATGAAATCTGGATATGCTCAAGAACAGCCTTAAAAAACTCCTCTTTACGCTCATAAAATACTTGAAAAAAGTTATTATTCATTATTTTCTCCTTTTATTTCTAAAATTTTATCATTTAAAGTTAAATCAGGGAGTGTCTAAAAAATTCAAAATCTATGTTGTATTTGGTTTATGAATTGTTATAAAACTAATACTGTTATTTTTGACTTAAAAAACTTTTAAAAAATTATTATTTTAATAGTTTTCAGTATACCTAATTATAACTGATTATTTTGAATTTAATCTTGTGAATTATTTTTTATATACTCTGCATATTTTTTTGCACTTTCAGTAATTTTTTCATCGCTTAAATCTGGCATTACTCCAAATAATGAATAAATTGGCAGTTCAATTCCTTGGACATAAGCTATGCTTAATAAAAATGGTTTTAACACTTCTTTTATTGTCAATCCATTTGTTCCATCATATCTTGATGCAATTCCTCCAGTTGTCACTGCAACTCCAATTTTTTTACCTTTAAGCACTTTATTTTCGCCATAATGAGCTGCCATAAATACAGTATCTATCCATTCTTTAAGTAAAGACGGACAATTAAACCAAAATAAAGGAAACTGCAATATTAAAGTCCCTGTTTTAGACAATAACTTCAGTTCTTTTTCAACGTCAATCTTTCCATCAGGATATTTTTCATAAATATTATATAACTCTACATTTGATAATTTTTCTGCTTCTTCTTTAAAGGCTTTATTCGCTCTTGAATTTTCCATATCAGGATGTGCCAAAACCACTAATGTTTTTTTCATTTTTATTTTCCTTCTTTCTTTCAAATTGTTTTTCTTAGTTTTATTAATAATTTATTTTCAAAAATTATTAAAATTACTTCTTTATTAGGATATTTCTGAAAACTATTAAAATAATAATTTTTTAAAAATTTTTTTCATTTTTATTTTATATTTTTTTTATTTCCAGAAGAAATTTCTCATATTCTCCATTTTCCTTTAATTTCTCAATAATTTTTTTATCAATTTCATTTTCAATATTCTTATTTTGCTCCAAACTGATAAATTCCCTTACAAATTCATCTTTCGGATTATTAATTAATTCGGATTTCGTCCCAGATTGAAGAATTTCCCCATCCTTAATTATAAAAATCCTGTCTCCCAGATAAAAGGCTTCTTCAATATCATGCGTTACAAAAACAATCGTTTTATTAATTTTTTGCTGTAATTCTTTTATGTCTTTCTGTAAACTTTTCCTTGTAATCGGATCTAACGCACTAAAAGGCTCATCCATAAGAATAATTTCAGGATTCCCCGCTAATGCCCTTGCAATTCCGATTCTCTGTGCTTCCCCACCAGACAGTTCAGACGGCATTCTTTTTAAATATTTCTCACTTTCCAGCCCAATCATTTCCAGAAGTTCCTCTGTCCTTGCCTTAATCTCCTCTTTCTTCCATCCTTTCAGTTCAGGCACGATACTTATATTTTCTTCTACTGTCAGATGTGGAAATAAAGCCACTTGTTGTAGGACATAACCCATATTCCAACGCATTTTATGAATATTATATTCAAAAATATTTTTCCCTTTTATTTCTATTTTTCCAGAAGTTGCATCCTCCAACCTATTTATCATTTTCAAAGCTGTAGTTTTCCCGCTTCCCGAAGTTCCGATAAACACAATAAATTCTCCTTCATTTATCGAAAAATTTATATCTTTTACAGCTTCATTTCCATTCGGATACACTTTATTCACATTCTGAAATTCTATAATTTTTTTCATATTCTCTCCTTCCCGTTATTTTTTACATATTTCCTTTTCAACTTTTTCTAAATTTTGTGAAATTCTTTTAAAAAACTCTTCACACACCTCAATTTCCTCTTGAGAAAACCCTTCATAAACATAATTTGTCATAGTTTCAGAAATTTCCTCATATTCTTTTTTAAAGCCTTGTGCGTATCCCGTAAGTCTTATCAGCACTTTCCGTCTATCATCAGAATGTGGCGTTCTTTCTATCAGCCCAGCCTTTTCAATCCTATCTAGCATTGGTGTAAGCGTATTTATTGCAAGCCCTGTCTTTTCTGATAATTCTTTACATGTTACATTATCTTTTTTCCAGAGTATGTGCAAGATTTTCCCACGTTCACCATTAAAAACGGTAATTTCTCTTTTTGAAAGAATGTAATTTAAGATTCTATCATGTATCTGCTTAATTTTACTTACATATATTCCCAAATTTACTTTTTTATTCATTTCATCTCCTAATCTAAACAAAATTATTTTATTAATTTTATTTCTATATAGTATAATACTATAAAGAATTATTTTTGTCAATTTAAAAATTTTTTGTATATAAATATTTTGAGTCAAATTATACTATCCAAAAAACTTATATTAATAGAAAAATAATATTTTATTCTAAAATGCACTCAAAGCTATCTAAAATTAAACTACAAAAAATTATATAAATTAACAAATAGTCATAACTTTTGAATTCCTTTTTAAATAACTTTTACTATAATTTAATATTTATATGAAAGTCTATTCATTTGACAAATAATTTTTTTTAATATATAATCAAAAATATTTGCGAATGATTTGCAAATTTGCAAAATAAAAAACGTTTTTTATTATTAGGAGATGTTATTATGAAATTAACTAAGAAAAGGCAGCAAATACTTAATCTTATACAGTCTTCAGACACTCCAATAAATGCCAAATTTTTAAAATCAAAAGTGGATTTTGACTTATCGACAGTTTATCGGGCTTTGGAATTTTTAGAGAAAAATAATTATATTTTTTCATTTGACTTTGAAAATGAAAAATATTACTTTAAGGAAGAAAATGCCAATTTTTTTATTTGTGATTCTTGCAAGCATATTGAAACCGTGCCTGAATTTTCAAATGAAGAAACAGAAAAAGAAAAAAGCGAATTAAAAAAACGAGGCTTTTCACTATTGTCACATCTTTCGATTTTTAAAGGAAAATGCAACGATTGTGATTAAATCTATGATTTATACTAGACTCTGTTTGGGAAATGAAATTATATTTTAATTATTTAAAAATATTAAGTTTTTATCTTTTTCTAGAAAAGTTTTTAATAAATTCATTATTTTATTACAAAAAAATACATATAGGAGGAATTAAAATGAAAAAATTATTATCATTACTTTTATTATCAGCTCTGTTTATTTTTTCTTGTGGAAATAAATCAGAAACTAAAAAAGAGCAAGGAACTACTGCAGGAGCAAAGGAAAAAATTGTAACAAGCGTACCGCCTTTAAGATGGCTTACTCAAAAAATTGCAGGAGATGATTTTGAAGTTATTTCGATTGTACAGCCAAACATGAATCACGAACTATTTGAGCCAAAACCTTCAGATTTAAAAATTCTGGAAAATTCAAAAGTATTTTTCACTTATAATATGTTGGGATTTGAAGAAACTATTTCTAACAGCCTAAGCGATAAAAATAAAATTGTTAATGTTTTGGATGGTGTTGATAAAAATTTATTTATCAAAGGAGATCATGATCACGAACATGAGCATGAACATGCAGATAAAAAGGAAGAAGAACACGAACATCATCACGAACATGAAGGACACGGTGGAATTGATCCGCATGTATGGTTTTCACTTGATATGATGCCAAAAATTGCTGAAAATATAAAAAATGAATTGTCAAAACTTTACCCAGACAAAAAAGAAACTTTTGAAAAAAATTACAATGCTTTCATCACAGAACTTAATCAAGTAAAAGCAGAACTTTCACAAAAAATGGCTTCAAAAACTAAAAAATCATTTATGATTTATCACCCTGCATTAAACTATTTCCTAAAAAATTATGCCATTGAAGAAATTTCAATCGAGCAGGAAGGAAAAGAGCCATCAGCACAACAAATAAAAGAAATCATCGATGAAGCAAAAGAACACGATGTAACTACAATCTTAGTTCAGCCTCAATTTCCAAAACAAAGTGCCGAAGCTATTTCAAAAGAAATTCCTAACTCAAAAGTCGCTGAATTTAATGTTGACAAGGAAAATGTCTTTGAAAATCTAAAACAGTTTGTAGATTATTTAAATTAAAAATTTTTATTCAAAAAAAGAATGAGAAAAAAAACGAAAGGATAAAAATTTGATGGCTAACAGACAGAATAAAAAACTTGTGAGTGTACGAAATCTTAATTTTAAATACAACAATGATTATATTTTGAACGATATAAACTTAGATATTTTCAAAGGAAAAAATGTTGCAATTCTGGGAAGAAATGGTGGCGGAAAATCTACTTTAGTAAAAACCATGCTTGGATTTTTGAGAAAAAATTCTGGCAGTATTGAATTTTTTACAAGTGAAAACAAAATTGGATATTTGCCACAAATAAGGGAGTTTGACACTTCCTTTCCCATTAATATTTTTGACTTGGTAATATCGGGATTGACTAATAAAAATAACCTTTTCAGAAGATTTAACAACGAAGAAAAAAAACGTGCTGAAATACTCCTGAAGGAATTTGATATTTTTCATTTAAAAAATAAATTAATAAATGAAGTATCTGGAGGACAGCTTCAAAGGGCATTAATTGCACGTGCCTTAATTTCTTCGCCAGAACTTATTTTTCTTGATGAGCCGGAATCATTTCTGGATAAGGAATTTGAGTTTAAACTTTTTGAAAAAATAAAAGAGTTGTCAAATTCAACAATCGTTGTAATTTCTCACGAACTGGAAAAAATTTACGACTACATTGATTCCATTTTTGTCGTGGAAGGCAATATTCGAGTTTATGAGAAAAAGGAAGATTACGTGTGCAGCAATCCTTATTTACATTCACACAAATAAAATTTAAAAAATTAAAGATAGATTATTAAAGATTGGGGAATTATGGAATTTATAAAAATTTTTGAATACGCTTTTATGAGAAACGCCTTTATTGTAGGGCTTCTTTCTAGTATATGCTGTGGAATAATAGGAACTTATATTGTAAATAAAAAAATGGTCTTTATTTCATCAAGTATTAGCCATGCGTCTTACGGTGGTATTGGAATAGGAATCTACCTAATTTATTTCTTTAACTTGCCAATAAAAGATCCATTATTTTTTGGACTGATTTTCTCAATATTGTCAGGTGTGCTGATTTTGGTTTTAAAAGACACTTTACACGTTGACGGTGATTTGGGAATAGGTATCGTTATGTCAATGGGAATGGCTATAGGAATTATTTTTGCCTTCCTGACACCAGGCTATCAGTCCGATATGTCAACTTACCTGTTTGGAAATATCCTTTTATCCAACACCCTAAACATAGTTTTACTGCTAATACTGGACATAATCACAATCACGTTTTTCATCATCTTCTACAAAAGCATCGTCTACACCAGCTTTGATGAAAACTTCTACAAAATCCACAACGTCTCAGTAATCTTCATAAACTACTTTATGATAATCCTAATATCCTCCGTGATAATAATAAACATAAAAACAATAGGAATCATCCTAATAATCTCAATCCTGACAATCCCGCAGGCAATCGCAGCCTCACTCGCAAGAAAATACTCAGCAATCATAATTCTATCCATAATTTTCTCATTCATAGGAATACTATCAGGACTATATTTTTCCTATACGCTAAATATTCCGTCAGGCCCTTCAATTATTGTGCTACTTACAGTTTTGTTGGCGTTAGTTAAGGTTGGAGAATTTGTGAAGGGGAAATTTTTGAATTGACTTTTTTATAAACGTAGATAAAGAAAAATAGAGAGCGTATATAAAACTCTCTATTTTTTAAATTATTTAATTATCAAAAATGCAAACATAACTATAATCTACTAGATTTTCAGTTTCTGTCTTATACGGTGTTCGTTCTGAAAATTTTAATAAAAATTTTCTTTTTTCCTCAGATATTTTTTTATCTCTTATCACAGTTTTATCTTTTGAAAATCCCAAAACTCCCAATAATAAAAAAATAAAGATTAATTTATTCATATATCTTCCCTTCATAATTTTATAAAAGACCAAAATCTGACACTTATTTTTTCATCCCCCTTTTTATCACTCTTTCACATAAACATATTTTCTATCATCCGACATATCTTCATCAAAAACATACCCATCCAAAGTAATATTTCTCAATTTTTTCACATCACTAATCTTATTTTTCACAATATAATTCAAAGTAAAACCTCTCATTTTCTTCGAGTTTGTACTCACTTGCTTTAATTTCCCATTTGAATCTTCCCAAAATTCAAAATCAATTAATTTATCAGAGTTTATCAGTTTAGAATATTCCTTTGAAGCAAGATTTAAAATAATGTCTTCCTTTTCAAAATATTCATTCACGCTAGTTTTCCAAACCTCATAAAGCGACTTATTCTCAAAAATTGAGTTTGTCATATCAAGACGATACTCCTTCACATTTGTATAAGGGGTCAAAATCCCATACAAAGCAGACAAGATAACCAAATGCGATTCCAAATATTCAAAATCACTTTTATCAAACGTTTCAATCTTTATAACCTTATACGCAACACCAGTATAACTTGCCAAAGCATTTCCACTTTTCTCATTTTCATAATTTTGATAAAATTCCAATAACTTTTGTGCCTTTTCATTTTTCAATTTAAACTTTTTCTCAATTTCCTCTACAGAAAAGGTTTTTATTTTTTCAATAATTTCATTCGTTATTTCTAGATAAAAAGGCTCTTTTTCAGTCAAAGAGCCACTATCTTTTATTGGCAAATTGTTAATTTTTTTAGTTTTGCTTGGTGATATTATAATTTTCATAGATTAAATCTCCAAATCTAATTCATCATTATTAAATTTAAAATCATCATCATGCAAATGCACCACTTCCAGTGCTTTTTCATAATTCGTAGATTTTTTCGAGAAGAAATCGTGCTGTGTTGTTTCCACATTCAACCCATTTAATACAATTGGATTTACATTCTTCACTTCAAATTCTTCTTCAAATCCTAGATTCATCAAGGCTTTATTCGCATTGTAACGGATGTATTCCTTCACATCGCCTGTAAGCCCTAAATCACCATAAATTTCATCAGTATATCTTGTTTCATTTTCATATAAGTCGTACATCAATTTTTTCAGTTCAGCCCTCATATCAGCTTTTTCCTCTTCACTGAAAGAATTATATAGTTCTTGGAACAATAGTCCGACAAAAACTCCATGAATCGATTCATCAGCTATGATTTTCTTGATTATGTCGCAACTTGCAACCATTTCTCCCTGTCCTGCAAGCCAAAGCGGTAAAAAGAATCCGCTGTAAAACAAATATGTCTCCAAATAAACCGAAGCTGCCAGAGCCATCGCAATATCTCTTTTTGAAGCCTCAGGATTGTTCATTTTCTGATAATATGTGTCAATTTTATTGGCTTTATACTGCAAATGCGGATTTTCCTGAACCCATCTGAATGTTTCATTAATCTCCCTTGTAGACGCAACCGTTGTAAATATTGTCGAATAAGACTTTGCGTGAATCGTTTCCATCATACACATATATGAAAGCACCGAACGATTTTGTAGCGATTCAATATGATCAATAATCTTCGGCATCCCCGTATGGCTCTGCAACGTATCTAACAGTGTCAATCCTCCCAATACATGCAAATACGCCAACTTCATCGCAGGCTCAAGCGAATTCCAGCTATCAATATCCTTCGACGGAATATACTCCGTATCAATCCAAAACTGCTTTAAATTCTGCTCCCAAAACATCTCTACATAATCATTTTCCGGTGTGTTCCAGTTTACTGCTTCGTATATTTTTTTCTCCATTTTTTTATTTTCCTTTCTTGATAAAATTGTTTTATCAATTTATATTATCTCAATCAACTCCCACATTTTATATAAAATTAGAATAGTTCACTATGACTACCTGATGCTAATAAAATCAATATTAATTTATCTTCAACTATCTCGTAGATTAATAACCAATCTGGAGTTATATGACATTCTCTTGCCCCATCATAATTATTGACTAATTTATGATCCTTGTTTTTAGGAGGAAGTTTTTCTCCTTTTGCTAATATTGAGATTATACTTTCTAATAATTTTAAATCTTTTTTCTGTTTTTTTAGATTTTTTAAATGTTTTTTAAATTTCCCAGTAAGAATAATAGAATATTTATACTCTTCTTTTTTACTCTTCATAATCTTCTCCCAAGACATCTTTAAACATTTCTTCTGGATTACTGTACGATTTATAATTTGAAGGATTTTTCTTAATTTGTTTGGCTTCTTCAAATGCTTGAGCCAATTCTGAATTTTCAGGTAAAGAATTTATATAAAATGGTATGCCTTTTTCTCTTATAGCTTGTTTCAAAAATATATTAATTGCTGTACTAAGGCTTAATCCTAAATCTTTAAATAATTTTTGTGCTTCTTTTTTAGTTTCCTCATCTATCTTTATACTTGTATTAACTGTTGCCATAAAATATCACTTCCTTTTATATTTATTATACATACAAAGTATATCTTTTGTCAATCAATTAGTTTATCATAATGTTTATTTATGCCAATCTTTCGGAAAATCCATTTTATATAAAATATCATTTATATCTATAATATCTTTTAGTTTAAATTCAAGTAAACTTAATAATTCTTGTAACTTTTCCGTTAGACTTTCATATTCTTCTTTTGATAAAAACAATTTAAGTCCCTCGTATATCGTAAATAATTTTTGTTTCTTATTATTTGTTATACCTATAATATTATTTATATTTACAATATTTTTTGATGAAAAATCATACATTCTTTCGTTATGTGCCGCTATGTTTCTAAATAACGAACTTGCACGTAAAAAAGTTTTTATAAAATTATTATTTAATTTAGATAGAATCAAATACTCTTTTTTATATAAATTTCTAAAATGACTCATTATTTTATTTTGTACTCTATTTTCCAAAATCAAATAAAATCTGCTCATTTCTCCAAATGTAAAAAAATTAATTACTATCCAAAATGGTATATTATCTTTTGTTGTACTATAATGCTTTATTATACTATTGCTTTTGTTATTTCTTGAAAAATTTAGTTTTTTTACTAAATGCGAAATGAGATGTATATTTTCATTTCTAACTCCAACATAATAATTATTAAGTTCCAAATAATTTTCTTTATTTGTATAACATTCCGAATAATAATATGCAATTGCCGTTTTAAAAGCTCTTTCCAATTGTGTCAAAACATCAAAAAACAACATTCTCAAACTTTTATCAAAATCATACAATGCTTTCAAATGATTAAAATGAACTCCCAATTTATAAATATCATTTCCATTTAAATCTTTCCCTTTTAAAAAAGGTTCTTTATAAAAATTTATAATGGAATAATGATTATACCTCATTAAATAATAAATTGTTTCATCATCAGTTTTTACTCTTAATTTACCTCCATTTCCTCCATTTAGAATCTCAACTTGTTTCTTAAAAGTTTTAAATGGCTTATCCATTCCCTTTCCCCCTTTTATCTCAAAAATGCAAAAAAGCCCTATCAAAATTGAAAGAGCTTTTTCTACAGTCTACAACAACGCACAATTAAGTGGGTTATTCTTGTAGTACAATCACTAAAATATTATACTCTGTATTTTGATATTTGTCAAATATTAAATCTCAAGATTAACAATAAATTTCTCATACATTTCATTTAATTTTTTTATTAAAACCTCTGAAATTAAATTATAATTTTTTAAATTATTCTTTTTTTCTAAACCTAATCTTTTTAGAGCAAATTCTATCCTGTTATTATAGTTTTCTTCTGAACATAAATGTAATTCAGATATTCTTAAATCATATAATACAAATAATGGACTAATTTCTTCATTTACATTTATTTTTTTTACTTTTTTATCTAGAAAAAATTCTAATAATTTTATTCCTTTTTTATTTTCTATTTCTTTTTTTGTTGCTATTTCATTTTTTATCAGAAAATTTTGTATTTCTTTTATATTTATTCCTTCAATTAAAATTTTATTTAATTTATTAATAAGACTCTCAAATTCATTATTTGTATTATATAACATTTTTAAAACATTTTCAGATATTTTTTCAGTTTCATTATTTAATTGAAAAATATTAAAATCATACAACTCCTTTATTTTTTCTGAAAATTCATTTTTTAACATCAATAACTTTTTATCATTTGAAAGTTGAGACCATTCTACTTCTATCTGTGCTTTATAAAATTCTGAATTAATTGAATGATCTGATTTAATATTTTCAGATTTTAAATGATATTGCTCCTTAATATCTAATTCTAGTATATCTCCTAGCCACATAATAACTTTATTATTTTCATTTATTCCAAAATATATTTCAAAATTTCCTTTTTTCTGAATAGAACCATAAGATTCTGAAAACAAATTCAATTTATATTCTGGTAATGTTCTATATTTATTTAATACTTCTATATTAAAAAATACTGGGGTAAGAAATCCTATATTCCATTTTCTAAGTAGTCCTGGTAAAAAATAATAATCATTTCTATCATATAAAAATTTGATTTCATTATTATTATCAATGAATGAATCATTGCAATATTTTTCTATTACTTTATTAAAATCAACTTCATTTGTATTGTTTGTACTGTCTGAAACTATATTAATTCTTATATACCTTAATATTATTTCTGGAATTTTTATGAATTTACAATTTTTACATTCTAATATTGGTAAATTTTTAAAGATTTTTTTCTTATTATCTAAAGAAAATTTTAATCTTTTTAAATTTAAAATTAAGTTACTTTTACATTTTTCACATTCTAAATGATGCATTATGCAACCTCCTATTTTTCTTTTAAAAATACTTACACCGAACATGAAATACACTCCTCAATAGTCGCCTTTCTCGTTCTCGTATAATAAAGCGACTTCAACCCCAGCCTATGTGCATAAATATAAAGTCTAGCCAAATCTCTTGTGCTGTCTGTACTCTTTGTATATAAGATAGTCGAAATACCTTGATCTACGTGTCTTTGAATTACAGAAATCAGTTTCAAGATATTCTTTTGATCCATATCATATGCTGACTTATAGAAGAAGTAGTTGTCGTTTGTTAGGTACGGCATTGGGTAGAAAGTTGTGGAATCTCCGTATTCTCTTACTTCGATTGTGTCAACTACTGGCATTACTGAGGCTGTGGAGTTCATTATGTAGGATGTTGACTGGTTTGGGGCGATTGCCATTCGGTAGGCGTTGTAGATTCCGTGTTTCATTACTTGCTCTTTTAGGTTTGCCCAGTCTTCTTTTGTTGGAATATAGATTCCTTCAAATAGCTGTTTTATTTTTTCTGTTTGTGGCATGTATTCTTTTGTGATGTATTTGCCAAAGTAGTTTCCGTTGGCGTATTCAGATTTTTCAAAGTCCTTGAAAGTTTCGCCTTTTTCTTTTGAAATTTCCATCGAACGTTCCAACGAATAGAAGTTTACCATCATAAAGAATACGTTACAGAAGTCAAGTGCTTCCTTGCTTTCGTACATAATAAAATTTTTAGCCAAGTATCCGTGCAGATTCATTGCTCCCAGCCCTACTGAGTGCAGCTCGTCGTTTGCTTTTTTTATTGATGGAACAATATCAATATTTGTCAGGTCTGATACCATTGTAAGCGAGTCAATTGCTGCTTTTGTGGCTTCTTTTATTCTCTTGTTTTCCATTACAGTTGCAATATTCAATGAACCTAAATTACATGAAATTCCACGTCTTATCGTGTCTTCCTCATAATATGCATTAATATCTGAAACTTCTGATAATTGCATAATTTCAGTACACAAATTTGAGAACTTAACTGTTCCTATTTCTTTTAATGCGTGTTCTTTATTTGCGTTATCTTTAAAGAATAAATAAGGATAACCACTCTCTTTTTGCGTTTGAGAAATTTTTACAAGAAGTTCCCTTGCGTTAATTTTTTTCTTTTTAACATTTGGGTTATCAACCAATTTTTCATACATTTCGTTCATATCCATTTCATCCAGATATTGTCCATATTCTAGGAATACCGTGTGTGGATTAAATGTGTAACAAACTTCATCTTCCATTGCCAACTGCATAAATTTATCTGGAACAATAACTCCGATTGACAATGATTTTATTCTGATTTTTTCATCTACATTTATTTTTTTACTATCCAAAAATTCATTAATATCAGAATGGAAGACATTCAAATAAACGGCTCCAGCTCCTGCTCTTTGTCCTAACTGATTTGCATACGAAAAAATATCCTCCAAAATCTTCATAATCGGCAAAACTCCAGAAGCTCTTCCTTCAACTCCTTTTATTGACTCTCCTCTTGCCCTTACTTTAGAAAGGTTAATTGAAACTCCTCCACCAATTGAAGAAAGTTTCATTGAAGAATCAAAAACATATCCAATCCCACTTAAATTATCTCCCATTTCATCAAGAAAACAAGAAACAAGCTCTCCAGAACGTTTTTTTCCAGAATTTAAAAAAGTTGGCGTAGCAGGCTGATATTCTTGATTTATCAACATCAAAGCATACTCTTTTGCCTTTTCAACATTTCCCTGTGCCAAATAAAGCGAAACTGTAGCAATCCTATCTTCATATCTTTCCAAGAACTTTTCTCCAGAATCATCCATTAAAGCATAGCTTTGATAAAACTTAGATGCACTCATAAACGAAGCAAACCTGAACTTTTTATCATAAACCAGCTTAAATACTTCTTTTATTTCATCATGATTATACATCTCATAAAAATCAATATAATAATCATTTTTTATCAAATATCTCATCTTTTCCTCAAGATTGTGAAAAAACACCGTATTTTTGTTCACATAATCTACAAAATACGAATAAACAGCCTCCTTATCTTTCTCCAGCTGAAAATCCTCCCCTTGTTTTACCATTATCTCGTTATTTAGGTATATCCATTTTTTTGCTCTTTTATCTACCATAATCTTCTCTCCTATTTATTTTTTTATATAATTTGATTATATCCTGTCTCTCAAAAATTCAAATAATTGATTATTTTGATTAATAAATATTTTTCTTGTTTTTTCTAAATTCATTTTTTTATGCAGAGGTATCAAACGCCATACCTCTGCACTCCCGCTTAACGTAAAACTTTCTTATAAAAGAAAAATAGAACTCGCTTTTGAATATAAATTATTAACACACAAACAACCTATATTCAATTTAGAGTTTATTTCAAAAGCTCAAACAGCTATTTTTCTTTCAACGAAATTTTACTTAAAAATCTTTTAATTGTTATAATTAGACTTAAACTTAAAGTATCGTTATTTTTTTAAAATAAAAATGATTATTTAGTTTCATATTCGTAGCAGTTTAAATTTCCCAAAATATAAATATTTAGACTACTTTTTCAAAATAAAATTTCAAAATATTTCAAAAAAATACTTATACAAAACAGGTTTCAAAATGGAATGGCGAATGTTCCTGCTACTTTATAAAAAAGGAAAATATATAAATTATAAAATATCTATTAATAACAATAAATTTTATAAAATTAAAAATTAATTACTCTCCAAATAATCTATATAATTTTCTACTTCCGTACTTGTTCCCGACAACTCAAATTTCATCAATACTGGGATTCCGTATTTTTGATGAATTTTATCAGCTGCTAGTGCGAAAAATTGTCCCCAGTTTCTGTTTCCGCTGGAACTTACTGATTTTAATAGTTTGCTGTTGTTTTCACTTTGTAGAAATTCGTCTGTTGTTACTGGAATTTCTCCAATTTTTGTTGTGAAAGTTAAGAAATGCCCTTCATTTTCTATTGTCATTGCTGGCTTTATTTTTATAAAATGCCACTCTGGTCGCTGTATTTGCATTTTTTTTATAAATCGTTCGACATTTCCCGTTTTTGAATCGTAATATATATACATCGATTTCACCTTGCTTTTTAATATTTGTTTCACTTTTTCCTGAAAAAGCTGCTAATTTTTATTTCACAAATACTTTTTTTAACCAAAAATCCTTAATTATGCTAACTCATTTAATTTTATACAACCTTAAATTTCAAGTAATTTTAAATATATAGCAAAATTTCTTTAAAACCAAGTTCAAAAACTATAACTATTATTCCCAAACCCTAAATTTTTATAACTTTAAAGAGTATAATTTTAAATCGGTTCAATTACATTTCCGAATTTTTGGCATAAAATATACCCAAAACTAAATATTTTAATAAAAATTGTTTTGAGTATTATTATTACTTTAAATTGTATTTTCAAATTCTTCTAAAGTTACATCATTGAAATGATTTCATTGATTTCTTCTGGCTTAAATCCAATTGTTCTTTTTATTTCTTCGTTTTCTTCAAACAAAATTACTGTTGGAACACTTCTTATTTTATATTTTACAGCAATCTCTGGATTGTCAAATGGATTTATTCTTTCATATTCTATCCCTTTTTTATCTAATAAATCAGATACCATTGCACATGGATTACAATCATTTTTTTCAAATTTTATAATTTTTCTCATTTCTACATCTTCTCCTTTGTTATAAACAAAACACAATATATTGTGTTTGTTTTTAAATTTATATCGTATATGTAGTGTATCTCATTTTTGAAATTTTTTCAATAAGATTATATTTAATTTTTGATTAAAGAGTTTTCTAAGTTGATGGATAAAGGGGTTTTATAAATTATATATTTTATATATCAAAATTTTCTTATTTATTATTATTTAAAAAAGTTCTGAAAAAATAATAGTTTTTGTAATACTATTTTTTTATTTAACTATCAATATAAAAAATTTTCTAAAATCATTATAAATATAATTAAATTCATCTTTAAATAATGTTAAAAAATTTGTGATTATTTTTAAATATTTATATAAATTATTTCTGATAAGTAAAAATATGCTAGAAAAATATTATATTTCTATATACACATACAGTTTTTTATGATAAAATAATAAAATGTAATTTGAAAATAGGAGCTGAAAAAATGACAGAAAATAAATATAAAAATTCTTATAATTTATTGCAAAATGATTTAAAAAACAAAATATTACTGCTGGATGGAGCAATGGGGACTATGATTCAGCAGGAACATTTAACTGCCGATGATTTTGGTGGTGAAAAATATGAAGGATGCAACGATTATCTTGTTCTGCAAAGACCTGATATTATTAAAAATATTCATAAAGGATATCTAGAGGCTGGGAGTGATATTATTGAAACAAACAGTTTTGGAGCTTTGGATATTGTCTTGAAGGATTATGACTTGGAAGATAAAGCTTTTAAAATGAATAAAGCTGCAGCAGAACTTGTAAATGAAGCTATTGCTGAATATAGAAGCGAACATCCTGAAGTTACACGAAATCTTTATGTTGCAGGGGCATTAGGGCCTTCTAACAAGTCTATAAGTGTTACTGGTGGTGTTACTTTCGAGGAACTTATCCATAGTTATTATACAGCTGTTTCAGGACTTCTTGCTGGTGGTGTGGATTTGATTCTATTTGAAACAATTCAGGATACAAGAAACTTGAAGGCAGCTTATTTAGGGCTTAAAAAGGCAATGGAAGAAAATTATACTGTACCATTGATGCTATCATTTACAATCGAAAGTACAGGGACTACACTTGCTGGACAGTCAGCAGACGCTTTTTATTACGCTGTAAATCATATGAATCCATTTTCTGTGGGACTGAACTGTGCAACGGGGCCTGAATTTATGACACAATTTTTAAAGACATTAAATAATATTTCAAATACATATATTTCAGTTTACCCAAATGCCGGACTGCCTAACGAAGATGGAGAATACGAGGAAACTCCAGACACATTGTCGGCAAAAATTGAGCCGTTTTTCCAAAATAATTATTTAAATATTGTTGGAGGGTGCTGTGGAACTACGCCTGAACATATCCAGAAAATCAAGGAAAAAAGTGTAAACTATTCTCCAAGAGTTATTGACAAAAGCAAAGATTTTAATGATGTATCAGGACTAATTACTTTAGAAACTCCAAAAAACCGTCCAATTTACGTGGGAGAACGTACAAATGTAATTGGTTCACGTATCTTTAAAAACTTAATTGCCAGCGAGAAATTTGACGAGGCGACAGAAGTTGCTAGACTTCAGATTAAGGGGCGTGCAGATGTAATTGATATTTGTCTTGCAAATCCAGACAGGGATGAAGTGGCAGACATGAAAGCTTTCTTAGATAAAGTGGCAAAATTTGCAAAAGTTCCGCTTATGATTGACTCAACTGATATAAATGTTATTAAGGAAGGTCTTACTTACTTGCAAGGAAAGGGAATTATAAATTCAATTAACCTTGAAGATGGGGAAAAGAAATTTGCTGATATGGCAAAAGTTATTAAGGATTTTGGGGCTTCTGTCGTTGTAGGACTGATTGATGAGGAAGGAATGGCTGTTTCAGTTGAGAAAAAATTGAAAGTTGCTAGAAGAAGTTACGAGCTTCTTACGAAAAAATACGGAATTGATGAAAGAGATATTATTTTTGATACGCTTGTTTTCCCAGTTGCCACAGGAGATCAGAAGTATATCGGCTCTGCCACAGCAACAATTGAGGCAATTAGGCAAATTAAAGCTGAAATGCCGAATGTAAAGACGATTTTAGGAGTAAGTAATGTTTCATTTGGACTGCCTGTCGCAGGAAGAGAAGTTTTGAATACTTACTATATGCAAAAAGCCTATGAAGCTGGACTTGACTATGCAATAGTAAATACTGAAAAAGTTATGCCAATGGACGAAATTTCAGATGAAGAAAAGGAATTGGCAGAAAATCTATTATTCCATACAAACGATGAAAATGTATCAAAATTTGCAAACTTCTACCGTGAGAAGAAAGCTATCCAAAAAGTGGTTGATACAAGCAACTTAACTACCGAAGAAAAAGTCTCAAATTTAGTTGTTGAAGGAAGTAAGAAAGACTTGATTATCTATCTTGATGAGTTACTTCAGAAATATTCTCCAATTGACATAATAAACGGTCCTCTGATGACTGGAATGGATGAAGTTGGAAGACTGTTTAACAACAATGACTTAATTGTTGCCGAAGTGCTGCAAAGTGCAGAAGTTATGAAAGCCTCAGTTTCCCATCTGGAACAATTTATGGAAAAAGATGAATCGTCTGTAAAAGGGAAAGTAATTATGGCAACAGTAAAAGGGGATGTTCATGACATTGGAAAAAATCTAGTTGGAATAATTATTGGAAATAATGGTTACGAAGTAATTGATTTAGGAATAAATACACCTGCTGAAAAAATCCGTGAAGCAATTATTGAACATAAGGCAGACTTCTTGGGCCTTTCTGGACTTCTTGTAAAATCTGCCACAGAAATGGTGAATACTATGGGCGTTCTGCATGAAGCTGGTATTGATATTCCAATATTTGTAGGAGGTGCAGCACTTACAGAAAAATTCACTGTAAATAAAATTGAGCCTGCCTACAAAAATAACATTGTAATTTACTCAAGGGATGCAATGACTGCCCTTGCTGACTTGAATAAAATGATTGATGAGAAAAAATTTGAAGAATTTAAGGAATATTTACAAAAACGAAGAGATCTTGTAACAATTAAAGATGAAAAAAAACTTGAGCAGCTGAAAGTTAAACCAACGGTAAGTGATATTAAAGATGCTGATGGAACATTTGATTTTTCAAAAGTTGAACTTCCAAAATATGACTTTGAAAAAATTTATAAGCCACAAACATTAAATAAACAAATTATAACAAATATAAAAGCAAAAGATGTATTCCCATTCATAAATTTACAAATGTTAATTGGAAAACATCTTGGAATGAAATGGATTGTAAATAATCTAATTGAAAAGCAAGACCCTAGAACAATAAAATTATACAATGAAATTTTGGATATTATCGAAAATGGCGATGAATACTTTGATATAAAAGCCATTTACAAGTTTTTCCCTGTACGTCGAAAAGCTGGAGAAAGAAAAGAAGATTTCAAAATCGAAGTTTTATCAGATGACTTGTCAACTGTTTTAGAAACATTTGATTTCCCAAGACAAAAATATGGACAGTATCTATCATTAAATGATTATGTAAGCCCAGATGGAATTGACTACATCGGATTCTTCGTTGCAACTGCAGGAGAAAAATCAAGACTTGTTTCAAATGAACTTAAAGAAAAAGGTGAATTTTACAGAGGACATATTGTAAACTCTGTAGGACTTGAACTTGCTGAAGCAACATCAGAATACATTCACAAAATGATGCGTCAGGATGTAGGAATTATCGACAAGGACATCTCCTTAAACGAAATTTTAAACGCTCAGTATCAAGGAAACCGTTACTCTTTTGGCTACCCAGCCTGCCCAGATTTAAGTGACCAGAGAAAATTGTTTAATCTTTTAAAACCAGAAAGATACGGAATCTCTCTAACAGAAGAGTTTATGATGTACCCAGAAGCTACAGTAAGTGCGATTGTATTCTCACAGCCGTTCTGTAAATATTTTAATATGTAGTTTTTTGAATTTTTTATAAGTGAAGTGTATTATTTTAACTTATATAATGCACTTTTCTTATGAAAGGAGAAACAAAATGTATCAAATAATAAAAATGATTTTATTAAGTTCAATTTTTATGGATTATATTAATATTCAAAAATTGGATAAAAACGGATTTACAATATATATTATTGAAATAATGCTTGTTTTGTCACTAATTAACGGAATTATAAATTTATATGACGAGAAAAAATTTTTTATAATTGAATTTCTTATGATTATTTTATTTCATCTAGCGGGAAACAAGATTATTCTAGAAAATTTTTCATTTTTTTGGCAATTATTAAAACTAATCGGCGTTTATATTCTTCATCTTCTCATTACAACTGATGTAGGAATGGATGACAATAATATCAATCCCTTTTCTAAAGTTGAATGGACAATAGTTTCAATTACTGTTTTAATATTTTTACTGCTAATGTTAATTTTTAATATTGAAATTAACAGTTTAAACATTTTATCACTTTATTGCATTACATTATTTGAATTAAAAGGAATTTTTATAAACATTACAGAATATATAGAAAATCAGAAAAAAATAGAAAAGGAAAATAAAAACAAATGGCAAAAATAATAATTCGTGATAAATTAAAATTTAGAATATTCCCAAAAATAATATGGATTGATAATGAAAAGATAAAATTAAAAGCAAATTCTGAAACTATTTTTGAAACTGATGAAAAGTATGTAATCCTTTCAGAAAACAAGGCTAAAAACAGGAGATTAGGAATAAATCTTGAAGATAAAAAAGAAATTTTAATAGAAATAAAATATGATTTTTTTAGATTAATAACTGTATTTTTAGTAATTCCAATATTTGCAGGTATTGTAAAATTATTTTTACTTTCAGATGTCGAAGCCAGTCACTTAGTTACTTTTGCTGGGGTTCTTATTGTTGTTCTGTGGAAAAGAGAAAAATTGGAAGTGGTTGATATTTAAGATTATTGACTTTTAAAATTTTATATTGTATAATTATAAGGTAAAAAAACAGAAAACAAATTACCTTTAATATAAATGGTAATTTTAAGGAGTGATGAAATTGAATATTTTGAAAAAAAATTACTGTACTTTTATTTTTAATGTTGTTAGTGTTTTCTTTCGGAGATAATGACAGCGAAAATGAGAACACTGCTAATACTACTTCTACAAAACAAAAAAATAATTCTGGCAATACAGATACAGAAACTAAAAATACAGTACAAGGTATGAGATACAGAAGTGATACTGTTAGTTATGTAACAAAACCTGAAAATTGGCTTGAATTTACAGATCCAAATTCATCTCCAACTGCAGTTCAATTAAGTATTGACCCCGTAAACATCGTAACTTTAGATTTACTTTCTAAAGATGAGAAAGCAAATTCAGAAAAAGCTGCCTATGTACTTATGCAAAAATATCTTAATGAAGGAATTCCTAAAGAAAATATTACTTTAGATCCTGTCGATATAAATGGATATCAAGGTACAAGTTTAACAATAAAATATAATGATGGAACTATAATGATTGTAAATTGTATTGATCACGAGGGTAAAGTCTATTTTATCTCTATGGAAGGTCTTCAAAATAGACAAACATTAATAGAAATGGCAAAAGTTATTGAAACTTGGAAGCCAACTAAATAAAATTTATAACTAAAAAATTGGAAGATAATCTAAGATGTAGACAACTTCCAATTTTTTATTACTTTTAACTAATCACATTTATCATAAATAGTAATTTTTTTATAATTTATTTTCTTTTTCCTGCTTTTTTTACTTCTTTCTTCTCTACAAAAACAATCTTTTTCACATCATCATAAGTTTTTGCAAAGTAGAATTTCATCTGATCTGCAATTTCCTTTGGCAATTCCTCCGTATCAACTTTATTGTCATAAGGAAGCACAACATCTCTTATTCCAACCCTGTGAGCTCCAATTACCTTCTCCTTGATTCCACCAACTGCTAAAACCTCTCCAGTAATTGTAATCTCTCCTGTCATTGCGACATCCTGTCTAACTTCCTTATCCGTCAATACTGAAATAATTGCTGTTGTAATTGTGACACCTGCTGATGGCCCATCTTTTGGTACAGCTCCTTCTGGGAAGTGCAAATGAACATCTGTTGTTTCGTTAAATTTTTCCTTGATTCCAAGTTCATTTTTTATATGCCGTACGTAAGAATAAGCCACTCTAGCTGATTCCTGCATTACATCTCCCAATTTTCCTGTAAGCTGCAGTACACCTTTTCCTTCCATTTTTACTGCCTGCACTTCTAGAGTTGTACCTCCGACTGCTGTCCATGCAAGTCCATTGACAACACCAATTTTACCTTCTTTTTCCTTGACTTTATCTGCTCTGAATTTTGCATTTCCTAAATATTTCTTGATTTTTGTTTCAGAAACAGAGATCTTTTTACTCTTAGATTTTGATACAAGTATTTCTTTTGCTATTTTTCTGAATAATTTACCAATTTCTCTTCGTAAATTTCTTACCCCAGCTTCTCTTGTGTATTCATTTATAATCTTCATAATTGCTTTATCAGAAAACGAAACTTTATAATCCTTTAATCCGTTTTCTTCTTGTGTTTGGGGTATTAAATATTTTTTTGCAATATTTAATTTTTCAAATTCTGTGTATGATTCAATTGAGATAATCTCCATTCTATCACGAAGTGGTCCTGGAATCCCTCCCAAATCATTTGCAGTACAAATGAAGAATACGTTTGACAAGTCAAAAGTATGATCAATATAGTGATCTTCAAACGAGTTATTTTGTGCAGGATCTAAAACTTCCAGCATTGCTGAAGCGGGATCTCCTCTAAAGTCAGAAGCCATTTTATCAATTTCATCAAACAGCATTACTGGATTATTTACACCAACTTGTTTCAATGAGTTTATAATTCTTCCTGGCATTGCTCCCACATAAGTTCTTCTATGTCCACGAATTTCAGCTTCATCTCTTACTCCACCAAGTGATATTCTTGTGAATTTTCTATTCATTGAACGTGCTACCGAATGTGCAAGTGATGTTTTCCCTACACCTGGAGGTCCCACAAGACAGATAATCGAACCTTTTAATGTATTATTTAATTTTTTAATTGCCAAGAATTCTAATATTCTTTCTTTAACTTCTTCCAATCCATAATGATCTTCATTCAGAATTTTTTCAGCTTTTTCAATATCAATTTCATCATTAGTTGAAACTTCCCACGGTAATTCAAGTACAGTTTCAAGATACGTTCTGATTACCGAAGATTCAGCAGAAAAGTCTGGCATCTTCTTCATTCTTGAAAGCTCTTTTGCCAGTTTATCTTTTAGCTCCTGAGGAATTTTTGCATCTCTAACTCTTTGGTCAAGTTCCTCCAGTTCCTCGTCAGAATCAGTTCCTTCACCCATTTCTTCACGCATTACCTTAATTTTTTCACGTAAATAATAGTTTTTCTGAACTTCTGCCATTTGTTCTTTTACACGATTTTCAATCTCACGTTCAAGCATAAAAATCTCAATTTCTCTTTCAAGAATGCTCAAAATTTTATATGCTCTTGCCTCCACATCCAATATTTCCAATAATTCTTGTTTTGTTTCAACTGCTACCATCAGATTTGTACAAATCAAATCGAAAACCTTATCAATATTGCTAATCTCTTTTATATTATAAATGATGTCAGGCAACACTTTATTAGTTTTTTGTGCATAATTTGAAAATTCATCAATTACTCTACGTTTCAATGCCTCAGCTTTACTTTCGTCGATAGGCTTTGAAAAAATTTCTTCATATTCAGCATAAACAACACCATTATCATCTTTTGGAAATTGGTTAATTAAAACTCTATGTTTAGCTTCAACTAATACCTTTACATTTCCATTTGGCATTTTTACCGTCTGTATAACATGAACTAAAACTCCCGTTTCATAAATATCTTCTGGAAATTTAGGCTCTTCTACATTTGCATCTTTTTGTGCCGAAAGAATTAGTTTGCTGTCAAATCTTGCTATTGCTTCTTCAAGGCTTTTCAGGCTTGACTGCCTACCGATAAAAATCGGAGTTACAACACCTGGAAATACAACTAATTCTCTTGTTGCTATAAATGGTTTATTTTGCATAATTTCTCCTTTCATACTTTAAAATCTACTCTTTAATACAATAAAACTACTTTAAAATCAGATTTAAGAAATAAAATTCTATTATTATGTAATAATTTTCAAGTTTATTATAAATAATTTTAAATCTCGATTACTCTATAATTACTTTTTCTTTATCTGTAACCGCTTCTTTTGTAATTATCACTTTCTTAACATTTTCCTTCGATGGAATTTCATACATTAAATCTGTCATAACACTTTCAATAATTGAACGAAGCCCCCTCGCCCCAATTTTTCTTTTAAGTGCCAGTTGTGCAATTTCAACAATCGCATCCTTATCAAATTCCAAATCCACATTTTCCATCTCAAAATATTTTTTATATTGCTTAACAAGCGAATTTTTAGGCTCTGTCAGTATCTTAATCATAGCCTCTTCATCAAGTCCATGAAGTGCTGTGATTACTGGCAACCGCCCAATTAATTCAGGAATCAGCCCAAATTTTATTAAATCTTCAGGCAATACATTTTCAAATAAAGTTAAATCATCAAGTTTTGTATTTTTTGTTTCAAGCCCAAATCCAACTCTTTTTTCATTAACTCTATCCTTAACTTTCGCTTCCAGTCCTTCAAATGCTCCACCAACAATAAATAAAATATCCTTTGTATTAATTTCAATCATTTCCTGATTCGGATGCTTTCTTCCACCTTGTGGCGGCACACTTGCAACAGTCCCTTCAATAATTTTAAGTAATGCCTGCTGTACTCCTTCTCCAGAAACATCCCTTGTAATTGACATATTTTCAGATTTTCTAGCGATTTTATCAATTTCATCAATATAAATTATTCCATGCTCTGCTGCTTCAATATCGTAATCAGCCGCTTTTATCAGTTTTAAAAGTACATTCTCTACATCATCTCCAACATATCCAGCTTCTGTCAATGTTGTTGCATCTGCAATCGCCAAAGGCACATTCAATGTTTTCGCTAGTGTCTGTGCAAGCAAGGTTTTTCCGCTTCCAGTAGGTCCTACCAGCAGTACATTTGATTTTTGAAGCTCCACATCATTATCTACATTTTTCTGTTTGTGCATTATTCTCTTAAAATGATTATAAACCGCCACAGACAACACCTTTTTAGGCTGTTCCTGTCCGATAATATATTCATCAAGTTTTGCCTTTATCTCTTTTGGTTTTAACAGAGTGATTTCGCTGTTGTGTTCATTTTCATCATATTCCCTAAAACTGTCCAGCAATTCCGCACTGTCTTCTATACATTCATTACAAATAAACACATCATCCTCTTCAGGACTCTGTATTAACCGTTCGACTTCATGCTCTTCCCTGCCACAGAATGAACAGTAATTTTTTTTCTTATTTGCCAATATTTTTCACCTCGTTTTTTCTTTATATAATTCCTATTTATATATTTTTATTATTAATTTCTATTTTATTATTTTATTTATTATTTTTTTAACGCAGAGGTATCAAGCGCCATACCTCTGCACTCCCGCTTTACGCAAAACTTTCTTATAAAAGAAAAATAGAACTCGCTTTTAAATATAAATTATTTCAACACAAATAATTTTATATCAAATTAAAATTTATTTTAAAAGCTCAAACAGCTATTTTTCTTCTAACGAAATTTTGCTTAATATTTATTTTAATTAAATAAAAGTTTAGACAATTAAAAATGAAACTATCATAAATAAAATTTTCTATAATTTTAAAAATATGTTTTAAATAAAGTTTTTATAAAATTTTATCAATTAATCCGTAATTTACAGCTTCTTCTGGGGACATAAAGTTGTCTCTTTCCGTATCTGCATAGATTTCTTCTACTGATTTTCCAGTTGCTTCTGATAAAATTTTGCTTGTAATTTCCTTCATTCTTTCAATTTCTTTTGCCTGAATCTGAATATCTGTTGCTTGACCTCTTGCTCCGCCTAGTGGCTGATGAATCATGATTCTTGAGTTTGGTAATGAATATCTTTTTTCTTTTGCTCCAGCCGCCAATAACACTGCTGCCATACTTGCTGCCTGTCCTACACATACTGTAGAAACATCACTTTTAATGTGACGCATTGTGTCATAAATCGCAAGTCCGGCGGTAATTACTCCTCCTGGACTGTTTATATACATAACTATATCTTTTTCATTATCCTGTGCATCTAAAAATAATAATTGAGCGACAATCGCATTTGCCATTCCATCCTCAACTTCTCCACTTACAAAAATTATTCTATCCTTTAAAAGTCTTGAATAAATATCATAACTTCTTTCCCCACGCCCATCATTTTCAATAACTACTGGACTATATGCTGACATATTATTTCCTCCTATTTCTGTCAATTTTCTTTCATTTTTTATTTTCTCTCATTATTATAAAATTGTTTTAATATTTTACAATTTAAATATAGAGAAAAAAGAATTTCGCAATAAACTATTTTATCACAAAATTCTTCTAAAATCAAAATATTCTTTTTATTTAATAATTTTCTCAAAATTATTATTTAACTTTTGCTTCTTTTACTAATAAATCAATTGTTTTTTGATTTACTAATCTGTAGTTTGTTTCATCAATGAATCTTTCGTAGTTTCCATTTTTTCTTACATCAGCGATTAATGCATCTTTTTCAAGTCCATACATTGCAGCTAATGTTTCGATTTCTTTTGATACTTCTTCATCAGTTGCTTTAATTCCTTCAGCTTTTGCGATTTCAGCTAGTACTAATTCTGTTTTTACTGCTTTTTCAGCATTTTCTTTTGAGCTTTCTCTCATTGCTTCCATTGTTTGTCCAGTCATTTGGAAGTATTGGTTAAGATTAATTCCTTGCATTTGCAATTGTTGTGCAAATCTGTTGATTTGATAGTCAATTTCTCTTTGAACTAATGCTTCTGGAACTTCAACTTCTGTTCCGCTTACTACAGCGTCTATAACTTTGTTCTTAAATTCGTTTTCTGCTCTTGCTTCTTCTCTTTTTGTAATATTTTCTCTAGTTTTAGCTGTCATATCTTCAACAGAGTCAAATCCTAATTCTTTTGCTAAATCATCGTTTAATTCAGCTTCTTCTTTTCTCTTGATTGAATTTACTTTTACTTTGAATAAAGCTGGTTTTCCTTTTAGGCTTTCAGCGTGATATTCTTCAGGGAATGTAACATTTACGTCAAATTCATCACCTTTTTTGTGTCCTGCGATTTGATCTTCAAAAGTGTCAATAAAGCTGTGAGAACCTAATGTCAAGTCATATCCTTCAGCTTTCCCTCCATCAAATGCTTTACCATCTATAAATCCTTCAAAGTTGATATTTACAACGTCATCATTTTTAGCTTCTTCATTTTCTGCAACTTCTTTTAATTTTGCAGCATTTTCTCTTAATCTTTCGATTTCTTCGTTTACTTTTTCATCAGTAATTTCTACTTTTTCCTTTTCTACTTCCACACCTTTATATTGTCCCAATTCGAATGCAGGCAATACAGGTATTGTAAATACTACTTCAACTTTGTCATCATTAAGCTCATATTTTTCAAGTTTAATATCAGCAATTGGTTTTAATTCATTTTCTGCAACTGCTTTTCTATATTCGTCAGAAATAATATGATTTAAGATTTCACCTTCAATTTCCTTCTTGAATTTTTCTTCAATCACTTTTGCAGGTACATGTCCTGGACGGAATCCGTCAACTTTTGCATCTTTAAAATGTACTAAAACATGTTCCTTTAAATGTTTTAACTCTTCTCCTTCTCTAACTGCTGATACTTCGTAAGTAGATTCATTTAATTTTTTTACTGCCATTTCTTTAATTCCTCCTAAAATTTTTTGTTATATATAATTTTTTTATTAATTTATTTTTATTTAAAATCTTTTATTTTTAATTCGATAAATAAATCCGAATGCCCAGACTTAAATATCGGAGTATAAACTATTTTAAATTTTTTCTTATAAAAATTATTTGCTTTCAATTTATGTCCTAAATTATATCCAATTACTGAAATAATACGTTTATTCTTTCTAATAAATCCCTTAAAGTGCCGATTATTTATCCCAAATTTTGTCAAATTAAGAAAACTTACATCTGAATCCATAAAATTTGGCTCCTGATTATCCAACCCAAAAGGAGACAGCCTATTTATTTCGTGCAGTTTTCTTTTGTTTAAATATTCAATATTCAACCATGCGTCAACATACAAAGTTTTTTGCACATTTTCTCTGTTTTTTCTTGCAAGTCTTTGCCGCAGATGTTTTTCAATTTCGCCTAAATATTTTTCTGAAACAAGAAATCCTGCCGCTAAGTCATGCCCTCCAAATCGCTCCAGTTTGTCTGACACACTTTTTAAAATATCAAAAATGTTAATCCCTTCGATACTTCTGCACGATGCCTTTCCATATCCATTTTTTATTGAAATAAGAATTACTGGAATATTGTATTTTATTGAGATTCTTGAGCAGACTACCCCAATTACGCCAGAATGCCATTTTCTGCTTTTCATAAAAATATATTTTGGGCGTTCTAGACGCTGTATTTTTTCTTCCAGCTCATTATAAATCTCATTTTCCAAATAACGTCTGATTTTATTAGCTCGTTTCATTTCCTCAATAATCGAGAAAAGTTTAAAGTCATCTTCCTGAATAAAGAAATTTACAACAATTTTTGAATTATCAATTCTTCCAAGTGCATTAAAAATTGGTGCAATGAAAAATCCAATATCACTGGTTGTTATATTTCTAGGATTTATCTTCAAATAGTTAATAATATACTTTAAACCTTTTATTTTGGTTTTTTTTAAATTATTTAGTCCTTTTTTTATTATAAACCTGTTTTCATCAGTCATTGGTACTACATCTGCAACTGTTCCAATCATTATAATATCCATATAATCATACAGTATTTTTTTATTTGCACCATATCTTTCATAAATAGCATCAGCAAGTTTAAAGGCAACTCCTGAACCTGACAGAGATTTATTTGGATAAGTTTTACTAGTCTTTGGATTTATTGTAAGAATATCCAATTCTTTTTCCTGATTCTTATCTTCCAGAACTCCAATCTGCCTATGATGATCTGTTATAATTATATCAATACCACTATTTTTTAACATTAATATCTCTTCATGGTTATTTATTGAAATATCAACTGTTATAAATAATTTTGCATCTCGTTTTTTCAAAAAATTTAAAAGATTTTTATTTATACCTATCCCTTCGTGAACACGATTTGGAATATAGTAATCAACATTAAGTCCCAACTTTCGTAGCATTATTACTAGATATGCTACTCCTGATATACCATCAACGTCATAATCTCCATAAATTACAATTTTTTCTTTATTTTTCCCAGCCTTTTTTATTCTTTCTACAACTTTTTCCATATTTTCAAATAAAAATGGATTATGAATATCTTTTTTATCTGAATTTAAAAATTTAGAAACTTTTTCCTTTGTGTCAATTCCTCGATTCAAAAGCAGTCTTGAAATTAATCTGCTTTCACCAAATTCAGAACTTTTTGATGTCAAATAATCTTCATTATAGCTTTTTAATTCCCATTTCATTACAAGATTAATCGCTTCCTTTTTTGTATAGTTGCAGGACTGCTTCAAAATCAAACTAGTTTTATCTTTTTAAAGCAGACCCATGTTTTTTATTCGATATTGTGATCATCCTTTTTTATTTCGTTCAATATCGAAGCAATTTTTACTCCATATTCAACGCTGTCATCCAAATGAATTCTCACTTCCGGAACAAATCTTATCGACAGCTGTGAACCTATTTTTTTTCTAAAAAAACCTTTTAACTTATTCAAATCTTCGGCGATTTTTTCTTTATTTACCCTATCTTTCAAATCTAGTACCGAAAATGTTAAATCAAGGTATCTTCCATCTTTTGTCAGCTCAACCTTGTGAATTGATACAAGATTTTTTATTTTGTCATTTTTTATTTCTGTTAAAAGTGTCATTCCGATAATTCTTGATATTTCCTTTTCCAGTCCTCTTTTTCTTCTATCATTCATACAATTATCACCTATCTATTCGTTATCTTGGGATTTCTTCCATAATGTAAGATTCAATAATATCTCCAGCTTTGATATCATTAAAATCTTGGATACCAATTCCACATTCTTGTCCCATTACAACTTCTTTAACATCATCTTTAAATCGTTTTAACGAACCTAATTCACCATCAAAAATGATAATTCCATCACGAATTACACGAATTTTTGAATCTTTTGTAACTTTTCCATCAACAACGATTGCTCCAGCGATATTTCCAACATTTGATACTTTAAACACTTGCTTAACTTCTATTCTTCCATAGTAAACTTCTTTAAATTCAGGATCAAGCATTCCTTTCATTGCCTTCTCAATTTCTTCAGTTGCATGGTAGATTACGTTATAGTTTCTAATTTCTACTCCAATTTTTTCAGAAATGATTCTAGCTGGTGTTGTTGGACGTACGTTAAAAGCAATTATAATCGCATTTGATGCTTCTGCAAGTTTTACGTCTCCTTCTGTTACAGCCCCTGCACTCCCTTGAATTACATTAATTACAACTTTTTCAGTATTAAGTTTTTCAAGCGATTCTCTTAATGCTTCAACAGATCCTTTTGAATCGGCTCTTATAATACATTTCAATTCTTTTAATTCTTGTTCTTCTAATTCTTGAGACAAACTTTCTAGTGAAATATGTTTTTTCTTATTCTGCTCGTTTACTTTTTTCTCTCTAATAAAGTCTTCTACAATTTTTTTAGCCTGCTTATCGCTTTCTACACCGTATAAAACATCACCTGCATTTGGCACAACATTAAATCCTGTAATTTCTACTGGCTGTGAAACAATGGCTTTATTTATTTTTTTACCTCTGTCGTCAAGCATTGAACGGACTCTACCATGAGATTCCCCTGCTACGAACACATCTCCAATTTTAAGTGTCCCTTCCTGCACAAGCACATCAGCAACTGCTCCCATTTTTGGATCCAGTCTTGATTCCACCACAACCGCTTTAGGACGTTTGTTTGGATTGGCCTTTAATTCTTCAAGTTCCGCTGTAATTAATATTGTTTCAAGAAGTTCTTCCAAATTAATTTTCTGTTTTGCAGAAATTTCAACAAATTCAGTAGTTCCTCCCCATTCAGGTGACATCAGTCCATATTCAGTCAATTCAGTTCTAACCTTCATAGGATCTGCACCTGGCTTATCAATTTTGTTAATTGCAACAATTATTGGAACTCCCGCTTCCTTAGCATGAGAAATTGCCTCTACAGTTTGAGGTTTTACTCCATCATCAGCCGCTACAATTAGAATCGAAATATCTGTAATATTCGCTCCTCTTGCCCTCATTTCAGTAAACGCCTCATGTCCTGGAGTATCAATAAACGTGATTCTTTGACCTTTCCAGTTTACTTGATAAGCTCCTATTTTTTGTGTGATTCCTCCAGCTTCATCACCCATTACATTTGTGTGTCTAAGTGCATCTAATAACGATGTCTTACCGTGATCAACGTGTCCCATTATTGTAATAACAGGTGCTCTTGTTACAAGTTCTTCGTCTGTATCTTCCTGCTCAAGATGGTATTTTTCACCATAACTAACTTCTTCAACTACTTCTTTTTCTACAATTACTTCATATTCAAGAGCCACTTCTTCGGCTTCTTCAAATGATAAAATTGCATTTGCAGTAAGAAGTTTTCCTTCCATAAAGAATTTTTTAATTATATCAGAAACATTTATTCCTAGTTTTTCAGCTAAATCTTTAATAACAATCTCTTCTCCAATTGTTATCATTCCTATACTCTCTCCTTCAATTCTGACAATTTCATCCTTGACAACTTTTTCCTGTTTCTTGTTTTTCTTTTTCTTTTTGTCATCTTTTCTAAAATCTGAACGAAGTTCTTTTTCTTGATGTTCTCTGTCTCTTCTATTTTTTTCGTATTTTTTCTTCTCAAATTTTCCTTTTCCTTTTCCACCAGCTTTTCCTTTTTCGGTTACTGTTGCTGCTGGAATTTCAGATGCTGACTCCTTTTTAGCGTTAGAAAAGTTTCGGCTGTCTCTTCGAAAGTCATCTCTATCCTTATTAAATCCGCCTCTATCAGAAAATCCTCTATTATCTTGTCTGTCTCTGAAGTTTCTTCCTGTACTTTGATTATCTCTATCTCTATTTTGGAAGCCTCTGTTGTCACGACTGTCTCTTGCTTGGCTATTTCCGTCTTTATTAAAGCTTCGATTTTCTCTTCTGAAGTTTTCTCTTCCTTCTCTTCTAAATCCGTCTTTGTTTCTGTCTTCTCTATTTCGATTGTCCCTATTTTGGAAGTTTTTTCCTCCATTTTCCCTATTGTCTTGATTGTCTTTATTTTGGAAGCTTCGGTTATCACGGCCATCTCTTGATTGAAAATTTCCATCTCTGTTAAAGTTTCTATTATCTTTTCTGAAATTATCTCTTCCTTCTCTTCTAAATCCGTCTTTGTTTCTGTCTTCTCTATTTCGATTATCTCGATTTTGGAAGTTTCTTCCTCCATTTTCTCTGTTCTCTCTATTTTGAAAATTCTGCTTATCTTTATTTACTTCATTCATTTTATTACTCTGACTACTCAAATTAACTTTCATCTCCATTTTCTTTTTATTTTCTTTTTTATCAAATTTATTTGACTGCTCAAATTTATGATTTTTATTATTATCTAAATCTTTTACATTATTCAGATTATTTTTATTACTATTATCTGATTTATTTTCTGCATTTAGTTTAATATCTTTTTCCAATGGCTGTTTTGATTTTTCATAATTTTTATTAATGTTTTTTTGTTCATCAATTTTATTATGTTCAATACTATTGTTTTTTTGATTGTCTGAATGGCTATTTACTGTTTTTGCAATATTTTCATTTGATTTAATTTCTTTTTTATTCAGATTCTCCGTTTTACCGTTATTTTGATTATTTTGGACACCTTTTTGAAGTTTTTTCCTTATAAGGCTTACTTCTTCATCACTTAGTACATTCATGTGGTGTTTTTTATCTACCCCAAATTTTCTGATTTCCTCCATAAATTTTGTTGCCGTAAAACCATTTTCCTTTGCTAATTCATGCACTTTCATCCATTCATCACCTCCACTTTGCTTAATATTCCTTTTATTACTTTTTTGTTAAAAATACCTATGACATTTACATCTCTTGAAAAAAGTCTTATTAATTCTTCTTTCTTTTCAATAAATATAATTTCAAAATTAAAATTTTTTTTCATTTTTTCAAATTCTTCAATATATTTCACCTTTATATCTGACGGAATAATCACAAGTTTTATCTTATCACGTTTTATTCCATCAAAAACTTCATCTATTCCAAACACAAAATATTCAGAATTTTTCATTGGCCTTAAAATGTCGATTATGCTTTTCTTTTCATTCTTTACTTGCTCCAGCATTTTTACTAGCTGTTCAATTTCAATATTATATTTCTTATGTTTTGAAAGCTTTTCAATACATTCGTTCGTTTTACAGACGTAAAATCCTCTTGCCTGAACTTTCATTTCCTTATCAAAAACATATTTTCCATCCTGCTCAGCTATCCGAAAAAATTCATTTTTTTGACCTTTTCTTCTGCAGCATATACACATTCTTTCAGGCTTACTTATTTCTTTTACATTTTTATTCAATGTATCCAAACTATCCGTTCATCTCCTTGTTTGATACAATTTAATTTAAAATTGATCTTTTTTATTTACCATCTTCGTTAAGTACCGCAAACGCACTTTCTTCAACTTCATAATCATCTTGCAGATTATCAGATTTTTCAATGCTTTCTATTTCATCTAACGAATCCCCAAAAGCACTTTTCTCTTCAAATTCTCTATTTTCCTCTACCTCAGATGGCTCTGTATGGATATCAATCTTTACACCGCAAAGTCTTGCTGCAAGTCTTGAATTTTGACCTTTTTTACCAATTGCAAGTGATAATTGATTTTCTGCTACAAACACTCTTGCAACTTTCATATTTTCTTCGCCTTCCTCAATGATTTCCACTGACAGAACTTCTGCAGGATTCAAGGCATTTTTTACAAATTCTGTTATATCCTCATTCCAAAGAACAATATCAATTTTTTCTCCACAAAGTTCATCGATAATATTTTGGATTCTCATTCCATTACGCCCAATACATGCACCTTTAACGTCTAAATTCTCATCATTTGAGTAAACAGCCACTTTAGAACGGCTTCCCGCTTCCCTTGCAATGTTTCTGATTTCAATAATTTCTTCATATATTTCAGGAACTTCTAATTCAAGCAGTCCTCGAAGTAATTCCTCAGATTTTCTTGAAACAAAAGTTTTTGTAAATTTCGTAGACTCTTCCACAGCACCGATATAAATTTTAATTCTATCTCCTTGTCTGAATATATCTACTGGCGACAATTCCTTTGCCGGTACAATTGCTTCAAGTCCATTTATATCCACATACAGATTCCCTTTTTCATCATTCTTTCTAACATTTGCAGAAACAATTGAATTTTCAATTTCTTTAAATTTATTAAAGATATTTCTTTTTTCACATTCTCTAACTTTTTGCACAACAATCTGTTTTGCATTCTGAATAGCATTTCTCTTAAAATTTTCTGCATTAATTTCCAAATCCAGAATATCTCCTAGTTTAGCACGCTTTTTAACAGAAATTGCATCTTGCAGACTAATTTCCTCTTCGGGATTTTCTACGTTTTCTACAATCAGCCTTTGTGAATAAACCTTTACATCTCCACTATTTCTATTAATTGTTACCTTTACATTATCCTTTTCACCATAATTTTTTTTGTATGCCGCAAGCAATGCAGTTTCTATTGTTTCCAGCAATTCTTCCTTTAAAATTCCTTTTTCCTTTTCAAGTTCATCAAGTGCTTCCAAAAATATTTTTTGATCTCGCCCTTTCATCATTCCTCCTCACTATTTAATATGCCATTTGGTAATTCATATATTAAATTTGCTTTCTTTAATTTAGAAAGTGGTATTTCCACTATTTTTTCCAATTTATCATCTAAAAGAAAAATCGTATCATTCTCAAATTTTTCCAACTTTCCTAAAAATCTCTTCACCCCATCAATGTTACTCTTAGCCTGAACGTTAATTTTCTCTCCCAAAAATCTCACAAAATCCTTAGGTTTTCTCAATCTACGCTCAACTCCAGGTGTCGAAACCTCTAGAAAAAACTTCTCCTCAATCAAGTCATCCGCAATTCCATCAATCTCACGGCTAAAATCAATACAATCATCAAGTGTAGTAGTCCCATCCAGTTTCTCCACATACACCCTCAAATAATTATATCCCCCATCCCTCACATATTCCAAATCTGCCAATTCCAGATTCATTTCCTTTAAATGTGGTTCGATTTTCTTCTCAAACTCATCTAAAATCTGTTCCATAAAATTACACCTCATATCTAAAACTAAAGAGTGGGCTAACCCACTCTCTACCTAAAATTATTTTCTACAATTATAATAACACATTTTCGCTTTTTTTTCAACCCCTCTATTTTTCTTTATTGAAAATAAATATTCCAAGAATAAATTCTGCAATTCAGACTCTTTGTTTAAATTAACTTTCAATAATTTTATTTCATAGATGAAAATATTTTATTCAAGGCTTCTTCAGCCTTTTTTGAAAGATTACTTTTTGGAAATTCTTTTACTGTATAAGTACGTCTTTCAGCAAAGCCTTTTTGTGACATTCCTTTATTTATTTTTGCTAATTCGCCTTTTTTTATAATTATAGCCATAATAATTTCCCCATTTGCACTAAATATTTAACTTTTTTATAAAATTAATAAACCTCCGCACCCTTCAAATTGATTTTCTTCTTTTCGATAGTCCAATTATCTGATAATTCTGCAAGTTCTTTTTTCATATTTTCCAAAAATTCATCATTGTCATAATTTAAGGAAATCAATGTAGGTCCTGCACCACTTATATATTCTCCCAATGCACCGTGTTTTTTAGAGGCTTCAAAGATTTTTTCTGAATCATTTATTAATGCGAATCTATAAGGCTGGTGGATTTTATCACCCAAAAGAAAACGTAAGTTGTCATATTCTCCTTTGTTAAAAGCATTTACAAGTAAACCTAGTTTTGAGATGTTATTTATTGCATCAGAAACTAGATACGTTTTTGGGAGGACACTTCTTGCTTTTTCTGTCGATAATTTAAAATCTGGAATCATTACGTAGAAACATAAGTCATCAGAATTTATTAATGAACTATATACAAGATTTTCCTTATCATGTGCAGTAAGTACCATTCCACCAAAGATTGCGGGTACCACATTATCAGGATGCCCTTCCATTTCCACAGCCAGTCTTGCCACCTCATTAATATCCAGCACATTGCCAGCAAATTTATTTGCAATCATAATCCCAGCAACAATAGCCGATGAACTGCTCCCTAATCCACGTGAAATCGGAATATCATTTTTCACAATATTTACCTTATAGCTTGGAATATTTTTTACCAAATGCTTTTCTGTATATTTTATCGCTTCAAAAATTAAATTTTCCTCAATTGGAATCGAAAACGGCTCTCCATTTTCCAAAAATTCAATTTTATCACTTTCCTCCACTTCCAATTCCAAAAAGTAATCCAACGCAACTCCCAGACAATCATATCCCACACCAATATTAGCCGATGTTCCCGGTACTTTTACTTTAAATTTTAAACCCATATCTATTCCTTTCATTTTATCATAATAATTTCTACAAGAAGAAACATATTGTAATACTTAATCTAAAAATCCAACAAAATACCAATTTATAATCTTTATTTTCTTTCACAAAATGCTATATTGTTAAATCCAAATAATGAGCCCATTTTATCTGACTCAGTTCTCTAAGTTCATTCAATGATTTCTTACCAACTTCACTATCTACTGTAAGCAGCATAATTGCACTGTTTTCACGTCTACCTACGTTCATTGTGGCAATATTTATATTTTCTTTTCCAAGTGTTGCCCCCACAGCTCCGATAACTCCTGGCACATCTTCATTTCCTAAGTAAATCATATTGTCAGAAATTGCCATATCCACATCGTGATTCTTTATGCTGATAATTCTTTCCTCGTTGTTCATTCCAATTGTTCCGACAACATATATTTTCTTGCCTTCTTCATTTGTTATTACAAATTCTATTGCTGATGAATAATTTTTATATTTATGTTCCTTTTTATTTACTGAAATATTAATCCCTCTTTTTTCAGCAAGCGGTTTTGAGTTAATATAATTAACTTCTTCTTTTAAAACTGGCTCCAGAATCCCTTTTATTGCTGTCGAATCTACAAGTGCAGTTTCCTGTTCGGCAATTTCTCCGTAATAATTAAGTACAACATTTGTAATTGGAGTTTTCTCAATTTGGAAATAAATTTTTCCTAATTTTTCAGCCAGATTTATAAATGGTTTTACAATTAAAAATTCTTCTCTTCCAATTGCAGGCAGATTCACAGCCGTTTCAACTATTTCCCCACGAAGTCCATTTAATACCTGTTTTACAACCTGAGTCCCTACATTTCGCTGTGCTTCATAAGTAGTCGCCCCAATATGTGGCGTTGTAATTGCATTTTCAAATTCATAGAGAATACATTCAGAACGTGGCTCAACCGTGTGAACATCATATCCAAAACTCGCAATTTTACCACTTCTTAATCCTTCAGCCACAGCCTCCTCGTTAAATAATCCTCCACGTGCCGCATTTACAAGTCTTACACCATCTTTTAACTTGTAGATATTTTCAGCGTTTATCATATCCACAGTTTCTTTAGTCTTAGGCGTATGAATGGTTATCACATCTGATTTTTCCAATAGTTCATCCAATGTTTTAGCCTTTTCACACCCATATCTCTTAAAACGCTCATCTGAAATATACGGATCATAAGCAACAAGCTTCATTCCAAACGCTTTCATTCTCGTAGCAACAAGTCCACCAATTCTTCCAAGTCCGATAATCCCTAATGTTTTTTCAAACATCTCGCTTCCTACAAATATTTCTCTTTCCCATTTTCCACTTTTTATAAAATTATTTGCCGCAACAATATTTCTCGCAGAGGCAAGCATTAGCCCAATCGCAATTTCACAAGCTGAAACCGTATTGCTGTCAGGAGTATTCGCTACAATTACCCCATGTGCAGTTGCCTCAGGAATATTAATATTATCTGTACCGTTTCCCGCACGTCCGACTATTTTCAGATTTTTTGCCTTATCCAGCAGTTCCTTATCTACTTTTATAACACTTCTCACAATAAGAGCGTCATATTCACCAATTATATCCAAAATTTCTTCACGTGAAATCCCAACTTTCACATCAACTTTCACATCTCTAGCTTCCTGCAGTCCCGCAATCGCCTCATCATCAATATATTCCCCAACTAATACTTTATACATTTATTTCTCCTCCTCAATTCTAGTCAACACATTTATTTAATTAATATATTACCATAATTTCCAGTACAATTCAACAACATAACAATTTATAGCAATACAAAAAAAATAACCACTGTTAAAAAAGACAGCGGTTATTTTAAAATTTTAATTTATTTTGAAGGAACTAAAGTATCTTCTGAAGTTATATCATTATTTTCTTTTTCCTTATTTATTGAAGATTTTTTAAATTCTTTTAATGCTTCTGAACTAATTATGTTAGATTGACTAAATGTTTTTTCTAAATTTTCATCAATTTTGTCAGCAATAACTTGTCTTAATGAACTCTTAATTACTTCATTATTTTTAGCAACTGCATTTAAGCAGCAGATTGTAACTATAATTCCTAATATTAATTTTTTCATTCCATTTCCTCCTTTTTTCAAGAACAAATTCTCAAAAAATCAATAAATTACTCAAATTTACCGTCAACACAATTATGAGTAAATCCATTTTTTTCCTTGATTTTTTGTACTATTTCTTTTGTATATTTATTATCAACATAGGAAGTTATATATATATTTTTTATTTATTGAATTTGAAATTAACTTTAAGCTCTCGAATTCATATAATGAATAAGATTTTGGACATTCAGAAAGAGTATTAAAAGTTAATGGAATACCATATCCTGTTTTTCTATCTTTTAATAGATTTTTTCCTTGACCATGAATAATTCCTTCTGGTAACCATAATATTGTTTCTTTTTCATTGTCTTCAAAATAAGAAAATTTTTCTGTTAATTCTCTATTTGATATATCTTGCAATAATAATTCAATTTTTTGTTTGTATTTAGGATCAAATACTGCTCGTGGATCATCTTTTTTGGGTTTTGGATCTTTATACGGATTACCACCGTAAGCTAACACTGCCTGTTCATAGGCATATTCAAGATAACCGCATGAATTCAGAAACAATAAAAAGATAAATGCCATAATAAAATACTTTGCCTTTCTCATATTAATTACCTACTCTTCCTTTTAATTTTTTTAAAACATCTTCAATTTCTTTAGT
>ERZ773021.58-NODE-58-length-101117-cov-194.003_pt1:0-97500 | contig 101117 bp, 47 predicted proteins | sample MGYA00511668_ERZ773021 | MGnify/ENA primary metagenome ERZ773021 (study PRJEB29015, sample SAMEA2737961) | human oral metagenome | biome: human oral; feature: human-associated habitat; material: dental | place: China | collected 2032 ...
CTCCATACTCATCGTAAGTCGGTCAAAAATCCATATCTATTCCTGCTCCTAACACTCCCTTTTAGAAAAATCACTAGTTTGTTATTTTTATCTATCATTTATTTTTGATTATCTGAAGGTTGATGTTGTTATGTTCATCAATTACTTTTCCATCTATGTGTATAATAATCATAAAAATTATCTTATTGGAGGAGGGGAATGAAAACTACTTTTTGAGCGACTTGCGTTAGAATGGAGCGATAAAAGTAGTTTTCATTCCTCCCCCAAAAGTAATTGATGAACAAATGATAAGATAATTATTGATTTATTAACACATTTCCTTCAGATAATCAAAAGTTATCCACAGAATAAATGACAAACTAGTGATTTTTTGGTACAATCATACTTGAAATTAGGAAAAATTATATATTTTTATAGGTTTTTGATGGATAACTTTCGAGGTTATCCACATTTTTTCTCTTTTAATCTATAAAAACTAAAAAGTCAATAATTATCTATATAAAATAGACTTTTATTTTTACTTATTCACAGGTTATACACAAGTTATTCACAGGAATAATAGTTTTTTCCACAGCTTTTACAATCGTTATACACATTATTCCTAAAGTTATACACATTTATCGCAATAGTTATTCACAAGAGGCACGTCATGCAGTCATTTGATTTAAATAATATATGGGAACATATATTGCAAGAGGCGAAAAAGAATATGCAGCATTTACCTGACGCATTGTATTTGCGCGTCACGTCATCGTTGATTCCCATGTCTCTCGAAAGTCATTCGATCCATATTGGGGTCATGCAAACATTTGTAAAAAACTTAATCGACCAGCAGCCGCAGATTAGCAAGGCTTTGCAGGATGCTATTACTACGGTCATCGGTTCCCATCGAGATATGGTGTTATTCGATTTCAATCAAGAGAGTGTAGATACTACCTTTGTTGATGAAAGTCTCATCGATACGCCAGTTGTAGCACCGCCGATGCCTTTACCACCTATAGTAGAGGAAAAGGCTCATCAAGAGGAGTTTTACACACCAGTCTATCAAGATCCTGTCTATATCGACCGCACGCCAGCGCCTGTGGAGATTCCAGACGAACCAATGGTAGCGACACCAAAGAAACCATCAGAAACAACGCCAACATTACAGTCTGACAATGTACCTGTAGATTTATCACTATCTAATCTCAATCCTGCATACCGTTTTGATAATTATGTAACGGGCAATGCGAACCGAATACCATTTGGAGCCGCTCAAAATGTAGCTGAATTTCCTGGTGGAGACTATAATCCGCTCTTTATATACGGTCCATCGGGCCTCGGCAAAACACACTTGATGCACGCCATCGGTAATGCTATCAAGGAAAATCATCCACATATGAAGGTCATGTCTATTACGAGCGAAAACTTTATGAATATTTTCGTTGAAACATTACAGCGCAACCAAGGTAAATTGTTCCGCAACACATTCCGCAATATAGACGTGCTCATGATTGACGATATTCAGTTCCTTGAAAGCCGTGAAAGTACGAAAACTGAGCTATTTAATACGTTCAATGAATTATTAAATAACAACAAGCAAATCGTACTTACCTCTGATACGATGCCAAACGATATGGAGCAGTTCGAAGATCGTCTTCGCTCTCGTTTCCAAGCTGGTTACATTGCCACAATGGAAAATCCAGATTTAGAAACGCGCATTGCCATCTTCAGATCACTGCTCGAACGAGAATATAAAAAGAATCGCATTATTCGCATCGATAACGATTCAATTAACTACGTAGCATTGCAATTTAGCGAAAACGTCCGCGTATTGCAAGGTGCTTTCACTAAACTCATTGGTACAGCGTCCATCGATCAACGTCTAGAATCTATTGACCTAGAATACACAAAACACGCCTTGGCGGGTCTCGTTCACACAGAAGAGGTAAATATGGTTAATATTGAAAGCATCCAGAATTTTGTAAGTTCTTATTTCAATATTAAAAAGCAAGACCTACTCGGCAAGAAACGAAAAGCCCAATTCGCATTTCCACGGCAAATCGCCATGTATCTATGCCGCGATATGATCAATGAAAGCTATCCACAAATAGCAGCAGCTTTCTCTCGTGATCATACGACAATTCTCCATGCGTACGATAAAATAACGAAGGAAATTGAAAAAAACGAAGAAACTAAACGAATGGTTGCAGAAATTAAACAGAAATTAACAACCTGTGGATAACTCTGTGGATATACGGTGAATAACTTTGTGGATATCACAAAACTTGTACTTTGGTGTGAATATGTGGATAAATAAGTACAAACTATCAACATAGTTATACACAACCCATAATTCACACAGTTAGTGGCGCCAAATCACTTTTACACATATAAACAGACCCCTACTATTACTACTACTAAAACTAACAAACAATCAAAAAACCAGTAGAAATAGATCTACCGTAGAATATCTATAGAGCATCTACGATAGTAAACATTGAATATTACAAACAAAGCAAGTAATTATTAGTGCTTTTACAATATATAAAAATTATAAAGGAGTAACATATGCATATTACATTCCCTAAAGCAAATCTCCAAAAAGCAATCAACGTATTGCAAAAGGTATCTCAAAATAAAACAAGTTCCAACTTACCAGGCGCTATTTACATGACTACAAAAAATGGTCAAGTAGAATTGCAAGGTAACGACTTTGAACTCGGCATTCGCTTAACCATCGATGGAGACATTAAAGAACCTGGTACTTTAGTAGTAGGTTCCCGCTATTTCCAAGAATTAATTCGCAAATTACCTGGCGATACTATCGAAATTTACAAACCAGAAGACGGAAATTCTTTAACCATCACATCTGGATCTTCCGAATTTAATCTTGTTACATTACACCCAGATGATTTCTCCTTGGTGGAACAAATTCACGACCAAGATCATGTAAACATTGATAGCTTTGCTATGAAAGAACTCATCGATTTAACAAATTATGCAGCTGCTACTGATGAAGATCGTCCTGTATTTACCGGTGCTCTTCTTGAAATCAATGAAAATGAAGTGACTATGGTTGCTACCGATACACACCGTATGGCTGTTAAAAAAATTACCATCGATGAACCAGCAACGACTCCAATGCGCGCTATCATTCCAACAAAAACGTTGGCTGAAGTATCTCGTTTATTACCAACAGATAATCCAGCTATGATCAATATCATTTGGAATCGCACACAAATCGTATTCAATTTTGAATCTATTTATATTATTTCTCGCTTAATTGAAGGTACATACCCTGAATATGAAAAGGTAATTCCTTCCCAATTCGATTCTAGCGCTGTAATTGATCGCCGCGAATTTGCTGGTGCTGTTGATCGCGTATCCTTGTTGGCTAAAGACATCAGCTATAATGTAATTCGTTATGATTGGTCTGAAAGTAATGTCACATTGTCTACTCAAAATACTGAAATCGGTATGGCAAAAGAAGACGTAGCTGTTGAATTTAAAGGCACACCTTTCACAATCTCCTTCAATGGTCGTTACATCTCTGATATTTTGCGTCACAGCACAGGCGACAATATCCACTTGTTCTTAAAACAAAATGGTCCTGTTGTCATTCGCCAAGACAATAATCCGAACTATACATACGTAGTAACACCAGTTCGCACAAATGCATAAAAGTAAAAGCAGGGCAGTAGTCAATGGAGGAGCTTGCGACGACAGAGACACTGCATCGCTTTGTTCTGAACGTAAGATTTTCTAGATAACAAAGTTATCTAAGAAAATCCACAGTGAAGAACTGTGCTTTGGGCTCCAACCAAATATAACTTTGGTCGGAGCGTGCAATTTTTCGAAGAAAAATGCCCAGCGAGCGACCTGGACTCAGTATGATATATATGCTTATGTTAATTGTCTACTTTAGGAGAACGTTATGAAAGAGCAACAGCAGGTACCCATTCATACGGAGTACATTCAAATTGATCAGTTGTTGAAGTTAGAAGGCATCATTGAAACAGGTGGTCAAATAAAATCTTTCATCGATGAAGGCATCCTTACCTTAAATGGTCAAGTTGTAACGGAAAAACGCAAGAAATGCCGCGTTGGTGATGTGATTTCTTGTGAAGGTCTCGATGTAGACCTCGTGATTACACAAGAGGAGGCATAATCGGTGAGAATTGACTCACTGCAGTTATTTCAGTTTCGTAATTATAAGGATATACAGATACAGTTTAATCCTGAGATTATTGTTCTATATGGCACTAATGGGGCTGGTAAGACGAATATCCTCGAATCGATTTATGTTGGTACGATTGGTAAAAGCCATCGTACTAACGATACATCGGATATGCTCATGTTTAATGCTGAAGAAGCAGGCATAGTTGTAAAATTCGAGAAAAAAGATACGCCTCAAAAGGTAAATATTAAATTATTCCGTCAAGGCCCTAAGGATATTCGTTTAAACGACACAAAAATATCTCAAAAAGAACTGATTGGTACATTAAATACAGTTATCTTTTGTCCTGAAGACTTACAGCTCATCAAGGGAACTCCGTCGGGACGTAGGCGATTCCTCGATATGGAAATATCTCAGACTAGCGCTACCTATTATTATCAATTAATGCAGTATAATCGGCTGTTACAGCAACGTAATGCAGTCCTAAAAGAATATAGAGGAAAGAATACTATTCCTCTTGAAGAATGGGATTTGCAGCTAGCAGATATGGCGAGCTTTATCGTAAAGAAACGATTAGAAAGCTTAAAAAAAATCAATTTGCTTATCGATTTGATGAATCGTAAATTGACAGGTGGCCTTGAGAATTTAACCATTGGTTATGAACAGCCGTATATGGACAATGGTTCATTGGAATATACAAAGGAAGGCTTTTACGAACGTATAAAAGCAGCGTTGCCGCAGGATCGTCATCGTTTAAGCACTAGTGTGGGTCCTCATCGCGATGATTTACGATTCTTTTCCGATGCGATGGATTTAAAGAAATTTGGATCTCAAGGGCAGCAACGAACCGCTGTATTGTCCTTAAAGTTGAGTGAGCTTGAGTTTATCAAGTCAGAGGTAGGAGAATATCCAGTTCTTCTCTTGGATGATGTATTGAGCGAACTTGATGAGTCGAGACGAGCGAATTTATTGCAGTTTATTCATAAACGAATTCAAACATTTATTACCACTACAGATATTCACGATTTTAAAGATTTAAAATCCGTTCAATTTATTTCTTGTGAAGGGGGACAGGTTCAGTATGGACAGCCTTGATCTTTGTTTACCAAAGGCCTTAGCAGAACTGAATTTACTGGAACAATATAAATTAAATACCCTCGTTCACAAGTGGCGTGATGTAGTAGGTGATGTCATAGCGGATCATACAAAAATTGTGTCCATCAAGCCTCCAAATATGGTTATTAGTACAGATAATTCCATGTGGATGCAGGAATTACAGATGCAAAAACGACGTATTATCGAGGCTATCAATAAGTATTACCGTCAAGATGTAATCAACGATATTCGCTTCATCATGAAACGTCAGAGCTATGTGAAAGTAGAAAATAACACGTCTCTCACGATTCCTGATGAACAAATTATTACAAAACGTATTAACTTTGCAGATATCGTGCTTTCAAAAGAAGACGTAGATGCCATTGATACATCGTTGAAACAAACGGATAACGAAGCATTAAAAGCTGCTTTCCGGAAAGTACAGATTACGGCTCGTAAGAGAGAAATCTATTTAGAGCAGCATGGATACCATCGTTGTAAGCGATGTGGCATGCATATGAAATCTAAAAAGGAAATCTGTCCAACCTGTGAATATGAATTGCATCGAAAACATATTAAGGAGATTAAAGCTGTTATTCGAAAATATCCGTACTTTAAATATAGCGACTGCCAGCAATTTATACAGTGTAGTTTTCCAAACTTTGCAGAAGCGATGCGAGAATCCATATACTTTTACCTAGATAAGATTTATAAAGGATCTATCAATCGCCGTCATATGTTTATGGTGGCCATGCTCATCACCCACAAAAAGCCTGATGAGTTGACAGATCAGCACGTCATCAATTTGTGTAATAAATATCGATCAAAGTTCCTCGCTGAAGAGGAACAGCGCAAAATCGATGCCCTTAATGGGACATTAGATAAGTAGAGGGGGCATTCTTATGTACGTTCATATTGGAGATACCATTTCCGTGCCCATAGAATCCATTATTACGATGGTGCATGCCAAGGGCGGAAAGTCCCATAAAAGTCCTATTCATCACTATGAAACGCTAGAATATATCGCCATGGTGCCAGAGGAGCAAATCAAGACATATGTGGTCACAGATGACTGTGTGTATGGATCTGGTATCAGTATTAAGACTTTAATGAGACGGATTGACGAGTTTTATAGTATAATAAAGAGATAAAGTTTAATCCTGTACATGTTTTGTTACTTTATTTCAATCAAGTGCAGTATGATAGATTGTTAGGAGGAGTTTGTTTCATGCCTGAACAAAATTATGGCGCTCAGAATATTCAGGTTCTTGAGGGTCTAGACGCGGTGCGTAAACGCCCAGGGATGTATATTGGTAGTACGTCTGCTCGTGGTTTGCATCACCTCGTATACGAAGTTGTAGATAACTCTGTGGATGAAGCGCTTGCTGGTTATGCTACACATATCGAAGTATCCATCAATCCAGATAATAGTGTTACTGTTGTCGATGATGGTCGTGGTATTCCAACAGGGATGCATGAATCTGGTATGTCTGCGGTAGAGCTAGTATTAACGAAATTGCATGCAGGTGGTAAATTCGGCGGTGGCGGCTACAAGGTATCTGGTGGTCTTCATGGCGTAGGTATTTCCGTAGTTAATGCATTGAGTGAATGGACTAAGGTTCAAGTATCTCAAAATGGTATTGTTCAAGAAATTTCCTTTGCTCGTGGTCATAAAACTTCCGAGTTGCACGAAATTGGCAAGGCCGAAGGCACTGGTACTACAGTTATTTTCAAGCCAGATGCAGAAATCTTTGAAACTACCGTATTTAGCTTTGATACATTGAAAATGCGTTTACAAGAATTGGCATTCCTTAACAAAGGCCTTCGCATTACATTGAGCGATTTGCGCTTAGAGGAACCTCGTGTTGAAAGCTTCCACTATGAAGGCGGTTTGGTTTCTTTCATTACCTTCTTGAACGAAAATAAAGAAGCAATTAATCCAACTGTTATCAACATTGAAAATACAAAAGATGACGTTGTGGTAGATGTGGCATTGCAATATAACGATAGCTATAGCGAAAACTTGTTGTCCTTTGTAAATAATATCAATACTATTGATGGTGGTACACATCTATCTGGTTTTCGTGCTGCTTTGACTCGTACCCTCAATGATTATGGCCGTAAATCTGGTTTGATCAAGGAAAATGAGTCCAATCTTTCAGGTGAAGACGTGCGTGAAGGTTTGACAGCTGTCGTATCTGTAAAAGTGTTGGAACCTCAATTTGAGGGCCAAACAAAAACTAAACTTGGCAATAGCGAAGTTAAAGGTATTACAGACGTTATCGTTACAGAAGGTCTTAAAACATTCTTCGAAGAACATCCTCAAGATGCGAAGAAGATCATTGAAAAAGCAACGATGGCGAGCCGTGCTCGTGAGGCTGCTCGTAAAGCCCGCGATTTAACGCGCCGTAAAAATGCGTTGGAAGTATCCAGTCTTCCTGGTAAATTGGCGGATTGCTCCGAAAAAGATACATCTATGACTGAAATTTATCTTGTGGAAGGTGATTCTGCGGGTGGTTCTGCAAAACAAGGTCGCGATCGTCGTTACCAAGCAATTTTGCCATTACGTGGTAAAATCCTTAACGTAGAAAAAGCACGCTTAGATAAGATTTTGGCTAATAACGAAATTCGCTCCATGATTACCGCTTTTGGTACAGGTATTGGCGATGAATTCGATATTACAAAATCCCGTTACAATAAGATTATTATCATGACAGATGCGGACGTTGACGGCGCTCACATCCGTACCTTGTTATTAACATTCTTCTACCGCTATATGAAACCATTGGTAGAGGAAGGCTATATCTATATTGCTCAACCACCTTTGTATCAAATCAAGAAGGGTAAATCCCACTGGTATGTATACTCTGATGCAGAGTTGACTGCTAAACTTGATGAAGTAGGCCGTGATGGTACTACAATCCAACGTTACAAAGGTTTAGGTGAAATGAACCCTGAACAATTATGGGAAACTACAATGAACCCTGATAATCGTACGATTTTACAAGTTAGCTTAGAAGATTCTATCGAAGCTGACAAAATCTTTACGGTTCTCATGGGTGATAAGGTAGAGCCTCGTCGTAAATTTATTGAAGATAACGCGAAATACGTGCGTAATCTAGATTTGTAAGAGGTGACCCATGTCTGAAAATCATAATAGTAACGTAGAGTTTACGTCTAACAAAGATCAACACCTAAAACGGTCCCTAAAAGCTCGTCATATGAATATGATTGCTTTAGGTGGTGCTATCGGTACAGGTTTATTCGTTGCTGGTGGTGAAGTGGTAAGTACAGCTGGCCCTGGTGGTGCTCTTGTAGCTTACGGCCTCATTGGTATCATGGTTTATTTCCTCATGACATCTCTTGGGGAAATGGCTACATACTTGCCAATTCCTGGTTCCTTCGGGACTTATGCAAAACGCTATGTAGATCCTGCCTTTGGTTTTGCCTTAGGTTGGAATTACTGGTTTAACTGGGCTATTACCTTGGCTGCTGAAGTATTAGCAGGGGCGCTTATCATGAAATATTGGTTCCCTGATGTACCTGCCATCGTATGGTCTGCTCTGTTCTTGTTCATTTTATTCGGCTTGAACTATTTATCTACTCGTTCCTTTGGTGAAAGCGAATATGTGTTCTCTAGCATCAAAGTTATTACAGTATTCGTATTTCTATTCTGTGGCTTCATGCTTATCTTTGGTATCGGTGGTACATCTCCAGGATTTGCAAACTGGACTGTAGGAGAGGCTCCATTTGTAGGTGGCTGGGAATCTATTCTCGCTATCTTTATGGTGGCAGGATTCTCCTTCCAAGGTACTGAACTGATCGGTGTAGCCGCTGGTGAAGCGGAAGACCCTGAAAAGAACGTGCCAAAAGCGATTAATACAATCTTCTGGCGTATTCTATTATTCTATATCGGTGCTTTCACGGTTATCGGTTTCTTGATTCCGTACACAGATCCAAATTTGTTGAACTCTAGTGTAGAGAACGTATCTATTTCTCCATTTACACTCGTATTTGATCGTTTTGGTTTTGCCTTTGCTGCTAGCTTTATCAATGCTATCATCTTAACAGCTGTATTGAGTGCTGGTAACTCTGGTTTGTACTCTTCTACGCGTATGCTGTACGCACTCGCTAAGGAAGGTCAAGCACCTCAAATTTTTGCTAAGTTAAATAAACGCGGCGTTCCAGTGCCTGCGTTAATCTTAACGACAGCAATCGGTTTATTTGCGTTCCTAACAAGCTTTATCGGCGAAGGTACAGCCTATACATGGATTGTTAATATCTCTGGTTTATGCGGTTTCATCGCATGGGTTGGTATCGCAGTATCTCACTATCGTTTCCGCCGTGCTTTCATTGCACAAGGCAGAGATCTTAGTGAATTGCCATACAAAGCGTGGTTATTCCCAGTTGGCCCAATCTTGGCGTTTATTCTTTGCGTCATCATCATCTGTGGTCAAAACTATTCCGCTTTCACAGGTGATACCATCGACTGGTACGGCGTATCCGTTGCCTATATTGGCTTGCCAATCTTCTTCGCAGTGTACCTTGGTTACAAATACATCAACAAAACTAAAGTTGTGCCGTTGAAAGAAGTTAACCTTGATCGTGACTTCGATAGATAACATAAAATTAGACCTGTTCATTATGAAAGTAGTGAACAGGTCTTTTTTTGATGTATAATATGTAAATTTTTGATATATAGTATGTAATTTTTGGAGATACAATATGTAATTATTTTATGTGAAAGCTATATTTATATTTGTTTTTCTCTAAAAGTCTTGTTATAATAAATCAAAATATATTGTAGTCAATTAGAAAGGATACAATTATGATTATTACTACAACTATGCATATTGAAAATAAACCTGTACAAGAGTACAAAGGTATTGTATTTGGTGAAGTCGTAGAAGGCCGTAACTTTGTGAAAGATTTTATGTCTGGCATTCGCGATATCGTTGGTGGTCGTAGTGGCAGCTATGAAGATTCTTTGATGAATGCGCGCAAAGCAGCTCTCGACGAAATGTCTCAACGAGCTTCTAAATTGGGTGCTAATGCTATTATTGGTGTATCCTTCCAATACAGCACAGTAGGTGCACAAAATGGCATGCTTATGATTACATGCAATGGTACAGCTGTAGTAGTTTAATAAATAATAGACTAAGTCAGATATAATTATTAATATAATCCTAAGGGAAATAAGTAAGTCATAATGTATTATTGTGACTAAAAAAGCAGCAGGGGAAAGCCCTGCTGTTTTTTATATGATATTTATTAAAAACCCCCTATAAAAGTTTCTAATACTTTTTTAAGGGGGTTTTTGTATTGTGTTTTATCTTATCTTGTCTTATGGTATCCTATTTTACCTTATACCAGCTTGCATACATGACAGGTAATACGATGAGTGTTAGAACCGTTGCCACTAGTAAGCCGCCGCTGAAGGCGATGGCCAATGGGCTCCAGAATACAGATCCCATGAGAGGAATCATGCCTAAAATCGCTGCGATAGCGGTAAGCATGATAGGGCGGAAACGAAGTGTAGCGGAGTTGATAATCGCTTCACGAGGTTCTTGGCCTTCTGCCTTGTGGATTTCGATTTGGTCTAACAAGATAATGGAGTTACGGATGATCATACCTGAGAGGGCGATGATCCCTAGAATAGCCATAAAGCCTAATGGCGTTCTCGTAATATTGAGTGCTAATACAACACCGATTAGTCCCAATGGAGCAGTGAGTAGAGCCATTATCATGAGGGCGATACGCTTTAATTGGAACATGAGGATTGTCATGATTACAAAGAGCATAATTGGCATTGGTGTTAATAGCTTTTGAACGGCTGTTTCGCTCTTTTCAGCGGCGCCGTCTAGGTCAATAGAATAGCCTGTAGGCAAGGAATCGCGAATGTCTTGTAAGGATTTGTAAATCTCTTTCGTTTTCGCATTACCCAATATACCTGCTTTTACATTGGCATGCACACTAATGGTTGGCATCATATTGCGATGCCAAATAATACCATCCTCTTGTGTCATGGTAATGGTTGCAATTTGGCTTAGTGGTACATAGGATCCATTTCCTGTTTGAATTGGCAAGGATGAAAGAGCACTTAAGTTATGTTGCTCGTTGTCACCTAAACGGAAGGTAACAGGAATGGTTTGGTTCCCTTCGTAGTATTCACCAGATTTAGTACCAGACAATAGACTTTGCAAGTGCAAGGATACAGCATAGCTATCGATGCCGAGTAAACGTGCCTTGTTTGGATCGATGTGAATATTGGCTACAGGCTCTGTATCTGGCCAGTCAAAGGCGATATTTTGTAAGTCTTTATCGTCTTGCATTTTAGCTTTTACTTGATTTGCAATTTCTTTTACCACCTTTTGATCAGGGCCAGCAACGCGAAGCATAACTGGAAATTTGGATGGTGGACCGATTTGTAAGAATTGCGTATTTACAAGGGCCGATGGGAATTGCTCGTTTAAATATGGAGTCAATTCAGCATAGAGTTTATCGCGATCCTCTAAGGATTTTGTAACAATCACATATTGCAAGAAGTTGTTCCGTTGCAATTCTGGTTCCAAGGTGAGGACGAAACGTGGGGAACCTTGCCCAATGTAGGAGGTGAAGGTTGCAATACGCTCGTCGTCTTTCAAATGTTCATCGATGAGTTTTGCTTGGTTAGCAGTATATTCGATGGACGAGCTTTGAGGGAATTGCATGGATATAATGATTTCATTACGCGTTGATGATGGGAAAAATTCCTGTTTGATCAATGGTAGTGAAAGCAAGGATAAAACGAAAGCTCCTAATGTGGCCAGTAGGACTATCTTGTGATGTCCTAGAGCCCAATGTAATAGTTTTTCAAACTTATCATAGAAGGTCACATTGAGCTTGTGCATGATACGGTCTCGTTTAGTCCATTCCGATTCCGGCTTAGGAGCCTTATTTTCAATGATTTTATAACCCAATACAGGGCTGACGAGAACAGAGGCAAACCAAGATAGAATAAGCGCCATAAATACGACGATAGATAGGGATTTTGTAAACTCTGCTACCATACCTTGTGCTAATGCTAATGGCAAGAAGCCTGCACAGGTAATGAGCGTACCAGATAGCATAGGGAATGCTGTTGATTGGTAAGCGAAGGTAGCTGATTTAAAGTGTCCCCACCCTTCTTCGAGCTTAACGCTCATCATCTCTACAACGATGATAGCATCGTCTACGAGGAGGCCTAGAGCTAGGATTAAGGCACCTAAGCTAACCTTATGTAGATAGATGCCGCTTTCATACATCAAGATGAACGTTGTAGACACAACGACTGGAATGGTGAGGGCTACAACAATACCGGTTCGTAAGCCGAGAGATGCAAAGCTTACGAGCAATACGATGGCGATGGCTTCAAATAAGGATTGAGAGAAATCGCCAATAGATTCCTTAACGATATGGGGCTGATTCGATACTTGATTGAGTTTGAGGCCGGCAGGAATCGTTTTATTCAATTCTGCTAGCTTTTTATCAATGGCTTCACCAAATTCTATATTATTTCCACCTGCATCCATGGAGATAGCAATACCTATAGCCGGCTTACCTTCGTAGTAGAACTGAGGACTACTAGGGTCTTGGTAGGTCATGGTTACATCGGCCATGTCACCGAGGCGCAACGTTTGGTTATTGATGCGGATTGGCATATCTCGCACCGCTTGAGGGCTATCGAATAGACCGTTGACGCGAAGATATACATTGTTTGTATCCGTTGTAATCACACCAGCTGGAACCATCATACTTTGTTGTTTAAGCGCTGTTAACAGCTGTTGTGTACTGACTTTATAGGATGCGAGTTTATCCTTGTTTATGGTTACATTGAGGGTTTGCTGTTGAACCCCTATAAGGCTGATTTTCTTAACATTAGGAACAGATAAAAGCTGACGTTTTAGGTCTTCTGCTTGTTGTCGTTTTTCTTCGTACGAATACTCATCACCACTGATGGCATAGATAATGCCATATACATCGTCGAACCTGTCGTTGATGGTCGGTCCTTGAACGCCTGCAGGCAATGATTTCCATTCGTCGTTAATCATATTCCGCGCTTCTTCCCAAGCGGGACGAATTTTATCGGATGGCAAATCCTCTCTTAAATTGATATAAATAACGGATTTGCTGCCATCTGTAAAAGATTTTGTATAATCTACACCAGGAAGGTCGCGTAGTTTTTCTTCGAGTTTGTCCGTTACCTGATCCGACATTTCTTGTGGAGAAGCCCCCGGCCAAGCAACACCGACCACCATAGTTCGCATCGTAAAATCAGGATCTTCCATGCGTCCCATATGGGTGAATGAGAAGATACCGAAGGTGAGGAGCACAGCCATGAAGTAGTAGATAATGGACTTGTGTTTAAGAGCCCATTCGGCTAAGTTAAATTGTTTCATTGACTAACCGCCGTCCCTTCTTGTAATTGTTGGGTACCTGCGGTGATGACAATGTCACCTTTAGCTAAACCAGATGTGACGATGACGGAGTTCTTACCGAACTCACCAGTCTTGATAGGCACGAGATGAGCCTTCTTATCGCGGATGATATAGACCGCATTATTGCCGTTAGAGTCTTTTACAAGAGCCGTCAATGGAATAGAAATATTGGTACTATCTGTGGTAGATAGATTAGCATTGACCGTCATACCTAGTTGTACCTCTTTAGGCGCATTTTGCAAGGTGATTTTTACGGTATACGTTCTCGCTACAGGGTCAGGAACTGGCGAAATTTCACGTACTACGCCTTGTACTGTTACATTTGGTAATGCCCAGAAGGTAATAGTAGCAGGGCTACCTACATGAATTTTACTCAACTCTTGTTCAGGAAGGGCAATGACTGCTTCTGGATCGTGACCAGCCGCTAAGGTACCAACGCTTTGACCGGCTGCTACGACTTGTCCTGCTTCAATATTGAAAGCTGTAATAATACCTGTATCAGGAGCCGTTAAATTAGTATAGCTATTTTGATTGCTACTTAAATTAAGGCTTGCTTGTGCTTGTTGTAATTGAGCAGATGTGGCATTCAATTGATTTTCAGCTTGGTCTAATTGCAATTTACTAATCGCTTGTTGTGCATAGAGCTCGCGGTATCGTTTAGCATTGGTTTCTGCCAATTCGTAGGCCGATTGAGCAGCTTTTACAGCACCTTCAGCATTTTGTACCTGAGCTGATGTATCTGAACCATTGACTTGAGCAATAACTTGGCCTGCTTGCACTACATCACCAACATTTACAAATTTGTTGATGACACGCCCTCCAATTTGAAAGGCTAAGTTTGTTTCTGTTTTATTATGAATGGTGCCTGCATAGCCAGCATCAGTAGTTCCAGACTCTTCACCTATAGTGATGGTGCGCACCTTGAGACTTGTATCTTCGAGTGGCTTTTCTGATCCACAACCACTTATAATGGCGGTCCCTATTAATAGGGCTCCTATGGTTGCTATGATTCGTTGATTCATAGAATCTCTCCTTTGACTACCGCATATAAGTCCTATGACATAGAACTACACATAGGTAGTAATCATAGGACTCTATATGTATATTAGAAAACGCTAATTTCTAATTATATATTTTATACAATTTAATAATACTATATTTATATTGAAAGTTCTAGCCTTTATGCAGAAAATTAAAGAATTATATACTTAATTTATATAATTGATGATAATTTTTAACGATAATTTTTAAAAGTAATCTATATTTTGCTAGTATATGTATTACTTATATTATGAATACAAAAATGTAGCAAAAAAAGTGAGTCCTCTATTGATTGAGCTGTATCCCAAAATATGTACAATTTTTGGATACAGTTCATAGTAAGAGAACTCACTTCTTTAGATTTTGTCTATATAATTTGAACTTTATTTTTCTTCTTCTTGTTCTACAATAGGTTCTTCATAGGTTACAAGGATTTTATCGATACGAGTATGATCCATATCGATAACTTCAAAGGTATAACCGTTCCATTTTGCCTTGTCTAATTCCTTTGGAATACGGCCGAAGAGGACGTTTAAGAGGCCGCCCATAGTTTTGTACAAGTCGTCTTCTTCGCCTGGCAATTCTTGATCGATGTGGAAGAATTCTTTAAATTCATCTACATTGAGAAGGCCATCTACGAGCCATGCTCCATCGCGTTCTATGATCTTGTTTTCTTCTTCCTTGATTTCTTCCTCACCAGAAGGCATCAGGCCTACAATTTCCTCCATGATGTCATGCAAGGTGACAAGGCCAGTGAAACCACCATATTCGTCGAGGATAATTGCTTCGTGAACGCCTTCTGTACGTAGAACGTTCAATAATTTCATGAGTGAAATGGATTCAGGAACGAGAACAGGTTCTTTCAAACAAGCTTTGATAATATCGTGAATGGAACTTTCACTAGGACGTTGCATAATTTGAACTAATACATCGGATACGGTAACGAGGCCCTTTAATTCATCTAAGGAATCGGTACCTACAGGAATGCGGTAATGGTTGGCATTCTTGAGAACCTCCATGATTTCGTCTTCCGTGCCGTTAAGATCAATCCATTTGAGCTGTGTACGAGGCGTCATGATGTCACCTGCGTTCATATCTGCAAGATGGAAGATATTTTCTACGAGGATAGGTTCTTCCTCTTCGTAAGCACCCATAGCAACGCCTTCGGTGAGCATCTTGTTGATTTCAGACTCTGTAACAGGGGCTTCTTCTTTTACAGTAACGCCTAGCATTTTTAAGAGGAATTCTGTGGAAACGCCGAGGAAGCTAACGATTGGTTTTAATGCTACAGATAGCCAGTAAATTGGTTTTGCTACTATAACGGCAATGCTTTCAGGGCTATTTAAGGCCAAGCGTTTAGGCACGAGTTCGCCGATAACGAGGGATAAATAGGTAATGATGGCAACGATAATGAAAGAGCTTATAGAGGCTGCGTATGGTTCGATACTTGGAATATTTGATACTAAAATTTCTTCTAATGGACTAGAGAAGGTGGCACCAGAATACAAACCAGTTAAAATACCTACGAGGGTGATGCCAATTTGAATGGTAGAGAACATTTCATTTGGGTTCTCCGATAATTCAAAGGCTGTTTTCGCGCGTTCATTGCCTGATTCTGCCAACTCTTCAAGTTTACGTTTTTTCGCATTTACAATGGCTAACTCCGTCATGGAGAATAAACCATTTGCGATGATTAATACGATGATAATAATAAAATCTAAGGTCAGATCACTGTCCATGTAAGTAGATACTCCTTTTTAATGACATATAATTCTGCACATGAGAATAATAGAAATATTACTCCTAGTATACCATATCGACATTAATAAGTGTTTCCAGCACAGAAAAAGGAGGGTTGCCGCCCTCCTTTTCTCCTTTTGCATGCATTAAATGCTACAAAAATATGTATTTCCTTCGTTATCTATCATGATTGATTTTAATTTGTAAATAGTACCCTAATAAGGGTATAGTATGTATAGAAATTAAGATTAGTATCAGTATTAGGTCATATAATTTAGGCCTCATAATAGGATTATATAGATGGCAACAGAGCAAGAGTGGGAAATTTTATTACAAATTAAAACCTCTGGTCGCGATGATAGTCGTTCCGATACGGAGCATCATCCGTACGAGCCGACAGATTATTGCGTGCTGGAGCGCTTGGCAAATAGCGGTCATATTCGCAAGAAAAATACGCTCATCGATTATGGTAGTGGCAAGGGCCGAGTGAGTATTTTCATGGCTTACCAAACGGGCTGCCATTCTATAGGCATCGAATACGATGAACGGCTTTATGAAAGGGCTTTGATCAATGGTGAAAGCCCGGCAACTCGCAATCGTGTAAGCTTTGTACTAGGTGATGCAGCGCTGTATGAATTGCCAGATCAGGCTGATCGATGCTTTTTCTTTAATCCCTTTGCACTCCATACGATTAAGCGGGTATTAGGAAATATCTTTGATTCGCTATATCATAATCCTCGGGAGATTAAGTTATTTTTCTACTATGTTAATGAAGAGGTGGAGAACTTTTTAAATACCCATGTGCGCTTGGAACAAGAGGAACCTATTGATTGTAGTGATCTTTTTGAAGGAAGCGATACAAAGGAACGAATTCTCGTCTATTCAGTTAACTTGTTTTAGTGCAGTAATTTAAGACTTTTATAATAAAATAATTTAAGACCTTTAAAGACATTTATGTAACAATTAGATATGTTTTGATGTAACAGTTAAAAATCCGATGGATGCAATACATATTATATTGATGTAACAAATAAATATCAGACTTTAATATAGTAAGTTTATATATGAATATGATGTATATAAATTTGATTAAATAACCTCGATTTGAATAGTGTTTTAGTAGTATGAAATGCATACTATTAGGGACGTATTTAAATTGAGGTTTTATTCTATTTTTAAGGAACTTTTACACATATTATTAAGGAAAAAGCAGATAAATTCTGCTATAATAATATATTAGAGATTATAAAATCAATTCATTTTTATGATTCTATACATTGATTCGTATACGCTAATGTAGCGGGTAGGACTGAGTGTATTGAATATAGGAGGTGCATATGGAACTCATCGATACAATGTTGATTGAACGCATTCGTAAAGCGTTAATTAAACGATATGACCGAGATCAACAGATTCAACAAATGATTGAAGAAATTGGTGCAGAGGAAGGCCTTAATGAGACCGAATTATCTATCGTTTACCAAGCGTATTTAGAGGTAAAAGAACGGGTGTACTATACATCTTCTCTCGTTGATTTGTGGAATCAAATTGAAGATGTCCAAAAACGTATGGCCTTATTGCATTCTTACGAATCTTTAGAAGAAGATCTATTTGGCGATGTGCTAGGCGACGATAAGGAAGATATCGTCATTTCTAATACATCTGGACTTGGCAAGGGTGCGAGTCATAATGATGATGCATATGCTATGGAACAGGTACAATTATCTGATGTTCCTGTGCATCATGATTCTACGGTGGGCATGAACCATATTAAATTGAACGAATTAAAATCTATAGGCGGCCTCTTTACTGGTTTTGGTGAAAGCTCCGGTAAGGAAATAGCAGATTTTGAAGATACTGCGATTGAGCACCTTGATGTAAAACCATTAGAAGGCGTTGAAAGTTTAGCAATTCATCATTTAGATGAAGATGAAGCGTTAGATGTAGATGGTCTTGATGAATTATCGAAACATAAGAAATCAGAGGAAGCCAAAGTGGATGATGAGGATATGTCATCTATCGATCCATACACGGCGGTGAATGCTTTGTTATTTGGTAAAGCCGGTTTAGAATCTGATAAAACAAATAAGAAGATGGAAAAGCTTCTTAAAAAGCAATTAAAACGCGTTGACGATGAATGGGCGCGTATTAACGGCTCTGAGGACAAGAAATCTAAGGATGATAATAAATCCAAGGAAGACAAAAAAGCTAAAGAGGATAAGAAATCTAAAGAAGACAAAAAGTCCAAGGAAGAGAAGAAATTTAAGAAAGATAAGAAGTCTAAAGAAGATAAGAAAGATAAAAAACACAAGAAGCATAAAGAAGATAAGCTTTATAAAGCCGAAGAAAAGTTAAAGAAAAAGAAAGACAAGGCTGAAAAGAAGCTTAAAATCTTAAACGATAAGTTAAAAACAGTCTTCTTAGCGGATACTTTCAAGAAAAAAGATAAGAAGAAAGACAAGAAAAAGGATCAAAAATCCAAAAAAGATGAATCCGCAAAAAAGCAGAATCGATAGTTTCCGTATGGAATAGTAAGGTCTCTGAAAAGATGGCCAAGGAGAGTGCTAGTGCGAAAAAATCAGCAGGTGCTGAGACTATCGACCGTGGATGCGGTAAATGCAAACGATGTAAAGGTCCTAAATGTAAGAAATATCCGAAATAATTGATAGTTATGTAATTACTAGAATATTACGTAACATATTACGTAGAATATATGTAGTATATTACGTAGCATATATATGTAGTTTATGAATTTTATTATTCATTTAGGCAGTATAGTTATGTAGTTTTGTTATATTTGTAACAATATAGTTGGATTAGTGATTTAACAATTTTGTTATAAAATTCAACAGTTAGGGGTTAATGATGAACCGATGGCAGCGATTATTTGAAGGCATACGAACAGAGATTAAGGTATTTATCTTTTTCTCTGCTTTGTTGACTGCATTTAGAATCGTGTTTCTTGCAGTATTTCAATCACAACTAGCTTCTGTGACGATGGAGAATATCCTCACATCCTTGTGGCTAGGCTTTAGATTGAGTCTCAAGACCGTCGGTTCTTTGTGTTTACTAGGCTTTTTAGGGGGTACGTTGGTGTATACCTTTGTACCCAAATGGCCGTCTTTGCGCATTAAACAGGTCTTCTACTCCATTGCGACTGTACTGTTGACCTTCCTATTTCTGGGACGCATTCCGTTCTATAAAATCTTCAATTCCTCTTATAATGCGATGCTCATCAATGGCAAAAACGATGATATTGGCGCCATTGTAAACACAGCCATCAACGAATATAATGCCCTCATGTACATCATTGGGGCTGTTGTATTGAGCGCAGCGCTTTGCTGGTTCCTCGTTCGTTTCCTAGCGTGGGGCACGAAGAAATATAGTGACTATGCTGATGATCTAAGGAATGGTGATGATGCGGATAGTCTAAGAAATAGTGACTGTGCAGATAATCAACGACTTTGTACTACTTGGTATCCTAAGACGAAGAAAACACAATGGATGACGGGCATTGGGCTGACTATTGTTATTGGCGTACTAGGTCTATTCTTTAGATTTGGCGGTGCTTTCAGCTATACGAACTCCATCAACTGGGAAAGTGCGGCTCGCCTCAGCTCCAATCTGTTGAATGAAAATATTCTCGACGATGTGCAGGCTCTCTATCGTGTTAAAAGCATTGCTAAACGGACGGCTGAGCTTGAGGTTATTAACTTAACGCCTCAAGAGCTAAACGAAAAAATCACTGCCGTTGGCGGTAAGTTTAATGGCACTAATTTTGACGGTTCTTTCACCAGAACCATTACAACACAGCGATTAGCGGAGCAACCACAGTCCATAAACCTCGTTCTTGGAGAATCCTATGGCTTGTGGCCGTTTCTCGCTGAATATAACGAGCCTGGAGCGTACCTCGTTGAACAAGGTCGTAAATACGCTGCTAGCCCTCAAGCGATGAGCACGCAGCTAGCCCTCGCCCAAGGCACCGGCACGATGCCGGCCATTAATGGTTTGTTGACGGGTATGCCTGACACAGGGCTATATCCTAACTATGAAGGTGAAAGTTTCAAAGAGCCCTATGGTTTAGGCATTGGTTCTGTTATGAAAAAGCTAGGCTACAAGACTGTATTCTGGTATGGTGGCTTTAGCACATGGCAAAATGTTAAAAACTTTGTTTTATCTCAAGGTTTCGATGAATTCCACGATGCCTCTGAAATGCCAAGCGAAGACGGCAATGCTTGGGGCGTAGGCGATAAAGACTTGTTTAAAGCTATTTCTGCCTACATGGATCAGCATAGAGGGGAAAAAATCCTCAATGTGATTATGACAACCTCTAATCATCCGCCGTATAGCATCAATGTGGCTAAGGAAGGCTACGATGTGAATAAGGTAAAAGGTCATTTGCCAGATTCTATCGAAGAAAATGATAAGCAATTGAACGAAATGGGCCATATTTGGTACGCAGACCACGTAATGGGCAATTTTATTGCTCGCGAAGAAACAGCAGATCCGTCTGCACTCTTCGTCATTACAGGTGACCATAGCGAACGCTTTAACTTTGCACGTGAAGTAGGTCCTAATGTGGCATCTACTATTCCTATTATTTTTTATGGTCGTGGCATTCATAAAGATTGGCTTGCACCTAATGCGTTCGGCATGAGCATTCAAATCATTCCAACCTTAGCGGAATTGGTAGGCCGACCTGGTCAAACCTATGAAGCGATGGTACCAAGCTTGTTTACACAAGAGGAATTTGTATTTAATCATAGACTATATCTCGATAAAAGTGGCAAAGTGTTAGAACAAAGTGCGAGCATACCTCAATCCTATGGAGATATGATTAAAAATATGCGCGAACTTGCAGCATGGCGTATTAAACATGGGGATGTTATACAGTAATTGTAAATAATATATAGAATTAGTAATTGGGAGTTTTTCTATTTATGAATACATCTAGTTTTTCTTATGAAAAATTCTTTCATGGTCATTCAGTTATGTTTATTGTTCCTCACGAAGATGATGAGATTAATATGGCTGGTGCCACTATATATGGGGCGATACAAGAAGGGCTAGAGGTATATGTAGTTTTTCTTACAAATGGTGATTATGAATATACTTTTGATGTGCGATGTAATGAGACATATCAAATGGCTAAAGAAATTGGATTACCTCAAGAGAATATTATTTTCTTAGGATTTGGCGATTTTATTGGTCATGAAATCATTTATAATAAATCGGCAATTATTACGAGTCATGCTAATCATAATCAAACATATGGAGCTGATTTTGCTAGTTTAGTAATGTCTAAGCCCAAACCATATTCTTGGAATGGTATTGTAGAATCTGTGATTGATGTAATTTTACATTTTAAACCAGATACAATTATAGCAACGGATTATGATACTCATGTAGACCATAGATTATGTACATTTACAGTTGAATCTGCAATGGAATGGATTATAAAACATACTGAGTTTAGACCTCAACTTTTAAAAGGCTTTGCTTATGCTACAGGCTATGAAACGATAGATGATTACTATAATAATCACCTATTATCTACTGTAATAAATAAAAAAGCATTACCAACTGATGAATTTAGTACAGGGAATCCAACTTTATCTTGGATACATCGTCTAAGAATTTCGGTTCCTCAAGCATGTCGAGAAAAGAAATTAATACAAAATCCTATTTTTAAGGCTATGGCGTCTCATGTGAGTCAAGAAGGGTATAAACGTGGTTCTCGACTTATTAATGGTGATCAAGTATTTTGGAAAAGAAGAACCGATAATATAGCTTTACATGCAGATATAACAGTTTCATCTGGGAATGCTAACTATCTCAATGACTTTTTACGTTTTAACACTGTAGATGTCAAATCTAATGTATATGATGCAAATAACTATATGTGGATGCCATCAGTAGATGATACAGAACGTAAGGTTCATATTTCTTTTACAAAAATTACTCAGATACAGGTAATTCAGTTATTTGGTAGTGTACATAAGTCTCATGAATTATGCTCTATTCGTATTGAAACTAGTGCTGGTAAACATGTGCAACTAGATGAAATTATTCATATAGGGCAGGGTATATCTTATATTTTTGATAAACCATTATTCTTAGAGTGGATTGATATATATATTGATAAACAATGTTTGGGGTTATCTGAAATAGAATTGTATAGTGCTACTAATGATAAGTATGATTATTGTCATATATTAGCAGATAATCATTTTATGTATAATTGGGTGGTGTATCCAGGCGAAAAAATCCCTATGATTACGTCTTATATTGAAGGCATTAGAAAAGATATGCTTACATATAGAGAATCAGAACAAAAAAATACATATAGATGGCTTATCAATGATAAATATATCGATGAATCTGTATTACAGATTTTGATTGAACGGGAGTTAACAACTAAGCCATTACAATTGCGGCTAGAGTCTATTGATGGTTCTGTATTTTGTGAAGGCACTATTCGTAAAGGTACCTTTAAAGATTGGTTTGCTTTGAAGTGTAATCAATTACAAGATAAATTAGATTATTTACAAGTAAAATCAAAATATAAAAAGGGATATAAAGCGGAAAAAGCTTATAAATAAGAGGGAGTTAATTATGGAAAATCAATATAGACCTTTAGTATCTATAGTTATTCCTGTGTACAAAGCAGAAGAATATATTGGTAAGTGTATCGAAAGTTTACAAAATCAAACATATAGTAATTTACAAATCATATTGATTGAAGATAGTTCACCAGATAATAGTGGACAAATTTGTGATGACTATGCAGCAAAAGATGATAGAATTACTGTTATTCATCATGAGCGTAATATGGGTGTTAGTAAGACGCGAAATGATGGACTTGCTATCGTAAAAGGGGAATACATTGCCTTTGTAGATGGTGATGATTACGTAGCACCGACTATGATAGAAGATTGCTTATCAACAATTAATGAGAAACAAGTAGATGTAGTTGTTTTTGATATCGCTGTTGTAGAAAATGGCAAGATAAGTCCACGACATATGGATGAACGTTATTTCATAGATATTAAAAGTGCATACACAGCATTGATTGAGGATAAAATTCCAAATTATTTATGTAATAAATTTTTTAAAGCAAATGCGTGGAAAGAAATTCGATTAAAAGAAAATACAGATTTTGAGGACCTTATGATTATGCCGTTGGTCTTTAAAAATCTTTCATCTGTATATTATTTACAAAAATCCCTTTACTTTTATAATTGTGATAATGAAAATTCGATTACAAGTAATTGGAGTGCAAAGAGCAAATATGGGTTATTTTGTTCATATTTATATCGTCAACCATTAGCTGAGGAACTAGGTATGACAGACTTTGTGCGATACTGTCGTCATAGAGCTATTCGCAGTGCTGTTGGGGGAATTGGTTTTAACTTAGCAAAACCAGAATTACAAGAAAAACAGATAGAGCATATGCTAGAGTATTTAAAACAAGAGGAACGGTCTTCTGATATGCCTTCCATTGGTTCCAAATATCAAGTGTTATTATACGGTGCACTCCATGCTCCATTTATCTCAAAACTGTATGGTCATATGATGTTTGGATTAGAAAGAATCAAGAAATCTTTATAATTGAATAAGTAATTAATTTTATATCCGGATTGAAATTATATGAATATTGAGGCAACTTATGTCAACAATTACGGCTATTATCTTAGCCCGCAATGAAGAACAACATATTGTAGATTGTATTAAGAGTATTCAATTTGCTGATGAAATTTTAGTTATCGATGATGGTAGTACAGATCAAACCGTATCACTTGCTACTGAACTGGGTGCAAAGGTTATACCGCATCCTTTAAATGGAGATTGGTCACAACAACGACGCTTTGGTATTTCACAAGCCCAGAGTGAATGGATTCTATTTGTCGACTCTGATGAGCGCGTATCACAAGAGTTAGCAAAGTCTATTCAACGAGCTATCCAAGGTGAACCGAAGGCTTATTGGTTACATAGATATAATCTATTCCATCATAATCAGGCAACTCATGGTGTGGTAAGACCTGATAAGGTGTTACGATTGATGCCTCGAGAGGGAGCAACTGTAGAAGGTGCTGTTCATGAAGTTTTTATCAGTCCCTATCCACAAGCTACATTAGAGGGAAAATTATATCACTATACGTATGATAACTGGCATCAATTCTTTGAGAAGTTTAATAAGTATACGACAGCAGCAGCTAACAAATACAAGGCACAAGGGAAGTCTTGTAGTTTTTTAGGGGATATTTTATTGCGTCCAACATGGGCATTTTTTAAGATATATATTTTGCAAGGTGGCATATTAGATGGAAAAATAGGCTTTCTATTATCTATTTACCATATGATGTACACCATGACGAAATATGTGAAATTATATTATTTAAATAAATCTAATGGGCAATTATAATAAGTGATTTAGTATAGTAAATTGCTATGGGGAAGTATTGTTCTTGATGTAGATATGGAAGCATAAATGAGTGAACAATTTTTTCTATCCCTACAACAAAATATAAAACTAATGCTTTGGGCCCCTATATTGAGTACCATCTTTCGAATCATATTCATGATTGTGTATAATCCTTACCCCACATGGAAGGGACGCTGGAAATCTGTATTGGGTTCATTGCGTTACGGCTTCTGGTGGGGCATGGATTTTGATGCTTATGTATTCTTACTACCCTTAGTATTGGTGACGCTCCCTGCATTATTATTTGATAGGTATCATCAAATAGAAGATGCTGTACGATTGGTAGGATTAACCATTTATTCCTGTGTATTATATGCAGCCTTTGCAGGAAAAATGATTTTCTACAAGCATTTCCATGATACGTACAACTATATGGTTCATTATGGAAATCATGCAGAAAAACATAATTTAATTGATGTATTCTTTAATCAAGATCGAGGAATGCTTGTCATCTTAGGATTAATTCCTATTACATTTATATCCTGGTACATAGGAAATTTCTTTTTATCATTGCCATCTATACCATATCCAACTATTGAAGGAACTTGGCCTACTATAGTTTGGAATATAGGGCTTGTGGCTATCTCTGTTTTGGGATTTTATTGGTTCCGCTATGGTGGAACATTATCTCATGATGATAAACCTGAGTGGGATACGATTCCTACAGTGATAAAAGAGGATATATTCTTTGCTCGTGCAACGGTGCCAGATCTATGTGCCATAGAAACAGTGCTAAAACATCCACTTCGTGATGAATATACGGCATCTGCTGAGGACATTGATGACGCGATTCACCGTATTGTTCCTAAGGAATATAAAGATTCTTGGCAGGATTTGAATACACCACTTCATGCATTCAAGCGCGTTGCATCAGGTCCTCGTATTGATAAACCACAGCATATTTTCTTTATTGTTGGTGAAAGTATCCCTCAGTGGTCTCTTGATGAACCTTACAAGGATCTCAATATATGCCCTGGCTTATGGGATTTTAAAGATAATCCTCATACGGCGCAAGTACCTAATTTCTTGCCTGCTGGTAATGTGTCTCGCCCATCCATTGTGAGTCTGTTATCCGGTGTTTATGATGCGGGTATGGAAATCAATGAACGGGAAGCCTTCTGGCATGAACCATTGCCGACTTCTTTGGCATCTCAAATGAAGAATTTAGGCTATGATACGATTTACTGGTATGGTGGCAATGCATCGTACGGCAACTTTAATCACTTTGGTAAGGCGCAAGGCTTTGATCAAGTGGAAAGCGCTTCTGTTTTTTGCGGCCCCGATGCACCTAAGACTTGGGTAGGCGTTTATGACCATGTATTTTTAGAACATATCGAAGAGGAAATCAAATCCTTAGAACATCCTACATTCCATTTTATTTATACTACATCCAATCATGGTCCTTATAAAATGGAGGATTCCTTATTAGATTATGATCCTAAACAGGTCATGCCAAACCTTGGAGATGATTTAAAATCCAATAAGAAACGCAATAAGGAATTGGCTACTTATCGCTATAGTGATAAGGCTATTTTTAACTTTATTAATGCTATGAAAAAGGCCTTTCCAGATAGTTTATTCGTTGTCACTGGTGACCACTCTAATCTATTTGGCTTTTTGAATAATACATCCTTAATTCAACGAGACTATACCTTGCGCGACACATTCTGTACCGTAGGATTGTTGCAACATCCTGCTTTCACTAAAGACACGATTACAGCGCCAATTGGCACGCATATGAGTCTCATGCCTACCATTATTGAAGCTATTGCACCAAAGGGTTTTGAATATTACTCCATCGTACCGTCCTTGTTTGATGAACAGCCAGATACATTAGTTACACCGTATCAATGGATTACGCCTCATATGATGGGCGATGTTCGTATGGATTATGGTGAAAGCAATATACCATCCTATAAACCGGTTGAGCCAATTCGTCCTATTAATAATCATGGGAATGATGCTCGTGATTGGACATTATTGACTATGTGGTTCATTAATCATGAAAAGATATTGTTTTCTAAAAAATAGATGAAAAATAATTTCATATATGATTAACTATATATAGTTAACTACAGTATATATTTGAAGGAGGGTATCTATGTCGATACTGAACGTAGTAGGCGCCAAAGTTTGGGGCGGCGGAGAGCAATACGTATATGATATGTGCGATGAACTACATAGACGGCAGATACCTTCTTTTGTTTTGATTGATGTTTCAAATCATGAATTGCAAGAAAGATTTGAGCAAGTAGCAGAGGTTTTAACAGCTAATCTTTATTCCTATAAAGGATTTACTTCTCTTTTATCTATTGTAAAACATATAAAAGAGAAGGGAATCACAGTTATTCAATGTCACTCAGGAAAATATATTTTATTATGCTTGGCTTTAAAGCGTTTAACGGGTGCTAAACTCATTTTTTATAAGCATAATGTAATAAAAGCTAAAACAGATATGTACCATCAGTGGATTCAATCACAGGTAGATGCTTTTATATGTGTGTCTAAAAAGGTTTACGATGCACAAGTCATTCCAAACATAATTGATAAATACCATCTTGTTTACAATGGCGTTAATACACGTCGTTTTTCTGATGTTTCTGATGATAATATTCCAAATAAGCCATTTATCGTTGGTTATGCAGGTCGAATCATTGAAAATAAAGGAATCTTTGATCTTTTAGATGCGGTTAGAGTGATTCATAATAAAATTGATGAGGTTCGTTTAGTTATATGTGGAGACGGTAAGTCTGCTGATATCGAACAAATGAATCAGTATATCAAGCAGCATCAGATGGAAGAATATGTGCAGTACATGGGCTTTCAAAAGGATATGAATCGATGGTATCGATCTATTCATTGTTTAGTAGCACCCTCTAAGGTGCAGGAAGCTTTTGGTCTCGTATTATGTGAAGCTATGTATTGCAAGGTGCCCGTTATAACAAGTACATCAGGGGCGCAAGCAGAGATTATTGAGAATGGAAAATCTGGTATTCTCATAGATACGGTTAATAGTGAATCTATTATAGAGGCTATTCAAGGCTTAATGGAGAATGATGGAGTTCGAAAATCTATAATTGAACATGGATATACACGTGTGAAGTCTACTTTTACCATCGACAAGATGGTGGATTCCATAGATAAGATAGTTTGTAATTTGAGGTGATAAGGTGTTACAGTATATACAAAATCAATGGAGGAAAGGCCGAAAAATATATGGCAAACGTAGTTGGAGGGAGACACGACGTACTTTCCTTCATACAATGCGCTCTATCCGCAATAAACGAGAAATAGAGGACTTAGAGAATTATTTTGCAAGCTACACACCTGATTCAGTACTATTAGACCGTCAAGTTGGTTTATATGAGTTAATGACAAGATATTTTTTGTTTAAAAATTCGACACCACAGGAACGATTAGAGGCTATCATTAATCATTTTGATTATTTAAAAGCTGTATTTACAGATGAGGCCATTCGTGAAATGTACTCTGTAGATCCAGATAATATTTATGATGATGTGAGTCGTATAAATCGTGGTTTTATCGTATGGGAATCAGAAGACCTTGATATGGTGGCCCGTTTATATTATGGACCTGGGCAACGAAAAGAAGGTTTTTTGACCTTGTTACTAACATTGGGCAAACAAGGTGTATACCATGCTAACTTCCGTTTTGGAAAAGGTTTTAATGGGGAGCCTGCCATGTGGATAGGCACTGTTCAAGGTTATAAAGATGGTCTTGATAATGCTAAAACAGTTACTAAGAAAATGTTTGGTTATCGACCAAAAAACTTTATTATGTTCCTCTTGCGTCATATAGCAGCCATTTGTAAGGTAGAATCTATCTATGCTGTATCTGATGAAGGTTTCTATGCTAATACACACTTAGTTCGCGGTCATCGTGCTAAAGTTGCAGAGCTAGATCCATTATGGGAGGAATCTGGTGGTGTAGTATGCAGCGATGAACGGTTTTTCAAAATTCCATTGGAGGAATACCGAAAACCAATCGAGGAAATTAAGTCACAAAAACGTAGTCAATATCGTAAACGCTATGATTTACTCGATCAATATGAGCAAGAAATACAAGACCATGTAAAACCATTATTACGAGTAAAATAGATATCTATAAAGTAAAAGAGTTGTTAATATAATGAAAATTAGATTGTAACTATTTAGGGATAAAGGGGTTAGTATGCAATCTTGGATACTTAAGAATTCAGAAATGGTACTGACGATACTCATTTCGATTATGATATGTACGACACGGTCATCTATGGCTTTTGGGAATTTGATGTATGGTCTCATTATTTTGATGACAGTATTAACTTGTTGGTATAGACGATATGAGATCTCTGTGCCACAATCGATACGCCAATATGGATGGGCTTATTTAGGCATGCTACTATGCGTATTGCCATCTGCATTAATCAGCACTGATATAGTGATGACTACCAAATATTTTTTTAATATTTGGGTTTGGAAGGTATTAATCATCGTACCAATCCTGTTATGTATTAAAAGTTCTCGCAAATTATACACCATATTATCAGTGTTTTTTGTATATATGGGCATTGATGCTTTATCTGCCTTTGTACAATATTTACTAGGATATAATGTAGGTCCAGGAGGTCGTGCAGGTGGCGTTATTCATGGATCTATGATGGGATTAGCTATGTTGTTAACATTAGCTTTTCCATTAGCTTTAATTGCCATCTATGATACAAGATTTCCTTTGTATGTAAGAAAATCAGCTGTATTTTCTTTATTTGGCATGTTATTGGGAATGTGGGGAAATCAAAGCCGAGGTTCCTGGTTATTTAATGGTATTAACGGCGTACTCATAACATTGCGCTATTGCTTTGTTAATATTCGCTATATATTAGTATTATTTGTGACTGTTGTAGGCATAGGATATGCATTTACTAGTAATCAATCTTATATAGAGCGTTTAGAAAGTACTTTTAATATAACTACTGATGGTTCAAATTTAGGCCGTATCTATGTATGGAAAGCCGATAAGCAAATGATTTTGGATCATCCCATTATAGGTGTTGGGCCTGGATTATGGGGAAAAAAGTATGCAGAACAATATCAATTAAAGCAGGAAATGCAAAATTTAGGACATTCTCATAATAATATGTTACAAATAGCTTCTGAATCTGGCATATTAGGACTTATTGGTTTCTTAGGATTCTCAATTTTTACAATCTATAAATCAGTAAAAAATTATATTATGTCTGCAAATCCTTATGATTTATCAATTATTGTTGGTTTTATTAGTTATTTATTTTTATTTGGATCTGTTGATTATACTTGGGGTAACTCATCTGGTATTCGAATGTTTTGGATTGTTATGGGGATAATGCTTCAATTGCGAGATAATTGAGAATGATATAGTCTTTTAGAACGTAATTGACTACTATTTAATAGACAATAAAGTATAATTTAAATAGGCATAAAAAACAAAGAATTATATAAAAGATAGGTGAAATCTATGTTTTTATAGTTTTACATATTTAAATATGATACAATATAAGTAATTATTGGTACATTGTATTCGTATGCAAGAGAGGTTGTTTTCTTAAAAATTGTATTGAGAAAACAACCTTTTTTTATAGTTTGGGGTATTAGTATGAATAGTTCTGGATATAACAATCACAACAAGTTGCTTGTTAGTAAAATTATAGTGCTTATAGCTGATTATGTTGCTATTGTTTTGGGGACATTAGCAGCCTATTATTTGCGTTTACACTTATCAATTTTACCGGTAAGTTCAAATTTTAAAGTAGAAGAAATTTACGTATATGGTGTTGTGCCTATCGTATTTTTATCAATATTGCTTCTTAATAATGCCTATTCCATAGTATCTCCCTATTGGGATACTATGAAAAATTTATTTCGCAGTATTACCATAGGGGTTGTCGTATCTATTGTCCTCATGTACACGGGCCATGTAATTAATGATGTGTCTCGTTTATTTGTTGCCTTTGCTTATATATGTATGCTCGTGTTTATCTTTAGTGAGCGTTTTATTGTAGGAAAAATACTTTCAAAAGCAGGATATTTAACAATTCCAATCCTTCTCGTTGGGGCGGGGAAGACTGCAGAGCTTGTAAAGAGGTCTTTAGATCGCATGCCGATTACTACCTATAAGATTATTGGTTATGTAGATGATAATCCTAAATCATTATCCATTGCTAATCAATATCCATGTTTAGGTACTTTTAAAGATATAGAAACGGTCATTAAAGAAACTGGGGTTCAAACGGTACTCATTTGTGCTCCAGGTCTTGAGCCTAAAAAATTAGTATCTTTGATTAATCGATTACAAGTATTAGTAAAACGTGTGGCCTTTGTTCCTGAATTATTCGGTTTACCAGCCAGTAATATTACAGCTCGTGGCATGATGGAAGAACAAGCCGTTATATTACGTGTGCAGAATAATTTAGCTCGTAAGTCTAACCGTATTACAAAGCGTATTTTTGATATCGTAGCTACCGTATGTGGTGGTATTTTGATTTTACCAATTCTCGGTATCATTGCTATATTGATTTACTTGGACTCTCCAGGACCTATCGTATTTGGTCATAAACGTGTTGGCCAAGGTGGGAAATTATTTTCTTGTTATAAATTCCGATCTATGGTGCCCAATGCACAAGAGGCTTTAGAGCAATATCTAAAAGATAATCCAGCTGCTCGTGAGGAATGGGAACGAGATTTCAAATTGAAGGATGATCCGCGCGTTACAAGAATTGGTAAATTCCTTCGCAAAACAAGCCTTGATGAATTGCCACAATTGTGGAATGTTCTCGTTGGGGATATGAGCCTCGTAGGTCCTCGTCCTATCGTGCGTGATGAAATCGTAAAATACGGTGACTACATCAACGACTTTTACCTTGTACCACCAGGGATTACTGGTGTTTGGCAAGTCAGTGGTCGCAGTGATACCACCTATGAAGAACGGGTGTTAATGGACTCTTGGTATGTTCATAACTGGTCCGTGTGGATCGATATTGTATATCTTTTGAAAACTGTGTTGGCTGTCGTTAAATCGAAAGGGGCCTATTAATGAAATACGATTATTTAGTTGTTGGGGTAGGCCCATTTGGTGCTGTATTTGCCCATGAGGCGCACAAGCGTGGTAAATCTGTACTTGTTATCGACCGCCGTAATCATATAGCAGGTAATTTGTATTGTGAAAGCAAAGTCGATATTAACATTCACGTGTATGGTGCCCATATTTTCCATACATCATTAAAGCATGTGTGGGATTATGTGAATCAGTTTGCAGAATTTAATCACTATATCAATAGCCCTGTAGCAAACTATAAAGGAGAGATGTATAATCTGCCCTTTAATATGAACACATTCTCTAAAATGTGGAATATTCGAACTCCAAAAGAGGCACAAGATATCATTACCAAGCAACGTGCCGCGATTGTAGGGGAACCTAAGAACTTGGAGGAGCAAGCTATTAGCCTCGTAGGTACAGATATTTACGAAAAGCTTATCAAAGGGTATACAGAAAAACAATGGGGCCGTAAATGTACAGAATTGCCAGCTTTCATTATTAAACGTTTACCTGTGCGTTATACATACGATAACAATTACTTTAATGACCGTTTCCAAGGTATTCCTATGGGCGGTTATACGAAGATGATTGAACGCATGTTAGAGGGTATTGAAGTCCGTTTAGGTGTAGATTTCCTTAAACATCGCGATGAATATGAAGCCTTAGCAGATAAGATTATCTATACAGGTCCTATTGATGAGTATTTTGATTACTCTGAAGGTGTATTGGAATATCGTGGTCTTCACTTTGAAACTGAACGTCTTGAAGAGGAAAATCATCAAGGTGTTGCCGTTGTGAACTATACAGAAGGAGATATTCCGTATACACGCATCATCGAGCATAAACACTTTGAGTTTGGTACACAACCTGTTACATATGTAACAAAAGAATATCCAAAAGACTGGAAAATTGGCGAAGAGGCCTATTATCCAGTTAATGACGTAAAGAATTTAGATCTTTACGCAAAATATGTTAAAAAAGCGGAAACGATTTCCAATGTTATCTTTGGTGGTCGTTTAGGGGAATATAAATATTACGATATGGATAAGGTTATTGCTAGCGCCTTATCATTAGTAGAAAAGGAATTAGCATAAGCTCTGATTCTATCGTAGGTATAAGTTTAAAAACATCACTCATGTAGGAGAGTACTAGTGAATATTAAGATTTTAGTAGCCACCCATAAGCAATATTGGATGCCAGAGGACTCCGTGTACATGCCAATCCATGTAGGTCGAGAAGGTAAGGAAGATATTGGTTATACGGGGGATCATACAGGAGATACTATTTCTTCAAAAAATGCGAATTACTGCGAATTGACAGGCCTGTATTGGGCTTGGAAAAACCTTGATGCAGACTATATCGGTCTCGTTCATTACAGACGGTATTTTACGCGCAAAGAGGTTCGCTCTGTAGAGGCGAAAAAGGAGCAAATCCTTACTGGTGCTGAATGGGAAACATTACTTTCAGAATATCCTGTAGTAGTAGCAGATAAACGTAAATATTATATTGAATCTAATCGCTCTCATTATAATCACGCCCATCATACAGAAGGTCTAGATGTGGCAGAGCAAATCATCGCTGAAAAATATCCAGAATATAGCGCTGCTTTCACAAAGGTTTGCAGTCGCACCTGGGCGCATATGTTCAATATGTTTGTTATGCGTCGTGACCTATTTGATCAATATTGCGAGTGGATGTTCTCTATCTTGGAAGAGATTGAACATCGCGTCGATATTTCCGATTACGATACATATGAAGCACGTATTTATGGTTTTGTAAGCGAAATCTTGCTCGACGTATGGATTGAAGCAAACAACATTAATTATAAAGAACAAAATGTATCCTTCATGGAACCACAAAACTGGATTAAAAAAGGTGGGTTATTCTTAAAAAGAAAATTCTTTAAATAATAGAATTATTTGTATTATGGAGGATTTTTTTGATGAGAGAAATTGAATTTTCAGAGATTAAGAGTGTTGCTTTAGATATTTTAAAAGATGTGGCATATTTTTGTGATACACATGACATTCGATATGTATTAGCATATGGAACGATGTTGGGAGCTGTTAGACATAAAGGTTTTATTCCATGGGATGATGATATTGATATTATGATGCCACGGGATGATTATAATCGTTTTATTAAGTTATATAATGAATATAATCCAAGATATAAAGTATTTTCTATTGAAAACGATGATAGTTATACCTATACAATGGCAAAGGTATTCGATCAAAAAACAGTTATGGTTGATAATACATTGTGGCGTAATTTTGATAAAGCAGGTGTATTTATAGATATTTTCCCTATTGATGGATTACCAGATGATATACAGGCACAACACAAAGTATTTAGACATCAACAACTTTTAAATTTGTTATTCCATGGGTCTTCTATGAAGTTTACATTTAGTAATCGCTACGTAGATTCTAAAGGTAGCTTTGCAAAGTTAAAAGGTTATGTTCGTACATTCTTGAAATTTGGTGCTATCAGCTTAATGCATTTTTTGCCAACTACAAGTTTAATTAAAAAGATTAACAAAGATGCGCAACAGTATCCATTTTCCAATGCGAAATACATAAGTGTTCTCGTTGATTGTGCAAGTGGTAATAAACGAGAGGTCTACGAAAAGACTTTGTTTGATAATAGAAGTTTATATTCTTTTGAGGATACTAGTTTTTGGGGACTTACAGATAGTGATTTCTATTTAAGTCACTTGTACAATAACTATATGGAGGCACCACCTGAAGATCGCCAGGTACCGCATCATAACTATAAAGTGTATTGGAAAAAATAAGGGGAGTTTACATTATGAAACTATTTACTGTAGGACCAACACAAATGAGACAAGAAATTCTTGATGTTAGACATCAACAAGTTCCTTATTTCAGAACTACAGAGTTTTCTGAAGTTATGTTAGACACAGATAAATTGCTCAAAAAATTTATGAACGCACCAGAAAGCTATAAATCCATTTACTTAACAGCTTCTGGTACAGGTGCATTAGAAGCTACTATTATGAATTGTATGAATGAAACAGATCATGTACTAGTTATTAATGGAGGTACTTTTGGTCAACGATTTGTTGATTTATGTGAAATCCATGAGATTCCTCATACTGTGATTAAATTAAAAGATGGGGAGGAGTTAACTGCTAAACACTTTGAAGTAGTAGAAGAACAATCATTTACTTTTGTTATTGCTAATATTGATGAAACTTCCACAGCACAGTTATATGATATTAACTTATTAAGTAGTTATGCTAAAAAGAAACAAGCTTACTTGGTGGTTGATGCGATTAGTTCGTTTTTAATTGATCATTATGATATGGCTGGTAATAATATTGATGTTACTATTTTGAGTTCTCAAAAAGGACTTTGTATTGCACCGGGCATATCTCCTATTGTAATAAGTGATAGATTATATGAAGAGCGTGTAAAAAATAATCATATTAAGAATCTTTATTTCGATTTCAACCAATATGTAAAGAACTTTACGAGAGGTCAAACACCATTCACACCTGCTGTTGGAGTATGTTTAGAAATGAATAAAGCTTTACATCTTATTGAAGAAGAGGGTTTTGAGAACTATTTATCTCGTATTGATAGTGTAGCAAAGGATTTTAGAAATAGAATTAAAGAATTACCGGTATCTCTTCCTAATTTCAGTATTAGTAATGCGGTTACGCCTATCCGTTTTGAACAACCAATTGCTAAAGAGGTGTTTACAATCTTGAAGGATAAATATGATATTTTTGTAAATCCTACGGGTGGGGTTAATGAAGACTATGTTCTACGCGTTGCTCATATTGGTGATACGACCATTGAGGATAATAAAATGCTCGTAGAAACAATGAAATCAGTCATTAAAGAGATTACAGGTAAATAATATGGTAAAAGTGATAACATATGGAACATATGATTTATTTCATGAAGGACATTACAATCTATTAAAAAATGCAAAAGCATTAGGTGATTACCTTATTGTTGGGGTTACGTCTGACTATTTTGATAAATCTAGAGGCAAATTTAATGTTCGTGATTCTTTAATGACACGCATTGATAATGTGCGTGCTACAGGTTTTGCAGATGAAATTGTAGTAGAAGAATATTTTGGTCAAAAAATAGATGATATCAAACGATTTAATGTAGATATATTTACTGTTGGATCTGATTGGGAGGGCTATTTTGATTATTTAAATGAGTATTGTAAGGTAGTTTACCTACCAAGAACACAAGGCATTTCTAGTACTCAAATCAGAAATTCCAAAAATGTTAGATTGGGTATCATTGGTAATGAAGTTATTTTGGACAGATTTTTAGACGAGTCTAAATTTGTTAGTGGTATTGATATTATAGGTGGGTACACAGAGGCAGATGCGGTTGATACTATCTATAAATCATATCAGTTTAATGATTTAGAGCAATTTGATTCATCTGAAAAGTTGCTAGATGAGGTAGATGCGGTATACATTAATATGCCTTTATCTAAACGTGGTACTTATATCGAAAAAGCATTACAAACCAAAAAGCATGTATTAACAGAATTTCCATTTAGTAGTGATCTTGATGAAACATTACGCTTAATGGACTTGGCGAAATCTTCCAATTTAGTATTGATGGAAGGCTTGAAAACAGCGTATAGTCCAGCCTTTAATAAGTTAATTGCTCTGGCTCGTAGTGGGAAAATTGGTAAAATTTATAATGTAGAAGCTAATTTTACACAAGTTTTGGGTGATGATTTGGCTAATCAAATTAGAATAGCAGGGGGGAGTATTTTATCCTTAGCCTCCTATCCATTGTTGGCTATATTTAAACTCTTAGGATTTAATTATAATCGCGTTGATTTTATAAGTCATAAGCTTGATAATGTCGATATTTTATCGAAGATTAACTTCCTTTATGATGATGCTATGGCTTCTGCTACTATAGCAATCAATGCTAAGGCCGAGGGAGATTTAGTTATATCTGGTTCTAACGGATATATATATGTACCAGCTCCTTGGTGGAAAACAGAATACTTTGAATTGCGTTTTGAAGATGTAAACTTAAATCAAAAATATTTCTATAAATTTGAAGGTGAAGGTTTACGATACGAAATTGTTGAGTTCTTGAAATGTATTAGAGAAGACTCTGAAAGCTTTTTGATGAGTCATCAAGATATGATTGAAGAGGTACGCGTTCTCAATAAGTATGTATCTGATACAGATGTTACTGTTATTTAGTATGGGATTGGATGAGTATGCAACAATTATCTTTACGAGAGGTTCAGCTAGAAGAGTTGAATCTTCTCAAGGATTTTGACCAATTTTGCAAAAAATATAATTTAAAATATAGTTTATGTTATGGCACATTGATAGGTGCAGCTCGACATAAAGGGTTTATACCTTGGGATGATGATATTGATGTTTGCATGCCAAGACCTGATTATGAACGGTTATTAACGTTAAAAGAGCACTACGATCATGATGGATTAGAGTTAATTGCTAATCCTATCAATTATAGTTTAGATGCGACTTATGCGGCTATAATCAATAAAAATATCCCTTGTGAAAATACATATTCTAATACATTGCGTAGTAAGTATTTGTGGATAGATATTTTCCCTGTTGATGGGTTTAGTGAAGATATGTCCATTATGAAAGAGATTTACGATAAATCGATTTTTTATCAGAGAATACTTACATTAGCTAGTGCTAAGCTATTTAAGGGGAAATCTCTCATTCATGCTTTAGGTAAGTTAGTTGTTGTACCATTATGCCGTTTATTTGGTAAACAACGTTGTATCAATATCATGAATCGATTGGCTAAATCCTATGATTACAACACCTCAGAGCATGTTGGTGTAATTGCATGGGGTGAAGGTGTAAAGGAACGATTACCTAAACAAGATTTTGAGAAGATGACTACTATTGAGTTTGAAGACCAATCATTCTCTGTTATGTCTTGTTGGAGAGAATATCTAGATAATATGTATGATGATTATATGCAGATGCCTCCTGTGGACCAACGTTGTGGACATAATATTGTTGCCTATAAGATAGATCGAAAGGATTAAGTATATGGAGCCGTTACTTTCTATTATTGTTCCTATTTATAATGTTGAACAGTATATTGATAAATGCATTCAATCAATACTTAATCAAACCTATCAAAATTTAGAAATTATTTTGGTCGATGATGGGGCAACCGATCGCAGCGGTTCTATTGCGGATTCTTATGCGGCGAAGGATAAACGCATAAAGATCTTTCATAAGGAAAATGGTGGGCTTTCCGATGCTCGTAATTATGGTTTAGATTATGTTACAGGAGACTATATTTTATTCGTTGATAGTGATGATTTTATAGAAAATACAATGTGTGAAAGATTGCTTACTGTAGCGAATAGTACCAATGCTGATATAGTATCTTGTAATTATTATATCTATAGAGGAGATGATGATATCAGTATACATACTATGTCTGTTCGAGATGATAAACGAACTTTCACAGGCATTGATATGTTGAGATATTATCTATTAAAAACGGAACCATTTGATTTAAATGTAGTATGGAATAAACTTTTTAAATCTGAGTTATTTAATGGGTCAGTACTAGTTCGTTTTCCAAAGGGGAGAGTTCAAGAGGATAATTTTACTATTTTCAGGCTATTTTTGAATGCTAATACTATAGTAACAGTAAATGAACCACTTTATTATTATGTACAACGTGCTGGCAGTATAATGGCTAATTTTACTAGACGTTTTATGACTGATACAATAGAATCCCATATTTATATGAGTGATTATATTATGAATCACTGCAGTAGTGTAATGAATGAGTTACAATTGTATCTTTTAAATTCTTATGTGGAATTATCTCGTAGAGTCTGTGAAAATAAATGTAAGACAGAGTATGCTGATTTACTAACTCAATATAAACACTATGTATTAGTTAATACAGTTGATACTAGCCATAATCCATTGTGGAAATGCAAACAATATATAAAAAGATTATTGGTTAAATTATATTATTAAATATGAATCATGGCCATATTTGTACGGTTATTTATCATATATGATTAAAACTCATAGAGATTATCTTTATATTTTTAATTGATAATACTATGGGATTTTCTCTAATTATGAAATCATAGTTAATAAGATTTGATAGATATTAATGTTAGAGGATGGGGAATGTGAGGAAGAGTTACTCCGTATTAATAGAGAATATATTTTCTCTACTGACCCTGCGAGCCTTAGAATATGTACTCGCATTTATCTTGGTACCATATTTGATTCGCATGTTAGGTCCATTGCATTTTGGGATGATTGCCTTTATGCAAGGCATTATGGAGTATTTTAGAATTTTTGTTGATTTTGGGTACTCCTTAACTGCACCAAAGGCAATAGCACAGGCCGAAGAACAGAATATAAGTTTTCTATTTGCCAAATATTTTTATGGAAAGGTATGTATATTAATATTTATTACTGTTGTATTTTTTGCTACTTATAATCTGCAACGCATATTATTAGGAAATACAATTGATATATTATTATTTCAGGTTATGTACTGTGGAATTATAGGCAATGTTTTATTTCCTGTATGGTTTTTCCAAGGTATACAAAAAATGCGGTATATTACCATCTTAAATATGTGTGGACGTATTTGTACGATGCTTGGTATATTTTTACTTGTAAAATCTCCAGATGATTATATACTTGCTGCATTTTTACAAGCTTGTACTCCATTAATTGCAGGTGTTTTTTCAATAGTTTGGTTAAGAAAACACTATACAGGATTATTTAAATTTCCTCCTATGGATGAAATTATTAATTCTTATAAAGAAGGATGGTCTATATTCATATCCTCGTTGGCAGTCAATTTGTATACTGCAACTAATGTAGTGGTATTAGGGATGCTTACGAATAATGTTATCGTTGGTTACTATAGTGCTGCTGATAAATTAATTACCTGTGTTCGCAGAGGTATATATGCTGTAAGCGATGCCATATATCCCTTTATCAGTAAGATGATGAAGGATGATATTCCTAAAGGATTACGATTCATTAAAAAGCAATTATTCTTATATCTGGTTGTAGGTCTTGTTGGTTGTACATCTCTATTTTTATTCTCGGATACTATCGTTAAGCTATTGTTCGGAGCTGATTATGATTTAACTGTTGATATATTAAGAATCTTGTCATTTGTTCCATTAGCTGTTGCTATTAGCACTGTATTTGGTGAGGAAATGATGTTACCTCTTAATATGAATACTGCTTATAGTCGAACTCTGGTGTTAGCAGCATTCTTTAGTTTGCTATCTATATTCCCATTGTGTTATATGTGGGGTGCAGAAGGTGTAGCAATGACAATGTTACTAACAGAATTTCTAATTATGATTGTTATGGGAGGCTTATTATGGAAGCGACTTTTGTAAGATGTATTAACTAGTTTGTGAGGTTTGTCTTAATATGATTAATACAGTATATTATAAAATTCAAGAGCTATTACTTTGTGCAATGATAATTTCATTACCATTGATGCGGATACCAGATCGGTATACTTTGTTTTCAATGGGTAATAATCTATCGATGATATTTCTGTTTTTTTCTATTTTGTTATTTATCGTATATAGTATATGGAAAAAAAAGACAGAGGTTCCATTTAAACCGTATTTTGCTATATCTATCGTTTGGATTGTTTTTTGTACTATATTAGGGGTATTCTCTTTTCCTTTTTATGATACAGTTATCTATACGTACTTAATTAATACATCTGTCGTTCAAAAACTATATGCTTTATTCCCTTCATTCGTAGGTAATGAATTTATTCTACAAGTAAAGTTGATGGTATCTTTAGTTTGGTATTTATTTAGAAACTTTATATTTCCATTAATGGGGTTATTCTTAATCATTTTTAATCTATATAAGGATGATTGTAAAAAAGGTCTCGATACAATTGTTAATGCTGCAAGAATATTAACAATTCTATGTATAGCTTACTCTGTTATAGAGGTTTCTTGGCTATGGAGTGGTTTAGACTATTTAGCTACTATACTAGTAACGATCAATAATAGTTTATATGATCCTGTTGTACAAAGTGGTTGGTGGCCTCCAGAATTATGGCCAGGCCAACTTAGAAGCTTTGCGTTAGAACCTTCCTATTTTAGTATGATTGCCGTATTTTTAGCTCCATTATTAGGTATTCATTATGTGAATACCAAAAATAAACTCGATATTGTATTAGCGTTTTTCTTGGTTTCCATGATTTTCTTGACTAAAGCGCGAACAGGTGTTGTTGTTTATCTATTTGAGCTTGTTGCGTTTATTGTATTAAGTCTAATGTTTAGATATAAATCTTGGTGGAAGCTATGTCTATTTATAATTGGTCTTAGTCTTTTAAGCTATTCCTTTGCCATTGTTGGTGACTCTGTAGTAAGCCCTATGATTAAAGCTAGTACGTCTCAAACGAATACTAATAAAGATATATCTGTAGAAAAAGCTCTAGATAAATATGTTGATAGCAATATTAAGTCTGTCAACAATACTAGTTCTAGATCCAATTCAGCTAGATTTGGCAATACAGTAGCGATGTTTAATGTTGGACTAGACCATCTAGCATTTGGTGTTGGTAGAGGGTTGCACTCAAGCTATATGGTTGATAAATTCCCTGATTTTGCTAAAGATAGTGGTGAAGTTAAACGTTGGACGGAAGATGTGTTACAAAAGGGGTTTCTAGCATTTGAATATCCAGTGCTTAATGAATTTGCAGCTATATTGGCATGGTTTGGGTTGATAGGGGAGATTTTGTTTATTACTCCAATTTTATATATCTTATATAGATCATATAAGATTAAGAAATATATTAACACCGCTATCTTAGTCTACCTAATAGTGGCATTTTTGGGGCAAATTGCATGCTTTATGAGTAATGAATTTTTATTGGCATATCCAATTCTTCTAGGGATTTTGATTTGTTATATTAAATTTTATGAGCATAGTAATGCATAAATAGTATGGGGAGTTAATGTATTAGAAAGTAGAGGGTTTTAGTGCAAAGGATTGGTTCATTATCAGGATTAAAGGTTATAGCTCTTATTTTATTATTTTGGTGGCATAGTCCAATACCTAATCCTCATGTAGATATTGGTGCAAGAGCTTGTGAGTTTTTCTTTATTGTATCGGGTTTTTTGGTTTCGTATAATTATTCCAATAAAATAGTACCAGCAACTTGGAAGGAATCCTGCTTATATGTTAAGAAAAAATTATCTAGAATGTGGCCATTACATTTCGTTGCATTTCTTATTTGTTTATCTTTAATGCCTATTTCAGAGATATTTACTAAGAAGACTGTATTTGAGACTTTGATTAATTTATCTTTACTCCAATCTTGGAGCATTGATAGTAGAACTTTCTTTTCTTTTAATGGAACCAGTTGGTTCCTTTCTTCTATATTATTTTGTTATTTCTTATCTCCATTCCTTCTAAAAACAGTAAATACAAGACAACGAGCAATTATTAGTTTTATCATGGCCATTAGTTTACGAATTTTAATTGAAAAGCAACAAATATTATTTGGTTCTGAAATTACAGCGTGGAATTTACATGTTTCACCTGTAGTTCGTGGATTAGAGTTTTATGCTGGTTTAGCTTTATATCCTATAAGTATATGGTTTAAAAACTTATTGAATAGTAAACATATCAGAATGATCTCATCATTAATAGAAATAATAATTACACTTATAACATTAGCACTCGTAGTCATAAAAGAGGAATATTGGATGAGAGCCGAGTTTGTGGGTGTTTTCTGTATAATGATATTGGTTTACTCTTGGGATATGGGAATAATCTCTAATATTTTAAGTACTTATATATTTAAGTTATTTGAAAGTATAGAGTTTGAATTCTTTATTTTGCATCAAGCAATAATAAAAGTCGTAGATCATTTTTCCATAGTAGCAAATTATGGATGGAAGTATCAAAGTATAGTTTCATTTGTTTTAGTTTTGATTACTTGTTATGTATGGAAACGATTTTTTAGTGATATAACAAAAAAATGGATGGATAATATTCTAAATAAAGTACAGAATATATATTGTAACTAATATTTAAAATATAAATACGTATATTTGATAATTAGTTTATTACTTTCTATCTTAGAAATTCTATATAATTATGAATGAAAAGTTCATGAATTTACATTATTTTGATAATTAATATTTTTTGGGGTAAATTTAATTATTATGTTATATAGGGTACTGGAGAGTTAAGCATGGCAAAGTATGTATTATCAGCAGATAAAAATATACCAATAGAAATTGAAATTTTAAATAATACAAATAAGCAATCTAAAGTAGTACATGGTTGCTTAAAAAGCTATAGTCTAGATTATGATGTAAAATCAAGTTCTGTTATCTTACGATTTATATTACAAGAAGATTTAACAACTTCTTAAAGTGTTCGTTTAACAGAAGATGATTCGGTAATAACTGATATGAATTTGACTCCTCAAGAGGTATTCTTTAGAATTGTCAATTTCCTTGGTGAAGTAATATATAAAGCCAAGTCTATTGGCAATACATTAGTAATGAAGATAGATAATCAAACTTCTAAATTATTTGTGAAGGATTTAACTAAAATTGAAGATGAGTATCGTGTGTTTAATGGTAAATTAGTATATTAAGATAATTTTTTAGATACAAAATAATATATGAAACGACTAAGAAGGTATCAACGTGTTTGTTGGTACTTTTTTATGTATTTAGTAAACCTTTAGGGTAGTCTATAAAGTTTAATAATTGATATGATATATAAGTACAGTTTTAAAGAGATTAGTTAGTTTGAAGTTTAAAGCTTATATATATTATTAAATTTTTTGTATCATATTAGGTAGATAATGTATTCATAACTCTAGTGATAGGGTTAAATTTTATTATGAAGTTTTAAACATCGTTTGATAAATTGTTTTATGGTAGTGGAATAAATATGTCTAAACTAATAATTTTATATAAGTATATATGTAAATGTTTAATGAAAATTAAGTCCCATTTTAAATGTAATAATCAATTAAGTTATTGGGATAAACTATATGATAAATATTATGAAACGTATAAAGGCTTAAGTGTTAAAGAGTTACGAAAAGTACAAAGTATCAAGTCTATTAATTATAATGTAAATTTGTCATATCCATGGACTACTATTTTTATTAGTGCTATATTAGGCACAGTTGTATCTAATACAATAAATATTGTTAAATTTTTATCTTCTGATATACCTGTAAATTTAAATCAATCAACAATTGATAAAATATCTTGGGGAGTTATAATAGCAGTTATATTAGTTCCATTATTGGGCTATTCTTATTTATTTATAAAGAAAATATTTTCTATCAAAAGAAATATATTTTATATGCTATTTATAGCTATTATTCTATTGGCTCAATTTGCTCAAGAGGAATCGTATGAGCTCTTTATTAATAATGGCGTTGTATTATTGTTTGGTTTAGATGCATATATAGCAATAGTAACCGTATTAGATATACGAAAACAAAAAGTAGGGATTGAATGTGCTGTTATTAAGGATTTACTTTTAGAGAGAGAAGATAATAATAAAAATAGAACATAGTAAATTACACCTTTAAAAATCAGTAATGATTTTGAAGGTGTTTGTCTTTAGACTGGTTCGCAACATTGTCGTAAATCATTAAATCACCTGATATCTTAGACCTTAACTATCAATTCTAATATATGATTGAGTAGAATAATAATAAAAGACAGCTGGTTATATCAGCTGTCTTTTTGTATGCGTAAATTATGTCACTACATTCTCATATATATCCTGTATTTTATGGTGTATATATCTGTTATATAGCTGTAGGGATCTATTACATGAGTATAGGGTTTTATTATATTGTTATCAGAGTTAGTAGTAGGTAATCATATAGTTATAACTGTTGATAGCTATCTATCTTATAGTTTGGAGAGACATTGAGGTTTATAGAATGAGAGATAGCAATATTGAATTGTTGCGTATCATTTCGATGATACTAATTATTATGCACCATTTTAGCGTGCACGGTTGTTTTCCCTTTACGCCAGATTTAACATTTAATAAGGTGTTTCTCCAAGTATTTGGACTTGGTGGAAAGGCTGGTGTGGTCGCCTTTGTTATGATAACAGGCTATTTTATGGTTTCTAGTAGTTTTAAGCTGCACAAGTTTGTGAAGTTAGTAGGGTAAATATGGTTTTACAGCATTGCCATGTTGGGCGTAGCTATGGGTTTAGGACTCGATACGGTGACGTCAAGGAATATGATGCTCGCTTTATTGCCTATTGGTGCCATGAGTTGGTTTGCCCAGAACTTTTTAGTACTCTATTTATTAACGCCTATTATCAATCGAGTACTTCATTGGCTGCAGCCTAAATATTACGTTATGCTCCTAGTGGGGGCCACGGTAATTTGGTTCTTAATACCAACGACATTGAATTTGTGGCCTAATTTACCGCATACCACTTTTGGATTTAAACATATCTTTTCCTTTGTTGTGTTCTATTCGCTGGGGGCGTACATCAAGCTGTACGGCTCACATATAACAAAGAAAATAGGTATTATTTTTACCGCCATAGGCTTTGTAGCGGCCTTTCTAGGGGACATCCTCGTTGATGTACTAGCCATGACGGATCCAGCGTATATGAAACAAATTTTCTACTTTACACAAAATGATTATTGTTTCTTTCAATTGCTATTAGGCATTGGCTTATTTATTATTTTTTTGAAAGCAAAGATCACTTATCGTCCTTGGATCAATGCAGTAGCATCTACTACCTTTGGTATATACCTATTGCATGATAATAAGCTATTCCTTCATTACATGTGGGATAATGTATTGGCAACGTATCAGTACTATGATTCAATACTATTACCTCTGTATGCAATTCTTGTAGTGGCGCTTATTTTTGTCATCGGTATGATTGTAGACTATGTGCGGTTAGCTTTCATAGAAAAACCTGTGATGAAAGCAATCACGCCGAGCCTCGAGCGAATTCAGTCAAGGGTTGAGAAAGTACTGCCATTATAATGCGATTATCGGTGTTTTTTGGTATAATATATAAGTATTCTTACCATAAAACGGGAGGTAATTATAATGCGTAAATTCTTGTATATGTTAGCGGCGTTGCTTGTATTAATTGGCATTAGCACAAACGATGTAGAAGCTCGTCAAGATGTGTATGCTACGACATATCTCGGTAATAGCTGGTATGTAGATCAAGACTCTGTAAAGCGAGTGGGGGATATACTCAACTTTACGGTATACACAACAGCAGGTCTTAGCTATAAAGTGACATCTAGCGATGATAACTATTACAATGCAGACGTGTTTTACGATAATAATAAACTCGTATCGGATAATGGCCAATCCGTCTGGAAATCTCCAGGCATGATGGCAGCCATGCGCGTGGCTCGTAGATAAACAAAAAGGCAGGAATTATTGATATGTCCTCCATTACTGAACATCTAGTAATGGAGGATATGTTACATAATCTCTGCCTTTTCTTTTGTTTTGGAAAAAGAAAATAGCCCTTCGTTACCAGTAACTGGATAACTGAAAGGCCATTTCATCAATTATTTATAGTTCTGAGATGAGCCTAACGGAACCACTCGCTTGGCTATCTACCTATATTATAGGGATAAAAATATATATCGTCAAATTGAGATGAAATACATTATTATAATAACTACATATAAATAATCATAAAAGCTGTACATACATAGATTAGACTAAACGGCTTTGATGTCAAAATTATTTTACATCAAAGGGTCGTTCAAAAATCGATTATGTGTGTACAGCTTTTTTGTGTTTTGGTTTTAGTGTGTTTGTGTGAAAGTAGTTATAGGACTACCATAAAGTGATCTTATTATTTTTCAAGTTTGTCTACCAAGCGTTTTACTGTTTCTTGTAGATCTTTATTTTGAGTTTCTAATGCTTGTACGCGTTGTTCTAGTGCGTTATAAGAGGCAGGGGACATAGCCGTAGATAAAGATTTTCCCGGTTTATAGGTGATGCCTACATTGGCCATAACGTGATTGTTCATCGTAAATCCTGTGGTGAGTAAAAGATTATCTTTGTGATAATAGCCTACACCTAGAGCTACTGCATTCGCATTTTTATAATGACCGTAGCCTGCCATGTATTGAACGCGATTATCCGGATCATATGGTAGTGGATGCAATGCGGCTAACGCAGCGGCACGAGCATCACCTTTATTGGATTCTGATTCGACACGTTGTACCTCTTGAGATACATGTTGTACAGATTTTTCAATGGTGCTGATAGAGTTATTAAGCTGTTGACTTGTACTTTTACCAAGGGTATCAATCATTTGATGAACGCCGTAGAGTTGGGAGCCGTTGACCGCATCTGTAGAGGTAGCACTCACGCGACCTGCTGCGAGATTGGTGATCGTCCGTTCCTTGCCCTTAGCCCCTACGGATACTGTTGATACAGGGGCAGTGCCGGCATAGTTGACGGTAGTACCATTTTCAAAGGTATGACTTGCTGTACCGACTACATCGCCGTCAGCGGAATCATTGCCAAGGACAACTCCGTTTTTTAGAGAGGTAGTCACATTATTGCCGAGAACAAAGGTGTTTTCTCCAGAAATATGGTTGTAATTACCTATACTGTAAGAATTGGACGCATCAATAGCTGTTTTACCGTATTGGCCTTGACCGAATACGCCAGATGCAGTCGCTTTTTCAGATAGTGTGTTATAAGAGCCTACGGCCAAACCTTTCGCGGCATTTACATTCACATAATGCCCTACGGCAAGGTTGAACTGACCATTTACTGTCGAATTTGACCCGATGGCTACAGAATTGCTGGCTTTACTGTTAGCACCCTGGAAGTTCCCAATCCACACGTTTTTATCACCTGCGGATTTTTCCCCTGATTGAGTCCCCATGACAATAGAGTTCGTCAACTGGCTTGCATTACCTGCGGCGAAACCGACGGTTATGTTAAAATCGCCAGTACTGTCTCGAAATGACTTCGCCCCAAGGTTGATATTGCCACCGCCTGATGAGCCGGCCCCAGCAGCTGAACCTAAGGCTATGTTATTGCCTTGGGCATTGGGCCCCTTTCCTTTTCCGTTCGCCGCACCGGCATTCTCACCGAGGGTGATGTTGCCGCCTGTTCCTGCGGTGAAAGTTTGACCTTCCTTGCCAATGTTACCATTGTTATCAACGATATTAACCGGCGCCGCATAAACTGAGGCGGATAAAGCTACCATTACAACACTTGCTAATACAAAACGTTTCTTACTCATCGTATACACTCCTTTGTGTACAAACAAACTTTCACAAAACTTTCATAAAAAGACTTACATGGCTACTATAATACCAAAAAGGTATATTGTAAATAGAATATTCACATAATTTCAATAAATATACAATATATTCTATAGGTATTTATAGTTGATAAGAAATCTTTGACACATAATTATAAAGTTTAAATATTTATTTATTCTATCAATTGCAATCTATATGCATTGACAATTCTCTATATATTTATATAAAATAGAAATAATTTCATGTGTTGTTCATGATGAAATCATGAGTCATCGGTATATGTAATCGTGTGTAATTAAGTATTATGTACATAATTAAGTATGTACGGTATTAAGTAATGAGAAGTGTGTTTGTACGTAAGAGTGTGTAATGAAATATATAATCGTGTTGATGAGTGCCCTTTGCATGTTCGTTATGCCCGTATCGGGGGAGCAGGTAAATAAAGCAGAGCAGCCTATGCAGGGGACTACGGTAAAACAAGTTCATAGTGAAAGTAAGACCGTATTATCTGACGACTTAGATACATTCCATGTTAATTCATCTCATACTCCAGATCATGTCATCGGTCAGGGCGGATTGGAGATGCCAGACTCCACAGATAAAAAGACGACTCGTTATTCCGATACGGATGCGGTCAACTCTGCGTTGCAGGCGGTGGTCATGACTGGTGTTCATTCCGCAATGCACGGATCGAAGGCGAAACCGTGGATGCAGCGAACTGTTGTGTCATTGCGTTTTCAAAAAAACTGGAAGCCTTTGTACGGTGTGGAAACATTGCAACCATTAGGTCATTATGATGAGACATCTCGCCATGTGTGGTTTACACAGGAGCGGTTGGCGAATGCAGCGGATACAGGAACGACGGCGAATGTAGGCATCGGTTATCGCCGAATTGCAGTGAACGATGAACACTATTACGGTGGCAATCTGTTTTATGACCATCGGTTCAGAGGCAATCACGGTCGCATGAGTGTCGGGCTGGAGTACGTGTCGGGGATTGGTGCGTTTCGCATGAACTGGTATCGCGGTGTGTCTGGTGAGCGTTCCCTTGATGGTGCGACACGCATGGAAAATGTGTCTAACGGATATACTGCGGAGTACGGGACTAGCTTCAAGAATGCCCGTTGGGCGCGCGTGTATATGGAGGCCTATCGTTGGCAGTTGCGGCACAGTGCGGATAAGCATGGTTTGCGAATCGGTACCGAGTTGCAGCTCACACCGAGGATTTCTGTTGATATGGGCTATAATAAACCGGAGCATAAGCACGGTAGCCCTTACGGTAAGGTTATGTTCCGTCTAGCCGGTGTCGATACGGCTTGGTTTGGTGGTAACCATCGATCGGATACAAAAACATCGGTTCGTGCTAATATGTTGGAAAATGTGCGTCGTCAACATACGGTGCACGTTGATTGATAGATTGATATATATATATTTTTATTATTTTGATAAAAGTAGCATAAGAATCTATATTTATTTTTTAGATAAAAGCAACATAAGGAGCTGTTTTATAGTATCAGATAATTGTCATTTGGTATGAAAAGACAGTTCCTTTTTTATACATCAATTCATAAAAATTTATTTTGTTTACAAAATAGGAAAAGAGTGGCACAATATTCATGAAAATATAATGAAGAATAAGTTACACGTGGAATTCATTAGGGAATGGAGAGGATAAAATGAGCAAGCGTAAACTTATATTATCTGTGTTGATTAATGGTGTGTTGTTATCGAGCCTATATGTGGCCGGAGCGGTGGATGTGGCACCGGGCAGCGGTAATGGTGTAGCTATCGGTACGGGCAGTAGTGCACCGAAGGCGGAAAACGTAGCCATTGGTAAAGGTGCCGGCATTTCTTACTCGAACGGTGCTAGTACGGCTACAGGTGATGTAGCTATCGGCAATGGAGCAGGTATTAATAACTATGCTAGCCAGGGCGGTAGTATAGCTATCGGTAAAAATGCAAAGGTTGAAAATATGGCCGGTGGTGGAGAGGCTAGTTTTGCGTTAGGGCAAACGACCTATAGCGGGGGGCTGCTTTCTCCTGCCAGAATTCCTGCGGATCCTACAAAGGTGGTAGGTAGTGTCGCTATCGGTGATAATACATTTGCTCGTACCGGTAGTACCATGATTGGGTCTCATAATTATAAAGGGGACCTTGGGGATACTACTGTGGATAGTGCATCCACAAGAAAAGATGCATTAAATGTATATGCTACAACAATTGGTGCTAATAGCTTTAGTAATGGGGCTTTCACTACAAGTACAGGTGTATATAATATTATCTCCAGTGATTATAATGGTGGACGATTTGCAAATTATACAAAGAATTTTGGTGCCACCATTAATGGTACATTGAATAGCATTGAATCGAAAACGGGTAGCTATTATTCGGGTGTTGCGAACAGTATTGTAGGTACTGCCAATCGAACCTTTAACTCCAATGGGTCTCTCGTATTTGGTGCTGGGAATGAAATAACGAATTCTGTAACCAGTATTTCAGCGCCAAGTTCGGGCGGTAATTCCGCTAAGGAATTATCTGAGAAATTACGTTCCGCTGTCAAAAATTCTAATGGTGGCGGTTCTACTATGGCATTTGGTAGCGGTAATAAGGCGGATTATACACTTCGCTCTGCACTTATGGGTGTAAATAACACATTGACTGGCTCTCAAGGCAAAGAAAGTAAGAATACCATGTTAACGGGCTTTCACAATACGGCGGATAAGGTGTCCAATACGACCGTAATAGGGTCTGAAAATACGGTGACTAATTCTAAGAACAGTCTTGTGATGGGGGATAATCGTGAGGTAAAAGACGCCAATCATGCGGTTCTTATCGGTTCTACAGACAGCAAGACTACGACATCTGTTAATAATGCGGTCGCTGTCGGACATAATACGAATGTAACCGTAGAGGGCGGCGTTGCATTGGGCAGTGAATCGAAGGCTACTGTGGCGGCTGGATCCGTTGGGTATGATCCGAGTACAAAGGCACAGTCCACGAATACGGATTCTACGTGGAAGGCGACTAAATCGGCCGTATCTGTCGGTGATGCAAATAACAATATTACGCGTCAGATTACATCCGTAGCAGCCGGCACAAAGGATACGGATGCGGTGAATGTGGCACAGCTCAAAAAGTTGCAAAATCAAGTGAATGCGAACGGCTCCACTACCGTCAGTGCAGGTAAACATATTAATGTGACAACTACGACGAACGGAACGACTAAAGATTATAAGGTAAGCCTATCTGACGATATAACGAATCAGATTACAAATAACACGACAAACATTAACAATATACAAGGTGATGTGACCAATATTAAAAAGAATGTAACCAATATTCAGGGTGACATTACTAATATCAAGCAGGATGTAACGAATATGGGGCGGAATGTAGCTCGCCTCGATAAAAAGGTTAACAAATCTGTGGCCGGAGCGGCTGCACTTGCCGCCTTGCATCCGTTGGATTTCGATCCTGATGCAAAATGGGACTTTGCTGCTGGTTATGGCCACTATCATGACGGCAATGCCGCTGCATTGGGGGCTTTTTACAGACCGAATGAGGACTTGCAGTTTAGCGTAGGATCTACTGTTGGTAATGGCGAAACCGTTGTAAATGCAGGTATGTCTGTGAAAGTAGGTACTCACAGTAATGTATCTCGTTCTCGTGTAGCTATCGGTAAGGAAGTTTTGGAACTTAAGAAAACTGTAGCGGTACAAAATGCGCAGATTCAAAAGTTAACTGCTCTTTTGAATGGCCTGGCTGGAACAAATATGAAAGCAGACCACAGCACATTATTCCCTGATGTGCCGAATAATCACTGGGCATATGCGGCGGTTAGCGATCTATCTCGCCGGGGTCTTGTGGAAGGCTATCCTGATGGTACATTCGGAGGAGACCGTATGTTGACCCGTTATGAATTTGCTCAAATTGTGTACCGAGCTATTCAAAATGGTGTTGCTGTCGATGATCGACTTGTATCTGAATTTGGTCCTGAAATGGCGTTATTCCGTGTGGATACCATTGCCAAGAATCATGAAGGACAACCAACTATTGAACGTGTAAGGGTCAATAAAAAATAGAATACTTATATATATGATTTATATTGTGAAAGCCGAGGCTCTAGGGCCTCGGTTTTTTCGTGTACCTGTAGGGGATATTTTTTCTGTATATAAAATTATCTTATCTATGAAAGCATTAAATTGAAACGTCTAAAAATATGAAATTGATTACGTAATTACAATAATCGTTATATTCCGATATGTGGATTTATCGTAATAAATGATAGGAAAGATGAAGATTCTATTTCTTAAAATTAAAAAGTATTAAATTAGAAATAAATAAACGACAAAAATGAAGAAAAGATGAAAAAGTTGTTTACAAGATAGAAATTTTTTGATATTGTATAGCCGTGGGTGAGTATATGCTGATACATCATAAATATTTATAGTATTCGTATCGTAATTTAGAATACTATTATTCTGTGCAAGAAGTGTAGATGATAATTAATCTTTATACTTCTTCTTTTTATTATCTTTGCAATATTGTGCAACACAAGTGGTGTGTTTTACTGAGGTTTCGGTAAGAAAGGATAATCATGAATCGAATTTATAATGTTATTTGGAGTAAAACAAAAAAATGCTACGTAGTAGTATCTGAAATTGTAAAAACAGGTGGCGGTAAGGTGAAATCCGTACAAAACGGTACAACCTGGGCACGTATGAGTGCAGTTATGGCGGTAGCCGCATTATTGATGGGTGGTAATATTACTGCGGTTCATGCGGCTGGTCATACAGCCATGATGATTAATGGTGTTAATGCTGGGTATGCTACTGCTACAGCAACGCCTAGTGATGGAAGTTATCTATACAATTATCAAAATCCGGGGAATTTGGTACCATTTGATAATAGTAATGATAGCAGTAATTATACAACCAATATGTTCTCTGGTATTTCTATTGGTAGTAATACGAATATACGAGAAGGCAATACAAACTATTATTCCGGTTTAGCTATCGGTAACTATGCTCAGGCCACAGGCGGTATTTCCTTTGCATTAGGTCATTATGCACAGGCAACAGCTCCTTCTGCTATGGCCCTCGGTACAGCGACAAAGGCGAGTGGATTTAACTCCTTGGCTATGATGCGTCAGTCCGCTGCAGAAGGTGATTTCTCTGCAGCGTTAGGTACGGTTGCATGGGCAAAAGGTAACGGCAGCTTTGCCATGGGCTATTCTGCTACAGCGAAAGCGGATCAATCCATTGCAATCGGTGCAGCTGAAACCAAAAAGTTACCTGGTCAGCAACATGGTACTCCAAGTGCACAATATAATGGCGATGGTAATACAGTGACAGAAGGTGTTCGTTCTCTTGCATTCGGTACAAAGGCGAGAACATCTACTGCTGCATCTGACTCCATGGCATTCGGTTCTTCATCCAGCACTGGTGGCGCCAATGCGGTAGCTATGGGTTATAGTGCTAATGCTAGTGCAGAGAATGCGTTTGCTATCGGTAATACAGCGCAATCATCCGCACAAAATGCGGTAGCAATGGGTAAAAGTGCAACTGCAAGTGGTGCAAACAGTTTTGCTATGGGTAATCAGGCTAAAACAACAGGTGCTGATGCTATCGCTATGGGCAGTACTGCTGAAGCAACTAAATCCAACTCCATCGCATTGGGCGGTAATGCGAAATCTCTAGGTGCAGATGCGCTTGCACTTGGCGGTGCGTCTAATGCCTCCAAAGATGGTGCGATTGCAATTGGTAAAGAAGCAAAAGCAAACAATACTAATACGACAGCTATCGGTCTTGGTGCTACTGTTACAGGCACTAACTCCATGGCTATCGGTACAAATGCTAAGGCTGAGTCCAATAACTCTTTGGCATTGGGTGCTGGTACGGAAGTAAGAGGTGCCTTGGTTAATGGTTTCTCTGCTTTCACTAACCAACAAAATAACAATGTTGCAAACGGTGTAGTTGCGGTAGGTAACGTAGGTTCTGAACGCCGTATCATCAACGTAGCAGGTGGTGAAAACGATACTGACGCAACAAATGTAAAACAATTAAAATTTGTAAACAGTAACTTGGCAAAATCCATCGCAGGTCCTACTTATACGGGCTATGAAGCGAATGGTTCTACATATAAAGCGCCTGATTTCAATATCAAGAACAGCACGTACCATACGGTAAAAGAAGCTGTTGAAGCGGCGCAAACGAATTTCTTCAGTGCTAAAGGCACATCTGCCGATGCGAACTACGATAACACAGGTGCTACAGGCAATAATGCGACAGCAGCCGGTGTACGTACTTCCGCAGCAGGTAACTTCGCGACAGCTGTCGGTGCTGATGCGACTGCAGCGAATGCGAACAGCACTGCTATCGGTTATAAAGCTAAATCTAGCGTAGATGACGGCGTTGCATTGGGTGCGAATTCCGTTGCTTCCGTTGCAGCAGGCAAAGCAGGTTATAATGTGAAAACTGCAGACAGCCGCACAAACGGATATAGCGGATTGACAGGCGCTGCGTTGACATCCACAATGGGTGCGGTGTCCGTAGGTGATGGCGGTACAAAAACTCGTCAAATCACTAATGTGGCTGCAGGTACTGCGGATACTGACGCTGTTAACGTGGCACAATTGCGCAATGTTAATTTGAAAGTAGCCGGTAACACTGGTAAAAACGATGTTTTATTGGATAACCAAACATTGACTGTAAAAGGCGATGGTTCTTATGTTACAACATCTGTTAACAACCAAACAATCGATGTGGCGTTGACTGATGCAACTAAGAAAAAGATCGATAATGCAGCTAACCAAGATTTATCCAATATTACCAATGCTGGTAAAAAGAATATTACTGCATTAGGTACTATTGTACAGGCCGGTAATAATGTAACTGTTGGGGCTCCTGCAGTAGATCCTACTACAGGTCAAAAAACATATACTGTAAACGGCATGGATACAAAGGTATCCTTGGGCACTAGCGGTTTAATGACACTTTCAGGTGGTCAACCTGACGCAAGCGGTGTACGTAATTACACTGTAGATGTAGATCCAACTAAAGTGGCAAAAACTGACTTGTCCAACATTACGGACGGCGGTAAATCCGTTATTCGTGATGAAGCTCAAAAAGCAGTTAAAGTTGTTGCTGGTAAAAACACAACGATTACAGAAGGTACTGACGGTACATATAAAACATATAAAGTTGACGTAGATGCTCCTGACTATCAATTAGTTGAAAATAGCAGTGCTGCTGATAAGGCCTACACTGTATCCGGTAATAAGGTTGACTTGACTGTACAAGATGCTAAAAACCCTGCGAATAAGAAAACTGTAACTATCAAGGATATTGCGTCTAAAACAGAACTTGATAATACAAAAACAGAGCTTATTGATAAAGGCTTGAAATTCGATGCTGATAACGGCGGCGAAAAAACAAATAAATTGGGCTCCAAAGTGACTGTAGCTGGTGATGGTACTAACATCGATACTACAATTACACAAACTGGCGGCGATACAACGATTAAGGTTGCATTGGGTCAAGACATCAATGTTAATACGGTAACTGCTACAAAAACTGTAAAAGCTGGTACTGCTACTATGGGTAACCAATCTGTAACAGATAACAAAAGTGCTGCTCAGAACGGTAACTTTGTATCTGGTTTGGACAATAAAAATTGGACATTAACTGATCCTGCCTATGTATCTGGCCGTGCGGCAACAGAAGATCAACTTAAGATTGTTAGTGATGCTGTGAAAGCCGCTAACGCAAGTGCTTCTGATTATCGTTTAATTGCTAATCCGAACAATGCGGCAGATGGTTCCTATAAGGTTGATAATAATAAGGTTGATTTACAAGTGAAGGACGATAAATCCGGTACAGTTAATACTGTGACAATTAAGGATATTGCGTCCAAAACAGAACTTGATAAAGTAAAAGATCGTTCCGTGAAATATGATGGTGAAACTGACAAAGATACAGTAACTTTGGAAGGCGCTAACGGTACAAAGATTACCAACTTGAAAGACGGTAATGTGGCACCGGGCTCCAAAGATGCTGTAAACGGTGGTCAATTACATCAAGTTAAGCAAGATCTTGGCGATCAAATTACGAATACCAAGAATGAGTTAAACAATAAGATTGATACAACTAAACAAGATCTTATCGACAAAGGTTTGAAATTCGACGCTAATAACGGCGGTGAAAAAACAAATAAATTGGGCTCCAAAGTAGCAGTTAAAGGGGATAACTCCAATATCATTACGGAAATCTCTCAAGACGCTAACGGCGACAGCACAATTGATGTGAAACTTGGTAAAGACCTTAATGTAGAGACAATTACTGCAACCGGTGCAAACGGCAAAGACGGTAAAATCGGCATCAACGGTAAAGATGGTGTAACAACTAACATTTCCGTTACTCGTGACGGTCAACCTGGTGTAGACGGCGCTCCTGGCACAACTACAACACGTATTACATACCAAAAACCTGATGGCTCCAACGAAGAAGTGGCAACTTTGAACGACGGCCTTAAATTCAAAGGTGACATGGGTGCTACATCTAATGTTAAGCTTAACAAACAAGTGGACATCACAGGTGGCGTAACAAGCGCTTCCGATCTTGCTACAGGCAATAATATCGGTGTTACTTCTGCGGCTGTTGGCGCTGATGGCAATGCAAAATTACAATTGCAATTGGCGAAAAACTTGACTGGCTTGCAATCCGTAACGGCATCCGACACTGTGAAAGCAGGCACTGCCACTGTAGGTAATCATACTGTAGCGGATAAAAAAGGTGGTAACCAAACTGGTAACTTTGTAACAGGTTTAGATAATAGAACTTGGGACATTTCAGATCCTACGTATGTAGAGGGACGCGCTGCGACAGAAGACCAACTTAAGAAGGTTAGCGATGCTTTGAAAGCGTCTAATGCAAGTGCTACAGATTACCGCTTAATTGCTAATCCGAACAACGCCGTAGACGGTTCCTATAAGGTTGAAAACAATCAAGTAGACTTAAAGGTAAAAGACGAAAAATCCAGTGACGTTAAAACTGTAACGATTAAGGATATTGCGTCTAAAACTGAACTAGATAATGTAAAAGATCGTTCCGTAAAATATGACGGTAACACAGGCCATGACACAGTAACATTGGAAGGTCCTAACGGTACAAAAATTACTAACTTGAAAGACGGTAACGTAGCGGCTGGTTCTAAAGATGCTGTCAACGGTGGTCAATTACATGATGCTAAAAATGAACTTATCAATACAGGTCTTAAATTTGATGCCAATGTAGGTGGCGTAAAAACTAACAAATTAGGCTCCATCGTAACAATTCAAGGTGAAGGTACTGCAGCTGACGCTGATTATAGCGGTGAAAACCTTAAAACTTTCATCAATCAAGATGCGGCAACAGGTAACACGACGATTGACGTGAAGATGAACAAAAACCTTAAAGCTGAATCTGTGAAGGTTGGCAAAAATGGTAAGGACGGCGTAGCTATTACAGGTCCTGACACAGCGAACGGTACAGACGGCAAGGTAGCTGTTACTGATAAAAACGGTAAAGAAGCAGTTTCTATTTCCGGTAAGGACGGCGTAGGCCACATCGGCTTGACAGGCCCTGCTGGAACGAACGGCGTGAACGGTACTAATGGTATCGACTTGTCCGTGAAACCTGGTTACGACGATCCTATGACAGGCGTTAAAGGTGAAAAAGGTGTAGACGGTACAAACGGTCTTACACGTATCGTTTACCAAGATGGTAATGGTGAACACCAAGTTGCGACTATGGAGGACGGTTTACAATTCACTGGTAACAATTCTGGTACTGTGAATAAACAAAAATTGAACTCCTTGGTGAAAGTACAAGGTGAAGGCGTAACTGAAGCTGAATCTGCAGCGTTCAAGAGCGCATCTGGCAACATCAATGTAAAAGCTGATGGCACTGACAAATTGGAACTTCAATTGGCGAAAGACCTTAAAAATCTTGATTCCGTAACAGCCGCTAAGACTGTGAAAGCAGGCGACGCTACTATGGGTAGTCAAACTGTTAACAACACAGCTGGCGACAGCGAAACAGGCAATTATGTAACAGGCCTTGATAATAAAGATTGGGATGCAGACAAGATCGTATCCGGTCGTGCCGCAACAGAAGATCAATTGAAAAAAGCGTTGGATGCTCAAAGTGCTAACTCCACTGATTATCGTTTGATCAAAAATCAAGCGGCAGGCTCTAATGGGGACTATACTGTGGATGCGAATGGCGATGTAGCGTTGACTGTACAGGATAAGAATCATCCTGATAAAACAGAAACCGTTACCATCAAAGACGTTGCTTCTAAATCCAAACTTGATAAATTGAATGATCGCGCTGTTAAGTATGATTTGGACCCTGCTGGCAATCTTGACAAATCCAAGGTAACTTACGAAGGCCCTACATACAATAACAAACAAGGTGGGACTCACGTAACGAATGTAGCATATGCTACAGGCAACGATGGCAGCGAAGCGGTTAATGTGGACTACTTGAATGACAAAATCAAAGATAGTGCGGACGCATTGACTAATAAAGGTTTGAAATTCGATGCTAACCAAGGCGGAGAAAAAACTAACAAGCTTGGCTCCAAAGTGACTATCAAGGGTGAAGGCACTGCAGCTGACAATGATTACAGCGGTGAAAACCTTAAAACTTTCATCACACAAGACCCAGCATCTGGTGATACAACTATCAATGTGAAGATGAATAAAAACCTTAAAGCTGAATCCGTGAAGGTTGGCAAAGATGGTAAGGATGGCGTGTCCATTACAGGCCCTGACGCTGCGAAAGGTACAGACGGCAAGGTAGCTGTGACTGGCAAGGACGGCAAAGAAGCTGTATCTATTTCTGGTAAAGACGGCGTAGGTCACATTGGTCTCAACGGCAAAGACGGCCGCAGCGCTGACATTTCTGTTGAAAAAGGTGATCCGGACCTCAACGGTAACGAAATCACTCGTATTAAATACACTGATGAAAACGGTAAGACACATCAAGTGGCAACAAAAGATGACGGCATGGCATATGGTGGTGACTCCGGCGACGTTATCAAGAAAAAACTTAATGAACAATTGGACATTAAGGGCGGCGTAACAAACGAAGATGATTTGACTGAAAACAATATTGGCGTTATCAGCAAAAATAATATCCTCAATGTTCGTTTGGCAAAAGACCTTAAAGACTTGAACTCCATTACTTTCAACAACGGAGCTAACGGTGCAAACGGTAAAACCGTTGTAAACGGCGCAGGCATGACTATTAATGATGCAGCAGGTAATCCGTTGACAGCTGTTACAAAAGACGGCGTGAAGATTACCGATGGTCCATCTATGACGAAGGACGGCATCGATGCAGCAGGCAAGAAGGTTACAAACGTTCAAGACGGTACAGTTGCAAAAGATAGCAAAGATGCTGTAAACGGTGGTCAATTGCATGACGCTGTTGAAAGCCTTAAAACTAAAGGCTTTGGCCTTGAAGCAGAAGACGGTCAATCCGTGAAGAAACCTCTTGGTGAAACTGTTAAGGTTAAAGGTGATGACACTAATATCAAAACATCCGTAGACGGCGGTGCTGTTAAGGTAGAATTGAAAAAAGACATCACTGTAGACACTGTAACAGCTAATACTGTAACAACAGGCGACACTAAGATGGATACAAATGGCGTTACTATCAAGGACGGCGCTAATGAAGCGACTAAGTTGACTAAAGACGGCTTGCAAATCAATGATGGTGGCAACAAAGCTGTTACTGTTAATAAAGACGGCTTGACTATCGAAAACGGTCCTAAGGTAACAAAAGACGGTATCGATGCGGCTAATAAGAAGATCACTAATGTGGCTGACGGTACTATTGGCGCTGGTAGCAAGGACGCTGTAAACGGCGGTCAATTGCATACAGCTATTGAAGACATCAAATCCACAGGCTTCGGTCTTAAAGCGGAAGACGGTCAATCCGTGAAGAAACCTCTTGGCGAAACAATCGATCTAAAAGGTGACGGTAATATCAAAACTTCCGTGGACAACGGCGCTATCAAGATGGCCTTGAACGACAAGATCACTCTTGGTCAAGATCCAGCAAAACAAGTTAACATCGACGGTTCTGCAGGTACAATTACAGCTGGCAATGGCGGTAATCAAGTTAAGATTGACGGCAATGACGGTTCCGTAACGGCAAATACTGTGAAAGCTGGCGACGTAGTTGTAGGTAAACAAACTTCTGATGGTAAAGAAGGCAATTTCGTAACAGGTTTGGATAACAAAACTTGGAATCCTGAAAACCCTGTAGCAGTTCCTGGTCGTGCCGCAACAGAAGATCAATTGAAAGCTGTTAATGACGACTTCAATAACAAAGCAAGAACAGGCCGTGTATTCCAAGGTGACCAACCTGGCGATAGTGGTAAAGTGGTTCGTGGTTTGGGAGATACTATGAACCTTACTGGTGGTGCTGATGTGAACCGTTTGGCAGACAACAATATCGGTGTTGTGAAAAATGCTGCTGGTGATGGCTATAACATCAAGTTGGCTAAAGACTTGAAAGGTCTTGAGTCCGTAACTACTACAGATGCTGCTGGTAATACGACTGTTATGAACGGTGGCGGCGTGACAATTACACCTGCTCAAGGTAATGCAGTAAGCCTTACTAAAGACGGCCTTAACAACGGCGGTAATAGAATTACTAATGTAGGGCCTGGCGTAGATGGTACTGATGCGGTTAACGTAAATCAATTGAGCAGTGCTATGCGTAGTGTGGATGGTAAAATCGCTGATGTAGGTGCTACTAGTGCAGCTATTTCCGGCCTCAAACCTTTACAATATGATCCATTGGAACCAACTCAAGTATTGGCTGCTGTAGGCCACTACAAAGGCAGCACAGCTGCTGCTGTAGGCGTAGCACATTATACTAATGAATCCACAATGTTCCATATGGGCGTATCTCTTGGCGGTCATGACAACATGATTAATGCAGGTGTATCCTACAAATTTGGTACATCCGATGCTAAGAAAGCAGTTCCAGCTCGCTATAAAGCAGGCCCTATCAGCTCTGCATATGTATTACAAGATGAAGTGACTGCATTGAAAGCTGAAAATGAACGCATGAAACAACATGATTTAGAGTTAACTGCTAAATACGATCAAGTACAACGCGATAATGAAGAAATGAAAGCTCAAATCGCATTGTTGATGCAACAAGTAGGACTTTCCAAATAAAAAGAATTCTTAGTCTTGTTATGTAAGGAATATGAAAGCCGCCCCTTCTGGGGCGGCTCATCATAAGGAGGAAGTATGAAATTCAAAACATTTATGCCTGTATTGGCACTTGCTTGTGTATGCGCGGTAGGTCAAGCGGATGCGGCTCAAGATCGATTGATGATGCCAGAACAACCGGCTGAACCATTGAATGTGCTTGAAACAGAAGTGGCACTTTCCGTGCCTAGCGAAGAAGTTCGTGACGTGGTGAATGCTTTCACACAATTCCAATTGGACCAAAAGGGTAAACGTATCATGGACGATTCTCGTGTTATGACCGGTCAAGAGCGTTACCGTAACAATGTACTGTACTACATGAACGTGCGTCGCAGCTGGTACATCGTGAGCCATCGCTATAAAAATGATAGCTATGGGCGTTTGGCATTAGATCGTTTGTACAACGATTACAAACAGTTCTTTACAGAACATGCGACTGTATCTGAAGACGCTAAATTGGACTATGCGCAACAAATCATCGATATCTTAGATCGCAATACGGCCAATGTACATGATGATGAATTGCGATTCTACATGAACGAAATGGTGATCTTCAGCTTGAATGAAGCTATGAAAGATGGTAATAATCGCGTGAAACCTGTGGATGAAAAAATGGGTCCTACGGTGGATGAACTTCCTACAGTAGACCTTCGCAAAGCGATTAATGCACCTACAATTCAATAAAATTTAGATTATATCATATGATGAAAGCCGAGGCACAAACTGCCTCGGCTTTTTTTATACATAGACTAAATCTTTCATATGTGAATATGTAAAATTAATTCCATAAATATATAGAAAAGATGAAGAAATTCTATCTTATTTTTTAAATCTATTAAATAAACCATAAAAATGAATGAAACATGAAAAAGTTGTTTACAATATTGAATATTTTTGATATAGTAGTTGCTAGAGTGAGTATATTATAGGAAAAGATATACGTAATAGTACTCAAACTGTAGTATTGAGTACTATTGTTTTATGTTAGAAGTGTAGATGATTTTTTATGTCTATGACTTCTTCTTTTATTTTATTATATGAGGATATAAATAGAATGCGTAACCGGTAGAATCGGTAGTTCGTGAGAAAGGAATAACATGAATCGAATTTATAATGTAATTTGGAGTAAAGCTAAAAATTGCTACGTTGTAGTATCTGAGTTAGTTAAGAGTGGTGGCGGTAAAGCTAGTGTGAATTCTGCAAGAACGAGCATTACTTTCCGTGCAGCTTTATGTGCTTTTGCTATTACGGGTTGTTTAGTATCGGGAATTGCAGAAGCAAATGTAATACAAGGTCTTGGTGCGGCTGCTACTGGTAGCAATAGCGTTGCCGTCGGTGATAATGCGAAATCCGCAGGTGATAAATCTGTGGCTGTAGGTAATGACGCGACTACATTAGCAACAAGTGAAAATGGTATTGCCATCGGTAATGGTGCAAAGGCTGAAGGGCAACAACGAGTAAATGTTCCTTATCCTGCTGGTACTATTGCTATCGGTCAAGGGTCAGTGGCAAAGGAAAATGGAGATATTGTAATAGGTCGTCAAGCAAAGAGCACGATTTCCAAGTATCATCAACAACCTGGATCCGGCGCAGTTGTAATGGGTGCGGAAGCCGCTTCTTACGGCTCTCGAGGTGACGTGGTTATCGGTGCTGCAGCGGAAGCTAATATAATTAGAAAGAATGCTACTGTTGACGGCGATGGCCAGCTATTCTCACAATCTGTAGCTATTGGTAGCGTAGCGAAGGTATATGGTACTCAATCTGTGGCTATCGGTGGTGATGTGAGATCTATTGGACACTCTTCTATCGCTATCGGCGGTGATGATATCGATAAAGCGAAACCTGATTTATATAATGCTATTCCTGATTTAGCGGTGCCAGGTACGCAGAAAAACTTTAACCGTGAAGTGGCTGCATTACATCCAAGTGGATTGGGTACAGCAGGTCTTAATGATAGTAAGAACTATGTAAATACTGCTTCTATCGGAAATGCAAGCCTTGCTATTGGTATGATGACACAGTCTTTAGGCACAGGCTCTAATGCTATCGGTGCTAACTCCTTATCTAAAGGTGTGGCTAGCTCCGCTATTGGTGCTATGGCTCGTAGCTGGGGGAATAACTCTCTTGCTATCGGTAGTCAAGCCGGTGCATATGGTGAGAAATCCACCTCCCTCGGTGATGCGAATACAGTAGGCTTTGATATGACAAATGCTACTCTATCTGGTTCCGCTGCAGGCGCTCTTGGTAGAGGCAATAAGGTATATGGTAATAATGCATATGCTATCGGCAGCGAAAATACAGTAGGGACGGCTACTGTTACAGAAACTACAGAGTCTAATGGCGATAAAATTAAAAAGGTTACTGCTGGTACAGTTAAAGGTAATAAAGCTGGTGCATTCGGTTATAAGAATACTATTACAACGGATAACTCCTACGTGGTAGGTAGTAACTCCACTATTTCCGCAGATAACGGTATGGTTTTAGGTAACAGTGCCACTGTAACAGGGGCTAACGGTTTAGCTCTTGGTAATAATACGAAAGTAGCTAATGACAATGCCGTAGCTATCGGTAATGGCTCTGAAACAGCAGCAACTGTGACTACTCCTTCTGCAACAATCAATGGGGTAACTCATAACTTTGCAGGCACAAACCCTGCTTCCACAGTAAGCGTAGGTAAGTCAGGTATGGAACGGACTATTACTAATGTAGCGGCTGGCCGTATTTCTGCTACATCCACTGATGCTATCAATGGTAGCCAATTGTTTGCAGTTAAAACGGAAGTAGAAAAAGGCGTATCCTATGCCGGCGATGTAAAAGCTGCAGCAGCTGCAGATAATAAATTCACGCGTAAATTAGGCGAACAAACTAATGTTGTAGGCGGCGTGACTGATGTAACTAAATTGACAGATAACAATATCGGTGTCGTTTCCAATGGCACTGATACGCTAAATATTAAATTGGCTAAAACATTGACTGGTTTGGACAGCGTTACAGCTGGCGGTACTACTATCAATAACGGCGGTTTGACCGTAGATGGTAAAAACTATGTATCTCCAAACGGTATCAATGCGAATAATCAAAAGATCACCAATGTAGCTGATGGGACTAACTCTAATGATGCGGTTAACTATGGTCAATTACAAAATGCGATTAACTCTATCGATAAAGCGCCTACTGTGAAAGCAAAAGATGCAAATGTAACTGTAACAGAAGGTACAAATGCAGCAGGTGGTAAGGAATATATTGTTGGATTAGGCAATACAATTAATGTTGGTACTGCACATCCTGTAACTGTAGATGGTAATGCAGGCCATGTTACAGGTCTTCAAAATACAGATTGGAATGTAGACAATCCTGTAGCTGTTCCTGGTCGCGCGGCTACAGAAGATCAGTTGAAAAAGGTTAACGATACAGTTAATACCAATAAGGATCAAATCAATAAAAATAAACAAGCTATCGCTGATAACAAACAAAATATCACAACAAATGCCGGTAATATTGCTAATAATACGCAAAATATCGCAAAGAACGCTGGCGATATAGTTACAATCAATAAAACTATTGAAAAAGGTTTGAACTTTGACGGTGACTCCGGTGCGACAATCAATAAGAAATTGGGTGATACTGTTGCCGTTAAAGGCGGTGCTACAGGCACATTGTCTGACAACAATATCGGTGTTGTATCCGATGGTACTGGTACATTAAATGTGAAATTGGCTAAGACATTGACAGGTTTGGATAGCGTTACAGCTGGTGATACTACTATCAATAACGGCGGTTTGACCATAGGTGGTAAGAATTATGTATCTCCAAACGGTATCAATGCAAACGACCAAAAGGTAACGAATGTTGCTAACGGCGACGTGGCTCCAAACTCTAAAGATGCAGTTAACGGTGGTCAATTACATCAAGTTAAGCAAGATCTTGGTGACCAAATTACAAATGCCAAGAATGATTTAAATAATAAAATTGATAATACTAAAACTGACCTTATCAATAAAGGTCTTCGTTTTAACGCGGATAATGACGATGAAAAAACGAATAAATTAGGCTCTAAAGTAACTGTAAACGGCGATGATAACATCACTACAGAAATTACTCAAACTGGCGATGATACTAAGATTGCTCTTAAATTAAACAAAAATCTTAATGTTACATCTGTTACTGCTACAGACACTGTGAAAGCAGGCGATGTAACAATGGGTAAACAAGCTGATGGTGCGAACCCTGGTAATACAGGCAACTATATTACTGGCCTTGATAATAAGACTTGGGATCCAGGTAATGTTGTATCTGGTCGTGCCGCAACAGAAGACCAATTGAAACAAGCTTTGGCAAATCAAACGGCAACAGGCCTTAAATTTGATGCCAATGTAGGCGGTGTACAAACTAGTAAATTAGGTTCTACAGTAATCGTACAAGGCGAAGGTAAAGCTGCTGATAGCGATTATAGCGGTGAAAATATCAAGACTTTCATCAAACAAGATGCAGGAACAGGCAACACGACCATTGACGTGAAGATGAGCAAAAATCTAAAAGCTGAATCTGTAAAAGTTGGCAAAGGTGATAATAAGGATGGTGTATCCATCACAGGTCCTGATGCGGCGAACGGCACAGATGGCAAGGTAGGCATTACTGGTAAAGACGGTAAAGAGGCTGTATCCATGTCCGGCAAAGACGGTGTAGGTCACATCGGTCTTAATGGTAAAAATGGCCGTAGTGCGGATATTACTGCTGAAAAAGGCGATCCTGATATCGAAGGCAACGAAATCACGCGTATTAAATACCAAGACGAAAATGGTAAAACACACCAAGTGGCAACCAAAGACGATGGTATGAAATATGGTGGCGATAGTGGTGCTGTAATCAACAAAAAGCTTAATGAACAAGTAAACGTAATCGGTGGCATTACTGATGCTAGCAAGTTGACTACTGAAGACAATTTAGGTGTCGTATCCGACGGTAGTAATAACCTTAAGGTTCGTATGGCAAAAGACTTAAAAGGTCTTGAAACAGTAACAACTAAAGATGCTGCAGGCAACACTACAGTTGTAAATGGCGGCGGCATGAAGATTACACCTGCTAGCGGTAACCCTGTGAGCTTAACTAAAGATGGTTTGGATAATGGTGGTAACAAGATTACGAATGTAGCTGCTGGTACAGCTCCAACTGATGCAGTCAATAAATCTCAATTGGATCAAGCTGCAGCTGCTGCGACTACAACGGTAACAGCGGGCGATAATATTAAGGTTACGCCAAGCGACAATCCGAATGGTTCCAAAAACTATGAAGTAAGTCTTAAAGACCAAGTAACATTGGGCTCCGATCCGAAGAAACAAATCGCTATCGATGGCAATGCAGGTACAATCAAAGCTGGCGACAAGGTTGAAATCGACGGCGATAAAGGGACTATTAAAGTTGGTAAAGATGGTCAAGATGGCGTATCCATCACAGGCCCAGATGCGGCGAATGGCACAGACGGCAAGGTAGGTATCGTTGGTAAAGACGGTAAAGATGCTGTATCCATGTCCGGTAAAGACGGTGTAGGTCACATCGGTCTTAATGGTAAGGACGGTCGTAGTGCTGATATCTCTATTGAAAAAGGTGACCCTGATATCGAAGGCAACGAAATCACGCGTATTAAATACCAAGACGAAAATGGTAAAACCCACCAAGTGGCAACTAAAGACGATGGTATGAAATACGGTGGCGATAGCGGTGCGGTGATTAACAAAAAGCTTAATGAACAAGTAAACGTTATCGGCGGTATTACTGATGCTAGCAAGTTGACTACAGAAGACAATTTAGGTGTTGTATCCGATGGTACTGGCAACCTCAAGGTTCGTATGGCAAAAGACTTGAAAGGTCTTGAAACAGTAACCACTAAGGATGCTGCAGGTAATACTACAGTTATGAATGGTGGCGGTGTAACGATCACACCTGCTAGCGGTAATGCTGTAAGCCTTACTAAAGATGGCCTTAACAACGGTGGTAATACAATTACCAATGTTGCGGCTGGTGTAAATGGTACTGATGCGGTTAACGTAAATCAATTAAAGGGTGCAACAGATAAGATGGCGAATGCAATCAATGCTGTAGCGGGCGAAACACAACGTGTAGGCGCTCATGCAGCGGCTATGGCTGCATTGAAACCAATTCAATACGATCCATTGGAGCCAACTCAAGTAATGGCTGGTGTTGGTAATTACAGAGGTGAAACTGCGGCGGCATTAGGTGTTGCACATTACTCTGCAGAAGATACTATGTTCCATTTGGGTGTATCTGTTGGTGGTCATCACAATATGGTGAATGCTGGTGTAACTCACAAATTCGGTAACTCCGATGCGAAGAAAGCGATTCCAGAACGTTATAAAGGTGGCCCTATCAGCTCTGTTTATGTTTTGCAAGATGAGGTAACAGCATTGAAAGCTGAAAATGCACGCATGCAAGAAAGCCTTAACGAATTGTCTTCTGTGAAGGCTGATAATGCACGTATGCAACAACGTATTGATGAATTATCCTCTGTGAAGGAAGATAATGAACAAATGAAGGCTCAAATTGCATTGTTGATGCAACAAGCAGGGCTTACAAAGTAAATTTGACTTGATTAAATGGGTTATTTAGTATACTCTAGTCATGTAAGAATCATGTAAGGAATATGAAAGCCGCCCCTTCTGGGGCGGCTCATCATAAGGAGGAAGTATGAAATTCAAAACATTTATGCCTGTATTGGCACTTGCTTGTGTATGCGCGGTAGGTCAAGCGGATGCGGCTCAAGATCGATTGATGATGCCAGAACAACCGGCTGAACCATTAAACGTAATTGAAGCGGAAGTAGCTGTTCCTGTACCTAGCGAAGAAGTTCGCGACGTTGTTAATGCTTTCACACAATTCCAATTGGACCAAAAGGGCAAACGTATCATGGATGATTCCCGCGTTATGACTGGTCAAGAGCGTTACCGTAACAATGTGTTGTACTACATGAACGTTCGCCGCAGCTGGTACATCGTGAGCCATCGTTATAAAAATGATAGCTATGGTCGTTTAGCGCTGGACCGTTTGTACAACGATTACAAACAGTTCTTTACAGAACATGCGACTGTATCTGAAGACGCTAAATTGGACTATGCGCAACAAATCATCGATATCTTGGATCGTAATACAGCCAATGTACATGATGATGAATTGCGTTTCTACATGAACGAAATGGTGATCTTCAGCTTGAACGAAGCTATGAAAGACGGCAATAATCGCGTGAAACCTGTGGATGAAAAAGCAGCTCCTGCGATGGACGAACTTCACACAGTGGATCTTCGTAAAGCGATTAATGCACCAACAATTCAATAATTTTAGATTATCCAATTATAAGAATTAAGTGTTGTTGTGTTGTATTGTATTTCTTATAATTGTATGACCGATAAAAAATATCGGGGTGTTGTTTGTATTAACAATACCCCGATATTTTTATGCATATAATTTTGCAATCAATGTGATTCGCTGACCTTGAATCACCTTATATGTAATTTTTTTTACGATGGCCGTAAAGTTGTGATGCAGAAATTGTAACTGATCGTTAGGTTGAATGTCCGCATCATATGTGAATACGCCTTCTTCCCCATTAAAGCGACCTTTGATTGTGAAAGTTTGATTATCTCGTGTAACTACGATATCTTCTTCTGTAACCGTATTTGGTTTATCTATATTTTGTTGTAAGATATTGAGTTCTGACATAGAATCTTCCTCCTTTCTGCTTTCAGTATAACAATAAAAATTAAAAAACACATGGAGTAATCGTATAAATTGTTTTTATACACATATGCTCTATTTCTATAAAGCTTATAAAGCCCGCCGATACGCCTTTAGAGGGACTTAGAATAAAAAAAGGAATGAAGGCGATTTGAATTTCACCTGTCATTCCTTTTACTATATAATAAAATGCTACCTTTATTGATTGTGCAATAGTTAATTGGCTTAAGTAGGTATGTAGTAATTGTGTACGTACATTGAGTCAAAATGGCAGAAACACTGTACGATATCCGTTTATGAAAAGATATCATTCTATTATATGGTCTATCATAAATCAGAATGATGAAGAGAAAATAAATTGGTTACATATGGTGTGATATTGGCACATAATTATGGAAAGTTTTGTATTATTTATGAAAGTAGGTGAATAATAGTAAAAAAAATACAGTGTTTATACAGAATATTCAGTATATTTAATTTTATCGAAATTATTAATAACTTAAACACAAAAGTTTTATGAAAATAAAATGAAAAAAAGTTTACAATTCCTGTAATATGTGGTATTTTAGATATACACATTCAAGAATGTCGATGAATTCTTAATACATCATCGATCCATCATTGTTATTTCATTAAATATATAGGATAGTTAGTAAGTTTTATAAGTTTTATAGGAGAAAGATTAATGAATCGAGTATTTAAAGTGATTTGGAATCGCACAAAGGGCTGCTATGTTGTGGTGGCAGAAACAGCAAAGAACATGACGAAACGTTCCTCTTTGTCGGTTGTATTCTCTAAAATGGTAGGTGCTACAGCAGTTGCCGTTATGTTGACAGGCGTTATGATGCCTACGGATGCCTTGGGGGCACCTATTACAAGAGGTACCGGTGCACAAGCTGAAAATGACGGTGGTATCGCGATTGGTGATAGAACAAATGCTCGCGGTGACTATAGTGTGGCTATGGGTACAGACGCTACTGTTGGTAAAAATGATCCATCTGAATCTGAAAGCCAAAACGGTATCGCTATCGGTCATGGTGCTACAGTAAGTGTTAACCCTGCTACGGCAACACCAGGTATTACAGATAAGAGCGGTGGTATTGCCATCGGTCATGATGCGACAACTAAGGATATCAATACAATTGCTATTGGTACAAGCACTATCGGTCAAGGTGCGCAAGCTGTAGCTATTGGTCGTAATGCGCGCACAATTGCTAATAACGGCGTAGCTATTGGTAATGAAGCACGTGTACAATCTACAAATGGCTTTGCGTTGGGGAACAATGCACGTGCCGGCTTTGATGAAAACAATGTATTGGTAGGCAAAGATAATGACCAAGCCTTCGGTTCCAATGCTCGTGCTTGGGGTGGTTCTTCCATGGCGTTCGGTAATAATGCGAAGGCATCTCATGGTGGTGCTATTGCCATGGGTAATGGTTCTCAATCTAGAGGCGATTGGGGCGTAGCAATCGGTAATGGTGCAAAAGCATTAGCACAAGGTGCCCGTGCTATCGGTGCGAATTCTAAAGCTGAGGCAATTAATTCTGCTGCTATGGGTTGGGATAGTGTGGCTAGTGGTGCTTCTTCCATCGCTATTGGTGAGACCTCAAAAGCGACTGCAGATCATTCTATTGCTATGAGTACTAGCGCAAATGTGGCATCTGAAGATGCTATTGCTATTGGTCACAATGCAGAAGTTGGTGCTAGTCAACAGAGATCTATTGCATTAGGTGCTAACTCCAAGACTGATAATGTAGTAAGCACACCAAATCAATTGGTAAATGGTCTATGGTATAAAAACTATGCCGGCGGTTCTGCTGATTCCACACTTAGTGTAGGTAGCGATACGCTAAAACGTACTATCACAAATGTAGCTGCAGGTCGTGTGAATGCACAATCTACAGATGCAATTAACGGTAGCCAATTATATGCTGTTGCTAATACCTTGGGTAATTTAGCAAGCACTACAAAAGGTATTTTAGGTGGCAATGCAGCGCTTGACCCTGATACTGGCAACTTGTCGATGAGCAATATCGGTAACACTGGTAAAGGTACGATTCATGATGCTATTAAATTCAATAAAGACACTATAGATAAAGGGCTTAACTTCGATGCTAATACAGGTGGTGCGAAAAACAACCTATTAGGTTCTAAAGTTACCATCAAAGGTGACGGCAGCAATATCAATGCCGCAATTACACAAGCCAATGGTGATACAACTATCAACATGACTTTGGGTAATACTATTAAAGTAGGTACAGCAAACCCTGTAACGATTGACGGTACTACAGGTCATGTAACAGGCCTTCAAAATAAAGACTGGAATGTAGATAACCCTGTGGCTGTATCTGGCCGCGCTGCTACAGAAGATCAGTTGAAAAAGGTTAATGATAAAGTTAACACTAATAAGGCTCAAATTGACAAGAATAAACAAGATATCGCTGATAATAAGCAAAATATCACAAACAATGCCAATAATATTGCTCAAAACAAGCAAGATATCTCCAACATTAATACAAAAATTAATAAAGGCTTGAACTTTGCTGGTGATACAGGTACTGTAAGCAACAGACAATTAGGCGACACTGTAACTGTTAAAGGCGGTGCTACAGGCACATTATCCGACGGTAATATCGGTGTTGAATCCGACGGTAATGGTACATTGAATGTTAAATTAGCTAAAACATTGACAGGTTTAGATAGCGTTACAGCTGGTAATACTAAGATTGATAATGGTGGTTTGACTGTAGGTGGTAAAACATATGTATCTCCAACAGGTCTCAATGCGAATAATCAAAAGATTACTAATGTTGCTAATGGTAGCGACCCTAATGATGCAGTTAACTATGGACAATTACAAGCTGCTATCGGCGGTACAGCCAAAGCATCCACTGTAAAAGCAAAGGATGCGAATGTAACTGTAACAGAAAGTACAAACGCAGCAGGCGGTAAGGAATATACTGTTGGTTTAGGTAATAAAATTACTGTAGGTACAGCACATCCTGTAACTGTAGACGGTGATGCTGGTCATGTAACAGGCCTTACAAATACAGATTGGAATGTAGATAATCCTGTGGCTGTATCCGGTCGCGGTGCTACAGAAGATCAGTTGAAAAAGGTTAATGATAAAGTTAACACTAATAAAACTGCTATTGATAAAGGTTTGAACTTTGATGGTGACTCCGGTGCAGTTATCAATAAAAAATTAGGTGAAAAATTATCCGTTAAAGGCGGTGCATCAGGCACATTATCCGATGGTAATATCGGTGTTGAATCTGACGGCAATGGCACATTGAATGTGAAATTAGCTAAAACATTGACTGGCTTGGACAGCGTTACAGCTGGTAATACTAAGATTGATAACGGCGGTTTGACCGTAGCTGGTAAGAACTATGTTTCTCCAACAGGTATCAATGCGAACGATCAAAAGATTACCAATGTTGCTGATGGTACTGTAGGTGCAGGTAGCAAAGACGCTGTAAACGGCGGTCAATTGCACGATGCCAAAAACGAATTAAATACTAATATCAGTAATGCTAAAACTGAACTTATCAATAAAGGCCTTCGTTTCAACGCTGATAATAACGATGAAAAAACGAACAAACTTGGTTCTAAAGTAACAGTAAATGGTGATGGTAATATCACTACTGAAATTACGCAAACTGGTGATGATACTACAATCGGCGTTAAATTGAACAAAAATCTTAATGTTCAAACATTGACGGCTACAGATACTGTGAAAGCTGGCGGTGTAACAATGGGTAAACACGCTGATACTAAGAACTATGTAACTGGTCTTGATAATAAAGATTGGGATGTGAACACATCTAATCCTGTAAGCGGTCGCGCTGCTACAGAAGATCAATTGAAAAAGATTAGTGATGTTGTTAAGAATCAAGGTGCTGCTGCTACAGATTACCGTTTGGTAAAAAATGCAGCTGCTGCAGATGGTGCTTATACAGTTGATTCTAACGGTGATGTTGACTTGACTGTAGAGGATAAAAACCATGCAGGTACAAAAGAGACTGTTAAGATTAAGGACGTTGCGTCTAAATCTAGCCTCGACAAATTAAATGATCGTGCTGTTAAGTATAATTTGGATAATGGTGCTGTTGATAAGACAAAAGTAACTTATGAAGGTCCTACCTATACTAATAAAACCGGTGGCACTCACGTAACAAATGTGGCGTATGCAACAGGCAACGATGGTAGCGAAGCGGTTAATGTGGATTACTTGAAAGATAAAATCAAAGATAGTGAAGACGCATTAACTAATAAAGGTTTGAAATTCGACGCTAACAGTGGCGGCGTAAAAACTAATAAACTTGGCTCTACGGTTACTGTTAAGGGCGAAGGTAATGATGCTGATGCTAACTACAGCGGTGAAAATCTTAAAACTTTCATCACACAAGATCAAGATGGCAACACAACTATCGATGTGAAGATGAACAAAAACCTCAAAGCTAATAGTGTGGCTATTGCCGGTAAAAACGGTCAAGACGGCGTTACACTTAAAGGTGGCGACGCTAAAAACGGTGTAGATGGTACAAGCATTAATCGTTTAGTGACCGAAGATAAAGACGGTAATACACATACGCTTGCAACCCTTGATGATGGTATGATGTATGGCGGCGATACAGGTAATGTAATTAAAAAGAAACTTAACAATCAAGTGAATGTTAAGGGCGGTATCTCCGATGAAAGCAAATTAGCTACTGAAGACAACATCGGTGTTGTTTCTGACGGTTCCGATACATTGAAATTGCGCTTGGCGAAAGAATTGAAAGGCTTAACGTCTGCTACTTTCACAAACGGCGGCAATAATACTGTTATCAATGGTGATGGTATGACAATCAATCGTGCTGGCGGCAATGCAGTAAGTCTTACAAAAGACGGCTTAAATAATGGCGGTAATAAGATTACGAATGTAGCTGACGGCACAGATCCTAACGATGCAGTTAATAAATCTCAATTGGATAAAGCTACAGCAGCTGCATCCACAACGGTATCGGCAGGTAATAATATTACTGTGACACCTAGCACCAATGCGAATGGTTCAAAGAACTATGAAGTAAGTCTTAAAGATCAAGTGACATTAGGCTCTGATGCTACGAAACAAATCGCGTTGGATGGTACTACAGGCACTATCAAGGCTGGTGATAAAGTTACAATCGATGGCAACAAAGGTACTATTAAAGCTGGCAATGTAACAATTGACGGTGAAAACGGTACAATCAAGGCTGGCGATAAGGTAACTATCGACGGTAAAGATGGCAAGATTGCGGCAGGCAAGGTATCTGTTGATGGTAAAGACGGTTATGTGACAGGTTTGGAAAACAAAGATTGGGATCCTAACAACATCACAAGCGGTCGTGCTGCTACAGAAGACCAATTGCAAAAATCTCACAAAGCCTTGGATAATAAGATTACTAACCTAGGTGATGAAATCACGAAAAAAGGTATGAATTTCGCCGGTAATACAGGTGAATTCCACCGTGATTTAGGTCAAAAGGTTACTATCAAAGGTGAAGGTACAGAGTCTGACGATAAATACTCCGGCGAAAATATTAAAACAGTAGCCGACCAAGATGGTAATGTTAATATCAAGATGGCGAAAAACCTTAAGACTGACAGCTTAACTACTGATAAAGTAAAAGTTGGCAAAAACGGTAAGGACGGCGTATCCATTACTGGCCCTAACGGTGCTGACGGTACAGACGGGAAAGTAGGTATCACAGGTAAAGACGGCAAAGATGCTGTATCCATGTCCGGCAAAGGCGGTGTTGGTCATATCGGTTTAACTGGTAAAGACGGCCGTAATGCGGATATTACCGTTGATAAAGGTGATCCAGACTTAGACGGTAACAACATCACTCGTATTAAGTACCAAGACGAAAACGGTAAGACCCACCAAGTGGCAACTAAAGATGATGGTATGAAATACGGTGGCGATAGCGGTTCCGTAATCAAGAAAAAGCTTAACGAACAAGTCAATGTAGTGGGTGGCATTACTGATGCTAGCAAGTTGACTACAGAAGACAATTTAGGTGTCGTATCCGATGGTACTGGCAACCTTAAGGTTCGTATGGCGAAAGACTTGAAAGGTCTTGAAACAGTAACCACTAAGGATGCTGCAGGTAATACTACAGTTATGAACGGTGGCGGTGTAACAATTACACCTGCTAGCGGTAATGCTGTAAGTCTTACTAAAGATGGCCTCAACAACGGCGGTAATACAATTACCAATGTAGGCCCTGGCGTAAACGGCACGGATGCAGTTAACGTAAATCAATTGAAAGGTGCTACAGATGGGTTAGCTAATGCTATTAACTCCGTAGCGGGCGAAACACAACGTGTAGGCGCACATGCGGCGGCTATGTCTGCATTGAAACCTATTCAATATGATCCATTGGAACCAACTCAAGTGATGGCCGGTATCGGTAATTACAGAGGTGAAACTGCGGCGGCTCTTGGCGTTGCACATTACACAGCAGAAGATACAATGTTCCATGTAGGCGTATCTGTTGGTAGCCACCATAACATGGTAAATGCTGGTGTAACTCGTAAATTCGGTACTTCCGATGCTAAGAAAGCAGTTCCTGAACGTTACAAAGGTGGCCCTATCAGCTCCATGTACGTAATGCAAGATGAAATGACTGCTTTGAAAGCTAAGTACGAAAAAGTACAACGCGACAATGAAGAAATGAGAGCACAAATTGCATTATTGATGCAACAAGCGGGCTTGAAATAATATGAAATAACATATTGATACGGCAGTGCTTATAAAAGGCGCCAAAAGCGAAATGCTTTTGGTGCCTTTTTGCATGCAAGAAATAGATGCAATGGTTGTTATGAGCATATATATGTCATGATTAACTTGTAAGATAATCGAAATAGGTGAGTAACAATTGGATCATAATAGTTTACTAAAGTGAAATACATTTTTTTCATGAAGTTAATTTTATGCGAAAAAATTAGTACATTTAGCATATTCATAAGGTATATAGCGGAGTTTTTGTATATTCATAAATATTTATGATTTGGAAGTGAGTGTAGAGTGAAAAATTTTTTACTTTTACCATAGAATATGATATGTTTAATATGATATGCATCGGTAAATAGCCATATATTAACTGTATTTTTACTTTTTAAAATAGTTATAAAATATTTTATTATATTCATATAATCTGATAGTTTTATGCAAGGAGTAAGACGAGATGAACCGAATTTTTAAAGTAATCTGGAGTCGTACAAAAGGGTGTTATGTCGTTGTGGCTGAAACAGCGAGAAATATGTCGAAACGTTCGACAATGACATCGGTATTTGCCAAGATGTCAGGGCCTGTAATTGCTGCGGCTTTGTGTATGTCCGTGATGTCCCCAATGATCGTGCAAGGGAGTACTATTGTGCAAGGGGCTGGTGCTAGGGCTAAAGATGGTACTGTAGCAATGGGTGATAGTAGCACAGCACTGGCGGATAACAGTGTGGCTTTGGGGACAGGAGCTACTGTTAGTAGTGGTAAGGTGCAGGGCGTTGCAATAGGTAGAACAGCGACAGTTTCTGCTGATAATGGTGTAGCAATAGGGAATTTGACTAAATCATTTTCAAAAAATGGATTTGCTTTAGGTAATAATTCCAGGGCTGGATATAATGATGCTGATCAACTTGTAGGAAAAGATAATGATCAGGCATTCGGTACAAATGCGCGCGCCTGGGGAGGATCCTCCATGGCTTTTGGTAATGATGCTAAAGCTGGTGGTGGCGGTGCCATATCGATGGGGAATGGGTCACAATCGCGAGCTGACTGGGCAGTAGCTATTGGTAATGGCGCTAGAGCATTTAAACAAGGATCTTCCGCTTTAGGTACAAATTCTACTACTAATGGATCTCACTCCACAGCACTTGGCTGGGCTAGTACAGCCAACGGTTATGCCGATATTGCGGCCGGTGAAGGCTCAGCTGCATCCGGTGGGAATTCTTTAGCTTTAGGGGTTAATTCTTCCACGTCTACAGGAGCAGAAGGCTCTGTGGCGTTAGGTTTGAGCAGTAAAGCAGAGAAGACAAATTCTATGGCTTTAGGTGTGTCCGCTAATGCCGGACATGAACGCTCAGTTGCATTAGGTGCTAATTCTGCAACTGCGGGTACTCATAGTACTCCGAATCAGTATGTAAACGGTTTGTGGTATAAGAATTTAGCTGGGGGAACGGCAGATTCTACTGTAAGTATCGGTAATGATACGGTAAAACGTACGATTACAAATGTGGCTGCAGGTCGTATGAATGCTTCGTCTACAGATGCTATTAACGGTAGTCAATTATTTGGTGTCGCAAATAGTTTGGGAAATTTAGCCACTACAACTAAAAATATTCTTGGCGGTAATGCAACTCTCGATCCTGATACCGGTAAGTTGACGATGAGCAATATTGGTCTTACAGGTAAAAGCACAATCCATGATGCTATTAGATATAATAAAGACAATATCGATAAAGGCCTGGGATTTGATGGTGATACTGGTACCGCATTCAACAGACAGTTAGGTCAAACGACGGTTATTAAGGGCGGTGCCAGAGGTGCTATGTCCGATGGTAATATCGGTGTTCAGGCCGAAGCTAACGGCACATTAAATGTAAAATTAGCTAAAAAAGTAACCGGTTTGGACAGCGTAACAACAGGAAACACCACGATTGATAATAGAGGGTTGTCTGTAGGCAATAAACTCTATGTATCCTCAAGCGGTATATATGCTAATAATCAAAAAATTTCCGGTGTTGCACCTGGGAATGGCGGCAGTGATGCAGTTAACTATAGTCAATTACAAGATGTGGCTAATCGTATTCCTAAATTGACCACGGTGAAAGAACAAGATCCGAACATAAGAATATTAGAAGGTACTAATGCATATGGCGGTAAGGAATATACCGTCGGGTTAAATAGTACAATCGTTGTAGGTCGAAATGCATCACATCCGGTAACGGTAGATGGTTCTAATGGACATATAACAGGTCTTACAAATAAAAATTGGGATTTAAATAATCCAACACCTGTATCTGGTCGTGCTGCTACAGAAGATCAGTTAAAGCGGGTTAATGAGAAAGTTAATTCTAATCAGTATTTTATTAATCGAAATTCGCAAAGTATTTCAGATAACTCAAGCCGTATCGGTAATAATGCACGAGATATCACAAAAAATACAGGTGATATCACTACTAATAAGAATGATATTAACACTATTAATAATACTCTTGAAAAAGGACTCAATTTTAACGGTGATACAGGTGCTACGATTAAGAGAAAATTAGGCGATACTCTAGTCGTTAAAGGCGGCGCTACAGGGGCATTATCGGATAATAATATTGGTGTTGTATCCGATGGTACCGGTAGATTGAATGTAAAATTGGCAAAACATTTAACAGGTTTGGATAGCGTTAATGCAGGAAATACTACTATTAGTAGAAATGGTTTAAGTGTAGGTGCTAGAACCTATATAACACCAAACGGTATCGATGCCAATAATCAAAAGATTACTGGTGTTGCTAATGGTACAGCCCCTGATGATGCGGTTAATTTCAGTCAATTGCAAAATGCTATCGGTGGTACTGCTAAGGCCACTACGGTAAAAGGGAAAGACGCGAATTTAACTGTAACAGAAGGTACCAATGCGAATGGTGGTAAGGAATTCACTGTTGGATTGGGTAATAAACTTGCGGTAGGTACGGCACATCCTGTAACTGTGGATGGAACTGCAGGGACTGTAACAGGCCTTACTAATACAGCTTGGAATGTAAATAATCCACAAGCCGTAACTGGTCGTGCTGCAACGGAAGATCAGTTAAAAACTGTTAATACGCAAGTTAATACAAATAAGGATAAAATAGCTCAAAACACAACTGATATTGCTCAGAATACGACTGATATAGCTCAAAATACTACTGATATCGGTAAAAATAAGACTGATATTGCACAAAACAAGCAAAATATTACTCAGAACACACAAGATATTGCGACCAATAAAAATGCTATCTCTACAATCAATACAACTATTGCTAAAGGTCTTAACTTTGATGGAGACAGCGGTGCTGCAATCAACAAACAGTTGGGCGATAAGCTTAGCATCAAAGGTGGTGCCGCAGCTGCGAATTTGACGGACAATAATATCGGTGTCGTATCTGATGGCAGCACATTAAATGTGAAACTAGCTAAAACATTAACCGGTTTGGATAGCGTAACGGCCGGGGGTACAGCTATCAATAGTAGTGGTTTGACCGTAGGCGGTAAGACCTATGTAACTCCGAGCGGCATTAATGCGAATGACAAGAAAATAACTAATGTTGCTGATGGTGAGGTAGCAGCTAACTCCAAAGAGGCGGTTAACGGCGGTCAACTTCATGCGGCTAAAACCGAATTAAATAACAGCATTAATGATGCTAAAACTGAATTAAACAAAAATATCGGTGATACCAAGACTGAACTCAATAAAAATATTAATGACGCTAAAACCGAATTGAATGGCAATATAGATAATGCTAAAACCGAGCTAAACAATAATATATCGACCGCAAAGAATGATGTGATTAATACAGGCCTCAAGTTTGATGCGGATACAGGCGGTGCTAAGACCAATAAATTGGGTTCCAAGGTAACGGTAAATGGTGATGATAATATTACGACAGAAATCAGTCAAACTGGTGATGATACTAAGATCGGTCTTAAATTAAAGAAAGATCTCAATGTTACCACTGTTACTGCCGCTGATACTGTGAAAGCTGGTACTGTGACCATGGGTAAACAAGCTGGTGGTGCAGGCGGTGCAAACGGTAACTTTGTAACAGGACTCGATAATAAGTCTTGGAACGCGGATAATCCTCAAGCTGTAAGTGGTCGTGCTGCAACGGAAGATCAGTTGAAATCTGTTAATGATAAGGTCAATACAAATGTAACTAATATCAATAAAGGGTTAAACTTTAACGGTGATAGCGGTGCTGCGATTAATAAAAAATTAGGCGATACTGTTACCATTAAAGGTGGTGCTACAGCGGACCTTACGGATAATAATATCGGTGTCGTGTCCGATGGCAGTACATTAAATGTAAAATTAGCTAAAACATTAACCGGTTTGGATAGCGTAACAGCTGGCGGAACAACCATCAATAGCAGTGGTTTGACCGTAGGTGGCAAGACCTATGTAACGCCGAACGGTATCAATGCAAATAATCAAAAGATTACCGGTCTAGCAAAAGGCACAGACCCTACTGATGCGGTTAACTTCAGCCAGTTACAGGATGCTATCGGTGGAACTGCTAAGGCAAGTACTGTGAAAGCTAAAAACAACAATATCACTGTAGAAGAAGGTACAAATGCAGCTGGTGGTAAGGAATTTACAATCGGACTAGGCGATAAAATCACCTTAGGAACTGCTAATCCTGTATCTGTTGATGGTACTACAGGCACGGTAACTGGCCTAACCAATACTGCTTGGGATGTAAATAATCCGCAAGCCGTAAGTGGTCGTGCTGCAACAGAAGATCAGTTGAAATCTGTTAATACGCAAGTTAATACAAACAAGGATAAAATAGCTCAAAACACAACTGACATTGCTCAAAATGCGACTGATATCGGCAAGAATAAACAAGATATAACTAAAAACAAGACTGATATTGCTCAGAATACAACTGACATCGGTAAGAATAAACAAGATATAGCTAAAAACACCACAGATATAGCTAAAAATACAACCGATATTGGTAAGAATAAGGCTGATATTGCACAAAATAAGCAAAATATCACTCAGAATACGCAAGATATTACGACTAATAGAAATGCCATTTCTACCATCAATACAACTATCGCTAAAGGCCTTAATTTTGATGGAGATAGCGGCGCTGAAATCAACAAACAGTTGGGCGATAAGTTGAGCATCAAAGGTGGTGCTGCGGCTACGAACTTGACGGATAATAATATTGGTGTCGTATCCGACGGCAGTACGTTAAATGTGAAGTTAGCAAAAACATTAACCGGTTTGGACAGTGTAACAGCGAGTGGTACAACTATTAATGCTGGTGGTTTAACAGTAGGTAATAAGATCTATGTATCTCCAAACGGCATCAATGCGAACGACCAAAAGATTACCAATGTTGCTAACGGTGATGTGGCGGCAAACTCCAAAGATGCGGTTAACGGCGGTCAATTACATGACGCTAAAACTGAGTTAAATAAAAATATTAGCGATGCTAAGACTGAACTTACCAATAAAGGCCTTCGTTTTAATGCGGATAATAACGCTGAAAAAACGAATAAACTAGGCTCTAAGGTAACAGTAAACGGCGACGACAATATTACGACAGAAATTAGTCAAACTAGCGATGATACAAAGATTGGTCTTAAATTGAAGAAAGATCTTAATGTTACATCTGTTACGGCTACGGAAACTGTGAAAGCCGGCACGGTAACCATGGGTAAACAATCCGATGGTGCAAGCCCTGCTAATATGGGCAACTACGTAACTGGTCTTGATAATCAGGCATGGAGCGTAACTAATCCGACTGCTGTTAGTGGACGTGCTGCAACAGAAGATCAATTGAAGACAGTTACTGAAGCAATCAAAACTCAAGGCGCTAATGCAACGGACTTTAGTCTCGTTGCGAATCCTACGGTAGGTTCCAATGGTGACTATACTGTAGATGCCAACGGTGACGTAGCATTGACAGTACAAGATAAGAACCATCCAGACCAAACAAAAACCGTAACGATTAAAGATGTAGCGTCTAAATCCAAAGTGGATAAAGGCTTGAACTTTGACGGTGACTCTGGCACGACTATCAACAAGAAGTTGGGTGGTACTGTTGCCATTAAAGGTGGAGCTGCGGCTGCAGATTTAACGGATAATAATATTGGTGTTGTATCCGATGGCACAGGCACATTGAATGTGAAGTTGGCAAAAACATTAACCGGCTTGGACAGTGTAACAGCTGGTGGTACAACCATTAATAGTGGTGGTTTGACCGTAGGCAATAAGACTTATGTATCTCCAAACGGCATCAATGCGAACGACCAAAAGATTACCAATGTTGCTGATGGTAATATTGCTGCTAATTCCAAAGATGCGGTTAACGGCGGTCAATTACATGACGCTAAAACTGAGTTAAATAAAAATATTAGTGATGCTAAGACTGAACTTACCAATAAAGGCCTTCGTTTCAATGCGGATAATAACGACGAAAAAACGAACAAGCTAGGCTCTAAGGTAACAGTAAACGGCGACGACAATATTACGACGGAAATCACGCAAACCGGTGACGATACGAAGATCGGTCTTAAATTAAAGAAAAATCTTAATGTTACATCTGTTACTGCAGCGGAAACTGTGAAAGCTGGCACTGTAACGATGGGTAAACAATCCGATGGTGCAACTCCTGCTAATATGGGCAACTATGTAACTGGTCTTGATAATAAGGATTGGAGTATTGATAACCCTACAATTGCATCTGGCCGTGCAGCAACGGAAGACCAGTTGAAAACAGTTAGTGACGAAGTTAAGAAACAAGGCGCTAGTGCAACGGACTTCAGTCTTGTTGCTAATCCTGCGACAGGTTCCAATGGCGACTACACTGTAGCTGCTAACGGTGACGTAGCATTGACAGTACAGGATAAGAATCATCCGGATAAAACAAAAACCGTAACGATTAAAGATGTGGCATCTAAATCCGAAGTGGATAAAGGCTTGAACTTTGACGGTGATTCCGGTACGACTATTAACAAGAAGTTAGGTGGTACTGTTGCCATCAAAGGCGGAGCTACGGCTACAGATTTAACAGATAATAATATTGGCGTTGTATCTGATGGCACAGGCACACTAAAAGTGAAGTTAGCTAAAACATTGACTGGTTTAGACAGCGTAACAGCTGGTGGTACAACCATTAATAGTGGTGGTTTAACAGTAGGCAATAAGACTTATGTATCTCCAAATGGCATTAATGCAAACGACCAAAAGATTACCAATGTTGCTGATGGTAATATTGCTGCTAATTCTAAAGATGCGGTTAACGGCGGTCAATTGCATGACGCTAAATCTGAGTTAAATAAAAACATTAGTGATGCTAAGACCGAGTTGAATAAAAATATTGGTGATACCAAGGCTGAATTAAATAAAAATATTAGCGATACTAAGACCGAGTTGAATAAAAATATCAGTGATACCAAAACTGAACTCAACAATAATATTAATGACGCTAAGACTGAACTGACCAATAAAGGCCTTCGTTTTAATGCTGATAATAACGATGAAAAAACGAACAAGCTAGGCTCTAAGGTAACAGTAAACGGCGACGACAATATTACGACAGAAATCACGCAAATAGGTGAAGATACGAAAATCGGTCTTAAGTTGAAGAAAGATCTTAATGTTACATCTGTTACGGCTACGGAAACTGTGAAAGCCGGCAATGTGACAATGGGTAAACAAGCCGATGGTGCGAACCCTGCTAATACGGGCAACTATGTGACTGGTCTTGATAATAAGACTTGGAATGCAGGTAATGTCGTATCCGGTCGTGCTGCAACAGAGGATCAATTGAAACAAGCTTTGGCAGGTCAAACTGATACAGGTCTTAAATTCAATGCCAATGTAGGCGGTGTACAAACTAATAAATTAGGCTCTACTATCACTGTTCAAGGTGAAGGCAATGCTGCTGATACCGACTATAGCGGTGATAATATTAAGACTTTCATCAAACAAGATGCAGCAACAGGTAATACAACAATTGATGTAAAAATGAACAAAAACCTTAAGGCTGAATCTGTGAAAGTTGGAAAAGATGATAAGGCTGGCGTATCTCTCACAGGTCCAGATGCGGCGAATGGCACCGACGGTAAAGTAGCTGTTACAGATAAAAACGGCAAGGATGTAGTGTCCATGTCGGGTAAAGACGGTGTAGGTCACATCGGTTTAACTGGTAAAGATGGTCATAGTGCGGATATTATCGCTGATAAAGGCGCTGCTGATGTTAATGGAAATGAAATCACGCGCATTAAATACAAAGATGAAAATGGCGCAACCCATGAAGTGGCAACCAAAGATGATGGCATGGCATACGGTGGCGACTCCGGCACTACCATCAAGAAGAAACTTAATGAACAATTGGACATTAAGGGCGGTGTCACCAATGAAGATGAGTTGACCGAAAACAATATCGGTGTTATTAGCAAAAATAATATCCTTAATGTTCGTTTGGCAAAAAATCTGAAAGGCCTGGATTCCATAACTTTCAACAATGGCACTAATGGTGTAAACGGTAAAACCGTTGTTAATGGTGAAGGTATGGCCGTTCAAGATAAGGATGGCAACCCGTTGACTGCTATTACAAAGGACGGCGTGAAGATTACCAATGGTCCATCTATGACGAAAGATGGTATTGATGCAGCCGGCAATAAGATTACAAATGTAGCTGATGGTACAAATCCTAAGGATGCGGTTAATAAATCTCAATTGGATACAGCGGCTAACGCTGCTAAGGCAATCGTAACAGAAGGTAATAATATCAAAGTTGATAAGACCACTAATGGTGATGGCTCTACAAATTACAAAGTGGGCCTCAAAGACCAAATAACAATGGGATCTGATGCTACGAAACAAATTGCGATGGATGGTACAACCGGTACAATCAAAGCCGGTGACAAGGTTACAATCGACGGCAACAAAGGCACCATTAAAGCAGGTGATAAAGTTGAAATCGATGGTGATAAGGGCACAATCAAGGCTGGTAATGTGGCGATTGACGGTACAAACGGTACAATTAAGGCTGGCGACAAGGTAACTATTGATGGTAAAGATGGTAAGATTGCAGCAGGTAAGGTCTCTGTTGATGGCAAGGACGGTCATGTGACAGGTTTGGAAAACAAAGATTGGGATCCTAACAATATCACAAGTGGTCGTGCTGCTACAGAAGATCAATTGCAGAAGTCCCATAAAGCCTTGGATAATAAGATTAATAATTTAGGTGATGACATTACGAAGAAAGGCATGGATTTTGCCGGTAATACAGGTGATTTCCACCGTGATTTAGGTCAAAAGGTTACCATCAAAGGTGAAGGACAAGGGGCCGATAGCGATTATTCCGGCGAAAATATCAAAACAGTAGCCGAAAATGGTAATGTTACTATTAAAATGGCTAAGAACCTTAAGACCGATAGCATTACTACCAAAACAGTTACTGCTGATACGGTCAATACTGATAAGGTGAAAGTCGGCAAAAATGGTCAAGATGGCGTTTCCATTACAGGTCCAGACGCTGCGAATGGTACAGACGGCAAAGTAGCTGTTACAGGTAAAGACGGTAAAGATGCTGTATCTATGTCAGGTAAAGACGGCGTTGGTCACATCGGTTTAACTGGCAAAGATGGTCGTAATGCGGATATTACCGCTGATAAGGGCGATTCTGATCTCGGAGGCAATGCTATTACTCGTATTAAGTACCAAGATGAACAGGGCAAGACACATCAAGTGGCAACCAAAGACGATGGTATGAAATACGGTGGCGATTCCGGTAATGTGATTAACAAAAAGCTTAACGAACAGGTAAACGTAGTCGGTGGCATTACTGATGCTAGCAAGTTGACGTCCGAAGATAATTTAGGCGTCGTATCTGACGGCACTAATCTTAAAGTTCGTATGGCGAAAGATTTGAAAGGTCTTACGTCAGTAACGACTAAGGATGCCGCAGGTAACTCTACGGTTGTGAACGGCAGTGGCGTAACCATTACTCCTGCTAGCGGTAACACCGTAAGCCTTACTAAAGATGGATTGAATAACGGTGGTAAAACAATTAGCAATGTAGGCCCTGGTGTAAACGGCACGGATGCGGTTAACGTAAATCAATTGAAGGGTGTTACGGAAGGAATGGCTAATGCTATTAATTCCGTGGCGGGCGAAACGCAACGTGTAGGTGCTCATGCGGCGGCTATGTCTGCGTTGAAACCGATTCAATATGATCCGTTAGAACCAACTCAAGTGATGGCTGGTATCGGCAATTACAGAGGTGAAACCGCAGCGGCGTTAGGTGTTGCACATTATACATCGGAAGATACTATGTTCCATGCAGGCGTATCTGTTGGTAGTCGTCATAATATGGTGAATGCCGGTGTAACTCGTAAATTCGGTTCTTCTGATGAGAAGAAGGCTATTCCTGAGCGCTACAAGGGCGGTCCTATCAGCTCTATGTACGTAATGCAGGATGAAATGACTGCTTTGAAAGCTGAAAATGCACGCATGAAAGCGCAGGATGAAAAATTAACTGCAGACTATGCGGCATTGAAAGAAGACAACCTTCGTCTACAGAAAGATAATGAAGAAACTAAACGACAATTAGCTCTTATTATGAGTCGTTTAAGCATGTAAATCATATAGATTTCATTTTGTATTCATGTGATAAAAATCTGTTGATGTACCAGAAAATACCCATGAAGATTAGATGATGTTAACCCTATATGGTATATAAAATGAAAGAACGAAAGTCTACTGTGAAAAGACTTTCGTTCTTTTTTTGTATTTGACTTCACAAACTTTTCATAATAGTGTATAATACAGAACATATAATTTTAATCGAAAATTATGAATATAATTAATTTACTATAAAATCATTAGTTTTAGATTATAAGTGTTGTTTGTCCCATTGTAGCAAGGGTTTTTTATGATTGAAAATATATTCAAATGAGTAAGAAAATTAAATTTTAAAAGAAATTTAAAGTTATAAAAATAAATGAGCGAAATGTGAAAAAAATATATTTACATTCATAAACTAATCTGATATTTTATATGTATAGTAATTAAATTTTTGATGAAAATTTTATTATTTTTAGTGTTTTAGTGTTGGTTTTAGAATCCCTTATAAAACTGTGTGAAAGGTAGGTACTACTAAATGAATCGTATTTATAGGGTAATTTGGAGTCAGGTACGGGGCGCATATGTCGTTGTATCTGAAATCGCAAAAAGCCATACTCGTGGCTCCAAAAGCTTTGTTAGTAATTCCGCTAAAGCTTCGGTAAAAGTTGGCTTGGCGGCTATGGTTTTAACCTGTGGTAGTGGGTTAATTTCGGGTGTTGATGCAGCACCTAACAGAGGCCTTTCTTTGGCTCCTGGTGAAGGTCCTAATGATGGTGGGTTTACATATTTATATCCTAGCCAAAATTCTCCTTATATTCAGATGTATGATTACAAAACACCAGGAAATCCAGGACAAGGATATTTATATACAAATAATAAGGTGTTTGGCATCCAAATCGGTAACAATGCGAATGCCCGTGCTAATGATGGTTCTGTGTCTGGTATTTCCATCGGTGACTATTCCCAATCTCGTGCGTTGGGTATCGGTTTAGGTCACTATGCTCAATCTGAACAAATCGGTGCTATTGCTGTTGGCTCTGCTGCGAAGGCAAAAGGATTTAACTCCTTGGCCATGATGCGTCAAGCCTATGCAGGTGAACAATATGCGGCGGCTATCGGTACAGCAGCATCCGCACAAGGTAAAGCCAGCTTGGCTATGGGTCACTCCGCATTAGCGACAGGGGATCAATCTATTGCTATCGGTTCTGCAAATCCGACACCTAAATATGATGAGAAAGGTACACCGTATACAGCATATGACGGAACTACTAATACCCAAGCTAATGCAGCTCGCTCTATTGCTGTCGGTCAAGGTGCTAAATCAAATACCGTAGATAGTGTTGCTATGGGTACAGGTGCTAATGTTGCTTCTGGCTCAAATTATAAAGGTGAAGCTTATGCAAGAGGTGTAGCCATCGGTAATCGTGCTACATCTCAAGGCATTCAAGGTGTAGCTATCGGTAACGGTGCAGCACATTATCGTGATAATGCGGTTGCTCTTGGTAACAATGCGCAAACTCGTGCGAAAGACGGCATTGCTATTGGTAACAATGCTGAATCTGGTATTAAAAATGACCCAAATTATAAAGTAAATAACTCCGTTGCTGTAGGTAACTCCGCACGTGCTCATGGCGGTTCCGGTGTGGCTCTTGGTAACGATACTTATGCATTGGGCGGATCTTCTGTGGCTGCAGGTAATGCGGCATGGGCATTAGGCGAACGTTCTACAGCTATCGGTAACAATGCTCATTCTGAAGGTTACGGCTCTATTGCTATGGGTCGTGAAGCGAGTGCTTTAAGCACTCAAGATGGGGACAAGAAGAATGTTGTGGCTATCGGTGATGATGCACAAGCAACTGGTTCTCGTTCCATCGCATTAGGCGTAAGCGCTCAAGCTGGTACATTAGAACGTGTACGTGATAGTAGCGTTTATAAAGATAACGATCAATTAATTACTCAACTTAAAGCGAAAAAAGAAGTAACTGATGCGGTAGCAATTGGTAGCGAAGCAAGTGTACAAGCAAACGAAGGTTTAGCTCTCGGCAGCCAAGCAACAGTAAATAACGTACGTGGCGTTGCGTTAGGTGCGAAATCTACAACAGCTGCTCCTGTAAGTACTGCTAGTGAAACAATTAACGGTTTGCAATACAACTATGCAGGTGGTACCGCTGATTCCACAGTTAGCGTAGGTAATACTTCTACAAAACGTACAATTACAAACGTTGCTGCTGGTCGTGTAAGTGCACAATCTACAGATGCTATTAACGGTAGCCAATTATATGGCGTTGCTAATGCAGTAGGTAATGTAGCTAACAGCACTAAGAATATCTTAGGCGGTAATGCTCAGGTTGATCAAAACGGCTCTATCACCATGACTAATATTGGTGATACAGGTAAAAACACTGTTCATGAAGCAATTCAATCCGTAAACCAAGGTTGGGAACTTCAAGTTAATGGCCAAAAGGTTAAAGACGTAAAAGCTCCAAACCGTACAGTGAACTTTAACGCTGGTAAAAATATTAAATTAGAAGGCGCCGGAGACAATGTTACGGTTTCAACAGTTGATAATGCAAACTTCAACTCCGTTACAACTGGTAGCGTATCTATGAGCAAAACCGGTATCAATGCTGGTGGTTATCAAATTACCAATGTACAATCTGGCGGTGATACATTAACAAATGCGGCTAATATCGGTGATATTTCTCGTATTGCTGCAAAATACGATAAATACTTGCAACGTGGTTCTGCAACGTATGAAGCAAACGGTAATGGCAAGATTAACATGACCGGTACAAATGGTTTGACTGCTGAAGTAACAGGTTTGAAAAACACGTATGTTACATCTGGTACAGTATCCAATGACGGTAAGAGATTGACATTGACACGTAATGACAATCAAACATTCGATGTTGATATCTCTAAAATCTCTAATGGTCTTTCCAAAACTGACTACCGTTTGATTGCAAACCCTGCAGCAGGTAGCAATGGCGAATATAAAGTAGCTGCTGATGGTAGCATGACATTGACTGTTGCTGATGCTGATGGTTCCAACCCTAGACAAGTTAAGTTGACGAACCTTGCTTCTAAAGAGCAACAAGATATCAATACTACTAATATCACAAATAACACTAACAAAATCGCTAAAGGCTTAAGCTTCCAAGGCGATAACAATGTTAAAATCAACAAACAACTTGGCGATACTTTAGGTATTACAGGTGGCGCTACAGGTGCTTTGTCTGACAACAACATCGGTGTTGTAGCTAAAGACGGCAACCTTAATGTTAAGTTGGCAAAAGACCTAACAGGTTTGAATAGCGTAACTGCAGGTTCTGTTCGCGTAGGTAAACATAGCGACAATAAAAACTATGTAACTGGTTTGGACAATAAAGAATGGAATGTTCAAAACCCTACCATCACATCTGGTCGTGCAGCAACTGAAGATCAGTTGAAAAAAGTGTCTGATGAAATTAAGACTACTAATGCGGCAAAAACAGATTACCGTTTGATTAACAATACAAACTCTGCGGATGGTTCTTACTCTGTAGAAAACAACAAGGTTGATTTAAAAGTTAAAGATGAAGCTCATCCTAACAGCCCTGCTAATACGGTAACAATCAATAATATCGCATCCAAAACTGAATTGGATAAATTGACAGAACGTGCTGTTAAATATGATCTTAATGGTGCAACTGTTAACAAAAATAAGGTTACTTTGGAAGGCCAAGGCGGTACAACAATTACTAACTTGAAAGCTGGTGAAGTATCCTCTACTTCTACAGATGCTGTAAACGGTAGCCAATTACATGATGTGAAAATCGAAGCAGGTAAACATTCTAAAGTTACTGTTTCCGATGATAACCTCAAATTGACAACAACTCCTGCTACAAGCACTGAAGGTGCTAAATATGATCTTCGTTTGAACAACAAAGTGACATTGGGTAGCGGTAACAATCAAGTAGTTCTTGATGGTACAGCAGGTAGAGTAACTGCTAGTGGCGTTGTAATGGGCGCTCAAACTGTTCAAAATACGAAACATGCAAGCGAAACTGGTAATTATGTAACTAACTTGAGCAATAAGAGCTGGGATTCCACATCTATCGTATCCGGTCGTGCAGCGACTGAAGATCAGTTGAAAAAAGTTAGCGAACAAATTACTCAACAAGGTAGCAGTGCAACTGACTATCGTCTTGTAAGAAACTCCAGCGCTGACGGTTCCTATAAGGTAAACGACAATGGTGAAGTATCCTTGACTGTAGAGGATAAAAACCATGCAGGCGTTAAAGAGCAAGTTACAATCAATAACATTGCATCCAAGACTTCTGTAGATAAATTGACAGATCGTGCTGTTAAATATGACATCAATAACGGTGTTGTTGATAAAACTAAGGTAACATTGGAAGGCGCTAATGGCACTACTATTACAAATGTAAAAGACGGTGCTGTAACAGCTACATCCACAGATGCTATCAATGGCAGCCAATTGTTCAAGACTAAAGAAGAATTGATCAATAAAGGCATGAAATTCGGTGCTGACTCCGGTAATGTAATCAATAAAAAACTTGGTGAACAAGTAAACGTTAAAGGTGGCATCACAGAAGCATCCAAATTGACTGCTGAAGACAATATCGGTGTTGTATCCGATGGCTCTAACGACTTGAAAGTTCGTTTGGCTAAAGACCTTAAAGGTTTGAACAGCGTAACTGTAGGTGATACAAAAGTTACTTCCAACGGTGTAACTATCAGCAACGGTGCTACAAACAATGCATCTGTATCCCTTACTAAAACAGGCTTGGATAATGGTGGTAACAAGATTACTAACGTTGCTCGTGGTACAATCGACAGCGATGCAGTAAACTTGGCACAATTGAAAGAAGTATCCAACAGTGCATCTGCAGCAAATACAAAGGTAGCTGAAGGTAAAAACATTAAAGTTGATGAAAGCATCGACAATGTAACTAAAGCTAAAACGTATACTGTAGGCTTGAAAGATGAAGTAACATTAGGCTCTGGTAATACAGCTATCAATATTAACGGTACAACAGGTATCGTGAAAGCTGGCGACGGCGCTAATGCTGTGACTATCAATGGTACAAATGGTACTATCAACTCCGGTAAAGTAACTATCAATGGTACTACAGGTACTGTTAACGAATTGACTAACAGAACTTGGAATCCTAAGGCTATTACTAATGGTCAAGCTGCGACAGAAGATCAATTGAAAGTAGTAGACAATAAAATTGATACTACAAAAACTGAAATCGTAGAAAAAGGCTTAAACTTCCAAGGTGACGCAGGTACTGCAATTCACAAAGATCTTGGTCAAACATTGAAAATCTCTGGTGGTCAAGCTGATGCATCTAAACTTTCAGAAAATAACATCGGCGTAGTTAATAACAACGGCGTATTGAATGTTAAACTTGCTAAAGATTTGACAGGCTTGAACAGCGTAACAACTGGTGCTACAACTATTAATAACAATGGTTTGACAATCGGTGGTAACACATTTGTTACAAGCAACGGCTTCAATGCTAACGATACTCAAATCACAAACGTGAAAGCTGGTACAGAGGATAACCACGCAGTTAACCTTAAACAGTTGAAAGAAGTATCCAATAACGCAGCGGCAGCTAAAACTGTTGTAAAAGCAGGTAAAAACATCAATGTAACTGATTCTGAAGATCCACTTACTAAAGCTAAGACTTATACAGTTGGTCTACAAGACACAGTAACATTGGGTTCTGGCAATACTGCTGTTAATATCGACGGCACAAAAGGTATTGTGAAAGCTGGCGAAGGCAATAATGCTGTAACTATCAACGGTACAAACAGCACAATTAATGCTGGTAACGTAGCGATTGACGGTGTAACAGGCAATATCAATTCCGGTAAAGTTCTTGTTAACGGTGCTAAAGGTACTGTAAACAACTTAACAAATATCACTTGGGATGCTGACCATATCACAAGCGGTCAAGCTGCAACAGAAGATCAATTGAAAGTTGTTGATAAGAAAATTACTGACAATGGTAGCAACTTGACTAAGAAGGGCTTGAACTTCAAAGGCGATGACGCTACAAGCATTCATAAAGATCTTGGCGAAACATTAGACGTTGTAGGTGGTACTTCCGATAAAGCTAAATTGTCTGACAATAACATCGGCGTGGTATCTGAAAACGGTAAGTTGAATGTTAAACTTGCTAAAGAGTTGACTGGCTTAACAAGTGTAACAACTGGTGCTACAACAATTAATAACGAAGGTTTAACAATTGGTGGTAAGAAATTCGTTACAGCTAACGGTTTTGATGCTAACAACACACAAATCAAAAACGTAAAAGCTGGTACTGACGGTAATGATGCAGTTAACTTGAATCAATTGAACGAAGTTAAAAATGCGTCTAACACTACAGTAGAAGGTAGCGAAAACATCAATGTTGATTCCACAGTAGACCCTAATACACACGCTAAAACTTATAAAGTAGCATTGAAAGACAATGTAACTTTAGGTTCCGGCGATAAAGCAATTAACATCAACGGTACTACAGGTATCGTGAAAGCTGGTGACGGTGCTAATGCTGTGACTATCAATGGTACAAACGGCACTATCAACTCCGGTAAAGTGACTGTCAATGGTACTACAGGTACTGTAAACAACTTGACTAATACAACTTGGGATCCTGCAAATATCACAAGCGGTCAAGCTGCAACAGAAGACCAATTGAAAATTGTTGATAAGAAAATCACTGACAACGGCAATGACTTGACTAAGAAAGGCTTGAACTTCCAAGCTGATTCTGGCGAATTAATTCATAAAGATCTTGGTCAAACATTGGATGTTGTAGGTGGCATTACTGAAAAATCTAAATTGTCTGACAACAATATCGGTGTGGTATCCGAAAATGGTAAGTTGAATGTTAAACTTGCAAAAGACTTAACAGGCTTGAACAGCGTAACAACTGGTCAAACAACTATCAACAACGATGGCTTGACAATCAACAACAAACAATTCGTTACAGATAATGGCTTCAACGCTAACAATACGCAAATCAAAAACGTAACAGCTGGCGTAGAAGATAATGATGCTGTTAACGTTAAACAATTGAACGATGTAAAAGCTGCATCTAATACAAAAGTAGAAGGTAGCAAAAACATCAATGTTGATGAAACTGTAGATACTGTAACAAAAGCTAAGACTTACACAGTTGCATTGAAAGACACTGTAACATTAGGTTCTGGTAATAATGCAGTCAACATCGATGGTACAAAAGGTATCGTAAAAGCTGGCGACGGCACTAATGCAGTAACTATCAACGGTGTAAACAGCACAATTAATGCTGGCAAAGTTGCAATCGATGGTGTAACAGGCAATATCAATGCAGGTAAAGTTCTTGTTAACGGTGCAAACGGTACTGTAAACAACTTGACTAACACAACTTGGGATCCTGCAAATATCACAAGTGGTCAAGCTGCAACAGAAGACCAATTAAAATCTGTAGATCAAAAAGTTACAGACAACACTAATAAAGGCTTGAACTTCAAAGGTGATGATGCAACAAGCATTCATAAAAACCTTGGTGAAACATTGGATGTTGTAGGTGGCACTTCTGATAAAGCTAAATTGTCTGACAACAATATCGGTGTGGTATCTGAAAATGGTAAGTTGAATGTTAAACTTGCAAAAGACTTAACAGGCTTGAACAGCGTAACAACTGGTCAAACAACTATCAACAACGATGGCTTGACAATCAACAACAAACAATTCGTTACAGATAATGGCTTCAACGCTAACAATACGCAAATCAAAAACGTAACAGCTGGCGTAGAAGATAATGATGCTGTTAACGTTAAACAATTGAACGATGTAAAAGCTGCATCTAATACAAAAGTAAAAGGTAGCAAAAACATCGACGTTGATGAAGCTGTAGATCCAACTACAAAAGCTAAAACTTACACAGTTGCATTGAAAGATACTGTAACATTAGGTTCCGGTAACACAGCAGTTAACATCGACGGTACAAAAGGTATCGTAAAAGCTGGCGACGGCACTAATGCAGTAACTATCAATGGCGTAAACAGCACAATTAATGCTGGTAAAGTAGCAATTGATGGCGTAACAGGTAACATCAATGCAGGTAAAGTTCTAGTTAACGGTGCGAACGGTACTGTAAACAACTTGACTAACATTACTTGGGATCCTGCACATATCACAAGCGGTCAAGCTGCAACAGAAGATCAATTGAAAGTTGTAGATAACAAAATTGATAAGAACACTGAAAACTTGACTAAGAAAGGCTTGAACTTCCAAGCTGATTCTGGCGAAGTAATCCATAAAGATCTTGGTCAAACATTGGATGTTGTAGGTGGCATTACTGATAAAGCTAAATTGTCTGACAACAATATCGGTGTGGTATCCGAAAACGGTAAGTTGAATGTTAAACTTGCAAAAGATTTAACAGGCTTGAACAGTGTAACAACTGGTCAAACAACAATCAACAACAATGGCTTGACAATTGGTGGTAATACATTTGTTACAAACAATGGTTTCAATGCTAACAATACGCAAATCAAAAATGTTAAAGCTGGTACAGAAGATAGTGATGCTGTTAACCTTAAACAATTGAACGAAGTAAAAGCTGCGTCCGATACTAAGGTAAAAGGTAGCAAGAACATCCATGTTGAAGAAGAAATCAACGATCTTACAAAAGCTAAAACATACACTGTTAACTTGAAAGACACAGTGACATTGGGCTCCGGTAGCACATCAGTTCATTTCGATGGTACAACAGGTATCATTAGAGCTGGCGAAGGTGCTAATGCTGTAAATATCAATGGTACAAACGGTACAATCAACTCCGGTAAGGTAACTATCAATGGTGGTTCTGGTACTGTTAACGATTTGACTAACAGAACTTGGGATCCTAATAAGATTACTAATGGTCAAGCTGCGACAGAAGATCAATTGAAAGTTGTAGACAACAAAATTGATAAAAACACTGAAGACTTGACTAAGAAAGGCTTGAACTTCAAAGGCGACTCCGGTGAAGCTATCCATAAAGACCTTGGTCAAACATTGGAACTTAAAGGTGGCGAAGCTGATGCTTCTAAACTTTCAAATGGTAACATTGGCGTAGTTAATGAAAACGGTAACTTGAACGTTAAACTTGCTAAGAACCTTAAAGGTCTTGACTCTGTAACAGTTGGTTCCGATCCAAACAAACAAGTTGTTCTTGATGATAAGGGCGTATCTGTAGGCGGTAAAACTTACATTTCTAACGAAGGCTTAAACGCAAATAATCAAAAGATTACTAACGTGGCAGCTGGTGTAAATGATACAGATGCAGTTAACGTTCAACAGTTGAAGAGCAGCATGGCGGCAGCAACTACAACAGTGAAAGCTGGCGATAGCGGCAATACAACTGTAACATCTACAACAAATGCGGATAAGTCCAAAACATACACTGTAGATATCAAAAAAGACTTGAACTTACGCAGTGTGATTACCACTACTGACGATAAGAAATTCTCTACTGTAACAAACGGTGTAGGTGTTACAAGCACTGATACATTAGGCAATACAACTGCTCTTACTGCAGGTAATGTAAAAGTATCTGATAGCCAAAATAATTCAACACAAACAACAGCTAATGGTGTGCTTGTAGATAATCCAACTAAGGCCACTGAATTGACTGCTAATGGTGTTGTAACTACTGATAAAAAGGACAAGAGAACAAGTACAACTGCAGATGGCATGGTAGTGACATCCGGTATGGGTGGTACTAAAGTAACTACTACTGTTAGCAGCAACGGTGTTGCAATTACTACTCCTCCAGCAGGTCAAGGTTCCCCTAAAGATGGTACTGGTGCAGTAACATTGACTAAGGACGGCTTGAATAATGGTGGTAATAAAGTTGTTAACATGGCAAGCGGTTATGGCGAAGGCGAAGATATCAACAATATTGCTGATAATAGCAGCAGCTTAACAAATGGTGCTAACATCGGTGACTTGAAGAAAGGTATCGACGGCCTTAAGAAAGCTGGCTTAGACTTTGCAGGTGATAAAGGCGAATTCCATCGTGACCTAGGTCAAAAAGTGACTGTTAAAGGTGGCGTTACTGATGAAAGCAAACTTTCCACTGCAAACAATATTGGTGTTATCTCCGATAATAACGGCAGCTTGAATGTTCGTTTGGCAAAAGATATTACTGGTATCAATTCCATTACAACTATGGATAACTCCGGTCATACAACTGTGACAAACGGTAACGGTATCACAATCAAAAATAATGGTGGTGGCAGCGTATCCTTAACAAGCTCTGGTTTGAACAACGGTGGTAATAAGATTACTAACGTTGCACCAGGCGAAATTAGCTCCACTTCTACTGATGCTGTTAATGGTTCCCAACTTAATCGTGTTGCAAACAGCATGAATAATGTTGTAAACGAAGTTCGTCAAGTTGGTGCTATGTCCTCCGCGTTGTCCGCATTGAAACCTATGGCTTATGACCCTTACGAACCTACTCAAATCATGGCAGGTTACGGTAACTACCGTGGTGACTCCGCATTGGCATTAGGTGTGGCTCATTATAAGAATGAATCCATGATGTTACATGCTGGTGTTGCTTGGGCAGGCAGCAATAGCCATATGATGGCAAATGCTGGTGTAACTTGGAAAGTAGGTAACAGAGACGGCGAAGCAGAAACTGCAGATCGTTATCGTAAAGGACCTATCAGTTCT
>ERZ773021.59-NODE-59-length-100497-cov-4.82224_pt1 | contig 100497 bp, 88 predicted proteins | sample MGYA00511668_ERZ773021 | MGnify/ENA primary metagenome ERZ773021 (study PRJEB29015, sample SAMEA2737961) | human oral metagenome | biome: human oral; feature: human-associated habitat; material: dental | place: China | collected 2032 ...
ATCAATAACTAAGTATATCACTTTTTAAAAATAACGCTTAAAACGTCTGTAATAAAGTCTGTTTTAATAAGGTATTTTTATAGATTTTTAATTTAAAATAGAAAATGATTATTTTTAGGAAATAGGGGTCAGGGGATAGGTTTCACGTGGAACAATGAATGACAAGTGACGAATGACGAATGACGAATGACAAATGACAAATGACGAGTGACGAGTGATGAGAAATAGTATTTTATTTTTTTAGCAACAAAATTAAAAAATATTTCATTTACACACAAAACTTTCTTATTTTTGCGACCTGAATTGAATTAAACATTATAGAAAATGAAAAAACTCATATTAACAGGCGTAGCAATCCTCACTCTTACTGCCTGCACCGATAAGGTGGCTTTCGTGGATAACAGCAAACTCTTAAACGAGTACCAAGAGAAAAAAGACATCGAGGCTAAATTGAAAACTGAAGTTGATGCCTATAAGAAAAAACGCGATAGTATTTCTGTAGCGTTCCAAACTGAAGCACGTGCTTTCGACGCTCAGGCTAAAACCCTCCCTCAAAACGTGGCTCAGAAAAAATACAATGAGTTGATGCAAAAGAGTCAGATATTGCAACAACACTTGCAACAAGAAGAAGAAAGATTACAATTGGAAAGCCAAACTCAAATGGATTCTCTACTTAGCAAAGTGAAGAAAAACATTAAAGAATATGGCAAACAAAAAGGCTATACCTTTATCCTTGGTGCTAACGACGGCGGTAGCGTACTCTATGGTGCTGATAACAAAGATATTACTAAAGAAGTTACTGAATATTTGAACAATCAATATAAATCAGGTAAGAAGTAATAGGTAACAGGTTTCAGGAGACAGGAATCAGGAATCAGAATTGTAATTATAGACTTTGTCAAGGTTTTTAAGACTTTGACAAAGTTTTTTTATTGATAGCTAATTAGTTAATTGTAATACGTTAGGAAAGAAGGCTTGGAATATTAGGAAAACTCCAAAGACTAACAATATAATGCTAATCGCACGTTTGATTTTGTAGATATGAAAAGCGGTAAGTCGGTTTTTGAGTTTCTTAGCAATGAGAATTTTAATGATATCTATGCCAAAGTAAGCCAAGATAATAGAAGTGAAAAATACAAATATTCTACTGGCATTCATATCGAGTTTAGGACCAAAAACGATAATAATTCCTAACCAAAAACCTAAAACCCCTATGTTGATGAAATTCAGTAGAAAACCTTTGATAAAGAGAGCTATATAGTTCACTTTTTCAGATACTTGCAAGTGCGCATTCTCCTTATTATCCATTGTTTTCTTGAAGTCTTTTTTCAGTTTGATGAATGAGATAAGTCCGTAGACTACCATTATAAGTCCGCCGGCAAAGAAGAGTTTAGGGTCGTCCTTAATTTCGCGCAACAGACTGCTGGTAGTGAAATAGACAATGAGAATGAAGACGGCATCGGCTAATACTACCCCCGAATTGAAAGCAATAGCTGCCCTAAATCCTTTGGTAATAGCTGTTTCCAGCAATACAAAGAAGACAGGACCTATGGTAAAAGCTAACAACAAGCCTAAAGGTAATGCAAGCAATACATCCGCAAACATCTATTTCTACCTAAAATTTGATTAATTGCACAAAAGTACTAAAAAACTAGTGAATCACAAAAAATAAGGGAGAAGTTTTTAGTACCTCTCCCCTACTCTATTGGTATTGTGATAATTATTAACTATGATTTGATAATTTCACTTACTTGTTTTAGAGTTTCTTCATCTTTCAAATCAACTAATTCTTTAAGGTCTTTAGAAAGATAGAAAGCTTTTACATCAGGTACATAAACTAAATAATTATCGATACCCTCAGTATAATAATTAAAAAGCAATTGCTTAAAATTACTAACTCCATTACAAGTTTTCTCTAAATTCTCACCATCATTATTTGCATAAAATACGGTATAATTATCTTTTTGATTGTGAGAAACTTGTTGTTTTTCATACTTACCAGCCACATCAAAACCTACACCCCAGCTTGATTCAGCAATGATACTTGACAAGAAAGTAACGGTATTATCTTCTTTGTTTAATTTGTATGAGACAAGTAATACTTTCTCATTTGGAACAAAGTCTACTGATTTCTCTGATACAGTTTCAAAGAACTCCTTATAAGTCATTGACTTATTTTGCAAATCTTGCAATGGATCTTGATTTTTTTCCTTGGAGCAAGACACTAATACTACTGCAAAAAACAGTACAAACAACGAAAATTTCATTATTTCTTTCATACTAATTTAATTTTAAATTATTAATTTAATTTTCTTTGCACGTTCTTTTTTATGAAGACAATAACCCGTAGCTCAGTTAGGGGAAGCCATTTTTAAGGAAAAATCCTCACTATATTTTGTTTACAGAAGAAAACAACAAAATATATCTCCAAAGGAAATAATATCAATATCAGTCATAGGCATAGAGATTAGGATTAGTTAAGGCAAAAGTATATCATTTTTATATAATTTCCAAATATATTTAACTTTCAAGAAGGTATCAGAAAAGTTTTATTTATGTAGGCGTTTGCAAAACTCCCATTAAAAAGTTTAGTTCTTCAGATGTTTTAACAGAACATACCGCATTGCGTCGTAGAAAAGAGCAGTGGATAAATGTCCTGTATTCCAAATTTCTACTTTTAGATTTCCATAAGCGGGAGCGTGCTCGTGAAGTGGTAAAAACAAATCATAGCGAGCCATAACCGGAAATACATTTTGGGATTGATTTTCTTGCCATTGGGCTGAGAAATTTAAGTAATGTGTAATGATTTTGTTTCGCTCGATTTCACTTTCAGTAGCCTTTTTCTTTGGGAAAATAAAAAACTTTTCGTGTGCCACTGTTCCTACTATCGGTACATAGAAATCTGCCGAATTATATGCCACTCGATGCCTGTTTGCTATCACAGCCCCCAAGCTGAATCCGCCAATTTCGATAGTCTGTACTCCTTTTTGTCGTAAAGTGTGAATCAGCTTTTCGGTTAATTTCACACTTGTTGCCATCGTTGCCATAAAGGTCGATAGGTGCGCTGTACCCTGTTTCAAAGCCCCTTTTTGCTTGTGAAAAGGAGTTCGGACTACGATTAGGTTTATACCCAAATCATTGAGTATCTCTTTTTTGAAAATCTTAGAAAAAATCCCGTAAAAAGGATATTCCGATGCTCCGTGATGAAAAATGAGTGTATTGGATGTGTCCGAATCCCATTTGTATACTAAGAATGCGAGATCTAAGACACCTGCTTTGGTAGAAGCTTTTACCTCGTATAATCCTTCTTTGTCCCAATCGGGAATTTCTAAATTTATAGCTTCTAAGTGTTCTGCAAAATCAACTGTTTCCACTCCGTTAGGAAAATAAACAGGTTCGGAATAAGCTACTTTGTCTACCCAAAAATTCAGATTAAAAGCAGGAATTTCTTTTTTAATCGCAGAATCCGATGCTTGTACGAATGTTTTATCTATTTTTTCGTAAGACGGATTTCTAAACAACCACAGAAGACCAATTACTAAGAAAATAATAACTGACGATAAAAATAAATATATCATCTTTTTGATTTTCATTGTTTTCAAATTTGTAAGGACGTTTGCAGCACATACTATAAAAATAGTTGATAATCAGAGTAATCAACTTTGTAGTCAACTTTAGTCAACTTTGCCAAAGTGTGAAACTTTAGCAAAGTGTATGGTGCAATTTGTAAGGGCGTTTGCAAAACGCCCCTACATAACATATCCTAAAATCACTTTTAATTATTCACTTATGAGTTCAAAATCTAATTGCTTTTTCATCAGGTCGGTGTTTTTCACACGTATCATTACTTCATCGCCAAGCTGATAGGTTTTACCAGTGGCTTGTCCTACCAAGGCGTATTGTTGTTCGTCAAAAGTGTAATAATCGTCTTTGATGTCGCGAGCGCGTACCAATCCTTCGCATTTGTTCACGGTAATTTCTACATAAATACCCCATTCGGTTACACCCGAAATCACTCCTGCAAACTGCTGATTTTTATGAGCTTCCATATATTTCACCTGCATATATTTGATAGAATCACGCTCAGCTGAGGCTGCTACACTCTCCATTTGTGACGAGTGTTTGCATTTGGTTTCATATTCGGCTTCGGGTTGTGAAGGAGCGCCATCTAAATAGAGTTGCAAAAGGCGGTGTACCATCACATCGGGATAACGGCGTATAGGCGAGGTGAAATGGGTATAATAATCGAACGCCAAACCGTAGTGACCTATGTTTTTGGTAGTATAAGTAGCTTTTGCCATTGAACGTATAGCCAAAGTATCGACTAAGTTTTGTTCTTTCTTACCTTTTACTTCTTCTAAGAGATTATTAAGCGAATCGGTAGTGGTTTGGCGGTTTTTCAAATCCAAACTATAGCCAAATCGGTTAATAACTGTATTGAACTGTTGTAGTTTATCGGCATCGGGTTCATCGTGTACGCGGTATACAAACGTCTTTTTCATTTTGGCTACATACTCAGCTACCTTTCTGTTAGCCAAGAGCATAAACTCTTCAATTAGTTTGTTGGCTTCCTTGCTTTCTTTGAAATATACCCCTGTAGGGTTGCCATTCTCATCGAGGTCGAATTTCACTTCTACTTTATCAAAAGTAATAGCTCCCAAACGCATACGCTTGCCGCGCAGTTTTTCGGCTAAGGCATTGAGTGTGAGAATAGCCTCTACTACCTCAGCAGGTACGGCACGCTCTTTATCGGTAATAGAAGTTTCGGCAGGAATGGTGTACCCCTCCCCTACTTTAGCTTGTTCTATTACTGATTGTGCTTCTTCATAAGCAAATCTAAATGACGAGTGTGTTACAGTGCGTCCTATCCAAATATCTACCACTTCAGCTTTTTTATTCATCTCAAACACTGCCGAAAAGGTGTATTTATCTTCATCAGGGCGGAGTGAACAAGCGAAGTTACAGAGTATTTCAGGTAACATTGGCACTACCCTATCTACCAAATATACTGAAGTAGCGCGGTTATAGGCTTCCTCGTCTAATATAGTGCCTTCTTTCACGTAGTGTGATACATCGGCAATGTGTACGCCAATTTCGTAATTGCCATTTTCTAATACTTTGAATGAGAGCGCATCATCGAAGTCTTTTGCATCGCGAGGGTCGATAGTGAAGTTAAGAGTTTGGCGCATATCACGACGGCGGGCGATTTCTTCATCAGTAATGGAAAGGTCTAACTTTTTAGCAAAGGCTTCTACCTCTTCTGGATAGGTGTATGGCAGACCGTATTCGGCTAAGATAGAGTGCATTTCGGTAGTTTGTTCCCCTGGTTTACCGAGTATCTGTTCTACTACCCCCATAGGCGAATTGCTTTTGTCTTTCCAATCTTCTATGCGCACAATCACACGGTCGCCATCTTGAGCGCCATTGAGTTTGTCTTTCAGCACAAAGAAATCAGTATACATACGGGCATCGGTAGGGACGACAAAAGCGAAGTTCTTGTGCATTTGGACGGTACCTACAAAGCGCACTTTGTTGCGTTCCAACACCTTGCTGATTTCTCCTTCCATTTTATTGCGATTTCTAAAACGAGGGAATACATACACTTCCACCAAATCGCCGTGGAGGGCTTTGTTTAGAAAATTCTGTGCTACAAAAATGTCGTTGTCTAAACCATCGACTATTACATAGCCATTGCCTCGAGAACTCACATCTAGCGTACCTACATAGTAGTGTTGCATAGGGATAGCTTGATACTTTCCGCGATCTATTTCCACAATGCGTTTTTTCTCTTTCAGCTGTACGAGTTGCTTTACCAGCATATCACGACGCGGTGCATCGGTAATGTGGAGTTTGGCAGCGATTTGCTTGTAGTTGAAACCCTCTTCGGGGTGTTCTTGCAACACCGAGAAAATTGCTTTGATAAGCTCGTGCTTGTTGCGTTTAGCCAGACTTTTATTTTTTTTAGGTTTCCCTGATTTGCCTTGTTTCTTGGGTTTGTTTGTTTTTTTCATAGTAATTTATTTTTTAAGTGTAAGCCACACAAACAGTGTGACTAACTGCAAAGGTAAGCATTTTTGAGTTATCAACAATCTCTAAATTATAAATTGAAAAAAATATTTTTTTAAAAAAAGAAGGTTACTATTATGAGAGTGTGAATAGGGGGTAAAAAATTAGGCTTAAAAATTTGCTTTTTTCAGTTGATGTGATTTATGATTAGTTATCAACAATAAAAAATGATTTACGACTTTTAGAATGAATATTTTAGGCGAAATTGTTGATAACTGTCCAACGATTATTCAACTGCATTTTGTGGATAATTTTTTAAAAGGGCAATTGTGGATAACTGTTGTATCACTGTTGATAATTTTCTAAAAAATAAATTTGCTTATTTTAGACTTGGGTTTGTATATACGGAAAAGCGAGAGAAACAAATTTATTTATTATTTTTTTAGTAATAGTTATGAACAGGTTTTTAGGTTTCAGGAGTCAGGTGTTAGGGGTCAGGGGTTATTTGTTTCTTCTGTCCTCACCCCAGAGTAGTTTGTATCTCAGTGTATTGATAAAACTATCGCCGTCTAATCGTATCATTTTCACTACAAAAGGTGCTTTGCGCACAATAATAGAGTGCTTTTTGTCCACTGATTTGATATGAGAATCTAACGATAAAAGGAATTTCTTTTCCCGCCCTGAGATAGTGAGTTTGATTTCAGTATCTTCGGGGATGATGAGCGGTCGCATATTGAGATTATGCGGTGCGATGGGGGTGATGACAAAGTTTTTGGCTGTAGGTAAAATCACGGGTCCACCGCAGCTCAACGAGTAGCCTGTAGAGCCTGTAGGGGTAGAAATGATAAGTCCATCAGCCCAATACGACGATAGAAAATCGCCGCCCAGTTCTGTATCGATTGTAATCATCGATGCTGTATTTTTTCGAGTAACAGTAATTTCGTTGAGGGCGAAATTTATAGGGTCTACCGGCTCGCCACTATCGGCATAGACAGCTTCTATCACCGAGCGTTCCACCACTTCGTAAGTTTTGTCGCGCAATTGCAGAAAAACGTTTTGCAAGTCGTCTTTATGAGCATTTGCCAAAAAACCCAAACGCCCTGAATTGATACCTAAGATAGGAATTTGTAAATCGCGGAGGTAAGTAATACCTTTCAGCAGAGTGCCATCACCTCCAATGGTGAGCATCACCTCGTACGAATTGTTGAGGTCGGCAAATGAGCTAAAAGGTTTAGCCCTGAGGAATTGATGAGAGCGGATATTCAGTTCTTTCAGGATTTCACATTCAATAAACACCTCATCTTCAGGGAGGAGGTGAGAGAAAAGTTCGCGAAGTATAGCTTCGTTTTCGGTAGAATATTGTCGGATATAGATTGCTATTTTCATTGATTTGCCAATTTCTGATTAGTCTGTTTGTGAATTGGTATGGCAAAGGTACAAATTAATTGACAATTAACAATTAAGAATTGACAATTGGCAATTCATAAATAGTAAAATGCAATTGTTATTGATGATGTATTTATTTAGTACATTAGTTATATTTGTAACAACCTCTCCCCTTTTTGCGCTTTTTGGCATACTTTTAGTACGTTAGCCTGCACAAGCATTGGTACATTAGAAAATCTTTTGTACTTTTGCGCCCTTATAAAATATAAATTAATAGCACATTATTATGAAAAAAATTGTAGCAATAGCGGCTTTATTAGCCACTACCATCGCCTTTGGTCAGGCTCAGAAAAAGAATGGTTGGGAGCGTGCCAAACTCAATGGAAAAGTAAAAACATATACCCAAACAGGTATCCAAGTTACTGAAGAAGGACAAGAAATTCCTATGAATTCCGAACTCTTTGCTCAGTTTGACAAAAAAGGAACTCCCGTGAAAATGTTCTCTAAACAAAGTGGTATGACTATCAATTTTGTGGATGTGTACGACAAAGGAGGACTTTTGTTAGAATCGGCTTCTCGCGATGATTCCAATACCCTCCTTTCTAAAAACGTATATGAATACGACGAGCGCGGTAACCTTACCAAACACGATGTTGAAACTCCTGATGGGACTATCTTTATGAGTCGTATCAATGCTTATAACGATAAAGACCAATTGATAGAGCGCACTGAGTGTATGGCTGGATTGTGTGATGAGAAAATTACCTATACTTACCTTCCTAACGGAAAAGTAGCTGAAGAATCTAAATACAGCAAAAAAGAATTATCAAGTAAAACTGTATATACTTATGATGCTAATGGTAATACCATTGAAAAACAAGTATTTGACAAAGATAACAACCTAAAACAGCGCGTTACTTCAGTTTTTGACGACAACAACAACGAAACAGAAGTAAAATACTTTGATAAAGACGGTAATGTTACCAAAACAGAATCTTACACACTTGTGTATGACAAAAAGAAAAACTGGATAAAGAAAACAATGTCGGTTGATGGTAAACCAACGATGATTTTACTTCAGAAGCTAAAATATTATTAATAGATAACAAAAAAGCTGCTCTAAAATGGAGCAGCTTTTTTTGTAAATATCATCTACTTATTTAAGAATGTATTTAAATGATTTTAAGCGAGAATATACTATAAATTCTTTAGAAGAATTGGATGAAATTCTTCTGAAAAGATACACTCATAATGCTAACTACTTTATTTTAACTTTTCAAGATGAAGGGTTTCCACAGCTTACAGCTTTTATAAAAGCAAATGAGGCTGTACTCTATTATTTAGATACTACTGAAAGTTTTATTTCAGAAAGTACTACCAAGACTGATACAACTGCAATATTCTATGAAAATGAATACTCTCAAATTTTCCTACCAAAAGCTAGTATACTTCCTATAACTGATTTTTACAAAGCTGCTGAATTATTTTTTATTACCAAGAGTAAACCTATAAATATAACTTGGACAGCATTGTAGGATAATAATTCTAAGAAAATGGCGTATAATCAAAAATAATTGATTATTTTTGCAATCAATATAAAAACAAGCACATTAAAAAAACAATCTTCGATGAACATATACAAACATATTCAGATGAAACAGGAAATAAAATTATTAAAGCCTTTGAAGAACACAAAGCTAGTGAAACAATAAAAATAACTCCTGAAAGATTATGGAAGGTATAGAAAAACAAACTGTACAACAACAGTTGTGGGATATTATAGTAGAAGTATCGTGGGGAGAAATATCTGAACAATACTTCAAAAAAAGTAGGTCTTGGTTATCTAAAAAGATGAATGGCAAAGGTTTTAATGGTGGAGAAGGAGGTTTTTCTTCTGATGAAATTGAAACTTTGCGAGGTGCTTTAGTAGATCTATCCGACCGTATCAAATGTGCTGCTTATAACTTACAGTAAAATAAAAACTGAATCCACAAAATAAAGTAGTTATTTTGTTATATATTTGCAATCTAAAAATGAAATATTATGGAACTAAATTTAACAGTTAAAGGAAATAATTCACCTGTGTTAACTTCTATAAAATATACTAAAAAACTTGATTTTATAGATTTTGATCAGCCTGAAAAAATAGAATTTGATTCATCTCAAATTATTGATGATGATCAAGAACATTATGATTTTATAATGGAATTATCTAAAGAAACTAATAAAAAAGTAGCATTGCGCTTAGCAAAAGAAAAAAACATTACCCTACCTTCCCAAAAATAATTATGATAGTTATTGCTGATAGTAATATTTTCTATAGTTCATTAATTACCCCTAATGGTAACATAGCAACTATATTAAAGGATAAAAATATGCAATTTTTAGCCCCTGACTATATTATAGAAGAAGTAAAAGAACACTTAGAAGATATACGTAAACGAATCAAAAATACAAAAACTAAAAGACAATTATTAGCTGATTTAAAAATTCTTTTAGAAAAAGTAACTATTATTCCTTTAAGTACATTAAGTAAGAGAAATATACAAAAAGCTATTTCTATTGTAAAAGATGTTGATGAAAATGATTATCCCTTTGTAGCAATGCACTTTCAATACAAACATAGAATTTGGTCTCGTGATCAAAAACTTATTGATGGACTAACAGAAAAGGGATATAACCATATTTTTATAACTACTGAAGAATTAGGAGCTCATATTTATAAAAAAAGTAAATGAAAATACTTTATACTCTTTCTCTTTATATAATAAAAGCAATCCTCCCGCTGATTGCCCTCTTCAATAAAAAAATACGTCTCTTTGTAAGCGGACGTAAAATTGTATGGACAACCCTTAATGAAAAATTAGATAAAAATGCGCGTTATGTGTGGTTACACGCGGCTTCCCTTGGTGAGTTTGAACAAGGATTGCCCGTAGCCAAAGCTCTTAGAGCCCAAGGTTACAAAATACTCATTACTTTCTTCTCGCCCTCAGGCTATGAGGTGCGCAAAAATACCCCCGATGCCGATATAGTAGTCTATCTTCCCCTTGATACGCGCGCAAACGCTCGTAAGTTTGTACAACTTGTAAATCCCGTAATGGCTATCTTTGTGAAATACGAGTTTTGGGTGAATTACCTCAATGAGCTTAAAAAAGCGCAAGTGCCTACTTATTTGCTATCGGGTATTTTTAGAAAAGATCAAATCTTCTTTAAGCCTTATGGCGGAATGATGCGCAAAGCCTTACATTGTTTCACTCATTTCTTTGTACAGAACGACCTCTCTAAAGAACTGCTCAACAATTTAGGTTTTACCAATGTAACGGTGAGTGGCGACACTCGTTTTGACCGTGTAGCCGAAATAGCTGAGAGAGACAATCATCTCGATTTTATAGAGCAATTCAAAGGGGATGCTTTGTGTGTGGTATTTGGCAGCTCTTGGTCTGCCGATGAAGAGGTTTATTTGCAGTATCTCAACACCTGCAAAGCTAACGTAAAATTCATTATTGCCCCTCACAATATCCACCCCACTGAGATAGCTGTACTGAGAGACAACAAGCAGAAGTTAGACCGCAAAGTGGCTCTTTTCAGTGAGAAAGATACTCTTAACCTTCCAGATTACGAGGTACTCATTCTCGATACTATCGGTATGCTCACCAAGGTATACAGTTATGCCGATATAGCTTATGTGGGTGGAGGTATGGGAACTTCGGGATTACACAATGTGTTAGAACCAGCTGTTTTTGGTATTCCAGTGATTATTGGTAAGAACTATGAAAAATTCAATGAAGCGAAAGAATTAGTCGCTTTAGGAGGGGTATTATCTGTTGATAGTAGAGAAGCATTTGCTGAGGTGATGAATAGCCTTGTAAATTCGGCTGAAAAACGCGAGATAGTAGGAAATATCAATCGTGAGTATATAACAGCAAAAAAAGGCGCTACAAACGCTTTTTTGAAGGGAATATAAAATAATTAAATTCTATTATTGTCTATAAATGTTGCTAAATCAAGGAACATTAAACGTGTTGCTTCACCTTCATCTAAGTTTGAAAGAAATTCAAATCCTATTTTTTGATAAAAGGATACTGCTTGTGCATAGGCATCGACTGTAACAAGACGACAAGCTTGGTCTTCATTTAATTCTATGCAATAATTTATGATAGTATCAATTATAATTCTACCTAATCCTTTCCCTTTAAAACTTTTATCAATAGCTAAACGTCCTATTTTTACAGAAGGAATACTTTTTAAATATCGCTTTGGATGAGGTAATATTTTTTTGAATTTATTATATTGGTTTTTAGAAGTAAAAAGTGTTTCCTCTACTCGAAAACTATCACTTAAAAGGCTATAATACCCTAAAGTACGTTCTTTATTTTCTATAAGGAATGTAGTGGCAAGCATTTCTTTTCTATAAGGAATTGCCTTTTCAAACAAAAATTCATTTAAATCATTGTCCTCACAATCAAAAGGTTTTATATGATAACCTTTTTTAAGTCGAAGAAAATTTAATCCTTGTAAAATATTACTATCTACTTCCATTTTCTACATCATCTTTAAATATTGATTTTAAAAGCATTGCATTTTTTCGAACACTTTCTCTAGTGATACCTTTTTCAGCTAAACTCTGTTTAAAATTAGCCATTTTTTTCCAGAATTCTACAGCCTCTTCACCTCTTAATGTAGGAGTTGGTTTTATTTCTCTTGCCATAATCTTTTCTGTTCATTGTTAATTTGTTGCAAAATTATAAATTATTTTTTGATTAGCAATCTTTCTAAATAAAAAACTTTGCCAAAATCCTTAGACTTTGGCAAAGTATAATTTATAATTTTATTGCTTGTGCGGCTCGTACTACTCAGATTGTGCTTGAATTACAGCAAGGGTAGCCAAATTCACCATTTCATCAACAGTAGAACCAAGGGTAGCCACGTGAATAGGCTTAGTAAGACCTAAGATTACAGGACCTATGGTATCTAAGTGTTCTGTTTCCTTGAGGAGCTTATAACTGATATTCGCTGCTTCGAGGTTAGGGAAGATGAGCACATTAGCTGCTTTGCCGTTGTTGAGTTTTGAGAACGGATAGTTCTTAGCAATCTTATCGGGATTGAGGGCAAAATCGGCTTGGATTTCTCCATCTACTACTAAATCGGGGTGGTTTTTATGCAAATAAGCTACTGCCTCACGTACTTTGAGACTGCTTTCGGACACTGCCGATCCAAAGTTAGAATACGACAACATCGCTACTGAAGGTTCTAAACCAAAGAACTTCACTGCACGCGCTGTAAGCAAAGCGATATTAGCTAATTCTTCGGCAGTAGGGTTGATATTGATAGTTGCATCCGATAGGAAAATAGGTCCTTGCTTGCTGAACATAATGCTGGCAGCAGCAATACGGCGTACTCCTTCTTCTTTCTTTATAATTTCTAAAACAGGGCGAATAGCATTTGGATAAGCGTGTGAATAACCAGTAATCATCGCATCGGCTTGACCAGTTTCTACGAGCATTGTACCGAAATAGTTGCGTTCGCGCATTAGTCGTTCGGCTACTTCATAAGTAATACCACGGCGTTCGCGCAATTTCCAATAGTGTTGTACAAACTTCTCACGGCGTGCGCGCTCGGCATCGCTCTTAGGGTCGATTACATCTACCCGACCGTTAAATCCTATTTCGTATTTAAGGGCTTTGATGAGTTCTTTATTACCCAAAAGTACTGGAATACCAATGCCGTCTTCATAGATGCGTTGTGCTGCTTTAAGCACTTCTAATTGGTCGGCTTCAGCAAATACGATGCGTTTAGGAGCGCGTTTGGCACGGTCTTGCAAAAGTCGTATTTCTTTGCTTCCTACGCCTATTCTATCCATTAGTTCACCTTTGTAGGCTTCCCAATCGGTGATAGGTTTCTGTGCCACTCCCGATGCCATAGCTGCTCTGGCGATAGCAGGGGGTACTTCGTAAATCAATCGAGGGTCAAACGGTTTAGGAATGATGTAGTTGCGACCGAAAGTAAGGTTTTCGCCGCCATATACAAGACTCACTTTTTGAGGTACAGGTTTTTTAGCCAATTCGGCAATAGCGTGTACCGCAGCAAGTTTCATTTCTTCATTGATTTTGGTAGTGCGAACGTCTAACGCTCCGCGGAAGATATAAGGGAAACCGAGTACGTTGTTCACTTGGTTAGGGAAGTCGGAACGACCCGTTGCCATAATGATATCTTTACGTGTTTTGATAGCCAAATCATAATCGATTTCGGGGGTAGGGTTCGCCATCGCAAATACGATAGCGTCTTTGTTCATCGAAAGCAGCATTTCGGGGGTAAGTACATTACCTTTAGAAAGCCCGATAAACACATCAGAACCTTTTACAGCTTCTTCGAGGGAGTGGAGGTTGCGGTCGGTAGCGAACTCAGCTTTTTGTTCGGTGAGATTAGGGGAATCTTTGCGAATTACCCCCTTGCTGTCGCACATTACAATATTCTTAGGGTCGGCGCCTAAAGCCACATAGAGGCGTGTACAAGAGATAGCAGCCGCACCAGCTCCGTTTACCACTATCTGTGCTTTGCTGATGTCTTTGCCTACGATTTCCAAGGCATTGATGAGGGCAGCCGCCGAAATGATAGCTGTACCGTGCTGGTCGTCGTGCATTACAGGGATATCCAATTCTTCTTTCAAGCGACGTTCGATTTCAAAAGCCTCAGGAGCTTTGATATCCTCGAGGTTAATACCCCCAAAAGTAGGAGCGATAGCTTTTACGGTTTCTATAAACTTATCTACATCGGTGGCATCTATTTCGATATCGAATACATCGATACCAGCAAAGATTTTGAATAACAAGCCTTTACCTTCCATTACGGGTTTAGAGGCATCGGCTCCTATATCGCCTAATCCAAGTACGGCAGTACCATTAGAAATTACTGCTACGAGGTTGCTTTTGGCAGTATATTTATAGGCGTTGCTTTTATCTTCGGCAATTGCCAAACAAGGCTCGGCTACCCCAGGTGAATAAGCCAACGCAAGATCGTGCTGTGTAGAGTGTTTTTTAGTAGGTACGATAGCAATTTTCCCAGGTTGTGGGAACTCGTGATAGTGTAATGCTTCTTCTTTTTTTCTTTGATCCATTTGATTTTAGGTAAGAGGTAAGAAGTAAGAGGTAACAAATGTTGTTAGCTCATTACGTGTTACCTATTATTTGTTTATAAATGCAAAAATATAAAATAATTACGAATTATGAAGTACGAATGACGAAAAATTAGGAATTACCTCATCGGCTGCACAAAGTATTTGCTCCTCTCCTACCCCTATGACTCTCATTCCAGCGGCTTTAGCAGCTTGCACACCTGCAGGAGCATCTTCAAATACACAGCACTGGGCAGGAGGTAGTTGTAAAAGTTCAGCAGCTTTGAGAAATACTTCAGGGTTGGGTTTGGCTTGGGTTACCATAGTGCCATCAACAATAGTATCGAACAGTGGCAAAATGCCTGTGCGCTCCAATACCAAACGCGCGTTTTTGCTGGCAGAACCCAAGGCGATTTTCTTGCCTTTGCTTTTGAGAGTTTGTAGAAAATCGGCTACTCCTACAAGCAATTCGCTGCTATCAATATGTGCGATGTACTTCAAATAGAGTTCGTTTTTGTGGAGAGCTAAGGCTTGGAACTCATTTTCGGGCAGTGTTTTACCTGCCCACTGAAGTATTTTGTGCAGGGAGACCTCACGACCTATGCCTTTGAGTTGTTCGTTATGTGCGGGAGTGAGCTCAAAGTCAAATTCTTGAGCGATAGTTTTCCACGCGAGGTAATGGTACTTGGCGGTATCTACGAGCACGCCATCTAAATCAAAAATATATCCTTCCATTGAAAAGTGAATAGTTAAAAGTGAATAGTACAAAGAAAAACCGCTATAAGGGGGACTTATAACGGTTTTTGTTTATAATAATATAAATAGATTACTGAATAGGGAGAGGTTTATAACCATTTGTTTTTAAACCATCAAAAGCTCTACTAGTTAGAACATTTCTCCAAGCACTATCATTATAGTAACTTTCAATACTACCAGCAGGAACATAGAGTTTGCGATTAGTACCACCAAGTGTACTGAAAGCATAAGGATTAATAGTAGGAGGAGTAGTTGCTTTACAAGTTACATTTTGTACAGCAGCTGTATCAAAAGCTCCTCTTTCTATTTTTTGCAAAGAAGCAGGTAATACTACATCTCTTAATCCAGAAGATCTAAAAGCACCACCTTCTATTACTTTTACAATAGGCATTTCAACAGTAGCTAATTTAGAACAGCCTTGAAAAGCTTCTTGACCTATTACTTCTACATTCATCAAATTAACACTTTCAAGATTATTTTGGTTTTTAAAGGCTTCTCTTCCTAATTTTTTAGCGTTAGCAGGTAATGTAACGTGAGAAGGCAATGTAACACCTGATCTTACAGTAGCTACACCCTCATTATTTACATCAAAATAGTTATCAGCTACTAAGGCTTTTACAGTAAAGTTGAGGCTTAATGGTTGTCCGTCACCATTGATGAGATTTACAGTACCAGCACCTACATTTTTAGCAGTTACTTTGATACCTATTACTTCCTCACCTTGTTTCACCCCATTTTGAGTTTTTACATCTTTTGTAATGAACTGAGCAGTTACAGCACCACCAGTTACGTTCATTTGCACTCTATCGAAGCGACCATTTACAGCAGTAGTAGTAGTATAAACACCATCTAAGGTGATGTTATAGACACTGTTTTGTACTAATTCGGTAGGAGCACCTACTGCTTTGAAAGGTTTGATTACGTAAGCTTCAACATCAATATTTATGTTTTTGGTAAGATCTTTAAAAGTAATTACATCGGTGAAACCTTCTTCTAAACCTGTTACTATAAATTTACCACCGTCTTTACGTACACTACCTAAGTTAGAATTTCTTATGGATACATCGTAGTTACCAGAACCACCTCTAATGTGACTTGTTACATCAGTTTCTCCATTTTTTTTAAGGAAAATAGTACTTTTATCTACCTTAAAACCACCATTTTCTGCTATATCTTCTTTTATAACATTGATGGTAATAGTACCTTTATCACCAGAACGATTAGTAAGTTCTACAGTAGTAGAGCCTGCAGACTTTCCAGTAATTTTGAGGTCTACGTAGTTATTTATTTGATTTACAATAGCTATACTTGCATTCTTAGCTTGAGGTTTAAGTAAATCGCTAGAAGTATAGACCCTTACAGTGTCATCGCCGTTTACTGCTAAGGTTACATTGTTTCTTGTGATTTTCAATCCTGAGTCGTCATCTCCACTGTCTTTTTTGCAACCAGTGAGTGTTGTTGCAGCTAAAGTTGCTGCCATTAATGTTAAAAATGTAGTTTTCATTGCTAAATTTTTTGTATTATTATACTTTCATTTCAAAATCGGGACAAAGGTATCACTTTTTATGTAGAAATGCAAATTATTGAGGGATAAAGAAGTAAGTTTTTTGTGATGAATGTAACAAATTGTTTTAAGTTACTGATTGTCAATGATTAATATATAGAAATAAATAGAGGTAAGGGATAGGAGTTGTGATAACTCTTATCTCTTACCTCTTTATTTATTATCTAATAAAAAGCTATACTTCTTCTTGATCTTTCAAGTGTTGAATGTATTGTGCTTTTTGGATTTCGGCTCTTCTGCGTACAGATGGTTTAGTGAAATGTTGTCTTTCACGTAGTTCACGTACTACACCAGTGCGGTCGAATTTGCGTTTGTAACGTTTTAAAGCTTTATCGATGCTTTCTCCGTCTTTTAAAGGAATTATTAACATAGTGATTACACCTCCTTTCAATTTTCAGGGCGCAAAAGTACAAACTAATTTTCTAATTTGCAAATTTGTGAATTAGAAATTAGAAAATTTATCGATGAGCGCTGATACTGATATTTGATTATCATCGGATTCAAAGAAGCGGTATTCTGGTGGGATATTTTTGAAAACTTCCTGTAGTTGAGGTGAGTAGAGTAGGGGAGTGCCAAATGAAAGGGCAATACCGCAAGTGATGTACTCTTGAGCGATTTTTAGATTTTTGCGAAAACCGTGAAGTATCCAGAGTTGTTTGGTTTTGGTGATTTTTCGCAGGTGAATAACTTCAGAATAGGCTTTTACACAATGGATGATGAGTGGAAGCTCTAAAGTTTCGGCTAACTGAATATGTTTTAAAAATATTTCTTGCTGCAGGGGTAGGGGGGTGGTGATGTTTTTATCAAGTCCGCATTCGCCAATAGCCCAGCAGTTGTGATGTTTTGCCAATGGTACTAAGGCTTCCCATTGCCGTTGCCAATTCTCTATATACCAAGGATGTATCCCTACTGAGAAGGGTTCAGTAGTATCGGCGGTAAGAGGATATTGGTTGCGAATCACCAGAGTATCGGCGGTAGAGTGCTGAGTATGAGAATGAATATCTAAGTACATTTTCAGGTGTTAGGGTGCGAGCCGCACGGGCAAGGATTAGGGTTTGGAGGGGGTAGCGAAGAGTTGTGTCCAGTAGGTATCACTGCGTGCTACGCCTACTTCGGTTACATCGGGGTTCATAATATTGGCACAATGTCCTGGGCTTTTGAGCCAACTTTTCATCACTTCTTCTTCATTTTGTTGCCCCATAGCTACATTTTCAGCCCAAGTACTCCACTTGTAGCCTGCTTTTGAGAGGCGATCGCCGGGGTCTTTAGCATCTTTGCCATAGTGGGTCATTGTATTGCGGCGGCGCATATCATCACTATGCGCTTTGGCTACTTTTTCGAGGGTTGCGTTCCACTTGAGGGGTGGTACAGCTTTGTAGTAGGTATTACCACAGTTACAACCTTTTTGGCGCTGCTGATTGATGAGGGTGAGCATTTTGTTAGTTTTTAAGCTCACGTTATCACTATCTTGAGATTTGCTACATTGTAGCGATAGGATTGCTAAGAGTAAAAGGAGTTTTTTCATTTGGATATGTGATAAATGAGTACTTTTGAGGCAAAAGTAGTGAAATTTTAGTTGTTAAACAGCTAAAAATATTCTTTAACTCAAAATACTTCACGTTCTGAGAAATGGAAATGGCTTTCGATAGCAGCGTTTTCATCACTATCCGAGCCGTGAACAGCGTTTTCGGTTAGTGAAGTTGCGTATTTCTTTCGCAAAGTACCCTCGGCAGCATTTTCGGGGTTGGTGCTCCCTAAGAGTTCACGGAAACTGGCTACAGCATTGTCTTTCTCAAGGATAGCTGCTACTATAGGTCCACGGGTCATAAAGTTGAGCAGACTCTCAAAAAAAGGTTTGCCTTTGTGTATGGCATAGAATTGTTCGGCATCACGGCGGGTGAGCTGGGTAAATTTCATTGCTTTGATGGTAAAACCAGCAGCGATGATGTCGGTAAGGATAGCCCCTATATAGCCTTTTTCAACGGCATCGGGTTTAATCATTGTAAGGGTTCTGTTTGTAGTCATTGTATGTTGTTTTATTAGTTTTAGCCACAAAGATACAAGTTTTTTTCAAAAAAACTTGCAGTGTAATAAAAAAGTTGTACTTTTGCACCGGCAAGTCCTACACGACCAGCTCCTGAAAAATCCTCCAGGGTGGGAACACAGCAAAGGTATTCGGTTGTAGCGGTGCGATGTAGATCGCTTGCCACTTTTTTTTGTAATTTATTGATTTTACAATTTGCAAATTTGTTAATTTTGATATTTGCAAATTAGCTCATACGCTTCTTGTACTTGTTTGAATTTTTCTTCAGCGCCTTTTTTGATGGCAGCATCTTCAGTAATCACTCTATCGGGGTGATATTTTTTTGCCATATTTCTATAGGCTTGTTTTACTTCTTCAGCAGTGGCATTAGGTTGTAATCCTAAGATAGCATAGGCTTTTGCTAAGCCATTGGGCGTAGTGCTATGAGGGTTGTTGCTATTGTTTTGGCTACTGCCAAACATTGCCTTGATACTCTCAAAATCACTGTTTTCTATAGCAAAATGATAAGCAATTTCTCGTATTTGTCGAACTTCTTCCTCACTTATCACCCCATCCGATTCGGCAATGCCAAACAAGAAATACAAGATTTGCAATCGGGTTTCGTAAGTAGTGCGCACCCGCACATAGATAGCAATACGAGTAGCATCTAATTCTCTGCCTTTTATGAGTTCGTTGAAACTGCGAAACACTGCATTGGCGCGCTCCTTGCCATATAGGCGCACGAATTGCGCACGCACAAAGTCGAGTTCTGCTTGCGTGACAGTTCCGTTGGCTTTGATAACGAGAGAGCAGAGGGAGAGGAGGTTGAGTTCAAAAGTTGCGGGAGAGATGTGTGAACGGAAAGGATTGCCAAACCCTTTAGTTGCATTAGGCTGCTGGGCGAAGCGTTTGAAAAATAAAAAGAATAGGATTCCTATAAGGATAGCAAAGAATTTCATTTGTATATGTTACAAAGGTTTTTGTTTGTTACTTCTGAAGTAAATAATTCTGATAAGATTTTCCTCTTCTAAGACTTGATAATATATAGCAAATTTTCCATTTAGGAAATTGCGTTTGTATAAGTCTAAATGTTCTATATATTGAGCTAAAAAGTATGGGGAGATACTAATTTCTTCTTCTAATTTATATAGGGCATCATCTATCTTATCAGAATAAGAGTGAGATTTATTGTGATTATCCCAATAATTGAGATTTTCAAGATAACTCAATTCAGCTTGTGTAGACCATTTTATTTTCATACTTCCTTTCTCTTGCTTTTCTGTGAACGTCAGCACTATCTACAAGCATTCCCATTTCAGCTTGTTGTTTTGAAATTTCAATAAGGTGTAAATCTTCTTCTGATAAATCATCAGAAAAATCATAATACATATCAGAATGATTGATAATTTCAAAGTTTAAATTTAGCAAGGCAGCTTTAGCGTTCTCTAATGAAATTCCTTTAGGAGGTTTTATGATAAGTGTATTTTCCATATTATAAGTGTTATTTTTTGCAAAGATACAAAACAATTGATAATAAGCAATTTCTTCTTATAGAAAACATTGTTAATGCTTCCTGCTAAATTATTTATAATAAATGTAATCTTATTTTTGTACAAAATTTTAATAACAGAGTTTTTACTCCTTAACTTCTAAGTATGAACAAGTAACAAAAATTGTTCATAACTTTGTTGATAAGTATTTTAATTTTGTTGATAACCTATTGCTTTATTCCGTACCTTTGCCCCAGCAACTAAGAAAAAATCACTTCCCCTTTTTTAGGGACTTACAAAAAGCAATATTATACAATGTACTATATATGAGAGGTTTAGATAAACCTCTCAGCACCCTTTTTTACTTGAACGAAATAATAATAAATAAAAAATTATGAGTAAATTTACCAAACTTACTGCTGAGCAGTTACAGACAAAATGTAAATTTATTGAGAACTACTTGAGTTCTCATAACGCCGCTACGGGGTCTCTCTTCGATGCCAATGCCAATGTAGCCCATAAGAACATCGCTACAATGGAAGCCGAGCTGAACAAGGATATCAATATCCAAGTGAACCGCTCGCTGGTATCGCGCAAAATTGAGCAACTCTTTGGTAAAGAATTAGCAGATGAGTATATTCGTCAGATTGAAGAACACGAAATCTATGTGCACGATGAAACGAGTCTTAAACCCTATTGTGTGAGCGTATCGATGTATCCTTTGCTCTTGGACGGGCTCGTAAAACTCGGCGGTGAAAGCAAAGCCCCACAACATTTGGCAAGCTATTGCGGGTCGTTCGTAAACTTCCTCTTCTCAGTATCTTCACAGTTTGCAGGAGCAGTAGCCACAGTAGAGTTCCTAATGTACTTCGACCATTTTGCGCGCAAAGATTATGGTGACGATTACCTCAACACCCACCGTGAGGTCATAGAAAACGAATTGCAACACGTAGTATACGCTATCAATCAGCCAGCTGCGGCACGTGGTTATCAGTCGGTTTTCTGGAATATATCACTGTATGACCGTCCGTATTTCGACTCGATGTTCGGGACTTTCGTTTACCCCGATGGTAGCAAACCTTCTTATGAGTCTTTAGACAAACTCCAACAGTTCTTTATGCATTGGTTTAACATCGAGCGCACCAAAGCAATCCTCACCTTCCCTGTGGTTACTGCTGCGATGCTCACTAAGGACAAACACGTGTACGACGAGCATTTTGCGCGCTTCTGTGCTAAAGAGCTCAGCGAGGGCAATGCCTTCTTTGTATACCAATCGGATAATGCCGACTCTTTGGCAAGTTGCTGCCGTTTGCGCAATGAAATTTCCGATAATACCTTTAGCTATTCACTCGGGGCAGGAGGGGTTTCTACTGGTAGTATCAATGTGATTACTATCAATATGAATCGCCTTTACCAAAAACATTTATCGTTGGAGCGCACTTTGGATAATATCCACAAATACCAAGTAGCTTACCGTGCTATAGTGCAGGATTACAAAGATGCGGGTATGTTACCAGTGTACGATGCGGGCTTCATCTCACTTGATAAACAATTCCTCACTATTGGAATTAACGGAATGGTGGAAGCTGCCGAGTATTTAGGCATTCGCATTTCCGACAACCCCGACTATAAAGCATTCATCAACAAAAACCTCAAACTGATTTACGACAAGAACAAGGAAGCTAAAACCAAATACGGCTTTATGTTCAATACCGAATTTGTACCTGCCGAGAACTTAGGCGTGAAGAATGCGGCTTGGGACAAAGCCGATGGCTTGCAAGTGCCACGTGATTGCTACAATTCATATTTTTATATTGTAGAAGACGACTCTCAAAACCTTATTGATAAGTTCTATTTGCACGGCAATGAGTATATACAGTACTTAGATGGCGGTTCGGCTTACCACTGCAACCTCGAAGAATACCCTACTGCCGAAGGTTTCTACAAACTACTGAATGTAGCCGCTAAAACAGGTTGTAACTACTTCTGCTTCAATATATGTGTAACCGTGTGCAACGATTGTGGTTATATCGATAAACACACGCACGACTACTGCACTCATTGCGGGTCTGAAAATATCGACCACGCTACTCGTGTGATAGGCTACCTCAAACGCATTACTAATTTCTCTAAAGACCGACAAAAAGAAGCTAAAATACGTTACTATGGGCACGCTACGGTATAGCAGTTATGATATAGTCCTCCAAGAAGTACCCAACGAGATTTCCCTGTGTTTTACCATCACAGGGTGTCCGTTGGCGTGTGAGGGTTGCCATTCCGAATATATTTGGGACGGCAGTAAAGGCTGTGCGCTCACCAATGAAGGTTTAGAACAACTGCTCAGCAAGTATGAAGATATGATAAGCTGTGTGCTGTTTATGGGAGGCGAGTGGCAGGTAGAGACCCTGCTCTCGCTTATCTTCCAAGTGAAGTGCAAACGGCTGAAAACAGCACTATACACAGGGCTCAACCTCAAGCAAGTACAGCGCAAATACCCTGAGCTATTAGGGTGTTTAGACTACATCAAAACCGGCAAGTGGTTACCCAAACTCGGTGGACTCGACAGCCCCACCACCAATCAAGAGTTTTTGAACCTACAAACGGGAGAGGTGATGAATAAGCTGTTTCATAAAAAAGGTAAAAGGTAAGATTTTCTCAATGTCGGTTATCGCATTGTATAGGGAGGTCTGAGTAGTTATCACTGAGGAAGACAAGGGCTTCACATCCAAAGGATTCTCCATATAAACCAAAAATACAAGCAGGTTTCCCTTTAAGCAAGTGCCCTATATAGGTAGGAGGTATTATATCACTTTTTTCAGCAGGAGTAATAGAGGTAGATTCACCTGATTTAAAGAATTGACGTTTGATAATCTTTTTAGTGTTGTTATCTATCACTACGAAAAAGCGTGCAACGGGGTCGTAATAACTATCATCTTCAGTAAAATCTTGTATATAACAAGTAGTTTGTTTGTAATGGTATTTGTACGCTTTTCCTAATCTGTATTTAGGATTTACAATTTTGTAAGTAGCAGGGAAAGCAGATGTTTTTATTTCCTTCCAAGTAACTACTTGCATTTGGTTCTCTACAAATGGATTTTCTTTGCCTACATAAGCGAATGCAAACCTATTTTCGGCTTCTTCCCTAGAGAGTTTATCTTTAGCATAATACACTTCAAACCCTATTTCATAATTGTAAGAGGAAATGTCTTTTTCATCGGCATAAACATTGAGATTAGCAGCGACTCTTAGAGTAGATAAAGGAAATTTTTTCAACCTATTCTTATCAATGTTATAGAGATAGAGTGTATCAGTTTCGGAGAATTTCATACGTTTGAAAAAGCGAGTTCTATAGTTGCCTGTTAAAGGAAAATACTTCATAAATTCCTTACCTAATTTCTTTTGGTTTTTGATATAATGTGGGGGCACATCTAAGGTGTCGTTTTGGTATACATCAGAAAAAGAAATGTGGGTAGCTTTTCCATTCTGAGCAAGTCCTGCGATATACAAATTGATACTATCGGCAACAGAAGCAGTGGGTATGTTTTCAAATTCAATGCTTGTAGTATCAATAGGAGTATCAGTGTTTTCTGGGTCTTGACTATATTGGATAATTTGAGGTTCTGGGCTATATTCTTTTATACTATCAGACACATAAATTTCGTCTGTAGTAGAGGTTGATTTATTTTTACAGCCATCGCAACTACTAACAGTAGCTAATAGCAAAAGAGAAAGGGGAATGTATTTCATATATTGGAGAGGTTGAAAATGCAAAAATAGTAAAAAATGCGTGATTTACCATAAATCACGCATTTTTTGTTTTTTAATTAGTCATTTTCAATGAGATATAATTTGCTAATTGACAAATTATTCGTATCTTTGCGCATAATAATTTAAAATTCAGTTTTATGAAAAAAAGATTCAGTTTTTCAGTAATGCTATTTTCATTAGCATTCGCTACTTTCGTCTCTTGTAAAAAGAATGACGATAATCCGCAACAACCATCTTTACAAGTCCCTAAGATGGAAGTAACAGCCCCTAAAGGTGATTTTGTGAATGGTACTACTTCTAAAACTATTACAATTAGTAATACAGGAGGAACTGATGTTACTATTACATCAGTGGAACTCACAGGTGCTAATGCTGATGAGTTTACAACCACAGCTTCACCCACTACTATAGGAGTAGGTAAAAAATACGAATTTAATGTTACCCTTTCTCCTAAAACTAATGGAGAAAAAACAGCTAATTTAGTGATTAAAAGCAATGCAGGAACTATTACCATTCCGCTAAAAGGAACTGCTACCATAACACCTAAAGTAACTTTTGTTACTAACAAGGCTGAAGGTGATTCCTTTATGTTAAGCGTTGCAATTGCAGAGAATGATATTCCTGAGGTGTGGTTTGACCGGAATAACAATGGTGTAAAAGATGGAGGTGAGGCTTTGTCAGAAGTTCTATATCCCAGTGTAAAAGCAGGAAACCTTTTTGTAGGAATAGGTAGCTCTAATACGGTTTCTATTTATGGAAAATTTACAAAAATGGAATTTTCTGGAGAAAAAGGTATTATTAGTATTGATATTTCTCAAAATGAGCATATCAAAACCTTTGCTTGTGGAGGTTCTGATTTTAAAGGTGTTACTCTTAATACAAGTCTTACTAATATGTATTGCAATAAATCCAAACTCACTTCTTTAGATATTTCTAAACTTACAGAACTCAAAGGTTTATATCTAAATGAAAACAATTCTCTAACGAGTTTAGACCTTTCAAAAAACACTAAACTTACGTACGTACAATTGAATGGTGCCAAATCCTTACAATGTGTGAAAGTAAGCGCTGAACAATTAGCTAATCTTGTAACAAACTGGTTTAAACAAGGAACCAGAGCAGAATTCAAAACAGAATGTAACTAACAAAATCCAGTTTTGAGTACTGCTGGCTTTATAATTCTAAAGAGGTTGTCTAAACTTTAGACAACCTCTTTTTTTAGTGATAGCTAACAAGTAATAGGTCAGGTAAATAATTGTGAATTGTGAATTGTTAATTATCAATTATTTTGTACCTTTGCCGCTATGGACGGAAATACTCACACCCTCTCGGAGGTCATTAAGCTCATTGTAAAGCAAAATCACCTCAATTATGGTTTGCAAAAAGCCTCGTTGCCAGCCCTCTGGAATGAACTGATGGGTACAGCTATAGCGCGCTATACTACCTCGGTAGAGCTCAAAGGTAATACGCTATATGTGCGACTAACTTCGCCTGCACTTAGCAACGAATTGAGTTATGGCAAAACCAAAATTATTGAGAACCTCAACGAGCGCTTGGGAGAATCTCTAATTCAAAAAGTTATATTTCTAAACGGATGATACGACCTGCAACCCCTACTGATGCCTCTGCTGTTGCCCCACTAATGTTTCAAGCAATGGAGGAAATCGTGTATAAAATGATAGGCAAAGACCACAAAGAAGAAGCTATTGTCTTGCTAAAAACCCTCTTTGAACAAGAAGACAATCAGTATTCCTATAAAAATGCTTGGGTATATGAAGAAGAGGGCGCAGTAATAGGGTCGGTGATTGCTTATGATGGAGCTCACTTGCACCGCTTGCGCGCTCCTGTGTTGGCACTCATTCGCAGTAGCTATGGTATAGATATTGTTTTAGAGGACGAGACGGCAGAAGGGGAGCTTTATATAGATACCCTCAGCGTATTGCCCGCTGCTCAAGGCAAAGGCATAGGCTCTAAACTTATCACACATCTCAAAAAGGTGGCTACCCAGCCTATAGGCTTACTTGTGGATGTGCAAAACCCCGAAGCCGAAAAACTTTACACCCGCTTAGGGTTTGAGTATATAAATCATCAAGAACTCGCAGGTGGAATATATAAACACCTTGTATTCAGGGGATAGGAGATAGAGGATAGGGAATAGGTATCAAATAAATTATTAATGAGATGAAGACATTAATCAAAAACGCCATTATTATAAACGAAAATACCCTCTTTCAAGGCGACCTCTTGATTGAGGGAGAGCGCATTGCACAAATAGACTCTCACATTACTCCCAAAGGAAATTACGAGGTGATAGAAGCTGAAGGCAAGTATCTCATCCCTGGAGTGATTGACGACCAAGTGCACTTCCGCGAACCTGGACTTACTCATAAAGCTACTATCGCTACCGAAAGCCGTGCTGCGGTAGCCGGCGGTGTAACTACCTTTTTTGAGCAACCTAACACTGTACCTCAAACCGTAACGATTCCGCTTTTGGAAGAGAAATTTGCGATTGCCAAACAATCATCGTTTGCTAACTATTCTTTCTTTTTAGGAGGCACAAACGACAACCTCGAAGAACTGAAACGCTTAGATAAAAACGCTTGTGCAGGGGTAAAACTCTTCTTAGGCTCATCTACGGGGAATATGCTCGTAGACAATGAGAAAACCATAGAAGCTATTTTCAACAATGTAGATTTGGTCATCGCAGCCCATTGTGAAGATGAAGCGACTATTCGCAAGAATTTAGCCCACTATCAAGAATTGTATGGCAAGGATATCCCTATAGACCTGCACCCTTATATCCGCAGTGCTGAGGCTTGCTATCTATCCTCTTCACGCGCCATTGCTCTGGCTGAAAAAACCGGTGCGCGCCTGCACGTGTTCCACCTTTCGACAGCTAAGGAAACCAACCTTTTCCGCAATGATATGCCACTAAAAGATAAGAAAATCACCGCTGAGGTGTGTGTGCATCACTTGTGGTTTTCGGAAGAAGATTATACTACTCGCGGGGCTTTCATCAAATGGAATCCTGCAGTAAAAACTGCCGATGACCGTACAGCGCTGTGGCAAGCTCTCTTAGACGACCGCTTGGATGTGATTGCTACCGATCACGCTCCTCACACCCTCGAAGAAAAACAACGCAAGGGCTATACTAATAGCCCTTCAGGGGCGCCTTTGGTACAGCATTCACTTGTGGCTATGCTCGAAAAATCCTACGAAGGTAGTATTTCTATCGAAAAAATAGTAGAGAAAATGTGTCATAATCCTGCAATCCTTTTTCAGGTAAAAGACCGCGGGTTCTTGCGCGAAGGTTATTATGCCGACCTTGTGCTGCTGGATCTGGATACCCAATGGACGGTACAGAAAAACAACCTGCTGTATAAATGTGGCTGGAGTCCGCTGGAAGGACAACAATTCCACTCGGCTGTGGTGAGCACTTTTGTAAATGGCAAACAGGTGTACCACAATGGTAAACTTATGGCAGAGCCTCAGGGGCAACGCATCACTTTCAACAGATAAGACTATGAAGAAAATTATTTATATACTGGTTTTGCTACTCGCAGTAGCAGCTTGCAAAAAGAATATCGTTCCTAAACCCGATAAGTTTTTGGACGAAAAACAAATGGAAAATCTGCTCTATGATTTGGCTGTGTTAGAATCTATGAAAGTTTCACAAGCTCAAAAATTAGACTCGTTGCAGTTCAACTCACAACAGTTTATCTACAAAAAATACCAAATCGATAGTATTTCGCTAGCGCAGAATATGGTGTACTACGCTTCTTTCCCTAAAGAATACGATACCATTGTAAAGAAAGTAGAAAAGAGAATCAAACTCCAACGCGATAGTATCGATAAAGTGATAAACACCCCTAAAGACGTTAAAAAAGAAGAACAACTCAAAGAAGAACTCATTAAAGAACCCACTCAGTAATTTTGGACGCACTGCTCATTCATCACTCTTATCTCACTTGGATATTTCCTGCCTTCCTGCTCATTTTTGGGTTGGTAGCTTTCCTGCGCGTGTTCTATCCTAAACATTTTATGGACTATCAGCGGCTATTGCTCAACAATAAGTACATTATTATCTATGGCAAGAAGGAACGCAAACTCCACCTTTTCACGGTGGTACTCTACCTCATACAATGTTTGTGTTTAGCACTTTTTGTATATATATGCCTAAAACATTATGGGATAACAACACTTTATACTGAGAGGTTTATGTTTTTAGAAATAGTACTTTTCGTATTTCTATTTCTTGTTGCAAAACTTCTCCTTCAGCGATGGATTAGCAGTCTTTTCGACCTCTCCGATTTTAGCCGAGATTACATTTTTAGCAGGATAGCTTACTCCTCGTACGCTGCAATTGTGATGATAATTGTCCTTTTTTTAGGTGTTTATCTACCTTTTACAAGCGAAAAACACTTGTTTTTACTTCTTTTAGTGTTATTTATGATACTACTGATTATCAATATATTAAGTTGGCTTAAAATCATAAAATCCAATCAAAAAGAAATAAAACCATACTTATTCTATTTTATTTTGTATCTTTGCACCCTTGAAATAGCACCCTATATCTTTCTCATTTACGGAACAAGGTATTTTTAGGAAGTGTAAAGAAATAACATTTATGAAGGTAAAATCGATATTAGTTTCGCAACCAGAGCCAAAGGCTGAAAACTCTCCGTACGCACAAATCATTCAAAACCACAATGTGAAAGTAGATTTTGTGCCTTTCATCAAAGTAGAAGGGATGACCGCTAAGGACATCAGAATGCAGAAGATTGACCTTACCAAATTTACAGCCGTTATTCTTACCAGCCGCAAATCTGTAGACCATTATTTTCGTATTGCTGAAGAAATGCGCTTTAAAGTGCCTATCACAATGAAGTACTTTTGCCAATCGGAAGCTATTGCTTACTACCTGCAAAAGTACATCACCTATCGCAAGCGCAAAATATATGTAGGTAAAAAAGAGTTCGCCGACCTCTTGCCTATCCTCAAAAAGTACAAAGACGAGAAATTTCTCTTTCCAGGCTCTGATGCACCTAAACCTGAAGCTACAGCTGCTTTAGATGAGATTAAAATAAAATGGGAACGCGTGGTATTCTACCGCACCGTATATTGCGATATTTCGGCAATTAAAGAAAACAAGTACGACATACTCACTTTCTTTTCGCCTGCTGGGATAGAAGCCCTTTTCAAAAGTTTCCCCGATTTCTCACAAAAGAAAACTAAAATAGCTGTTTATGGCGATGCAACCCTTAAAGCTGCTGAAGAAGCAGGACTCATCATCGATATCAAAGCCCCTTCACCCGAAAGCCCCTCGATGACCGTTGCCCTCGACCATTATTTAGGCAAACAAAATAGTAAAAAATAAAAAAGACTGCTTTTTAGCAGTCTTTTTTATTATGTTCTTCTTTCATTTAAAATGCGTGGAAAGCACCAGGATTGCCAGTAGTAGAGAGGATTTGCTCTACGGTTTCGGTAGCTGGGTTGAAAGCAAAAATACCGCGTTTATCACTTCCAAAAGCACCAAAGAGCACTCTGTCTTTCAGTTTGGTGATAAGGATACTATGTCCATCGGTAAGAGGAACGCCTCTTATTTGGCTGATAGACTTGACATTGAAATCTATGAGCACAGCCATTGCATTTTTAGCAGTGTAGGGGTTTGAACCGTTGAGTTCTACTATACCCACATAAGCTACTGCTTTTCCATTGCCTATATACAAACAGTTATACACGCTGGCAGGCTTGTAGGTAGTGCCTGCAATGGTGGTAGTAGAGATGTCCCACGATTTGCTGCTATCAAATTCAGTCTTGCCTTTGGGAATGCAGAGGAAACCACATTTGGTATTGTCTTTAGAGTACCCAAAATAGCCTGCGGTAGCCATATAAATATCACCTGCCTCATTAGTGAAGAGCATTCCTTTACATTGCGCCATAGGGCGGGTAGGGAAGGTGAGTTTGGTAGTAGTCTCGGATACTACTTTTTCCACTACATCAGTTTGAGGGTTGATGATAGCCACATCACATTGCTGATAATCGGGATAAGGTTGCCAACCTTCTCCTTGGTTCACTTGGGTAAGACATAGATAATATTTGCCATCGCGAAGAATACCCATAGCTGGTTCAGGACTAGTATCATTGTGAGCGTATTGGCTGAGATTGATTTCACCTGTTTTTTGCATCGTTTGTGGGTTGATAATCCACACTACACCTTGTGTATAGAAAGGTACGTATGCTTTATTATCACTTATTTTTTCGAGGTGACCCACCATTGAGCCTGCAAGGACATCAAGAGTAGCTCCTTTGGTGAGTTTTTGGGTAGTAGGGTCATACGTCCAACGGGTAATACCAGCTGTACCTTTCATAGTATCGAAGATATAAACATTATTACCTTCTACTTGTACCGAAGAGCTAAACTCTATTTGTTCGGCTTTAGAGTTATCAACAGCGATACCTCCTGCCATTTTATGAATGATTTGAAGATAGGAACTACCACTCATTCCATCAGGATTTTTCACCGAGGTTTCTAATAAGAAATTACCGTTGTACTCTACCGTGCTGGGAGGCACAGGAGCTGGTTTGTTGTTGTCATCTTTTTTGCAAGACACGCTTAGCAGCGCGAGACCGCAAAGACTTAGGATTACTCTTTTCATTGTAGTTTATTTTTTTGATTAATTTTCAATTTTTGCAACGCACTAAATTGCCCGTGCGGCTCGCACCAAATTGCCTATGCGGCTCGCACTAAAATGCGTAGAAAAAGTCTGCACCCCCTTCTGTGTTTAGTACTTGCTTGCTGATACCGGTAGCAGGGTCATAGCTAAATAAACCTCTTTTTTCTTTACCCGATACCCCAAAAATTACTTCGTTGTTGTTTCTACCAATAAACACGCTGTGGCTATCAGTATAAGGGATACCATCAATCTTCTTAATAGTTTTAGCGTTGAGGTCTATCAACACAGCAATACCATTTTTATCGATAAAAGGATTATCAATATTAAGTTCGGCAGCAGCTACAAAAGCAGCTATTTTGCCATTCCCTAAATATTCAGCACTGTATATGGTAGAGGGTTTATAGGTAGTACCTTCAATAGTAGTGTTGGATATATCCCAACTCTTACTGCTATCAAACTCAGTAGCCGATACGGTAGTACTTTGAGGTATGCACACAAACCCTGAATGGGTATTTGCGGGATTGAACCCGAAATAACCAGCACACATTATATATATATCTTTGTTTTCGGTGGTGAAAATACAAGTTTTATACGAGGGTTGAGAAGGCATAGCCAAGTGAGTAGTGGTTTCTGATATTACCTTTTCTACCTTATCAGTTTGTACATTGATGATGAGTACATCACTTTGGAGATGGTCGGCATAAGGAGCATAATCAGGTCCTAATTGCAATAGGGGTAGGTAGAAATACCCATCGCGTATTATTCCGTAGCCTGCATCCGGACTGCTGTCGCTGTGGGCGTACCTTTGAATGTCTATTTCACCTGTTTTCTGCATTGTTTGTGGATTGATAATCAACACCTTCGGTGTGTTGTATAAAGGCAAATAAGCTTTGGTATCGCTCACCTTTATCAAGTTGCAGGGCATAGAATGTGCAGGGGTATCGAATTTTTTACTTTCGGTAAGTTTTTGGGTAGCAGGGTTGTAAACAAATTTTCTTACGCCATAACTACCATCAATAGCATCTAATGAATATACCTCATTGCCATATATCATTACACTCGACATATAGGGTACTTGTATAGCTTGTTTGTTGTTTAAGGCAGTAGTGGCATTGAGGTCATTAGTAAGTTGTAAGTAAGAACTACCGCTTTTACCGTCGGGGTTTTTAAAGGTAGTTTTCACCAAATACTTTCCACTGCCTTCATTAGAAGGAGTAGGGGTAGGGGTGTCGTCTTTTTTGCAAGACACACTAAGCAGTGCAAGACTGCAGAAAGTTAAGATTACTCTTTTCATTTTAGTTTATTTTTTTGATTAATTTTCGATTTTTGAAACGCACTAAATTAGCTAATTTCTAAATTAACTACCCTTTGGTTAAACCTCTTGTAGAAATAAGGAATTTTATAAAGCATTCTGAATATAAAAGGATAGCGACCTTGGTCGTACTCACTCATATAATACTCTTTAGCCAAATGGATTTTAGGATGCCAACTTTCCATTACAGCACTTTCTTTTTCACTCCACTTAAATTCAGGACGTTGGTTTTCACCCATCGCTCTCAACGAATCGTGATTTTTCGCGTGCCCTACTAAGGCGTAGGCGAGCATATCAAACAAAAAAGTAGCTTCATCTACTTTATCGCACAGATTGATCATAAAATCCTTTACTTCTCTCTGGGGGAAGTACATTAGCACGCCCTCCACGATGATGAGCAGGGGCTTGTGATGTGCTTTTACGAGGTCAATCCATTCTCTATCAAAAAGCGACATCTCTAAAAAAGTGCGGCGTTCAGTCTCTTCAAAAAACTGATAGCGCAATTGCATTACTTCGGGCAGGTCGAGTTCATACCAATGGGTTACTTCGGGGCAACCCAAACGCTCATAACGAGCATCAAGCCCTGCACCCAGTTGTATCACCACGGCATCGGGGTGAGCTGTGATAAACTTGCGTGTCTCTCCATCAATCAAACTTGCGCGCACGCATACCCCTGCTTGCGAGAATTTAGCTTTCTTAAACTTGCTGAAATCATAGTCTATTTTGCTGATAATCTCAGCGGCTTTTTCATCGCGCAACAACGGATTTTGTTGTTTTAGTTCGCTTGCTTTTGCCCATAAAGTGATGAGCATTGTTTCAGGAATTTTGTTCATAATCTAAAATATTACTCTAATCTTCACTCCCCCATTAATACCAGGGAGCGGACGGTTAAATTCTGATAAAGTTTTTTCGTTCGTTACGTTGCGCAATTTGCCCGATATAAAGAGTTTCTTATTCAAAAAACTGTGTTCAAAGCCTATATCTATAGTGGTACTACGCGGGATACGGCGTTTTTGCAATTGGGTCAGTTCAAAATCATAGAAATATTCTTCTACAAAAGCTACATCGGCAAAGAGGCGGGTGTTCTGACCGCTACCGCCAAAAAGATTTTCGCGGTGAAATTCCATTCCGGCGTTTGCCATTAGGTAGGGGATATTAGGCATACGCTTGTATTTGGTAGGATTAGGGACGGTGCTGGCGGGTTCGTAGTCACGGGTATCGCGCAAGTCTTGGTAAGTAGTATTCACGTAGGCATAGAGCGAGGGGAGCACATCGGCTTTGGCTTCAAACTCTACCCCAAGGGTACGCATCTCTCCAAAATTCTGATATTGTGCGCCTATAAGTCCGGCGGTGTAGCGTATCATATCCTGCAAGTACATATAGAAGAAGTTCATCTCTATCTGTGCATTGGTGGGGTGTTTGCCCGTAAGGTCGAACAATAAACCGAGGTTTGCGCTGGCATTGCGTTCAGGCAATAGGTCGGCACTAGGTACTACACTGATACCATCGCCCAAGAGTTCATTTTCCGAAGGGATACGCACTTCATAACCTGCTGAGAGTTTCCCCATTAGCGAAGGCAAAAAGCGGTAACGCATTGCGTTGTTCACCCCCCAATTGTTCTTTTGTAAATCTATATCGTATTTACCAGGCACAAATAATGGCGCCATTTGGGTGTGCATTGTGTATTGGTAGTAACGTAAGGTGAGTGAGTTGAGAAACACATCGTCAAGCGACCGCAAGTCGTAAGTAACGCCACTCACCCAGCTGTGCATACGCGAATCGAAATTCACTTGCTTGCCTAAACTAAGGGTTTTCAGCTCGTCCTTGGGCGTTCCTTTGGCTATAGAAAATACACTGTTGAAGTTGAACGAATGACGCTCGTTGATGATGTATTCTAAGTTGGTTTTATTGATAAAGGAGAGTTTTTGGTCATCAGAATCCGAAGGGAAGTTGTAGCCCACCTCACCTCCGTAACGCGATGGGGTAGGGTAGGAGCTACCGTCCCATTCATAGCGACGAGTGGCTTTATCGATGAAGTTCATTTGGGTAAGTACCACTCCGCTGAACATATCAAAGTTGAGCCCTTCGGTTAGGAAATTGTCTTTGGTGAGTTTGTTTGCCAAGCCCGCCATTAAGCTTTCGCTATGAGCCTCGCGAATGTCGTACTCTATACCTTGTATTTCTTTGTAAGTCTTCACCACTACGGGTTCAAACTCTACCTCGTCAAACCACCATTTTTTAGCTTTAAAGCTTCCTCCAATGATGTATTTTCGGTATTTATCGTGGTTGCGGGTGATGCGTAACCCCTCGCGATAGGGCGAATCGAAAGTATAGTTATTATCGGAAGTGGTATACCCCCCACCGATACCAAAAACGAGTCCGCGTGCTTTCAAATTGCGTTTGAAGACCCCCTGTGCTTTATGGGTATTGAAACTCTCATAGCCATAGCTGAGGTCGGCATACTTATCAGGATATTCGCGAATTATAATATTGATAGCTCCTCCCAAAGACGAACCTCCAAAGCGAGCAGGTACCACGCCTTTGTAAATCTCGATGCGGTCTATCATATCCACAGGAATATCGTTGATATCTAAATAGTCGGTTTGTTCAGTCATTGGCAATTCGTCTATAAAAAAGCCAATGCGCTTGCCTTCCAAACCACGCACCGAAATGCGCGAACTGCTCCCCACACCTCCAGAGGTGCGCAAGGTTACCCCCACGGTTTTGGCGAGAATGTCCTGCACATTGCTCACTGTGCCCCGCATATTGCTCATATCAATCACTGTTACAGGCATACTCTCTTCTTTCTTTTGGTGAGCGATGCTTTTGCCCGAAACAGTTACCCCGCCTATTTCCTCAGCTTGTTCTTTAAGGCTGATATCCAAACGTTCTTGTCCTTTTAGATAGATTTTCTTACTAAAAGTTTGATAGCCGAGATAGCTACCTATAATAGTGTAATTGCCTTCGGGGATACCCTTTAGATGATAGTTACCTTGTGCATCAGCATTAGCGCCTTTCTTCAATTCTTTGAGGTAGATATCAGCGCCTATGAGCGGTTTTTGGGTAGCTTTATCGGTAATTTTACCCGAAAGTTCAGCGGTATTTTGAGCCCATAAAGAAGAAGTAGTGAGCAGTAATAAAAGAAAAGTTTTGTATAACATAAATATTGGTTTTTATCCATTAAATCATTAACTATCAGTATCTAACCTTTATCCCCTGACACCTGATACCTGACACCTAACCCCTAAAAATTTGGCAGTTTGAAATATATTATTTACTTTTGTTCTAAACAACGAATTTCAAGAGGCAAAAGTACACTAAAATAAAAGTACTATTGTTTAATATCCTTAGCAAAGTTTTATATCTGAATAGCTATGATGAACGAAGTAACATTACCTTTGGTGACCAGTGAAGAAGAAGTACAAAGCTACTATGAGGGAGTGAGTGAACAGGTGGGATTGTTTCGGTTAGAACAACAGTTTTTAGGCGAGCATACTTACTACTGTTGGCAAGCACAAATGAAAGAAGATGTAGTTTTTGAAGGACGTATGGATATCCCCTCAGTGCGCCTTTATTTTGTAACGCAAACACATAAAGGTATACAAATAGAGATTGACAAACGTATTGCTACTGCCAAAACAGGAACTCATAATATATTTTTCGGGCGTGAGGAGTGTTTAGGGAAAGATTTTTTTCACAAAGATGATACTATAGAGGTGATTTCCTTAGCTGTGAGTGCCGAAAAGTTTGCACAAATAGCCGCTACCTATCCCGAAACCTTTATGTCGTGGTATGAGCGTTATCAACACAGCGGCAATTTTATGCTCTCCCCCGAACATTCTTTGCCTACTACCTTTGCTATGCAAACGGCACTTTGTCAGTTGCAGCAAGCGACACTCTTGGGTAAGGCTGCCCGACCTTATGCCGATCTTAAAATACAAGAACTCCTTGTTTTGCAATTGCAACAATACGAACAACAACAGTCACAACCTCACCAATATTGTAAAACCCCAACCGATGTACAGAAGATGTACGAAGTGCGCGATATGCTTACAGCCCAGTTAGATACTACGCCTTCCATAACTGAATTAGCGCGTGCTGTGGGTACTAATGAAAAGAAATTGTGTTACGGTTTCAAAGAAGTATTTGGCACTACTGTTTTCGGCTATTTATATGATTATAAAATGGAGTTAGCACAGCAACTACTTCTCCACAGTGATAAGAATATCAGTGAGATAGCATTTGCTTGTGGTTATGAGTATGTATCACATTTCTCTACTGCCTTTAAGAAGAAATTCGGCAGAAGCCCGAAACAAGTGTCAGGGGACAGAGGATAGTTATAAACTTTGTGAAAGTAGATTACTCTGATAATCAATTACATTGTAGGGGCGTTTTGCAAACGCCCTTTACAAAAAAAGCTGCCTAACATTAGACAGCCTATTTATACTACAACTTCAAAAGTTCCTCTACGTATTCTCTACTGTTAGAAAGTCGGGGGACTTTGTTTTGCCCACCTAGTTTGTCTTTATGCTTGAGCCAATCGTGGAAAAGTCCCGTACGTGCGCTGTGTACTTTGGGCTTGTTGAGGGTCATATTGTTGTAACGCTTGGCTTCGTAATCGGAGTTGAGTTTCTGGAGTTCGAGGTCTAATATCTCGGTGAATTGCTCTAAACTCTCTGGCGCCGACTCAAATTCTATCACCCACTCGTGTCCGCCTTTTAGCTTGTCCTGCATAAAGATAGGCGCTACAGTATAATCTATCAAATGACTATTGGTTTGTTCACAGGCTTTTTCTAAAGCGCGCTCCGCATTCTCTATAATGAGCTCTTCGCCAAAAACATTGATAAAGTGTTTGGTGCGCCCCGTAATCTTGATGCGATAAGGTGCTACTGAGGTAAATCGCACAGTATCACCTATAATATACCGCCACAAGCCTGCATTGGTGCTAATCACCATCGCATAGTTTTTGCCTATCTGCACTTCACTCAGCGGAATGGCTTTTTGTTGGGAAGTGCCAAAGGTCTCCATTGGGATAAACTCATAGAAAATACCATAGTCCAGCATTAGCAGCATTTCGTCGGAATTGTTGCGGTCTTGAATAGCAAAAAAGCCTTCGGAAGCATTGTATATTTCGTAATAGCGGAAAGTATCCGAGGGGATAATATTTTTGTATTGTTCGCGATAAGGAATAAAACTCACTCCACCGTGGAAATACACTTCTAAGTTTTCCCACAATTCTAATAGGTTTCGTTTTTGGGTATCTTCTAAAATGCGGTTCAGCAATACGAGCATCCACGAGGGGACACCTGCAATGCTGGTAACATTTTCGGTTTTTACTTCTTTTACAATTGCCTGTAGTTTGCTCTCCCATTCACTCATCAGTGATACTTTGTTGCTGGGAGTACAACTCCATTCTGCCCAAAAAGGCAGGTTTTCAATTAAAATTGCCGATAAATCGCCAAAATAGGTGCCGTTTTGCTCGTATAATTGCTTGCTACCCCCAAGTCGCAAACTCTTTCCTTTAAAAAGATTTGAGTCCTCGTTGTTGTTCAGGTATAAGCAAAGCATATCTTTCCCTGATTTGTAATGACACAATTGCAGAGCCTCCTCACTCACGGGTATAAATTTGCTTTTGGCATTGGTAGTCCCGCTGCTCTTAGCAAACCACTTGATAGGCGTATGCCAAAACACATTGCGTTCACCGCGCCGAGCTCTTTCAACATAAGGTTCAAAGTCCTCGTAGGTAGTGAGAGGCGTTTCACGCACAAATTGCTGGTAGTTTTTCACTTCGGCGAAGTTGTATTGCTTGCCGAGTTCAGTATCTTTGGCATTGCTGATTAGTTCTAAAAGCACGCGTTCTTGTACCCTATGAGGGTCGAGTACAAACTCTTGTATTTGGTCTATGCGGCGTTTTAAAAACCACGAAGTGATAGAATTAAATAAAGCTAAAGGCATTTTATTTCAGGTTTCAGGGAATAGATTTTAGGTTTCAGGGTATAGGGGTCAGGTGTCAGGGTAGGATTTTGATACCTGACCCCTGACCCCTAACACCTGATAACTATAAAGAATTTTCTTTAGTGAATTTTACGATTTCGGAAATACGTCCGAAAGCAACGCCCACTACTGTATCGGCAGCACCGTAGTACACTGCTACTTTGTCTTCTTCGATAGAATGTAAGGCAGCACAAGGGAATACCACATTAGGCACATCGCCGGTAGTTTCGTAGAGAGTGGCAGGCGCCAAGAGGTAAGGCTGTGTACGAGCGATTACCTTGCTTGGATTGTTGAGGTCTAACAAAGCAGCCCCCATAGAATAGCGGAAACCGTTGCAAGTGTTGATCACCCCGTGATAGAACAATAGCCATCCGTCTTTGGTTTTGATAGGCACAGCTCCTGCTCCTATTTTGGTACATTGCCAAGCGCTATCTATAAAAGGCGTTACTTTCATCACGCAGCGGTGTTCACCCCAGTACTTCATATCGGGGCTATAGCTGATGAAAATATCACCGAAAGGAGTATGTCCGTTATCACTTGGGCGGCTAAGCATTGCATATTTACCGTTGATTTTCTCAGGGAAGAGCACACCATTGCGGTTGAAAGGCAAAAAGGCATTCTCGCATTGGAAAAACTCTTTGAAATCAAAAGTATAGGCAATCCCGATAGTAGGACCACAATAGCCATTACACCAAGTTACCCAATAGCGGTCTTCGATAAAAGTTACGCGAGGGTCGTACTTATACTCAGAATGAAGGAAATCAGTATTACCACCTTTCATCACGATAGGTTCGTGGTTGATTTCCCAATGAATAGCATCTTTACTGAAGCCAGCGAAGATGTTCATTTGTACTGCTTTGTTGTCGCAGCGGAAAACCCCTGCATAACCATCTTTAAAAGGCACAACAGCCGAGTTAAAAATACTGTTGGAGGTAGGGATATCATACCTACCGATAATAGGGTTTTCAGAATAACGCCACATTACATCGGTACAACCCGCAGGGCGTTCTTGCCAAGGAATTTTTTGACTCATTATTTTTGTTTTAGTTATTAAATTTTTTAAAATATTCATCTATTTCATTATGTAACTCTATCCCTACACGTTCAAAGCAATCTAATAAACCCTGATAGGCATTCTCTCCAGCAAGAAAATCCCAAAACTCTTGAGCTACTTTTAGCTCGTTATCTAAATCTAACATTCCCGCCATCGTCCAGCGTGAATAAGGTTTAGGCTCATAAGGATTGTAAGGTATAGCAATAAGGGTATGTATTTTTCTATTAGGGTTTTCAGCCAATACGCATCCTACCCATTCTAATAAAGTACGTTTAAACTCTTTAAAGCCTCCTTTGTTAGGCTTAGCTGTTTTAATGTCAAACAAGAAAAGTTCACCTGAATGACTTTCTAACCACACATCTACTTTGGTAGGCTTTACCGTGTTCATTTTCCCTTCCTGACAAACGGCTCTAATAGCTTCTATTTCATTTATCTTATTAGGGTTACCATTTACAGTAAGATTATCCATAATATCTTGAATAACCCGTTGCGCTTTTTCACTTATCTTATCACCTGCTACCGCTTGTAGTTTAGCAACCTTAAACTGAGATTCAGCTAATGATTTAGCCACAGGCTCAAAAATGCTCGTGCCAAAATTAGTATTCAAAGAATGAATAAACGAAAACAGTGTCATACGATCTTTACCCAATAAGCGTGTATGGAAAGGCATCACCGCAGGCTCAGGGTTATAGTGCTGAAACTTTGTTCTAAGACTATGCCTAAGCGTGTTTTCTACATTAGTTATTTGTTGTGGGGTTAGCATATATTATTTCTAAAGTTTTATTAGTTAAACAATATTTTTTTGTACTTTCATTTTTTTCAACCCAACCTTCTTTTTGTAAGTCCCTGTCAGCTCTAAGGTATGCTCTTACGGTTTTAGGAGAAATATCCAAATCACCAGCTATTTGATTTTCATTTAGATCACTTTCAATATACAAACTATGTATTATTCGTAATTGCTCTGGTTTTAAATTTACTTGCTGTGTATTATCTGAAATTTGTCGAGTAGTATTAGGTTTTGTTTTTAATTCACAAACATAATTCTTTTTACATTTAGGACAGTAATAATCAAATTCTTTTATATTTTCCCATTTAGATACATCATATTCAGTATGACAGTTTGAACACTCTACAAAAGCAGAACTATTAGCCCACTCTTCTACTAACTTATTAAAATCAAAAACTCTTTCAATTCTATACTTTCTATTATTAACTTCCTCGAAAATTATATTTTCTTTTTGACATAATCCATAATTAATTGTATATACAATTATATCATTTGAATAGAATATTCCATTAATATAATCACCTCTATCTTTCTGTTCTGAGATTCTTGTAATAAAATTATTAATCTCTAATGTTGATAAATATCCTGCAACATCTTTCCTGACAAATAAAAAGTGTGAAGGAGCGTTGGAGGGAGTGTAACCTTTAAAAATATTAGCATTGGAGTCTCCAATACGTTTCTTATTTTCTTTAGCTTTATCAATAAAACTATTTACTAACTCCTTTAGTTGAGTTCTTTTATATATCTCTGAATAACTTTTATATTGAAAAAACTCATCTTTTGTTATTAGAGTTTCTACCTCATTTATGTACTGTTCTTTTGCAGACTCTTCTATTATTGATTTGGTAATTAACTTACCTTGTGTAATACTTTTTCTATTGCAATAAAACAATAGTTTACCTATATTTCTTGGAATACAAGAACAAGCATAAAAAATTATTTTGTAATAGCTATCCATTGATAAGCTTTTTGTATCAAAAAGAGATTTTTCTATTTCTTCTATATTTGAAGTTTTAAAATAATATTTCAGCCTTGTTTGAACTAGTCTTTTTACAAAATTTATTGCTTGTTCTTCCACTTTGTCAGCTCCAGAGGACTTATACATTTCATAATAATCCAAATACATAGTGTCTATTTTAGTTCTATCAATATCTGGTAAAACATTTCTTTCAGGATAGAAAGAAATTTTGAATCTAAAAAAACTTTCAGAATCATTATGCAAAGGAGCAACTAAAGTTTTAATAAAGACATTTAATGCCTCTTTGTCTAATTCTGAACAGTCATCAAGACAAAAATAAACTTTTGTAATTCCTACTTTTTGTAATAGACCTTTTAAGTCATCTGCAAAATTAGAGATATTAAATTCTCTTTTTAAGATATTTGAATAATTATATGTGTTTGATTGTTCAGACAAACTATTTGTAGCTTCAGAAGAAGAAAAGTTAATACCTATATTTTCGATAGACAAATCATAGCTTTCACTTTCTCCGATATTATGTGTTGTTTGATTATTGTTTTTATCTACTATTGCTCTTTGCTGAAAAGAGGTTATATCATTATAGCTACTTTTTAATGACTTAGACAATATTGAGTCTAACTGAGAAATAAAATCAGCTTCTGATATTTTTCTCTCAGAATTTGACAAGAAAAAAGTTTTTATTTTTTCTATCCAACTTTGATTATGCTTTTCAAAAAGATTTTTGTTTATTTCTATTTTTATCTCCTCAATAACTTTTTTTATAAAAGAAGAATATAAATAAAGTTTCTCTTGAGTACTTTTATCCATTGCTTGAGGAACATTAAAAAGAGGAACATCATTAGAGTTCTCTGATTTTGAATAAATAGTCCTGACATCAATATATAATGAAATCTTATTACTACTTTTCCTAATTTCGTGTTGAAATTTATTTATTATAGTTGATTTCCCTGTCCCTTTTCTCCCAATTAATAAAGTTGTTTGATCATTCATCATATTATTAATTACCATATTACCTTCAAAAGGATCAACGTATAATTCTTCCAAAACAGAATTATTTTCCTCATCAACCAATTCTGCTCGTTGAGAGCGCTTTAATGATTCTATTAATTCTGAAAAAGTATCTTTAAAATTCTGTTCCATAATTCTTTTACTTTTCTTTTAAATGAAATATAATCTCAGCATACGCGTTTTTATCCTTCTCGGTACGGTTGAGAACAGGGCGTTTGTATTGGTTTACAATGCGCATTCCTGCTCGCTCGGCTATTTCGGGGTATAAGCCATATTTGTCGTTGGCTACCAAAAACACATCGTAATCATCGGCTAAAAAGCGTTTGCTATTGGTAAGTACCTCAGCAATACCGGCTACATACATACGTTTGGCTTCCTGCCCTTGTCCTTTGTAAAGGGGTCCTATCTCTTTATCGTCATTGCGCTCAAAACCAAAAAGGTCGTAAGCATAAGCGTGTTGCTCGTGATAATCAATCAGCCCTACATAAGGAGGTGATGAGAAAATACCTTTTATCTTCTGCTTTCTTGCTAAAGCAGCAAACTCAGGGTTCTTATGCTCTAATGCCTCAAAGATGTCAATAGTACGACTATCGCCCTGTAAACACTTCTGGTAGGTATTCGTACGCAAATCTTTAAATTGTTGCAAACGCTTGATAGTGTCTTTGGTGTAGGTCTCCCACCATTTCAATATAGAAAAAAGAGGTTTGCACACCTTGCCGTGTTTGGCACAATAATAAGTGGTAGTTATTGGCTCTATCAAGGTTGCTAAATCGGCGTGAGTGGTAGCGCGACAACTGCGAATGGTTCGGCTCAATATGAGGGTAACAATACGCTTGGTAGTGGGATTAGCTATCTGTTTAATAAGGTTAAACACAAAATCTATCTCCTCGCGTACGTGCTGTATATACCACTTGTCTAAAAACGTATCGGCTTTAGCTTGTTTTAGCTGAATGTGATACTTTTCTACAAGTGCTTGATAAATAGGTAAAAACTGCTGTTCTTTTTCAGCACCATATACTTTGCCGTCTATCTCTTTGCGTTGTAAGCGGTATTTATAGTCGGGTACGGGGAAGTACTCCTTATTGAAATTATTGAGCGCTTCGGTAAGCTCAGCATCAAAAGCAAGTATGTGTTTTTCTGCTAAAAACTCCTTTAAGGCTTGGGTAATGCGGTGCGTTTCATTATACGCATCTACCAAATCATAATGTCCTACCTTAGCATTGCCTATGAGCGCATTGAAAGCCGACACATCTACTCCTATAGCGTGCATTCCTAATTCTGAGGCTTGCACCATAGTAGTACCACTACCCGAAAAAGGGTCGAGGACTATATCACCAGCTTTAAAAAAGACTTCTTTTTTGAAAGCATCAGTATGCCCATCTAAAAAATACTCTACCAATTGCGGAATAAACTTCCCTTTATAAGGGTGCAAGCGGTGTACGTGTTTGGTAGTTTCTGCTTCTTTATATTGCTCAAATGACAGACTCCAGTTGAGGTCATCACCTAATTTCTCTTTCCACTGTGAGGCGCGATTTCCACCCAAAGCATCATAATAGGCCTTAAGTTCCTCTTTAGCAATTTGAGTGATGCCATTGTTTTCAAATTTCTTTACTTTACCATACTGTACTAAATAGGAGATATTTGAGGAAGTAACATTCTTCCCCATATATTTCGTCGCCCACAATGAGGCTTGTTGCAATGTAAAGTATTGATTTGTATTTAGCATATTTTTCTAATCTGGCAAATATTAGTTTTTCTCTTTTTTATCCTTTCTCTTAAAAAATATCGTTAGTATGTAGTTTAAGAGTAGGAAATTTCTCTGAAGGGATATAATCATCTACTACATTGATAGGATTTTGGTACTTATCACCTTTCAGTATATAAACCAAAATATTTTGGTGATCGGGGTCAATAATCCAATATTCTGGTACTTTAGCTTCCTCATAAAGGGCATATTTGAACTTCATTTCCTTTTTAGAGTTGCCAGGTGAAAGGATTTCAATCACCAAATCGGGGGCACCTTCACAACCGCGTTTGTCTATCTTTTCAGGGTCACATACTACACAAATATCCGGTTGCACAACCGTATAAATATCTTTATCTTCTTGTGCTTCTTTGAGCAAACGCACATCAAAAGGAGCGTGAAACACTTTGCAGTCTTTTCCTTTAAGAAACTGATAGAGCTCTCCCGCTAATTTCATTGATATTTCTTGATGTACCGCTGAAGGTGCAGACATTTTGAAGAGCTTTCCTTTAAAAAGTTCTACGCGCTCTTTAAATTTCCACAATAGATAATCGGCATACGAGTACACTCCATATAGAGGGTCTAACTGGTTGATATTAGTGATTTCCATAAAAAGATTACTTTTCTGTTATATTCTTCAACTTTGCCAAAGACCATAGCACAGGTAGGTGTTAAGAACTTTGGCAAAGTGTGTGACGCAAATAACTGTCTGTCCTATCACGACCTACAACTACACTGTTTTCTTCACCAATTCTGTGATAAATGCTATTTGCTCGTCGTCAAGCTCGGTGTGCATAGGCAGAGAGATGACTTCTTGTACTAATTTATTGGTAACGCCAAAATCAGCTTCGTTATAAGAGCTGCGGGTATAGGCTTTTTGGGCGTGCAATGGTATAGGGTAGTAAATGCCAAAAGGCACTCCATTTTCACCAAAAACCTTAGCGAGTTCATCGCGTTTGCCATTAGTGATGCGGAGGGTATATTGGTGGAATACGTGGTCGTAACCTTTGGCGATTACAGGAGTAATGATATGAGGATTGCCTTTCAGCGCTTCTGTATATTTGCGAGCAGCTTCACGTCGGCGGGCGTTATAATCGTTTAAATGAGGAAGTTTGGCGCGCAACACAGCGGCTTGTAAAGAGTCGAGACGAGAGTTTACGCCTACTACATCGTGGTGATAACGCACATACATACCGTGATTTACGATACCGCGAAGAGTGTAAGCGAGGTCGTCGTCGTTAGTGAAGATAGCCCCTCCGTCGCCGTAGCAACCGAGGTTCTTAGAAGGGAAGAAAGAAGTTGCCCCCACGTGACCGATAGTGCCTACTTTTTGTTTGTGACCATCGGCAAAAGTATAATCAGCACCAATGGCTTGCGCATTGTCTTCAATCACGAAGAGGTTGTGTTTTTTAGCCAGAGCCATTACAGCTTCCATATTGGCTGGCTGACCGAACAAATGCACGGGTACAATAGCTTTCGTGCGAGGAGTAATCGCTTTTTCAATAGCCTCAATGTTGATGTTGAAAGTATCATCATATACATCTACGAGTACGGGGGTGAGTTTCAGCAAGGCAATCACTTCTACGGTTGCTGCGAAGGTAAAATCGGCAGTGATGACCTCATCGCCTTCTTTGAGTCCGAGTCCCATCATAGCGATTTGAAGGGCATCAGTCCCGTTGGCGCAAGGGATTACGTGTTTCACGCCCATATAGTTTTCCAATTCTTTTTGGAAGGCTTGTACTTGGGGACCGTTGATAAAAGCGGTGGTGTTGAGTACTTCTTCAAAAGAAGCTTGTACTTCATTTTTAATTCTTTCATACTGACCTTGGAGGTCAACCATTTGTATTTTTCTCATATATGTTGTATATTAGATTTCTGATGTTAGGGGTGTTAAGTATTGCAAAGATAGGGATTATTTTTAATAATCTTATTTTTTATTCCATATAATATCGTTTGAAAATTCTGCTAAAAGGGTGGGATTATTTTTGATTATCCAATACTTAAACCCTAAAAATTCTTGTTCTATAGAGAGTAATTCTCTTATTACCTCTTTGGTTTCTGGGGTGGGAGCAGAGAGATAATCATTAACAGCTTTTTCAAAATTATTCATTTTTGAGAGAAACTCCTCAAAAAAACGCTCTTCTTTAACCTTTCTTATGGCATTTTTCCCATTGAAAATACGATTCAGTAGCACAATTGTTTGTTGTATAGCCTCCGAAGTATCATCAGTAGCAAAATCTGCTTTGTCATAATTAAGGGTTTGCACGATTTTCTCTTCAATAGCTTCTTTGGTAGGGTTTACAATACCATCGAAATGAGATGATTTTTTAGTGTTGCAATAACTGCAAGCAAAGAAAAGATTTTCCCAATTGTATCTTTCATTAGGGTAATGCTCTTGACTGTGCAAATGCTCTATTTGAAAGTCTGTGGTACGTTGGCGTTCACAGATGTAACATTTATCATAGTGGTCTTTAGCTAATAAGTCTTTCACATCATCGCCGTCATATCTCTTTTTTTTAGCTAAAGAAGCCGGAGCGGTGGTAGTTTTCTGCAATTGTATCATAGGGCTTGGATTTTTGGAAAATATTCGTTCTTCAATTGTAAGTACCTCCCTATAATTTGGGGTGAGACTACCTCTGGTATTTTATCGAAATCATTGTTTAGATGTTTTAGTTCGCTTTTTTCAGAAGAAGATAGGGTTTCCTTTTTTAACAATTCTTCTAACCTATTTAATTGCATTTTTATATAACTTGAGTCAGTTTTTACTCCAAAATAGCCTTCAGCTAATGATTCATATGAATACTCGGTTAAATCTTCTATTATTTCTCGATGTTCTAAGTCAAACGCTACGGCATTGCTGAGCGAACTCAACACAAAAGGCGAGTGGGTAGTAACGATAAACTGTATATTAGGGAAAATCTCTGTCAGTAGTGGCATAATGACCTTTTGCAATTCCAAGTGCAAGTGGGTTTCAATCTCATCTACTAATACAATTCCTTCGCTCTCATAAGCCCTTATGAGTTGGTTTTTGTCTTGCATTTTGAGGATAAGGTCTACTACTATATCCAAAACTGCAGCAAAGCCGTCAGATAGTTCAGTAAATTTAAATTCTTTTTCTTTGGTTAATATCTTAAAAGAATAATCTTTATAATTAAAATGTAATTGCAAGTCTTTATCTTGGAAAATCTCACCTAATAACTTTTCAAAATTAACAAACCACTCTCTGATTTGGTTAGCATCTTTCTCTAATTTTTCATTTCTTGCTAAAGCCTCTTGTATTTTAAGGTCAGCAAGAAATTTTAAGAATTCTTGAGTAGAGGGTTGCTTTATTCCCCATTTATCTTGAAGTTTAGGTTTAGTAGGGGTTTTAGGTTCTTGGAGTTTTTTTATAGTTCTATGCGCTTCATAAAAAGCAATAATAAAGTTACCGTCTTGATATTTTTGTTTAAGTGTATTTAAATTTTCAAATGTAATAGATAGTTTTTCTAAAATTTCTCTATATATTTTCTCTCTAATATTTAATTGCTCTTCTATAGCAAGAATATTATCAGGGTCATACTCTTCTTCTTTTTTTAAAGTTTGTATAATTCCTTTATTAGTTTCTTTTACAAACTCTTCAATATATTCAGCCATAGCATTGAGCATTGAAGTTTTTCCACTACCATTTTTGCCAGTAATCATCAAGTGAGGATAAGCGTCTTTTTCCAAAGAGATGTTGATATCCTTTAGATGGCGCACTTTATTGATATGTATATTTTTGATATACCTGTTCATACTCTAATAATTTACAGACGGCAAAGATACAACGTAATTGCTAAATTAGCAAATTTTAGTTATTGATTGTTAGCCACTTCCAAATAGCCCGATATTCTTTAGTTTTCTTATAAAAAAATTAAAAACTTAAATTACTAATAAACAATACTTTAAAAATTTTATCTAAAAATAATCTCTCAAAAAAATTGGAAAATAAAATAATTGTTTCTACTTTTGTCCTTTCAAACAGAAAATTTTAGTTATATACCTTATTTTAATAAAAATAAATGAGAACAATACAATTTAGAGAAGCCGTTTGCGAAGCAATGAGCGAAGAAATGCGTCGCGACGAATCTATTTATTTGATGGGTGAAGAGGTTGCCGAATACAATGGCGCTTACAAAGCCTCTAAAGGAATGCTCGATGAGTTTGGTCCTAAACGTATAATCGATACCCCTATCGCCGAAGGTGGTTTTGCAGGTATCTCAGTAGGAGCTGCTATGAATGGCAACCGCCCTATCGTTGAGTTTATGACCTTTAACTTTTCGTTGGTAGCTATCGACCAAATCATCAACAATGCCGCTAAAATGCGCCAGATGTCAGGTGGTCAATTCAATATTCCTATCGTATTCCGCGGTCCTACCGCTTCTGCTGGTCAGCTTGCTGCTACTCACTCTCAAGCCTTTGAGAATTGGTATGCTAACTGCCCTGGTTTGAAAGTAGTAGTACCTTCAACTCCTTACGACGCTAAAGGATTGCTCAAATCAGCAATTCGCGATAACGACCCTGTAATCTTTATGGAGTCTGAGCAAATGTACGGTGATAAAGGTGAAGTGCCTGAAGAAGAATACACTATTCCTTTGGGTCTTGCCGATATCAAACGCGCTGGTAAAGATGTAACTATCGTATCTTTTGGTAAAATTATCAAAGAAGCTCACAAAGCTGCCGATATTTTAGCCAAAGAAGGCATTGAATGTGAAATCATCGATTTGCGTACCGTGCGTCCGCTCGATTTTGATACTGTATTCGCATCAGTGAAAAAAACAAACCGCTTAGTAATTTTAGAAGAGGCTTGGCCTTTTAGCAGCGTTTCTTCAGAAATTACTTACCAAGTACAAGAACACCTCTTCGATTATCTTGATGCTCCTGTACAACGTATTACTACCACCGATACTCCTGCGCCATTCTCCTCAGAATTGCTCAAAGAGTTCTTGCCTAACGCCGAAGACGTAGTAAAAGCTGTAAAAAAAGTACTTTATAAATAAGAATTTGCTATCATTTTTATTTTTTAAAAGTTATATTTTATTTTTTAGTCTTCACGATTTCCTTTTTCGTGAAGACTTTTTTTGTACTCTACCTCCGTTAAAGTTTTGTTAAACTCTTATATTTACAATGTTAAACTTCTGATAACTTAAAATAAGAGTTTTTAACATATTTCCATTACCAAAATACTAATAAACCATTAAAAATTAAGTCCAAAACTTTTTTCATTAACATATTTATTATGTTAAATTGAAAAACAGACATTCTGCTCTCTGAATAGATCTTGTCTATATTGAAGTTTTTTTTACTACCTTTGTATAAAATAGATGAGAGAAAGCAAAAATGCCATTGATTAAAACATTTGATATTGATGTAAAGACTAAACTTTACTTATGGGATGTGGAGGAGAGGCTCACTGATTTACAGCAAGCGGTCGTACTCACACCCCAACAGCAAGAGAGTTTGGATGCCATTCGCAATGAGAAAGGTAAAAAGAACTTCCTTGCTACACGCTTATTGCTCAAAAATATTGGGTATACACCTACAGCTTTGTTTTACGATCCTAACGGAAAACCATTCCTCAGCGATGGAAAACAAATTTCTATCAGTCATTCATTCAACAAAGTAGCAGTGATTATTAGTGATAGAAAAGTGGGGGTAGATATAGAGAAAAAGCGTGAAAAAATAGTAGCTATCGCACATAAGTTCACCCAATGGAACTTTAGAGCAGCCTCCTTCTCTTTAGAAAGTATCATACAAAAACTCACAATGACGTGGTGCGCTAAAGAGGTAGGTTTTAAAATTCACGGCAATCCCGAATTCACCCTCAACGATGTGAAAGTACGCGATTTCTTCCCTACTGATAGCTCTACCGAGATACTCGTAGGGCGTGGTAAATACGAAGTCAATTTCATTTTTATAGAGGATTACGTTTTAGGCTATTGCCATAGTATCAAGTAACAGCTAACAAGTAACAAGTAATAAAAAAGCAGCTCATTTTGAGCTGCTTTTTTTGTTTATTAAAATACTTTTCGATTATCCTAATGTATTAAATTTATATCCAACTAAAAATATTTTCTTAATTATTTTCGTGTTATCTAAAAAAATACTACTTTTGCCCCGAAAAATTAATAATTAACACTATATGAAAACTTTGTTAACAGCTATTGCTATAGCTTTCAGTACTTTATGTTTCGCTCAAAACGGAACTATCAAAGGTACTATCACGGTGAATAATGAACCTTTAGAAGCCGTAACTGTCCAATTAGAAAGTAAATCTTTAAAAAAATGGACAACTTCCGACCGCAATGGTCATTATGCCATTTCCTTACCTGCCGGTGAATACCGACTAAAAATTCGTTCCTTAGGGTATATACCTTATGATGATAAGGTGGTTATCACCGAGGAGGAAACCCTCTCTCAAGATGTCACTCTTAAAGAAGATGTGCTCGGTATAGACGAGGTAGTGATTACCGCTACTAAAACTAAAGAAAACCGCAAAGATGCTCCTGTGCTTGTGAGCGTTACTACCCATCGCGAATTGGCAAACGTAAAAGCCCATACCCTAATGGAAGGTCTGGTATTCCAACCGGGCTTGCGTACCGAGGTAAATTGCCAGAACTGTGGTACTTCGCAAGTGCGAATCAACGGGTTAGAGGGTGCTTATTCGCAAATTCTCATCGATAGCCGTCCTATTTTTGGCTCGCTCAATGGTGTGTATGGCTTAGACCAAATCCCTGCCAATATGATTGAGCGTATAGAGGTAATCCGTGGAGGTGGTTCAGCGCTTTTTGGCTCTAATGCCATTGCTGGTACTATTAATGTGATTACTAAAAACCCTACCAAAAACGAGGCACAAGCAAGTATCGTGAGCAACCTCATAGGCGGTAAATCAGGCGATGTGGTAAGCTCTTTCAACGGTTCACTTGTGAGCGAAAACTATATGCGCGGTATCTCTTTCCACGCAATGCAACGCTCGCGTCAGTCTTACGACGATAATGGCGATGATTTTACCGAAATCACTCGTTTGCACAACCTCAATGCGGGTGCGAAACTCTTCAACGATTTCACCGACCGCCACAAACTCACCGCCGAACTAAACGTGAGCAACGAAAACCGTCGTGGAGGTAATAAACTCGACGAGCCTGAACACCTTGCCGACCTTGCCGAGAGCATTCGCACGCAAATGTTAGGAGGTAATGCCTCTTTCGACTACTTCTCCCCTGCTTATAATCATAAATTCACCGCCTATACTAGCGCCGAACGCACTCGCGCCGATAACTATTACGGCAGTTTTGATGGCATTGATATAGCAGCATCTTCTGGCAACTATGGGGTTACCAAAGAAAATATTTGGTTACTTGGCGGACAGCATACGGCTTATGTGCCTACGGGCAACGGCAATTTGCAATGGACATCAGGCGCTGAATATCAATATGATAAGATAGCCGAAAAGCGTCAGAATCCTAATGTGCTTGCCGTAAACCAAAAAGCCAATACATTTGGTCTCTTCACTCAAGCCGATTGGCGTATCTCCCCTAAAATCAAAGTGCTTGGTGGGGTGCGTTTAGACAATGTAAATTCCGATATAATGAAGAAAAGTGTTACAGCGATCAACCCTCGTGCGAGCGTGCTTTACAATATCGATGAAAACTTTATCGCTCGGGGTTCGTATTCACGTGGTTTTAGAGCGCCTTTCTTCTATTCAGAAGATGTACACAGCGAACTGCAAGGGGGTGAAGCACGCCGTGTGAAACTCGCCGATGACCTTAAAAAAGAAACTTCCGATAGCTTTACCGCTTCTTTTGAATACAATCACACTCACGATACTCACCAGTTTGTAGTGATGCTCGAAGGTTTTTACACAGCTTTGCACGACCGCTTTACTTATGAAGATGCTGGCGAAGAAAACGGCTTACCTATTCGCGAGAAACGCAATTCCGATGGCGCCGTAGTGAAAGGGGTGAATTTGGAAGTGAAGTACAGCCCCAATCCTAAATTTATGGTACAACTTGCCACCACTATCCAAAGTTCTAAATACAACAGCGTGCAAAACCCCGAAGAAAATGTCTATACCGATGAAATTCTCCGCACGCCAAGTGTATATGGCAACCTGATGGCAACCTATAAACCACGTTCTAATTGGGATATCAACTTTGTAACTGTATATACAGGTAGTATGAAAACCACTCACTTGAAAGGTTATATCCCCGATACGCGTTTGGAGACCACTCCTGCGATGTGGGATGTAGGGGTCAACACCGCTTATGAGTTTAAATTCCAAACTTTCTTCCCCTTAGAAGTAAGTTGTGGTATCAAAAACCTTTTTAACCAATATCAAAAAGATTTCGATAAAGGTGCTGAACGCGATGCCGATTACATCTATGGTCCTTCGCTACCTCGCACCGTGTTTGTAGGTTTGAAAGTTAAAATTTAATATCCATATTAACTTTGCAAAGTTTGCCCCAAAATTGAAACTACTTTTATAATCTATTTTAAATAAAGAAGATACAGGAATTACAAGAAGATTAGGTAATGATTTAGTAATAGCTCTTATTTCATTTGATTATACCTATTTTCTCAGTAACTTCTAGGTGAAAAGGTACAACATCTTGACAATATAACCAAAAAAATTTACCTTTGCACCCGCAGACGTGCGTTGCTGCACGTCTGCGTGGAGCTGGTAATGTGTCAGATGTGTTATTTTTAATTATGTAGTAGAATGCGACAAAATCAAAAAATTTTGTCAGATTGAAAAAAAATGTATCTTTGCTCCCAATATGAGATTTTTCACCTTCATACTTAGCTTATATCTGTTGGCACTCACTGGGCTGCCTTGTACGGATATGCTTGAAGGTGAGGAGTCTTCAGCTTCTTATGAATTTGTAACAGCCCCAACTGGGGAACACTCTCATTTTCATTTGGATAGCTGTTCACCTTTCTGCATTTGCACTTGCTGCCAAATGGTAATCAGCACGCCCACTACTTATGAGGCCTTAACCATTGCTCAAGCCACCGCAACCATTCCCTCCTATAGCTATCCCCTGACCGTATGGTCTTCGAACTGCTATGGGAATATCTGGACTCCTCCCAAGATATAGTCTTTTCTTTCTTCATCTCAAGTGATTGTTCATTAGTCATCTCACCCATCATTAGTCATTAACTAATCATTAATTCTTATTAGAAATGTTAGACAAAATCATACTATTTAGCATCAAAAATAAGCTATTTGTAGGATTCATGACCCTTATGCTTATTTTTTGGGGCGTATGGAGTGCTACAAGGCTCCCCATTGATGCCGTTCCAGATATTACTAACAACCAAGTACAAATCATCACCTCTACCCCTACTTTGGCCTCACAAGAGGTAGAGCAACTGGTTACTTTCCCTATTGAGCAAGCCATCGCCAATATTCCTGGGCTGGAGGAAACACGCAGTATTTCCCGCTTTGGCCTCTCGGTCATCACAGCCGTCTTTAGCGAGGATATGGACATCTACTTTGCCCGCCAGCTAGTCAATGAAAAGCTCAAGGAGGCACAGGAGCAAATCCCTCAAGGCATAGGCTCGCCCGAACTCTCACCCGTGAGTACCGGACTGGGGGAGGTATATCAGTATATCATTCGCCCTACGGAACAGAGCAAAAACAAATATTCCGCCAAAGACCTCCGCACCATGCAGGACTGGATCGTGGCTCGCCAACTCTATGGTACCAAAGGAATAGCCGAAATCAACAGCTTTGGAGGCGAACTCAAGCAGTATGAGGTGGTTATAGACCCCGATCGCCTCCGTGCCATGGGGGTGAGTGTCAGTGATATTTTCACTGCTTTGGAGCAGAACAACCAAAATACAGGAGGTGCCTATATCGACAAGCGCCCCAATGCCTACTTTATCCGAGGAATAGGCATGGCTCGCTCCCTTGAAGACATAGGCAATATAGCCGTAGGCAAGCACACCCCTCCCCTCTTTATCAAGCATGTAGCCGAGGTACGCTTGGGCAGTGCCCTCCGCTATGGTGCCCTTAGCTATAATGGCGAGGTGGATGCCGTAGGTGGGGTAGTGATGATGCTCAAGGGCGAAAACAGCCACGAGGTAGTCAGTCGTATCAAAGAAAAACTGCCCACCATACAGCAATCCCTACCTGAAGATGTAGTGATAGAGCCATTCTTAGACCGCACGGACTTGGTACAACGCGCCATCCATACAGTAGAGAAAAACCTCTTAGAGGGGGCGCTGATTGTCATCTTCATCTTAGTACTTTTCTTAGGGAACCTGCGTGCCGGACTGATTGTTGCCACGGCCATTCCGCTCTCCTTGCTCTTTGCCTTAGGAATGATGAACCTCTTTGGAGTAAGTGCCAACCTGATGAGCTTGGGAGCGATAGATTTCGGAATTATCGTAGATGGATCGGTTATCGTGGTAGAAGCAGTGATGCACCACTTGGCGATCCGAAAGAACCACCAACGACTTACCCAAGCACAAATGGATGAGGAGGTATTCCATTCCGCTTCCAAAATACGCAGTAGTGCCGCCTTCGGAGAGATTATCATCCTGATGGTGTATATTCCCATTCTTACCTTGGTAGGAGTAGAGGGCAAGATGTTCCGCCCTATGGCACAAACCGTCGTCTTTGCTATTTTGGGTGCCCTGATCCTTTCCCTGACTTATATCCCTGCCATGAGCGCTTTGCTCCTACCTAAAACAGTAAGTGACAAGCGCAGTTTTGCCGAGCGAATGATAAGCTGGCTCTACCGTCACTACCAACCGCTCTTTGTCCGTTCTATCCGCCTTAGGGGATGGATAATAGGCAGTACCGTGGTACTGTTCGTTCTTGCGGTAGGCATTTTCAGCCGTATGGGAGGTGAGTTTATTCCACAACTACAAGAAGGCGATTTTGTTTTTGAATGTATTCTGCCACCGGGCACTTCCCTGAAGCAGAGCTTGGAGACTTCCATGCAGGCCTCTCGCCTGATTCGTGAGTTCGACGAGGTGAAAATGGTGATAGGCAAAACAGGTTCTGCCGAAATACCTACCGACCCTATGCCGCTGGAAGCCTCCGATATTGTGATCGTACTCAAGAGCCAAGACCAATGGAAAAGTGGTCGCTCCTATGAGGAATTAGGAGATGCCATCATTGAGCGGCTCAAGGATATTCCTGGGGTCTTCTTTGAGAAAAACCAGCCTATACAAATGCATTTCAACGAATTGATGACAGGTATCAGACAGGATGTAACGATAAAAATCTTTGGAGAAAACATGGATACCCTCGCCCACTACGCCCAAAGAGTAAGCCAACTTATCCAGAAAACAGAAGGTGCTACAGCCCCACAGGTCGAAAAAGTAAGCGGACTTCCGCAAATCAATGTTACTTACGACCGTGTGCGTTTGGCCAACTACGGACTTTCGGTGCAAGAGGTCAATGAGGTACTCAGTACCGCCTTTGCTGGTAAGAAGGCTGGGGTTGTCTTCGAGAACGAACGAAGATTCGACCTTGTGGTACGCCTCGATAGCCTCCATCGTACCGGAATTGACGATGTACAGCATATGATGGTAGCTACCGAAAATGGGCAGGTGCCGATGAGCCAATTGGCCACTATCAAATATGAATTAGGCCCCGCACAAGTAAGCCGTGAAGCAGGCAAGCGCCGTATCGTCATTGGCTTCAACGTGCAAGGGCGCGATGTGCAGAGTGTGGTGAGTGATATAGAACAAAAATTAAAGGGCGTAAAGCTCCCTACGGGCTATTACTTTACCTATGGCGGTCAGTTTGAGAACCTACAACAAGCCACCGACCGACTGCTCATAGCCGTGCCTGTAGCCCTACTTTTAATATTTTTCTTGTTATACCTTGCTTTCCACTCTATAAAACAATCATTGCTCATCTTTAGCGCTATCCCGATGAGTGCCATTGGGGGCGTATTTGCCTTGCTTCTTCGGGGAATGCCTTTTAGTATTAGTGCGGGTATTGGTTTTATCGCGCTCTTTGGGGTAGCAGTGCTCAACTGTATAGTGCTTATTGGCACTTTCAACCAGCTGAAAAAAGAAGGAATGACCAACCTTTTGCATCGCGTGATTACGGGTACCGAAATGCGTTTACGCCCTGTGCTAATGACGGCTATGGTGGCGAGCTTAGGTTTCCTACCTATGGCACTCAGTCAAGGAGCAGGAGCAGAAGTACAACGCCCCTTAGCTACAGTGGTTATTGGGGGGTTAGTATCGGCTACCTTCCTCACCCTCTTCGTGCTTCCGTTGCTTTACATCGCTTTCAATAGTACCTTTTCTTGGCGCCGTCCTTCAGCTAAAGTACTCACGATAGCCCTATTGCTTATCAGTCCTATAGCGCTACACGCTCAGCAGTCTTACTCGCTACAAGAAATAGAGCAAATAGCCCTTAAGAACAATGGAGTGATTAAGGCAGCACAACTCAAGCTACAAGGAGCAAGTGCTAAAGAGCGAACCTCTTTTGAATTGGCTAAAACAGACTTTACAGGGCAATACGGGCAGTACAGCAGTGCTGAAAAAGACCTTTCAGTAGGTGTATCACAATCTATTCCTTTGCCTACAGTATTTGCTGCTCGCAAAAAGCTCTATCAAGCAGAGACACAATTACAACAAGGGCAATTAGCCCTTCAGCAGAATGAACTGAAGCGGCAAGTGCGCAACGCATATCAGCAATTGCAATATTTGACTTTTAAAGAGGAACAGCTCTTGCAGCTTGATAGTCTCTACAATAATTTTATTCGCATTGCTGAAGTACGCTATAAAGCAGGGGATACCAAGAAGATAGATATTAACACTGCCCAAGTGAAGAAAGGAGAAATAAGTTTGTTACTTCAACAGAACAAAACTATACAACAAGCTACCTATCGCAACTTGCGTACGTTAATGCAAACAGAAGAAGCATTTACCATTACCAAGTCGCCCGTGTATGAGCCTTTGTTACTCAGTGAGCCTTCGGATGTACAACTCTCTCAGCACCCTTTGGTACAACTCAGCTATCAAGAAGCAAACATAGCTGAGCACAACAAATGTCTAGAGCGTGCCCAAGCCCTGCCCGACCTTACATTGGGCTATACCAATCAGTCTCTTATAGGAATGCAAACCATTGGAGGGGTAGAGACCTATACTGATAGAAGTAAACGTTTTCACTTTGCCACCATAGGGCTTTCAGTTCCTATTTTTACCGCTACCCGTGCCAAGGTGAAAGCTTATAAATATCAGAAAGAAGCAGCTATAGAAGCAGCTCAACAAACAGAAAAACAGCTTAAAACTCAATGGATAAATCTGCAAGAGGAATACCAACTGAATTTGCAAAAATATCAGTTTTACAAACAAGAAGCGCTACCTGAAGCCGAGCGCATTATCCGAGCCAATCAGTTAGGGTATAGCGCAGGTGAAATAAGCTATGTGGAGTACCTTTACACCCTACAGACAGCCGTAGATACCCGCTTGGCATACCTTGAGAGTATCGAGGCGCTTAATCAAAAAGTAATAGAAATACAATCCCTTTTAAACCAGTAAAACAAATGAAAAAATATGGTATAAAAATCGCTTTTATCCTTATAGGAATTAGTCTATCAGCCTGCAATGGCACTCCTACAACTACCAATAATCAAAAGCTCGAAGAGCGCGAAGAACACCACGAAGAAGGAGGCAACCTCACCACCCTTACCCAAGCTCAAATCCAAACTGTAGATATTCGTTTGGGACATATAGAAGAAAAAGCTCTTGCCGCTACCCTCAAAGCCAATGGAATACTGAGCGTGCCTGCCGACCATCAGGCGAAGGTATCGACTGTATATGCGGGGATTATCAAGAGCGTAAAGGTAGAGATAGGCAGTTATGTGCAAAAAGGGCAAGTAATCGCTACTGTTTCTAACCCAGAATTCTTGCAACAACAACAGCGCTTGCTCACCGTTAATGGTCAGATAGAACTTGCTAAACAAGAACTTGACCGTCAGCAAACCCTCTATGAAGGGAATGCTGGTACTGGTAAGAACCTACAAGCCGCTACTACTCAGCTACGCACTCTCCGTACCGAAAAAGCTTCGCTTGAAGAACAAATACGCCTAATGGGCTTAAACCCTCAAACACTCACCGACAAGGGAATGCAATCTACTTTGGCGATAGTGGCTCCTATTAGTGGGAATATCAGTGCGGTATATACTAACAAAGGGGCTTATATAGATGCCTCCACCCCTATTGTGGAAATCATCGCCAACAGTTCGCTACACCTGCACTTGCAAGTGTATGAGCGTGACTTGCCTTACATTAAGGTAGGACAACAAGTGCACTTCAACCCTACCAATAACACCTCTCGCGAATATGATGCCCAAGTGTATAACATTGCGGCTTCGTTTGAAAACGAAAGCAAAAGCATCATTGTACATTGCCACGTAGAGGGTGACAAACAAGGGCTCATCAATAGAATGAATGTAACAGGGGTTATCAGTCTTGACAAACAAACGACCCCTGCTGTACCTAACGAGGCTATCGTAGAGGATGCTGGTAAATCCTACATTTTTCTGGTAACCCAAACTTCGGATAAAGAAACCTCTTTTGAGAAAGTGGAGGTAGTAAAAGGAGCTTCCGAAAGTGGGTATACTGCCATTGCCCTTGTAAAACCTATAGCCCCCGAACAGACTATTGCCACCAAAGGAGCATTCTTTATCAACGCAACCTTAGTAAATGCTGGAAAAGATAGTGATTAGAATTGGTAATGTATCGGATATATTATTAAAATTTTATTACATTAGAAATACAATAAAAATATAAAAGTAAAAAACCACGACTTCGGAGTGTGTTTTAAGCTCCCTGCAAGGGCAAGTGGTTTTGAGGTGCCTACACGCCTAATGCGTGCCTCAAAACACAACTTGCTCTGTTCCGGTGAACAGAAAATTTTCCCTAAAGGTCAAATTTTAATTAACCATAAGAAAAGAAGATAAACACTACAAGCTCATAAAGTGATTTAGGGCATATTAGCAATATATTTAATCACTTACTTACAAAGTTATTTACAATTCTATATAAAGCTATATGTATATTTGTACATTACTTTGCATTTACGTATCAACGCAAGCAAGTACGTACGAAGGTAAAAACGTAATTAGGTAGCTACATAGTTTGAAATTTTTTATTCGACAATGGGAGGAAAAGCGGTATTCTTTTCAAAAAACAATCTGTAAGAAGCGGCATTTTTCTCATATTAGACATTTTTTTATTCGCTTAAAGGTCGGAATGAGCTGGTTTCGTTTCGAGTGCCATAAAAGGTCTGTGTTTAGCTTCTGCAAGGTTTTTCAAAAAAATACTACCCGCAGGACAACGGACAAGGGCTGGAGATTTTTTGAAAACCCATCGGGCTTGACCTTGCAAGAAGCGTTAAGAACACAGAAATACCTTTGCACTCGAACAACGAACCGCCATTACGTGCCTTAAGTGTTTAAAACAGGGAAAATAGGTAAGTCTTAATAACACTCTTATCTTTGTGAGATAGCTTTTTGTAAGGCAACAAAAAAATCCATTGACACATCTCTTTTTGAAATATTATCAATGGATTTCTAATTTTTAAAAGACACTGAGAAGCTATCCTATCTTTAAATTCTTTAATCGTTCGGCAGCAATTTCCATATCCTTGCTGATTTTCTCATTGGTGATTTTAGCATAAATCTGGGTAGTTTTGATATTCTTATGTCCCATCATCTTGCTAACACTTTCCAAGGGGACTCCTTCTGTTAAGAACAGAGTACCAAAGGTATGGCGTGCCCAGTGAAATGAAATGGGTTTTTCACGAATGATGTTACAATCTTTCATCATCTTTCTGATTAAGAGATTGCAATTAGTGTTGGAGGGTGTAGGAAACAATGCCTCAGTACGAGTCGTACCCTCATATTTTTCAATAATTTTCTCGGCTATATCTAACAGACGTACATTACAGGGCACATCGGATTTCTGACGTCGTTTGATAAGCCATTTGTTACCGTCAAAGAACGATTGTAAGTGACTTTTCTTGAGCTGCTTGATGTCAATATACGAAAAACCTGTAAAGCAACTAAAAACAAATAGGTCTCGTACTAATTCAGCAGAAGCACTCTTAGGGTGATATTGTAAAAGAGTTTCTACTTCCTCTCTAAGCAAATAGCCTCTATCTTTCTCCTCCATAGAACTTATATAATTCTTAAAAGGATTGCGATAGATAATTCCTTTGTCTATGGCTATTTCTACCATTTTACAAAGGGGCATCATATAAACCCATATTGTGTTGTGAGTAAGACTTTTATTAACTCTAAGATAGAAATCAAAATCGTTGATAAAGTCTTCTGTAAGCTCTTTGAAAGAAATATCACTTCTGCGGTATTTATACTGGATAAACTCGCTCAAATGAGTATATACATTCTCATATTTGTTAAGAGTGCTGTAACTTCTAACACCTTTTTCTACCATCAAGGCAAAGCCTTCTTTGAAATTCTCATAGACTTTTAGCAAGGAATCTTCCATTACTCCTATGCCTAGAAAAGTAGCTTTTAGCTTCTGAGCAGTAACCACTCCCTCGTACTTCATCAGTTCCTTGTAATGAGTAATAATACGTGAGCGAATCTCTTCCAGCTTGCGATTAAGTTGGGTAGCTTCTTCTGTTTTACCTGTTACCCTTCCGTACTTCAAATCCCATTTCTGTGGAAGGATTTCAAGTTTGGTACTAAACTGAGCTACCTGATTGTCAATGGTAATACGCCCCATAATAGCAACCTTACCGTTCTTCTTTGGGGCATTCTTTTTAAGGTAGAACAATACCTTAAAGGTTGATCGTTTTACTTTTTTCATACTCTAATTTTTTAATTTGTGAAAGTACTTTTTATCAAGTTACTGTACAATATGAAAAAAGGTGTAAAACACTGAAATATAACCTATTAATAAAAAATATTTTTCAGTATGGTAGGTAACGATTTAGAAACCTAATTTTGAAAAAACCTATCTAAAACATCTAAGACTCTGTCTTCTCTTATCTTCCTGTCAAAAAATTAATCCTCTTTGTATGAGCTAATTACATTATTTTTTGTAGTTTTGCTTTTTATTCGTAATTTTGCAACAAAAAAGCGACTCATTTTTGAGTCGCTTTTTTCATTATTTGTGTATTGCAAATATTAGTAATTCAACTGATAAGTAGTAGTCATATCACTGTTATAGCTAATTTTAACATCAATATTATCTACTACTTGCGCTCCATTTTCAGTTTTAAGTTTGAAAGTGTGGCGAGCTACTTTATTCACTGTTAAGTCGATAGTTTTACCATTCTTATCTTTCTCCACTTTTATAGGGATAATAATATCAAACACTTTTTCATCACTTTTATCACTTACCAATTGGTACTTTTTGCTCTTCTCAGTACCATTTTGAATGTTAGTGATGAGAGTTGTTAATTTTGTTAAATAATTGGTATCAGTAACAAATCCAAGACCTGTATTACTACCAGCTCTTGTATTTCGGGTTTCGTTGATAGTCTTTACAAAACCATCGGCATCAAAAGTATAAGTATAGTTATGAGTGTAATTTAAAGCCGTGCCATCTTCTGTTAAAACCCTTTGTTGTAACAAGTTCTTAGGAGCCACTCCTTGTATCCAACCTATTTGAAAATCGAAATATTGAGCATAACTAGTCACAGCATCCCCTTCAAAGTTGTACAACAAAAACTTATTTTTGTTCAAGTTGTTGTTATAAGAAAGCTGATTTGCAACCGTGGTAACTTTGCCCCTCCAATTTCTCTTTTCACTAATCTTAGTCAGATTGTCATTTGTCCACTCAAAATCACCTCTAGAACCTTTTGTCAATCGTTGGTTACTGTCGTAAGTTCCTAAACCTAACATATTACCAGCAGCGTTGAGTCCCACTTCTCGATTTTCTATACCTCCTGTATCTTCATTGGGAAAAGTTATTTTCACAGAGTTAGCTCCATAAATAAATGTTTTTACATTATCACTTTTGCCCTCTTTCTTTCTAGTAATCTTTTTGATTCTTCCTTTTTCATCGTATTCATAAGCAAAGTTCAAAGTTTCTGCTACAAATTTTTGACCGTTGAGAGTGGGTTCTAAGGTACTTTCAAGAGAAGGAGCAGGGGTAGCACCAGTATAGTCTATTTCCACTATGATAGATTTACAAGTAATTGTTTTTACTTTTTTAGTAGGCAAATAGTCACTTTGGGTAGTAGGGGTAGTACTACCATTACCGCCATTAGGAGGAGTATCATCGTCTTTACTACCACAACCTACAAGCATTGCCATTGCTGCGACACTGAATAAAAATTTTTTCATCGGAATTGATTTTTATAAGAATATGGGGCAAAAATACGAATAATTTTGCTAATTCTCTAATTATTCACTACATTTGCAACAAAAAAGCGACTCATTTTCGAGTCGCTTTTTTTATTAAAATTGTTTGAATTCGTTACTACCTTTAGGCATATAGAGCAGTACGTTTAATTCAGTATTTACTTCAGTACCATCACTATCTTTACCACTTAGAGTGAGTATATCACTGTGATCTTTAATCCTTTCTAATCTTACAAGTTTCCCATCTGCATAAAAAACCATTTTGTATTTGCTTTTATCAGGGAAAGGGTCTACTTTTTGTTTAGGTTTAAAAATATCTTTGTAGTCAAAACGATCTTCTAAAAGCTCATCTTCTAAATAAAAAACAAGACAATATCTTATATTGCTTTCGGCATAAAAATCAGCTAAACTTTCTATATCTTCTTTCTTTAACCACGAATAGATTTTCTTATAAGTATCAAGTACCTTGTTTTCTATATTAGGAATTGTAGACAGAGTTTCGGCTGAGGTAAGGGTTTGGCTAAAATCATAAGGAACTTGAGCATCAAAATCTACAATTAACTCATAATATTTTAACTTTTGTTGTTTTATTTTGTCAGGTAATGAGGCTTCTTTTAGCACTAATCTTTCGGATATAGGATCTCTTTCATTATTCCATTTCAATATTTCTATGGTGAGATAAGTATTGTCGTCAAGTGTAGTTTTACCTTCGGCAGGATAGACTTTCACTTTGAGTTGCTGTGTACCACTTTTGAGTATATATCCGTTGAAAGAGATAGTACCTGAGGACATTCCTTCTACCTCAAAGAAAGTATATAAAGGCATTCCATTACCAATAAGTTCCACTCTACAACCTCCTTTATTTACCTGAATTGAATAATTAGGGAAGGATTGGTACTGAGAGATTTGTTTTTTGACTTGCTGCTTGATAGCCTCGATATTTTGTTTGTGTTTTTGTCCACAAGCAACAACACAGAACAAGATAAAGGAAAAGAAAATAATTTTTTTCATCGGAATTGATTTTTATAAGAATATGGGGCAAATGTACGAATAATTTTGCTAATTCTCTAATTATTCACTACATTTGCACCAAAATAATGATTCATTATCAATCGTTAATTGTTAATGAGTCATTGTTAATTGTCAATTATTATGATTCGCATTACTAAAAAATTCGACTTTGAAGCAGGACACGCTCTCTTTGGCTACGACGGCAAGTGCAAAAACCTGCACGGGCACAGCTATAAACTCTACGTAACAGTGATAGGCGAACCTATCAACAATCCTCATAACGTGAAAAATGGTATGGTCATCGATTTTGGTGACCTCAAACGCATTGTACAGGAGCAAATTATCGATGCTTTCGACCACGCAATGGTCTTCAACGAACTCTCTCCTCACAAAGCCTTAGCCGACGAACTCCGCGCCAAAGGTCATCGCATCATTACTGTGCCTTATCAACCTACCAGTGAAAACCTCGTAACCGACTTTGCCCAGCGCATTGCCTACCAACTACCCGCTGGAGTAGCTCTCTTTTCGGTACGCCTTTGCGAAACCGAAAGTTCCTATGCCGAATGGTTTGCATCAGATAATAGTGCATATTAATAACATAAAAACAATATATTATGGGACTTATACTATTAATTATAGTACTCATTATTCTTTTGTTTTACAAAAGGAACATCATAAAGCGTTTGCACAATTCATTTGCACAAAATTCATTAAAGGAGAATACTCTGGACTATATTCGGAATAATTGGCAAAAGGTGTGTATTCATGCTGACCATTGCGATGTGATGAATGAAAATACTACCTTCGATTTACATGCAGTAGAAAATAATCGTATGAAAAGCGATCTTGAGGAAACAATGCTTTTTACAGAAGCAATGTTATTTAATAAATTACAGTTAGGAGAAGAAAAAATGAAACTCAGTTATATAAGATGTTACGACAAAAGTAGCTCTCCTGTAAAAGTATATCAAACTACTGTTGCCGATATAGATGCTAGTGTGGCACAAGTAAAGCTGAATGTGCAAGGCTATATCAATGTGTATTACAACCCACAAAACCCCAAGGAAGTTTATGTCGATACCGAGTTCCTACAAAAAGACCTTTCCGAACTAATGAATGTTTCATAATGAAAACAGATTTTACATTACCCTTATTACCACCTCCGTCAGAAATTGAAACCCGTGAGATACTCAAACAACTCACCCTCTCTCATAGGCATTTAGCTGAACTGAAAGGGGTAGTAAAAACAATTCCTAATGAGCAAATCCTCATCAATACGCTTTCCTTACAAGAGGCAAAAAGCAGTAGCGAGATTGAAAATATCGTTACCACTCACGACGACCTCTATAAGGAAAACATTATGATTGACACCAACCCAACCAGTAAAGAGGTACTAAATTATGCCAAAGGCTTGAAAATGGGTTTTGAAATTGTGCGTAATGAACGGTTGTTGCTCAACAAACATATATTGCTCATTCAGGAACAACTTGAAGCTAACAAAGCAGGCTTCAGAACGCAAGCCGGCACCAAGCTCATCAATAGCCATAACGAGGTAGTGTATACACCACCACAAGATAAAGACGAGATACTCAACTTAATGGCAAACCTCGAAAGGTTTATCAACGACCCTGAGTTTTCAGAGCTTGACCCACTTACTAAAATGGCAATTATTCATTATCAGTTTGAGAGTATTCACCCTTTCTATGACGGCAATGGTCGTACAGGGCGTATCATCAATATTTTGTATTTGGTGTTACAAGGATTGCTCGACCTGCCCGTGCTTTACCTGAGTAGGTATATCATTCAACATAAAACTGATTATTACAAAGCTTTGCAAGGAGTAAGAACTAATGGCGATTGGGAAAAGCTTATTTTGTATTTGCTCAAAGGAGTAGAAGTAACCGCTATTGAAACTATTGAGATGGTACAAAACATCAAAACACTGATGCAACAAACCAAACAACGCTTGCGCAGTGAGCTACCCAAGATATACAGTCAGGATTTACTGAACAACCTCTTTAAAAACCCCTATACTAAGATAGAGTTTTTGCAAGAAGATTTGGATATAGTTAGGCGTACTGCTCAGCATTATTTAGATACGATTGCTGAAATAGGGCTACTTAGTAAGTTGAAAGTTGGGAAGTCAAACTATTATATCAATGAAAATTTGATAAAAGTACTCCAAAGAGAAAAAGTATAACGTGGCAAAAAAACGCCATTTTTTTCCACGTATGACACAACGTGGCAAAAAAACGCCATTTTTTGCCATATCATATTCTTCATTTATACGAAATGGACTTTTTGTATAGATGATAAATTAAAGAACCAATGTTATCTATAGAATTACCCGAAAATAAAAAGATATACTTCGCCTCCGATAATCACCTCGGAGCGCCCACCGCTGCTGAGAGCAAACCCCGTGAAGCGAAGTTTGTGCAATGGCTTGACAACATCAAAGCCGATGCAGGAGCTATTTTCCTCCTCGGCGACCTTTTCGACTTTTGGTTTGAGTACAAAACAGTTGTCCCCAAAGGCTTTGTGCGCACTTTGGGCAAGCTCGCCGAACTGCGCGACAGTGGTATTCCTATCTACTTTTTTGTAGGCAATCACGATTTGTGGATGGACGATTATTTCCAAACCGAATTAGGAATCCCTGTATATCGCCGTCCATTAGAAGTAGAATGTGCAGGCAAACGTTTTTTGATAGGGCACGGCGATGGCTTAGGACCAGGTGATAAAGGCTACAAGCGAATGAAAAAAGTCTTTACCAATCCCTTTTGCAAATGGCTTTTCCGGTGGTTACATCCCGATATAGGCGTGCGATTGGCGCAATACCTCTCGGTGAAAAACAAACTCATCTCGGGTGAGGAAGATGTACATTTTTTGGGTGAAGACAACGAATGGTTGGTACAGTATTGCAAACGCAAACTCGAAACCCAGCATTACGATTATTTTTTGTTTGGTCACCGCCACCTGCCAATGACCATCAAAGTAGGGGAGGGGAGTACCTATATCAACACTGGCGACTGGATTCACTACTTTACCTATGCCGTTTTTGACCCCAAAACAGGATTGGAAATAAAGGAATTTACCGCTAAGAGTACTTGCTAAAGCTAATAAAATAAAGGTATTAGAAATATTATTTAAAAAAAATCTACATAATAATTTGCAATTATTTAGAAAGTTTCTATTTTTGTGCCCAAAAAGTAAATAAATAAAAATGTTTTTATGAAAAACAAATCACTATTTTTGGGCAGTTTGCTATTAAGTATGATAGCAACCTCTGCAACAGAAGCGAAAACTTCAATTGCTAAAACTCTCTATACCGAGCAATATCAGCAGGAAGAAATAGAGGTAGAAGGTCAGGTGCTCGATGCCGATGGCTCTCCAATGCTAGGAGTGAGCGTAGTAGTAAAAGATACCCATCGTGGGGTCGTTACCGATGAAAACGGACGTTTCTCTCTTCAAGCCGATGAAAACGCTGTACTCGTATTCCGCTTCTTAGGATATCAAACTCAAGAAATTGCTCTAAACGGACGTTCATCTATTACCGTACAGATGAAAGTCTCTACACAAGAACTCAAAGAGGTAACTGTTACTTCTACTGGTATCAAACGACAAATTAAAGACTTTGCAGGTACCGTAAATGTTATTTCAGCTTCACAAATAAAAGAATTGGCTATTCCCGCAGTAGGCGATGCAGTGCGCTTTATGCCAGGGGTAAACTATATAGATGAAGATGGTCGTGGATTGCGCCCTGGTATTGGGTTACGCGGTATGGAACCCAACCGAAATAGCAATACTCTGGTAGTAATTGATGGTAAAATACCTATCGGGCAAAGCTATTCCGATATGGGAGGTTACTATATGATGCCCGTAGGTGCTATCGAAAGTGTGGAAGTGATAAAAGGTGCTTCACCAGCGCTCTACGGAAGTGGTAGTATAGGTGGAGTAGTGAATATCATCACCAAAAAAGGTGCTGCTCGTCCTTACACTGGCATCAACTTGCAATACGGCAATCACAACGCTTTGAACATAGGTATAGAAACAGTAGGCAATACCAATGAAGGAAATATGAATTACTATGCAGGCTTCCATCGCAGACAAGGCGATGGCTTTAGAAAATCGCGCAGCCGCTATAATGTAAACGACCTTACTGCCAATGTAACAGCAAAAGTAGGCGACAAAAACGAATGGCGATTCTTCCTAAATGGCTTTACCGAATACTCTGAAACCCCAGGCGGACTCAGTCAAGCACAATGGGAGCAAGACCCAGAGCAGTCTGTAAATCCGCACGACTTTTTTGAGGCAAGACGCTTTAGTACCGCTATTTCATACAAGCGTAGTTTTGATGAAACAAATAGCCTTACTACTTCTATATATGGTAGTTATCTAAAAAGAGACTGGTGGCTTGACAACCGCAATGCCGACCCTACCAAGCGTAAATTCACCTCTGCCTTGCGCGATATCCCTACAGTAGGCTTATTCTCCGACTATGAGCGTACTAATACTCTATTTGGCAAAGAAAACAAACTCTTAGCAGGTATCCGCCTACATACTGATATTACTCACGAAGTATCGGTAGCAGGCGACGAAATGGGTAAAAAAGCAGGTAAAACTACTGCCAATTCTGCTAATACCGTAGCTGTAGTAGAAGGCTATGTGTTTGACGAGTTTCACATCACCGACAAGCTAAATATCAACCCTGGAGTGCGTTATACTTTTGTGAATTACGACAAAGAAGATTACTTCCGCAACAATTGGGATAATCGCAACGAAGATGCTTTCATCTATTCATTGGGGTTATTCTATAAATTCTCTGAAAACTACCGCGCTTATGCTACTTATTCTAAAGGTTACAAAATGCCTCAAATACGATTGGCTTTTGAAACCAATGGCGACCTCGATGCCGAAACTTCTAATAACTACGAAATAGGTTTCCGCACCCAGCCTACCCAATGGTTAGAAGTGGAGTTAGCCGCCTATATATTAGACTTCAACCATAAAATATTCCGCGAAAGTGGCTTGCTTAACAATGGAGGAAAAGCCCTACATCGTGGGATAGAAGTAAGTGGTGCTATTTATCCAGTAGAAGGATTAAAACTCTATGGTAATGGTGCTATCCAAAGAGCTACCATAGAATATGGTATGTACAAAGGCAACCGCGTGCCTTACGCACCGCGCTACACCGCTACTGCAGGAGCTAAATATCAATGTGCTGTAGGCGAAGGTACACTCACTACCAACGTATATGGCAACTTTGTAAGCTCACAATTTTCTGATATTAAAAATACTGAAGTAGGTTCAGCTAATGGCAATATAGGTTTGATACCTAAATTTTTCTTGCTCAATGCAACTGCTAATTACAGTTACAAGCAATGGAACTTCAACCTCAATGCCTTGAACTTGCTCAACCGCAAATACTTCACTACCCGCCACAGTGCTTGGGGAGGTATTATGCCAGCAGCAACTATCAGCATATTAGGAGGTGTAGGCTATCAATTCTAAAACCCTTTGGTAAATAAAATATAAAAAGCTGTTCAACATTTTTGTTGAACAGCTTTTTATTTCTATGGCAAATTTGCGCAACTACTCATTATTTCATAACTTTGCCACAAAATAACACCTAATGAAAAAAATCTTACTCTTTATTCTGTTCTCTATTTTCAGTCTTATAGCTTGTAAAAAAGAGAATAACGAAGAAATTGTTTGCGTATATCCTCCACAATTAAACCCAAAAGCCCTTACAGGTACTTTTTTGCAACTCTTCGGCAAAGATAATTGGAGTGAAGCACAATGGGACGAGTTCCTCACCGAAATCAAAGATGTAGGAATGAACACCCTTATTGTACAATATACTGCATTCAAAAATCCTTACAACAATATCACTTGGTTCAATTCGGCAAATACCTTCACCAATAACAAAAGCAAACACACCCTTGAACGTGTGTTGGCTTCAGCTCAGCGAAAGGGGATAGAGGTACATATAGGTTTGCATTTTGACGATACTTATTGGTATCACCAAACCGATGTGGTGTGGCTACAAACACAAGCCAATCATTGTATTGCCATAGCCGAAGAAATACAAGCACAATTTGGCACACACACTGCTTTCAAAGGTTGGTATATCCCGCACGAGCCTGAGCCTAATGCTTATAATACCGATGAGAAAGTACGCCTTTTTAGAGAGCATTTTGTAGATCGCATTTCCAACCGTTTGCACCAATTGAACAACAAACCTGTGTCTATCGCTGCCTTTTGGAATAGCTCACTCTCCACACCCGAGCAGCTGCAACACTTTATGGCAGAATTAGCTAAAAGCAACCTGCAAATTATAATGTTACAAGATGGTGTAGGCGCACAACACGTAACCCTCAACCGACTTGCCAACTATTATGAGGCTGCACAACGCGGACTCTTTGAAGAAAACAAAAACTATAAAGGTGTATTTTGGAGTGATTTAGAAACTTTTGCATCGCCTAATGGTGAGTATCCTTTTGAGCCTGCCACTTTCGATAGGGTAAAACAACAATTGGAAACAGCCCTTTCTATTCCCAAAGTCAGCAAAATAGTATCTTTTCAGTATTTTGATGATATGAGCACTAAGAGCCCACACAAGGCTAAAGCCGATGCCCTGAGAGAAGCCTATAAGGACTACATCAAACATAAAAACGCTCTTTAACCGTAAGTATTAATTAACTTTATATGAAACATTATTTTATTTTTACAGTAATTGTATTGGCAATATCCTTTGCCTCAGGGTGTAAGAAAGACGATAGCACCCCCGAAACCACAAAAAAAGATATTCCACACAAGGAGAATATCGCCTATTACAAAACCGATGTGAACGATGTAAGTGCCTATAAAATGCTTGTCGATCAAACTGTTGCCGAGTACAATACCTTACTCGCTGCGGTTGATAAATTACCTCAATATCCTAAGGATAAATACAAATATGCTGGGCAAGATTACGCTTGGGCAGAAGGAAAGAGAATTTCTAATGAACTCCTCCAAAATTATAACAATAAAAAGAGCAATATCGATGTAGCTTTAGCTAAGAAAACCTACGAAGATTTATACCAATACGGAGTGGTCTATGCTCACATAGAACTAATGGCGCGTCAAGCTGAGGTATATCGCAAGGAATACCCTACCAATGCTGAAATAGAAAACCTTATCAAAGCTACTTTTGATGGTCTATATACAACCCAAGAAGGGAATGAGCACTTTATAAAATCAACCAATGAAGAAATTGTAGCGAACTACAACAAAATCATCAATATAGTAAACAAACTAAAATCATAATATAAAATGACAATAGCTATAGGAAATGACCACGCTGGTGTGGATTACAAGAACGCTATCACAGCCTTTTTAAAAAGCAAAAATATTGAAGTCCTCAACTTCGGAACAGATACCCCCGAAAGCGTAGACTACCCCGATTTTGGTCACGCGGTAGCCCAAGCCTTAGAAGAAGGCAAAGCCGACCTCGGTATCGTGATTTGCGGTAGTGGCAACGGCATTGCAATGACTGCCAACAAGCACCCACACGTGCGTTGTGCTGTATGCTGGACAAAAGAAATTTCAGCCCTTGCTCGCGCCCATAATGATGTCAATGTACTCAGCATTCCCGCCCGCTTTACCGCCATTGAGCAAGCAGTAGAAATCGCCAATACATTCTTAATCACCCCATTTGAAGGCGGTCGACACGAACGCCGTGTAAATAAAATTTAAAATCATATCACACACTTTGGCAAAGTCCTTAGACTTTGCCAAAGTTCATTTACTCCCCCTCCCCTCCGAGATTTTCCCAGCTTCTCCAAGATTCTCCGAGATTCCCCCCAAACTCCTCCTAAATCATCAGTAATAATCATTCACTTTTAGATCACATTATGTAGGGGCGTTTTGCAAACGCCCCCTAAAAACTATTTGCAAACACCCTCCCCCTCCGAGATTTTCCCAGCTTCTCCAAGATTCTCCGAGATTCCCCCCAAACTCCTCCTAAATCATCAGTAATAATCATTCACTTTTAGATCACATTATGTAGGGGCGTTTTGCAAACGCCCCCTAAAAACTATTTGCAAACACCCTCCCCCTCCGAGATTTTCCCAGCTTCTCCAAGATTCTCCGAGATTCCCCCCAAACTCCTCCTAAATCATCAGTAATAATCATTCACTTTTAGATCACATTATGTAGGGGCGTTTTGCAAATGCCCTCCCACCTCCCAGCTTCTCCCAGCTTCTCCCAGCTTCTCCCAAATCATTACAACAATAATTTGCTCAATAGAAAACAATTTAATAACTTTGCCCAAAATAATTTAATGATATGATCCACAAACTATTCCCCGCAGCCCTACTCCTATTAGTAGCCTGCAATCAAACCCCTAACAACGCTAACAGCGAGAAAATGAATTACCCTCAAACCCGTATGGACAACACGGTAGACACCTATTTCGGCACTCAAATCGCCGACCCCTACCGTTGGCTCGAAGACGACCGCTCTGCCGAAACCGCTGAGTGGGTAAAACAACAGAACAACTTCACCTTTGGCTATCTATCCAAAATTCCTTACCGACAAGCCATCAAAGAAAAACTCGAAAAACTTTGGAACTACGAAAAAATAGGCGCACCCTTCACCGAAGGCGACTACACCTATTATTATAAGAACAACGGATTGCAAAACCAATCTGTGCTCTATCGTAAAGATAAAGACGGTAAAGAAGAAGTGTTCTTAGACCCCAATACCTTCTCAAAAGATGGAACAACCTCTTTAGGCGAAGTAGCTTTCTCTGAAGACGGCTCTTTGGTAGCCTATCTCATCTCCGAAGGCGGCAGCGACTGGCGCAAAGGTATCGTCCTCAATGCTAAAACCAAAGAAGTAATAGGCGACACCTTAATAGATATCAAGTTCAGTTCCATTGCTTGGAAAGGCAATGAAGGTTTCTTCTACTCCAGTTATGATAAACCCAAAGGCAGTGAGCTATCAGCTAAAACAGATCAGCATAAACTCTACTACCATCAGCTTGGTACTCCACAAAAGAACGACCAACTCATCTTTGGTGGTACCCCTGCCGAAAAATACCGCTATGTCTCAGGAGCTGTTTCTTTAGATGCTCATTATTTGTTTATTTCAGCTGCAGTAAACACTTCGGGTAACAAACTCTTCTTAAAAGACCTTAAAAACCCTAAAGCTCCTTTAGTAACCATCACCAATAGTTTAGACGCCGATACCCAATTTATCGACAACGAGGGTACAACTCTTTTCTTTGAAACCAATTTAAATGCCCCTAACGGTCGATTGGTGAAAGCTGAGGTTGCCAAACCACAACCCGAATATTGGCAAGATGTCATCCCCGAAACTAAAAATGTACTCAGTATCAGTGCAACAGGGCATTATTTCTTTGCCAGCTATATGGTAGATGCCCTTTCACAAATAAAACAATATAACTATAAAGGTGAGTTAGTGCGCGAAGTGAAACTCCCTAGCATAGGTACAGCCGGAGGTTTCTACGCTAAAAAATCAGAAAACCACACCTATTTCACTTTCACTAATTACGCCTATCCTGCCCAAATATACAAAATGGACTTAGCTACAGGCGCTACCGAACTCTATTGGAAACCCGCTATAGCCTTTGATGCCAACAACTACGAATCCAAACAAGTGTTCTACAATTCTAAAGATAGCACCAAAATACCAATGATGATCACCTATAAAAAAGGAATCAAGCTCAATGGTAAGAACCCCACCTTATTATATGGTTACGGAGGATTCAATGTAAGCCTAATGCCCACCTTCAGCGTTGCCAATGCCGTATGGATGGAACTCGGTGGTGTGTATGCAGTACCCAATTTGCGCGGAGGAGGTGAATATGGCAAACAATGGCACGATGCCGGCACCAAAATGCAAAAGCAAAACGTGTTCGACGATTTTATAGCAGCTGCCGAATATCTCATAAATCAAAAATACACCTCCCCTGAATACCTTGCTATCAAAGGAGGTTCTAACGGCGGATTGCTCATAGGAGCTACAATGTTACAACGCCCCGAACTATTTAAGGTAGCCTTACCAGCAGTAGGCGTGCTCGATATGTTGCGTTACCACACCTTCACTGCGGGTGCTGGCTGGGCTTACGATTATGGTACTGCCGATGATAGTAAAGAAATGTTCGAATACCTAAAAGGTTATTCACCACTGCATAATGTAAAAAAAGGTGTCAATTACCCCGCAACGCTCATCACCACTGGTGATCACGACGATAGGGTAGTCCCAGCACACAGTTTTAAGTTTGCAGCCGAACTCCAAGCTAAACAAACAGGTAACAACCCTATTTTAATAAGAATAGAAACTAATGCAGGTCACGGCGCCGGAACTCCCGTAAGCAAAACCATAGAGCAAAATGCCGATTTGCAAGCCTTCACCTTGTGGAATATGGGAGTAAAAAAGTTAAATTAAAAAGACACGAATGCACAAAAAAATAAATTTTTATTTTAATCTTTTTTTACATTTACCACGTTTAGAGCGTGTAAAATGTAAAGGTATTGTTAAATTTTATGGTTTATAGAAATAAATAGTGAATTTTTTTTGCGTGTGTAAAAAAATATGCGTACGTTTGCGCCCTAATTAAATGTGAATTTAAACAATGTTTATGGCAAGAAGAATAATTGTAGTGCTACTTGTGCTTTTAGCAATGTCTGCTTGTAAACGCGGAAGTGGCGATGGCAAGGGAGAGCTTGTAGGAGTAAGAGGTAAGAGCTGGAAGCAGCCTGCCCCTTATGGTATGACGCTCATCCCGAGTGGTTCTTTCATTATGGGTAGCTCCGATGATGATAAAACTGCGAGTTTAAACGCAACGATCAAAACCGTGAGCGTTGGTTCATTCTATATGGATGAAACCGAAATCACAAATAGCGAGTATCGCCAGTTTGTGAATTGGGTACGCGATTCTATCATCCGTACACAATTAGCCGATATGGCTGAACAAACCGGTCAAAGCCAAGGTAGTGGAGGAATAGGTGAATACGCCTATCTCGATGCCAACACCGAAAAAATGAACGCTTGGCAACAGTATCTCCAAAATACTTACGGTGATGACAAAGCGAGAAAACTGAACAAAAAAGTAGCGCTTATTTGGGATGTAAACAAATTCCCAGATGAGTATTACTCTGAAGTAATGGACAAAATGTATTTGCCCGAAGAAGAAGCTTACAACGGCAAACGCATTATGGACGTTCAGAAATTCGAGTTCAAATACCAATGGCTCGATATGGACAAGGCTGCTCGTACACGAGGTAACCGTAAAGACTTCATCAAAGAAGAAATCGTGAAAGTTTATCCAGATACTACTGTTTGGATTCGCGACTTCAACTATTCCTATAATGAGCCTATGCATAACGACTACTTCTGGCACGAGGCTTATAGCGACTATCCTGTAGTAGGGGTAAGCTGGATTCAAGCTAAAGCATTCTGCGAATGGCGTACCTTGAACAAAAACTCTTACCAAAAATCTAAAGGTGACTATACCGTAAACTCTTTCCGTCTTCCTATCGAATCCGAATGGGAATACGCAGCTCGCGGTGGTCTATCTGGCGCAACCTATCCTTGGGGTGGTCCGTATACTTATGACGATAAAGCTTGCTTCCTTGCGAACTTTAAACCTATGCGAGGCGACTACGCTTCCGATAACGCTCTCTACACCGTAGAAGCGAAATCTTACGAACCTAACGGATATAACCTATATAATATGGCTGGTAACGTATCCGAATGGACTAACACTTCTTACGACCCTAACTCTTACGAGTATATGTCATCTATGAACCCTAACGTACTCGACGATAGCAACCGTCGTAAAGTAATACGTGGAGGTTCTTGGAAAGACGTTGCCTTTATGCTACAAGTAAACACTCGTGATTACGAGTACCAAGATTCAGCTCGTAGCTATATCGGTTTCCGTACTGTTCAAGACTTTATGGGGGTTAGCGAAAAACAACAAGCTAAATCCGCAAGAGGTTATAGATAATAATCAAATGAAAAAAGTAAAACAAATCAAACTAATTTAACAACATTTATTTAATAATTAAAGTATTATGGCAGGAAGTAAAGTAACAAAAACAATTTTTCAATACGCTTATGGTATTGGTGCCTCAATCGTAATCGTTGGTGCCTTGGCTAAGATTTTGCACGTAGATATCTTAGGTATGAGCGGTAGTTTCCTTTTAGCAGTAGGTATGGGTACTGAAGCTGTTATCTTCTTTATGTCGGCTTTTGAGCCTCAAGAAGAAGATTTGGACTGGTCTTTGGTTTATCCAGAACTTAAAGGTGGCGCTCCTGTATCTCGCCAAGGTGTTATGGCTCAACAAAGCCAAGATGACAAACTCATCAGAGAGTCTTTGTCTGAAAAATTAGACAACATCTTAGCCGAAGCTAAGATCGATGCTAACTTAATGCGTTCTTTGGGTAGATCTATCGAAAACTTCGCCGAAGCAAGTAAAGAAATCGCTCCTGTAGCTAACACTATGGTGGCTACTCACAAATACGGAGAAGAACTTTCTGAAGCGGCTTCTAACTTAGAATCTCTCAATAGCCTTTACAAATTACAATTAGAAAGAACCGAAAGACAAGTATCTGCACAAGCAGGAATTGCCGAAAATCTTGATTCTTTGAATCGTCAGATGCTTTCTTTCAAAGATAATCTAAAATCTTTGAACACAATCTATGGAGGAATGTTATCTGCAATGAGCGGTGCAAGATAAGAGTAATTATTTATTAACTTATTAAAAAAATAGCTTATGGCAGGTGGAAAATTAAGTCCTAGACAGAAGATGATTAACCTGATGTATCTTGTGTTCCTCGCAATGATTGCTCTCAATATGGGGAAACAAGTCCTAGATGCGTTCGGGTTAGTAAATCAAAAATTTGAAGTATCTAATAGAAGAGATACTCAGGGAATTAACTCAGCGATGGACCAGTTAGCGCTCAGAGCAACCGAAAGTCCCGCTAAGTTTGCTCAAATCAACGAGCAATCTAAACAAATTAAAACCATTTCCGATGATTTGTACAACTATGTACAAGGTCTCAAAGATGGTCTTGAAAAAGCAATTGGACAAAGTGATAAAAAGGTAAACGAAAAAGATTACCAAGCAATGGATAAATCTGATTATACTGACCATTTATTCTTTGCCGAAGGTGCTACCGAAGGTAAAAAATTTGTGGAAAATATCAAAAACTATCGCGAAGCCCTATTAAAAGTGTTAGGTGATAACCCAGCTTATGCTGATATCGCAAAAAAAGTAAAAGAAAACTTTAATACCGATGCAGTAAAAGATAGAGATGGTAATACGGTACAATGGTTAAACTTTAACTTCGAAGGTTTCCCTTACATCGCCTCTTTAGCAAAATTCTCTATGATGCAATCTGATATCTTATCAGTACAACAAGAGTTCGTTTCTAAAGCGATGGAAGGTCAATTGGAAACAGAAGTATCAATGACTAACTATACTACTTTGCTCGAGCAAGGTAAAGGTGCTTACTATCAAGGTGAAAAATTCGACGGTGCTATCGTTTTAGGTAGAAAAGATCCTACTACCCGCCCTAGCTCCGTAGAACTTTCATTAGACGGTAGAAAATTAGGACCAAGTGATTATACTATCGAAGATGGTCGTGTGAAATTGAACGTAGGTGCAGGTAATGCTGGTGAACACAAAATTACTGGTAACCTCTACTTCGATCAAAAAGGTGAGCGCATCGCAGTGCCTGTAGCACAATCATTCTCTACAATCCCTAGACCTAACTCTGCTGTTATCTCAGCCGATAAGATGAACGTAGTATACCGCGGTGTTGATAACCCTATCACTATCTCTATGCCTGGTGTGCCTAACAACAAAATTTCTGCTTCAGCTCCTGGTCTTTCAAGATCTGGTAGTGCTTGGGTAATGCGTCCTGGTCAAGGTAAAGAAGTAACCATTTCTGTAAGTGGTGAAATCGATGGTCAACGCTTTAGCTCTTCTAAATTGTTCCGTATCAAAAATATCCCACGTGCCTCTGGTAGTATGGGTGGTATGATTGGAGATGCTAAATTGCCTAAACAAAACGTTGGTGTATTACCTGTAATGGCTGTACTCGAAGACTTCGATTTCGACTTGAGACTCCAAGTAAACGAGTTCAAAGTGTTCATCCCTGGACAACCTAGTATCATCGTAAAAGGTGGTAAATTTAATGAACAAGCTCGCGCTGCTGTTGCAAGAGCTAAACGTGGTGACAAGATACAAGTATTTGATATCAAAGCTAGTATCGTAGGTAACTCAAGTTTGAAATTACCTCCAGTATCACCTATCATTATTGAAATAACAAACTAAGAAAATTTTTATGTTACAACTGAAGAAGATTATAGTACTGTTGATGCTAGTATTTGGTTTTCAGCTTTCCTCAGCACAGATAAATATACTTAATGCTAAAGTAGCTACTGAAATAGGGGTTAAAACTGAAGCTCAAATACAAGCGGATAACGATAAGCCGCTACCTTATGGGTATGTAGACGATCGTGATATCCTTTGGTCAGTAGAAGTTTGGGAAGTAATCGACCTTAACGAACGCGCGAACTTCCCCCTCCTTTTCCCTACTGATACTTTGGACGTAGATGCTTACCGCCGTTCTTTGTACGATGTACTATTGAAAAATATCAAAAATGGTAAAATCAAGGATTTATACGTAGATTCTTATTTCACTCAAACCAAAAGTACTGAAACTATCGAGGCTTCTCTTTCTAAAATCGATACTCTAGACGAAGGTTACAACTTGCTCAACGCTGGTGAAGCCCTTCCTGATGAGTACATCACTCGTAGAAACTTAGAATCTGCCGATATCGCTCAGTATCATATCAGAGGTATTTGGTATTTCGACAAACGTCAAGGAGAACTCAAATATCGTTTGCTCGCTTTAGCTCCTGTAGCTCCCGATGTAAACTTTATCGATTCTGATGACTCTACAATGTCGGCATTAGTACCTTTGTTCTGGGTATTCTATCCGCAAGTGCGTGACATTCTGCACGAAGCTAAAACCTTCAACCGCAAGAACGACGCTCGCCCAATGTCATTCGACCACTTGCTTAACGCCCGTATGTTTAGCTCGGTAATCTATAAAGAAGCTAACGTCTATGGCGATAGAAAAATCAAGGATTATATACCCGATAATGCTCTCTTACAACTCTTAGAAGCTGATAAAATCAAAGAAAAGATTCGCGACAGAGAGCAGGATATGTGGACGAACTAATTTTAAATTCACAGTTAGAGTATTTTTACAACAATTTTAGAAAAGCATTGCTCTCCCAAGAGCAGTGCTTTTCTAATTTACATTCCAAAACAACAAAAAGATGAACATCAAAAATGCACAATTAGAAGTAGATAATTGGATTAAAGAACACGGAGTAAGATATTTCAACGAGCTTACCAATATGGCTCAACTCACCGAGGAAGTAGGTGAAGTAGCCCGTATCATCGCTCGCCGTTATGGAGAACAATCGGAGAAGGAGAGCGACAAACAGAAAGATTTAGGGGAAGAACTCGCCGATGTAGTGTTTGTAGTACTCTGTTTGGCTAACCAAACAGGCATTGATTTGCAAGACGCTTTTGATAAGAAAATGCTCCGCAAAACCGAACGTGATCACGATAGACATCACAACAACGAGAAACTTAAATAAACAAAAAACTCAGGGCAATACCCTGAGTTTTTTTATAACTATTAATCATCTTCTTCTAAGAGGTCATCGTCGTCAAAATCTTCATCGTCTATATCCTCGGTGTCATCTTTTTTACTTTTGGCTAAAGCACCTTTTTTGCCTTTTTTAGGTTTAGCAAATGGGTCGCCTCCATCTTTCAGCCATTGTCTTACTTTGGCTTCTATTTCTTCCACTAATTCAGGATTGTCGCGCAAGAGGCTAAGGGTAGCATCGCGTCCTTGAGCGAGTTTGCTATCACCGTAGCTAAACCAAGCACCGCTTTTGCCTATAATTTCGGCAGCAACCCCCATTTCTAACAATTCACTTACTTTAGAGATACCTTCGCCAAACATAATGTCGAAATAAGCCATTTTAAACGGAGGAGCTACTTTGTTTTTCACTACCTTCACTTTGGTTTTATTTCCTATGATATTGCCATCGCCGTCTTTGATAGCCGCACTACCTTGCGCACCACCATCTTTGCGGATTTCAAGACGTACTGATGAGTAGAATTTCAAAGCGTTACCCCCTGTAGTAGTTTCGGTAGGACCGCCGTACATTCCTCCACCTAATTTGTCGCGCAATTGGTTGATGAAAATCACTATACATTTAGCTTTGCTAATGCTACCCGTAATTTTGCGGAGTGCTTGCGACATTAGGCGGGCGTGAACCCCCATTTTAGAGTCGCCCATATCACCGTCGATTTCGGTTTTAGGAGTAAGCGCCGCTACCGAGTCGATGATTACAAGGTCTACAGCGTTAGAGCGGATAAGGGCATCGGCTACTTCAAGGGCTTGCTCACCACTATCGGGTTGAGAAACGAGCAAATCTTCAGTATTTACCCCTACGTTTTTAGCGTATACAGGGTCGAAAGCGTGTTCAGCATCGATGAATGCCGCTGTACCACCTGCTTTTTGTACTTCGGCGATAGCGTGAAGGGTAAGCGTTGTTTTACCTGATGATTCAGGACCGTAGATTTCAATCACGCGACCTTTAGGGTATCCGCCTACTCCCAAAGCAGCATCTAAGGCGATAGAGCCCGATGAGTAGACCTCTACATCTTCTATAGGGTTGTCGCCCAAAGCGCGCACAATGCCCTTGCCATAAGTCTTGTCTAACTTAGCAAGTGTGAGCTTAAGGGCTTCTTTTTTCTGATCTTGAAGCGAAAGTTCTTTATCGTTTTTTGCCATTGATTGGATTTTTATTGTTTAGATGTTTATAAGTGCAAATGTACGAATATTTTATGAATTAACAAAATTAGGAAGTTTCAGTGTTTTTTTATACATTTGTCCGAAAATGTGTAGTATTCTATTTAATGAAATGAAAAAACGCGTATTGTACATATTATTTATGAGATTATTATCTGCCGTTTTCGTATGTTTATGCAGTTATAATTATATGAATGCTCAGCCTCTTTGGGAAGGTTTGAGTGTGGATAAGTTCTATAGAGAAAACAAAGAGATTTATCTACAAAGATTTGAAAATGGTATAAAATACTTCTCTGATAAAAAGGGAAGAGAAAATAATGGATTATCACAAGGACAAAATACTTTGATTTATAAAAAAGATACTATGAAAATTTACATAGAGCCTATACCATATCATCTTATTATGGGGATTAAAAGAGTTCATTTTCAAAAAGGGGAATATGTAATTAACTTAAAAAAATGTATTTTAGGAGATAGTCTTAAAATTAAAAATTTCCCTTGTGATTGTTTAAATTATAGAAGAGAAGAAGAATAAAAGGTATTGATTTCTTGCTTTTTAGTTCTATATTTGCAGAAAAAACCTATTCTTATGAAAAGAACATTATTTTTACTCATAGCCACATTCCTAACCTCTTGTTCTATGTTCACCCCAAAAGACAACAATATGAAATCAAAATCACAAATGGAATGGAAATTTGTAAACTTCTACAATATTGAATTAGGAAGTGATAAGAATAAAGATCAACTTTCTGACCCTATCAACAATTACGATTTCAAGCAAATCCTCCCCTATAATAAAGATATATTTTTCTTGTTAGGAGACAATAGTAATAGTATTGAGGGGATAGCAAATCCTAGCTCTGTTATTTATAGAAGTAAGGATTTTGGTACTACTTTCACTAAAACATCTTTAGGGAAAGGCACTATAACGGAAGGTCGTTTTGTAAAAGAAACACTCTATATCGTCCTACAAAATAAAGTATTTGAAAACAATAAACCTATTATAAATACTACTATCTATCAGTCTAAAGACTTTGGAGAAAGTTGGGAAAAGGTAGCTTTCTTCGAAAATACAGAAATAGATAAAATTTATTTCTATACTGAAAAAATAGGGATTGCTAGATTTTATGATAGAACAAATGAAACCTCGCAATACAAATACACTTCTGATAGAGGTATCTCTTGGCATACAGCAAAAGGATTAATAAAAACAGAATATGATCCTTTAGCTAATGGTTGGTTTAAGTCAGAAAATGAAATATACTATATGACTGATAACGGTTTTTTGAAATCTTTTAATTTAACAAAAGAAGACTCTTTTCAAGTAGTAAAAAAGATACCAACTTCTACTGATATAGAAGGTTATTCCTACATTAATATTGATGAAAAAAGTAAAGAGCCTTTTGTAGTTTGTTACAAGAGAGGGAGTCAAGGAGCAAAAGGGTTTCTATATTATTTGAATACCGAAGAAAAGGTTCCTTTCGAAAATGGTTGGGGAGTGGTCTATGGGAATATGATGTATGAATATATGTATGACCCTGAAAATGTTTTTGTGTCCTATTATCGTTTTAGTTATGACAGGGGAAAAACTTGGACAGTTGAGAAACTTACAGATTTCTATTTGCCTGCTTTCCCTAAATTTGCTTATGCAGAAGATGGCTATATTTTTCTATTGGCAACATTATACAAAAAACGTATGGGAGTAATTGCTATCGGACACCCTAAATAAAAAACTATTCTTATGATAAAAACCATTATAATCATCACGCTTATACTCATAGCCTTATGGCTTACGGGCTGTTGGGGGTATAAAGCAAAACAAGACAAGAATAATAAAGCTAATGTTGAGCCTAAATATAAATGGGGAGTAGCCGTGAATACCCCCATAGGTTACCCTATACGTTTTTACGCTGGAAGAGTAGGAGGAATGTCTATAACAGGTGAGCTTTACTCCAAAACGAGAGAGCCCGATTGGGGAAATGCTATGGGGTATGAAAGTCGTTCAATGGAAGAGTTACCCCAAAATGTAGATATGGTATGGCTTTCTTATAAAGAAGATTGTTTTTATAGGCTCAAAACCGCTATTGATTACGAAAAGGTAGCAAAACTTTTTAGAGAAGGTTTTGATGAAAGAGTACCTAATGGAGAAGTAAGACATACAACTTATAACACTATAGTAGCAGGTTTAGCTCCTGGGGGGGTAGTAGTTCTGTGGGTAGGTAGAGGTTATTTAAAAATAACTGAAATAGGAAGATATCAAGCTGAGAAAATAGCGCTTAGAGAACCTGAAGGATTAGACAATCACCAAAAACTTATATTTAGTAAAAAGGATAGAGAAGAGGTTTTAAATAGTAACACTATCATTCCTGAGGATTTTCGGGAGGCAAACAAAAATAAACCCATTCCCTTTGGTCTATGGGATAGCTATCGGGACAATCAGTATCAGTGGTATCCTACTTTTGAAATTCCTAATGGGAAAATAGGGGACGTAGATTATCAGTATTGGAATGGAGAAGCGGACACCTTTTTCTTCACAGATTTTATAACTTTAGAAGAGCATAAAGATGTTTTTGCTCCCAAAGAGTTGTATCACAATATAAGAAAACTTCCATTGTTTAAGGAAATACGTTTTACTTATAAGGCTGAAGATGGCATAAAATATGGAGTGGGGCTTCAGTTTGATTGGGAAGGTACTTTAGAAGCCTATAAAAAAGTGTTTGGAAAACATTCTGATGAAGTAAAAGCGCATTTGGATATTCGAATAAATCGCATCAATTCTTATCTTACAGTTCGTTTAGTGGGAGATAATGGGAAAGAGGCTTTTATAGAACCTAAATTAATTGACATAGGGGAAGCAAATCAAGAATATGCTCCTCCTTTTGATAACTAATAATATAGATAAAAAATAAAAAAATGAGAACATACTTACCAAAAATAGGAATGCTACTCTTAGCGACATTCCTAACTTCTTGTTTCTTTAAAACTAAAGATAATAAAGAAAACAAAGAAACTAAAGAAGTCAAAGAAACTAAGGATGATAATATGAAATGGACTGCCCAATACAACTTTATGGATTTGTATAAGAAAAAGAATGGACCTTATGATCCAGATGCCAATATTGAACTAAGCTTGATATTTTCTCCTATGGAAAATGTCATTATTTTAGGATCCCAGAAAGATACACCTGAGTTTGACCCTACAGCAACAGAAAGGCAAGCGGTACTCTATATCTCTACAGATAGAGGGCAATCCTACAAGGAACTCATTCTTGAAGGAAATGATGTCTATGATATTGCAGCCTATACGAAAGAGTATAGTATTATTTGTACTTCGGATTATAAATTCGAATATATATACCTCCTTAATCATACAACTTTTCAATTGAAAACAATAGATAAATATAACAGAGATGAAAAAATTTATTATGATGATTTTGATGGTCGATTTCTCAAATGTAAAAAGAATGAAATTCGTTTTTTAGTAGATGTATTAAATAAAGACTCTGTAAAGTTGTATGAGATACCTAAAAAACTCACTGCTTATCAGTATTATCCTATTCATCAGAATGGAGATATTCTATATTACAATGGAATATTAGAGCTTCGTACTTACAACGTAATTACAAGAGAAGATAAACTTTTTAGACAACTCAAACATAAATATGATTTCTTATCTCCAGAGAACTATTTGGATTACAACACACCTCTTTCTTTGCTAAAGATAGAAAATATGGATGATGAGGAAAGAGAAATAACCACAGTTTACGATCTTGAGGAAAACTTTGTCCGTAAGATAACCAAAGAGAATCGTGAAAAGTACTATTACTATAAGGATTTTATTTGTGATTATACAAGACTTCACGCTCATTCTGAATTGCGTTTTTCTTTTGATAAAGGGAAAACGTGGAAAACACATAAAATTCCTATGGCAGGGCTGTTAGTTTTCAATAAGAATGTAGGTTTCTTTGAGGACAAATATATTATTTTTGAGGGGATTCTCTTTCGTGGTGGAGGAGATGACAGTGGTGGGCGCATAATGGTAGGGGAATTTCAGAAATAAAAAATAGTACGAGCCGCACGGGCAAAAGCCCGTGCGGCTCGCACCTTTGGCAAACGCCCACACAAGTTACATTCTGTTTTTCTGGTCTCCATCGGCTTGTTGACCTTTGTATTTGCTTTGAGTAGCATTGAAATTGTACTCTATCCCAATGCGAAATGAACGCATATTGTTATCAAAATGTTTATTGTTGGTAACATAAGGATTCTGCACTCTATCATAAGCATTCATTTGGTCGAAAGCATCCATTACACCTCCATACACTTCCAATGATTTGTTGAAGAAAGAATGTGAAAACATCAAAGCTACCATCGACATTGGTTTGTAACCATAAACAGTATCCTTACTTCCTTTACTGCGATACATCATCATCAAAAAGAGATTGGCATTATCACTTAGGCTAAATTGGTTCATCAAATCAGCTCCAAAATCGGCTTGGTTGTTCTCAAAAACGCCATTAGCAAACTGTTTGCCGTACATCAAATTGAGTTTTGGCACCCAACGCCCTATTTGGTAATAAGCCGAAAGTTCTAATCTCAATCTTTGGTAGTCGCCAAAATTGTGAATGTAGCGCTCTACTACATTAGGCAGGGTACGCGACAATTGGTAATCTTCAAAAAAACCATTGTGTACCAATGAATAATCCACTGATAGAGAGACAATTTGATAAGTAAGCAAGAGTGAAAAATCATCACTTAGGCGTGGTTGCAAATCGGTATTACCGCGATTGTAGAGAAAAGGAGTTTCATACGTAAAACGGTCGGAAAGTTCATAAAAGGCAGGGCGAGTGATTTTTTTGGCATAGCTAAATGACCATTCGGTTTTATGCCAAGGAAACGCTACCGAAATATTAGGGAGCAAGTGCTTGTAACTACGGCTTTTAACATTGCTCTTCACATCGTTTTCAAAATAACCAAAATCAGTATATTCATAGCGTGCGCCTATTTTCCATTTGGTTTTATGCCAAGGGAACGAATAACTCGCAAAAACAGCCGATTGCGTTTCCTTGTTGTCAATATCGGTAGGAGTACTGATATTGTCTTTATAATTGTCGTAGCGTGATAGGGTGCTGGCTTCCACCCCATAAGCTAACAAGCCTTTGCCTACTCGCTGCGTGAGATTGGTTTTCATCGTCCACAAGTGTGATTGCGCATCCGAATGGGTGTTGATATTGCGCTGAGAAGGTGTGGTGAGGTTGCGCTCTACAATATCAGAACGATAATTAGAGAATGCGCCCGTATAGAACACATCGGTTTGCAACTTGAGTTTATCGGAGAGTTTGCCATCGTAATACACATTGGCATTGAGGCGTGTATCCTTGTTGAGGCGGTCGAAAGTGTTCAATCCTTGTTGGGTAAGGGTTCCATTGCGGTAAGTAGCTGTATTTTGCTCGGTAACATTATGCCCTGATAGCGGACTTGTAGTTATCCACACACTTGCCCCCAATGAATGTTTGTCGTTGATTTCGTGAGAGAAACCTGTTTTAGCATAGAAATTTCGGGTGTTATCTTTCACTATTTCATCGGTGCGCACTTGCCAATTGTTGGCTTGAGTATGCACATTCAATTCTTGATCGTTTTCGCGTTTGATATTGTGATTGACATTAGCGCGTGTTGAGAAGAAAACATCGGTGTTGCCCAAGCGGTAGTTTAGGTGAGCATCCACAAAGCCTTCTTGTCCTTTTTTAAACTGACTTTCCACACTCACACCGCCACTGAGCCCGTCGCCTTGTTTCTTTTTAAGGAAGATGTGAATCACCGCCCCCACGCTGTTGTCGTATTCAGCACCTGGTTGCGTTTCCAAGCTAATGCGGTCTATTTCCTTGGGAGAAAGGCGGTACACATCGTTCATATCCCGCACCCGCTTGTTGTTGATGTAGAACAAGGGTTTTCCTTTGCCAAATACTTCTACGCCATAAGAGGTATACGACATTGATACCCCAGGTAAGAAATAGAGCAAAAGGTCTACTTTAGGAATGTTTTTCAATGAAGAAGCTGCTACATCGGCAATAATTACAGTGCCTTGTTGTTTCATCACAGGGCGTTGAGCCGAAACCACTACTTCACCGAGTTCATTTACTGATTTTTGTAGGGAAATGGTTCCTAAATCGTTAGAAGAAGGGGTAAGAACTTTTTCTTTGTACTCCAAATGGGTGATTTTAATCACTGAAGGCTTGCCTTGGGCGTTGTCGGGCAGTTCAAAATGACCTTTATCATCGCTAATGGCTCCTTTCACCATTGTAGAATCGGGGAGAGTGAGTTGGATAACGTTAGCACCAAAGATAGGTTCCCCTTTTTCGTTTAGTAAAGTACCTTTATAGGCGCTTTGTGCGTGAGTAATGGCAAGAGGAAGAAGCGCCATTACTAAAAATAGTAATCGTTTCATACTTTGAGTTTGATAAATGATTGTTAATTACGCTGCAAATATAAATATAGTTTTTTATAAATACAAACAAATTTAAAACTTTTTAAAATAAAAACCTCTAAAGTATTTTAAAAAATGAAAAAAAGAGGGGATAGATACTTGGCAATTAGGCTATTTTTTAATGCTCGTGCATCCCGTACCTTTTGCCAAAGTTTATTAAATAGAAGTATAAAATAATATTAATATTTTCCTTAAGATAGCTTCTTATATGTTACAAAAAACTAAAAGTACTTCCTAAATAAAACATTCTACCATTGTAATATTGATAGGAAGGTATATATCTCTCATCATATATTTCTTTATTAAGATTTTTAGTGTTTAGAATATTGGCTAAAGTGGCATATACTACAAGATTACTTTTTTTGAGTTGAAATATTCGGTAAATATTAAAGTCTATTTTACTATAATTAGGTAGTTGAAAGCTATTTTTACTACCAAAAACAGGATTTTTTATTCCATTTTGAGAGTATGAATTGATAATAGGAGTATATCTCTTTCCATTTCTATAAGTAAAAACTATGTTGCAAACGGTTTTAAGTGCTTTAATACTATATTGTATATCTGTTTTTATAATTGGGCTAACATCTCTTGTAGCGTGGTATTTAATAGTATTATTTTCTTCTTTATTACTGAAGATAGTAATGGAGTTTTTCCATTTAAAATGTTTAGCAATAAGAATATCAGTCAATAACTCAACGCCTAAAATATGTTGTTCTATTTTTGATTCTATATTTGTATCTTCCCACTGATAAGTAGTATTACTATTGGCTTTTAATCTATTGTAATAAAATGAAATAGAGAGGTTTATATTTTTAAACTGCTGTTGGAAGTCAAGTGTAGCTTGCTGTGATTTATATAAAGGAAAGATAAAATAAGGATAAGTAGCTACCCCATAATTACTATAATTTCCTATTGAAAAAGTAATAGATTGTTGAGTATTAGTTGCATATCGTAGAGATAGTTGCTGGTTTAAAAGCCAATCTTTATATTGAGAGAATCCTTTAAATATTCTTCCTGAATAAGATAGCATAAATTTGCTATAAGGTTTATATTTAAGCACTAAAAATCCTTGTAAACTATTGAATTTGCTATTAGTTTCAAAAAATTCTTTAGGAGCAGTAATATTGTATTGAAAAGGGATTTTATTAAAAGTTCCTTCAAAGTGATATACTCTATAATCGCTGTCAGCACCTATTTGTATCCCTATCTTCTCTTGTTCATATATCCAACTGATAGAGCTGAAAAAATCTTTTTTAAAAGTAAAATTTTTAATATTGCCAAATGTAAAAAGATCTTTAGACATATCTGCCATTAGATTGTATTGTAGATAGTTTTTAGGTTTTATGACAAGTGTAAAATTTAAAATATTCAGGCTTCTGTATTCTTGGCTAAGAGCCTCTCCCTTATAGGTCAGTAGATGTTCTTCAAATGAAGCCTTGTCGAAATTACTAAAACTATAGAAATTCATATAGCTTTTGTCACTAAAAAAAACACGAGTGTTAAGCCCTATATCTTGAGTGAAAAAATCTTTGATATAAGGAAAGGATTTGTTGTTGATAGTTTTAAAAATATCAGAAAAAGAATTGTTAGCGAATATTTGGAAAAAAGAGGCTTTATTAGGTGCGTATTTATTAGCATAATATCCCCCAATAGTAGATATTCCTATAGAAAGAGTTGCATTTTTTCTTTCTAACGACTCAATAGTATGTGCTTCTATGAGCCCTCCAGATGAATGTCCTAAATACAAGGGAGGATTTCCTGAAAAGACATTTAGTGATTTGACTGTTTGGGTATTCAGTATACTAAAAGTACTCAATCCAGCGATGGTGTTTGTTCCTCTAAATGATTTATAGATAGGTACATTGTTAAAAAACAAGATTGACTGATTACTTCCTGTTCCACGTATGCTTATCTCAGCACTTTCTTCGGTTTCAGTAGATGAAGGTAAAGTCGCAACTGTTCTAAGCATGTCACCAAAAGTATTAGGATTATTGTATACATCAAAACGTTTGATTTCTTTTACTGAAAAATCTTTTAATATAGGTGTTTTATGGTGAGTAAGTTCTACTTCATCTAACAAAATTGTATCTAACATTTTTTCTGTTAAAAAGATAGTAATGTTTGTCAAACTATCTTTTGAAGGATCTATTTTTTCTTCAATAAATCCAAAAGCTGTTATGGAAATAGTTTTTGAACCTTTAGAATTAAAAGAAAAATTCCCATATTTATCAGAATAATATAAAAGCGAGTCTTTTTCATTAGTAAAAATAGCTCCTATTATGGGTTCTTTATCTTTTTTTGACAGAACAACACCATTTATAATTTGAGCCTTAATTGTAGTAGTATTTACCAATAAAATTAGAAGTATAATATATTTCATAAGAAAAACATTTTGTATAAAAGAGGAGTGATTACAAATAAGGCAATAGTTATCCAATAAGAAAAAACCATAATATTTGATATTATAAAATACAAAATTAACATGGTATTTTTGGATAATACTTTTTTCTTAAAGATGTTTTTTAGAGCTGTAAAAGATTCTCCATATAAATCTTTTATCCCAAATATTTCTTGAAATATGAAGTATCCATCAGTAGATGGGAGAAGAAAGTTGATATTTGTTATAAATGAGAAAAGTTGAAATATTAAAAAAAAGAAAACTACGTAATATAGATGGATATTTATTAAGAAAAAACACACAAAATTAATTATTATCAAATCAAATAAGATTCCTCCAAGATATAGTAAAATCATTTTTTTCTTACTTGTCCAAAAAGATGTGTCAGGAATTCTTATAAAAAAAATAGGAATCAATACATATAAAATTCCTAATCCAAATATTTTATATTTGCCTCCTAAGTTTCTATAAATTATGTAATGACCTATTTCATGTAACAAACTAGCTATGCATATTAGAAAAACAAACAAAAAGAAATTATATCCTGTTATCTCTTTTGATAAATCATTAATACTAATAGGAGAAGAAGTGAGAATTTCTTTTAACTGATTAGGAATTAAAAAAAGACTCACTAATGAAAAAGTAATAAAAATAGGAATTGTAAATCTATTACTTTTTAAAGATTTTTCCTTATATTTTGAAAAGATTAAAATTAAAACAGAAAAGAATCTAACATTTCCTTTTAATGGAAAAGCAATATCAATTCCTAAATATTTAAAAAATAAAGAAATGTAATCCAATAAATACCTTATAGGAGATGTTGAAAACGCTTTATTTTTTTCTGTTAATATTAAATCTAATTCAATTGCTTTTTCTATAAGAAGATATATATCTTCTTCTTCTATATCTTGGTTATTTTTCAATACATTAGAGATATTTGTGTCTACAACATCTTTAATGATATTGTACTCTATATTAGATATTTTTACAACATCACCACTAATAATATTTTCTAAGTAGAGAATTTCTTCATCTGTTGTTATTCTGTTTTCATTAGAGTAAATAGCTATGAAATCAGTATTAAAGGTTAATTTTTCCATAATATTTTTATTTTCCTATGATAAGAGATAAAGAAACTAATTCATAAGGAGGGTTTAAAGTTAGAAACTGCCCCAAATTGTCATCAAAATAAGCATAATAGGCACAACAGCCTATATTAAAATAAGAGGCTGATAGATAAAAATTTTGCATTAAAGCACCTACCTCTATCATTCCAATTCTAAAGCCACGATCTTTATATTTTGCTGATAATTTATTCATCATAGAGGCAAAAACAATTACTCCAGAAGAATTTTTAAAATCAATGTGTTTATCTAATTCAATAGGAAAGGACTTATTTACATCTTCCCAGAAATTTTGTTCTAAATAATTATTTGGATTAGGTTTTTTTAGTAACGTATTATTTCTTGGATTAAAAACATAAACTCCTTTTTCTAACTCTCTAATGTTTAAATTTATAAAGAAAACATCAATACTATAGATTCCACCTCCAACAGGAAAGTTCCTTCTATTATTATCTATAAAATGATATGCTCCTTGTATTAGATTTGATAAATCTTGTAAATTCATTGGAGAAGAAAAAGATCGAGTAGAAATCCTATTCTTATGCACTTCAAATAAATCTATATTCAATTTATTTAAAGGACAAAGAGATATCTCTTGCCAATTTCCATATTCAAGAGTGTCATTAATATGGTTTTTATTTTCTTCAGAATTAAAATATTCCTTTATTATATTACCATACTCAATGTAGCTATGAGGGAAATTTTTTGAAACCTCTATAGAATCTAAAAGTTCTTTAGAAAAATGCTTGTTATTACTGAAGTACATATAAAAAACATTAGTTAAATTTTTCTTTGTTTCTGATAAACCAAGAGCTATTTGGAAAAAGAGCTAAACCTCTATAAAAAGCTAATTTTGCTTTTTCCATTTCTTTTTTATTAAAATAAAAACTTATTAAATAAATATAAGCGTCTTCATATCCCCAAGCAATTGTATTATCTGCTTTGCTAAATAAGTTAATACAATGATTGAAATAGGATTCTGCTTTCTTTTGTCCACCATATGCAGCTGGAGTATACATATCTTGTATGGCTTTTACTAAAAAAAGGCGTGGATTATTTTTATCTAATGCTTCAGCTTTCTCTAATTGATCTGTAACTTTCATAGATTTAAGAGGGGCAGAGGCGATAGAAGCAAATTTTATTTCATAGTTTTGTACCAAAGCTAATAAAATCCAATCTTCTGCGTTTTTATTGTTTTTACTTTCTAATAAATCAATAGATTCTTTGATTAGTTTTTCTTCTTGGGTAGAGTTCTTTAAGTTTCCATATAAAGTTGCTTGGCGATATTTTATGTAGGCTTTCCAATAGTTAGAGATTTGATTTTCATTATTTTTATAGAAGTCCTCTATAGGAGTTATACTTTTTTCAGCTTTAGAATGTTCTAAAACTTCAGTTATTTTTTGTTCTATATTTTGAGCATAGAACAAAGGGCAACTTAAAAATAAAGTTGCGATGACAAATAAATACAATTTAATCTGCTTCATAATTAATAAATTTAAGGGAAAAAATGTGGATATTTTAGAAATAAATTATTTAAATTACTTTGGAAAGAACCTAAAAAAGGATAGTTATGATCTCCTGTTAGCTGATGAAATCCTGCAACAAAAACTTTGACAACTTCTAAACCTAAATTTTTTATTTCTTTTGGTGTTATATTTTTATAGTATATGTTTTTTATACCATCAATATTTTTTAAATTCTCAATTTGAAAAGAATCAATAATGTTAGCATTTGGAGAAAAAGTGTCAGAACTAAAATTTTTATTTAAAACTTTTGCAAGTACTGGGACTTCTTCCCTAAAATGTTCGTGTGAGTTATAAAAAGCAAAATGCTTGTGAAAGTTAGTAACATCCTTACCTATAGTATAAGAATTTATATAGTTCCATCCTTTGTACTCTCTGTCTAACCACAAAGCCAATTCAATCCCCTGATATGCTTCAATAATAGATTTTAAGATAGCTTCTTCGTAAGAAAATTTAGAAGCAGCTCCACTTGAGATGTAACATTTTTCTTTATATCTAAATATTACAATATTTAAAAAAGTTGGGATATTACACACTGAGGTTAAATCATAACATCTAATAGTAACAGATGGGTTATTATATAAAATTTGTATGTTTGTATTATCTTTGAAAAAATTCAAGATCTCAGTAGCATCATAAACAGGGTAATTTTTGTAATTTTGTAAATACCAAAAATCACAAAAAGAATGACGTTCAACATTTTCTAAGAAGCCACTCTCTATAGCTAATTTTTCATTAATATGAGCTGATAAACCAGTAGAAGGCACAGAGTACACTGGTGATAGATTATCTGATAAGATACTTTTTCTATTTAAATAAATGCAATAATTAGGTAGTAAAACTTCTTTTTTATGAAATATATCTTTACATCTCTGCCATTCAATAATATCATTTTCATAAAGAGGTCGTATCTTATCTGAATCATTGTATTGTTTTTCAGAATAGAATTGATTTAAAATAGAAATATCAATAATGTTTTCTCCCTTTGATTTCAAGTTATAATAAGAATCAATTATTGGGACATTATTTACATGAACTGTATTAGCAGCAAACCTTTCAGAAAATTCACCAATAGTTGATAAAATAGAATCCTTTTTTGATAGAGTAGCTCCACCGACAGAAAAGGAAAAGTCTTTACAAGCAAAATTAAGGGCAGAACAAAATATAATAGATGGAATAAAACGTCTATTATTCAATATTTTTATATCCTCTTTTATAATTCCATATTTTGAATTGTATACAAAATTCTTATCCATTGAAAGCCATATTAATATTTGTGTTAAAGATAGATGAGTTATAATCTTTTATAACAAAGTATTGTTCTAATGTAAAATTAAGGTAGTTTATCTTTTTAATTTTACTATACAATGAGTGGTCTTCATTATTCAAAATCTTCCTGATCTCATTCAATAATAATAATATTGATGATTTAGTTGTGTAACTTGTAGTATCAATAAAAAAATCATTGAATACAAAATTATTATCTATAAATTTTTTAAACTTTATGGAATCTTGGGCATTATTTAATCTTCTTGTTATTAAACATTCCAAAGAGCAAGTGCCTTCTTTTAAGCTCATTAAAGGTCCTATACTGATAGACTTTTCATATAAATCTACATACAATGTTTTGACATCTCTATTTAAAGAGAATTTATCAATTTCTTGATAGATGTTTTTCAATCCTGCAAAAGGGTAAATAACAACTAATAAATCTATTGTTTTAAACCCCTGCAAACTATCAATATTATTTATAAATATTGAAGAATTATTATTTTCTTTAATTAAAGAGACAATTTTTTCATCGCAACAAAAGAATACACAAATCTTATCAATTGTGTCGTCTTCAATAATAAAAATTTCTTCATCTAATAACCAATCAACAATGTTATTAACATACTCTAAGTCGTATTCCTTAAAAAAAGAAATTACTTCATCTCGGCTTATAATTTTATTTTCTTTTACCCAAGAAATGATTTTATAAACATCTTCTATTCCTTCTCCAGATATAGATCTAATATCCTCATCACTATTAATAAGAAAAATTTCGTCAAAATGAGAAGAAACTAATAGATTGTAGTTGTCACCTAATTTAATATTCATTACTTGATAGTTTTATTTTTAAAAAGAGGAACTATTTTCTGTGAAAAAAGTCCGAGAATATCAATAAAGTATTTTCAAAAAAATAATAATGACCTCTCGGACATTTTAAAAATCAATTTAAGACTTGGGTTTTAGGATCATCCTCTCCTATATTTATCTCTATTGTGCCACAGCAACAACAGCAACAGCAAGAGGTAGGAAGATCTTTAGATACCAAACCTTTGATTTCTTTTCTGTTTTCTACTCTAGAAATAGAAAGATTCAATTTCTTTTTTTCTGGTTTCATAGTCTAAAAATTTAATTATTATTTCGGTACAAAAGTATAATTTAAATTTTATAAAAACAAAACAATTAACAATTTTTAACTTTTATATATTATAGAATAAAACTTATTTTATGTTTTATAGTTCAAATGAATATTAGAAATTGTAAATTTTATAAAAGCAAATTATTTAACATTTTTTAACTTTTTTCATTATGGTCAGTTTCTAATTTAGACTATTTTTTTATGTTTGATTTATGGTTTTTTTTATTGTTTAAAAGAGACTATTCAAAAAGCCCTTGTAAATATGGCTGACTATAGATAATAGAGGATAAAATCGATTTTTATCTCTCGTACTTCGTAATTCGTAATTATTTTATATCTTTGCCACTTGATTCTGATTAACACATTACCCTTTTATGAATTTAACTCCTGCATTAGAGAAACAATACACTAAAGAACAGAAAACAGCCCTTGAGGCTCAGCGTTTGGCTCAAGAAATCGCTTTTGGACCTGTTGTTTTTCAAATCTCCCAACTAATGGTAAAATTTGGCGTTTTGGAAGCGTTATGCAACGCTCCTGATGGTCTTACAATGGCGGAAGTTGCCGCTCAAACAAAACTGAGCAACTACGCGGTGAAAATACTTTTGGAGGCATCGCTCTCTATAGGTACCGTAATTGTGAGTAACGACGACCGATTTTCTATCACCAAAGCAGGTTGGTTTTTGTTACGCGACAAAACAACACGCGTGAATATGGAGTTTATACAAGAGGTGTGCTACGAAGGCTTATTCCACCTCGAAGAGGCTCTTACCGAGGGCAAACCTTCAGGATTAAAAGTATTTGGCTCTTGGTCTACTATCTACGAGGGACTTTCACAACTGCCTCCTAAAGCCCAAGAAAAATGGTTCGCTTTCGATCATTATTATTCTGATTATTCGTTTGATGATGCTTTGAACATCGTTTTTAAACAACCTGTGAAAACCCTGCTTGATGTGGGCGGCAATACCGGTAGATTTGCTTTGAGAACAGTGGAGTACAATCCCGATGTGCAGGTAACTATTATGGATTTGCCTCAACAATTAGGGTTGATGAAAGCCAATACCGCTGGCAAAGCAGGAGCTGAACGCATTGTGGGACATCCTGCAAACCTCTTAGACGCCTCGGTGCCTTTCCCTAAAGGATTTGATGCAATATGGATGAGTCAGTTTTTAGATTGTTTTTCTGAAGATGAAGTAACGAGCATTCTCAGTCGTGCTGCAGCTGCAATGGACGATCACACCTCGCTTTACATACTCGAAGCCTACTGGGATAGACAACAACACGAAACAGGGGCGTATTGCCTCACCCAAATAAGCGTTTATTTTACCGCAATGGCAAACGGCAACAGCAAGATGTACTACTCTGGTGATATGATACGCTGTGTGGAGCGCGCCGGATTGGAAGTAAGTGCTATCTATGATAACTTAGGCAGCGGCAATAGCCACACACTTTTTCAAGTGAAGAAAAAAAAGTAAATAGTGAATAGTGAAAAGTGAATAGTGAAAAGTGAATAATGCGATACAAAAAACCTCCCTGTACAATTTGAACTGCACGGGGAGGTTTTTATTATGGACTTTGACAAAGTGTTATAACTTGTTACCTATTTTACCTGAATTAAACGTTCGAGTGCCATTCCGCGTGAGCCTTTGATAAGGAGTAGGCAATTGTTGAACGATAGGGTAGGGAAGACCTCTTTAAAAGCCTCAAAAGTTTCGTATTGTGGATAAGGACTTTGGGTTTTGGCAAAGTTGCTCCCTACCAAATATACACCTTCCCACTCATAATTTTTTAGTTTATCTACTATACGCTGATGTTCTTCTGCAGCGTAGTTTCCTAATTCAAACATATCCCCTAAGATGAGTACTTTCTTCTTCTCGTCACTCATTGTAAGCAAATTGTCGATAGCAGCAGCCATACTGCTGGGGTTCGCATTGTAAGCATCGAGCAATACAGTATTGCTGCCCCATTGCATCAACTGACTGCGGTTGTTCTGTGGGATATAGGCTTCAATACCTCTTTTTATAGCTTCGTTAGAGAGTTTGAAAAATTTGCCAAAAGCTACTGCAGCGGCTATATTGGTAAAATTGTAGCTACCTACTAAATGTGAAGTTGCTACGGTAGGGGCATCGGTAAAGCCTTCTATTGCAACTCTTTCTCCTTCTTCGGTAGTTTGTGTAGAGGCATCTTCAAATTGTATGGTTACAGGCTGAGTACCCAAACACTGTACGGCTACATTTACCCCTTTACCTACCCCGAAACTATACTCGTTGTGATAATCGGCTAAGAGGGCTTCGGTAATAGGGTTATCGGCATTAGCGATGATAGTTTTTTGGTGCGCTTTCAGGTAGTCGTAGAGTTCGCCTTTGGTTTGTATAACGCCCTCGAAAGAGCCAAATCCCTCTAAATGCGCTTTGCCAATGCTAGTGATATAGCCATAATCGGGTTGGGCGATATTACAGAGGAAAGCGATTTCACCAGGGTGATTGGCGCCCATTTCTACAATAGCGATATCGGTTTCGGGTTTGATAGAGAGCAGAGTGAGTGGCACCCCTATATTGTTGTTGAGGTTCCCTTGAGTGGCTACTACATTCAGTTGCTGTGATAAAACAGATTTGATGAGTTCTTTGGTAGTAGTTTTGCCATTGCTACCGGTGATGCCTATCACGAGAGTTTTGAGGGTGTTACGATGATAGGTAGCGAGTTCTTGCAGGGTAGTGAGTACATCGCTAACCAAAATCATTTTATCAGAAGTTTGATAAGCAGCTTCATCAATTACGGCATATTGAGCTCCTTTTTCGAGGGCTTCGGCAGCAAAGGTATTTCCGTTGAACGAAGCACCTTTCAGTGCGAAATAAATACTACCTTTGGCAATATTGCGGGTATCGGTAGAGACGCCTGTAGAGGCGAGGAATTTTTGGTAAAGATTTTTCATCAATAAATAATTGACAATTGATAATTAACAGTTGTGATGCAAAAGTACAAAAGTTTTTTGTTAGTGCTGCTACAGCGGTAGAAAAATTTAGCAAAGTGTAGCGACGCAAAAGTGATTTTGTACAGTGTTCGCATTTAAAAGCCTAACCTCCGTTGAGGGTGTCCGAAAAGTTTTATTTACGTGGGCGTTTGCAAAACGCCCCTACACAACGCACTCTAAAAGTATTTGATAATCAGAGTAATCAACTTTGCCAAAGTCTGAAATTTTAGCAAAGTGTAGTAACAGCAATATGACTTTGTAGATATTATATAGAAAGGTATAATAGAAAAAGTGCTGCAAACATTACTATTTACAGCACTTTTTCTATATTAGTTTTAAAAATTTATCCTTTAGGAGTACGGTGATCCTTTTTAGATTTAGAACCTACACGGCTCATTGCATTACGGAAACCGATGTAATCGGTAGCGATGTATTGAGGGAGGTAACGGCGTTGTGCTGGGTCAATCCAGTAAGCGCGGTCTCTCCAAGAACCTCCTTTGAATACGCGTACTTCGTCGTCGATGAGTGAGGTACGGTCATTAGAAGTATCGTAGTCTTTACCATTAAGCTCTGTACCTGGTTTTTTAAAACGAGGGGCGTTGTACATAGAGTTTGTATACTCGGCGCCTGGAGCTAGGAGTTCATTTTGGTTACGGAAATTACGAGTAGATGATTTTTCACCATCGTTGTAACTGCGGTTATCGGCGTGAGTAAAGTTATAACGCAAGTAAGTTTCATTAGAATCGATTGGCACAGTAGCCAAGCTACCAGGGAGGTTGCGAGCGATTACTCTTCTGTTAGGCAAGCTATCGTATTTCACTGATTCAGGAGTTACTACGATTTGTTTGCCATCTTCGCCGATAGCGTGTTTCATATACACGTTACCACGATAGTAGTTGAAGTCGGATTTTTCATCGTCTATGATAGGACGATACACGTCGGCTACCCATTCTGCAACGTTACCAGCCATATCATACAAACCGAAGTCGTTAGGTGGGTAAGTTTTTACAGCAACGGTGATATCACCTTTGTCATCTGACCAACCAGCTAATCCGCCGTAGTCACCTTTACCTTGTTTGAAGTTAGCCAAGAGTTCACCACGAGTGCTACGTTTAGTAGAGCGAGTGTATTGGCTATCCCAAGGGTATTTTTTTCTACCTTGTAAAGAGTTGTACTCGCGGATACCGTTGAGTGATTTAGCGGCGTATTCCCATTCTACTTCGGTAGGTAGGCGGTACTCAGGCAACAATACTCCGCTAGTTTGTTTAGCGTAGCTAGGTTCACCTTCTTTATTGGTATTTTTACCACCCATTTCGCCAGCGATTTTACCGCCGTAAGTTTGGGTAGGAGCGTTGAGGTAAGTATCGGTACTGAAAGTACTTTGCGCGTCAACTTGGTAACGGGCATCACGAGCGAGGTAACCATCGCGTTCGAGGATAGCCTCATTCACGCGGTCGGTACGCCAAGAGCTGAATTGTACAGCTTGAACCCAGTTTACCCCAACTACGGGATACTCGGCATAAGCAGGGTGACGCAAGTAGTTGTTCACCATAGCTTCGTTAGCGCTCAAAGGACCTCTCCACACTAAAGTATCAGGGAGAGCACCTATATATATATTGCGGTATTGCTCTTGATCGGGAGGGAAGACACGTTTGAGCCAATCGAGGTACTCCATATACATTTTGTTGGTTACCTCAGTTTCATCCATATAGAAGGATTGTACGTGTTGCTGAGTAGGAGTGTTGTTCCAATCGTGCATCACGTTATCTTGCACTTGCCCCATAGTAAAGGTACCACCTTCAATAAGCACAAGCCCAGGACCGGTTTCTTGATCTTTGAAATCGGTGTTGTATTGGAATCCGCCTTCTTTAGCGTTGATTCTCCATCCTGTTGCACTTGATACATTTCTATCAGACTTTTTGCCTCCACAGCTAGTGAGCAATAAGCCTGTAAGAGCTATGCAAATAGGGATTCTTAATAAACTTCTTTTCATAGTAAAAACACTTGTTAGCATAAAAATTCGGGCGCAAGATACTACTTTTTTTGAATATAGCACGCTTGTTTTAGTATTTTAACGCTATATTAATATTAAAATATTTTTTATACTTTGTTATATTGCTGATTTATAATTATTTGTATATCTTTTCTACTTTGGTACATTTTACTCATTTACAAAGGTTTTGGGTTGTTTTTTAACAATTCTTTAAGTATTTTATTAGAGCAAATTGGCTTTATCTGCTAAAAAAATCAACAGTAGAGAGAGTAAAAAAGATATAACAGGGGCAATCATCCACATTGTGAAAAATCGCTTGACTTGGGTTTTGCGAAATATGTTTTTGTGTCCCATTTTGGCGACACCTATACCTAAAATAGCTGCTACATTTACTTGTACTAAGGAGGTAGGGATACCTTTTACGACTGAGGCGAGCAAGAGTAGGCTACCTGAAATAAAGGCGATGATTACGGCTTCGAACTTGCCAAAGAGGATAATTTCTTTACCGGTGTTTTTGAGTATTTTATGACCAAATAGGGAGGCGCCAATCCCGAAACAGGGGGCTACTACTAAGGTGGCGAGCATTAAGATGACGATATGGTCGCTTTCGCGGATGTGTAGTTCGTTGATGGTCATTGTATAGAGGGGTCCGGCGGCATTGGCAACGTTGTTAGAACCGATGGCAAACGATACGTAGAGCGCCATTATCACTAATACGATGTCCCATATATGGCGTTTGTTTTCATTTTGAGCGCGCTGAATGGTGAGTCCGCGCCGGCGCATAGGTTGGTATATATATTTCCCAGCGAAGAAGCTGAGGAAATAGGAGATAATGGGCAGTATGAACCAAGCGGGGATGATTTCGATAAAGAGGTTATGGGTGTCTAACCTACCGAAATACAAAGCAGGGGCGGCTAAAGCGAGCACGGCTGCTTGGCTGGTGGATTGAGGAATACCTGATATATTGGAAATGAGCATTGTTACAGCTATGGAAAACAGCGCAATAGAAACGACTGTAAAATCCATATACTCTGCTGGCAATATGCCGCTACCCATAGTGCCGGCTGTTTTTTTACCTGCTAGAAATGCGCCTACAAAGACCATAATCCCAAAGAGACCTGGGATAAGGGATTTTCTCATCACATTAGCACCATAGCTGGCTGAGAAAGCAGGGGCGGTGCCACTACCTCCCATAGTAATTGCTACAACCATTGCGGTGAGGAAAGGGATGAGTAACTGGTTATAAATAGGCGTCATTTTGCTTTTATATTGTATATTCGTGGCAAAAGTACAAAATAATTATCAATTAACAATTAAGAATTATCAATTAACGGTTAATAAAAAGAAAAAAGCCCGATATTGCTATCGGACTTTTCCATTAACCAACCAAAACTTTAAATTATGAAAACTATTATTTGAAGTTTTACAATGAGCTACCACCCTCATTGCGTTGGCAAAGGTACGGCGTTTTTTTGAAATACCAAAATAATTTGATGGTTTAACAAAAATTTAACAGCAGTAGTGATTGTTATGAATTGATAATTAATGAGTTGTGTGTTTTTAGAATTTTAGAAAATCTCGGAGAAACTAGGAGTGTCTCGGAGGGAGTGGCTCAGAGAAACTGGGAGAGTCTCGGGGAAACTGGGAGGGGCTCGGGGAAACTGGGAGGGGCTCGGGGAAACTGG
>ERZ773021.62-NODE-62-length-98770-cov-21.7608_pt1 | contig 98770 bp, 76 predicted proteins | sample MGYA00511668_ERZ773021 | MGnify/ENA primary metagenome ERZ773021 (study PRJEB29015, sample SAMEA2737961) | human oral metagenome | biome: human oral; feature: human-associated habitat; material: dental | place: China | collected 2032 ...
CCAAATCTAACCCCCGCGACACGCCGAGCCAGACACACATTTTGACCCTTAACCCACAAAGCACCACACCAACGCGCCGGGGCATACAAAAAACCGACATCCGGATCGGATGTCGGCCTGTGGTGGAGCTAGGGGGATTCGAACCCCCGACCTTCTCATTGCGAACGAGACGCGCTACCAACTGCGCCATAGCCCCAAGGACTCGAACAGCTTAGCACCATCACAATCAGCCGTGCAAGCCGACCACTGCCGCGTGCGGCATGACACGGAGAGGCAACGGAAAAGGGCGACGCGCAGGCAGCGCAACCTCGACGAGTGCGTCACGGGAGCACTCCACATAGGACGACACAACTCAGACTCGTTGAACACGCGCGCGGCTCAGCCAGCACAACAGCACCCACATGCGACCGCGCCGCGAGCCCGAAGGCCCGCGGCGCGGCATCAGCAGCTGAGAGGTCCCCTATTGGGCGCGTCGCGCGTCCAGGACGGCATCCAGGTCCAGGGCGACGGCCTGATCGGCGACGACCTCGGCGGTGGAGCGGGCGCCCACCTGGGCGGTCTGTGCGATCGGGCGCGCCGGGACTGCGGCGGTGATGCGCGGGATGCCGCGCAGGTCAGTGTCGGCGTGGACGATGCGGCCGCGCACGCGCTCGCGCGACGCGTAGGTGGGTGCGGGGATCGGCGCGACGGTCCATGCGCGGGCCGGGGTGTCAGCGACCTCAACGACCTCGGGCACCTCGACATTAAAGACGAGGGAGGGGACCGAGCCGGTCTGGGGTTCCGTGGCCTCGACTACCTCGGAAACCTCCTCCGAAGTGGAAGACGAAGCCTGAGTATCCGCAGGAGCGGCAGCAGTGGGACGCCCGGCGCCACGCACGTCGCCGCGAAGCTTGGTCAGCAGCTCAAGCTCACGTTCGGAGGCGCGCTGGGAGCGCACGGCGGCGACGCGGGAGGTAGCCAGGGAGGCGACGAGCGCGGCTGCCGGGATGGCGATCCATACCCACGCGATCGAGGTCGCTGCGATCACGATGCCGAGCACGACGGTCGCGAGCGCGCACACGCCGGTGACGACCATGCGGCGGCGGCCGGCGGCGCTTTCGGCGGCGAGACGGGCGGCGCGGCGGGCGCGCAGCTTCGCGATCTCACGGACCGCCTTGTTGTTGCGACGGTCGATAACGGGACGCGTGCGCCCCGTGGTGCCCTGGTGCATGCTGCCTCCGCTCGTCAACGCGCCCCGCGCCAGGATGGTTCCGCTGGCGTGGTCGCATGTGTCTAATTCTGGCTCATTCGTGTGGATCATGCGCAGCCTCGGAGAGAAACGGTCAATTTCTCGAGACTGAACGATTGCTGTCCTGCGTGCAACGAGCGACGGTACCGTCGCGATGAGCGCGACGAATATCGCTGCAATGACGAGTCCACCAATCTCCACCCTCACAAAGTACGGGCGTTTGTGACGCTGCGCTTTGTGCGATGGGCGCGTGTCGGGCTCTCAAACCTCTCGGTAAAAAAGAGAAGTAACCACAGGTGTCACACCTGTAACATTCGCCCCACATGCACCGTTCAGCAAGCAAAGAAAGCCGCTGGCTCAGTCGATCGCCGAACTCCCCCACCGACGTCGCACGAGGCCACCCTCGGGCAGGGACTCGGAATCGATGAAGAAAGCGATATGGTCGGCCCACTGCCCGCCGATGTGCATGAAGCGCGGACGCAGCCCTTCCTCCTCGAGGCCGAGGCCTCGGCACACGCCGAGGGAACGCTCGTTTTCGGGGCGCACGCACACCTCGACGCGGTGCAGGCCAAGCTCGCCGACGACGAGGTCGAGGACGAGCGCCGCTACCAGGGATCCCAGACCTCGCCCCGACCATTCGGAGACGATCCAGTAGCCAAGCATGCCCGTCGACATCGCACCCCAGTGCACGTTGGAGACGGAGAACTGGCCGACGAAGCGCCCGTCGATCTGCACGCCAAAAATCAGACCGGTGCCCTCGCGATGGTCTCGATCGGCACGACGCATGTACTGCGAAAACGTCGGAATGTGTTCGAGCGTGTCCGGGGGCAGGGTCGCCTCCCACGGGCGCAGCCAGTGCCCGTCGGTGCGGCGCACGGTATCGAGGGCGCGGTGCTCCTCGCCGCTCACGGGACGCACGACGAGCTCGCGCGGGCGCGGATTCGGCTCGGTGCCGCTGCGCAGGAAGCCGCGGCCGACCGGGTCGGCCACGCGCAGCGTGAGCATCTCAATGTCGCGGCCCCACACGCACCGGCGACGCCGGAAGAAACATTTCATTCGAGGACCAGGCACTGCAGGCGGTCACCCGCGCGCACCGTCGTCACGTCCTCGGGGACGACCGCGAGAGCGTTGGAATCCGCGAGCGCGGACAGCAACAGCGAGGCCGGGGTGCCCATGACGGCGGCATTGTACCCGGAGCGGGGGGAGCCGGTGAGGCGCACGCGCACGAACTCGCGGCGGCCTCGCGGAGAGTACCAGGAGCGGTCGATGGCGGCGCGCACGACGGGGCGGTTAACGGCGGTCCAGCCCTGCATGTGGCGCAGCGCGGGGCGGACGAACACCTCGAAGCAGACCTGGGCGGAGACGGGGTCGCCGGGAAGGCAGACGATGGGCGTGCCGGGCTGGCCGTCCTCGGCACCGACGGTACCCACACCCATGATGTGGCCGGGCCAGGCGGCGACGTTGTCGAAGCGGACCGTTCCGAGCACACCGAGGACCTCACGGACGGTGTCGCCGCTGCCGTAGGAGATGCCGCCGGTCGTCAGGATCAGGTCCGCGCGGACCAGCTGGTCTTCGATGGTCTCGCGCAGGCGAGCGCGCTCGTCCGGGACGGCGGCGACACGGAAGGTCTGTGCACCGGCGTCAGCGACCGCGGTCGACAGGGCGTGACCGTTCGCGTCGAAGACGGTGCCGGGGCGGGCCTCGCCGCCGGGCTCGACGATCTCGTCACCGATCGAGATGATGACGACGCGCGGGCGCGGGTGGACCAGCACACGGTCGCGGCCCACACCGGCGAGGAGGGCCATCTGGCGGGCACCGATACGCGTGCCGGAGCGCAGCACCGTGTCGCCCTGCGCAACGTCCTCGGCGCGGCGGCGAATGTTCTCGCCATGGGCGGGGGCGGTCCGCAGGGCGACCTGGGCGATGCCGTGATCCGTGAACTCGAGGGAGACCACGGCCTCGGCGCCGGAGGGCATGGGCGCGCCGGACGCGATGCGGATCGCGGTGCCGGGCACGAGGGCAGCCGGATCGACAGCGCCAGCGCGGATCTCCTCGGTGACGGGAAGCGTCACCGGCGACTCCAGGGTGGCTCCCTCACAGTCACGGATGCGAACGGCGTATCCGTCGCACGCCGACAGGTCGGCGACCGGGAGGTTGAAGGGGGCCTGCACGTCCTCTGCGAGCACGCAGCTGACCGCGTCAGCGAGCTGAACGTCGAGCGGCGGCAGCGCGTGGGCAACGGCCATGCAGTCCTGGTAGAAGTCGGCAACGCTTCGCATAGTTGTTAGTCCTCAAGCTTGGAGCGCAGGAACTCCTTGAGTTCCGCTCCAAGCGCCGGGTCCTCAAGGGCGAGCGTGACGTTAGCTTCGAGGTAGCCGAGTTTGTCCCCGGTGTCGAAGCGTCGCTCGTCGATGACTACACCGTACAACCCTCCACCCTCTTCTTCGGGGAGGTCGATCATGCGCGCGTACCCATCTGTGAGCTGATACTCACCACCGGCGCCCGGTTCGATGTTCTCGAGGGCCGCGAACACGGCCGGGTCGAGCAGGTAGCGACCGACGACCGCGTACTCGGACTTGACCTCTTCGAGCGGGGGCTTCTCGGTGACGTCGGTAATGCGCATGAGCTGGCCTTCTTCGAGGTCGACGCCCTCGGGGATCGGCAGGACCTCGACGGCGGTCGACGCGTAGGCGGTGGCCTGCTCGGGGGTGACCTTCAGCAGGGCGACGACGGTGCCGCCCAGGGCGGCGCGCACCTGGATCATCTTGCGCAGCAGCTGCGAGCCGGGCTCCATGAGGTCGTCGGGCAGCAGGACCGCGCAGGGGGCGTCGCCCACGTGGGACTTGGCCTGCAGGATCGCGTGACCGAGGCCGAGGGGGTGGCCCTGGCGCACGGAGTGGACGCGCGCGTACTTCTTGTACTCGTTGACGTATTCGAGGGCCTTCTCCTTGCCGGCCTTCTCCAAGTCGGCCTCGAGGCCGGGTTCGGCGTCGAAGTAGTCTTCGATCGACTGCTTGCCGGCGCGGGTCACGAAGAGGATGTCTTCGATGCCGGCATCCGTGGCCTCGCGCACGATGTACTCGATCGAGGGACGGTCGACGACGGGCAACATTTCCTTGGGCACGGACTTCGTGATGGGCAGGAAGCGGGTTCCGCGACCGGCCGAGGGAACGACAGCGTGCACTACTGGCTGGTTTCTATCTGACATACTTCACAGAGTAGCGAAGAAAACGCCCGAGAGGGAGACGATGGCCACAAAAACAACTCTCCGCGCGGAGGTGCGTATCAGGCGCCGCGCCCGGCGCGCGGGCACGTCCACGATCGAAGCCCCGTTAGCCCCAGAATTCAACCAGTCCCCAATTCCGGTGCGCGACCGCACCGAAGCGGAAGGGCTCGCTCACCAGATTCGCACCCTGGCCTCGTCAATGGGCGCAGTCACCCTGCCCGCACTGTTCATCCCCACCCCCCTCGAGCCCGACATGTCCCTTGCGCTCGGGCTATTTGAACGTGCGCTCCTCCCGGTCCTCCTCGACGAGGCCGGGGCTCCCCTCGGCGTACCGCGCTGGGGACTGTGGGAGCCGGGCCAGGCGTTGGTGACGCTCGGGCGACCACCCGCTCAGCCGAGCGGTGAGGTGCTGGGCGCGGAGTCGCTCAAGGAGGCGGATCTGATCGTCATTCCGGCGCTCGCTGCGTCCGCGGACGGGACTCGCCTCGGCCAGGGAGGAGGCTGGTACGACCGCGCGCTCACGCACCGCTCCCCCGGCACCCCGGTCGTTGCGGTGATTTTCGACGACGAGGTACTGGAGGCCGAGATAATTCCTGCGGAGCCTCACGACGTTCCCGTCGACGGAATTGTGACGCCGACACGGACGATGGCAATCAACCTCCGATAAGCCTTTTTCGGGGTTTTTCCTGTTAAGCACAACGCCAGCACCCGTTTGTCACATACCTCTCACAGCGGACTTTTCGGCCTAAATCCGCACCTCACTGACCGAATTGCAAATAATGCGATGAAGATTACCTCCTAAGCACTGTCGTGCGACCTTAGTCCACACTAGGGTGAGGGTCTGTGAAGGAGCGCCAGCAGGGAGCGCGCTCCCCGGCGGCACCGTACCGCCACGCCGAAATACTTCGGCACTTCAGACTTGCCGGCTCACCCGGCCACTCTCACAGGAGACAACATGATTCAGGGATTCAAGGAGTTCATCTCTCGCGGTAACGTCGTCGAGCTCGCCGTCGGTGTCATCATCGGTGCGGCCTTCAAGAACATCGTCGACGCCCTGGTCGACGGCATCATCAACCCCCTCATCGCAGCCGCCATCGGCAAGCCCGATTTCTCGGACGCCTTCATCCTCACCCTGAACGGTACCGACGTGAAGTTCGGCGTCCTGATCACTGCGGTCATCAACTTCCTGCTCATGGCCATCGCGCTCTACCTGTGCATCATCGTCCCGATGAACGCCCTCAACGAGCGCATGAAGAAGCAGGCCGCCGCCGATGAGGCCGAGGCCGAGGCCAACAAGGAAGAGAGCGACGAGGTCAAGCTCCTCACGGAGATCCGCGACGCCCTCGCCCAGGGCACGCCGCGCCACTGAGCATCTGATCCCTCCTCGTGAGGGACGAAGGCGGGGCCGATGCAATCGCATCGGCCCCGCCTTTTTGTATCAGCACAACACGAGAGCGCCGCTCCAGCGAAGAGAACTCGCGCTCACGCACCAACCCCTACGCCCGCACCTGCGCATGCGGCGGCACGTTCTCGAGCAGCCGCGCGTCGTTGGCCCCGTCGCCCCGGTCGGGGGCATCAGCCATGGAACCGGGGCGTGTGTCCTCGGGTCGCACACGATCCTCCCAGGAGGGCGGCAGGCCCTCCTCGATAAGGCGGCGGTCTACGTCGGACACGTAGCGGGCGACGCGGCGACGCTTGCGCGGCGTCGTCTCACTCATCGGTGGATTCCTCCAGCTGCGCGTCATCGGAGGCCGAAGCCTCGTCAGATTCCTGCGCGCTGGCCGCGGGCTTCGTGCGGCGCACGACGTTGCCTAGGACCGCGTCGGACTGGAAGCCGCGTCGGGTGATACCCAGGGCCTCGCGCAGCTCTTCGGCGGTCTCCAGGTCGGTGCGCTCGACGCCGTCGGAACGCACCCAGGCGGCCATCTCGTCGAGCTGGTCGTCGGAGTAGGCGGCCAGCGGCAGGCCCTTGGCGATCGCGGGGCGAGGCCCACGGTTCTCCTCGGAGGCGCGCTCCTTGCGCTTGATCGCCAGCAGCATGCCGGTGGTGTCCTCGTCGGCCTTCTTGCGGCGCTTGGATTCCTCGTCGAGGCCGTCGTCCAGCATCGGCATGCGCGGGGCCGAGGCGTCCGAGGAGTCCTCAGCCTCGTCCGCCCCCTCGTCACCGTCACCGTCACCGGAGGAAGCCTCTTCCGCGCGCTCTTCCACGCGCTCGTCCGCGGCCTCGTCATCGGCGATGCGTTCGGGGACCTCGACGACGGGCTCGTCGTCGGTGGCGCGCAGCTTCTCAAGCGCATCCAGGACGGCATCGACGACGAGCGATGCCTCCTTGTCGGGGTCGATAAACAGCGGCATCGACAGGGCGGTGTAGACCGCCCAGCCCTGGGCTTCGAGCCAGCGGGGACGGGCGCGGTCGCGCACGCGCTGGCTGCGTTCCGCCAGGTACTCCTCGTCATCCGTGAGCACCGCGAGGAGCAGGCACCCCGGAGACTCCGGGTGACCGATCGCGAGCGGGATCCGCATGCCGCCGGGGATACCGACGTTCGCGACAACCTCGAGGCCGCGCGAGTACAGGCGCTCGGCAAGGTCGACGAGCAGGCGATCCGGTTCGCCGGCCAGGACGGGCCAGGCGTCCATGCCCTCGCCCGCGTGGCCTTCAGCAATCTCCAGGAGGTCGACGAGCATACGCGAGCCCTCGTGGCCCAGGCGGTCACGGTCAATCTCCGCGCTGTGCAGGGCGGAGACAAGCGTCAGGTCGCCGCGCACGACGCGCAGGACCTCGGCGAGCGCGTCCGCGCCCTCCTCGCTCGACAGGACGCCGAAGTCGTGAATGACCCGCCCGTGCGGGGTCTTCGCGAACCCGACGGACAGGATGAGCGATTCGCGGGTCAGGCCAGCCACCTGATCGGGGCCGACGACAACGAAGGGCTCCGGGGTCGCGGGATCGAAGAACGAGGCCAGGCCGGGCTCGTCGGCCTTCACGCTCTCCAGGGCCTCGCGAATGCGCTGCGCGTGCCGCTCGGACAGAGCGACGACCGCGAGGGAACGCTCCGGGGCCTCGACCGCGTGTTCGATGACGGCGTCGACAACTGCGCGCACCTCGGCGGCGGTCGACTCGATCGCGTGCGCACCGGGCGCGGGCATGCCCGTCGCCTCCACCCAGCGGGCGGACACGGGCGCGTTCGCGGCGGTCCACGGGACGGGGATACCGGCGTGCTCGTAGCCGTAGCGGGCGAGCAGCAGGGCGACCTGATCGTTGAGGCGGCGCGGACCGGGCTCGACGCGCACAACCGGCAGGACGCCCGCCAGCTCGCGGGTCGCGCCGCTTTCCGAGGCGCCGGTCAGATCGTCGATCACGACCAGCTGGTGGCCACGCGCGATAATGGGTGCCAGCTCGGCGAGCGGCAGGCCGTCAGCGCCGTCCAGGACAACGACGTCCACGGTACGTCCCGTCGGCGCAAGGGCCGGAACCATCGCAGGCACCGTCATGAGGACGGGCAGCAGGTGGCGCACGAGCGGGTACGACGTGAGCAGGTCCAGGTCGGAGGGAGCCGTTCCGTCGACGAGCAGGTCGTGCAGCTCCTCGTACTGGCTGGGTCGGGCCGCCAGGGCGTTCGTGCGGATTCGGCGCACGCCCGTGATGACCTGCGGGATGAGCGAAGCCACCTGAGCCTCATCAAGCTCGCAGCCCTCACGCACCAGGTCCTCGAGGGAGGCAGGGTCCACCCCGCCGAGCGCGGGCTGGGAGGCGAGCATGGCGCGCAGCAGCGAGGCCCACCACGCAAGATCGAGCTCGGTGTCGATCGCGGCGTCTTCAACCTCGCGATCGGCGAGGTCCAGGGCGAGCTTGTCGAGACCGTGAGCGGCCAGGCGCTCGCGCATCTGAAGGCGCGCGGGCACCTCGCGAGCGGCGGACGTGTCGCCGGCCCAGCGTTCGATGAGGGTCGTCAGGCGCTGCAGGTGGGTGCCCACCAGGTCCGGCTCCTCGGCCGCGAACACGGGGGCGATGGCGTCAAGGTCATCACGCACGGCGTCCGTCAGGGCCGAAATCTCGCCGATCTTCGCGGGGAGGATGGGCCACGAGTCGTCGCCGCAGACCGCGCACCACGCGTCGCGGCGCTCCTGGACACGAATGAGGGCACGGTGCAGGTCGGGAACGTGCACGCCCGGGCGCACGAGGTCCTGGGCCTGCTTGACGAGGCGGTTGCGCTCGGAGCGGCCCATCGAAATATCGTGGTCCTTGCGCCACTGCTTGGGCGCGGTTGCGATCACCATGTCGGCGGCGCTGCGTTCGAACACGCGGGGCAGGAATACGTCGAGGACGTCGGCGATGCCGTCGAACATGGCGAGCTGGCGGTCCCACTGGGCGAGCGTGCCGGCGGGCTTGATGCCGGCCTCCCCGGCGACAGCCGCGATGCGCACGCGCAGCTCGGGCAGGGTCTTAGAGAGGCGGTCGACGCGCAGCAGCACGTCGGAGGCCTGTTCGTCGGAGGTCAGGACGGCGTTGCCCCACGCGGAGGAGGCGGAGCCCTTGAGGGTCCCAGACGCCAGGGCCTCATGCAGCAGGGCGCGGGCGCTCTCACCCTGATCGACAGCAATCTCGTAGAGGGTCTTTTCGTCCAGACGCACGCGGGTCGTGGGCGCATTCTCGCCGCTCGTTAGGTCCGTGAGAGCACGCAGCGCGTCGGCCGCACACACGCCAAAGCGGCCGTAGGGCTGGTGGAGCTCGGCCACGTACGAGGCCAATTGGCCGCGCACCTGACGCAGGCGGGCACGCATCTCGTCAACGCTTGCCTGGTCGACGACGGGCGAGGTGTCCTCCATTGCGGCGCTCACGCGCGCGGCGAGGGTCTTACGCGCGTCGGAATAGCCGTCGATGTTAGCGACGATGTCGGCGAGGCCCAGATCGGCCAGGCGCGTGTAGGCGGCGATCGAACGTGACGGGGAGGTCGACACGTGCAGGACCGACCGACCGGTGGCGGCCGCGTCCGCGAGGATGGCCGCGACGACGGAGGCGTCGTCACTGTGCGCGGGGATGTCGATGAAGACGCTTCGACCGTCGGAGGCGGCCTCGACCGCGTCCTGCTGGGAGGGAATCAGGTCGCCGACGCCCTTTTCTGCCCACGGGTCACGGTCGGCGGGGTTGGGGACCGGAGCCTCGGAGCGCAGGTCGTTGCGCGCGTCCTGGTCGCCCGCGAGCGCGCGGATCACCTGAGAGTCCTCGAGGGCTGTCACGTCCTCGGCCAGGCTGGCGGCGAGGGCGCCGGCCGGGTGGCAGAACAGGCCAATGACGAGGTCGTCGCGGACCTCGAAGCGCGGCAGGGCGGCGCAGGCATCACGCAGGGCGGCCATCGCCTGCGAGGAGGAGAACCCGTGGGCTCCGCTGGCCTGGGCGAGGATCGTGTCCCCGTCCACGTTGAGGCCGTGGCTGCGCAGTGCCTCGGCCAGTTCGGGAGCGAGCAGGCCGCCGCGTCCGAGCGCGATGAGCACGTCGTCGTCGCGACGCACGAGGCGCACGGGGCGCAGCAGGGCGGGGACGGTGACGGCGTCGGTTCCGTTGCGCCACGAGGCCGTGCCGATTCCCAGGTGGATGGGGCCTGTGCCGTGCGCGGAGGCACGCTGCTCGGAGCGTGCGATGATGGACCGGGCGCGCTCGAGGGCGCGGCCCAGGGCGATGGGTTCGCGGATGAGGAGGCTCAGGCGTACAGGGTGTTCCGTGTAGAGCTGGGCGAGACCTCCGGGGTGCGCGCCGGACAGGGACAGCGTCGGCAGAGACGTGGAGTCTGCGGCGATGTCCTGGTCGAGACGTGAGCGCCACTTCTCGCGCGCAGAGCCGACGAGGGTGGTCGGGTGCGTCGAGGTGGACGAAGCCTCGGGGGCCTCGGGCTCAGGGGCGGAACGGCGCGAAAAGATACTAGGAACCACGTTTTAACCCTACGGCAGCACCACCCTATTGTGTGACGCGGCGCGCCCGGAGGAGGTCGACAACGGAAATGGTCACAACGGCGCCGACGATGAGGGCCATACCGACGATGTCGATGCCCGTGTAGGAGCTTCCCATGACGAGGGCGGAAAAGGCGGTCGCGGCGATGGGCTCGAGGCTCCCGATGAGCGAGACCTTAACGGGCCCAATGCGGTCCACGCCCCACAGGAAGGCGGTGGAGGCGACGGCGGTGCCGAGGACGACGGTGCTGAACATAGCGAGCACGACGTCGGGCGTCCAGGTGATGTGGAAACGCCACACTCGACCGACCAGGCCGACGCACGCACCGGCGATCAGGAGGCCGTATGCCACGACGACGTCCACGCCATAGGCCGCAATAAGCCGAGCGGGCAGCAGTGTGTATGTCGCGAGCGTGAGCGCAGCGACGGCTCCCCAGGCGAGCGCGGTGGGCGTGATAACGAGGGAGTCCAGCGACCCGTGCGTGCACAGCAGGAAGGTGCCGGTCACGGCGAGGACGATGGCGATCACCTCGGAGGCACGCGGCCATCGCCTGTGGGTGAGACACACCCAGACGACGATGAGGATGAGGCCCAGGTACTCAAGGACGGTGCCGGTGCCCGCGTTCGAGGCGCGAATCACCCCCATGTAGGTGATCTGACAGGCCGCGAGCCCAAATATCGCGTAGATCACAAGGTCTCGCCAGTTGCGAGATGAGGACACCAATTCTCGATGACGAGCGGATACCCCGCGCGAGCGCGCGAGAACGTAAACGAGGGCGAGGATGCCCGAGACGAACATACGGAAGAAACTGATGAGGGTCAGCTCGATGCCGTGATGCTCCATGAGGTAGTCGGCGGAGACGCCGGAGGCGCCCCAACACAGGGCGGCCACGACGGTCACGAGAGACCCAAGGGCGTTGCGCATGGCGTCCTTCTACTGTGCCCCCGAGACGATTCGAACGTCCGACACCCGCTTTAGGAGAGCGGTGCTCTATCCCCTGAGCTACGAGGGCGTGACAAGTTGTCCGCGCCCACTGTAGCAAAGTGCGCGCACCGCTGCCCTGCGTCGCCGTGCGGGGAGCCTCACCCCGGCGAACATTCGCCTCCACACACGGACGAGGCCGGGGTACCCACGCTTCGGACCCCGGCCTCGTGAACGTATGCGATTAGCGGCGCTCCCATTCGGTGTGCACGGCCGTTCCCGCATCCCCGAGGTGGGCGGAGGGAACGATCATGACCGGGCAGGTCGAGTGACCGAGCACCGTCTGCGACGTAGAACCGAGGAGCACACCGGCCAGCCCCCCGCGCCCGCGGGTGCCGACGACCACCAGGTCGACCGCGGTGGAGAACTCGATGAGCAGCGATGCCGCTGAGCCGTCGAGGGCGTGGCGGGAGACGTGCATGTCATCGCCGTCCAGGGCGGCGGCGATCGCGGCGTCCATTCCCTCGCGCACCTGCGCGAGCAGGGCCGAGTGATCGACGCCCGTGGGGGTCCACGTCATGACGGACGGGCCCACCGCGATCGGCACGGCGGACACCGCGGTCAGGCGCGCATCCCACAGGCGGGCCTCGCCGATCGCGCGCTTGAGCGCGCACGAGGGCTGATCGGTGCCGTCGATACCGACGACGACGCGCTCGACGGGCGTGAATTTCTTGCCCGAGGTGTGGCGGGGAACGACGACGACGGGGCACTTCGAGTGAGCGGGCAGAGCGGAGGAGACCGTCCCCAGGAGACGATCGGCGAATCCGCCGCCGCCGCGGGAACCGACGACGATCATGTCCACCTCAGCGGAGAAGTCGATGAGCACCCCCGCCGGGTCTCCGGGCTCGGTCGAACCCGAGACATGCGTCGCTCCGCGTTCGCGAGCCAGGGCCTTCGCTTCCTCGACGACCTGTTCGGCGCCCGCCTTCAGGGCCTCATCGTCGAGGACGGCGTATCCGCCGTCCAGGGCGGCCGCAGAGTACGAGGCCAGCGCGTAGGTGCACAGGCAATGGATACGCGCTCCGGTGCGCGCGCCGCGATCAGCGGCCCATTTGACGGCGGCAAGGCTCTCCGTCGAGCCATCGACACCGACCAGAATGACTTCGGTAGAACTCATGATGTCCTCCTCGTGGTGGCAGTCACTTATATTGTGCCGCATTTTAACGATCCACGAAAGCCCAAACCGAGCACAAACAGCGATCCCCGCAGCCCGTAGGGGCTGCGGGGATCATCAGCTATGTATCGCAGGCTCAGTAGCGCACGTAGGTGGCGCCAGCGCGGACCGGCGAAACCTGGGAGAGACGGCCGGGCACCGTGGCCTCAACCATCTGACCGCCGCCGATGTAGATGGCGACGTGACCGGGGTAGGACACGATGTCGCCGGGCTGCGGGTCGGACACGATGGTGCCACCAGCGGCCTGAGCGGACGAGGAGTGCGGCAGGTTGATGCCAGCAGCCGCGTACGCGTACTTGACCAGGCCGGAGCAGTCAAGACCACCAAGGGTCTCGCCACCGTAGACGTAGGGGATACCGGTCAGGCCGAGGGCGACGGAGACGATGTTGCCGCCGGCCGCGTTCAGGCTGGCCTGACGGGCGGAGGTATCGGAGGTCGCGTCGGAACGGGTCTCCGAGCGAGAAGCAGCCGAGTCGGACTGATCGGCGGCGGGGGTCGCTGCGGCGGGGGCCGGCGCGGGGGCCTCAGCGGTCGCAGAAGCGGTGACGTCCTCTTCAGCGGTCCACTCAATGTCCGGGACCTCAACGGTGGTCACGTCATCGACGGCAACGGTCGTCGTGTTGAGGTCAGCGCTCTGCGGCTCAGACTGGGGGGTCGCCGGGGCGGCGTTCGCAACGCCGGCGGCAATCGCGGTCAGCGCAACACCGGCGGCCGACGCGAAAGCGATCGGACGAGCGGCGCCGGAAACGTTCACACCCTCGACCACGGAATCGGTCAGCGGGCGACGTGCCATGCGGTGACGCGGAGCAGGCTTAATAGTCTTCACTCATGTTCTCCCTGTTTCCCTGCGAGGTTAGCTGTCGGGTTCGGACGGGAGGTCCGGCTCGGCGTGCGAGCTTCACCCCAAGACTCAAGGAGCCACATCTGGGTTCCCCGCGTGAGACGATTTTTCCGCTCCATTCGTCGTCTCACTTCGGGTTCCGAATGGGCGGGCGGTCTGATGACCGACAGCAACTATACCTTGACCACCCAGCCAATGTCACGTTCTGGTAACAGTGACTAGCCTCATCGTTACCATTCCGTGACATTTGCGTCCCGCAATCTCAGGAAAAACCCCGCCCCCTCACACGTTTCGAGATTCGAGACACACCCCGTAGACGACAAAAGCCGGGGCTTATCGCCCCGGCCTCGTCAATCGTCAGCGCTCACTCATCCCGCACGAAAAGGTGCGCGGCCAGCGCCATCGGGATCGTCAGGTAACCGCGAACCTCGCCGGCCTCGTCGAGAGCGGCGACACGCACGACGTCACCGTGCGCAGAGAGGCCCACTCGCGCACCCGGACGCAGGCCCAGCTCATCGAAGGAGCCAAGCAGCTCCGCGTCCGCCTGAATCGGCTCGCCAATGCGCGCCAGCGTGAGGGCCCCCGCCTCGAGCGAACGCACCGCCAGCTCGGCAGAATAGGTGCCCTCCAGCGGTGCACAGCCAGGCATAGGGTTGCCGTAGGGGTCCACGCACGTATTGCTGAGCAGCTCCTCCAGGCGTGCCTCGACGGCGTCGCTCATCACGTGTTCCCAGCGGCACGCCTCGTCGTGCACCTGCGCCCAGTCCATGCCAATCACGTCAAGGAGGAGACGCTCGGCCAGGCGATGCTTACGCAGCACCTCGGTGGCGCGCGCCCGGCCAGTGTCAGTCAGCTCGAGGCGACGATCGCCCATGACATGCAGCAGCCCATCGCGCTCCATGCGCGCGACCGTCTGCGAGACCGTCGGGCCGGAGTGCCCCAGGCGGTCGACGATGCGCGCACGCAGGGGGGTGACCCCATCCTCCTCGAGCTCAAGGATGGTCTTGAGGTACATCTCGGTGGTGTCGATCAGGTCTGTCACGTCGGCCTCCTTCATCAGGCAGGTAGTAAACACAGAATAGGGTCACCTTCCTCCCCGCAAGAGCAACGACGCGTTGATGCGGAAAAACAGGCGTGTCGGCGTGGGCGCCCTCACGACAATTCGATTAATGAACGTGATGGAAATACCCTGCCCGAGAAGACTAGGCTGTTGCCATGGTGGCTTTCCCCGACATCCCCCAGGCCCTCATCCCCGCTGACGGACGCTTCGGCTGCGGCCCCTCCAAGGTGCGCACCGCACAGATTGAGGCGCTCTCCGCCCCTCTCCTCATGGGCACCTCCCACCGCGCAGCCCCCGTGCGAGACGTGGTTGCCTCGCTGAAGGACGGGCTGCGCACCCTTCTGTCGGTCCCCAGCGACTACGAGGTCGTCCTGGGCAACGGCGGCGCCTCCGCATTCTGGGACGTGGCCTGCGCGTGCCTCATCTCTGCGCGCGCGACGTTCGGCTCCTGGGGCGCATTCGGCGCAAAGTTCGCCTCCGAGGCCGCCCACGCACCTCACCTCACTGCCCCTCTCATTGACGAGGCCGCACACGGATCTCTCGTCACCGTCTCCCCGCGCCGGGCTTCAGAGGGCATCGACGTCTACGCCTACCCCCACAACGAGACCTCCACCGGCGTCACCTCCCCCGTCTACCGGGTCGAGGTGCCCGACGCGCTCACCCTCGTGGACGGCACGTCGATCGCGGGGGCTGCACCCGTCGACCTGACCCAGGTCGACGCCTACTATTTCTCCCTCCAAAAGGCCCTCGGGTCCGACGGCGGCCTATGGGTCGCGGTCCTCTCCCCCGCCGCCATCGAGCGCACCCGCCGCGTCGAGGAGAGCACCGACGGGCGATGGGTCCCGCAGTTCCTCTCCCTGTCCGCAGCCATCGACAACTCGCGCAAGGACCAGACGCTCAACACTCCCGCGCTCGCAACGATCGTGATGGCGGAGCGCCAGGTCCGCTGGCTCCTCGAGCGCGGCGGGATGGACGCGGTGAGCGCCCACTGCGCCCAGGCCTCGTCCCTCATCTACGACTGGGCCGAAGCGAACCTGGCCGCACGCCCCTTCGTGGACAACCCGGCGTGGCGCTCCCCCGTGACCGCCACGATCGAGATCAACGAGGCCGCGAGCGTCTCCGAGCTGGCCGCACACCTGCGCGCGCGGGGGATCGTCGACATCGGTGCCTACCGCGGCGTGGGCACCAACCAGCTGCGCATCGGCACGTGGCCGAGCGTGGAGGTCGACGACGTCGAGGCTCTCCTGGCGTGCATCGACTACTGCCTGGAGCGCGTGCTCTAAAGCCCTCGACGCCCCTCAGGTCGGGTCGACCGAACGACGCGGCGCGTCCACGGAGGAATCCGCCTCGATGCCCACCCACGGGAACGAGCGGCGACGCACGACGCGCCCCTTCCAGTGAATCATCGCCCACGCTCCGCAGATAAGCGCGATGCCGAGGGAGGCGATGCCGCCGACCAGGATGGACCAGCGCGCGCCGAACGTCGTGCCCACCCATCCGATGAGCGGCGACCCGATCGGCGTCGCTCCGAGGAACACGAGGGAGTACAGGGCCATGACGCGCCCGCGCTTGTCGGGATCGGTGCGCGTCTGCACGAGGGCGCTCGCGCTCGTATTCATCGTGAGCATGCCGAAACCCGTCGGGATCGACAGGAGCGCGAACCACCAGTAGGAGGGCGACAGGGCCAGGAGAATCTCGGCGGTCCCGTAGAAGGCGGCGCCGATAAGGATGATGCGCAGGCGGGGAGCGCGGCGCGCGGCGCCCGTGGAGCCGAGGATCGACCCCACCGCCATGAACGTTGAGAGGATGCCAAAAGAGCCGGCGGCCTTTCCGAACACCGTCGTCGCCATGAGGGCGCTCGTCATCTGGAAGTTCATACCCAGCGCGCTCACAACGAAGATCAGCGCGAGGATGATGCGAATGTCGGTGCGGCTGTGCACGTACGCGACGGACTCGCGCAGCTGCCCCGGGGCGCGCGGCACGAGGGTGCGCGGATAGAGCTGGTCTCCGCGCATGAGGGCTAGCGCGATGACGGGGGCCATAAACATGACAGCATCGATCAGAAAGACCGGACCAATACCCCACCAGTCGATGAAGAAGCCCGCAGAGGCCGGGCCAATCAGGCGGGCGGTATGGAAGGCGGTAGCGTTCAGGGCAACGGCGTTCGCCATCTTCTCGTGGGGCACGAGCTCGCCCACGAAGGCCTGACGCGCCGGGGTATCGACGGCGGAGATCGTCCCCGAGATGAACGCGAGGACGTACTGGTGCCAGAGCTCACCCGTCCCCGTCAGGACGACGATACCGATGATGAGGGACACGAGGCCGACGCCGACCTGCGTGCACTGCAGGAGGCGGCGCCCCGGGATGCGATCCGCGAGGACCCCCGCCCACGCGGAGAACAGGATGATGGGGAGGAACTGAAGCGCCGTCACGAGGCCAACCTGCGACGCGTCATGATCGGTGAGGACCGTCAGGACGTACCAATCCTGGGCGACGCGCTGGAGCCACACGCCCGTCGACGCAATGAGGGAGGCGACGAACCAGTACCGGTAGTTCACGTAGCGCATGGATGCAAACGTTGCCGACATGCCGTTCCTCCCTCTCTCACTTCGCGCACTGGACGAGGCAGGGGCTGGCGGCGCTGACCGGCCCCATCGGTGCACCTTCCCAGGATACGACCGCCCCGCCGGAGGAAGGCTCCGGCGGGGCGGGAAGGGCGTGAAGCGTGACGAATCAGCCGACGCCGAGGAGGCGCTGAATCGGGCCCATCAGGAAGTAGATGATGAAGAGACCGGCGACCAGCCACATGAGCGGGTGCACCTTGGCGGGCTTGCCCTTGACGAGCTGGATGACCGCATAGGTCACGAAGCCCACGCCGATGCCGACGGACACGGAGTAACCGAAGGGCATGAACGCGATCGTCATGAAGGAGGGGATCGCAACCTCCGGGGAATCCCAGTCGATGCCGGTCACCTGGGTCAACATGAGGTAGCCGACGAACACGAGGGCCGTGGAGGCGGCCTCGGTCGGGACCAGCTCGACGAGGGGTGCCAGGAAGGTCGACAGCAGGAACAGGATGCCGGTGACTACGGAGGCCAGACCAGTGCGAGCACCCTCGGCGACGCCCGAGGCGGACTCGACGTAGGAGGTGTTCGAGGAGACGCCACCGACGCCGCCGGCCACCGCGGCCAGGGAGTCGACGATCAGGATCTGGCGGGTCTTGGGCGGGTTGCCGTCCTTGTCCAGCAGGTTACCCTCGGCGCCGACGGCCACCATGGTGCCCATCGTGTCGAAGAAGTCCGCGAGCATGAGCGAGAAGACCAGCAGGATCACGGAGACGACGCCGAGCTTGCCGAAGCCGCCGAAGAGATCCACCTTGCCGAGTGTGTCGAACACGGGAACCGCGATCGGGGAGCCCTTGAGCTCGGGGACGGTCTGGCCCCAGCCGGTCGGGTTGGTGTCGGAGATGCGGTCGATGTGGGCGAAGGCCTGAACGATGACTGCGAGGATCGTAGAGGCAATGATCGAGATCAGCACCGCGCCCTTCACCTTGCGCACGTAGAGGATCATCATGAGGAACAGGCCGAACACGAAGACGAGGGCCGGCCAGCCGTCGAGCGAGCCCGAGATGCCGAACTGGACGGGGGTCGCGCCGGTGCGCACGATGCCCGCGTTCACGAGGCCGATGAGGGCGACGAAGAGGCCCAGGCCCACCGTGATGGCGGTCTTGAGGGCGGCGGGAACCGCACGGAAAACGGCCTCGCGGAAGCCCGTGAGGACGAGCAGGAAGATGAGGATACCTTCCCAGGCGATGATGCCCATGGCCTCGCCATAGCTGAGGCCGGCACCGAGGACCAGGGTGAAGGCGACGACCGCGTTGAGGCCGAGGCCTGCGGCGAGCGCCAGGGGGTAGTTCGCGACAACGCCCATGAGGATCGTCATGATGCCCGCGACGAGCGCGGTGCCGGCTGCGATGCCCTGGGTCGTGATGGAGCCGTCTTCGGGCACGGCATTGCCCAGGATCGCCGGGTTGACGACCAGGATGTATGCCATCGCGAAGAAGGTGACAATTCCACCGCGGATTTCGTGACTAATAGTCGAGCCGCGCTTGGAAATCTGGAAGAACGAATCAAGTGACTGTGCGAAGCCGCCGTGGGACGGGGCGGTCTTTTCTTGTGTGCTCACCGGATAATCGTGCCTGTTCGGCCGCCCGCATGCAAACAAACTCACCATTTGCCCACTTGCTGAGAAAGCACCCGGGGGTCAGTCCCGGGTGCTTTCTGTCAGTTTGTAGCGGAAGGAAACGTCAGCCTTCCTGTTCTTCACCCGTCGGGGCCTCGGCCTGGGCGGACGTCACTTCGGCGACCACGGCCTCATCCTTCTTCGCCTCGTTCGATGCGCGCGGCATCGGCTCGGCGTCGAGCGCCCCCTCGTTCACGCGCGAGGGACGCACGGGCCATGCGGTGCCGTTCTTGGGCACGTCGGTCTCCGAGTGGGAGCCGCACGTGTGGTCCAGTGAGACCACAGCGCCGTCGTCGGTGGCCCACTCGTTTGCACACACGCCAAACATCGTGCGCATGTCGCCGCCCATCTTCACGAGGAAGCCGCACGTCGAACACGTGTTACGCGGGCGACGCCCGGACTTCGGGCCGCGCTCCGACTCGTACCAGCGCTTCGCGGCCTGGCTGTGCCCTTCCGGCGAGAGGACGCGCACCCTCCCTAAGCCGAGCTCTCGCACGACCGGCAGGTCCGGGTCCACGCTCGTGTCCTCGAAGCTCTGCACGAGACGCTCATCGTCCGCCTTGTACGGCAGGACGTCGTCGCGAGAAATATCCGAGGGACGCAGGCGATCCTCCCACGGAACCCACTCGGGGGCCAGAAGCGCGCCCTCACGGGGGGTCATACCGACTTCACACACGGTGGCGACGCGTCCGCGCGGCACGCGGGCGACGGTCACAGCCCAGCACCAGCCCACGTAACCCGCGTCGGTCGACGCGAAATAGTGGGTCGCCAGGCGCTCCGACACCATCTCGAATCCGACGTGCTCGCCGACGGGACGCGGGTGCGCGACGGCCTCGGCACCGGCGCGCGCGACGTCGACGGCGGACTCGAGGACGGCGTCCTTCTTCACTGCCCGCAGGCGGGCATTAGTCTTAGGCATCAAATTCCTCTGCGACGGCGCGCAGCACCTTCGCGATCTTGGTCGCGTTGTCCGGGTAGGAACCGCGGCGCAGCGCGGCGCTCGAGGAGTCGAGGAGCTTAATCAGGTCCTCGACGACGGGCACCATCGCCTGCGGCTTGCGGCGCTTGGCTCGGGCAACGGAAGCTGTCTCCTTGAGGAAACGCACGCTCAGAGCCTGCGGTCCCTTTCGTCCGTCGGCCACCGAATACTCCACGCGAGCGCCCACTCGCGGGTTGGCGTGGTCGGCCGGCAGCGCGGACGAGTGGAGGAAGACATCAGCGCCGTCATCTCCCGCAATGAAGCCAAAACCGCGATCTGCGTCGAAGAACCTCACTTTACCGGTGGGCATGGTCCCCTCCTTCTCTCAATAGTCTGAAAGCCCCTATGGGCTCTCCCTATCATAGGACCCTCTTCCTCCGCGCGCGGGGAAGCGGCCGACGCCTGTAGCGAACAGCACCGCTGCCCCCATTCCATCCGAGCTTTCACGTAGACTGACCCCACGGAAACAATCACCGATGCCGCGGTGCGTCACACGCTAGACGCACACGGCGCACATGGTGTATGTTGACCTGTTCGCCACATCGCAGGAGGACCCCGTGACACGAATCCGCCGTTTCAGCCTCATCGCTGTTCTCACAGCGATACTGCTTGCGCTGGGCCTTCCCGCGCTCGCAGCGTCGCCCATGTCCATCAGCGATTCGGTCACCGATCCCGACAGCTGGCTCTCCAGTGCCGACCGCTCATCCATCGAGTCCTCGACGAGCAGGGCCGCCTCCTCGGGCAAACCCGTCAAGGTCGTCGTGGTCGCAAACTTCTCGGGCACGGACGCAGACTCCTGGTGCAAGCAGACCGTCGAGCGTTCCTCCCTGACCAACGGCACCGTCGTCTACGTCATCGCATACTCGCAGCGCCGTGACGCGGCGTGCTCCTACAACGGCCCCTCGAGTTCCTCTCTCCAGAACGCCGTGCGCGCATCCGAGGCCCAGTTGACGCCCAATCCTCTGACCTCTTCCGCGGTCGCCAACGGTGTCAACGCATTCGTCAATACCCTCGTGAGCGGTACGTCCAGTTCGGCGTCCAGTTCCACGAGCTCGAGTCACTCGACCGCATCCGGCGCGACCAACGACGACACCGGATCACTTTTCGGCATGTTCGTCATGTTCCTGCTGCTCGTGGGTGGCGTCATTGCCGTCGCCATCGGAGTTGCGCGCTCGTCGCGTCGCAACAGGCTCGCGGCCCAGCAGGCCGCACAGGTCGATGCCGAGAGCGCGGCGCGTGCCGCTCAGGAAGCGAATCGACAGCTCCTGTCCGCAGACGAGCAGGTGCGTACCGCGACGGACGAACTCAACTACGCGCGCGCGCAATTCGGCCTGAGCTCCACGGACGAATTCGCCCGAGCCATCGAAGCCGGGAAGGCGGCGGTCTCGCGTGGCTTCAGCGCCCAGGGGCAGATGAACTCCGCGACCCTGCCCGCCGAACAGCTCCGCCTGGCCACCGCGATCATGCGGGATCTGGGCGCCAACATGAACCCGCTCAGCGCCATCCAGGCGTCGTTCGCAACGAAGCGCGCCGAGCAGGCCTCGCTCCCCGAGCGAATCGCCGAGGCCCGCGAGCGCCTCGCGGAAGAGCTGACGGATCTGGAGCGCGCGAAGTCAGAGCTGGCCAGCATTTCGGCGCTCTATCCTGCGCAGATGCTCGCCTCCCTCCAGGACAACCCGGAGCAGGCGTCGGCCCTTCTCACCTCGGCGCGCACCGCGCTCGACACCGCGGAAGCATCCGCGTCCACCGACCGCGCGCACGCCGCGAGCGCCCTCGACACCGCCCTTCGTGCACTGACGATGGCCAACCACCAGACCGACGCGATCTTCTCGGCGAAGTCCGACTTGGACGCGATCCGCGATCGCCTCGTCGCGGCGATCAGCTCGATTTCCTCGGACATCACCGATGTCAACGAGCTGCACACGGATCCGGCTGTGTTTAACCCGATGGTGGCCGACGCTCACGCGGCCATCGCCGAGGCCCAGGCGGCCCTGGCGAACACGGGCGATCCGCTCGCAGCCCTCGAGCACCTGCGCATGTCCGAGGCCACTCTGGACGCGGCACTCGAGCCGCTGCGCACCAAGGAGGAGGCCTACGAGAAGGCTCGTACGGCCGCTGAGGCGCAGATTTCGCTGGCTGAATCCGCCGTCGCCCAGGCCCAGCGCTACGTGCAGGGCCGACGTGGAGCCATCGATCTGGAGCTGCGTTCGACCCTGAACAACGCTGAGAGCGCCCTGAGCACCGCCCACCGGTCACTCGAGGACGATCCCGAGGCCGCGTCAACGCACGCAATGAACGCACGCGCCCTCGCGGACAGCGTCATGGCGACCCCCATCCAGAACTTCGGCGGGTCGTGGGGGCAGCCCACCACGGGCAACGGGTCCTACACGGGCTCGTCCCTGGGCGACTTCCTCCTGTGGTCGACGCTGTTCTCGAATTCCGGTTCGCACCACCGAGACGACTTCGATCCCTTCCACAGCGGTTCCAGCTCGTCCGGATCCGGCTGGTCCTTCGCTTCCGGCGGCGGCTCCGACTGGGGCTCGAGCTCGAGCAGCTCCGACTGGGGTTCGGGCGGCTGGTCCTCCGCCTCCGGCAGCTTCTGAGTTTTGTTCCACCCGCGAGGCCCGCAAATTCCTTTGTTTGTGGACCTCACGGCATCCTTGTGGCCTCGGGCAATGTAAGCGAGTCCCTCACAGCTCCTCATATTTCCTCGTAAACTAAGAACGATCGCGCGGCGGCAGCGCACCATACAGCGTGTTGCCAGCGCTATCGCGCCGCACAGCAGAGGTTTATCGCTTCATCGACGAGCAGGAGGCACCGTGTCACGGATCCGACGCCTGGGCTTCGCAGCCATCACGATGCTCGCGTTGCTGGTCGGCGGCGCCCCGGCGTACGCGACCGAGCCGCTCACCACGAGCGGACACGTCACCGATCCCGACGGCTTTCTGAGCGTCGAGCAACGCGAAACTATTGAGACCCCAGCGAAATCGTTTTATTCCACATACACCACGTACATCGACGTCGCCATCATTCCCAACTTCTCCGGCCAGGAACCATCAGCGTGGTGCAAGGCCACCCTCAAGCAATCGCGCAGCGCACAAAAGGGCATCCTCTACGTTGTCGCCTACGAGGACGGCACGAACGCCTCCTGCGCGGGTGTGGAGCTAGCGAAAGATTCGAGTACCAGGCCGATGCTGGACGGCGCGCTACGCATCGCCCATAAAGACCATAAAACCACCCCACTGACCCCTGAAGAGGCAGCGGCGGGCTCTCGCACGTTCATCATCTCTCTACGCAGCGACTACGACTTCAGGGCACGCAACGCTGCCGAGAACAGCAAGAGGCGGCAAGAGGAGGAGAAAAGGCGCGAGGCGCAAAAGAAGGAAGAAGAAAAGAGGAATCGCGGCGCTAACATCATCATATCCGCGGTCATTGTGATTGCCATTGTCTCCAACCTGTGGGTGTGGATCCGCAAACAGCGAGAATATGAATACGGCGAACCCCCAACTGTGGATGTGGATACGGAACCCACCCCGATCGTGGACACCGTACGGCGCGACGCCCTGAGGGCAGGCGCGGAAGCACGGCGGCGCTTGTCGGAGGCCGAGGAACAGGTGCGCGCCGCCGAAGAGGACTGGAACTTTGCTCGCGCCCAGTTCGGTAGCGCCGCGGCTGAAGAGTACGCACGCCGCCTCGAGGCGGCGAAAGAGGCTATTGCACGCGGCTTCGACACCCACAAACAGATCGAGCAAACCCCTGATTCTCACGCCAAGCGTCGTCTCGCCACATCAATCACGGAGGACCTCGACAAGAACCTGCCGCCCCTGCAGGACGCTCGCAAGGAGTTTGCCGCACAGCGCGAGAAGCGCTCATCGCTTCCCGTCCAGCTTGCCGACGCTCGCGAGCGCCTTATCGAGGAGCTCGCCGATCTGGAGCGCTCGAAGGAAGAACTCTCCAGCATCGCGGGCCTCTACCCCGAGTCCATGCTCGCTTCCCTCCAGGACAATCCGCAGCGCGCGGCACAGCTGCTGGAGTCCGCTCGCGCGGCGTTGGAGACGGCCGGCGCGCATATCGACACCGATGCCACCCGCGCAGCATCCGCGCTGGATACCGCCCAGCGCGCACTAACCATGGCCAATGCGCAGACGGATGCAATCTTCTCCGCGAAGACCGATCTTGACGAGTTCCGGAAGCGGCTCACCGTTTCCATCGGATCCGTGTCCGCCGCCCTGTCGGACATAAAGCAGCACGATTCCTCCGACGCTTTCTCTCCCCATCTGGACGAGGCCGAGGCCGCAATCACCAGGGGACAGCGCGCGCTAGTCAGCGACGAGGATCCCCTCGGTGCGCTCGAAAACCTTCGCGACGTGGAGCTCCGAATGCATGCGATCCTCGCTCCGCTCATGACTCAGAAATAAGTTAAGCGCAAGGCGAAAGATACCGCCCAGCGCCATATTCGTGACGCTGATGCCACCCTCGCCTGGGCTCGCAAATACTAAACGACCACGAGGATTCGGCACTGTTCGACGTGAACAGGCTGATGAGCGAAGCCAACCAGGCAATGACCGAAGCGCGCGCAGACCTCGACGAACATCCCCTCGATGAATTTGTAAGATCCTTTCGCATTGAAAACGAACAGAATGTTGAAACTCAGCTGAATTCAGGGAATTACTTTTAGGTACTTTCAATGTCAGGATTTTAAAATGGGGTAAAAGCGAGACAATAACGAATGACTCCCATTTGGTTCTAAAATCTACGATACCTACGGAAGTTGATAGACGAATAATGGCCAAATTTAGTTTAGAAGAACCCCCAGTACGGCACGGAATATTGTTTAGTACGTGTAACCCAGAAAGAAATAAAATGACTAGCTATAGCTAGAGTAAAAATGGTTGCAATACTCAACACTGTTATAGGATTAGAAGCGAAAAGCAAAGAGAGAATCAAGGCAGCCAGATAGAGTGTCGCTTGAGCACAGTAGTAACTTCTCGGATAGCGAAGATAGTTTTTGTTATAGGGCCCATTTGCTAGGACAGCAGCTTGGAAGAGGCCAATTCCGATATAAAAGAAGATGATTGCAACGAGAAGATTAGCCTCGGGATTCAGGAGATAACCCATCGAAACTGTCATCAACATAAGCCCGATGAAAATAGGATAGTGACTATAAATTACAAAAAGTCCCTTTTGACTGGATCCTTCATCAATAGCATGGTCAAATTCGCCAAAATAAAACAAGAACAGGGAAAGCATGATAACGAAATTGAGAACCGAATAAATCGAGAAATTGTCAACTGTAAAGAAGCTGACTAGCCCAATAACCATTTCTCCAAACGTAATAATGACAAGAAGGGAGACGCGCTCGATTAAATGGGGAAGATTTACCTGGAAATGCTCATCTTTAGTAATCAAGAAAATTGGCACAATAAATGTTAGCAGAATACTAGCAATAAAGATATAGACTCCAACGTAAATAGGGAAAAGGGCTGCCAGATAGACTCCTAAGCTTTGTAGACCTGTTAACCATAGAAAACCTTTGATGCTTTCCCGATCAGCATTATCGGTTGATCCTCTAAAAAACTGAACCAAATATTGAAAAAATAAGGTAAGGGTTAATGTGCCAACAGCCCAACAGGTATAATAGTACCATTGCTGCCAATTGTATCCAATCATATTGGATATAAAGAGCATAAGTCCCATGTTGATAAACATGATTACCATGTTAAATAACGAGTTTGTTCCATAGCGATTGGTATAAATGGTTTGAATCATCCAGGAATTGATGATAACCATGACAGAGATGAAGAAATCAAGTAAAGAATCCCAAGCCACAACATCGCTATGAAGAGGGTGAATTAAAGCAGTTGCTTTTGAAATTGCAAAAACAAACACTAGGTCATAAAATAGTTCTGAAAATTCCACACGTTTATGCTGAATAAGACTTGCCACGTTAAGACCTTTCTATCATAGAGCTGCAAGTTATCGTAACATACATTTAAAACATAGTGCAACAAATAAACTCATAGTGTTTCAATATAAAAGTGAGATCATCCTCACTTATTATTAAATCTAATAGCTCCTTGTTTTCAATCAAGAGCTCTAATGGAGATTTTCTCTCGCTACAATAAAACTAGGCTCATTTTGGTTATGAAATGTCCTTTTCTGAGAAGTTGAATCAACTTACAACTCTCCTCCATCTTTTGTGTCTAGCTGATTGCCTCTTGGTCGGTAAAGTAAATCCTCTAAGTGTTGTCCATCAGCATGTGGGAAATGCTCGATACATTTGACAGCTTTTATAATTTCACTTAATTGATCAGAGCATTTATTAGATTCAAGAACACTCTCTTCTAGCTCAATCTCTTTACTTATTCCAAATAGTTAGGTTGAAGTTGCATTAAAACATTCTGCTATATTATCCATGATTTACAAAGGTAGGATAGCCATTTTGTATTTCGTAATCAGAGATGGACTATTTACTGATTCCTACACCGTCCATCTGAAAGACCTCACCATTCACAGTATTGTCTGTGATCGCCCCAATCTGAGCGCGGGCGCTCGCCTGGATGACCTGGGGTTGGAGGTGACGGGTCAGCGCATTGAGCCAGACCCTGCAGTGTTGGTATGCCGTATTGCTGGTGAGGATCGGTGGTGCCGACGCTGCGCGTGCCAGGGAACTTCTTGTGGCACTGCGGTCAGGCGCTTGGCTCACGAGCCCTGCGGGTGGCGTCCCACATCTGGCTGGCCTCCCAGCCCAACACGTAACGCGAGCGCATGGAGATCGTCGCAATGGAGCGATTCACCGGCTTGAAGAGCGCAGCCGCCGAAGAACTCCCGGCGCGAGGGCGGTCATGGATCTCTTTCACGTCACGCACCCGGCCGGGGATGCTCTCGATGAGTGCCGCAGGCGCATCGGGCAAGAACCTCACCAGCGGCGCGGGCGTCCCTACCGCCCTCACGGAGATCGTCACACTGGGCAGGACGCTCAAGCGGCAATCCAGAGATATCCTGGCCTACTTCGACCACCCCCACACCACAGGCGGTCCCACCGAAGCCATCAACGGCCACCTCGAACACCTACGCGGCTCCGCACTCGAACTTGCGAAACCTCACCAACTACACCACCCGAGCACTCCTCGAAACAGGAGGATTCAAGCCCCAACGACACCCCCAACTATGAAGAGCCCTTTTTCCTGTTGACTTAGATGCCCCCTACAGGCAATCGCAGCGGCCTCGCGAGCCACCACGCTCGCCCTACGCGCGCTTGCGGCACCGGGACAACGATAGAGGAGGTTGACGAACATTCATCACCGCACGCGCTGACAATCATGACGACGTTGCGCATGACCATACCCGACACCGGCTCACGCCCGGCCGATTTCCACCCGCACCCGACCATCACGTACACTGGTCCCATACCAAAACAATGTGACTCAAAATACATTAGATTGAGGGCGTTGCGCCTCGCAATGATGTATTTTAATCTGTTCGCCACTAACCGAGGAGGATCACATGCCACGGATTCGAGACTCTCGAACACGTGAGCACCACGCGAGCCAGGCCACACGCCACGCTCGATCCAATTCGTCTCACGTGGCGCCACTCGGGAGGCACACGCTCAGCGTCATCGCACCCCACTCCCCCACATACACTCATTCGACAAGCAGTTCGGGCGACTCGTAGCCCACCCACCAATCGCGCGAGGCCTCATCTCGCTCACAACCCGCGCACACGCGCACCAACCCAAACCGCGCAGATGCGCACCACCTCTAAGGAGAACATCATGGCCGAAAAGCAGACGATCCTGGGCCGCATTGCTCAGCTCGCCAAGGCGAACATCAACGCGCTCCTCGACAAGGCCGAGGACCCGCAGAAGATGATCGACCAGCTCATCCGCGACTACACCAACTCGATCATCGAGGCCGAGAACGCGATCGCTCAGACCCTGGGCAACCTGCGCATGGCCGAGCGTGACTACGAGGAAGACGTCAAGGCCGCTGCTGACTGGGGCCAGAAGGCCGCCGCCGCTTCCGCGAAGGCTGACTCCCTGCGCGCTGCCGGTGACGAGGCCGGAGCGGACAAGTGGGACAACCTAGCCAAGGTTGCCCTCGGCAAGCAGATCCAGTTCGAGAACGAGATCAAGACCGAGGAGCCCGCTCTCGCCACTCAGCGTGACGTGGCCGAGCGCCTCAAGTCCGGCCTGGCTCAGATGAAGGACAAGCTCTCCGAGCTCAAGAGCCGCCGCGACCAGCTGATCGCCCGCGAGAAGACCGCCAAGGCTCAGGCCCAGGTGACGGAGGCCCTCGGCTCGATCAACATCCTGGATCCCACGAGCGAGCTCGGCCGCTTCGAGGACCGCGTGCGTCAGCAGGAGGCCCTCGCCCAGGGCAAGATGGAACTGGCAGCTTCCTCGCTGGACGCCCAGTTCGCTGAGCTCCAGACCGACTCCTCGCAGGTGGAGATCGAGGCTCGCCTGGCCGCTCTGAAGGGCAACAACACCCAGGCGTGAGCGGATGCGGCAACGCCGCTCATAGACAGGCCGGGCGGCCCCGCGAGGGGCCGCCCGGTTCGTCATGTCGGTGGCAACGCGTCGCTCGCGGACGCGGGGCCAGGGTTTACAGGAAGGACATCGGATCGAAGTCGTCGATGTCGATGATGTGGAGCCTGGGCAGGCGCACCTGGAAGGCATGCACATCGTATTCGAGGTCGATGATCTCCAGGCCTCGCTCCTCCAGCTCGTGGAGCTGGGAAGAGAGGAACTCCTTGAAGCACATAACCGCGACGCGGCGGCCCTGGTCGAGGAGAGCCTCGATCTGGGGCAGGAAGTCGGCGTCGTGGCTGGCCAGGATCACGTCGCCCGAGCCGAGCTGCGCGATCGCGTCCATGGTGCGCTGGAGGCCGACATCGACAACCTTCATGTCGACGGGGCCCGACAGGGGGATGACTGAGTAGTCCATGGCTGTCAGGGCCTGAACGAAGCCCATCGGCAGGAAGCCGGACGAGCCGTTCAGGAAGAACAGACCCTTCGCCTTCTGGCCCCAGCGTCCGTGGGCGCACTCGAGTACGCGGTCCCAGCGGGGACGCTCCTCGGGGTTGGGACGACGATCAAGGACGGATAGGCCCAGGGTCGCATCAATATTCTCGCCATCTACGACGAGGTATGTCGTTTGTCTATTAGGGTTTTCCATGGGATTAGGGTATCCAATGATTGTCCGGACCTATGCGGCCTTGAGTCCTAGACATTCCTCCCCATCGCGACAAAGCCCGTTATGCTCCCGTCACTCCATCGATAAAGAAGGGGGATTCGATGGCTTGGCGAGCGAAGCACTGCGCGTCCTGTCCGCTGCCGAGGGCGGGCGGCCCATCAAGGACGATAGTGGCAAGGCCGTGAATGTATGCCCACAGGGTCACTTCCGCGTGGGGATCGTCGGTTCCGTAGGCGGTGTGCGCCAACGAACGTAGCTGGGAGCGCGCGGCCAGGCTGGCCTGCCTCAGCCCCGGATGCGCGTCGGCGTCGTACATGTCTGATCGGAACATGATCCGAAAGACGCCAGGATTTGCCAGGGCGCACGACAGGTAGGCGTGTCCGGCGGCTCGCGTCACGTCCTGCGGCGGCGCCCCATCACTACGCTCCCTGGCCTCACGCAGTGCCTGTTCGAGGGAGCGGTAACCCTCCTCGACAAGCGCCACGAGGATCCCTTCGCGCCCCTGGAAGTGGTGGTAGGGAGCTTGGTGCGTACAGCCCGCACGACGAGCAACTTCGCGCATGGAGAGCGAAGAGGGCCCACCCTCATTGAGGAGATCGCGGCTGATCGCGAGGATTGCCTCGCGCAGCCCCTCGGATGTCGTAGAGCGCGTCATGCACTCAGTATAGCCGAGACAGCAGCCAGACTTGACAATGTCTAGCAGGCATGTTGTCATAAGTAGACACTGTCTAGTTTTGGGAGTTTCCATGTATGATGCGATCGTTATCGGCTCGGGAATCGGCGCACTCACGACGGCCGGCCTCCTTGCCGGAGTCGCGGGAGCGCGCGTGCTTGTCCTCGAAAAACACAGCACCCCAGGCGGCCTCACCCACTCATTCCGTCGGATGGGCGCTTCCTGGGATGTCGGGCTGCACTACGTCGGCGACATGCACCAGGGATCCCGCCCACGCCAGCTCTTCGAGTACCTCACCGGCGGCGCGCTCACATGGAATCGAATGCCGTCGGGCTACGACCGCTTCATCCTGCCCGGCCACGGCCTGACCGTCACAATCCCATCCAGTTTCAAGGAATACCAGCACCTCCTGATCTCTCTGTTTCCACACGAGAAGAGAGCCATTCGACACTACTGCCGGGATGTGAAGCGCGCCTATTCATGGATGTCGCTGCGCTACATGGCCGACATGGTCCCACCACAGGCATCCCCCGCCTTTCACCTCGCACTCCGCCTGCGGACAGGATGCGCCCTGGAACGAACAGAGCACTACATGGAGCGCCGCTTCCGCGACCCGGCCCTGCGCGCCCTCCTCACCACGCATTGGGGCGACTACGGGGTGGAGCCTACGCGCAGCGCCTTCGTCGCCCACGCGATGATCGTGTGCCACTACATGGACGGCGCATGGTTCCCACGCGGCGGAAGCGGGCAGATCGCGCGCATGATCGAAGAACGGATCCGCGCAACCGGAGGTGAGATCCGCCTGTGCCAGGACGTCGACGACATCCTCATCGACAACGGGCGAGCAGTGGGCGTACGCGTCACTGATCGCAGGTCCGCGCCTATCTCCTACGAGGAGCGTGCTCCCATCGTGATTTCCGACGTCGGCGCACGCGAAACCTACACCCGGCTACTACCAACGACCGGTCCGGTCGGCGCGCTCACTGCACGTGTCCGAGACAGGATCGCCCGCCTCGGGCACGGAGGCTCCGCAGTGACCGTCTACCTCACCCTCGACCACTACCCCACCGGCGTGGACGGGTCGAACGTCTGGGTGAATACATCCCAGGGACCCGACAACCTGGAGCAGATGACCGAGGACCTGTGCCGGGGACGCCCTCAATCAGCCTTCATCTCGTTCCCCGGAATCAAAGCCGGAGACCGCCACGCGACAGTGGAAATCGTGTCCTTCGCCCAGCCACAGGCCTTCGACCGATGGTTGGGGACGAGGCCGGGGATGCGCGGGGAGGACTACGAACGCCTGACGTCGGCGATGGCACGCGGACTCATTGACCTCGCGGAGACAGCCATACCCGGCTTGACAGACGCCGTGCGCTCAGTCGAGGTCGCCACCCCACTCACCATCGAACACTTCACGTCACACGAGGGCGGATGCTTCTACGGACTACCCCTCACGCCCGAGCGCTTCGCCGCCGACCTCGCCTCTCCCTCGACCCCCATCGACGGCCTCTACCTGACCGGGCAGGACGCCGGAATGCCCGGCATCGTGGGCGCCGCCATGGCCGGCATGTCCACGGCCTGCAAGGTACTCGGGCCCGCGGGATATCCCCGCATCATGCGCGCACTGCGCGATCAGGTCCCCACCCAGGATCACGCGAGCTCCTCCCACGACACGACGACTGAACGCACCGCCGGGGCGGCACGCCATCGGGCGACAGTACAACGCGCTCGTTGGATGAGCCCCACCACCCGCGACATCACACTCGAGCTACCGGAATGCGCGACGTGGGAGGCAGGCCAGTACGCGCTCGTTCGGGTCGCCCCATTCGAATGGCGACCCTACTCGCTCGCATCAGCCCCTGGGCGCACCGTCAGGCTCCTCGTTGACGTGCGCACGAAGGGCATGGGCGCCTCCTGGGCGAGCACCACCGCACCCGGCGACGACGTCGACCTTGAGCTGCCCTACGGCCACTGGCTCGTCACGCCAGACCGGGGCACGACCGACGCCGAGGCACCACACCGGCGCATTTTCATCGCAACAGGGACGGGCATCGCCCCATTCCTCGCAGCGTTCGAGGCTGGCAGGCGCGACGACGACATACTCATCGTCGGATGCTCACGGACGGAAGACGACCTGACAGGCCGAGTCGACACACCGCTGCCCCGGCTCATTCGATGCGTCAGCCGCGAGGCGGCACCCGGCACATTTCACGGGCGCATCACCGACTACCTGAACGCCGAGGGCATCGATCCCCAGGCCACGTACTACGTGTGCGGCTCCGCCCGCATAGTCCGCGACATTTTGCGCATCATCCAGGCCGGGGGCGCACGCGTCTCCTACGAGACGTTCTAACGCTCCCCTCCCCACACGCGGCAAGGCCGGGACCGCTTCACGCAGCCCCGGCCTCGTCAATTTCTATGGAGTGACAATCACTTCACGTCGTCGTCAACCCAGTCGAGCGTACGCGTGACGGCCTTCTTCCACAGGCGGTAGGTGCGGTCGCGCTCGGCCGGCTCCATGGACGGCGTCCAACGCTTGCCTTCCTGCCAGTTGGCCACGACATCGTCGGTGCCCGACCAGTAGCCCACGGCCATACCGGCGGCGTAGGCGGCACCCAGAGCGGTCGTCTCGATGACCTTCGGGCGAACGACGTCGACGCCGCACAGGTCGGCCTGGAACTGCATGACCAGGTCGTCGTGCGTCATGCCGCCGTCAACCTTGAGCTCCTTGAGCGGCACGCCGGAGTCGGCGTTCATCGCGTCGAGGACCTCGGCGCTCTGGAACGCGGTCGACTCCTCGACGGCGCGGGCGATGTGGCCCTTGTTGACGTAGCGGGTCAGGCCCACGATCGCGCCGCGAGCGTCCGAACGCCAGTAGGGGGCGAACAGGCCGGAGAAGGCGGGGACGAAGTAGACGCCGCCGTTGTCCTCGACCGTCCTGGCCAGATCGCCGATGTCCGAGGACTTGACGATCATACCCAGGTTGTCGCGCAGCCACTGGACCAGCGAACCGGCGACGGCGATCGAACCCTCGAGGGCGTAGACGGCCGGCTGATCGCCGATCTTGTAGGCCACGGTGGTGAGCAGGCCGTTGTTGGAGAAGACGGGCTCGGTGCCGGTGTTCATGAGCATGAAGCAGCCGGTGCCGTAGGTGTTCTTCGCCATGCCCTTCTCGAAGCAGGCCTGGCCGAAGGTGGCCGCCTGCTGGTCGCCGAGGATACCTGCGATCGGGGTGTCGACGAGCAGCCCGTTCTTGCGGCCGTAGCCGTAGATCTCGGAGGAGGACTTGATCTCGGGGAGCATCGACATCGGGATACCGAAGATCTCGCAGACGTCCTCGCGCCACTGCAGCGTACGGATGTCCATGAGCATGGTGCGCGAGGCGTTGGTGACGTCGGTGCAGTGCACGCCGCCGTTGATGCCCCCCGTCAGGTTCCACAGGACCCAGCAGTCGGTGTTGCCGAAGAGCAGGTCGCCGGCCTCGGCGCGCTCGCGAGCGCCCTCGACGTTGTCGAGGATCCACTTGATCTTCGAGCCGGAGAAGTAGGGGGACAGGCCCAGGCCACAGATCTGGCGGAAGCGGTCCGGCCCCTCGTCACCCTCGAGCTCCTTGACGATGTCGGAGGTGCGCATGTCCTGCCAGACGATCGCGTTGTAGACGGGCTCGCCGGTGTTCTTATCCCACACGACGGTGGTCTCACGCTGGTTGGTGATACCGACGGCGGCAAGGTTGTGGCGGTTGATCTCCGCCTTCTGCAGAGCCTCGGCGACGACGGTGCGAGTGGTCTCCCAGATTTCTATGGGGTTGTGCTCGACCCAGCCCGGGTTCGGGAAGATCTGGGTGAATTCCTTCTGTCCGACGGAGACGATCTCGCCGGAGTGGTTGAAGATGATCGCACGGGTCGAGGTGGTGCCCTGATCGATGGCGAGAACGAACTTTTCGGTGGTCATGAGTGTCCTTTCGGAGGCGTTATCACGTCGTTGTGTGTGCCGCGTCGATCCACCTGCGCGGCGGGCGGGACTTCGCAGTCCCACAAAATGTCACCCCGGCGGCGGGGTATGACGCGGGCGAGGCCGCGGTGGCCTCGCCCGCGCACTCACTCTCAGGCGAGGGTGAGGAAGTAGAGAACGGTGCCGACGATGGCGCCGACGATCGGGCCGACGACGGGGACCCAGGAGTAGCCCCAGTCGGAGCCGCCCTTGCCCTTGATTGGCAGGATCGCGTGGGCGATACGGGGGGCGAGGTCACGGGCCGGGTTGATGGCGTATCCGGTGGGGCCACCGAGCGAGTTACCGATGACGACGATGATGAGCGCGACGCCGAGCGGACCGACCGCAGTCTCGGTGTGACCGGATACGAAGACCCACAGGACGAGCACGGCAGTGCCGATGGCCTCAGTGAGGCAGTTCCAACCGTAGGAGCGAATCTCGGGGCCGGTGGAGAAGACGCCGAGCTTGAGGGCGGGATCGCAATCCTCGTCGAAGTGCTTCTTGAAGGTCAGCCAGCACAGAACGGCACCGACGAAAGCACCGAGGAACTGGGCGACGAAGTAGACGAGGATGTTGGTGGTGTTGACCGCAACGCCGGGGGCGAGCTCAACGGAGGAGTCGAAGGCGTGGCCGACAGCCTTAGCGATCGTCACGGCGGGGTTCAGGTGACCGCCGGAGCGGAACGCGACGTAGACGCCGGCGAAGACCGCGAGGCCCCATCCCCAGTTGATGACCAGCCAGCCGCCGCCCTTGCCCTTGGACTTGGGCAGCAGGTTCGTGGCGACGACGCCGCCACCGAGGAGCAGCAGCACGGCCGTGCCGAGGAATTCGGACCAGAACAGCTGGGCCGTGCTGAAAGCAGCCGTGTCAGCGGCTGCCGGGAGCAGTGTTGTGAGCATGTTTCCCTATCTTTCTCCAGCGCGTCGTCGCGCCGGTCACCGGTGGTTTCCCACCGCGAACAATGTGCCAGCGAACACTATCAACTGAGATAGCGATCCGTGGGTCACACCAAGTATGTCACTTGTTGCACGTTAGCCCAAACTGAGTGCACGTTCGTGCAGACCCAGGGGTGTGACCCTGACCATCTGACGAAGATTAATCTACTCACCCCCGCACGGAAGTCAATGGTCAAACACACACATCTGCACGCTTGTGCATGGCACACTAGAAAACGTGACAATACGTGACGAACAGGCGCATGAGGCCGCCTCGATGTACTACCTCCAGGGGCAGACGATGGAGACAATCGCCCGCCACCTGCAGATATCACGCTCCTCGGTCTCGCGACTTCTCGCCCACGCGCGGGAGGTCGGCCTGGTGCGCATCTCGGTGTCTGCCTCCCCCGGCCTCAAGGGCACCCTCGCAGGACAAATTGCCGACCTCTTCGGCGTCCAGGTTTCTGTCGTTCCCGTTCACGACGTCCACACCGAGGTCAACCGCCTGCACAACGTTGCGCTCGTCGCGGCGGAACACCTTATCGACATGCTCTTCCCCGGCGTCACCCTCGGCATCGCCTGGGGAAACACCACCGCCGAAGTGACGCGGGCCATGCCCCACGTGTCTTTTGCGGGTTCCACCGTCGTCCAGCTCAACGGAGCTGCCACCGCCACCGAGTCTGGCATGCCCTACGCCGAGGCCATCATCGCCCGCGCCGCGAAGGCCATCGGCGGGCGCATCGTCAACTTCCCCGTGCCCGCATTCTTCGACTACGCGGACACCAAAGAGGCGCTCTGGCGCGAACGCTCCATCCAGTCGGTCCTCAACACGATCGACAGCGCAGACGTCGCCCTGTTCGGCGTCGGCTCCATGTCGGCCCGCCTCCCCTCCCACGTCTACTCGGGGGGCTTCCTCGACCCCAACGAGATCGCGGCGGCCCAGAACGACGGGGTCGTCGGCGACGTGTGCACCGTCCTCATCCGCGAGGACGGCTCCACGAACATGCACCTTAACGAGCGCGCCTCGGGCCCGTGCCCGGCCACGCTCAAGAAGATCCCGCGCCGCCTCTGCGTCGTCTCCGGCGCGTCCAAGGCCCTCCCGCTCCTCGGCGCACTGCGCGCGGGGGTCGCCACAGACCTCGTCCTCGACGACGGGGCCGCGCACGAGCTCCTCGACCTCGTTCACACGCGCATGACTCACCGCCGCTCATACATCTGAGCCGGGGAGACACCGACGCACAAGAAAGGGCCTCGGCCTCGTCCACGATGGGAACGAGGCCGAGGCCCTTTCATCGACTCAGATCAGCCCAGGCGCTTGACCAGCGGGAACGGGATCGTCTCGCGGATGCCCTGGCCGGTGAGGACCATGAGCAGACGGTCGATGCCCATGCCCATGCCACCGCACGGCGGGAAGCCCTGCTCCATGGCGATGAGGAAGTCCTCGTCCATGACCATGGCCTCGGGGTCGCCGTTGGCAGCCGCGAGGGCCTGCGCCTCGAAGCGCTCGCGCTGGACGACCGGGTCGGCCAGCTCAGAGTATGCGGTGCCCGTCTCGAAGCCGCGCACGTACAGGTCCCACTTTTCGGTGAGGCCGGGGCGCGAGCGGTGGTAGCGGGTCAGCGGGGAGGTGTCCTCCGGGAAGTCGTAGACGAAGGTCGGCGCCCACAGCTTGGAGGCGACGAGCTCCTCGAAGATGTCTTCGACGATCTTGCCGGACACGGCGTAGTCGTCGACCTCCAGGCCGATGCGCTCCGCGTACTTGACGAGGGTCTCGCGCGGCGTCTCCACCGTGACCTCCTCACCCAGGGCCTCGGAGGTGGAGCCGTACAGGTCGATGCGATCCCACTCGCCCGACAGGTCGTACTCGGTGCCGTCGGCCAGACGCACGATTTCCTCGCCCTCGGACAGGTCGAAGGCGTCGCGCGCGGCCTGCTGGATGAGGTCGCGGGTCAGCTCAGCCATGCCTTTGTAGTCCGAGTAGGCCTCGTAGGCCTCCAGGGAGGTGAACTCGGGGCTGTGCGAGGAGTCCATGCCCTCGTTGCGGAAGTTGCGGTTCATCTCGAAGACGCGGTCCACGCCGCCGACGACCGCGCGCTTGAGGTAGATCTCGGTCGCGATGCGCAGGTAGAGATCGGTGTCGAGCGCGTTCATGTGCGTCGTGAAGGGGCGGGCAGCCGCACCACCGTGGATCATCTGCAGCATCGGCGTCTCGAGCTCGATGTAGCCGCGGCGGAAGAAGTTCTCGCGGATCGAGCGGTTGACGGCCGCGCGGATACGGACCATGTCGCGCGCGGCGGGGCGCGTGATCAGGTCGAGCTCGCGGCGGCGGATGCGCTGATCCTCGGACAGGGTGATCTCTTCGCCGTCCTCGGTAGTCCAGGTCTTGGGCAGGGGGCGGATCGCCTTGGATGCGATGGCCCACGAGGCGTCGGGGGCGGGCAGCGCGGTGGGCGCGGCGTCGTACTCGGCCTGGGCCTCGGGCGTGACTTCGGCGGGGGTCGCGAAGATCGACAGCTCGCCGCGGCGCGAGGAGATCACGCGGCCGTGGACGAAGAGGTGGTCGCCCAGGTCGACGTCGTTCTTGTAGGCGGCCAGGGACTCGGCGCCGACGGAGGCCGCCGAGAGCATGACCTGGATCTTGTTGCCCTCACCGTCCATGAGGGTTGCGAAGCAGAGCTTGCCGCCATTGCGCGCGAGGATGACGCGGCCCGCCAGGCCCACGTAGTCCTCGGTTTCTTCGCCGGCCTCGAGGTGGGCGTACTTCTCACGCACCGCCTTGATGGTGGTCGTGATCGGCAGGCGCACGGGGTAGGCGGGGATGCCGGCCTCCATGAGGCGCGCGCGCTTGGCCGCGCGAACCTTGACCTGCTCGGGGGTGTCGTCTGCGGGTGCTTGCGTGGGCGTGGAAGAAGAATCGGTCATGCGCCTATCGTACCGGGATTTGGCCCCGCGACGAGGCAGGGGCCCGGTTGGGCTCCTCACGCACCCGGGAGGTCGGCCGCGTAGGGGGCCGAGGAGGATCCGCCGATCCCCTGCGTGGAGTGTGCTGCGGCCGCGCAGGCGAGGGCGAGCACCTCGGGCCACGACATGCGGCGTGCGCGGCGCGCCCAGGCCAGCGCCGCCGAAAAGACGTCCCCTGCGCCCGTCGTATCCACCGCGTTCACGGCGGGCGCGGGCACACGCAGGATCTGTCCATCGACGCACGCGATCACGCCGTTCTTGCCGCAGGTGACCACGCAATCACAACCAAACGACGCGAACCAACGCGCGGCGTCCTCCACGCTGTCGGTGCGCGCATAGGCGAGCGCCTCCTCCTCGTTGGGCGTGCACACGTCAGCGACGCGCAAGGCCTCCAGGTCCACCGGGTCCCAGGCCCCGGCCTCGTCCCAGGCAGTGTCCGCCAGCACCCACGTGCCGCGCTCGCGCCACGCGGACACAACCTCACTGTTCGCGCTGATTCCCCGCACGTCCGCGAGCAGGCACCCCGGCGCGTCGCCTCCCAAGCGGGGCAGCGCGGTCGTCCCGCGCGTGGTCATCGCCCGGTCGCCGTCGAAGGACAGGGAGACGGTGACGTTTTGATCGCCCACGCGCTCGCACGAGGAGGTGTCCACGCCCTCTCGCGCGAGCATCTCATCGACGAACACGCCCATCTGATCGACGCCCACGCGGCTGTGCAGGCGCACGGGCGCACCCAAGCGAGCCAGCGCAATCGCCTGATTGGCCGCGCCGCCCGCGCACATGAGAGCTCCCTCCACCCAGGCCTCGCGGCCGGGAACCGGAGGCCCGTCGAGGGGACCCATCACGACGTCGAGAAACGTCGGACCGTACACCGCGAACTGAGATGCGGCGGGTACTCGAGATGCCACGGGTCCTCCTAGACGTGAGCGCGACTACAATATGTCACTGAGCCACCACTATACGTATCCAGAGAGGATGCCCGCCATGCAGCTCACCATCGTCGGAGGAGGGGGCTTCCGGGTCCCCGCGATGATCGACGTCTTGGCCCGTTCACGCTCGGGTCGCGGCGCCTACGCGTCCCTCGACGTCGACCGCGTCGTCCTGTACGACACCGACGCGCGCAGGCTCGACGCGATGATGGCCGTGCTGTCCTCGCTGGACTTCCCGAACTCCCCGGCCGTGCGTGCGACGACCGACATCGACGAGGCGCTTACCGGAGCCGACTTCGTGTTTTCCGCGATGCGCGTGGGCGGGACCTGCGGAAGGGTCCTCGACGAGCACTGCGGCCTCGACAACGGCTTGTTGGGGCAGGAGACCGTCGGCGTGGGCGGCTACTGCTACGCGTTCCGCTCGCTCGGACCGGCACTCGAGCTGGCGCGCGCGGCGAAGCGCCTGTGCCCGGGCGCCTGGCTCATCAACTTCACGAACCCGGCCGGGATCATCACCCAGGCGATGCGTTCCGTGCTCGGTGAGCGCGTCATCGGCATCTGCGACACCCCCATCGGCCTCGTCAACCGCACACTGAATGCCCTGGGCGTTGCCGAGGAGGAGCGCGCCGACGTGTCCTTCGACTACGTGGGCCTCAACCACCTCGGCTGGCTACGCTCGCTGTCGGTCGGCGGCCGCGACATCCTCCCGCGGCTCTTCGCCGACGAGGCGGCCCTGGGATCCATGGAAGAATCCCGCGCCATCGGCACGGACTGGATTCGCGCGTTGGGCGCCCTCCCCAACGAATACCTCTTCTACTACTACTGCCATCGCGAAGCCATGGCCCGCATCCACCAGGACCAAACCCGCGGCGAGTACCTGCGCGATCAGCAGGAAGCCTTCTACAACGCCGTCCTGTCCCACCCCGAGCAGGCGGGACGGACGTGGATCGATGCGCTCGCCGACCGGGAGGCGACCTACATGGCCGAGGCCCGCGACGTCGACGAGCGTTCCGGCAGGCGCGCCGAGGACATCGCGGGCGGCGGCTACCAGAAGGTGGCTCTCGATCTCATGAACGCGCTCGCGACAGACACTCCGGCGCGCATGATCCTCAACGTCGGGAACGCAGACGGCGGATTCTCCTCGATTCCGACGCTGCGCGACACGGACGTCGTCGAGGTTCCCTGCGACGTCGACGCCTCCGGCGTGCATCCGATTCCGGTCTCCCCTTTGAGCGGCGCGGCCCTCGGCCTCGTCCAGTCCGTGAAGGCCTGCGAGAATCTCGTCATCGACGCCGCCCGCGAGCGTGACCGCACTCTCGCGTGGCAGGCGCTGGCGCTGCATCCTCTTGTCGACTCGGTGAACGTCGCGCGCGAGGTGCTCGACCAGGCGATCCGCACAAACCCGCTGGTCGCCGCCGCCTTCGACTGAGGAGAAAGGGCCGGCTACCGGGCCCTCATCCGCGCGTGTCCCAGCGGAAGAATTCTTCTCCCCCCGCGTAGCCGTGAGGGGACCCTGCGTCGTGGGTGCCCTGTCGGATCCAGGACTCCATCCGGTCGAGGTCGTCGAATTGGGTGACGTGCTCGCGCACCGCCCGGACCTTGGCTTCAATGTCCGAGCGGTCCAGCTCGACGACGTGGTTCGTCGACGGGCCGCCTTGGAACCACACTTCTTCGACGACGTGGGGCTCCAGGCCCTCCTCGAGCAGCTCGGGGAAGGCGAAGGGGTTGCGCGCGGCCGGGTAGACGGCGTCCGTGACCGCGGCGCCCACGGCCCGATGGTCCGGGTGATTGGCGTAGATGGACGACCAGTTGTATTCGGGCGACAGCGTGAGGATCAGGTTCGGCTTCACGCGTCGAATAAGGGCGACGATATCGCGCATGAGGCCGTGGGAGGGCGTCACCATACCGTCGGGGTAGCCGTCGAAGAAGACGAGCTCCGTGACGCCCAGCTGCTCGCACGCGCGGCGCTGTTCATCGCGACGCAACTCCCCCATCCGCTGATGCAGATCCTGGTCGGAGCCCCCCGCATCGCCGTCCGTGACGACTGCGACGACGACCCTCGCCCCTTCGCGCGCGAAGCGAGCGAGAGTCCCGCCCGCGTCGACGTCCGCATCATCGGGGTGGGCGTAAATTCCGAGCACGGTATCCATTCGTGTACTCCTTATTGAGGCGCCGGCGAGAACATGTCCCGCCGGCGCCTGTCCCACGTCTGTGACGACTACTGATCAATCGCCGCGTTGGCCGCGTCCTGGGCGGCCTGGACGCCCTCATGCACGCCGGTGCGTCCCAGGAAGACCTCCTTGAGCACCCCGTTGTACGCGTCCATTGCCGCGCCCAGCTTCGCGCCGAAGGGAGCCATGATCGTGCCCGAGGGGGTCTTCGCCATGACCGAGGTGTCGACGCCCTTGTCCGACCAGTACGAGGTCCACGTCGCCTGGGCCTTCTCGTTCGCGGGGAAGCCGGCACCGGTCTTACCCAGTGCGGCACCGCCGTCCTTGCCAGCCAGCCACGCCAGCAGCTTGTTCTGAGCCTCGGGGTTCGCGCTCGCCGTCGAACCGGCGGCGACGATGGAGTTACCGACCGTCACGGCACCTGCGGGACCCTTCGGCTGGGGAGCCAGGCCCCACTCGAAGGCCGCGCCCTCGGCCACGTTCGCCAGGTTGTAGGCACCGGACTGGAACAGAGCGATCTTGCCCTGCAGGAACTGATCACGGCTGAAGTCGCCGTTGTCGTTCGTATCGGCCGCCGAGGGGGCCACGTGCTCCTTGTTGATGAGGTCCACCAGGTAGCCGACCGCGGCGTCACCCTCGGGGCTCGCGAACGTGAAGTGCCCGCTCGCGTCCTGCAGTGTGGCACCGGCCGAACCCAAGTACGGAATGAACATGGCCTGGCCATCCAGCGCGGCGTTGTATCCGTACTGGACGATGTGGTCCGCGTCGAAGGCGGGGTCGGCCGCGTTGCGGCCCGACGAGTCCAGCGTCAGCTTGCGGGTGATCTCCCGCAGAGAGTCGGTAGAGGCGCTCGGGTCCCACGACAGGTTCTGCAGGTCATCGATGCTCACGCCTGCCGCATCCAGCAGCGACTTGTTGTAGTACACCGCGATTGACGGGTCGGTGAGGACCGGGACTCCGTAGAGCTTTCCGTCGACCGTGTACTGATCGATGGCGCCCTGAAGCCAGCCGTCGCGCTCTGAGGCGGGGAACTCCTCGTCAATGTTGACGATCTTGCCGCCGCGGGCGTACTCGGTGTAGTTGTTCGTGTTGGACCAGAAGACGTCCGGTCCGGTGCCCGCGGCGAGCTCAGAACGCAGGCCCGTGAAGTAGTCCGACCACGGGACGACCTCGACGTTGACCGTGATCCCCGTTTCCTCGGTGAACGCGGGGAGCGCCGCCTCGTACGCCTGGGCGGCCTGATCATCCCACAGACGCAGGGTCAGGGACGTGCCCGCCTCGCTCGACGCGCTGCCACCCTGCGAGCAGGCGGCCATCAGCATCGACGCTGCACCAATCAGAGCGGTAGCGGTAATAAAACGCCTTTTCATGAAGACCTCCAGTTGTGATGGGTTGTGTTGTTACTTGATGCCCGTCAGGGCAATCGATTCAACGATGTGTCGTTGAAAGACAATGAACAGGGCGATCAGGGGCACGAGCGCGATGGTCGTCGCCGCCATGACGTACGTCCAATTCGCGTTGTACTGACTCTGTAGCGCGGCCGTCGCAACCGTGAGGACGCGCGGCCTGGTCGCGGCGATGATCCGCGGCCACATGAATGAGTTCCACTGGCTCACAACCGTGATGAGCACGAGCGTCGAAATGATCGGCTTCGACACGGGAACGACGATGGAGAAGAGGATGCGTATCTGCCCGGCGCCGTCCATGGTCGCCGCGTCAATGATTTCCTGGGGGATCTGACGGAACGACTGACGCAGCAGGAACACCGCGTAGGGCGAGGCGAACACGAAGGGCAGGACGATGCCCCAGAAGGTGTTGTTGAGCCCCATCTTCGCCATCATGAGGTACAGCGGGATGACGAGGACCGATGCCGGAATCATCATGGTGCCCAGGAAGAGCCAGAAGATGACTTCGCGTCCCGGGAACTCGATGCGGGCGAACGCGTAGGCGGCCAGCACGGAGGACACCAGCTGCCCGACGACCATCACCACAACCATGAGAAGGGTCGTGATGATCGCGTCGCCGAAGTTGACTCGTCCCGTCAGGATCGCCTGGAACGAGGCCAGGGAGGGCGGGGAGGGCAGCGCGAAGGGCGAGTGCGAGGCGAAGTCCTGCGGCGACTTGAAGGCCGTGACGAAACTGAAGAGCAGCGGGATAACCATGATGAACGCGGCCAGGGACAGTCCCGCGTAGATCCCCAGGGTCGACCACCAGGGCCGACGCGAGTGCGACTTAGACGAGCTCATACGTGGTCCTCTTGCGGAAGTACAGGTTCTGGGCCAGCGTCAGGCACATGAGGAGCAGCATCATCACACACGCCATGACGGCGGCGCGGCCGACGTTCCCGGTCTCGAAGGCCTCCTTGTAGATCAGGTAGGCGAGGACCTCGGTGGAGCCGGACGGCCCGCCCTTGGTCAGGGCGTAGATCTGATCGAAAACGTTGAAGACCGAGATCACGGAGGTGACCGAGACAAAGAAGAAGGTCGGGCGCAGGAGGGGCATCTTGATATGCCAGAACACCTGCGAGGAGGAGGCCCCGTCCACGGTCGCGGCCTCGGTGAGCTCGCGCGGGATTGCGAGCAACCCGGCGATAAAGAAGAGCGCCGTGTATCCCACGTTCGACCAGACGACGACGAAAGCCGCCGCGGGCAGCGCCCAGGTGGGCGACACGAGGATCTCGAGCCGAGTTCCCGCAAGCGCCGAGAGGAGGCCACCGGTGGGGGCGAAGATCCACGACCATACGACGCCAAGGGCCAGAGGAGGCGCGATCCATGGGATGACGATGAGCGTGCGATAGACGACGGTCCCTCGCACGCCCTTCGTCAGCAGGTTCGCGAGGAGGAGGCCCAGGATGATCTGAATGGGGACCACGAGGAGGACGAAGAGGATCGTCGTACGCAGGGACGACAGGAAGGCCGGGTCGCTCAGCACGTTCGTGACGTTGGCCAGGCCCACGTAACGCGTATCCCCGATGAGGTCCCACCGGTACAGGCTCACCCACATGATGACGCCGATGGGCACAACCATGAAGATGAGGACGCCGATGAGGGCGGGCGACAGGAACGCGTATCCGACGAGTGCGTGGCGCGTGCGAGACGCTCGCTTGCTCATGCCCCACCTTCCTTTCGTTCGGTTCTTCGAGGATAGGTGTGACGGGCGTATCAGCGCCGGGCGAAGACAAGGTATGGACAATTGTGAACATCGCATGCCGTCAAACGAGCAAAGGTGCACGAAACGATACGAAAACGAGGGAGCGCCCACTCTGCTGAGTGGACGCTCCCGTCGGCACGTCAATCAGACGCCGGAGCTCTTCAGCCCCAGCTCGCGGGCACGGGGCGAGTCCTCGGGGACGGTTCCCGCGTGGTCGCCAGCGCTCACGATTTTGTTGGCCTCGTCGACGAAGACAACGGAGGGCTTAATCGTACGTACCAGGGATTCGGGTACCTGGGCGTAGGCCATGATGATGACGAGGTCACCGACGGTCACCTTGTGGGCGGCCGCGCCGTTTAGCTGAATCGTGCCGCTACCTCGCTCGCCCGCGATCGTGTAGGTCGACAGGCGCTCGCCGTTGTTGACGTCGACGATGTCGACCTTCTGCCCGGGAACGATGTTCGCGGCGTCCAGCAGGTCCTCGTCCACCGTGATCGAGCCGACGTAGTGCAGGTCGGCGCCGGTGACGACGGCGCGGTGGATCTTTCCGATCGCCATCTCGCGCGTCATTTCCATCATGCGAGGTCCCCCGCGTGCTCGGCGAGACGGCCGGCAGGGACACAGGCGTCGCGCAGCGGCACCTCCATGTTGTCGATGAGGCGGGTCGTGCCCACCTTGGCGGCGATGAGGATGCGTCCCTCACGCGAGCCGTCGGACAGGATCGTGGGCGCGGCAGTGCCCTCGCCGACGGGCACGGACTCGGTGCCCGCGAGGATCTCGAAGGTCCCCGCGTCCACGAGCGCGATGTAGTCCAGGTCGATGCCGCCCTCGGCCTCGATGACCGAGCGGCACTGCGCGACGATCTGCGCCGGCTCGGCCCCGGCCTCGGCGGCCTCGGCGCCGCGACGAAGCGCGCGCGAGAGGGCGCGTGCCCGGATGCGCTCATCGTCGCTCAGGTACTGGTTGCGGCTGGACAGGGCGACCCCGTCCTCGGCACGCACGATCGGCACGGGGTGGACGCGTACGGGGATGTCCAGCTGGGCGAAGACGGTGCGCAGGACGGCCAGCTGCTGGGCGTCCTTCTGTCCGTACAGGGCAACGTCGGGGCGCACGAGGTTGACGACCTTGGTGCACACGAGCGCGACGCCCGCGAAGTGCGTGGGGCGCGTCTTGCCCTCGAGAACGCGCGCGATGGGGCCCGGGTCGATCGTCACGGTCGCGGGCGTGGGGTACACGTCCTGGGGCGCGGGTGCCCACACGAGGTCCGCCCCCACCGTCTCGAGCGCGTCCATGTCCGCGTCCAGGGTGCGCGGGTAGGCGTCGAAGTCCTCGCCTGGCGCGAACTGCGTCGGGTTGACGAAGATCGTGACGATCACGTGATCGGCCAGTTCGCGGGCTTCGCGCACGAGCTGCAGGTGCCCGGAGTGGAGGGCACCCATGGTCATCACGAGAGCCTTCGTGCCGGGCAGGCGCGACAGCGCATCGGCCAACTCGGCACGCGTGTGGGTGAGGACAGGACGGTGAGTCATAGTTCTATTCTTGCAACTTCGGCCCGCCGGTGCGCAATCGAGTCGCTTTCCTCACGCCCCGCGTTTTCGCGACGCGGCGGGGGTGGCGTGCGCGCTCGATCGCGCGTTTTGGGATCGGCGGGTTTGTCGTCGTCAGGCGCCCGGGTCGAGGAGGGCGGCTTCGACGCTGGTGGCGGCCCGTTCGTCGAGGAGACGCGCGTCGCGCAGCAGGCGGTTCAGGGCGCGGGTCATGTCCGCGTAGGTGTCGCGTTCGCCGGCGAGGCCCTCCCGGGCCCCCAGGCAGCGCGCGTGCGCGGCGATCGTCCCCGCGTCCCCGCGGGCGGCGGGGCCGGAGATGCCCGCAACCCCCTCGGTGAGGGCGCGGTCGAGCGCGGCCTCGAGAAGCGGGCGCACGTACAGGGCAGGGTTCTCGATGCCGGCCTGCGCGAGAATCCGCGTCGTCTGCACGGCGATGCCGGCGATGAAGTTGGCGCCGTGAGCGAGACCCGCGTGGTAGAGGGGTCGGTCCTCCTCGGCGACGACGACGGGTTCGCCGCCCATTTCGACGACGAGAGCCTGGGCGATCGGCAGGAAGGGAGCCGACGCCGTCACCGCGAAGGGCGTGCCCACGAGGCGCGCCACGTCGACGCTGGTGCCGGTGAACGTCATCGCCGGGTGGATGGCGAGCGGGATCGCCCCCGCGGCCGCGGCGGCGCCGAGCAGCCCGACTCCGGAGGCGCCCGACAGGTGAATGACGATATGCCCGCTCTGCCAGGCCCCCAGGTCGGCCAGGCCACTCACGAGGGGGCCAATCTGGTCGTCAGGAACGGCCACGATGACCACCTCGGAGCGTCGCACGACCTCCTCGGGCGTGGCGATCGGCACGCCGGGAAGCATCGCGTCGGCGCGCTCGCGCGAGGCGTCCGACGACGCGGAGACGGCAACGATCTGGTGGCCGACCGCGCGCAGCGCAGAGCCGATGACGGGCCCGACATAGCCCATGCCGATGATGCCGATTCCGAGGCGTCCGGGGGTACTCATGGCTCCATTGTCGCCGATCATCGGGCTACTTGTCGCCCTCCGCACGCCGCGAGGTCGCCTCGACGATCTCGGTGACGCGCGAGAGCCAGCGCTCGGGAACCTCGGCCTCGCGGCGGACCTTCGAGGCCTGCGACAGCTGCGCCCACAGTTCCAGCGAGCGGCCCGCCTCGACATGCTCGGCCAGGGATGCCACCGGTCCGGGGACCAGCGCGGCGCCCACGGAAGCGACGCGGCGCCAGCGCTGAATGGGTCCCTGATGCAGCGACACCGACTGGATGCGCGTCAGCGGAATGATCGAGAAGCGCAGGTTGAAGAAGCCGTCGCGGATCGCGAACACGGCCTCGGTCAGGCCGAAGGCGCGGCGCTTGTGCACCAGAGGATCCAGGATCTTCGCGCTTGGCGGGATCGGAGTCATCCAGCGGTCCTCGCCCGTGCCGGCGCGGAGAGACTCGAGGAAGCCGTCGGGGTCCTCGACCCCGAGGTCCGGGATCGCCATCGCGATCGCCTGGATGACCTCCGTGCGGCTGCCGACGGGAAGCAGCACGTCGGAGGCCACATCTACCTGCATGCCCTTGTTCTTCTCGTCCGACGTGTGCGCCGCGTTGCCAGCCTGCGTGATCTCCACGCGATACCACCCAAACAGACGCCAGATCAGCGGCTGGCTCACCTCAATGGCGTGGATGCGCCCCGGAGGGATCGTCACGTGACGGCGAGCAGTCAGGCCACGGTCGATGCGCACGCCGTCGGCGCCGATCGCCGCGCTAAATCCGAACTCTCGATCGAAACGCGCCCAGACGCCCGCCAGGAGGCTGAACGCGCCCACCAGGATGCCCAGAAAACTCATGATCGACGTCACCCCGACGACCCCCACGAGGAAACCGTTGAGGCCCAGGAGGAAGACGCCGAAGAACAGGGCAATCGCATTGTCGATGGTCGCCAGCATGGACACCAGGAGCTTGACGAAGCCGACCTTGAAAACGGGGCGCTCCGGGGCTTCCAGCGGGGTCTTTGCCGTCGCCACGCGGGTCGAGGCACCGGTCAGGCCGGCGGGATCCACGACCTCGTCGATCGCACCCGAAGCGAGCGCGAGGAGGAGGGCACGCAGTTCCTCGAGGCGCTGCGCGGGCAACAGACCCAGCTTGATGCTCGAGTCGCCTCCACCGGCGACCTCGATGTCCAGATACCCCAGGCGCAGAAGGCGACCGACGAGCGAGTAGGACACGTTGATCGTCTGGATGCGCGTGAGGCGCGCGTGACGCTGCGTGCGCCCCAGGATGCCGGCGCGGTACCAGATCGCTGTATTGCTCACCGCGTAGCGAGTCTTCGTCCACGACAGGTAGCAGTACGCGCCCGCAATGGCGAGGATGATGCCCGCAATAATCACAAGACCGAGGAAGACGCCGGTGGTGGCAAGCCACGCGGGCGTCTCACCGTTGAGCATGCGCTCGATCGCGGAGGCATTGCTCAGGGACACCGCGCCAACGACACCCGTGACGCTTCCCACCACGCGGGGAACGTAGGTGAGCGGATGAAGCGGCTTCCAGTCCTCGGGGGCGATGCCGTCAGAGGAGAGGTCCGCGCTCATAGGCCCATCAGCTCCGCCGAACCACGCTCCGCCAGAACATCACGCAGGCGGGCTGCGTCCGCGACGGGCACACCGCTCAGCGTCGCATCGGTCTTCGCGCTCGCGGTTGAGAGCTTGATCGTGGAGATGCCAAGCAGGCGCAGCACGGGCCCCTGGTAGATGTCGACGTACTGGATGCGACCGTAGGGCACGAGGGTCAGCGAGCGATTCAAGACGCCGCGGCGGATGACGAAGTCCGTGTCGGCCAGCGCGTAACGCAGGGCGCGCACCTGGGCGGGCACGAGCCACAGACAGAAGAGGGCGATGGCGGCAGGCACGAGCATGAGCCACCACAGCGCCGGGATGTCGACGATGAGGACAAGCGCGGAAATCGCACCGCACAGGGCTCCGCAGGCCGCGAGGGCGTTACCGAGGCGCAGGGCCGCGAGTTTGGGGGACACGTGCTGGAATTCGACGCCGTCGGGAGACATGACGTCCGCTGCGTTCTGGGATGACATGCTTCAATTCTTGCACATCTGTTCCGCGCCTTTTCTTGTCCCCTATTCCCGCATGACTAACCAAGGTGACGAAGCAAACAAAAGCGACGCCATTGCTCCCACCTACCTCACAGGAAACATTCAGACACATGGGCGACACTAGGTACATGAGCACCCCGGGAACTGAAGCAAAGCTACTCGTCGTCGACGACGAACCCAACATCCGCGACCTCCTCGCCTCCTCCCTGCGTTTCGCAGGCTTCGACGTCATCACCGCCGAGGACGGCAGCGGCGCATTTCACGAAGCCCAGGCCTCGCGCCCCGACCTCATTGTCCTCGACGTCATGCTCCCCGACATGGACGGCTTCACCGTCACCAGGCGCCTGCGCGACGCCGGCATCACCACCCCGGTCCTCTTCCTCACCGCGCGCGACGATATGCGCGACAAGATCCAAGGCCTGACCGTCGGCGGCGACGACTACGTCACTAAGCCCTTCGGCCTCGAAGAGGTCGTCGCCCGCATCCGCGCCATCCTGCGCCGCACCATGGGCTCCGAAGAAGACGACGCGTTCCTGCGCGTCGGAGACCTCGTCATCGACGAGGACGCCCACGAAGTCACGCGCGCCGGCGTGCCCATCGACCTGTCCCCCACCGAATTCAAGCTCCTGCGCTACCTCGTCATCAACGCGGGGCGCGTCGTCTCCAAGATGCAGATCCTCGACCACGTGTGGGAATACGACTGGGACGGCGAAGTCGCCATCGTCGAATCCTACATCTCCTACCTGCGGCGCAAGCTCGCCGTCGAGGGGGCCTCCGGGGAGCTGATCCACACCAAGCGTGGGGTCGGCTACATCCTGCGCGCTGAGGACTGACGTGCACCGTAGCCTGGCCCAACGCATCGAGGCATGGTGGGACTCCAAGCCGCTATCCGCGCAGCTCGTCACGCTCATCACGCTGCTTCTGGCCATCGGACTATCCCTGTCCGGCACGGTCATGATCGGCCTCCTCCAGCGCCACCTCACCTCCCAGATCGACGACCAGCTCGTCGCCACCGCGCACACCATGCAGATCTCCGGATCGGCGGCGACCTTCTCTGCCGACGGCCAGGGCGGCATCCCCACCCTCTACTACATCCACATCCACGACACCGCCGGGGGCGATCGGTACTTCTACTCGGAGGACACCCTCAAGGCCTCGGGCAAGCCCCACCTGCCCGAACTCGTCGACACGAGCTCCGCGCCCATCTCCTCCTTCCGCACCCTCCCGGTCACCGTCTCCTCTTCCAAGGCCGGCCTCGGCTGGCGCGCCCTCGTCGTCCCCGTGTACGAGCAGGACTCCGGCCTGTTCTCCGGATACATGACGATCGCCCTGCCCCTGTCGGACATGCAGCACACCCTGCGCACCACGGCCTCGTACTTCGCGGTCGCCGGCATCATCATCGTCGTCATCGGGGGCTGGACCGGGCGCGTCCTCGTGCGCCGCGCCCTCCTCCCCCTGCGTTCCATCGAATCCACCGCCGGAAAGATCGCCGCCGGCGACCTCACCAAGCGCGTCACCCCGCACCCTCCCACGACCGAGGTCGGCTCACTCTCACTCTCGCTCAACGCCATGCTCACCCAGGTCGAGCAATCCTTCGAAGCCCGCCAGGCCTCGGAACAAAAGATCAAACGATTCGTCTCCGACGCCTCCCACGAGCTGCGCACCCCCCTCGCAGCCATCTCCGGCTACTGTGAGCTCTACGCCATGGGCGGGGTGCCCGCCGAGCGCATCGAGGAAGTCATGGGGCGCATCGCTTCCGAATCCTCGCGCATGGCCACCCTCGTCGAAGACCTCCTCACCCTTGCCCGCCTCGACGAAGGCCGCCCCCTCGAGATCACCGACATCGACCTCGTCAAGCTCGCCGATAACGCCGTCTTCGACCTCCAAGCCCTCGACCCCACGCGCACGGTCGGACTCACCGGCATCAACAGCCGCACTCCCCCGATGACCCTCATCGTCCCCGGCGATCGCGACCGCCTCTCGCAGGTCTTCACCAACCTCATCGGCAATATCGTGCGCTACACCCCTGAAGGCTCCCCCGTCGAGATCGCGCTCGGACGCAGCGGCGACACCGCGATCGTCGAACTGCGCGACCACGGGCCCGGCATCGACGAAACTGACCGCGGACGCGTCTTCGAACGCTTCTACCGCGCGGACACATCGCGCAACCGCAAGTCCGGGGGCTCCGGCCTCGGCCTCGCAATCGTCTCCGGCATCCTCACAGCTCACAAGGGCAACGCATCGCTCACCAAAACGAAAGGCGGCGGCCTCACCGTTCGCATCGAACTCCCCACAGCGTGAACGACGTAACGCACCGGTCAGCACACACGGCTTTTTCGCTCAGTTTTCGCCATTTCTCACCTGACAGTTTCACGAAATACATCGGGATTTTCCCCGATTTTTTATCAACGAACGTGACCTTCGCTCAAAAGCGCACTAGCATGGCTCGGGTATTCCTCAGCAAGGAGAGTGGCCCATGGGTGCTCAAGCACCTCAGTGGCTGCTGACGTCTTTCGTTGACGCCATGCAGCAAATCGGCGCAACCGCGACCCGGTCAGACCTCGAAACCGAGAGCGTCGACCTCGCGGAGCGCTGGAGCGCGCCCGAACGCCAATTGCACAACGTGCGTCGGCTCATGAACACGCTCACCCATATCGATGAAATCTCGTCGTCCGCGCACGATCCCGACTTCCTGCGCGTCGCCGCGTGGTACCACGGCGCCTTCCTCAACAAGGCCCTCGACATCAAGCTCGGCGGGTTCCAAGCGAACTTCGCCTCCACCCGCTGCATCGATCACGCGCACAACCGCCTCACCAACCTCGGTGTGCCCGAGGAAGTCGTCGCCCGCATCGACGAGCTGATCGCTTTCCTCACGCGCCACCGCGCGCCTCGCACCGACTTCGACGCGCAGGTGCTTGTCGACGCGGACCTAGCGGTCCTGGCCTGCAGCCCGCAGGACTACAAGAAGCTCCGCACGTCCCTGCGCGCCGAACTCAGCGAGCTCGACGACCTGCAGTTCACCAAGGCTCGTATGGCACTCGTCAAGAAGCTCCTGAGCTACGAGACGATCTACCAGTCCCCCCTCGGCTCCGCGTGGGAGGACACCGCCCGCGCAAACCTCGAGGTTGAGCTCACCCGCCTCGAGCGCGAGAAGGCCCAGCTGTGCCAGGCCGCCCAGGCCGAGGACACGGACGACACCGAGGATGCGGACGACACCGACGAGGTCGTGGAGGACTCCACGACGACAACCGGCACGCTGATCATCAAGCGCCGTTCGATCAAGAAGCGCATCCCCGTTGCTTCCCCAGACGACGAGGCCACGTCCACCGGCGTCCTGCCCCGCAAGATCGAGGAAGACACCGACTCGGACGAGGACGAGGAGGCCACCTCCTCCCTCGAGTCCGCCGTCGAATCCCTGGACCTTCCCACGTCCGACTGACGAGGCCGCGGCTGTCTTTGCCTGCTCGGGCTGCTCAGTGCGCCCGTGGTCGGCGGCACCTCGCGCGTGAGTCGCACGTGTATACCTTGGGCTATCCACAGGCACTTTTCGGCGCGGGCGGTTATCCACAGGGCTTCGTTTCTTCCTGGATCACGCTTCTTCATGCGCGTAGCGTCGATGTCGACGGACCCACCCGGGGTCCCACAAAGGAGTGACATCATGACCGCATACGCCGTCGACGCCGAACAAATTGCTGCTGCCTCCGCGCAGGCCTGCACAACCGCATCCACCATCCGCACCGAAGTGGACACGATGATGGCCCAGCTGCTCGCCCTTCAGGACACGTGGACCGGCGGGGCGCAGGTGAACTTCCAGGCGACTATCACCCAGTGGCAGGGCATCCAGGCGCAGACACACGACGCCTTGGATGCGATCTCCTCGCAGATGCAGGTCGCAGCCTCCACCTACGCCGACGCAGAGACACATTCCGCTTCCCTCTTTGCGGGGGTCTGACACCGCGCACGACGCCCCTGTCCTCGCAAGGCGCCACGACCTTGTGGCGCACCGGCGTAGACAGACAGAAACGCCTGGGGGCGGGACCCTCACGAGTCCCGCCCCCAGGCGGATCAGCTTAACGCCGAGCGGATCAGTACATGCCGCCCATGCCAGCGCCAGCGTCGTCGCCACCGGCGGCCGGAGCCTCGGGCTTGTCGGCGACAACGGCCTCGGTCGTCAGGAACATGCCTGCGATCGACGCAGCGTTCTGCAGCGCGGAACGGGTGACCTTGACCGGGTCAGAGATGCCGGCGGCCATGAGGTCGGTGTACTCGCCGGTCGCGGCGTTCAGGCCGTGGCCGGGCTCCATGTTCGCAACGCGGTCAGCAACCACGCCGCCCTCGACGCCCGCGTTCTCAGCGATCTGCTTGAGCGGGGCAGAGATGGCCAGGCGCACGATGTTGACGCCGGTCGCCTCGTCGCCGGTGAGGGCGTCGAGCTTGGGCAGCGCCACGGTGGCAGCCTGGATCAGGGCGACACCGCCGCCGGCGACCAGGCCCTCTTCGGAAGCCGCGCGAGCGTTACGAACGGCGTCCTCGATTCGGTGCTTGCGCTCCTTGAGCTCAACCTCGGTGGCCGCGCCGGACTTGATGACGGCGACGCCGCCAGCCAGCTTGGCGAGGCGCTCCTGCAGCTTCTCGCGGTCGTAGTCGGAGTCGGTGTTCTCGATCTCCTGGCGGATCTGGCGCACGCGGGCATCCAGCATGTCCTTGTCGCCAGCGCCCTCGACGATGGTGGTCTCGTCCTTGGAGACAACGATCTTGCGGGCGCGGCCCAGCAGCTCGAGGTCAGCGTTCTCAAGGGAGAGGCCGACGGTCTCGGAGATGACCTGGCCGCCCGTCAGGATGGCCATGTCCTGCAGCATCGCCTTGCGGCGCTCGCCGAAGCCGGGGGCCTTGACAGCCACGGACTTGAATGTGCCGCGGATCTTGTTGACAACCAGCGTGGCGAGGGCTTCGCCCTCGACGTCCTCGGCGATGATCGCGAGGGGCTTGCCGGTCTGCATGACCTTCTCCAGGACGGGGACGATGTCCTTGACGTTAGAGATCTTGGAGTCCATGAGGAGGACGTAGGCATCCTCGAGGACGGCTTCCTGGCGCTCCTGGTCGGTCACGAAGTAGGCCGACAGGTAGCCCTTGTCGAAGCGCATACCCTCGGTGGTCTCCAGGGTGGTGTCGAAGGAGTTGGTCTCCTCGACGGTGACGACGCCCTCGGCGCCGACCTTTTCGAAGGCCTCGGCGATGAGCTTGCCGATGGCGGGATCGTTGGCGGAGATGGAGGCCGTGGCAGCAATCTGCTCGGTGGTCTCGACGGGCTTGGCGTCCACGTGAAGCTGCTCAACGATGGCCTCGACAGCCTGGTCGATGCCGCGCTTAAGGGCGATCGGGTTGGAGCCGGCGGCGACGTTACGCAGGCCCTCGTGGACCAGCGCCTGGGCCAGAACGGTCGCGGTGGTGGTGCCGTCACCCGCGACGTCGTCGGTCTTCTTGGCGACTTCCTTCACCAGCTCGGCACCGATGCGCTCGAACGGATCGTCGAGGTCGATTTCCTTAGCGACGGAGACGCCATCCTTGGTGATCGTGGGGGCGCCCCACTTCTTGTCGAGCACGACGTTGCGGCCCTTGGGGCCAAGCGTCACCTTGACGGTGTCGGCCAGCAGGTTGAGGCCGTTCTCCATGCCACGACGGGCATCCTCATCGAACTTGATGATCTTGCTCATTGAAAATGTGTCCTTCCGCGATGCGGATCGGGTTCGATGCCCGCGACGGACGGCCACGCTTTTGAGGTGGCCTCATCGAACCGGTGGTCTTATCACTCTCCATGTCGGAGTGCTAACTACGATTTTGGCACTCACCATCCCAGAGTGCAAGGCGAGGTCACGAGGCTTGAGCCCGCTGCGCTCATGGCGTAACAATCCACGACGAGGCCGGGCAGGACCGCGGGGCCTGGCTACACAGCGCCCGTGGGTGGCGGCGGGGCCTGGCCGGGCTTCGAGACGACGCGCCGAGCGAAGCTCGCGGCGCGGACGGCTCACGGGCGGGCCACCGCCCATGGGCACACCAAGCAGCCCGGCCCGACGGCGCTCGGAACACCAGCGGAGCAAGACGCAACCTAGGCATAACATAGCCGCCCGGCCCCACAGGGGCCGGGCGGCTTAGTCAGTATCAGAGGCTCATCGCAGGATCACGATGATGTCGGGGTCTCCGAGGCCGCTCTCCTGGCGAACGTTGGAAATACCCAGCTTGGCGGCAACGTCCTTCGCGGTTCCCTCCATGCGGGGATCCTCGTAGAAGACGGTGGAGGTCTGCGTGGCCCAGCCGTCAGCGTTCGCGGCGGAGGTGCCCGCGTAGCCGGCCTGGTTCAGGATCTGAGCCTGCTGGCCGGCGTATCCCTGGGTTCCGGTGCCGTTGAGGACCTGGATGACAGCTCCGTGGTCGGGCTCAGAGGAAGCCGACGGTGAGGAGGAGCTGGCGGAAGGCGTGGGTTCAGCGGACGCGGTGTCCTCGGCCGTGGGTGACGCGGAGGGAGCGGGGGCGCTCGGGGTGGTCGCGGCGGGGCTGGGCACGTTGCTGACAGTGGCCTGCTGGCGCGACAGTGCGGTCGCCGCTGCCCATCCGAGGGCGGGAACGATCACGAGGATGGCCAGGAAAGGCCAGACGTTCTTCCACTTGGACGGCTTGGGGCGGTGCATGCCGACGGGCATGTCTTCGCCGGTGCGGTCAAATTCATCCCTGGGGTACTGAGAACTCACGCGTTCAGACTATCGGAAAAGAGGGAGTGGGGCGCGGGTGGCGCGCGGGGAATGTGGCGTGGCCTGTGCGGCATTAGGCTGGTGCTATGGGTGAACACAATCCGCGTCCGTTGGCCGAGTTGATTGATCCGGGCTGGGCTCGGGCGCTGGCTCCGGTGGAGGGGCGCGTCCACGAGTTGGGCGCGATGTTGGCCGCTGAGGTCAAGGCGGGACATGGCTACCTGCCTGCGGGCACGGATGTTCTCCGTGCCTTCACGTACCCGTTCGACAAGGTGAAGGTCCTGATTGTCGGGCAGGATCCGTATCCAACGCCGGGGCATGCGATGGGGCTGTCGTTTTCGGTGCACCCGGGGGTGGCCTTGCCCAAGTCGCTCATTAACATTTTCCGCGAACTGAGCGAGGATATGGGCGTTCCCGCTCCGACGTCGGGTGACCTGACGCCGTGGTGCGAGCAGGGCGTGTGTCTGCTCAACCGCGTGTTGACGGTGCGCCCGGGTGCGCCCGCATCGCATCGAGGCCGCGGCTGGGAGGAGGTGACGCAGTGCGCGATTGACGCCCTGGTGTCCCGGAAGCGTTCGGATGGCTCGCGCGCTCCCCTCGTGGCGATTTTGTGGGGCAAGGACGCGCAATCGCTCACACCGCGTCTGGGTGACACGCCGACTATTGCGTCCGCCCACCCGTCGCCGCTCTCTGCGTATCGAGGGTTTTTCGGGTCGAAGCCGTTCTCGCGCGCAAATGAACTGTTGGAGGCACAGGGCGCGTCGGGCCTGGATTGGTCGCTGGGCGCTTCTCATTGACGAGGCCGGGGCACACCACCCGTTCGGGTGACGGTAGGGGGCGGCTGCGATGCCGCGGTGAGGGACTCCGTGGAGCCGGCTATCGGACTCGAACCGATGACCTGCTGTTTACAAGACAGCTGCTCTACCAACTGAGCTAAGCCGGCGGCGGACACTAGTGTGCCACAGGTAGGGGCTCGCGCGCGCGGGCGGGCCAGATCGGGGTCAATGAGCACGCAGCAACGCGATTCCCCATTGCGCAGTGTGGATAACTGGCACGCGCCTCAAGGACCTCCAATGAGCCGCAGGGATGTGACGTTCGCGCCAAAGAAGTGAGGGGCGGGACCGCCGTGCGGTCCCGCCCCTCACTGATTGAAGGCTCAGTTGGAGCTGTCGGTCGTCTCGGCGCTCTGGGCCTCGTCGGCACCGCTCTGCGAGGGCTCGGTGGCCTCGGGAGCCGGGGTCTGCGAGGTGCCCTAGCTCGCGGAATCGGTGATGCCGTATTCCTGCGCGATGGTCTCGCGCAGCGCGGGCAGCTGGCTTCCGAGCGGGATGACAGTGGAGCGGTCCTTGATGAGCTCGGGAGTTCCGAGGCCGTCGCCACGACCGTTGAAACCGGCGTTCTGCCAGGCGGTGGTCGATGCCTTGAGGTAGTCCTCGACGGCGTTGACAGGGAAGGTCTCGATAACGTCGGAGGGGACGCCAACCTCGGCTGCAATCACCTTGACCTGCTTCCAGGAGGCGTCGAGGTTCTGAACGACGGTGCCGTTGGATGCCTGGAACTGGGTGCGGAAGTAGGCCAGGAGAGCATGATGGAAGTCCACCCACTTGTCGGGCGCCTTCTGCGCGACGATCAGCGAGGCACTCGCCGCGGGCTTCAGGTAGTCCATGTTGACGGTGATGACCGGCTGGAGCTCGAGGTTGTAGTGGCCTTCGGCAGCCCAGGTCGTGAGATCCTCGCCCAGAGATGCATCGAGGTCGGCGCACGCATGGCACGAGTAGTCGAAGTACTCCGTGAGGGTGGGCAGCTTCGGGTCCGCCTCGGCGACAACGCCATTGGCGTTGACGATGATCGGACGACCGTCGGCGTAAGCACCGAGGGCCTCGGAGGCGTCGACGTTGCGCGCGGCGTTGATCTGCGACTGCTGGTTCCAGATGACTCCACCGACGGCTGCAACGACGCCCAGGACGATGGCAGCGACGGCGGAAATGACGATGATGCGGGTGCGGCGGTCAGCACGCTCCTGCGCCTGACGCATCTGCGCGGCTTTGGCGCGCACGGGGTCGACGCTCGGCTTCTTCTTCTGAGCCATGAACTCACTCTCCAAAAAATGGTTGAATGTTGCAATAGTATCGGGCGCGGTTGCCCCGCGCTTAGTGCGACAGCCCACCCGTAACGATCAGCCATGCACCTGCCAGGAACCCACCACAGCCTACCGTGAGGAGCGCACGTCCCCAGGCAGGACGCACGATCGCGCGCAGCGATGTCGCCGTTCCAACACGCAGATCTGCGGCGAACGGCATCAGCCAGGCCGCCCAGATGGTGGCCGCCGCAAGCGCCCACACGGTGATCGTCCCACGGGGGTCACTGAGCCAGTAATCGCTGCGATCGAGGCCGCTTGACGTAGCTACGTCGACTGGCCAGGTCCACAGGACACGTCCCTCATAAGAATACGAAACGCCGACCCACACGAGATAGGGGATAAGACCCCCCACAACGAGGCCGAGGGCGGTGGTCACGATCGAACGCGCGAGCAGGATCGGGGACATAGCGATAACGGCTACCCCATCCGATGGCTTAGGGCCGCGCAGGATGCGCCGCCGCTCGACCCACCGACTCATCGCTCCAACCAACCCGAAGGCGGTCAGGGCGATGCCGACGATGAGGGTGCCGCTCATACCGAGGAGGAAGGGCAGTGAGGCCAGGAGCGCGAGCACAGCGGCACCGGAGATCCAGGCATTTTTCTTTTCCGGAGACGAGGCCGTCTCGTCGTGCGCGCCGACGACACCTGCGGCAGGGCTCGGGTTCCACTGCGGAACCGCGCCCACCGGAGGTGTCACGAAGCCCGCTTGAGGGTACGGCTGCTGCGCGGGACCGGGGGCAACGCCAGGCCCGGGACCATAGGCACCCTGCGGGTGCGCGTAGGGAGCTTGCGGATAGGGTGCCAACACCTCGGTGGGGTCCGCATCATCGACGGCCTGCCACGTGTCGGTCGCATCGTCATGCCAGGCGACCTCGGCGGATTCATCCTCCCAGTCACCGTAGCCTTCCGCCACTGAGGCGGTATCCACGACCTCCGTATGATCGTTTGCCGCGGTGAACTCCGAGGCATCACGTCGCGGATGCTGCGGGTATGCGACGGCGCGCGCACCGGCGACACCCGGACGTTGCCCCGCCTCCTCCCATTGAGGAGGTGCGGCGATCTCCTGGGGATCGGAATTGACCATCTGCGTACGCATGCCCGTATCGAGCAGCTGCGCCCAGTTCACGGTCACGTAGTCAAGCTCGCCGGGAGCCCACCCGACGGCGCTCATCAGGTCGGCGACGATCAGGGAGGGCGAGGGACGCTCATCGGGGTCGGGAGCAAGTCCACCCGCGAGCGCCTCGGCGACCATGGGGTGCAGTCCGGCGAGGTCGGGGTCTCCTCCGAGGACGCGCAGCATCGTGGCGGACACGTCGCCCTTGCCGAACGGCGGGCGCCCGGTGGCGCAGGACAGCAGGGTGGCACACCACGCCCACCAGTCCGACTCCTTCGTGGCACCGTGGCCCTGCAGGAGTTCGGGCGCGGTGTACCCGGCCGTCCCCGACACGAGGCCGGTGCTGGTCAGGTGCTGATCGGAGGTTGCCATCGCAATACCGAAGTCGATGAGGACCGGGCCGCGCGGCGAACAGATGATGTTAGACGGCTTGATGTCGCGGTGGATGATGTTGGCGTGATGAACGGCCGCGATCGTGGACGCCAAGTGGTAGGAGAGGGCGGCGACGCCGCGCAGCGGCACCGGCCCGGAGACGAGGATTTCCGCGAGCGTGGGACCCTCCACGTACTCCGAGACAACGAAAGGCTGGGAGGCCTCGGTTTCCGCATCGACGATGTGCGCGACGAACGGCGAGCGCACGGAGTTCACCGTGCGCGTCTCGCGCTCCAGCCGCTGGCGCGACTCCTCCGAGGCGGCCATCGCCGGATGCATAGCTTTGAGGGCGACACGCGTGCCGCCCCCGTCTTCGGCGAGCCAGACCGTCCCAGCCCCGCCCGTACCGAGCCGACGGATCAGCCTGTAGCCGCCCAGTTCCTCGCCTTCTTCCACGCCCTCAGCCTACCTGTCCCCTCCCCCATCTGCGGCCACCCGCGCGGGGTGGCCCCGGCCTCATCCCTGAATCTGACGAGCAAACACACGCTGTCAATCCACCATGTGGCCCGAACTGTACAGCCGCGAGCGAGCATGCTAACTTCGCAATTAGTGGCGCGCGCGGAACGATCCGCGTTCGCACTCTGTGGGCGAAGACGCTCCACGGTCACCCACTACGGATCGTCCGGCACGTACCTGCCGGTGGGAAGGAAAACTCCATGGCAACCGTTACCTTTGACAAGGCCACCCGCGTCTACCCGGGTTCCGACAAGCCCGCCGTCGACCAGCTCGACCTCGAGATCAAGGACGGCGAATTCCTCGTTCTCGTCGGCCCCTCCGGCTGCGGCAAGTCGACCTCGCTGCGTATGCTCGCCGGCCTGGAGGACGTGAACTCCGGCCGCATCCTCATCGGCGACAAGGACGTCACGGACGTTCCGCCGAAGAACCGCGACATCGCGATGGTCTTCCAGAACTACGCTCTCTACCCCCACATGTCGGTGCGCGAGAACATGGGCTTCGCCCTGAAGATCGCCGGCACCCCGAAGGAAGAGATCAACAAGCGCGTCGAAGAGGCCGCTAAGATCCTCGACCTGGAGCCCTACCTGGACCGCAAGCCCAAGGCTCTGTCCGGCGGCCAGCGTCAGCGTGTCGCCATGGGCCGCGCGATCGTCCGTAAGCCCCAGGTGTTCCTCATGGACGAACCCCTGTCGAACCTGGACGCGAAGCTGCGTGTCCAGACCCGTACGCAGATCGCCTCCCTGCAGCGTGAGCTCGGCGTCACCACCGTGTACGTCACCCACGACCAGACCGAGGCTCTGACGATGGGCGACCGCATCGCGGTTCTTGCCGGCGGCCTCCTCCAGCAGTGCGGCACCCCGCAGGAGATGTACGAGCGTCCCGCCAACGAATTCGTCGCTGGCTTCATCGGCTCCCCCGCCATGAACCTGGGCACCTTCACGGTCGAGGGCGAGTGGGCCAAGCTCGGCCCCGCACGGGTGCGTGTCTCCGAGGCCGCCCGCGCCGCGATGACCGCTGAGGACGGCGGAAAGATTAAGATCGGCTTCCGTCCCGAGGGCCTGGATGTCGTTGCCGACGGCTCCGAGGGCTCCATCCCCGTCGAGGTTGACTTCGTCGAGGAACTCGGCTCGGACGCCTACGTGTACGGCCACCTGGCCGGCGCCGCCGAGGGCGAGACCCTGGGCTCCGGCTCCGAGGGCACCGGCAAGCAGCTGATCGTGCGCGTTCCCCCGCGTACCGCCCCCGCACGCGGCGGCGTCCTGCACGTGCGCATCCGCGAGGGTCAGCAGCACAACTTCTCCGCTGCAACGGGCGTTCGCCTGCCCGAGTGACGCATAGCGCTCACGCACAGCAATAATCGGCCCCGGCCTCGTCCACTCGTACCTCCAGGACGAGGCCGGGGTTTCGCTATATCCGCATGTGTTCTTGGCCGCGACTAGCGCAGGTGCCGAGTCGGAACTATACGCACGGCGCTCGAGATGAGACAATGGGAACCATGGCTCTGGACATTACGGCGGCCGCAATTGACCCCGCCCTTTTGGACCTCCCGTGGGATGTTCCCCTCGAGGAGTGGCCATCCAGCTTACTCGCGGCACTTCCCCGCGGTATTTCCCGCCACATCGTGCGCTTCGTGAACCTGTCTGGCCGTGTGCTCGCGGTCAAGGAGATCGGTCCGACCGTCGCCCATCACGAATACGACCGCCTGCGTGACCTGACGCGCCTGGACGCCCCGTCCGTCCAACCGGTCGCCGTCATCACCGGACGCGAAAACCCCGAGGGCGAAGAACTCAACGCCGTACTCATCACCGAGCACCTGCAGTTCTCCCTCCCCTACCGCGCGCTGTTCTCCCTGTCGATGCGTGAGGACACCGCGACGCGCCTCATCGACGCGCTCGCCCTCCTCCTCGTTCGCCTCCACCTCCTGGGCTTCTACTGGGGCGACGTCTCCCTGTCGAACACCCTGTTCCGCCGCGACGCGGGCGAGTTCGGCGCCTACCTGGTCGACGCCGAAACCGGCGAACTGCACCCCAAGCTCACCCCCGGCCAGCGCGAGTACGACGTCGACCTGGCCCGCACGAACATCATCGGCGAACTCATGGATCTCCAGGCCGGCGGTTTCTTCCCCGAAGACGTTGACCCCATCGACGTCGGCGACCGCATCCGCACCCAGTACGACCTGCTGTGGAACGAAGTCACCGCCGAGGAGTCCATTCCCAACGAGCAGCGCCAGTACCTCGTCAGCGAGCGCATTCGCCGCCTCAACGACCTCGGTTTCGACGTCGCCGAGCTGCACATGTCTACCGATTCGTCCGGCGAGCGCCTCGTCATTCAGCCCAAGGTGGTCGATGCCGGTCACCACAACCGCAAGTTCATGCGCCTGACCGGCATGGACGTCGGCGAGCACCAGGCGGCGCGTCTCCTCGCCGACATCGACGTGTGGCGCGCGACGAACGGCTTCCAGGACCTTCCCCTCGAGCAGGCCGCCCACGAGTGGCTCACCGACGTGTTCGCCCCCGTCGTGCGTGCGATTCCGCGCGAGCTCGCCGGCAAGCTGGAGCCCGCGCAGCTCTACCACGAGTATCTCGAGCACCGCTGGTACATGGCCCAGCAGGCCGGCCACGACGTGTCACGAGAAGATGCCGTCGCCTCGTACGTGGAGACGATTCTGCCGTCCAAGCGCGACGAGGCCGTCCTCATCGAACCCGGCCCAGGGCGCGCGTCCATGATCAGCGCCGAGGCGAACCCCGACCTATGGTGAAGGGGCACAGCGCCCCGTCCCGTTCACGCTAGGAGCACCTATGTCTGAATTCCCCCGCATCTTCGCCCACAGGGGCGCGTCTTCCCTGGCTCCCGAGAACACGATCGCCGCGTTCGCTAAGGCCATGGAGGTCGGCGTGCGGTGGTTCGAGTTCGACGTGGACATCACCGGCGACGGCTCGCTGATCGTCATTCACGACGACACCTTGGACCGTACGACGACGGGGTCCGGCTCCTACTACCAGCTCGGATTCGCCGATATCCGCCGACTCGACGCGGGCCGTTGGTTCTCGGACACGTACCGCTTCGAGCGCATTCCCGAGGCCGCGGATGCCCTCGCGTTCGCGCACGCCCAGCAGATGGGCGCGAACCTGGAGATCAAGCCCTGCGCGGGCGGGGATCGCCTGCGCGAGCGCCTGATCGAAGCCCTGGCTGTCACGCTGGCCGGGGACAAGGTTCCGTCCCGACTCATCGTCTCCTCCTTCGACCACGACCTCCTCGCTTCCTTCCACGAGGCCTGCCCGACGGTTGCGCTCGGCTGGCTGATCGAGCGCGCCTCCGAGGAGTGGCGCGAGGGCGCGGCCGCCCTGGGTGCGACAGCGATTCATCCGGGCGTTGAGGGCCTCACCGAGTCTGACGTGCGCGCGATGCGCGACGCGGGCTTCGAGGTCAACGTGTGGACCGTCAACGACGTCGAGCAGGCTCGCGAGCTGGCCTCGTGGGGCGTCACCGGCATCTTCACGGATCGTCCGCAGGACTTCCCCGCCGAGGCCCTGAAGGCCTGACGGGTGCGGGTGCTTCCGGGTCAGCACCCTGGATCCCTAACGAACACGAGCGCGGCCTGCGCCCGCGCCAGCACCGACAGACAAGGCAGCCGGGGTCGCTCACGCGGCCCCGGCTGCCTCTTAGATATGCGACGGAAGGCTCCTTACGCCTCGCCCGCGCGGCGCGTGAAGCGCTTGGAGACGTGCTTGGCCAGGGACAGCTCGGCGATCGAGTCGACAACCATCAGGCCGCCCACGATGCCTGCGAAGCGCATCCAACCCGAACGCGGCGAGGAGGCGCGCACTGCGGCCACAAGCATGCCGGTACCGACGATGGCCTCGGCGGCAACGGCGGCGTGGATGATCCACGGACGCTCGACGGCCACGGACTCGTAGGAGTTCCACAGGGGCTTCACGACCGACTGCGGCTGGCCCATCATGATGTCGACGCTGCGACCAATCGCGTTGGAGATACCGCGAGCCAGGTGCACGGAGACGCCCTCAACGTCCTCGAGGTCAGTGGTGCCCAGGAGGAAGCCGGCGACGGAGCCGTGCAGGCCGAGGGCGCGCACGACCTTCCACACCGATTCCTCGCCGGTTGTGGCCACGGAGGCCCACAGGGCGTCGGCGTCGGAGCCCGGGACGGCCTCGGCGATCTCCAGGAGGTCGAGACGGTCGCCCACGAGATCAATGACCTCGCCGGGCAGTTCCGACGTGCGGTCGTGTCCGCCGGGGACGATCGCAGCATCCATGCCCCAGTTGTGAGAGATGATGTGCTCGAGGTGGTCGTCGGTGACCAGGAAGACCTGGAATTCACCGTCCGTCACGGAGAGAGTCACGAGCGGCAGATCACCGAAGTTCCAGCCCTCCTTCTCGGCAGGCAGCTCAGCGAGAAGTGCGCGGTGATCATCGGCGAGCTCAAGGTCTCCGAGATCCACGCCCTCAAGGGCCGCGAGGAGCGGCACGGACGAGGCAGGGGTGCGGCCAATCTCGACGATGCGAGTCGGGGTAGGTTCGACGGCGGCGGCCTCCTCCTCATCGGAGGGCCAGACCTTGCCGAGCGGCGAGTCACCCTCGGGCAGGTGATCGGCCGTCGCGTTACCGATGCGCACCTCTGCGTCGAACAGGATGGCGAGCTCGTTGGCCAGTTCCGCGGGAGTCGGGCCGGGAACAACCTCGGTCGAGCCGGCGGGGACAGTCGCAACGCGTTCGTTGTCGACGGCAACGTTCAGGCCAAGCAGCTGGGGCGAGGAGGGGAACCACTCGAGCTGGGCGAGGATCGAACGCTCCTTCAGCTCGCCGGCGACCACGCTGGGATCCAGATCGTGGCCGATGATCATGCCTTCAATGCGAGTCCATTCCTGGGCCATGTCGCTACCTTCCTGTCCGTGGTGAGATCGTCTCACCACTCTATAGTTCCATTGTGTCGCGTGGGTTGCTTTTTCGCTCGTTCGCGCGGTCAGTTACGAGATTGTGTTCCGCTCCATCCCGCCCCACTCCACGGCCACGAAGCCCGTGCGCGCCGGCGGCGCCGTGAAAGACTGCGGTTGAACGACCGTGTCAGCGCGCGCCTCGCGGATCGTCATAAACACCCGAATGAAGGTGTCCGGCTCGACGCGAGCCCCGGCCTCATCCGTGAAGTGGTAGGAGGCCGCCTGCGTGTAGGCGCTCGCGTCGAAGGACACGAACGTGTACTCGTGGGCGCGGATACGCGGAGCCCAGTAGGTGATGAAGTCGGCGGCCTCGCGGTCGTTGAGGCCCAGCTGGGCGAGCTTGCCCTCCAGGAATGAAACGGCATCCTCACGTGCAACGACGAAACCACTGTCGGGTTCCGGCAAGGGCATGTACGCATCCCAGAAAAGAGAGGGGTACGTGCGGCCCGCTCGGTCGGTGAGCGTCCCGTCGGGTGCGGCTGTCACCATCCACGAGGCCTGGGTTCCCCGCTCCGTGGCCTGCTGAGAATCCGGGGCCGGGTAGACGGTGTCTAGGCTTCCTTCCAGGTCAAGTGTCACCGTGAGGTGACGTTCCTCCTGCGGGTACAGGTAGAGGACCGGCTTCTTCGCGACAGGCTCGTTATTCACCATGTTGCAGGCGACGAAACATGCAAGTGCTGCGACGACCACGACTCCGATAACGATCAGTGCTTTCTTCATGGTGCCGTTTCTTTCTACACTCGCCCGCCGTTGGGAACTCATAGCTGCGTCTCATTGCGCGGTTGTCTCATCATACGGCGCACAATCATCCGGTTTCAAGAGGCGTCCGGCGGCCGTGGTTGGAGGCGCGGCGACGCCCCGCACCAAAAAACCGCACCAACAACTCTGCCCAAAACATCGAGCAAACAGCGACGCGGCATCCACAGATCAGGCCGGACACACCGACACAGGCATGCGAGTACAGCGAAGCCGCCCGACCCCACAGGGGGCCGGGCGGCTCACGCATCAGGCCGTTAGGCGGCTCTCAGCGATTGTTTCAGCGCATCTGCGTGCCGGCAGAGCCCAGGCGCTCGCAGGCCTCGACAACGCGGGCGGCCATGCCGGCCTCGGCCGCCTTGCCCCACGTGCGCGGGTCGTACTGCTTCTTGATGCCGACCTCGCCGTCGATCTTGAGAACGCCGTCGTAGTTGCGCAGCATGTGGTCGACGACCGGGCGGGTGAACGCGTACTGCGTGTCGGTGTCGACGTTCATCTTGATGACGCCGTTGGCGACAGCGGTGGCGATCTCCTCGGCGGTGGAGCCGGAGCCACCGTGCATGACCAGGTCGAAGGGACGGTGGTCGAGGCCGTAGTGCTCAGCGACCTCCTTCTGGATGGTACCGAGCAGCTCGGGACGCAGCTTCACGTGGCCGGGCTTGTAGGCGCCGTGCACGTTACCGAAGGTCAGAGCGGTCAGGTAGCGGCCGTTCTCGCCCAGGCCCAGGGCCTCGACGGTCTTGATGGCGTCGGCGGTGGTGGTGTACAGCTTTTCGTTGATCTCGCCAACGACGCCGTCCTCCTCGCCACCGACAGCACCGACCTCGATCTCGAGGATCGTGTTGGCCTTGACGGACAGGGCGAGCAGTTCCTTGGCGATCTCGAGGTTCTCGTCGAGGTCGATGGCGGAACCGTCCCACATGTGAGACTGGAAGGTGGGCAGCTTGCCTTCGGCAACCTGACCGGCCTCGATCTCGAGGAGGGGGCGGACCCAGGAGTCGATGTTCTGCTTGGCGCAGTGGTCGGTGTGCAGAGCCACGGTGATGCCGTAGTTCTTGGCAACCTCGGTCGCGTAGGCGGCGAGGGCCAGCGAGCCGGTGACGCGGTTCTTGATGGTGGAGCCGGAGCCGTACTCGGCGCCGCCAACGGACACCTGGAGGATACCGTCGGACTCGGCCTCGGCGAAGCCCTGGAGGGCGGCGGTGATGGTCTGGGACGAGGTCACGTTGATCGCAGGGTAGGCGAACTTGCCATCCCGTGCGCGATTCAGCATCTCTGCGTAGACCTCAGGGGTTGCGATAGGCACTTGGAGCCTCCTAATCGAGTGACGGTTTTGTCGTGATAAATTCTCTCACATTTTGCACGAGTGGGGAGGGGAAGGAAGTCCCGTTTGGACGGTTTTCTTCCAACCCCTCCCCGACTGGTATGCGTCAGTTGGAGCGGCCGATGCGGACTCCGAGTTCGGCGACGGACATGACGTCCGTCAAGTCCTTAGCAACATCGGCCTGGGCCGAGGTACCGCGGAATCGGAGGTAGGAGCCGTTGCCCGCAACCGGGATGTCCACGGTGCCGGGGACGTTCGCCAGGGAGGTCGCGAGGACGGGGTTGCCCTGTGCGCTCGGGTTGCCCTTGTTGTCGCCCTGTCCCTTGAGGCCGTCGGCGGAGCCGGCGAGGTAGATCAGGACACCCGTTAGACGCTGCAGATGAGCATGACAGCCCGAACGACAGTCAGGAGTCTTCCGCCGCGTCGAGGCGCGACGCGTGCGCCCACATAACGATCGCGGCAGCATGACCAACATTCATGGACCGAGTCGAACCGCGCTGAGTAATGGCGACGACAATATCGCACGCCCGGATCATCTCCTCGCTTAATCCGGAAGCCTCGGATCCAAAAACGAGGCACGCGCGCTCCGGCAGCACCGCGCCTTCGAGCGCGACGGACCCCTCAACATTGTCGACGCCGACGAGTGTCAAGCCTTCCTCCGAGCAATGCTCCACGAGTTCACGCACTTCGGGACGGTGATCCACCGGCAGGTAGCGGTCGGTGACCATCGCGCCGCGTCGATTCCACCGCTTGCGCCCCACGACGTGCACGCGGCACGCACCCATGGCATTCGCCGTTCGCACAATCGACCCGATGTTGAAGTCGTGATCGAGATTCTCCACTGCCACCTCGAAGGGCAGCGAGCGGGCAGCAATGTCCGCTCGAATCGCGTCCATCGTCCAGTAGCGGTACCGGTCTTCGACGTTGCGCCGATCCCCCGCCTTCAGGAGCTCCCGATCGTAGTACTCGCCGACCGGCCAGGCGGCCTCCCCACCCGGCCACGGACCGACCCCGACCTGCCCGGACTGCGCAGCCCAGGCCTCGTCGTTCCCGCACGCGCCATCACGCGCGATGTCACACCCGTTTTCGAACTCGTTCACGGATCCCACCCTAGCGGCACCGTAGAATGGAGGCATGACTGCCCTGACGCACGAACCGACACCCCTAACCGATCTGCCTCCCGTCACCGCGTGGCTCTCCGACATGGACGGTGTCCTGGTCAAGGAGAATCGGGCGCTTCCGGGCGCGAACGAGTTCCTCGCCGCTCTGCGCGGGAAGAATATCCCCTTCCTGGTCCTCACCAACAATTCGGTGTTCACGAACCGCGACCTGTCCGCACGCCTGGCGAACTCCGGCCTGGACATCCCCGAAGAGAACATCTGGACCTCCGCGAACGCGACGGCCGCGTTCCTGCACCAGCAGTCGCCCGGCTCAACCGCGTACGTCATCGGAGAGGCCGGCCTGACCACCGCAATCCACTCCGCGGGATACGTCATGACTGAGATCGATCCCGAGTTCGTGGTGCTCGGCGAGGTGCGTTCCTACGACTTCCATGCGCTGACTCACGCGATCCGCCTCATTGAGGGCGGCGCGAAGTTCATCGCGACCAACCCCGACGTGTCTGGCCCCTCCGACGAGGGCACCCTCCCCGCCTGCGGCGCCATCGCGGCGATGATCACGGCGGCGACCGGGCAGAAACCCTACTTCGTCGGCAAGCCGAACCCCGTCATGATCCGCGCTGGCCTGAACAAGATCGGCGCGCACTCCGAGAGCGCCGCAATGGTCGGCGACCGCATGGACACGGACGTGCGCGCTGGCGTCGAGGCCGGCCTGCGCACCCACCTGGTCCTGTCAGGTTCCACGGCCCGCGAGGACATCAACAATTTCCCGTTCCGCCCCTTCGGCATCCACGAGGGCATCGGCGATCTCATCGAGCTCGTCGAGGCGGCGCACTGACCCACACCGATCCGGAAGGAACACCCATGACCAACGATTCCCACAAGGCGCGCCTGGCCACCCTCGTCCAGGAACTCTCCGTCATCCACGAGAAGGTCACCCTGGCGTCGGGGCGCGAGTCCGACTTCTACGTCGACATGCGCCGATCGACCCTCCACCACGAGGCGGCCCCCCTCATCGGCCACGTCATGCTGGACCTCCTGGAGGAGTCCGGCTTCGCGGTCGGCGAGGAGTACGTGGCCGTCGGCGGTCTGACGATGGGCGCTGACCCCGTTGCGACCGCGATGATGCACGCCGCCGCGTCGCGCGGCCTGGACCTGGACGCATTCGTCGTGCGTAAGGCCGCGAAGGATCACGGCATGAAGCGCCGCATCGAGGGCCCGGACGTGGTGGGTAAGAACGTCGTCGTCCTCGAGGACACGTCCACGACCGGCGGCTCCCCGCTGGAGGCCGCGCTCACACTGCGCGAGGCCGGCGCGAACGTCGTCGCCGTCGCCGTCATCGTCGACCGCGCGACGGGCGCGAAGGAGCGTATCGAGGCCGAGGGCTTCCCGTACTTCTACGCGCTGGGCCTGGAGGACATCGGCCTGGCCTGATTCTCCGCATGCATTGACGAGGCCGGGGCCGGGTTCTGCGTGAACCCGGCCCCGGCCTCGTATCTGTGCGCGCGCCCTCACATGTGGGGGACGGAGCGCATGGCGCGCGCGGTCACCCAACGCGGGGCCAGCTTCATGGCGCCCATGGCGACCTTGTAGGGGATGGTGGGGGTGACCTGAACGCGGCCCGCACGCACGGCGTCGAGGGCCTCCGTGACGACCTGCTCGGGGCTGGCCATGAGCCAGGAGGGGGTTGCACGCATGTCGACGCCCGCGCGCTCGAAGAACGGTGTGTCGACAGGGCCGGGGCACACGACTGTGGCCGTGATTCCAGATCCCTTGAGCTCGGCGGCGAGGCCCTCGGTGAAGGCGACGACCCAGGCCTTGTGGGCGGAGTAGGTGCCCGCGCCCGTGCGCGAGGCGACAGAGCCGACGTTGAGGATGGCGCCGCGTCCGCGCGAGCGCATGGAGATGCCGGCGTGGTGGGCCAGGGTCATGACGGCGCGGACCATGACGTTTAGGCCCTTGATTTCATTCTCAAGGCTGTTGTCCAGGAACTCTGTTCCCAATCCAAAGCCGGCGTTATTGACGAGGAGGTCCACGGGAGCCAGGTCAGGCTTGTCGCGGTCCGCGGGTCCTCCCACGTCAAGGCGGGCGGCGACGCGTCCGCAGCCGGAGTCGGTGGACAGGTCGGCGGCGATCACCTCGGCGCGCACGCCGGCGACATTCGCGAGCGAGTCCGCGAGCGCGCACAGGGCGTCTTCGCTGCGCGCGACGAGCACCAGGTCGTGGCCCGCGGCGGCCAGTTGCCAACAGAATTCTTTACCAATGCCGGAGGTTGCTCCGGTGACCAGCGCTGTTCCCATGGGGGAAGTCTAGCGCCGCATGGTGCGCGCAGCACGAAGCCGGGGCGGGAACGTGCGTGCGTCCCACCCCGGCTTACCATGTCATCGGGTCCGGATCAGGTATCCGGCTCCACCTCCGGCGAGGGCCGCCGGGATGACGAGCAGGACGAGCCAGTAGGGGCTCCATCCACCCGATCGGCCGGTCTCGGCGGCCGCGGCGATCGGTACGGCGCCCGATGCGTCGGCCGTCCCGTTCTCGGGGGCGGCCACGCCACCGCTCTGCGCGACTTCACCGCTCTGCGCACCGCTCTGGGGCGCAGCCGAGGGGCTCGCGGACGGGGTGGCCGCGGGAGCCGCCTTCGGGGCGGTCACGGGTGCCGAGCTGGCCGCACCGGTCGTTCCACTTGCCGCTCCGTTGCTGCGAGCAGCCGGAGCGCCGGTCGCGCTACCACCGGTCGCAGCGGGGGCTGCGGTACGGGTCGCACCGGACGAGGCCGGGGTACCTGCGTTTGTCGCGGGCGCTGCGGGCATTCGAACCGGGCCGCCAGTGGGAGCGGGAGACGGGAAGGGGCGCGGCATCGGTGCAGGGTCAGCAGTCGGGGCCGGAGCCGGAGCCGGGTCCGTCGTCGGTGCGGGAGCCGGAGCCGGGTCCATCGTCGGTGCGGGAGCCGGAGCCGGGTCCGTCGTCGGTGCGGGAGCCGGAGCGGGGTCCACGCTCGGAGCCGGGGCGGGTGCAGGATCTGCGGTCGGCGCGGGGGCCGGAGTCGGATCGAGGCTCGGGGCGGGTGCGGGATCCACACTCGGCGCGGGGGCGGGCGTCGGCTCGGGTGCCGGGGTGGGGACCGGCTCAGGCACCGGGGAGGGGCCGGGAGACGGGGTCGGTACGGGCTCTTCATCCGCCGGCGCGGGAGCCTCGTTGTGGTGTCCGGAGCGAACGATCACCGTGAAGGACTGCGGCTCCGTGAGCTGACGATCACCGCTGCGCGCACCAACCTCGATGCGGTAGGTGCCCGGCGCACTGAAGACCCAGTTGCCGTGCATGTGGGTCGCCTCGGTCGTGTGTACGACGCCGTCGCCCTTTGTCGAGTCGAAGTGGACCTTCGCGCCCGCACCGAAGGTGCCTCCCTGGAAGAATGCTACTCGCGCGCCCTCGGGGGCCTGCGCCAGATGCAGGGTCAGGTCAGCGCCCTCGGGCAGGGCAGCGTAGTCGATGCCCTCGGTGGATAGGCCCGGCCACACGATGTCGCTCTTCTGCGTCTCCGGCAGCACGTATGTGGCGGTACCGACCGGGCCGAGCACGTCGTAGCTCGGGTCAGACAGAGACGCGGGGCGCACGAAGCGCGCGTTCGGGGCGACCCCGAGGGTCGTGGATCCGACGGTACGCAGCACGGAGGTGCGTGCGTTGGTCAGGGAGTCGTCCTTAACGGCCAGGCCGTAGGTGAGTCCGCCCTCGCCGCTCGCCTGGGTGAGGCGCACGTCCAGGTGTCCGCGCGCGATCTCCACGGGATCATTCAGCAGGGACGAGGCCGGGTCCGGGGTCGTGTCGTTTCCGCCGTTATCGGGGGTGGGAGCAGGATCGGGAGTCGGCTGAGGAGCGGGTTCTGGCTCTTCGGGGGCGGCGATGCCGTCACGCATCTTGAGCATCGCTGTGAGGCCCACGTGGGAACCGACGGTGACATCGGAGGCCTCGGCGACGGTCATGACCGCGTCGGAGAGGGGGTGCGGGCTCAGGGTGACGCGCATGTACATCGGATCCGACTGGCACACACCGAGGTCTTGCGTCTTGGAGTCCATGCCTCCCGCGCCCAGGGTGCCTTCCATCGAACACCAGGGGCTGAAATCCCACTTGGATTCGAGGAACTCAATCTTGTAGGTGGCACGCAGGTTCGGATCGTTAGCTCGCACGGTGGCCGTGTACTGGTCGGTCGTGCCGGGCTTGAGGTCGTAGGAGACCTCGACGCGACGCGACGAGATCGGCAGGTGGTCCGGGTTCCACACGGGTGCAGGGTCCGGGTTGGAGGGGCCGAGGATCGTGTCTGTGCCGCCGACGGTGACGGGTTCGGTGTCCCGCTGTGAGTACTGAACGGTCTGCGAAATCCAGCGAGCCGAGGCAGAGTCGCTGGGGATGTAGATCGCCTGGACGGCAGCAGCATCGGCTCCCAGCAGCTCGGAGACCGTCGCTCGGCCACCGTCAACGGGAACCTCGGTGAGGAAGTAGCCGTTAACGGTGATCCACGCGCGGCCCTTGTCGGTGGTGACACCCGTGTCGATCGTGATGTCGGTCAGGTGATTGTCGCCGGGATGCTCACGCTCAGCGTGGTGGGACAGGGTGAGCGTGGGCGCCGCGGAGTTTCCGTCACCGCGCTCAGCGCGGGCACCGTTATAGGCGGATTCAATATCTTTGATGGTGCCGTTGGCGGGGTTCGCACCGCCGACCTGCCAGACCAGAGGCGTGATCGGCGAGGAGTAGATAGCGGTGCCGTCGGCACTTCGCGCTGTCATTTTGTAGTTCGCGACGTAGCGACCCGGCTGCGTGAAGGTCGTGTACAGGTGCGTGTGGCGCGGATTGTAGACGCTGCGGTAGGCAGTGTCATGGCTGGAGAGGAAGCGGTTCACGCTGTCGCCGTTGTCGATAAACATCTCCATGCGGCCCGGACCGTCGACGCTGATGAGGTCAAGGGTGTAGGTTTCACCCTCGAACTTGTCTGTGTCGCCGATCTCGCCGGCGCCAAGACCAGCCCAGATGGGAGTGTTACCGGGGCCGGGGTTCTGGGGGGCGGCGTTGAGGACGGTGCCCTCGGCACCCAGGAACGCCAGGTCGGGGCGCTTCGCGGGGATGACGAGCTGCGACTTCGCCTCATCCTTGTCGCTCGTGCCGGTCCAGGCCTTAGGGATCCACAGCGCCGTCTTTTCCATCGGCAGGTTGATGGTGTTGAGGCTGAAGCTCCTGGTGTCGTCGTGCCAGACGGGAATGGGTGCATCAACGTGCTGTCCGGTAACGATCCAGTCCTTGTCCTGGTCGGGACCGGCCCACGCCGCGGCGGGGGTGAGGGCCAGGAAGAGGGCGAGCGCAGCCGTGCTGATGCGTCGCAGGTGTGACATTCGGGTGCCTTTTCTAGCTATGTTGCAGGTGAGAATCATTATCACTCTAAATAAACTCACACACAACTCACACCGATCAGGCTTGTTTCACGCGTGTTTCACGCGGCCTCCTCTCTCCCCCGCCGATAGGCTCGACCCCATGAGATTTGCGACCTGGAATGTCAACTCCATCCGCACGCGCGTCGACCGCGTTATTGCTTTCCTCGAGCGCTCTGGCACGGACGTGCTGGCCATGCAGGAAATTAAGTGCCGCCCCGACCAGTTCCCGACGGAAGCCTTTGAGGAGGCCGGCTACCACGTCGCCATCCACGGTCTCAACCAGTGGAACGGCGTCGCTGTCGCTTCCCGTCTGCCCATCCTGGATGTGCAGGACCACTTCCCCACCCAGCCCGCCTTTGGCGAACCGCCCGTGGTCGAAGCTCGCGCGCTCGGCGTCACCATCGACACGACTGACACACTCCCCTCCGAGGATAGGCAGGCCTCGTCGATGACGATCTGGAGCCTGTACGTGCCCAACGGCCGCGAGCTCACGCACACGCACTACGCCTACAAGCTGGAGTGGCTCGCGAACCTCGCCGAGCAGGGCCGCGGCTGGCTCACCGACCCGAGGGCCCTGATTGCCCTCGTCGGCGACTGGAACGTCGCCCCCCTGGACGAGGACGTGTGGGACATGAGCGCCTTCGAGGGAGCCACGCACGTGTCGGCGCCCGAGCGCGAGGCCTTCGCCGCTTTCGCCGCGGACGGCTGGGTTGAGGTCACGCGCGAGCGCGTCACAAACTACACCTACTGGGACTACCAGAAGCTGCGCTTCCCCAAGAACGAGGGCATGCGCATCGACTTTGCCTACTGCTCGCCGGCCCTCGCTGCGCGCGTGAGCGGCGCACAGATCGACCGCGACGAGCGCAAGGGCAAGGGCGCGTCCGACCACGTGCCCGTCATCGTCGACGTCGACTAAGAGGCGAACGAGGCCGGAACTCAGCCGGCCGATATGGGTCGAGGCCTGGGCGCGCGCCCAGGCCTCGACCCATATCGATTAGGCGTGCTCGCGCGCGAGGCGCAGCAACTCTGCATTGAGGGCTGACCAGTTGTCGTGATGCCACAGCCCGAAAGGCTCTGCACCAACAAAGGCGGCGCTGGCACGAAGGTCACGGTCCGCCCACACGAACGAGCCGGATTGTCCAAAGTGCCCGATCGTGCGCGGGGAGGCGTCGGGCGCGGTCCAGTGCGGCAACTTCTCACCGCGAATCTCGAGGCCGAGGCCCCACGGGCAGGGATTGAAACGCCCGTAGCCGGGCACAACGCCAGCGAGCGCAGGAAACTGCGACAGAGCGGCAAGCGCAGCCAAGGGTCCACTCAGCAACGTTGGGCGTGCGAGCTCGGCACCGAAGAGGCTGACGTCGGACGCACTGGCGACCCCCGCATGAGCGGGGCTACCGGGAATATCGGCCGTCGCCATGCCGAGCGGCTCAAAGACCGTCTCGCGCACCCACTGCGCAATGCCGACGCCGGTCGCAGCCTCGATCACCTCGCCGAGGACGTCGAAGCCCTCGTTCGAGTAGATCCGTCGCTTCTCCGGAGCAGCGACGGGGCGACGCCCCTCGAACGGCAGGCCCGAGGCGTGAGTCAGCAGGTGCCGGACCGTCGAACCCTCAGGACCCGCGGGATCATCGAGGGAAATCAGGCCTCGTTCGACCGCGACCAACACCGACCACGCGACGATCGGCTTGGTTACCGACGCGAGCGGGAAAACGCGATCGACGTCTCCGTACGTATAGACGACGTCGCCCCCGACACGAAGGACGAGGGCGACATCAAAGGATGGCAGTGGGCCGATCACGCGGTGGCCTCCGGAGCCGGAGCCACACCTGCCTCGGCGGCTGCTGTGGTCTTTTCACTGATCTTACGCAGGGTGCGCGCGTAAACTTCTGCGACCTCCTCGGGGACCGAGGCCCCGAGCTGCAGCACGTAGTGCGCAGGCAGACGCAGGAGCTGCACACACACAGCGAGGAAGTCCGCGACGAACTCACGAGCGTCGATCGGCTCGTCGTTGTAACGAGCCGAGACGACGGAGCCGTACCAGTAGCGAATGAGGATCCTCGCAAGCGTACGAGGAGTCGTACCAATTGCGGCACCCTCCTCGTCCACGAAGGTCTGGATCATCGCAGTGAGGGCTTCCTCCATCTGCTGGGTGCGGTACTTGTAGTGTGCGTGTGCAGGGTGCGCCTCAGAGGAGGACTCCGCCCACAGGACACAGTCCAGTGCGATGGCCGCATCGGCGCCGGGCTTTATGGCGAAGCGCATTTCCCCGACTGCCCAGTCAACAAACGAGCCCACGGTGATACCGCCCTCGTCGAACCCGCCTTCGGTCTCATCGTTAATGGAAACGTCGAAGAGTGCGTTCATCTCCTCGTGACGCTGAATCGCGCTGCGCAGGATGGCTTCCTTCGAGGGGAAGTGATAGACCACCGCGGGGTGCGAAATGCCGACTCGGCGGCCAAGGTCACGCAGGGAAAAGCCGTTATAGCCTCGCTCTGCAATCAGAACCATCGCTGCCGAGAGGATGGATTCACGCGTCGCCTGTCCTACGGAGTAGGCGCCACGGGCCTTCCTCTGGGTTGTCATATCATCTCCTGCTGTTGCGGGCACCACACATATCGAGCGCCCGAAATACACACTGGTAGTCAGTGTACCGCGCAATCTCAGGGTTTATCAACATTCATGACAAGCCCGTCGATGGAATCGTTGATGTCAACTGTCACATTCTGACCATCTTGAACGTCTCCACTGAGCAGCAGCTTGGCCAGTCGATCGCCAATCTCGCGCTGAATCAAGCGGCGCAGCGGGCGCGCTCCGAAGGCCGGATCATAGCCGACTCGAGCGAGCCATCCACGGGCCGGTTCGGTTACTGTCAATCCGATGCGACGCTCGCGCAGACGAGACTCCAGCGACGCGACGAGCAAATCGACGATCTCGCCCAGATTTTCGCGGGTAAGAGCGTCAAACATGACCGTCTCATCCAGCCTATTGAGAAACTCCGGACGGAAGGCCGCCGATACGACAGACATGACAGACTCCCGCTTTTCTTCGGGTGTCAAGTCCGGGTCCGCCAGGAACTGCGATCCGAGGTTCGAGGTGAGGATCAGAATGGTGTTGCGGAAGTCGACCGTCCGCCCCTGTCCGTCAGTGAGACGTCCATCATCCAGAACCTGCAAAAGAATGTCGAAAATCTCAGGATCGGCCTTCTCGACTTCGTCCAGCAGAACTACGGAATAGGGACGACGGCGCACCGCCTCGGTCAGCTGACCGCCCTGCTCGTAGCCCACGTACCCCGGAGGGGCGCCAACGAGGCGCGCCACCGAGTGCTTTTCGGAGTACTCGGACATGTCGATACGCACCATCGCACGCTCGTCGTCGAAGAGGAACTCCGCGAGCGCCTTGGCCAGCTCCGTCTTACCCACGCCCGTCGGGCCGAGGAAAAGGAACGAACCGGTCGGACGGTTCGGGTCGGACAGGCCTGCGCGGGAGCGACGGACCGCATCGGACACCGCACGCACGGCATCTTTCTGACCGATCAGGCGCTTTCCGAGCTCATCCTCCATGTGCAGGAGCTTGTCCGTCTCCGTTTGCAGGAGCTTACCCGTCGGAATTCCGGTCCACGCCTCGATGACCTCGGCGATCTCTGCGGGGCCGACCTTCTCGGCGATCATCGGCTCGTCGTCGCTACGGGCATCCTGCTCCTCAGCCTGCGCTTCAGCCTCGGCGATCTGACGCTCGACTGCCGGGATTTCACCGTTCTGCAGGCGCCCGGCTTCCTCCCAACGCCCCTCGCGCACGGCCAGGTCCAGCTGGGTACGCAGCGAGTCGAGCTGGACGCGCAGCTCACCAACACGGTTGTGACCAGCCTTCTCAGCCTCCCAGCGAGCCGTCAGAGCACGCAGGCTCTCCTCGCGGTCAGCGAGGTCAGCGCGCAGCTTGCTCAGCCGCTCCTGGGTAGCCTCATCCAGGCCCTCCGGATCGGACTCGGTCAGGTAGGACTCCTCCATGCGGAGGCGATCCACGCTGCGGCGCAGCTCGTCGATCTCGACGGGCGAGGAGTCCAGCTCCATGCGCAGGCGCGAGGCCGCCTCATCGATCAGGTCGATCGCCTTGTCGGGCAGCTGGCGCCCCGTGATGTAGCGGTTCGACAGGGTCGCCGCAGCAACGAGCGCACCATCGGAGATGGTCACCTTGTGGTGAGCCTCGTACTTCGGCGCGATACCGCGCAGGATCGCAACGGTGTCCTCAACCGAGGGCTCGCCGACGAACACTTGCTGGAAACGACGCTCCAGCGCCGGATCCTTTTCGATGTTCTCGCGGTACTCATCGAGAGTCGTCGCGCCGACCATGCGCAGCTCGCCGCGGGCGAGCATGGGCTTGAGCATATTGCCCGCGTCCATCGCGCCCTCGGAGCCGCCGCCCGCACCAACGACGGTGTGCAGCTCGTCGATGAAGGTGATGATCTGCCCGTCTGAGCGAGAAATCTCGGACAGAACCGCCTTCAGGCGCTCCTCGAATTCACCGCGGTACTTCGCGCCGGCGACCATCGACGCAACGTCGAGGGAGACGAGGCGCTTGTCGCGCAGGGACTCCGGGACGTCGCCCGCAACGATGCGCTGGGCGAGGCCTTCAACGACGGCCGTCTTGCCGACGCCGGGCTCGCCGATCAGAACAGGATTGTTCTTAGTACGACGGGACAGGACCTGCACGACGCGGCGAATCTCGTTGTCACGGCCGATAACCGGATCGAGCTTGCCTTCGCGCGCCACCTCCGTGAGGTCGCGCCCGTACTTGGACAGGGCCTCGAAGGACCCCTCGGGGTCCGCCGAGGTGATCGGATCGGGGCGCAGCTGCGCGAGAGCCTGAGTCAGCGCGTCGGCCTCGACGCCGCCCTGGGCGAGGATGCGACCGGCCTCGGTCTGCGACGCAGCCAGCGCGATGAGCAGATGCTCGGTCGAGATGTACTGGTCGCCGCCAGCCTCAGCTCGCTCGCCGGCGTCGCGAACGACCGCGAGCAGAGCATTCGAGGGCTGGGCACTTCCGGCGGATGCGCCCTGCGCACTCGGGAGCGCCACGAGGGCATTGCGAGTGCGTGCGCCGATCGCGCGAACGTCGGCCCCAACGGCCTCGAGCAGGGAGAGCGCGATGCCTTCGCGCTGTTCGATCAGTGCTTCCAGCAGGTGGATGGGCTCCACCTGCGGGTTACCGGCTGCACCGGCAGCCTGAAGCGCAGAGGAGACGGCCTCCTGCGCCTTTGTCGTCATTTCACGTGCCATGAAATCACTCCTCCAAATGGTTTGTCTGGTGGCGTCGAGACAGTCAACGCCTTCTGACAGACACAACGAAGCTGAAATTGAGTCTATTCCACTCAACTTCAATTTTGAGGGGGATGTGAGTCAGCTCTCGGGAAGCCAGGCAGGGCCATCAAACCCGCGCTGATGACCGCCGGCAGGACCGGGCCCTTCATCATCATCGAGGCCATAGCGCTCCTCGAGCGCGCGGAAAAGCTGAAGGGTTGTCGCCAGCGCACACATCACCTGCTGCACGAGCTGCGCATCCGTCGCGCCATACTCGTAATCGGCATTCACCTCGGCGACGACACGGTCTCCCTCGTCCTGATCAGCAACGTAGGCCTTGGGCCACAGGAACTCGCCGTGCCACGCCTGCAGGAAGTCACGCAGATCCTCACCACATTCAATGGGAACGAGGCTCTTCATGAAGGCAACGATCGACAGCACCTCGCGCGAGTCTCCGAGGAAGCGGAAGCAGAACAGATGCCCCTCCCAAAAACCGCAGAGGTCTCCATCGCTATCGATACGCCACGCCCACCCCTCAGAATCAAAAAGGAGACCTAAGCGCTCCTGCGTGATGGGACGAACCATATCGAAACGATTGGCTTCAAACTCCGAATTACCCGTGACTATTCCTTCCGGAGGTGCTGCATTGCTACCTCCCCATTGTTCCATATCAGGGGCGATATCGTCCGGCAGTTCGCGGCGGCGAGGAGTCTCCTCACCATCGGTCCCCCCGTCGACATCCGCCCGCCATAGCCAGCCCATGATGCACCCCTAGTCGTGCCGATGATTGGTGACGCGCCACTGCGTCGCTACCAATGGGGCGAGAGCGCGCCGATCACCCCTGACAGCGGTCTTCACATGCATACCCATTGGCGCCTCCTCAGCTCACCTCATCGTGTTACCAGCACGTGTCTTGGTAACTTCACAGTAGCGCAGAAACCGCGAAAAACCAACGCCCCTGACAGATTCAGCCCCGCGGAGGAGATGCACAATAAGACGGCGCATCACCGTCGTCGCAGCTCACCCGGCAGAGCTCACATCCACCCATGCCAAATGTGTAGTCTCTCACATTTTTACATAGCCCTTGCACGCAGAGCTCATTTCTATTAAATAGGAAAATTTCACTCGCTATCGCACGTACTCCCCTGCACACTCCCATTGGGCTCGACACCCGATGCGGGGACCGGAGTCACTGGGAACGACGAGGCCTGCGCGACTCCTGTGGACACGTCCGAGCGAACGACGGGAACGGGAACGAAGACCGGCATCGGCCTCTTCTTGGCACTCTTCGCGACCAGCCAGCGCAGCGCCCACTCAGCGGGACCGCGCGAAGATCCCATTGCCTCGGCAATGACACAGCCCAGGCCGATCAGCGCCCACACGACGAGCGCAATCAGGCCGGACACGGCGACGCCCAGCGAGCGCACACCGAAGGAGATTGACAACCCGCAGATGAGGATGAAGAGCAGCGTCTGGGACAGGTAGGCGGTCATCGAACGGCGACCGATCGCGCTGAGGAAGGCGCACGCGGTGCCCAGCTTTTCGCGTGGGCCGCCGCCCACGAGGGCCAGAAGCGCCAGCCAGCCGCACGCACCCGCGACCCCCGAGGCGTGGAACAGCGGGTAAGACCAGGCGGCCGAGCCGGCGAATGCCCAATCCAGCTGCATGAGCGCGAAAGGCAACCCTCCGAGCGCGCCGATCCCCAGGCCGCACGCCGCAATTTCGGACAGCAACGCACCACGCCCGCGCGGGTCCTGAAGGAGGCCCCAGCGCGCCACGCCCACGCCGATCATGACGCAGGGAACCACCAGAGCCGTGAGGACAGTCATCGGCGTCGCGATGAGCCAGGAGGCAACAGACACCAGCGGATACCCCGCGTCCAGCGATGTGGGATCGTGGAATTCCAACATCATCGGTTCTCGGCCCATGAACGCCGCCATCGACCAGATTCCCAGCAGGCTCAAGGAGCCAATAAGTACGCCGACCAGCACACGCACCCATGCGCGCGTCATGACGATCACCTCAGCAAAAACCACCGCAACCAGGCCATACGCCCCGATGATGTCACCCGAGAAGAAGACAGCATGCACCAAGCCGAAGGCCAGCATCCACCAGCCGCGACGGCGAATCAGGCGCGAGGCCGTGCGGCGCGCATAACGCTCGACGTTCTCCTCGACAATCTGTCGTTGGACGGGATGCCAGCCGGCAACCTCCTCGGCAGTGAAGGTCTCCATGACGGCCCGGCGCTCACGCTCCATCGTGCGCGAGGCCATGATCGCCATGCCGAAACCGAACAGGATCGAGAACAGCGGGTAGGCCCTGCGGTCAACGAACAGGGTCCGCGCCAGGTACCACCACTGGTCGGCGCTGCCCATCGCCGCAAGCGCCGCATGCCCGGCGTGAGGCGCCTCCGGGAAGTACCTAAGCCAAAAGGGGACGTTTGCCAGCGCAATGAGCGCGAGCATAAAGCCACGCGCGACGTCGGGGGCCGGGTATCGAAGCTGGCGTTCTCCCGTGAAAGACAGGGTACGCATGGTGTCCTTCCTCGTGGTGGTACCGGTGCGATAAAGGGGCGAGGCCGGAGAGTCTGTCCGGGCCTCGCCCCTGATCGCGTTACATGGGTCAGTACATCGCTGACATCATGGCCTGCTGCTGAAGCTCTTTGGTCTTACTGCCGGCTCGAACCACGAGGACAATACCGACGATCAGCAGGACGACACCGGTGACGCCAACCACGGTGCTCCACAGGAATGCGAAGCCGACCGTGTTCGTAAAGTCATTGGGGCTCACGCTCATGCCCGTCATGGACGCCTTCTGGTCGACACCTTCGCAGCGGACCGTGTAGGTGCCATTGTTCAGGCCGTCGATGTAGTAGAGCGACTTGTCGCTCTGGAACGGGGACATGTCGTACACGTTGTTGCCCGAGTCAATCATCTTGCACGTAGTTGCCTCGCCGCCCGAGATCTGGAGCATGTAGCTGCCGGCTCCGCCGACCTCAACGGTGCCGCCATTCGAGAAGGTGGCACCTTGAGCCAGAGCGCCAGCCATATCCGTGACGCCCTGGAACCACAGGACGAAGAAAAGGATGGGGGCAGCGACAAAAGACGCGAGGACGCCCAGGACGATAAGAATGGTGCCGGGGGCCTTGCTGGGGCCCTTCACAATCGGCATCGGGGCCGGACCACCGTAGCCCTGGAAGTTCTGAGGTCCTCCCTGCATCGGCATACCCTGCATGGGCATACCCTGCATCGGAGCTCCCGCTCCGTTGTCACCGTACTGGGGCCAGGGTGTGCCCTGATCGCCGGGGACACCGTAGGGGGGATTCGACATGTGCGTGCCTTCCTGAAGAAAACTTTGCTTAAGCATAACAATGCGGCAGGCAGACTGAACAGTGCGCCGACGCGATTGGAACGCTCAGATAACCCTTGATCGTACGCTGTTTCCTGCCGTGGGGGAAAACGCCAGAGGGAACCACAAAGGGGACGAGGCCCGGGATAGTTCCCCCAGCCTCGTCCCCTTTCGCGGCGCTTGAGTCAGCGCACGGCGCTCAGCATGGATTCCTGCGTGATGCGGCGGCGCTTGCCGTTCACCTTCACCAGGAGAACGATGCCGACGATCAGGAGAATCAGGCCGACAACACCGACAACGGTGCCCCACACGAAGGGCAAGGCGAAGACCTTTGTCACGACCTCAGGCGATGCGTTGAATGCGGTGATGTTCGCTCCGCTGGCGATGCCGTCACACTGCAGCACGTACGAGCCCGCGGGCAGGTTCTCTGCCAGGTACACGTCCTCGCTGCCAGCGTAGGGTTCCAGCTCGTAGCTCTTGTCATCTGCGCCAACCAGCGAGCAGGAGGGGTCCTTGTGCGCGTCGGCCCGCACCATGAAGATGCCATCCGCGGTCACAGTGACGACGCTGCCGTTGGCGGTGGTGCCACCCTTGACCGCGTTGCCATCGGTGCCAGCCACACCGGCGATCATCGTGGCAAAGAAGACAATCGGCGCGATGAAAACCATGAGTACCACGCCGAGAACGAGCGTGGTGATGGCGCCGCCTCGACCGGGCAGCTTCGACATGACCACGGGCGCGGGAGCACCGTAGCCCTGCGGGGCTGCGGCACCCGGGTAGGAAGTGCCGTTCGTGGGCACCGCGTTCTGCTGGTCCGCGGGGCCGTAGGAGGGATTCGACATGTCTACGCCTTTCTGATGGAAGATCGAGCTCAGAATACTAGAGTCCCGCAACCAGAGCGCAACAGGACCAGATTGTGCGTCGCCGCCCCCGCCGGGAATCGGCGACGGATGAATGAGGCTGAGGCGAGGTCAGGACAGCTGAATGCCGGCCAGCCGTTCCTTGCGTAGCTCGGCGACACCCGGCACGTCGAGTGGTTCCAGCGTTGCGCCCGTGGCACGCTCGAGCAGCAGGTCCGCCAGCTCGGGGTTACGGGCGAGAGCGGGGCCATGCATGTAGGTGGCGATGACGGACCCCTGAACGGCGCCGTCATAGCGCACCTCGGGCGCTTCCTCTCCCTGGGGTGTGCCGTTTCCGACGCCCGAGATGACGCGTCCCAGCGGGGAGGCGTCGGGGCCGAGAACGGTGCCGCCCCCGTGATTTTCAAAGCCCGTCAGAGTCTGCGTAAGGCCGTCGAGAACGGGCTCACAGACGAGCTCACCGATCGCTCGGTGCCCCTGTGGGCGCGTCGTAATATCGAGGACGCCCATACCGGGAACGCGCACGCCCCGCGCATCCTCGTACCAGTGGCCGAGAACCTGCAGGGAGGCGCAGATCGCGAGGAGCGGGCGCCCCGCGTAGAGGGCGCGGGCGAGACCGGAGGTGCCGCGGAACTTGTCGGCCGCGAGCGCCTGGGCGGTATCCTCGCCACCTCCGAGAGTGTAAATGTCTAGGCTGTCCGGGATCTCCTCGGTCAAGCCGACGTGGACGACCTCGGCGTCGATGCCGCGCCTGCGGGCGCGCTCGGCGAGGATCAGCGCGTTACCGCTGTCGCCGTAGGTGCCCAGGACCTCGGGCATGAGGACGCCGATTCGCAGCGTGGAGGCACTCATCGCGCGCCTTCCTTTCGATCAAGCAGGACCTTGAAGTCGCGCATGGCCGTGTAGTTGAGGAGCATCTCGACTCGGCCGGGCTCGCACGCGGCGAGGGCGTCGATGGGCAGCGGAACGAGGTCGCAGTGGACGCCCGCATATTCGAGGCGCACGGCCAGGTCGGCGCCGCGCTCACCGCAGGCCACAACGCGGCGGCCGGGCTGCTTGACGGCGGAAAAGTCGACGTCCCACAGCCAGGAGAGGTCCTGGCCGTCGGGCACCTGGCCGTTGACGCCGATGACAACTTGGTCGACGCGCGGGTCGATCATCGTCATGGCTTCCTGCCATCCGGCGGGGTTCTTGGCGAGCATGAGGCGCGCACTGCGTCCGTTGACATCGTGGACGGAGTAGCGTCCCGCGACTTCGGTGACGCTGCCGACGGCCGCGGCGGCAGCAGCGGGGTCAATGCCCATCGCGACGGCGGCGGCGACGGCCTGCGCGGCATTGCCAAGGTTGGCGCGCCCGGGAAGCTTCAGCTTGAGGGGGACGCTGACACCGTCGGGTCCACGCAGCGTCGCGCGCGGCCCCTCGGGGGCCAGCTCGATGTCCTCGAGCCACCACTGAGGCTGAGGACGGCTGCTGAGCTCAGGGAGTTCCTCGCCGTCGAAGGCGGGGATCAGATGCCAGTCCTCACCGGAGCGGACGACGCGGCCACCGCGCGGGTATGCGGCGGAGTCTCCTCCCCAACCGGCGCCTGCGGCCACCCACACGACGTTCGGATTGTCGGCGGCGGCGGAAACGATCAGCGGGTCGTCGCAGTTGGCGACGACGACGGCGCCCGGGTGGGCCGAGGCCCCGTCACGCAGGCGACGCTCGACGGAGCCAATTTCGCCGACGCGGTCAAGCTGATCGCGCGAGAGATTCAGGTACACGAAGACCGCCGGCTTCACGTCGGCGGCGACGGCGGGCACGTGCATCTCGTCGACCTCAAGGGCCGCTCGCGTCGCCCCCTTACCCTGCATGAGGGCCGTAATCACGCCCGAGGTCATGTTGTCACCATTGATGTTCGAAGCGACGGGTCCGGCGCTTTCGAGGGCCGCCCGCACCATACGCGTCGTCGTCGACTTTCCGTTCGTACCGGTCACGATGACGGAAGAGTAGGGGGCTGCCAGCTCCGAAAGGAACGTCGGCGAGATGCGCATGGCAACCTCACCGCCAATCATGCCGCCGGATCCGCGCCCGAGGGCCCGGGAGGCGAAGCGGGCGGCACCGCCGGCCGCTTTGGCCACGCGCGAGCGCACCGACAGGTGATGCGAAGATTTCGTCATGCGTCCACGTTAACGCATGCGGGGCATCGGTCGCACCGCTGACGCATCTCGATCCTTTCTATCAGGACACAGACGAGGGACACCTCTCAGACCGCCTTTCTCGCGCAACACGCTGATACTCATCTGACCTGCACAGATAGTTACGTATTGCATACCGACGTTATCCACGCCATCTCTCTGTGATGGCATCGATATTTCCTAACGGTCAATACCGACCGATGAGCCACCCACGAGCATCGTCCCACCGGCCCACAACATGAGCATTTTCAAGGAAAAGGCGTACCCACCAACAAACTTGCAGGTCAGAGGGCATTTCCAAAAAATAGTAGCGAATCTGACGCACACATTTCACGCAGCCCCTGCACGTTTGCGCCAAGCGGTCCACACCCCAACAATCAACTATCGAAACCGGCTGTGACCTGGTAAAACTATGTTCAGCAGGCGAAAGCCTGTCGCCTGTTCCAGGCTTCGGTCGGGGATCCTGTGTGCCCCCGGATCCTCGATCGAATATGCTGCGGGACCCATCCTTTGGATGGGTCCCGCAGTCCTTTATGTCTCGATGTCCTAGCTGCGAGAGACGATCGTCCCTTCAATCACCGCGCGCGCGTTCGATCGCGGCGCAGCCGGAAGGGCCGAACGCGCCGAAGCCTCGGAGGAGGCGAGCGCCGCGAGCGCCCGCACCGGATTCCACACGGTGAGAGAGCCCCCAGAGCGAGCCTCAGACCTCGAGGAGCTATCCCATGGGCGCTGGCCTCGTCGCATCGGCATGACCTGACCGTCCGCAGACGCAGCAAACACACGGTTGCGCTTAGCTTCGGCCGCGGCGACCGCCCCACGCAGAGCGTCCCGTTCCTCTTCCAAGGCCTCGACTCGCCGCTCGAGCTCGAGGATGCGTCGGATACCCGCCAGGTTGATGCCCTCTTCCTGGCTCATCCGCTGAACGTCGCGCAGACGCTGCACGTCCCGCTTCGTATAGCGGCGTCCCCGCCCCTTAGTACGGGCCGGGATCACCAGGCCGAGACGGTCGTACTGGCGCAGGGTCTGCGGATGCATGCCCGCCAGCTCAGCCGCAACCGAGATGACGAACGTGATCGCATCGTCCGATCCCGTCTTCGCCATGGCTTACTCCTCCACGGCCTCGAACAGGGAGGCGCGGACGTCGAGGTCACCCTCGGCCTTCGCCATCTCCTTCGCGAGCTTCTTGAGGTCGCGGCTCGGCTTGGCGGGAACCTGGATGGCCACGCGGGCAATCAGGTCACCCGTCGCCTTGGAGGTCTTCACTCCCCCGCCGTGCACGCGGATCTCGGAACCCGAGGAGGAACCCGCAGGCACCTTGACCGTGGCCGTGTTGCCGTCGTTCATCGGCACGTCAACGACGGTGCCAAGGATGGCCTCGGACACGGTCACGGGCAGGGTGAGAACCAGGTCGTCACCCTCGCGCGAGAACACGGGATGCGGCTTGACCGTCACAACAACCTCAAGGTCGCCCGCGGGACCGCCATGCGTACCGGGCTTACCGTGGCCCTTGACGCGGACCTTCTGGCCGTCCTTAATGCCCGCGGGGATGCGAACCTTGATCGGAGAGCCGCCGACCTTGATGGTCAGGGTCGCACCATTCAGGGCCTGACGGAAGGAAATGGCCAGCTTTGCGCGCACGGTCCCGCCCTTTTCAGGGGTGGGTGCCGCCTGCTGGGCGTGACCAGCGGCGCCGAAGGGCGAACCGTAGGGGTCGCCCCCAAAACGCGCGCCACCGCCGCCACCGCCGAAGAGGCCGGAGAGGATGTCTTCGAAGCCACCACCGCCGGGCATGCCGGAGGTCTGGAAGCGCACGTTATGACCGCCGCCTCCGAAGCCGCCGGCACCGCCGAAAGCACCGAAGAGGTCCTCGAAGCCGCCCGCGCCGCCCGATCCGGCGGAGAAGCGTGCCCCGCCGCTAGCCATCGCGCGGATCGCGTCATAGCGCTTGCGATCCTCGTCATTGGACAGGACGGCGTAGGCCTCGCCGATTTCCTTGAACTTAGCCTCAGCGGCATTGTCGCCCGGGTTCTGATCCGGGTGCCACTGCCGAGCTAGCTTGCGGTAGGCCTTGGTGATGGCCTTCTTATCCGCTGTCTTGTCAACTCCGAGGACCTTGTAGAAGTCCTTGGTGAACCATTCCTGTTCACTCACGCGCGTGTCACCTCTCTTTCAGTTGCGAGCGTGTCGATGTCATTCAGGGTTGTTCACCAGCACCTTCGCGGCGCGCACGACGCGTTCGCCACGGCGATAGCCGCTCGTGAGGACCTGCCCGATGACGGGATGGTCGACGTCCGGGCTGGTGGTCGCCATGAGGGCGTCGTGCAGGGCGGGATCGAAGTCGTCGCCCGGGGCGCCGTAGCGCTCCAGCTCGAAACGCGTCTTGAGCGTCTCCTCGAGCTTCGTGGCGATCGACGCGAAGGGGCCGTCCTCCAGGTCGCCATGCGCGCGGGCGGCGGCGATGTCGTCGAGGACGCTGATGAGCGACTCTATGACCTCGTCCTGGCCCGCGGTCTTGTAGCCGGGGATGGCTTCCTTGGAGCGGCGCACATAGTTGGCGTACTCCTGGCCCTGGTTATACAGCTCCGCGTTGGCGCGGGCCAGCTGGTCCTCGACGCTCGCGATGCGCTCGAGGGCCTTGGCGAGGTCGGAGTCCTCGATCTGCTCCTCGAAGGCGCTCATGTCGTCGGCCGACCCCTCGGACGAGGCCTGGGCAGCGTCATCCGCGCCGAGTGCGGTCTCGTTGTGCTCGGCCGCCTGGCCGGCCGGGGCCGACTCGAAGGAGTCGGCCCCGGCGACGTTGGCGTCTTCGTTGGGCGCCGAGAAACCGTTGGTTTCTTCGGTGCTCACTTGTTGTCCTCGTCAACGATCTCGGCGTCCACGACGTCGTCCTGCGCGGGCGCGGACTGGGCGCCGGCCTCGTCGGCCTGCTGCTTGGCGTAGATCTCCTGGCCAATCTTCATGCCGGACTCGGACAGGGTCGCCGTGGCGGTCTTCACGGCCTCGATGTCGTCACCCTTGAGGGCTTCCTTGACGGCGTCGACGTCCTTCTGGACGGCCTCGCGAGTCTCCTCAGAGATTTTGTCGGCCTCGTCCTTGAGCAGCTTCTCCGTCGCGTAGACGGCCTGCTCAGCCTGGTTGCGGATGTCGGCCTCTTCGCGGCGCTTCTTATCCTCGGCGGCGTGCTCCTCGGCCTCGCTCACCATGCGGTCGATCTCCTCCTTGGACAGGGACGAACCACCGGTGATCGTCACCGACTGCTCCTTGCCGGTGCCACGATCCTTCGCGGAGACGTGAACGATGCCGTTCGCGTCGATGTCGAAGGTGACCTCGATCTGCGGCACGCCACGGGGGGCCGGGGCGATGCCGGACAGCTCGAAGGTGCCGAGCAGCTTGTTGTCACGGGCGAACTCACGCTCGCCCTGGTAGACCTGGATAAGCACGGAGGGCTGGCCGTCCTCGGCGGTGGAGAAGATCTCCGAGGCCTTGGTCGGGATGGCCGTGTTGCGATCGATGAGCTTGGTCATGACGCCACCCTTGGTCTCGATACCGAGCGACAGCGGGGTCACGTCGATGAGCAGGACATCCTTACGGTCACCCTGGATGACACCGGCCTGCAGGGCGGCGCCCACGGCGACGACCTCATCGGGGTTGACGCCCTTGTTGGGCTCGCGACCGCCGGTCAGTTCCTTGACAACCTCGGTGACGGCGGGCATACGGGTGGAGCCGCCGACGAGCACGACGTGGTCGATCTCGGAGACGGTCACGCCAGCCTCAGCCATGACATCGCGGAAGGGCTTCTTGGTGCGCTCAAGCAGGTCGGAGGTGAGCTCCTCGAACTTGGCGCGCGTGAGGGACTCATCCAGGTGGATGGGGCCATCGGCGGTCATGGACAGGTACTGCAGCGAGATGTTCGTGGAGGTCGCGGAGGACAGCTCCTTCTTCGCCTGCTCAGCGGCTTCCTTCAGGCGCTGGAGGGCGACCGCGTCCTTGGACAGGTCGGCGCCGGTCTTGGCCTTGACCCGGTCGATCAGCCAGTTAACGATGCGCTGATCCCAGTCGTCGCCACCCAGGTTGTTGTCGCCGGAGGTGGCGCGCACCTGGATGGTGGAGAAGCCGTCGTCATCCTTGCCCACCTCGAGGAGGGACACGTCGAAGGTGCCGCCACCGAGGTCGAAGACCAGGATGAGCTCATCTTCCTTGCCCTTTTCGAGGCCGTAGGCGAGGGCCGCGGCGGTGGGCTCGTTGACGATGCGCTCGACCTTCAGGCCGGCGATCTGACCGGCGTCCTTGGTGGCCTGGCGCTGAGCGTCGTTGAAGTAGGCAGGGACGGTGATGACAGCCTCGGTGACGGGCTCGCCCAGGTAGGCCTCGGCGTCAGCCTTCAGCTTCATGAGGATGCGCGCGGAGATTTCCTGCGCGGTGTACTTCTTACCGTCAATCTCCGTCGTCCAGTCGGTGCCCATGTGGCGCTTGACGGAGGAGATGGTGCGGTCAACGTTGGTGACGGCCTGGCGCTTGGCGATCTCGCCAACCAGGACCTCACCAGTCTTGGAGAAGGCGACGACCGAGGGGGTCGTGCGAGCGCCTTCAGCGTTGGGGATGATAGTGGGCTCGCCGCCTTCGAGGACGGCGATAGCGGAGTTGGTGGTACCGAGGTCGATGCCGACTGCACGTGCCATAGTATGTGTTCCTTTCATCGGCGAGTCCGACTCCGTCCTGCCGGAGCGGCTCGCGTTGCTTCGTAGTGTCGGGAGATCCCGACCGACCCTTGAGTCTGACATACTCAACTTTACGAGCAGACCTTTTATTCCGCAACCCGTAAAGACAGAACTTGAGTCACATATGCTCAGGTTTCACAATGAGCGTTATTTGCCCAGCTATGGCCGAGCAACTCTCCCGGATGATACGGCGAACCCCCGGGCCCAACGGGCCCGGGGGTTCAGAGCTCGGCGCTCAGAGCGCTCACTCAATCGTTGAGCGCATCAGCGACGCGCGCGGCGCAGGGCGAGGAGTCCTCCACCCACTCCCAGCAGGGTCAGGGTCGCGAGGGACCCACCGAGCACGTCGGCACCGGTCCTGGCAAGGCTGGGACGGTCCCCACCGCCGTTGCCACCGGGGGTCTCACTCGGCGTCGGGGTCGGCGACGGAACCGGGGTGTAGGTGTTGGTCACCTCAAGAGTGGCAACCTCGCCCGCCTTGATCACGACGGGATCAATTGCGGAGGTCTGGAGGTTGAAACCATCAACCGAGGCGTCCTTCTCCGTCACCGTGCAGGTCGCACCAGCGGGAATATCGCGGGAAACCTTCGTGTCACCGGCAGCGACATCCGTAATCGAACCGGAGGTCTTGGCCGGATCGTCACAGACGTAGTCGAAGGAGAACGTCTTGTCGGCAGGAATGTCACCAACAACCTTCTTGGTCACGGCAATATTGCCGGGAGCCGGGGTGTAGGTGTTGGTCATCAGAACCGCAGCAACCTCTCCGGCCTTGACAGGAACCGGATCAACCGCAGAGCACTCGAGGATGAAACCGTCAACCGCGGCCTCGGCCTCACGCTCGGTCACGAGACACTCGGCACCGTCCGGAATGTCGCCCGATTCCTTGGTCTCGCCAGCGGCGACATTCAGGATCGAACCGGAGGTCTTCGCCGGATCGTTGCACACGTAGTCGAAGGAGAACGTCTTGCCAGCAGGAATATCGCCAACAACTTCCTTCGTCACCGAGATCTTGCCGACCTTGGGGGCGTAGGTGTTGGTCACCTCGAAGGAGGCCACCTCACCGGACTTAACCATCACAGGATCAATCGTGGAGGTCTGGAGGGTGAAGCCATCAACCGACGCATCACGCTCGGTCACGGTGCAAGTCGCACCAGCGGGAATCTCAGCAGACTCCTTCGCCTGACCGGCAACAACATCCGTGATCGAACCGGAGGTCTTCGCAGCATCGTCACACACGTAATCGAAAGCGAAGGTCTTACCCGCCGGAATATCACCAACAACCTTCTTGGTCACAGCAATCTTGCCCGGAACCGGGGTGTAGGTGTTGGTCACCTCGAGGGCAGCGACCTCGCCAGCCTTGACCGTCACAGGATCAATCGTGGAGGTCACCAGAGTATTTCCGTCGACGGAGGCATCGCGCTCGGTCACGGTGCAAGTCGCACCAGCGGGAATCTCAGCAGACTCCTTCGCCTGACCGGCAACAACATCCGTGATCGAACCGGAGGTCTTCGCAGCATCGTCACACACGTAATCGAAAGCGAAGGTCTTACCCGCCGGAATATCACCAACAACCTTCTTGGTCACAGCAATCTTGCCCGGAACCGGGGTGTAGGTGTTGGTCACCTCGAGGGCAGCGACCTCGCCAGCCTTGACCGTCACAGGATCAATCGTGGAGGTCACCAGAGTATTTCCGTCGACGGAGGCATCGCGCTCGGTCACGGTGCAAGTCGCACCAGCGGGAATCTCAGCAGACTCCTTCGCCTGACCGGCAACAACATCCGTGATCGAACCGGAGGTCTTCGCAGCATCGTCACACACGTAATCGAAAGCGAAGGTCTTACCCGCCGGAATATCACCAACGACCTTCTTGGTCACAGCAATCTTGCCGGGAGCCGGGGCTGCGGTGTTGGTCAGCGAGACCGCAGAGACGTTGTTCTCAGCGATGGTGAAGGAGACCTCATTCACGGCGTTCGTGGATCCAATGGAGAAGGAGGGCTCCCCCTGCCAACGCAGTGCAGCAGGCAGCTGGGCAGAGTCGAGAGACTCCGTGAGCGTCACCTTGGTGCCCTTGGGGAAGGCCACACCGGCCACGCCCTGCTCAACGGGAACGTTCATCGTGTAGGGGTTGGCTCCACCCGCGGGAGCGGTCCACTCGGGATGGAGAGCCGGGTCCCAGCCAGCGGGGAGTTCGTACTTGACGTTAACCGTAACGGCCGTGGCGGCCGGGATCTGTCCGGCGTCGGCACCGACCTGCGCTCCGAGGACGTACTTCTTCACGCCGAAGGCACCGTAGCCGGGCTTCATCTCAATGGTGTAGGTGATCGGGTCGCGGTAGCTGATCGCCGAGGTGATCGGGCCTTCCTTGTCACCCACCAGCGTCGCACTGTTCGTGTACTGCTTCTCAGGGATGACGTTACCGTCGATCTTCGAGGAGTAGACGATCTCGTAGTTAATCGCCGGGTCGAAGTCGCCGTCAGTACGGGTGAGAGTCACCGTCGCAGACTTGCCGTCTGCGGAGATCGTACGCTCCAGCGTGTAGTTGCCGTAGGTCGTGTTGATGCCGGGCTGCCCGACTCGCGCGACCGTCGGGTACTGGTTCGGCGCACTCTTGGGGTCCACTCGAACGTACCAGGTGGAGTCATCAGGCAGCAGGGTCTGACCGTCAGCACCGAGGACATCGTTGAAGACGACCTTGTTCGCATAGGTTCCCGCAGGCATTCCAGAACGCTCCGAAAGGCGGCGCCCGGAACCAGTAATGTGCCAGTTGATCTGGGTCGAGTCGCGCTTGAGGGAGTTGGCATACTTGCCGACGTTCTTTTCGGTCCACAGGCGCTCAACGATGGGCTCATCGTTCGGGTTGGGAACCTGAGTCTCAACACCGTTGGCATTGAAAGGAAGCTTGGTCAGAGGAGTTTCCTTCTGAGCCATGAGCATCTGATTCATCGTGCCCTTGACGTTGCTTTGGGCCGCGACAGCTTGATTGAAGGTACAGGTCATGACATCGGCGGCGGTCACACACTCGCCGACCTGCAAACCGTTAAACATCAGCGGATCGCTACGCCCAACCTCGCGGAAACGGTAGTAGTGCGTAATGTCAGGCAGTGCGGCCCCAGTGGTCGGCAGCCCAACCGTGAAAGAGTCGCCCGGCTGCGGATTGGCATCGCTGGCATCCCATTCAACGTACATCCTCACCGGATCCTCAACCTGGGCACCCGCCCCGGGGATCTCCACTCCGTCCTGGTCAGACAGAACGAGGGGCTTGATCGCAACCTTAATGTTGGGGTTGACGGCAGCCTCGGCGGGCGCGGCCGAGAAGACGCCAAAGACGCCTATCCCGGTAGCGGCAAGAACAAGCGCCGAGGCGCTAGCTGCCACCCGCGCCCACTTAGCGCGGAACATCGTCATCAATTCATCCTCCGTAGGGTTCATTTCAATCCGCGCGGCCTGGACATAGTGGTGACCACGACGGTTACCAGACATGCTACGTGTGATCGGAATGCCCCATAAGACCCAAAGCTCAACAAACCCTGACCGTCCTCTGGAAATTAGCTCGCCCACCAGGTTCCACGCACCCACAGAGCCAACAGGAGACGCCAGCAACAACTTTCCAACCAGTCAGCATTTCAAATATGCACTTGATCACAACCGGCACGACACGCCGTAGCAATGTGGCAGCAAATGGCGTTCATCACTTTCCTTCGCTAGACTGTGACCGCCTCCAAACCGGAGTTTCTCATCAATCAACGGAGACTTGATGCACATCACGAAACGAGTGGCTGGTACCCTCCTCGCCGGCCTCCTAACACTAGGAATGGTAGGTCCCGCCTTGGCCGACACGCCGACAGCCGACGGTGCCCAGTCCGGCACCCCCGCCCCCCAGGCCACCTACGACGCGCGCTACGCGATCCCCGCAGCCGTCGCAGCCTCGAGCGAGGCGAAGGTATCCGAGTGGCAGGACATGAAGTACGCCATGTTCATCCACTGGGGCGTCTACTCCTCCTACGCAGGCTGGTACAAGGGCCAGAAGCAGGAAGTGGGCTACCCCGAGCAGATCAAGGCATGGGGCCACCAGCAGACCTGGGATTCCCGTATCCCGCTGCAGGGCATCCCGCGCGAAGAGTACCTGGCCACCGCCCAAACATTCGAGGCCCCCAACTTCGATGCCACCGCGTGGTGCCAGCAGGCCAAAGACACCGGCATGAAGATGCTGCTCATCACCTCCAAACACCACGACGGCTTCGCCATGTGGGACACGGCAACAACCGACTACAACTTCACCAAGCAGTCGCCATCCCACCGCGACCCGCTCCTCGAGCTGTCCCAGGCCTGCAAGCAGGTCGGCATTAAGTTCGGCCTCTACTTCTCCAACATCGACTGGGAGAAGCAGCCCGAGAACCCCTGGCAAAACGCCAACACGCTCGACGAAGAGGGCTACATGGAATACATCCATGCCCAGCTCAAGGAACTCCTCGGCGGTAAGTACGGCGAGATCGCCGAGCTCTGGTACGACATGGGAAAGCCCAACCCTGCCCAGTCTGACCAGCTGCGCCAGTGGGCGCACGAACTCCAGCCGAACATCATGATCAACTCGCGCGTGGGCAACGACCGCGCGGACTTTGAGGTCGGCTGGGACAACGAGATGCAGTCCGAGCAGACCCAGGGCCCCTGGGAGTCGGCCGTCTCGATCTTCCACAAGACCTGGGGCTACGCGAACTGGGACGATGCAGCTCCCAAGTACAAGGACACCGGCTACCCGGACTACTCCGAGGAAGACTGGGACCACATGAGAGACGTGGACAACACGACGGCGCTGCGTAAAGCGCCCGGCGGCGCCCACAAGAAGACGACCGAGATCGTGGGCAACATGTTCTCGACCGTTGCCCTGGGAGGCCAGTTCCTCTTCAACGTCGGCCCAAAGTTCGACGGTTCCTACGACCCGTGGGATGCCTCCGTCCTCAAGGGAATCGGCGACTGGAACCGCGCACACCCCGGCATCCTCAACAACTCGCGCCCGACCCACTTCCCCATCGAGTCCTGGGGCAAGACCATGGTCGATGACTCCCACATCTACATGGGCATCGAGAAGTGGCCCGCTGACGGCGTGATTACCCTACGCGGTGCCGGCGCCAACGACATCTCCTCGGTGAAGCTGGACGGCTCCGACGCGGCTCTGACCTACAAGGTCGAGGGCAACGACCTCGTCATCACGCTGCCCGCGCAGCCCGACGAGATCCTCCCCGTCGTCACGGTCACCACGAACGGCGCACCCAACTACGTGCCCACCGGCCTGACCACCATCGGCACCGAGGCGACCACGATCCCCGCCTCCGGCCTCGAAAAGTTCAAGGCCCCCACCCCCAAGACCGGCGAAACCAGCTTCACGGCCTCCATCACCTCCGGAGACAAGGTCGCCTCGGGCGTGAGCGTCTCCTTCGACACCGAGGGCTTCACGGACGCCTACGCGAAGTACAAGGTCAGCGTCGACGGACAGGTCATCAAGGGCCTGACAGTCGCCGAGCTCAAGGAAGGCGTCGGCCCCTTCGCGATCGGAGCAAACCAGACCGCTCGCGTGACCCTGGAATACGACAACCCGGCGTACGCCCTCAAGGGCTTCGGCAAGGACACGACCGTCAAGTCGGTCACCGTCAAGGCCGAGAATCTCTCCACCCCCACCGTGACCGTCGATCCCTCGACCGTCGAGGCAGGAAAGACGATCACTGTGAAGGGCACGGGCTTCGCTCCCGAGTCCGCCGTGACCGTCACACTGCACTCCGAGCCCGTTGAGGTCGGCACCGCCACCGCTGACGAGAACGGGGCTTTCTCCGCAGAGGTAACGGTTCCCGCCAACACCGAGGCCGGGGACCACACGGTCGTCGCGGAGTCCACTTCGCCAGCAGTTACGGCATCCGCACCGCTGACGGTGACCGCGCCAGCCGTTCCCTCCGCGGAGCCGAGCGCATCTCCGAGCGTCCAGCCCTCCGCAGCCCCGGCACCCGCCCCCGAGCAGGGCGGCAAGGGAGGCCTGGCCCGAACCGGTACCAACGCGCTGATCGTCGTCGCTGGCGCACTGATCGCCGCCGGTGTCGGCACCGCGTTCATCCGCCGCTCGCGCCTGGCCAAGGCCTAAGCGCCGCGTGGGCATAACCACCACTCAAGTGGGCGGGGCGTACCTGACGGTACACCCCGCCCACACTTACACTTAACAGATGCGCTGCGACCACTTTGACGCCGGCACCTGCCACTCCTGTTCGCTCCTCCCCCAGCCCTACGAGCGACAGCTCGCGGAGAAGGTCGACGCAGTCGTGGCAGCTTTGGCCCACGTCCCGGGAACCCAGGAGATCCGGTGGCTAAGCCCAGCCTCGTCCCCCGAAGAGGGATTCCGCACGAGCGTCAAGCTCGTGGTCGGAGGCAGTCGCCGCCGCCCCACCCTGGGCCTCCTGGGGCCCAACCGGCGCGGCGTCGACCTACCCGGCTGCCCCATCCAGCACCCCGCGATCAATCGCGCGACGCCCGGCCTCAAGCGCTTCATCCGCGCACTGGACCTCACTCCCTACGACGTGCCCACCAAGCGCGGAGAACTCAAGAACATCCTCGTCACCGTGGGGGCGGAGGAGCGCCTCATGATTCGCTTCGTGCTACGCACGCGCGAGCGAGTCTCTGACATCCGCTCGGCACTGCCGCTCCTACGCGATCTCGTGCCCGCCGCGCACGTCGTCACAGCGAACATTCACCCCACGCACGAGGCCATCGTGGAGGGGCCCGACGAGATGATCCTGACGCGGACCCGCACGCTACCGCTCAGCGTCGAGGGCCTCGAGTTGGGGCCTCGCTCTTTCGCGCAGACCAACGCACACGTCGCTTCCACCCTGTACGAGCAGGCCTCGGTGTGGGCGTCGCGGCCCTTCACCGACGGGCGGCTGCCCGAAAGCCTGTGGGATCTGTACTGCGGAGTCGGCGGCTTCGCGCTGGCGTGCGCTCGCTCCGGGTTCCCGCGCGTCACCGGCGTCGAAGTCTCCCCCGGCGCGATTTCTTCTGCGATCAGCGCCGCCCGACATGCGGGTCTGTCCCGAGGTGCCGCCACCTTCATCGCAGACGACGCGACCGCGTGGGCTCGCGCCCAGTCGCCCGAGGATGTGCCCGACGTGATCGTCGTGAACCCGCCGCGTCGAGGCATCGGTGCCGACCTGGCCGCCTACCTGAACGAGTGCGACGCGCCCCGCGTCATCTACTCCTCGTGCAATCCCGCGTCGCTTGCCAAGGATCTGACGTCGATGCCCAGGCTCTTCCCCGTCGAAGGCAGGGTCTTCGACATGTTCCCACACACGACCCACGTGGAGGCCGCCCTCCTCCTCGAGCGCGCGTCAGTAGCTCCGATCGCGCGGCCCACCCCGGCCTCGGACCGTTACAATTGGACCTAACGTTAGGAGAAACATGACCGTCGAACTTATCACCGCCGCCACACCCGAAATCCACGAGGCCATGGGCCGCCTGATCCCCCAGCTGTCCCGCTCCGCCGCGCCGATGAGCGAAGCCGACGTGCAACGCTTCCTCTCCCAGTCCAGCGTGCACCTCTTCGTGTTCCGCCCCGACGCAGCTGACGCGGAGGGCAACCACCCGATCCTCGGCATGCTGTCGCTGGCCACCTTCGAGATCCCCACGGGCGTGCGCGCGTGGATTGAAGACGTCGTCGTTGACGAGGCCGCCCGCGGTCAGGGCGCCGGCCAGTCCCTCGTGGTCGCCGCGATCGAGCACGCCCAGAAGATCGGCGCCCGTACCGTCGACCTCACCTCGCGCCCCTCGCGCGAGGCCGCGAACCGCCTGTACCAGCGCGCCGGCTTCCAGCTGCGCGAGACGAACGTGTACCGCGTGACGCTCGAGAAGAAGTGAGGACGCGACGCTTGAGTTGCTTACGGCCGTAGTGCTGTTTGCGCTGCTTGTGGCTACGTACCTTCCACACGTTGCGTGCAGCGCTTGAGCTCCAAGCAGTCTTTGCCTTGCCGCCCGCCCACGCATGATGCGTGGGCGGGCGCTTCGTTTGGGCCCTGAGGGCGTAACCGGCCTGGGCCAAACAGGGCGAACTTTTTCGCGCACAGGATGCTGCGACATGGCGACGTTGAAACCAATGACGCCTCTGCAGCCACTGATGCAGGCCAGCATGAAACCACCATCACCAATGCTCACCCCAGAACAGCAACCATTGAAACCACCATCACCTCTGCAACCGAAAAACACGCCAAAAACGCCCGTTTCTCACCCGCAAAGGCGCTGGCGGTTTCAACCCCAGGCACATACGAGCGAGCAAAGGCGATGGCGGTTTCACGCGAGAGTTTTCCGATACTCGAGGGCCATGACGGGGCCGGACAACACACATTCGCATGCAATTCCCCCGAAGAGACTTCATGTGTCAGCCTGTCATCGTTGAAATTCCAGGCTTTGCTTGGAGTCGCGGACTACAGGCATCAGGGAATTGCATGCGAAATTGCGAAGCAATAGCCGCAGGTGCCGCCAGCGTGGAGTCCAACACAGGGGCCTGAGGATTCAACCCCATCGGTAACGTTCAACCTGATCGGAAAGATTCAACCCAATCAGAAGGGGTTGAATCTTCCCGATCGGGTGCACACCTCAGGGCAACAAGCACTTTCGCGCATACGGAGGCGCAGAAGGCTCTCGTAACGCCCACAGGCGGCGGCAAAGCCAAGCCAGACAAAAATCGCACGTCATTTCCCACGGTCACTTTTGGAGACCATCCACAAACGTTGCAATTGCAACGACGTGAATTCATGGTTTGAAGTAGCCGCCAGGGAATTACGTGCGAAATTACTGAGGGCAAGCGCTCACTAGCAACCAAACGCGGCTGGCGTGGAGGTCGCCGCATGGTCTGCGAGCCTAGCTGCGGCACGCGTAGGCGAGACATTCTTCGCCCAGCACGAGGCCGATGTGGCCTTGTGCGAGACAAGATTCGCCCTGCTGACACAAAAGCGCCTCATTTGGGGTGCTTTGCGCTCGCTGGGCGATTTTTCTCTCGCGCACGCGATAAACCAGCTGCGCCGGGCGAGTTTTGTCTCGCCGTAACGATGCACAGCGGCCGCCCAGCAACGGTCCCACCGACGCGGAGGCCAACGGACGTTAGGAAGACCTCGGACTCACAAATCTCGCATGCAATTCCCCCAGTGCAAGAATCAACACCCGCCCAAAAACCGCAGAATATCAACGATTCGATTACAAGATCTGAAATACAGTCCGGGGAATTGCATGCGAAATTGCAAAGCACCGTCCGATTGGAGGGTGCCAGAGGGACCTGATGCGGCGCCGGTGGACGGCAGCGGGACCTGGCCGGGCTTCAAGACGACGCACCGATCAGCACGCCAGGAACCACTGGTGTGGAGGGTGCCAGAGGGACCTGATGCGGCGCCGGTGGACGGCAGCGGGACCTGGCCGGGCCTCGAGACGGCGCATCACCGCACAGCACTGCAGGCGCCGCCGGTGTGGAGGGCACCGGAGGGAGCTGCCGCGGTGCCGGTGGGCGGTGGCGGGGCCTGGCCGGGCTTCGAGACGACGCGCCGAGCGAAGCTCGCGGCGCGGA